>SKEX01000027.1_pt1 | contig 206506 bp, 153 predicted proteins | sample 4841451 | NCBI WGS metagenome assembly SKEX01 (sample SAMN11008798, study PRJNA524170) | human gut metagenome | isolation source: fecal sample from pouch patient p38, | place: Israel: Tel-Aviv | reverse complement strand
CTCTTGGAAAGCGGGTGCAAAAGTAGCCCCTTTTGGTATACAATCCAAATATATCAAACTATTTTTTCTAATTATTTTTGAATACATTTGCTAAAGTGCTGAGGAAGAACGATGTTGTAGAACATATTTTTTAAATATGGGTGGGGTGTGTGCGGAAACAACCGGAGAGCTACACATTATTATATCACACGCGGGCGCGTAAGTGCACCGGGGATCAATTTGCGTTAGGGGGCAATTAAAGAATCAGGTCATAAATATAAGAGGAAAGAAAGATAGATATAAGAGATAGTGGTTTTATAGCGAGTTCCGTTTCTAAGTTTGATTCATTAATATGATACTTGTATGAGAATGATGCGTAGAATCTTCGATCTTACTGAAAAGGATTTTTCTTTTTCATTTCTCATATTCTCATAACATGCACAATAATCTTTTGTAAATCAAGAATATAATACTATGAGAAATAAAATACAAAACGGCATTTCTCATAGTATGACACGCATTTTGTACATAAAACAACCTGTTTCTCATAACTTATCAAGGCATTTCTCATAGTATTTTGACTATTTATCCTATAAATTCTCAAGCTGGATTCCGGGCTAAAGATCAAGTTGAATACCAGACTACACACCGCTTTACAATATATTATCAGTGCTTGTTGGAAGTATATAGAGCAGACATTAGCATATTTTCCTACCGGCATCTGTATTGTTGCACTCCAGTGAACAGGTCTGTGCACTAAAGTGGAAAGAACCGTCTACTAGAGTAGAACGATTTGTTCACTGGAGTGAAACGATACAGATAGCAGCAGGAAGAAACGGTTATGATTAAGGAAAAACATGAAGATACAAGGTGAATGATACACAGAAAAGCAGTAAACAATAGGAAGTTGATTAATAAACGGCATAAGGAAAGGAATAATCATAAATCCGGAGAGAGTCCGGAAAAAGCCACAGCCATCATGCATGAGAAATGAGCTAAACAGATAAAAGCAGTATGAGAATAAGAGGAGAAATGATTGGAAACCTATGAGAAATGCATCATTTTTAAGGAGAAATGAGGGAAATACTATGAGAAATACCACTTTATCTTTTATTCCTCATAGTATTATATTATTGATTTACAAGCCGTTATCATATCACCTATGAGAACATGAGAAATGAATATGAAAAAACACTTGCAGAAGGCAGGATTTCTCTTTGATATAAATACAAGAAACTATCCACACCTATGTTTTTCGAGAAAATGATAAATCGGATCAGTTCATATCATGGATTTATTTCGTACCTTTGCCACTCGATTTATATAAAAAGAGAAAATGAGTAAAGAATACACACTCGCAGATTTCACAGATATTTTTGATTACTCCACAGGATGGTTCAGCGACAGTAGCATTTGTAGTCTATTCTATCAGATATTCAAACGATTCCCTTCCATGAAAATGGTGAAATATAAAGTAAACCAGGATTTTCTGAAAGAAATCAAGGAACTTTATCAGCAAGATGACGCGTTCGATATATTCGAGCATGTGTACTGCAATCATTTTGAAAATGAAAAAGAAGAAGAGGAGGAAGAAGAAGACAATACAGGTACAAAAGAATTATACGACTGTATCGTTATCTGCAAAAAGAATTTAATGATCGGCTATTTTGATAATTGCGTAAAGATTGTCTATTCCAATATCGACGAAGAGGAAATCAATCATCTCAATCAGATTTGCGAAAATCACAAGAAGGAAAATGAGAAACTTAACAATCTATTTATAGTAACATACTCTCATAACTACTTCAGCCTGAAACAATCGCAAGTCAATGAACCTGCTATTCAGATTGATCGTCACTATAACGATGATTTTGTTCCCGTAGCTGCCGAAATCGAACACTTCCTGCTAGAGGACAACAAAAGCGGATTAATCATTTTGCATGGGAAACAAGGTACTGGAAAAACTACTTATATCCGCCATCTCATTAATCTTGGTAAAAAAAGAATGATTTATATGAGTGGGGATCTGGTAGATAAACTTTCGGATCCGAGCTTTATCACTTTTATCCGCCAACAAAAGAACTCTATCTTCATCGTAGAAGATTGCGAAGAACTATTATCAAGCCGCAACGGAGGCAACCGTATGAATGCCGGATTAGTCAACATACTGAATATCAGCGACGGACTGTTGAGCGATGAATTGTGTATCAAATTTATCTGCACCTTTAATGCTCCACTAAAAGATATCGACGAAGCATTGCTTAGAAAGGGACGCTTGGCTGCCCGATATGAATTTAAAGACCTGACCACTGATAAGGTTAACCAACTGATTAAGGAAGAAAGTCTGGATATTCCCGAACAAACACATCCCATGACACTGGCTGAAATCTATAATTACGAAGGAATGGATTTCTCCTTGGGAAGAAAACGGGTAGGATTCTAAAATATTCTCCGGAATAGAATTGCCAGAGAAAAAACAGGCAATTATTATTATGAAATATAAGTATATAAATTTTATCTGCAGCCGGACACGATTCGACATTTTTATACGTTTATTATACGTTAAAAGAGTTGCCCAATAATAGGGCAACTCTTTTAAATATAAAACTTCTTAAGTTCAAACTAAACTTGTGATACCTTATACGGACATATTCTTACTTATAAGTTAACGGAACTTCTAAGATATTCACTCACAAAACCTGCTATTATCCAAAGCTGAAGGGAAAAGCGCTTTCATCAGATAAAGCAATTAATCCATTTTTCCGTTGGATACAAATTTTGTTCTCCCGTGCCAACCAACCGGCGGCCAATGCTGTACTTTCTACGCTTAGGTTTAATCTTCTCGCCAATTCAGGTATTGAAATTTCACCAATTTCTTTCAGGGCATACCAGACCTTTCCGGCATTGTTCCCTACAATCGTTTTATCCATGGCTATTTTTATTAATAATTCGGTTACAATATAGTCATTTCAACAATAGTTTACAACAAAACCAGATTTTTTATTTTAGTTTTTGACATTATTTAAAACAAGAAAATCAATTTCGCAATTAACGGTTAAAAACTCGGTCATAGTTCATACCATAACACTACTGGAAGGCACATTATATATCAAAATAAATTCTCAAAATAGGTATAGGGAAACCATAGAAAGAAAATAGAAAGTTGACATTTCCGCAATATCGGACAAGTCATTTCGCTTTTTTACCAATACCTTTGCGAAGTGAAATACCAAAATTAGTTATGCAACAGAAAAAAACAACGAAAGAAGAATATCAAAAGTGCGTAAATGTGGTAGTGGAATACATCATCCAACATTTAGGAGAAGATATTGATTTAAAATCTCTGGCCAGAATTTCAAACTTTTCTCCTTTTTACTTTCACCGGATCATGAAAGCTTTTCTCGGTGAACCGATTGGTACGTTTATTGTCCGGACGCGGACAGAAGCTGCCGCACGCCTACTCCGCTACTCGGATATTCCGATTGCCGACATCGCCTACCGGATTGGCTACTCATCTCCTTCTTCGTTGTCGAAAGTGTTCAAGCAATTTTATGGCATTTCACCTTTAGAATATAGAAACAATAAAAACTTTGTAATTATGAAACCAGCGATTATCAGGCCAGACCTGGAACTAAAAAAAGAGATCAGAAATGTCTCCGAACGGAATGTGATTTATATCCGCCTTACAGGGGACTACAAACTGAATGATTACGGCGGCACTTGGGGACGTTTATTCCAATTCATCAAAGAACAAAAACTGCCGATGGGAGATTTCAGTCCGCTTTGCATTTACCACGATGATCCGAAAGTGACGCCAGCCGAGAAACTGCGTACAGACGTATGCATGGTGATGCCTGTAAAAGTTGCTCCCAAAAGTGATGTGGGATTCAAGGTTATCCCAGCCGGACGTTATGCCATCTTCCTTTACAAAGGACCGTATGACAATCTGCAAGCTGTATACGATACGATTTACGGAAAGTATCTGCCCGAAATGGAATGTACACTGCGTGATGAAGCCAGTGCCGAGCGCTATCTGAACAATCCATGTGACACTCCTCCCGAAGAGTTGCTGACGGAGATCTATATTCCGGTAGAATAATCCGGATAAGAGGATGAAAGAGCAGCAGTCACTTCCAGACAGGCTGCTCCCTCTTCCCTACCTGCTATTTTTCAGCATAGACGCCAATCCTGTTTCCTTCACTATCCGTGAATACGGCAAACCATCCTTTATCGTCTGCCTCAATCTTTGTTTTGGGAATGACCACTTTCCCTCCTTTCAGAAGCACTTTTTCCAACGTTTGTTCAATATCCTCACAGTTGAAATGGATAAGTACGCCATGCGTTGAAGGAAGAAAGTCGAAGTTTGAAGCATAAGATATTGCACCGACGGTTTCACCTTCTTCCGTGAAACAAGCCATTTTCTCTGTTTCACATTCAAAAGTCGGAAGTTGCACACCCAACACAGTTTCGTAAAAATCGACAGCCCGACGGAAATCGGTAGCAGGAATCTCAAAAAATGCAATTAATTTTTTCATTTCGTTTCTTTTTTATGGTTACTACTAAGCCTTTGCAAAGACATTGCAAAAGTAGGGTAACACGAGGAAGCCCGATAGGAAAAAAGAGACATCTTCAGAGTTTAGAGAAATAATCGGAATAAGGGGCACATACAGAAAGATACTCCGCAGGGGTATAACCGGAAAAGAGTTTGAATTCCTTTATCATGTGAGACTGATCGGAAAAGCCACATTCATAAGCCACTTGTACGAAAGGAACAGTAGCATCCTGTTGCAGCATGAATAACGCCCGTTGCATACGGATAATACGAATAAATTCTTTGGGAGTAGTACCGACATAATCGGTGAAGATACGCCCGAATTGCTTGCTGCTCAAACAGGCTGTCTCCGACAAATGAGAAATGTTGATTTGCGGCCGGAGATTTATTTCATGGAAAACAGCAGACATGCGCTTGAGATTATACTCGGGAAGAGTGCATAAACGACGAAGAAAAAACTGCTCTATCAACCGAATACAAACTGCATTATCAGAAGTATCCGTGACCTGTTTTACTAAGTCCGACAGTTCTGCATCTTCCATCGCACCGGTGTCTACATTCTGTCCGCGGAACAGATGACTGGGTATGTGAAACAATGCTTTTACCGCATAAGGTTGGAAAACAACAGTAATCATCTCTATCCTGCCTGTAGACATCACATCCGAGAAACCGACCGATTGTCCGGAAATAAAGGATTGGGGTTGCAGCTCCGACTCGCCCGACAAAAGAAGTTGTTTCCCTTTATGGAATACCAGTTGCATGCAGCCAATAGGCAGAGTCCGTTCGGAAACAGGGGCTATTGAGTCGTCTTGCAATATCCAGTAATGCCGTATATAGGGAGCCAGTGCAAAACAGGGTTTTATCAATTGAAATGATTGCATATAACAAAGATATTATTTCTTAATCCAAATGCAAAAGTAAAACTCCTGTTTAAAAGGGGATAGTAAAAAAAGGACTTCTTTACTTAATTAAAAAAAGCATCCTCTGCTTGAAGAAGCATGATTACAGCTCACATCCAAACAGAGGAAGAATTCTTTAGATAACGGAAAGTCCATATTCGTAGGCTTCCGACATCGCATTGTAATCTGCATCGGAATATGCGCCTTTATCCCTTGCTTTCTGCATATCTTTCATAAACGATTCTACAGAAGACAGGAAACTAGAATAGTTTTTCTGTTCTTCATCATAGCCTGTCACAGCAGGAAGCTTCTTTGCAGCTTCGAGTTCCTTCTTCAGTTCCGCCATCTTCATGTCAATACGCATACCGTCCAGCGCATGTTTGCGGGAATAAAGATTCATGATGCTTTGCACAGTGCCGGACATCTTACGCATAGCCATGATCTGATCTTTCAACGGTTCGTCGGCAAGAAGTTCTTTTTCAGCCTGTTCCGTGAGCGGGCTTAGAATATCAAAAATCACTTGTTTATATTCGGACATTTCTACACTTAGCCGGTAGTTTTCATCCAAGAGCTTGCCAGCCTTGGCTGTCTCTTTGGCCTGCTTGTAAGAGAGAAACTTATTAAAATTATCATAGAATTGCGTCCGTGCACTAAAAAGTCCTCTATAACTCTGCTTCAGATTCTGACGGACTTCTATATTAAAGTAATCTCCCGGATCCATCAATTCCGCAGTGTCTCTGGCAGATACTTCAGGCGGTGCTATCGGAGATACTTCAGGAACTTTTCCTGTCTGTTCCATATATCCCAAGACCGCATTTACGTCTTTTGCATTAGCTACATGCCTCAACACGATGAGCGATGTATGATAATAGTTTATCACTTTACTGGCATTATCCAATTCCTCCGGAGTGACGGAGGACGCAGCCTGTTTCTTGTTTCCTCCCGAACAGGAAACCAATAAGAAAGCACCTATCAGTGCTCCAAACAATAAGATATTCTTCTTCATAATAATGGTTAGTTTATTGAGACTTTCGTACTATAACAATAAAAATCGTTTTTTGTTATAGACAAACAATGCATATTTGATAAGTGTTCTATACATGATATTAACTTAAAAATAAAACAAATATGGAACAATCATTTCAAAAAGGAGTTGTGCTCCATTTGGCTTCCCTCATTGAATATACTGAAGGAGGCGTCATCAGCAAACAGTTAATCAAAAGTCCGGCAGGAAATATCACTTTATTTTCTTTCGACAAAGGAGAAGGGTTAAGCGAACATCGTGCTCCGTTTGATGCGCTCGTGCAGGTATTGGAAGGGGTAGCGAATATTACTGTAAACGGAAATCTGTTCACCGTAAAAGCAGGAGAAAGTATCGTATTTCCGGCGAATGCGCCGCATGCCCTTACAGCAGTGGAGAGATTTAAGATGCTGTTGACTATGATTAAGGAATAAACAACCATAGTGTATAAAAACAAAAAATGGCTACTCATCACGAGCAACCAATCTTTTGTTAACCTTAAATCTAATACTTATGAAAAAAACACTGTACAAAGGTACCATATTTCAGGTAAATAGCAAATTTTAGAGCCTAAACAGCCCATATTATAACAGGGTTTAATACTCTGGGAAGCGTATTAACATTTCAGACTTTACACGTTAACATTTAACATATTCATTCACACAAGTTACTTCTTGGGTAAGTAAGAATACAAAAAAGGGACATCATTGAAACAACATCGGCTTTTTTTTTGTAACTTTGAACTATGATAATCAGTGCCAGCCGCCGGACAGATATTCCGGCATTCTATTCCCAGTGTTTTTTTAACCGGATTAAAGAAAGATATGTATTAGTGCCCAATCCATATCATCCGAAAATGATTAGCAAGATCTCTTTATCTCCTGCTGTAGTAGATTGTTTTGTTTTCTGGACCAAGAACCCGGCACCTATGCTCAACCAACTGGAGAAATTGCAGGATTACAACTATTACTTCCAATTTACACTTAACCCTTACGGAGAAAAGCTGGAAAATCATTTGCCCTCCATCGATAAACGAATGGATACCTTTAAAAAGCTGGCTGATAAAATCGGCAGGGAAAGGGTGATCTGGAGATACGATCCGATACTGACGAACGAGGAATACAATGTTTCTTTCCATCAGGAAGCATTTGCCCGGATTGCCGACGGACTCAAAGACCACACTGCCAAATGTATGCTAGGATTCATAGATCATTACCAGCATATCCGGAACTCTGTACGGTCATTCAACATCTATCCGCTGACTCAAGAGGAAATAGAAGAAATGGCTGTCTCTTTTAAAAAAACAATAGACGCTTATCCCGACATACAGTTGGATACTTGTACTGTGAAGGTGGATTTAAGACATTTGGGTATTCCGAGCGGCCTGTGTATCGATAAGAATCTGATAGAAAAGATCATCGGTTATTCCATCCTCGCCCAAAAGGATAAAAACCAGCGTAACATCTGCAACTGCATTGAAAGCATTGATATCGGAACTTATGAAAGTTGTCTGAACGGATGTATTTATTGTTATGCCATCAAAGGCAATTATAACACGGCAGTATATAATAGGAGGAAACATGATAAAAACTCACCGCTACTTATCGGTCATTTATCCGAAGAGGATATCGTAAAGGAACGGGAGATGAAAAGCCTGCGGGATAACCAATATTCGTTGTTTTAATCTCTTCGGTCTACAGTTGGCTTACAGGCATAAAAAAAGGCTATCTATCCCAGACAGCCAATCTTTTGTTAACCTTAAATCTAATACTATGAAAAACACAGTACAAAGATACGGACTTTTCGGTTATCTCCAAATTTTGAGGTCAAAGCAACGTATCTTATAACATGGTTTAATAGAATCAGAACCGCATTAACAAATGAGTGGCCGGCCATTAACATTTAACAGTTTTCTTAAAGAATCAAGGCGTAAAACTGGAAGAGATGCAAAAGTTTTCGAATCGAATACCTTATCTTATTAAAGAGAGTTTATGCGGGCTAACAAATTCCTCTGCCAGCTGTTTCTAATAGAAGGTAACCATCAAATTCCCATTATATGAACAGATTCGAAAATAAAGTAGTTGTCATCACCGGTGCTGCCAGTGGCATAGGCGAAGCAACCACACGCCGCATTGTCTCCGAAGGAGGCAAAGTAGTCATCGCTGACCATTCCGAGAAAAGAGCGGAACAGCTTGCCAACGAACTCATGCACGCAGGGGCTGACGTGCGCCATGTCTATTTCTCCGCCACCGAACTCCAGAGTTGCAAAGAGTTGATTGATTTTTCCATGAATGAATATCAAAGAATAGATGTACTGATTAATAATGTAGGAGGAACTGATCCCAAACGTGACCTTAGCATCGAAAAGCTGGACATCAACTACTTTGATGAAGCATTCCATCTGAATCTCTGCTGCACGATGTACCTTTCCCAACAGGTCATTCCTATCATGACTGCCAATGGCGGCGGAAACATTGTCAACGTAGCTTCCATAAGCGGACTTACGGCTGATGCCAACGGCACTTTATACGGCGCCAGCAAAGCGGGTGTCATCAACCTGACGAAATATATCGCTACTCAAATGGGAAAGAAAAACATCCGTTGCAACGCCGTAGCTCCGGGACTGGTACTTACTCCCGCTGCATTGGACAACCTGAATGAGGATGTACGTAATATCTTCCTCGGTCAATGTGCCACTCCTTATCTGGGAGAACCGGAGGATGTTGCAGCTACCATCGCTTTTCTGGCTTCGAACGATGCCAGATACATCACCGGACAAACAATTGTGGTGGATGGCGGACTGACCGTTCATAATCCGACAGTAGCGTTATCATAAAACGACCGGATAACGTATTATCGGTAAAGATGATACGTTATTAACCGGCAACCATTACAAAAATAATCTCTTTTTCCTTGATGTTACCGATAGGAAACATATCTTTGTGACCAGTCAGTAACAAAAGTATCAAAGTATGGAAAAAGAGATTACTAAAAACAGACAGGCTACGGAAATGACCCTGATTAAAGCCGTCAACGATATCATCGAAGAAAGCGGTTTCGAAGGGTTGGGGATCAATGCGGTAGCAGCCAAGGCCAAAGTTTCAAAAATGCTTATCTACCGTTATTTCAATTCGCTGGATGGACTGATAGCAGCCTACATTCAACAGAACGACTATTGGATTAATTTCGATGAAAAGTTACCGGATCAGACTCATTTAGCCGCATTTATCAAGCAGATATTCAAAAGACAAATCATGTGGTTACGGGAGAATTATACATTGAAACGCCTGTATCGCTGGGAACTGACAACGGACAATAAGTTTGTGAAAGAGTTGCGCAACAAACGGGAAGAGAAAGGTATCTGGCTGGTAGAGGCAGTCAGCAAACTTTCAAAACATCCGAAAAAAGAGATTGCCGCTATGGCTTCCATCATCACCGCAGCCATCAGTTATCTGGCATTGCTCGAAGAAAACTGCCCGGTCTACAACGGCCTCAAAATTCAGCAGGAAAGCGGCTGGGAGGAATTGGAAGAAGGCATCAATCTATTAGTAGACCTCTGGTTACAAAAACAACTCTAATCAAATGAATAAAATGACAATAATGGGAATATGGGTTCTTTCTCTATTGATAAATAGTGGATGTAACCGGGATTTAGTAGAATACGACAGTAACGATCTTAAAATATCTATTGAAAAAGGGGAAGAGTGGTTGCATAATTTTCCTTTGTTTCTAGGCATCAACATCAAAAATCCGCCCCAGATTGCAATCTGGACTGAAGACATGGAAGGGAATTATCTGTCCACCGTGTATGTGACACACAAAATAGCCACTCAATCCTGGCAAGCCTCCCGTGGTAACCGCCGAAAGGAAGCGCTGCCGCATTGGTGTTATCAGCGGGGAATCCAATATGAAGACGGGTTATATCTCCCGACTAAAAAAGAACCGTTGACGGACGGTATCAGCGGAGCTACTCCGAAAGGTAGTTTTAATGTAAAGATGTCGCCAACCGGAAAAGAGAAGAAGTTTATAGTCAAAATTGAGATCAATCATTCTACAGATTTCAATGATGCATATCCGAAATCGGCCAAAGAAGGAGACGCCAATTACTCCGGTGGAAAAGAAGGAAGCGGACAGCCTGCCCTTGTCTACACAACAGAAGTAGATTTGACTTCCGGCAAGAAAGAATTTACAGCCAAACTGATCGGACACAGCAGCCCGGATGGAAGTAATGGAGATCTTACCAAAGATACTTCTTCACTCACAACTGCATTGCATATCGTTAAAAGTATAACTGTGTATGTGCAATAACAGCAGCTAACCATCGTATTATCAGACTCTATCCTTGTATCATTATGAAGAAATTTACATTCATCTTTACGCTGCTATCCTTTATGACCGTATGTGCCGACGGACAAACAGACAATGGACGGCTCTCTTACACTACATATAAAAGTCAACCGGAAATTAAAACTGAATTTGATGGCAGGTTATGAACTTCAGAAACTGGAACGTATAAAGAAACAGGAAGATCCGTATTTCCATACGACGTTTAAGGAAGAATTGTCGCACCATTCCATTACGCTGAAAATCGGCTTGACGTATTAATACAACTATAATAAGAGATAAGGAATTTGCCATTGCGAACAGAATATATATTCAGATCCTGCTTTATTCCCCTCGAATAAAAAAGGTATAATTATTAATGATTAAGTCGTTATATCATTCAACAAATACTAACTTTACGACGTTATAAGATATAAAGAGCGAACGAAATGATTGTTAAGACATTACTAGATACCGATCTTTATAAGTTTACCACATCGTATGCTTATATCAAACTGTTTCCCTATGCAATGGGCACGTTTAGTTTCAACGACCGGAATGAAACCCAATATACCGAAGATTTCCTGAAGGCACTCAAGACAGAGATTAAGAATCTTAGTCAGTTGAGGTTTACGGAAAAAGAACTGGAATATATGACGAAAAACTGCAGATTCCTTCCGAGGGTCTACTGGGAGTGGTTATCTTCTTTTCGTTTCGACCCGAATAAGATTGATATTCATCTGGATGAAGCCTGTCATCTTCACATGGAGGTGACTGACTTGCTCTATAAAGTGACGTTATATGAAGTGCCTTTGCTCGCGATTGTCTCCGAAATCAAAAACCGTTTCTTTGGCAATGTAGCAGACATGAACGAGATTCTTTGCAAGCTATCGGAGAAAATAGAATTGTCGAATCAACATCAGCTCCGCTTTTCCGAATTCGGCACACGGAGAAGATTCTCCATTGATGTGCAGGAAACGGTTATCAAGAAGCTGAACGAGACGGCACATTATTGCACCGGAACTTCCAACTGTAACTTTGCAATGAAATATGGAATGAAAATGATGGGGACTCATCCACATGAATGGTTTATGTTTCATGGAGCGCAGTTCGGATATAAACATGCCAACTATATGGCACTCGAAAACTGGGTGAATGTTTATGACGGGGATTTGGGTATCGCACTTTCCGATACATATACTTCCGGTATCTTCCTTAGTAACCTTAGCCGCAAACAGGCCAAACTTTTTGACGGAGTGCGTTGCGATTCCGGTAATGAGTTTGAGTTTATCGACAAACTGGTTGCCCGTTACAAAGAGTTGGGAATTGATGCGACAACCAAAACCATCGTTTTCAGCAATGCCCTCGACTTTACCAAGGCATTGGATATTCAGGAATACTGCCAGAACAAAATACGCTGCTCTTTCGGAATCGGTACCAACCTTACCAATGATACCGGATTCGAGCCTTCGAACATCGTGATGAAACTGACACAATGTAAGATGAATGTCAATCAGGAATGGAGAGAATGTATCAAACTATCTGATGATGAAGGAAAACATACCGGCAGCCTTGAAGAGGTACAGGCTTGCCTGTATGAGTTACGACTCAACTAAATTATAACAATGTTGCACATATTTTCCGTAAGTTCTCCAAATGCGCCATAACATTCTTATCCTTTCGGGCAATTTGCATATTATATCTTGTCTGCATATTCACCAACAACTCCGCATTTATATTGGTAGCAGCTTCAATCAACAAAGCAAAATCAGTAGATACAGGACGACGCCCATTCAATATATCATTCAGCATCGTATACGACACTCCTACCACCTCTGCAAATCGTTTCTGCGATATTCCACGAGATTGTAATTCTTCTTTTATAATCTCTCCCGGATGTACTGAAACAAAAGAATACCCTAAATTAGACATACTATTCTTATTTATAATGATTCGTTATGTCGATTATAGAACAAATAGTTATGATGGGTTCGGAATCCGTAGTCGATATTTTAAATTCCAGTCGATATTGTTTATCGATCCGAATAGATGAAATACCTTTTTTAACTCCCGTCAAGACTTCATAATTCAACGAATTCAAAGGATAAAGTGCTTCTACATTCAACGCTTCAGCCAAAATGACAATTCGCTTCACATAATTCCTTATTACTTGAGGTTGAAAACGATGCTTCTTATCGCTACATTTACCTTCATAATAAAGCTCTGAAAGATATTCCTTTTCAAACTCAATAACCATTTCTCTACTTATTACGACAGTACAAAGATAGCAGTTTTTTTTCAGAATACACTAAAAAAGTGGATATAATGATAGCAATTCTATCAAACTTGGCCAAAGTCCGAAAGCTAGTAGATAAAACTTGCTATCACCTTAATCAACACAACTCTATTCATAGCAGTATTAATAAAAAAACGCTGCAGGTATGTTCTTATTCTATACTATCTGTGACTATAGTAATAAAAGCTATAGCAATCAGCCCAAAACCTTTTAGGATTTGAATCCTTTCACTGCTCTTTCCAGTCTTTCCAGAGGTAATTCACCGGATTGTCTCCAGAGCTGTTCTCCTTTTCTAAAAAGAATAAAGGTAGGAGTCGACTCAACTGTATAGAAATCTGTAAGGGCAGGTTCCTGATCGATGTCTACTAATACCACTTCCAATGTTCCTTCCATCAGTTTCTTAAATTCGTCAACAACCGGTTTCATACGTTGGCAATGAGGACACCACGTTGCATAAAACTCTGCCATTACCCAATCACCGTTAGCCAGTTTCTCCTGATTTCTTTCTTCACGAGCTATTTTCTTTTCTTTCATATGAATATCTCCTTTTAATTAATTACTATCACCCTAACAATATCAGGAGAAATATAGTTTAGAAAAATAGCAAGGTTACACACTAATTAAAGAATCCGTTTTAAAGATAAGCATTGCACAAAATTGCAACTTTCGTGCAAAAAAGAAACATCCTATTCAATATTTATTTATCTTTGCCCCCCGAAATGGTTCAGAATCCGTATCCAACGGACGACGATTAATAGGGAATCGGGTGCAAATCCCGGACAGTCCCGCTGCTGTGAAGCTCTGTTCAATGTCTTATAATTGAACTAATTTAACGCCACTGATGTTAATCGGGAAGGCAAATAAGACAAGAGTCAGTCAGAAGACCTGCCATTTTGTGTAAGACGCTCCCCTCCTCGTGGGTTAGGAGAAAGAGTATCACTTGTTAAGCCCCAAATCAAAAAAATACTGTTTTTCGTCGGGTGGAGTATGTCCATTAGACGGGAAGACATTAATAAGTATGTACTTAATTGAGAAAAGTATGATAAAAAAAATCTTAGTAGCCAATCGCGGTGAAATTGCCGTAAGGGTGATGCGCTCCTGCCGGGAGATGGAGATAACGAGTATCGCTATCTTTTCCGAAGCAGACCGGACCGCGAAGCACGTGCTTTACGCAGACGAAGCTTATTGCGTAGGGCCGGCAGCATCCAAAGAGAGTTATCTGAATATAGAAAAAATCATCGAAGTGGCGAAAGCAGCTCATGCGGACGCCATCCATCCGGGTTACGGCTTCTTGTCCGAGAATGCTACCTTCGCCCGTCGATGTCAGGAAGAAGGAATCATCTTTATCGGACCTAATCCGGAAACAATGGAAGCCATGGGGGATAAAATTGCTGCCCGTATCAAAATGATCGAGGCGGGAGTACCCGTTGTTCCCGGCACACAAGACAATTTGAAAAGTGTGGAAGAAGCCATAGAGCTTTGCAATAAGATCGGATATCCGGTGATGCTGAAAGCTTCTATGGGCGGCGGTGGAAAGGGTATGCGCCTCATCCACAGTGCCGAAGAAGTGGAAGAAGCTTATACCACTGCCAAGAGCGAATCGTTGTCTTCCTTTGGCGACGACACGGTTTATCTGGAGAAGTTCGTTGAAGAGCCTCATCACATCGAGTTCCAGATTCTTGGTGACAAGCATGGAAACGTCATTCACCTGTGCGAACGCGAATGTTCCGTGCAACGCCGTAACCAGAAAATCGTAGAGGAGACTCCTTCGGTTTTCGTCACTCCCGAACTGCGGAAAGATATGGGTGAAAAGGCGGTAGCTGCGGCTAAAGCGGTGAACTACATCGGTGCGGGTACTATCGAATTTCTTGTTGACAAACACCGCAACTATTATTTCCTTGAGATGAACACCCGTTTACAGGTGGAGCATCCGATTACGGAAGAAGTGATTGGGGTAGATTTGGTAAAAGAGCAGATTAAAGTTGCCGACGGACAAGTGCTTCAACTCAAGCAGGAAAATATCCAGCAACGCGGACATGCCATTGAATGCCGTATTTGTGCCGAAGATACAGAAATGAATTTTATGCCGAGCCCCGGTATCATCAAACAGATTACAGAGCCGAACAGTATCGGGGTACGTATCGACAGTTATGTGTACGAGGGATATGAAATTCCGATCTACTACGACCCGATGATCGGTAAACTGATTGTGTGGGCTACCAACCGCGAATACGCTATCGAGCGGATGCGCCGTGTGCTCCACGAATATAAGTTGACCGGTGTGAAAAACAACATCAGCTATCTGCGTGCCATCATGGACACTCCCGATTTCGTGGAAGGTCACTATGACACAGGATTCATCGCCAAGAACGGTGAATATCTGCAACAACGCATCACGCACACCAGCGAACATTCCGAAAATATTGCCCTGATTGCCGCTTATATGGACTACCTGATGAACCTCGAAGAGAACAACAGCGGCATGGCTACCGACAATCGTCCTATCAGCAAATGGAAAGAGTTCGGACTGCACAAGGGAGTGTTGAGAATCTAATTTTAACAAAGAGAATTCAATTATGGAAATTCATATAGGAAACCGTGTGGCCGAAGTAGAGTTGGTCAGCAAGGAAGACAACAAGGTAGTACTCACCATTGACGGAAAACCGTTTGAAGCAGATGTAGTGATGGCGGAAAACGGCACTTGCAACATCTTGATGGACGGACGCAGTTCGAACGCACAACTGATTCGCCGTGATAACGGGAAAAGCTATAAAGTGAATACGCATTATAGCAGTTTCAATGTAGAAATTGTGGACAGCCAGGCGAAATATCTGCGGATGCGCAAGAAAGGGGAAGAGGAACAGAACGACTGCATCATTTCTCCGATGCCGGGCAAGGTAGTGAAAATACCTGTTGTAGCCGGTCAGGAAATGAAAGCGGGAGATACTGCCATCGTTATCGAAGCAATGAAGATGCAGAGCAACTACAAAGTGACTTCGGATTGCCGCATTAAAGAAATTCTGGTTCAAGAAGGTGATAGCATAACCGGCGAACAGACATTAATAACATTAGAACCGATTGCATAATATAAGAACGGATTGCATTATGGAAGAAATAAATAAAGCATACGCCACGTTCGAGGAACGTGACCGCATCGCTTCTCTTGGCGGAGGCGTTGATAAAATAGAGAAGCAACACGAAAGCGGTAAAATGACTGCCCGCGAACGTATCGAGATGTTGCTCGACAAGGGTACTTTCGTTGAACTGGATAAGTTGATGGTTCACCGTTGTACGAACTACGGTATGGATAAGAACAAAATTCCGGGAGATGGTATCGTGTCCGGTTACGGAAAGGTAGACGGTCGCCAGGTGTTTGTTTACGCTTATGACTTTACGGTATATGGCGGCTCACTGTCAGCTTCCAATGCTAAAAAGATTGTGAAAGTACAACAACTTGCATTGAAGAACGGTGCCCCGATTATCGCTTTGAATGATTCGGGCGGTGCACGTATTCAGGAGGGAATCGAGAGCCTTTCCGGTTATGCTGATATTTTTTATCAGAATACAATGGCCAGCGGTGTGATTCCACAGATTTCAGCCATCCTCGGTCCTTGCGCCGGAGGTGCCTGCTACTCTCCTGCCCTGACCGATTTCATCTTTATGGTGAAAGATAAGAGTCATATGTTTGTGACTGGTCCGGATGTAGTAAAAGCGGTGATTCATGAGGAAGTAAGTAAAGAAGAGCTGGGTGGCGCAATGACACATAGCAGCAAGAGTGGTGTGACTCATTTTATGTGCAATTCCGAAGAAGAATTGCTGATGAGCATCCGTGAACTGCTTTCTTTCTTACCGCAGAATAATATGGATGAAGCCAAGAAACAGCCTTGCACCGACGAAACAAACCGCGAAGATGCTTCTCTGGATACGATCGTTCCGGTAGATCCGAACGTACCGTATGACATGAAAGACATTATCGAACGCGTTATAGACAATGGTTATTTCTTCGAAGTGATGCCGAACTTTGCAAAGAATATCATTATCGGCTTTGCCCGTATGGCAGGTCGTTCGGTAGGTATCGTAGCGAACCAGCCGGCTTATCTTGCCGGTGTTCTCGATATTGATGCCAGTGACAAAGCAAGCCGTTTTATCCGTTTCTGCGATTGTTTCAATATCCCATTGATTACCTTTGAAGATGTTCCGGGATTCCTTCCGGGATATACACAGGAAAACAATGGTATCATCCGTCACGGTGCAAAAATAGTTTATGCGTTTGCAGAAGCTACTGTTCCCAAACTGACAGTGATTACCCGCAAAGCTTACGGTGGTGCTTATATCGTAATGAACTCCAAGCAGACCGGAGCTGACGTGAACTTCGCTTACCCAAGTGCAGAAATTGCAGTAATGGGTGCGGACGGCGCCATCAATATCCTGTTCCGCAAAGCTGACGAAGCAACAAAGACCAAGGAACTGGAAGCTTACAAAGAAAAGTTTGCTACTCCGTATCAGGCTGCCGAACTGGGATATATTGACGAAATCATTTATCCGAGACAGACTCGCAAACGTCTGATTCAGGCACTGGAAATGACGGAAAACAAGATGCAGACAAACCCGCCCAAGAAGCATGGTAATATGCCTTTATAACAACTAGATAAGGTGCGCAAAAGCACCACTCATAAAACGAGCTTGCAGAGATTCTATGATATGCTTTAGAAGATTTGTAAGCTCGTTTCTTATTTGTAAGCCTGCCGTTTCTTTTATATGTAACAAAAAAAACGGCACCTCGATTCACATCGCAGCACCGTCACAACACAAACACAAAATAAAACACGACAAAACTACTATGCAATCTTCCTGTCATGCCGGGGAGGCATATCTTGCTTGACTTATCTATATTCGCATACGCATAAGAAGCTTTATCAGGCGATTTGCACAATAAATAACATACATTTCCGGATTTTGTTCACAGGATTGATAAGATTTTATTCAATAATATGATAAGAAAATGAAATAACGCGCTCTTTAACGAATTCAAGAGAAACGAAAAAAACGGCACCCCGATTCACATCGCAGCACCGTCACAACACAAACACAAAATAAAACACGACAAAACTACTATGCAATCTTCCTGTTATGCCGGGGAGGCATATTCACTAGCCTATATATATTCGCATACCTACAAGTAGCCATCAGGCGATTTGCATATATAAAACATTCAGATTTTTATTTTGTTCACGAAAGGAGAAGTAAAAATGTTATTTCTTCTCCTTATAGTCTTTCAGGAAGCCTTCCATCAGCCATTTGGCGAGTGCCTGACGATTGGAATTCATCACCAGCCGACGCTGATCGAACGTATTCTGGATATTACCCAACTCCACAAAGACGGAAGCGGGAGTGGTATGGGAAAGCACGTATAAGTTACGCCCGCTTACTGTGCCGGAAAAGCCCCGGTTGGGTTGATGCTTATCGTACTTTGACTCAAACGTATCTTTCATATTATTCGCCAATCGTTTGCTTTCTCCCTTTTTATTCGAATAATAGAAAAAGACATCCGTTTGTTTTCCCTTACTACGGCTATCGATATGAATAAAAATTGCCCTGCAATAAGAATAGTTCTTACGGTCTTTCCGGTAAAGGACGTTTATTTTATCGCAGCGTTGCTGTAAGCGTTGCACCTGATTCAAAGGAATTGGATCGCCCATACAAGTCTCCCGTTTACTGTTTGACAGGTACGAATCATCACGGATACCATCTTTAGCATCTTGAATGATGATACGGACTTCGGCTCCTTCCTGCATCAGGTTACGTGCCAGACGGAGGGCAATATCATAAGCGTATTCATCTTCGTGCAATTCGTATTTACCAACTTTTCCGATAGCACCCGGATCAGGACCTCCATGTCCGCTGACCACATAGAAGCAAGCACCGGCAAGACGGTTGGAAGTGACTTTCACATCAGCCAGTTGCTTTCCAAACAGAGGCTCATTGAGGGTGGTTCCTATTTTTGTTGATTTAGCTTTCGGAGATTGTTGCTTTGTTCCGGAACTTTCGGAAGCTGATTTCTTGATGGGAGGAATAACATACGTTACGCCCACTTTAAGCACATTGTTCTTTCCCAGTTTCTGTTTATTGAGCTCAATAAAGTCGTCGTAATACTTCTTCGGAGAGCGGTTGTGCCTCAACAGAAAAGAAGAGATGCCTTCACCCGCTTTCGGAGTTGCCTTCTGCTGTGCCCAAAGAGTTGTGCCCGAAAAAAGAAAAGCTAAGAATAAAAGAATATAGAGTTTATTTTTCATAACTACATTAACTATCTCCTTCGCAAGAGTATCATTTCACTCATAAACAGGGCAAAAATACAATTATTTTCCCTACTTTTGCAGCATTAAAACATTTTTTGAAATAAAACATTAAAACCCGATAACATTATGGCAAAACAATTCAAACCGGAAACCCTGTGTGTACAGGCAGGATGGACGCCTAAAAAAGGCGAACCACGCGTATTGCCCATCTATCAAAGTACAACTTTCAAATACGATACCAGCGAGCAGATGGCCCGCCTGTTCGACCTGGAAGACAGTGGCTACTTTTATACCCGTCTGCAAAATCCAACGAATGATGCTGTTGCCGCCAAAATAGCCGCTCTTGAAGGTGGTGTAGCCGCTATGCTGACTTCCAGCGGTCAGGCCGCCAACTTCTATGCCATTTTTAATATCTGTCAGGCAGGAGATCACTTTGTTTGCTCCTCCGCTATTTACGGAGGTACGTTCAACCTGTTTGGCGTGACCATGAAGAAGCTAGGCATCGATGTGACTTTCGTTAATCCGGATGCCAGCGAAGAAGAAATTTCTGCAGCTTTCAAACCGAATACAAAAGCTTTATTCGGTGAAACGATTTCCAACCCTTCTCTTGAAGTACTGGATATTGAAAAGTTCGCACGTATCGCACACAGTCACGGGGTTCCATTGATTGTTGACAATACTTTCCCGACTCCGATCAACTGCCGCCCGTTTGAATGGGGAGCTGACATCGTGGTTCATTCTACTACCAAATACATGGACGGACACGCTACAAGCGTAGGTGGCTGTATCGTAGACAGCGGTAATTTTGACTGGGATGCTCATGCTGAAAAATTCCCGGGACTTTGTACTCCGGACGAGTCATACCACGGACTGACTTATACTAAAGCATTCGGCAAAGGTGCTTATATCACCAAAGCAACTGCCCAGCTGATGCGTGACCTCGGCAGCATCCAAAGCCCGCAAAATTCTTTCTTATTGAATCTGGGACTTGAAACGTTGCACCTACGTATGCCTCAACACTGCCGTAATGCGCAGAAAGTAGCCGAATATCTTTCTAAAAACGAGAAAGTTGCCTGGGTAAACTATTGCGGACTGCCGGACAATAAATATTACAGCCTTGCACAGAAATATATGCCGAACGGTTCCTGCGGAGTCATCTCCTTCGGACTGAAAGGCGGACGTGACGTATCTATCAAGTTTATGGATTCACTGGAATTCATTGCGATCGTTACTCACGTGGCGGATGCACGTAGTTGCGTGCTCCATCCGGCAAGCCATACTCACCGCCAGTTGACGGATGAGCAACTGATGGAAGCAGGTGTACGCCCGGACCTGATCCGTCTATCGGTAGGTATCGAAAATGCAGATGATATTATTGCTGATATCGAACAAGCATTGAACGCATAAGGATGCTGTAAAGGTATAGCCCATAAAAGAAGGCACGGGAATGAAAAGTTCCTGTGCCTTTTTATTTTACACAAAGAAAATCTTGTACCCTCATCATTAGGAGATACGGATTACACTTCCTCCGCAGATAAACTGGAGATCATTGTATCCACCCAGTATACAACTGTTCTATCCGCAGGTAAAATACCTTCGAGATAAGGCGAATCAGATACATCTTCCAACCATGCCGTAGTAATCGGACCTCTTTCTCTTGTAAGACTTTGAGTTCCTAAATACGGACTAAAATTAAAGAAGGTGTGTTGTTTCTCTACATCATTTTCACCTGTATATGTAAAGACAAAAGCTTTTTTCTTTTTTCCGGCCAGCGAAGCCCATTCTATCCGATATGTCCCTTCAACAAGCACCTGTTCATCCTTTGTTTTATAGGTGAATTTCCCTCCTTCTCCTTCTTCAGACAAACAATACACATCATCCGGTCGTAACACACAGATATCTCCTTTATTAATAAAAGAATAAAAGACCATTGCCGCATTCACCTTCTCCTGCAAATCGTCTTCTGCGTCAAATAACAACATACCTTCATTGGGTCTGGAGACTTGGAATTCAGGTTGGTCGAGACATGTAAAAGTCAGTACACCATAAGAAACAGTAACAGGCAGCGTGACATAATTGCCGTCTTTATCACTAACGGTAACCGTCACTTTCCCCTTTTTGCCGTGTGAGCTAAGCCATAACCTGTTATCGTTGACCGTTGCCGTCACAATCGTCTCATCGGAGCTTTGTGCCGAGTAACCACCTTTTCCATTAGCTATCCCGATATTCTCCGCTTCCCATCCATTAAGATACAGGACTGTAGAAGAAATCGTGTTCGTACAGGTTCCCGTTTCGTCGATTAATTCGGAACCGCTAAATAAAATAATCTCTGCATCATCTTGACAGGCTGATATACAAAAAGCCATGAGAGAAAGAAGAAAGAAGCCTAATAAAGTTTTTGTTTTCATATTTTCAGTGGTATGGTTAAATCGCGGCATATGCCATTGTTTTGCAAAGATATAAAGTATTTGTAAAAAAAAGACTATCTTTGTATGGAAAAAACACAGCTATCTGTATTAAAATAAAAAGCATGACTTTAAAACACTATTATAGTCTCATTCTCAGTCTAATGACTACTCTTTCCATTTCGTCTCAACAAGTCGTTGTCACGGAGCTTCCTACTCAAAGATTGTTACCGGTAGCACATATCCACCGGATTCTTCAGGATAGCGAAGGTTATATGTGGTATGCAACAGAAGGCGGAGGCCTGTGCCGTGACAACGGTTATCAGATTAATGTCTTTCGTTCGGACTTAAATACGCCTCACCTGCTATCCAGCAACGACATTACCTGTATAACAGAAGACAACGGACATCATATCTGGTTCGGCACCAAACGTGGTTTATACAGATTAGATAAAGCTAATTATCAAATCAACGAAATAACAGACGGGGAACTCAAGAAGCAAAGAGTCGATGCTGTCCGGGCTATTCATGACGGCACTATCTGGACTTCGGCCGAAGGTATGATTTACCACTTTTCCAGTGAAGGCAAATGTCTTGGAAGTTATCCTTCAGAATGGAAGGGTACAAGACGAAACGTTACTGACTTTTACGAAGATGGAAAACATCAACTTTGGGTACTGCAAGGATCGGGAGGTCTTTTACAATATCATCCGTCAACAGACAGCTTCTCGCCTTATCAATGGACATGTGATGCATCGCCCATACAAATGATTGAAGATGTACAAAATGATTGCTATTGGGTGGCTACTTGGGGAAAAGGAGTTGTACAATTAATCCCTTCTTCCAATCCACAATCGGAGGAAGTAATCTGTAAGTTACAACCCGTCACCTTAGAAGGGTACGAACAGACACCGCATAAAACTCAAATACTGGGATTACTTAAAGACAGCCGGCAGGAAGTGTTGTGGGTTTCAGCGATGGACGATTTATATGCTTACCGAATTGTAGATAATGCACTTCACCCCGTCGATACGGAAAGTTTTCTTCCTAAAGGTAAAAAGATATTGGATAGAATCATTGAAGACCGTGCCGGCAATGTATGGGTTCCAGGATATTCTCCCCATACGTTTATCCTCTCGTTCGACGCCAACAAAATCAAACGTTACCCTACTTCTGCCATGTCCGCTATTACCGGTTATCCGGTGATGGCAGACAGAACGATTCAAGAAGGGGACTATTATTGGATATGGCAGGGAAGAACCGGATTATCCATCTACCATCCTGCTTCCGAACAGATTTCTTTTGCATCGGATTTTTCCGAAGAAACAGGAAAGTATAATATCATAAAATGTATCGAGAAATGTCATACTCAATCCGGAATCTGGGCTGCATCCGATAATGCGTGTCTATTGTATCTGCAACATGAAGGCATGAAGATGAAACTGACAAAAGAGATCCAACTGCCGGATGCCCGACAGATTCGTGTATTAAGCGAGGACAATCAGGGAAACTTATGGATAGGCACAGAAAATGCCATCTATCAATATTCTCTTTCCAAAGGGGAACTCAAAAAGTTTCAGGGGAGTGCGGATATGATAAACGACCTGGCAGTTGCCCCGGACGGAACGATATTCTGCATTACAGAAGCATTGGAGTTCCAATATTTTTCCCCGGAAGGAGAAGGACATACGATTCGGAAAGGAGAAAACTATTCATCTGTCCTCATCGCTCCTGATGGTAAAGTGTGGGTAGCTACTTTGGAAGGAAATGTGTACAGCTATCATCCGCAAACTAAAGTTATCTCCCGGGAAGAGAATGCCTGCAACACAAACGGAGATGCTATCAAAGGAATGGAGATAGACAACTTGGGACATTTGTGGATATTGGCAGACCCATACGTAAAAGAGTACAACCCTACGAATCATTCATTTAGAATACTGTATAATTCCGACCGCTTCATTCAAGTGGATTATTTCCTTTCCATCCGCAAAATGAAAGACGGAACGATTTGCCTCGGAGGGATCGGTGCTTTTTGTCTGATTACCCCATCTGCAGAGCTGGATCAATCTCCCAACGATATAAAGCCCGTTATATCCTCCATCAAAATAGACGGAAAAACACAAATAACAGGTATAAATACCCGGCAAATAGAATTGAATCCTGATAATATCAATGTAGAAATATCCTTTTCTACGCTAGAACACTTACACGCCGGACAAATCAGTTATGCCTACCGTCTGAAAGGATGGGATGCAAGCTGGAAGTCACTTCCTCCGGGAGTAAACACTGCGTATTTCACCAAACTTCCCAAAGGCAACTACACATTGGAAATTAAAGCGACGGACATTCACGGTTGTTGGGCACAGCCCATATCCTGCCTGCAAATCAATCGTCTACCGGCATGGTACGAGACATGGTGGGCATACGCCCTTTATATGCTTTCTTTTATTCTGATAGCGGCAGGAGTCATAAAGTTCTACTTCAACCGTCTGCACCGGAAGCAACAGGAACAGTTGGAAGAACAACTGACACAGATGAAATTCCGTTTCTTTACGAATGTCAGCCACGACTTACGCACTCCACTGACGCTGATTATCACTCCTCTGAGCAGTCTGCTTTCGGAGATGCAGGACGGCAAGTTAAAGCAACAGTTATCTTCCATCTATCGCAATGCTGAAGAGTTGCTGCAATTAGTCAATCAATTACTGGATTTCCGCAAACTGGAAGTGAGCGAAGAAAAACTGAATCTGACGAATGCAGATATCAGTGAATTTGTCACAACTACTTGCGAAGCATTCAAGTCGTATGCGAACAACAAGCAGATTCGCTTTTCAGTCATACCACTGAAACAAACGCTTTATATGTATCTTGACCGGGATAAAGTACACAGGATTCTCTACAACTTACTCAATAATGCTTTCAAATTTACACCTCCGGAAGGAAGAATCGATGTGTTTTTCAAAATGGAGAACAGAGGAGGGATACAATACGTCTGCATCATCGTGCAGAACACCGGACAGGAAATAGCAGCAGATGAACTTCCCCATATATTCGACCGCTATTATCAGATCGGGGCAAACACCCACAGACAGGCAACAGCAGGAAGCGGCATTGGACTGCATATTGTGAAAGAATATGTCGCCATGCATCAAGGTTTTATAGAAGTGGAAAGCAATAAAGAAGAAGGAACTGAATTTTGTGTCTATCTTCCGACCAATCTGGTTGATAAACGTTTGCTACCGAGAGAGGAGAATATACCGGATGAATCCGGAGCAACTGAAACGAACTCATCAGATGCCCGGAAGACCATTTTGATTGTAGAAGACAATGAAGAATTCCGCCAATTCATGTATCAGCAGTTATCACAAGAATATCAGGTATGGGAAGCCTCCAACGGAGAAGAAGCGGAAGCCATCGCCAATGAGAAAGAAGTGGATATCATTGTGAGTGATGTCATGATGCCGGGAATGGACGGGTTTGAATTATGTCTCCGGCTGAAAGAGAATATGAAGACTTCACACATCTTCATTATCCTGCTTACTGCCCGCACAGGTGACGAAAACGAACTGGCAGGATATCAGTCGGGAGCAGACTGCTACCTGACAAAACCCTTCAACATGGATATTTTAAAGAACCGGATCCAGCATCTGCTGGCATTGCAGCAAAAACGGAAACAGATATTCTTGTCAGGCATTGAGGTTAATGCGGAAGATCTCACTTCCTCCAAAGTAGACGAACGATTTCTGGAAAAAGCAATCGAACTGGTCGAAAAGAATCTGGATAACAGTGATTATAGCGTGGAAGCTTTCAGTGACGACATGTGTATGAGCCGAATGAATCTTTACCGTAAACTGCAAATTATCACCGGACAGAAACCCACAGAATTTATCCGAAGCATCCGTTTGAAGAAAGCTGCCGGATTACTGACTCATACGGAACTGACCGTTATTGAAATATCGGAAAAAGTGGGATTCGCTACACCGAGTTATTTCAGTAAATGTTTTAAAGAGATGTTCGGAGTATTGCCTACCCAATATCACTCGCAGGATTAAAGGAAAAAAGGACGTCCCCGGGGGAAAAAGGGAATGGGAAATACGGGAACGTCCTCAAAACATAACAATACAGAAATACGGACTTTCACAAGGGCACATTTCTGTCTCTCTTATGCAACACTCCCTTCTATAAAAATATGGAGGAAATATCTGGAGAGGATATTATTATGTGGGAAATTTAGTTTATAGTCTTAAAAGCAATCTGATTGCATCAAAGTGATGAACGATAGGCAGTCCGGATATATTCTCCTACCGCATTGTCATCATTGATTTCTATGTATTTTTTCAATAAATCCGCAAAACCGGATTTTATCTGTTCCGTTTGTTTGTTCTCGCAGGCTGTGGAATATTCATCAACAGCCATGAGAAAATCCTGCATCCGTTCATTTAGCATTGTTCCTCCCGTACAAACCACATCGGAAATATCGGCTTGGATACTGCCATTTTCTATGACGACAGGGAGGCGGTATTCCAGTCCCGATTTGCTGGCACGAATAGAAAGCACTTTTACTACGGGCGACACAATAGTCACCGTATCGGCAAAAGCAAACTTTCCGTGGATTATTTCTGCACTATCTACCGGCTGCCCGCTCGAAGCATCTTTCATATAAACCATTTTTCCTTCGAATTCGGGCAAAGGTGCACTGCCGTTAATCTCGTAACCTTTTATCTGATGCCCGGTGCAAGCCGCTATCAAGCATACTCCCGAAAGAAAAGATAAAAGTTTCACATATCTGTTCATTAAGCTCTTCATTCTTCTTTAAAAAAGAAAAGCCGCCCGCACTATCAGCTGAACGGCTTTCTCTTTTCATTCATACATTTGTATAATCATTCATCCTTAGAATCTGAATCCCAGTTTCACCATAGGCATTTCAAATATCTTGATGTTGTGGTGACTGACATTATATTTATCAAATCCTTTCGGGCAAATCTGTATCAGGTCATAGCGGTAAGCCAGAGGGTGCATTTCGAAACCGAAAACGAAACCTTTGGCAATGCTATACTCGATACCTGCTACGGCAGCTACTTTGAAACCGTACATCTGACCGGCTTTACTTCCGGAAACATAGACCTGTGACGGAAGTTCTTCCGAGTCGTCACTATCCTTATAGGTGTCTCCAGTGTATGGTTCGGTCGTTTCAATGCGTGCCATCTGGAAGCCGAGTGCGCCTCCGAGATACGGATGAATACGTTCGTTGCGAGTCTTGAAATAGTAGTTGGAACCGACAGATACATACCAGTTGTTGGTCATCTGCGCATTGATATAACTTTGCGCAGGGATAATCATGTCGGGTACACTGTTGTCTCCTTCTACATAGTCTTTCTTTGGAGTGAGGCTGACGTTCATGCTGAACTGGAAATTTACATCCCAATTGTCAGACACGAAATACTTACCTTCAATTCCAGCTATATTGACCAGACTATTATTATTCAGACTCCCGATGTTCAGATAGCGGTTCAGATCGCCGGAGTTATCCGTTCCTCCATTGGGAAGTCCGACTACTCCTCCGTCATTGGAGAACTTGGGAAGCAGATAAGAAGTGTTCTCGTTAAAGAACTTTCCGCTACCAAGCAGGACTGAAACCTGCCACTGTCCTTTCTTCGGGGCAAACGACGCATCATCACTGCTGCTGTAACGCTGCGCCATTGAAGGCGCAGCTGTCATACAGGTCAGCAAAAGTAATGTGCATAGTTTTTTTATCATCTTGTTACTTTTACGTAGTTAGGAAATTATTTCAAGAAGATAGCAAGAAGTGCTTTCAACTGAGCGCTTGCAGTATCATAATCTGCCTTGGCAGCATCATATTCAGCCTGTTTTACTTTGATATTTTCCTGAATATTTGCAAATGTATCCTCGATATAATTATTATCAGTATACGTACCTTCAGCCAACTTCTCGATATTTCTCTTAGCATCAGCTACATTAGACTTTTCAGTAGTAATAGCTTCAAGTTTAGTTTGATATTCTTCCTGTACTGCCGCCTTGATATCTTCCAAAGTTGCTCCAGTGTATCCTTCGAAATTATCATTTAGGTATTTCGTAATCTGTTGATTAATCACACCCTTTATAGACTCTTTATCTTCAGATTCTTTTGTTGCCTTAGTTGATTTATCATCCAAATCTTTGAATATCTTATCATAAGCAGTCTGAGCTTTGTCACATACATCCTTAGCTTTGGTTACAGCATCAGCCAAAACCGTATTTGCCTTATCCAGAGCAGTTTGTTCAGCAGCATACTGTGCAATAAATGCATCTTTCAATGCTTTGTATGTAGCAGCTTGTTCTACAATGGCTACCAAACTTTTTGTAGTAGCAGTAGCATAAATTTTATTACCCAAAGTACCATACTTAGTAGTATTCAAAGCAGCATCCAATTCATTACCTTTAACGGCAGCAATTACTTCTGCTTCCGTAACCTCTAACAACCTGGCTTTGCCATCAACATTAAATTGATTGCCAAATACTTTTGCAGAAGCAGCAGTCCATTTAGCTTCTTTTGAAGAGCCAACCACATCTTTTAATTTCAGCAGGTCGTTCTTTTGTTCAGGAGTAATAACAGTAAATGCCTTAATGCTTCCTTTATCCCACGTTACATTTTTATCCAAAACTACCTTATAGAGATTCTCGGCATCTGCAAGAATCAAAGTAGAGTTCGCTGTTGTTTTACCATTAACAGAAGACTGAGCTTCCGTAACTTGACCATCTTTATCCAATGCATTTTGATAATAGGTTGCCAAAGCAGTAGCTAAAGCAGTAATATTGGGCACTTTTACTCTTTCAGCATCCGACTTTCCATTAAAGTCATCAATAGCTTTTTCTGCAGCTTTTAAAGAAGCAGCCACATCAATATCTGCAACTTTATTATAAGCAGCCAATGCATCTTTCCATGCCTTCAAATCTGTAGCATAAGTATCTTCAGCAATCTTCTGTGCAGCTTTTGCTTTCTCTACTTCTAATTTAGACCATTCCAATTCTTCCAGATTAATACCTTTAGTAGCTACATCGATCAGCTTATTCCAACCATCAATTGTTTTTTGGGCCTCAGTAATATAAATATTTTTCTCGTAAGTAAACGTACCAGCAGTGTAACCAGTAAGACCTTCTACCGACGATACAGCGGCATTCAGACCTTCAATAATGCTTTTATCAGCTTTCACAGTGTAAGGAGCAGATGTTTTTGCTTTATTCTTATTATCAGTCTGTGCTTTTTTTGCTGTCGTTAATGCCAGTTTCGCAGCGTCCAAATTAGATTTTACTTTCGGATTAGCGACCTCTAATTTCTCTCTGTCAATATTGTACTGTTCTTGCTGGACAGCTAGTGCAGCAATTTCATCATCCAACTTCTTAGATTCAGCTTCCCAATCAGCTACAGTTTTATAATCATTGTCCAAAATAGCCTTTAATTTATCAGCAGCTTTCTGTGCTCTTTCTAAATTAAATTCAGCTTTAGCTAAAGCTTCATCCAATTTGGCTTCAATGTTACCGTCAACTACCCAATTAGGATAATCAAGCAATTGTTCCTGAAGTTTCTTCAAGCTACCGTCTGTATAGCCACCGTCAGCTTTAGAAGGGTCGGTTGTAATAACATAAATATAATACTCAGTAGAAGAAGAAGCATCTGTAACTTTAGATGATGTCTGCTTTTCGATAACTACTGTTGAATATCCATACATAGCCATATCCATTGCTTTTTTCGCATAAGCAACTTGTACCTGTACACTGTTCAAACGAATTTGCTCCTCATCTGTCAGCAAAATTTTGGAAGCTTCAATTTGTTCCATAGCTTGCTTGTAAGCATCCTGCGCTTTAGCAGTAGCAGTTTCGGCAATAAGCATTTTCTCTTTATACTGCTCAATAACCAAGTCTTTTTGACCTTCCCACATTGCTTTGTCAGCCTCTGCCTTTGCAATAGCTGCTTCTACTTCGGCTTTTTTCTGTGCAGTAATGGCTTCTTCCCTTTCAATCAAAAGTTTCTTTACTTGAATGTCCAGTTCATGCAACTGCAAATCAATTTCTGCAGACTTATTCTGAAGTGCCAAACCTGCATTCAGCAACTCTTGTTCTGCAACTTTTGCTTTTTTAAGTTCAACCTCTACAAGCTCAACTGCAGCTTGAGCTTTGATAAATTCAGACTTTGCTCCCCTAAGTTCTGCAATGCCTTCCGGTTCATCGGTATCAATACATCCCGTGAATGTCGCCGTCGTACCTGCCATGAGCAAGGTTGCGACTAAATACGTCCATTTTCTCATAAAAGTAAATTAAATGTTATACAATTAATAAATAAAAAATTTGTTTGTACTAATTCATGATTTATTTCGCTTCACTCCCCCTCTTCCCGTTACTTTGTAGGTAACGGGAAAACCCTTGTGCCTGCTCTTTTGGAGTAGTCTATACTAGAAAATAATACGATATATGACGAATCTTCTTACCCCTGCTTATGAGAAAAAGTAGAGGGGCGGGAAATCTATTGCAAAATTTAGACGTTAACAAAGTTCTAAGACAAAGAATCCACGTGTTCTTCTGTGTTTATTCCTATTTTGAGTAGTTTATTAGAAAAAATGTACGATTTTGTTTGGATGTTTTAAGAAATATGCTCATATTTGCAGCGTCTTTTCTTCCCGTTACCTACAAAGTAACAGCACTAAAAATCAGCTACTTGCCACAAGCATAGATCCTTTTCAGCGAAGACAGAATCGTCACATTCGCTTCATCTATTTTCTTATTCTTAAAAGGTTTTAGATAAGTCTCTGTGACAATAATGGATGAATGCCCCATCGCCTCTGAAATAATGCCTGGATGTATCTCGCAATAATATGCCATTGTAGCCCAGGTATGCCGAGCCGTATACGAGCTTAAATCAGAAGTCAATGCAAGTACTTGTTTCAGCAACAGAAGTTGATAGTTAAAATTACGCAAAGCTATCTGATATTCCCTGTAGGTAGCTTCCGTACTCTCTCTGCCAGTCAGTATGGGAAAAAGATAAGGAGAAGCAGAATCGGTGTTCATATACTTTTTCATCAGTTTCATAGTTTCCGGCAGAAGCGTCACGGTCAGAAGCCTTCCGGTTTTTCTACGACGATAAGTGAGTACATTCCCCACTATATCCTGCTTTTTAAGATACGCAAGATCTACGAACGGCATACCACGAAGCATGAACATTAAGAAAAAGTACGCGCGCGTACGTTGCAATTCTCCTCTTCCCTGATGAATTTGTTTGGGAAGCTCTTTCATCAGCCGTTCCATATCCTCCTTTTCCAGTGCACGCTTCCTATCGGCACGCGTCCCTGTATAGACATACCGGAAATGATGCGGTATATAAGACGCCATCCGACGGTCGACCGCACGGTTGTATACCGCTCTCAACGTACGCATATAGGTTGAAACCGTGTTCCAGCTACACTCCTTTTCCCGCAAATACGTTTCAAAACTTTTAAGAAACTCCTGATTCACTTTCTTGAATGGCAGATTCCTGCTCCCGTTAAATGCAATGATAGCATTCATGCTACTCCTGTAAACATGAGCAGTTCCATAGTTCCCACTTTTTCGAAGCCCTTCAGCTACTTCCTTCATAAATGAAATCAAATTCCCCATTTTTATTAATTTTAGTTATCACTCAAGCATGTCCCTGAAGAAAAGCGCCCTCACCGCAATTCCCCCCAATGCTCTTTATTCCAAATCTCAACATATCATCATACAAATATAATGAATTATGTTTTCTTTATATACACCCGATGTGTTCCTCTGCCATCAATCCCGATGCCGGAACCGGGTGTATACGCCCACTGGCGTAATTCATTGGTAGCCGCTGTACGCAGCAAACCTGTCAGTTTCCGGTATTCGTAGACCGTCAGAAAAGGATGTTCCTCCAGATATCTAACAGCCAATGCAAGTCGTTGCTCCGGTGTATACTTCTGTGAAGAACGTTGCGACTTCCACGGAGCCCTTTCCAGCAGACATCTTCCATTGATACGCCTCATCATCTTCCTGTCTACACGAAAGTTCACGTTTCCCACCACAATGCTTCGTGCGTTACGATGGGTTTCACCCTCTCCGGCCTTTTCGCGTTCTTTATCTTTGCATAACGCCAACGAAGGAGAGAATGTTCCGATGCCATCCAGCTTCACAGACTTGCCTTCTGCCATCTGATGTGCCATCTCAATACCTATCTGTGTAATTACGCCTTCCACATCTCCGACGTTAAAACCACTGCTGGATGCTATCTGACGTATCAAATCCTCGGTAGATACCTGTTCCATCATTGCAAACCGCGGATAAAGTACCTGTTCGCCCGTTCCATGAATATCGGGCATTTCTTCCATTATATACATTGCCATAATACTAAAGTTTATTTGAAATATTGATTACTAATAGAAAACTTACTCGCTATAGGTAGAAAACTTGTTCTCCCCTAAAGGAAAAGTTATTTTTCCCTTAGGGCAAACTAAAACCGCAAGTTCCGGTTTTATAACTGAAACTTCTGATTACATAATCAAAAGTTCCGGTTTTATAATCAGAACTTGCGGTTATAGTTTTCTTACTAACAAAGATACGTTTTCCTGCCGGAACAAGCAAGTTTAATCCCTATGAAAAGGAAGTTTGATACATTTGTTGCAGCATCTTGTTACATTTCTATTCCTCACATCACCTGTCACGCTCCTATCTTTGCCCATTATTAAACAAAGAATAGGAAATGATGAATAACTACTTCGAATCTTCTGTAAGGCTACTCGCTCTTTTAGTGTTAATACCCTGCTTTATTGCTGAAAGTTCCGCATCGGAACGTAAAGTCAGCATAAATGAGAACTGGAAGTTTTACCGGGGTTGCATTGCCAATGCCGAACAGACATCTTTCAAGGACACTCAATGGAGGATACTCGATTTACCTCATGACTGGAGCATGGATCCTGTGCCCGTACAAAGAGAAGGTATAACAATCGGTCCTTTTTCACGCATGAGCGTAGGCGGGGCAGATACCGGACAAACCGTAGGAGGTGAAGGATGGTATAGAAAAGAATTCACCATACAGCCGGAAGATGCCGATAAGATTATTTCCCTTTATTTTGAAGGAGCTTATAACCAAACAGAAGTCTGGATAAACGGGCAGAAAGCCTGTTTTAATCCTTATGGATATATCCCTTTCAAAATCGACATCCATCCATACTGCAACGCTCCCGGCATTCGGAATATAATAGCCGTCAAAGTGGTGAATGAAGGTCTGAACAGTCGGTGGTATGCCGGTTCCGGCATTTACCGGCACGTATGGCTAATGAAAACGGACAAAGTACATTTGGACGAATGGGACACTTTTATAGATGCTTCCAAAGTAGAAGGTAAAAAAGCGACGGTTGATCTTCACTCCATTCTACATAACTCCGGCAAAGAAAAAGTGACCGCCCATCTGAAGATTCAGATATTTTCTCCACAAGGGGAAGAGGTTTATTCCACTACTCAACCAGTCAATATATCCGGTGAAACCAATATCCCCATTTCCCTCACTTTTGATATAAAAAAGCCGGAATTATGGTCGGTAGATACTCCTAGTTTATATACCGCACATCTATCCTTGAAATCTAAGAAGCTATCTGATGAAATAACCGTTCCTTTCGGAATACGAACCGTCGAATTCTCCGCAGAAAAAGGATTTCTATTAAATGGGAAACCGCTGAAATTAAAAGGTGGTTGTTTGCATCATGACAATGGTTTATTAGGTGCCGTAGCTATCAACAGGGCAGAAGAACGCAAAGTAGAGCTAATGAAAGCAAATGGTTTCAATGCAGTCAGATGCTCGCACAACTTACCGTCGGAATATTTTCTACAGGCATGTGACCGACTGGGATTGCTAGTGATTGATGAAGTATTCGATCAATGGCAACAAGCAAAACGCCCGCAAGATTATCACCAATTCTTCGATGAATGGAGTGAACACGATATAGCTACCATGGTGCGCAGAGACAGAAACCATCCTTCTATTATCATGTGGAGTATTGGCAATGAAATAGCTGAACGCGCCGACGAACCCACTGGAGAGATCATAGCCCGGAAACTAATTGCAACCATTCACCGATATGATACAAGCCGCGCCACTACCGCCGCTGTTAACTCGTTTTGGGACAGAAGAGATTTCAGTTGGGAGAAGGATTCGGAAAGGGCTTTCCGGAACCTGGATATCTCCGGTTACAATTATCAATGGAAGGAATATGAAAAAGATCACGCACGATTCCCGCAACGGATTATGTACGGCAGTGAATCGGTGCCCAAAGAAGCAGCACAGAACTGGAACCTGATCGACAAGAATTCCTATCTGATTGGAGATTTTGTCTGGACTGCCCTCGACTATCTGGGTGAAGCCGGTCTGGCACATACTCTCGAACTTGCTCCGGGAGAACACAGTCCGCAGTTTATGGGATGGCCGTGGTATAATGCATGGTGTGGTGACATTGACTTCTGCGGAGACAAGAAACCGCAATCTTATTATCGCGACATTCTTTGGAAAAGACGTGATATTTCATTAGCAGTACAACCTCCCGTAGCCAAAGGGAAAAGAGAAGATATCAACTACTGGGGATGGAAAAACGAATTCCTTAGTTGGAACTGGAAAGGATACGAAGGCAAAACGATGGCAGTACATGTGTATAGTCGTTCCCCTAAAGTAAGACTTTATTTGAATGACAGGTTATTGGGAGAAAAAGAAGTCAATCCCGATACCTATACGGCTTCTTTCGAGGTTCCCTATGAACCGGGACAACTGAAGGCTGTCAACTTGAAGGGAAAGAAAGAAACGACATCGACTGAACTTTACACAACCGGAATTCCGGCAATGATACATTTGACAGCCGATCGTATGAAAATAAAGGCAGATAAAAATGACCTTTCATATATAAAGGTTGAAATATTGGATAAAGATGGAAAGTTAATACCTGACTGTTCCATTCCTTTGGAAATTAAATCTACCGGAAAAGGGTCCGTCATTGCCGCAGGTAATGGAAGTGCGGATGATATGAAAAGCTTTCGTTCCTTAAAGCCGAAAACGTTTCGGGGAAAAGCAATTGCTATCGTTCAGCCAAATGCAGAAAAAGGGACGATCACTCTTACTGTTTCAGCAGAAGGATTACCGGAAGCGGCTATTGTCTTAGAGACTTATTAATAAATCAATCTTGATTAAGGATACACAGTTGAATGTACTGCATGAGATTGTTTAAACAGTAATATAAAAATATAAGAACAGGAGAAACATGATTAAGAAAACCACCTTATTAAGTAGTTTATCCATTGTGCTGTCAATGGGGACTATGAGTGCGCAATCCTATGAATGGATTAGCAGTACGGAAAATAACACATGGCAACAGTCTAAAGTCAAGTTGCAGACAAATACCGGGTGCACTCCCCTACTCGAGGTCAACGGTTCGGAGAATGGAACTGTCTTCAAAGCTTGGGGAACATGCTTTAATGAACTCGGATGGGATGCACTCAACATGCTTCCACGGAAGCAACAGGAGATTGTTCTTCAACAGTTGTTTGCTCCCGGAGGAGATCTGAAGTTTACCATGGGACGCTTCTCCATGAATGCCAACGACTACGCCCGCGACTGGTACAGTTGCGATGAAGTATCCGGTGACTTCCAATTGAAGCATTTCAATATCAATCGGGATAAAACAACGTTGATACCTTTTATCAAAGCTGCACAACAGTATAATCCGGATATGACTTTCTGGATGTCGCCATGGTCGCCTCCTTCCTGGATGAAAATCAATCACTACTATTCAGTTCGCAGTGACCGTAATCAAAATCAGATGTCGCCTCTGTCTGATGTAGCACTTTATGAGGATAGTAAAGAAAAGAACACACAGGTATTTCCACAGCAGTTGGCTGTAAATGATTACTTTATTCAGGATCCACGTTATCTGCAAACCTATGCAAACTATTTCTGTAAATTCATCGATGCTTACAAGGAACAAGGCATCCCCATCTCCATGATTATGTTCCAAAATGAGTCATGGAGCTACACCAACTATCCGGGTTGTGCCTGGACGGCAGAAGGTATTATCCGCTTCAATACAGAGTACCTCGCTCCTACTCTGAAAAAGCAGCATCCGGAAGTAAAGTTATATTTAGGAACAATCAACACCAACCGTTATGAGGTGATCGATCAGGTGCTTTCCGACCCACGAATGCCGGAAACAATAGAAGGGGTCGGCTTCCAATGGGAAGGCGGACAGATTTTACCCAAACTCCGCGCCAAATATCCGCAATACAAGTACGTGCAAACGGAAAGCGAATGTGGTTGGGGCTCTTTCGACTGGAAAGCAGCCGAACACACTTTCGGACTAGTGAATCATTATCTGGGTAATGGTTGTGAAGAATATACTTTCTGGAATGCTATTTTGTACGACGGAGGTTTCAGCGGATGGGGATGGAAACAGAATGCTTTGATTCATGTGGATTCAAAGACAGGGACTGCGACCTACACTCCCGAATATTATGCGGTAAAACATTACAGCCATTATGTAACACCCGGCTCGAAAGTGCTGGCATATAAAGATAGAGGAGATAAGATGCCGGTAATGATCGTCATGACTCCACAAAAGAAACAGGTGGTGATAGCCGGTAATTTCAACGAAGAAGCCAAAGAGCTTACTGTGAAATTAGGTACTCGCTATTTGAATGTAACCTTGCAACCTCATTCTTTGAACACTTTCATAGAAAAGTAGAAAAACAGAGCTGCCGCAAAGAGTCTAAATTCAATAATCGACGACTCTTTACGGTAGCACATAGCTATGTTAGTCCCTTGTCTATGCCACTAAAATTGATTCTATTTTACGATTTGGCTACTATTACCGCTTCTTTACTTTATATCCTTTCAGGGTAAAACCGACTTCAAACAGGTTCAAAAGGGCTATCCGAATATTATCTTCTATATAGGTTTCCATATTATCATATTTTGCAAAGTAGACGGGAAGCAGCCTGTTATTCCTCCTATAACTTTCATCCGGTGTTTTACCGGTAAAACGTTCTTTCTTCTTCACCCCCCAACGGACGGTTTTACTACAAGGAAGAGGTATACCTATCGTTAACACTTTTTCTTTAGTTGCCGTATCGGTGATTCCATGTTTCCAGATACTGATATGGCTGGCTCCCAAATAAGTGCCGATATAAAGGACAACGGTCAGCGTCCAATCATCCAAAGCCTCATCGGTTTGAATACCATTCACCAAATCAGAGAAATAGCCTTCAACCATTTCTCTGTCAAAACAGTTTAGTTCAGGCCATTCACATTTCTCAAACAGTTGATGCACATTGACAGGAACCAGTAAAGTGGTTATTTCTAACTGATATTTCATTCATTTCGTTTTTATATCATTGCATCTAAAATCGTCTCAATTATCTTATCGACTATAAATATACAATTTTACCAGATCAAATACTAAAGAGTAGAGCTTTTTTTAAACCTATTTCTGAAAAAGAAAGGACTGTTTGACACCCCTTACTTATGTAAACAGGGTTTATCAAACAGTCCTTTCCTTACAGATTATGATTCGTCCATTTTTCAGTGGACAATCCTTGTTTTTTTTGTCCTTACGGCATTTCTGTTTCCATCTGGAATTTACGGCTTACTTTCATCAAATTGATGGTGTAAGTGACTACGTTCTGTGCTTCCTGAACCATCGTGAGATACACCATACTCACCCGGATGCTTCCTGATTGGCTTTGAATACGTTGCAGTTCCTTACGTTTCAATACTGAAAGTTGTCCGTTGAGGTCGTTGGCACGACGGATTTCTTCTTCGAGGTCATTGTACTCGTTGTTTTCCATTTTCTTACGACACTGCTGAATCAGATAGGTGATATCTTCGGTCACATCGCTGAATTCGCCTTTCTGAATGGCATCCAATGGGTTGAAATTGTTGTCGGTATGTTCGAGGCAAGGTTCACAGAGGCGGGAAATACTGTAGACCAATTCGCTGGCGAAGTCGTTGCCTTGATAGTAATAAAGTCCTTTTTCGAGTACGGTGTTATTATCGAGACGGCACATAGCGACGGTGCCCGAACGTTTCATCTGTTTGATGAGCTGTTTCTCAAATTTAGTGGACCCCATGGCGCGACGTAATCCTCGCAGATTTTCATGAAGGAATGAAGTGACAGTCAGTTCGAAATTTGTTTCTGCGTATTCCAATACTTTGGAAAGTTCTTCGCGGGTGTGCTTACGCATCAGTTGCAGGGCTTCTGTACTGTCTGTGGCTTGCATCAGTTGTTTCAGCGTTTCGTTACCTTGTTCTTTCGCTTTGCGTTTCTTGTACATCACCTGACTACGGATCAAGATGAATACAGCTATACCGATGAGGGCGATGATTGAGATGTTGCCTCCATAATGGAGTACGAGAGCTACGAAGAAACAGATGGTGAAGGCGGCTCCGGCAGTGATGAACCAGCCTCCGATGACGCTTAATACGCCGGTGATACGGTAAACGGCTGAATCACGCCCCCAGGCGCGGTCGGCCAGGGAAGTACCCATAGCTACCATAAAGGTTACGTAAGTGGTGGAAAGGGGAAGTTTCAGGGAGGTTCCCAAGGCGATGAGCAGGCCGGCCAATACCAGGTTGACAGAAGCGCGGACAAGGTCGAAAGCGGCTCCGTCGGCTATGATTGCTTCGTCTTTGCGGAAGCGGGAGTCAAACCATTTTTTGCTGCCGTCCGGCATTATTCGGGAGATTCCGTTGGCAAGTGTCATACTGATGCGGACTACTGTGCGGGCGATCGGGGTGCTTCCGAATGCTTCTTCTCCTTCATCTTGACGGGAAAGGTCGACAGATGTTTTTATTACGGCGTGTGCTTTTTTAGAGGTGCAAAGGGCGTAGACCATGACGGCTCCGGCTCCGATAAGAAAATACCACGGGGTTTTAGCGGGGCCCAGCAAAGAGGTCATCAGGAAGCCGTTCGGATTTCCTGCTCCATTGGCGGTATAGTCCATAAAAGAGGAGAAACCTGCGAGGGGAACACCGATAAAGTTGACAAGGTCGTTACCGGCAAAAGCAAGGGCAAGGGCGAAGGTTCCCATCAGTACGACGACTTTGAAAACATTGATTTTCATCCAGTGAAGGATTTGCATCAGTACGGTGGAGAATACAAAGAAAACGGTGATTAGCATCAGGGTGTTGTCTTGTATCCAGTGTTTGTTTTCGGGAGTCATGAAGGAGCTGTCTTTCAGTCCTTTGATGAGCATGAAGTAGATGATGGCAGTAGTGGCTACTCCTCCAAAGAGGGCGATGCTGTATTTCATCTTTTTCGTATAGTTGAAGGTGAAGATCACACGGGCAAGCCACTGTACAAGCATTCCGAAGAAGAAGGCGATAGCGACGGAGACGAAGATCGCCATAATGACGGAGAGGGCTTTGTCGGTGTTGATAAGGTCTCCCAAAGCAAGGGTGTCGCTATTGTGTACTTTGATGAGGGAAAGGGCGAACGTTCCTCCGAGTAGCTCAAAGACTAATGATACGGTGGTGGAGGTGGGCATCCCCATAGAGTTAAAGACGTCCAACAGTACTACGTCGGTCAGCATGACGGCTAGCAGAATGCACATGATTTCGGCAAAGTAGAAGTGCTCTGGTTGGTAGATGCCGTGACGAGCGATGTCCATCATTCCGTTGGACAGGGAGGCGCCGATGAAAATGCCGATGCCGGCTATGAACAGGATGGTTTTGAACGAAGCGGCCTTGGCGCCTACCGCCGAGTTCAAAAAGTTGACTGCATCGTTACTGACTCCGACTATCAGATCGAAAACAGCTAGTACAAAGAGGAAGATGATAATGCATAAATAAATAGTCTCCATAATAAATATATGTGTATGTTGTTTCCGGCTGCAAAGGACGGGATTTGACGTTGCAGGGAGGTGTCATATATGTTACATTTATATTACAATCGTCTTTCTTTTGTCTTGAAACAAAAGAAAGAAGCAAAGAAAAAAGTAGGCCGGAGAGGCGTGCGGGGGGCTGCAGGTTGCCGGGCTTGGGGCACGGGTATGGGATTCTTATGTTAGTTAGTTAGTTAGTCAGTTAGTTGGTTGGGGGGTTAGTTATTTGTTTTGTTTAGCCAGTCATAGAAGGTGTATTGGGCTCGTACAGCGGGAGTGCCGGGCGTTCTTTTTTTGAAGATGTTTCGCAGGTTGTTGTCTACCCAGCAGGCTTTTTGGTTGTCGGAGAGCTGGATGTTGAGCATTTCGATGAGGCCGTCACGCAGGTCGGGGGAAAGAATGGGGGTGACGGCTTCGATGCGACGGTAGAGGTTACGACGCATCCAGTCGGGGGAGCCCATGAATACTTTGGGTTTGCCGTCGTTACCGAAATACCAGATACGGGCGTGTTCGAGGAAACTGTCTACAATACGGGTGACACGGATGTTACGACTGTATGACTGTCCGGGGATGAGGCAACAGATTCCACGAACGATGAGGTCGATTTGCACGCCGTGTTCGGATGCTTCGTAGAGGCGGTCGATCATGGTGGGGTCTTGAAGGGCGTTCATTTTGAGGATGATGCGTCCTTGCTTGCCTTGATCGGCGAGGGCTATTTCACGGTCGATGAGGCGGTTCAGCTCCGGGATGAGGTTGAAGCGGGCGACGAGAAGGGTGGTGAACTTCGGGTCTTCTTTGCCTTGCAGGGTGCGGAAGAGGTTATAGAGGTCGGCCACTATCTTCGGACGGCAGGTGAAAAGGCCACAGTCGGCGTAGAGAGTGGCGGTCTTTTCATTAAAGTTACCGGTGCTGATATAGGCGTAGCTGGGTATTTTTTCACCATTCGGTCCGCGGCGGCGGATAAGAGCTACTTTGGCGTGTACTTTCAGACCGGGTATGCTGTATATTATTTTAATGCCGGCGGCTTGCATCATTTCGGCCGTGGCAAGGTTGTTTTCTTCGTCGAAACGGGCTTTCAGTTCCACAAATACAGTGACTTTCTTGCCGTTTTGGGCGGCGGCTATCAGGGTGTTGATGACGGCGGAGTTTTCGGCTACGCGGTATTGGGTTACCATGATTTCACGGGTTTCCGGGTTGTGCACGGCTTCATATAAGAAATGGATGAAGTGCTCGAAAGAGTGATAAGGGTAATATAATAACAGGTCCTTCTTGGCGACGTGGTTGAAGATGGATTCTTTTTCGTCAAGGATAGTCAGCTTCATTGGCTTCGGTTTTTCGAGGCTGTGAAGAGATTTGTTCGGGTTGGGAAGATGACGCAGGTCTTCAAGATTCAGGTGCTTGTCGCCGGGGACAAGTTCATCGCGCTGAATATGGAAGGCGTCTACCAGAAAGTCCAGAAAGTCATGAGGCATACCACGGTCGTAGACGAAACGGCAGACGTCACCGATCTTGCGTTTCTTCACTTTCTTCTTGAGTTGGGCAACGAGGTCGGCACTGCTGGCGGTGTCGTCAATCAATATGTCAGCGTCACGGGAGATTTTGATGCAGTAGCTGGAATCAACGTCGTAACCGGGGAAAATCAGGTTGAGGTTTGCCTTGATTATATCTTCGGTAAACATCAGGTAATGATTTTTCTCGCGGGATGGAAGTTCGATGAAGCGGGGTACTTTGGCGTAGGGCTGCTTCATTACGAAGTAAAGGGGCTGCCGATATTCTGTTACATTTGTATCTGCTCCATCACTTTTTCTTCGAGTTATGCGTTCTTCTGTATATTTTTCTTTGTTAATAGATTCTTCTGTTTTTTCTTTATCTTCTTTCCTTTCGTCTTTTGCTTCTTTCTTCGGATAGACTCGTATCGCCAGATAAAGGCGGTTATCTCGTAGGAAGGAGACTATTTTATCTTTGGATACAGGCACAGGTTGCAGGTAGGGAAAGATTTCTTCCCGGAAAAAGTCTTTAATAAACTGCTGGTGGAACGGTTCGACATGGCTGTCCTGATAAAAAATAATGTGGTTTTTGCGCAGGGCAGGTAATAGTTTCTCTTCATAAATGCGTACACGGTCATCCAACTGGCGAGTGACTTCTTTATTGATTTCTTCTACCAGTTCACGGGCGGATTGTACGGTTTCTTCATCGCTTTCCGTAGCACCGGAGGCAACTGCTTTATGATCGGCTACCCGGATTTTGTAGAATTCTTCGAGGTTGGAAGAGTAGATAGAGATGAAGTTGATACGTTCGTAGAGCGGCAGACGCTCGTCCAGAGCCTCCAACAATACGCGATAATTGAATGAGAGCCAACTGATATCTCGCTTGAAATAATTATATTTGCTTTCCATGTGCTTTAAGATTTTTCCAAATATAGTATCTTTGTGGGATTAAACAAAGAAATTTATGACAAGAATTGGATTATTATCTGATACTCACGCTTACTGGGACGAGAAATATCTGGAATATTTTGAACCATGTGACGAAATTTGGCATGCCGGAGACATCGGTTCGCCGGAGGTAGCGGAAAGGCTAGCCGCCTTCCGTCCATTCCGGGCGGTATATGGAAACATTGACGGGCAGGAAATCAGAAAGCTGTATCCGCAAATAAACCGTTTCACGGTGGATGGTGCAGAAGTACTGATTAAACATATCGGCGGTTATCCGGGGAAATACGACCCTTCCATCATCGGCAGTCTGATGACACGTCCGCCCAAACTTTTTATCAGCGGACATTCTCATATATTAAAGGTGAAATATGATAAAACGCTGGATATGCTACATATTAATCCCGGAGCTGCCGGCATGTCCGGTTTCCACAAGGTGCGAACTTTGGTACGTTTTGTTATCAATCAGGGGGCCTTTCAGGACTTGGAAGTCATCGAGTTGGCGGACAAGTTGTAATACTGTGCCAATATGATAATGTGATAATGTGCCAATTGGCTGAGTTATCACTTAATTGACACATTACCATATTGAAATATTAGCAAATTATTTTTGTCCTTTCAGATTTCTTTCCGACCTTTGCACACTGTTAATGAATAACTCAGACGAACATGAAAGGAATTATTCTAGCCGGTGGTAGTGCCACCCGACTTTATCCGCTCTCCAAAGCGATTTCCAAACAAATCATGCCTGTGTATGACAAGCCGATGATTTATTATCCGTTGTCAACACTTATGTTGGCAGGAATACGCGAAGTGTTGATTATTTCGACTCCACGCGATTTGCCGATGTTCCGCGACTTGTTGGGAACGGGTGAGGAACTGGGTATGTCTTTCTCCTATAAAATTCAGGAACAACCTAACGGACTGGCACAGGCTTTCGTATTGGGAGCCGATTTCCTGAACGGCGAACCGGGCTGTCTGATTCTTGGGGATAATATGTTTTACGGACAGGGCTTCTCCGCCATGCTCCGCCGGGCTGCCAATATAGAAAAGGGCGCCTGTATCTTCGGTTACTACGTGAAAGACCCACGCGCTTATGGTGTAGTGGAATTTGACGAACAGGGAAAAGTGATTTCACTGGAAGAAAAGCCGGAAGTGCCGAAAAGCAATTATGCCGTTCCGGGACTTTATTTCTACGATGCCAGTGTGACAGAAAAAGCAGCGGCTCTTCGTCCTTCAGCACGTGGAGAATATGAGATAACAGACCTGAACCGTCTGTATCTGGAAGAAGGTACATTGAAAGTGGAACTTTTCGGACGCGGATTTGCATGGCTCGACACGGGTAACTGTGACAGTCTGCTGGAAGCTTCCAACTTCGTGGCCACTATTCAGAACCGGCAAGGTTTCTACGTCAGCTGCATTGAAGAAATCGCCTGGCGTCAGGGATGGATTCCGACGGAACAGTTGCTTCTACTAGGTCAAAAACTCGAAAAAACCGAGTATGGGAAGTACCTTATCGAATTGGCTAAACAATCCTAAAATCAACATAAAGAATAAAATATGAAAACTTATCTAGTGACCGGTGCCGCAGGATTTATCGGGGCAAATTACATCAAGTACATCTTAGCCAAACATAACGACATCAAAGTCGTGATATTGGACGCTTTGACGTATGCAGGTAACTTAGGAACGATTGCCAAAGACATCGACAACGAACGCTGTGTCTTTATCAAAGGAGACATTTGCAACCGCGATGTGGTAGACGGTCTTTTTGCTGAGTATCGTTTTGATTATGTAGTGAATTTCGCTGCCGAGAGCCACGTGGACCGCAGCATTGAAAATCCGCAGCTGTTTCTGATTACCAACATTCTCGGAACACAGAACTTACTGGATTGTGCACGCCGTGCATGGGTAATGGGGAAAGACGAACAAGGATATCCGACTTGGAGAAAAGGTGTACGCTATCATCAAGTATCTACCGATGAGGTGTATGGTTCATTGGGAGCCGAAGGATATTTCACAGAAACAACTCCGCTTTGCCCTCACAGCCCGTACAGTGCTTCTAAGACAAGTGCAGACATGGTGGTAATGGCTTACCACGACACTTATAAAATGCCGGTAACGATTACCCGTTGCTCCAACAACTATGGTCCGTACCACTTCCCGGAAAAATTGATTCCGTTGATTATCAAGAATATCCTCGAAGGAAAGCATCTTCCCGTTTACGGTGACGGTAGCAATGTGCGCGACTGGCTTTATGTGGAAGACCACTGCAAAGCAATCGACCTCGTTGTGCGTGAAGGTCAAGACGGAGAAGTGTACAACGTTGGCGGACACAACGAGAAGACAAACCTCGAAATCGTGAAACTGACAATTTCGACTATCCACCGTCTGATGGCAGAAAATCCCGAATATCGTCAGGTTCTCAAAAAGAAAGTGAAAGACGAAAACGGCGATATTTCAATCGACTGGATCAACGAAGATCTGATTACTTTCGTCAAAGATCGTCTGGGACACGACCAACGTTATGCTATCGACCCTACCAAGATAACAAATGCCTTAGGATGGTATCCCGAAACTAAATTCGAAGTCGGCATCGTAAAGACAATCGAATGGTATTTAGCCAACCAAGCTTGGGTGGAAGAAGTTACCAGTGGAGATTATCAAGGTTACTACGAAAAGATGTACGGGAAAAATTAAGAATTAAAAATTGAGAATTGAAAAATAATACTATTGCACAGCATTATAAGCGCAGCCATTTCTCAATTTTTAATTCTCAATTCTCAATTTATCAACATTCCTATTGCAATAAGAACACCCATAAGCAGCATATTACGCGAAGTCTCGCCTAATATGCTGTTTAATTTTTTACCGCTGTATATTTTCACCATCCGTTTCCAGGTAAGGAAATGAGGGATCAGATAAAGTTGTGGAAGAAAAGCAGCGTAGAAATGACCTTCACGGAGGAAACACAGACAGAGAAGAGAAGCAGTAATCCCCAACATCAAATAAAAATAGCGACCGAATTTCTCGCCGAAACGAACGATCACTGTCCTTTTTCCACTGCGTGCATCCGCTTCGCGGTCACGATAATTATTGACTACCAACAAGGTATCGATAAGCAGTCCGCAGATTAAAGAGGCAATAGTGACATCCGGTGTCCAAGTTAGCGCCTGTACGTAATATGTTCCGCCTACGGGTACAAAGCCGAAGAAGACAATCACCAATACATCTCCCCAACCGTTGTAAGAAAGAGGATAAGGACCGGTGGTATAAAGAAAGGCAAATAACACACAAAGCACTCCTACGATCATCAATTCCCACCCGGCAAAAAAGAGTAACGTACAGCCGATAAGGCAGGCAAGAGCAACCGTAATAATAATCCCGGTTTTCATCGCTTGCGGAGAAATCCATCCTTGCGCACAAGCACGTTCGGGACCTAACCGGTCTTCCCGGTCTGTTCCTTTGAGGAAGTCGAAAAGGTCATTGATGAAATTAGCGGCAATCTGCATCAGACTTGCAAACAGACAGCAGATCAGTGCAGGCAACCAGTGAAAACGTCCGTCCATTGCAGCAAGAGCAGTACCGATCATAACCGGGGTTATGGCCCCTGTCAGCGTTTTGGGACGTGCAGCTAATATCCATGCTTGTAGCGAGTTACGTTTTACTTCTTCCATACTTTAATATATTATAAATAGTTTTGACGGACAAAGATACATGATTTTTCGTATCTTTGCACCCCGAAAAACTTCAAACTAAGAGAAGATGAAGAAAATAAAAACAATCTACCCTGTTATCCTGTTGACATTACTTTTGTTGGTTTCCTGTAAGTCGAAAAAGAATATGGTGGCTACCTTGCCACGCCCTGTTTTAAATTCAGATTCTATTTATCCGGATACGGCTAATGCCATAGCCGGGGTATTCTCCCCCGACCACTCACAACTCAAAGAACTGAATATTTCTAAAAACAAAAAGCAGAATACAAAGAAAAAGACTTCTACCGATACACACGAATCGTCAGACCTGGTACTGCGGGGAACAAAAATCACTTCTTCCAACGTAAATGTATCTTCTGTCTATACAGGAGTGGATCGTGTAGTAAAATATGACTTTACCCACCGCGATGTTCCCGAAGCCTTTGAAGGTTTCCGTATCGCTTTCATTTCCGACTTACACTACAAAAGTCTGCTGAAAGAGAAAGGGCTGAACGACCTTGTCCGCCTGTTGATTGCTCAAAAGGCTGATGTGCTTCTGATGGGTGGTGACTATCAGGAAGGTTGTGAATATGTGGAACCTTTGTTTTCTGCGCTGGCACGCGTAAAAACACCGATGGGAACTTATGGAGTAATGGGCAATAACGACTACGAACGTTGCCACGATGATATTGTGAATACAATGAAACACTACGGAATGCGTCCGTTAGAACATGAAGTAGATACGCTTCGTAAAGACGGGCAGCAAATCATTATCGCCGGAGTGCGCAATCCTTTTGATCTGGGGCGCAACGGAGTATCGCCTACTCTGGCACTCTCTCCCAAAGATTTTGTCATCTTACTGGTTCACACCCCGGATTATATCGAAGACGTTTCAGTAGCTAACACCGACCTTGCCCTGGCAGGACACACCCACGGCGGACAAGTCCGTGTATTCGGAGTTGCCCCGGCACTTAACTCACACTATGGCAATCGTTTCATCACGGGACTGGCATATAATTCTGCAAAAATACCTTTGATTATAACAAACGGAATAGGAACCTCCAAATTACCGATTCGCGTCGGCGCTCCGGCAGAAATCATCGTTATTACTCTTCATCGATTGACAGAGTAAACTGATAGTCTCCCAGACCTTTGGATGCACAAAGTATCGAACATCTTTCCCTGCATCCAGTGCTTCTCGAATAAAAGTAGAACTGATTTCAAATACAGGGGAATGAACGAGACGCACCGTTTCCGGCAATTCCTCCTCTTTGACGGGAAAGCCGGGACGGGGGTAAATAAGAATCTGATTCTCTTTTATGATACGTTCGGACTGATACCAATATCCAAAACGTTCCCAATTATCGGAACCGATAATGAAATAAAACTCGCGGTCGGGAAATGTCTCGCGCAGTTTCTCCAACGTATATACGCTATATGAGGGACGAGGCAAATGAAACTCAAAATCTGAAGCCTGAAAACGAGGATAGCCACTGATGCTCAACTTTACCAGTTCGAGACGTAATTCATCATTCCATAACTTCTCCTGTGCTTTCAAAGGGTTCTGCGGACTCACCATAAACCAGATCTCATCCAACCCTTCACACTCGCAAAGATAATTGGCTAAAGCAAGATGCCCGATGTGAATCGGATTGAATGATCCGCTGAAGATTCCGGTTTTCTGTTTTTTCATTTGTATCATCCCGCCCTAGTAGTTCTCCTACAAATTCAGAAACTCTTTGATTACTTTCAAAGCTTCCGCTTTAGCAGCCTCCAAATCGTCATTGACAATCACACAATCGAATTGCGGAGCAAAACCCAATTCATATTCCGCTTTAGCGATGCGACTTTCAATCACTTCCGGCGCATCCGTTCCGCGTCCTTCCAACCGACAGCGCAATTCTTCCACCGAAGGCGGCTGGATAAACACCGACAACGCACGATCACCATAAAACTTCTTGATATTGCATCCGCCAACCACATCTACGTCAAACACCACATTCTGACCCGCTTCCAATTGCCTTTCTACCTGCGCTTTCAGCGTTCCGTAATAACGGTCCTTATACACCTCCTCATACTCCAGAAATTCGTTGTTCTCAATGCGTTGGCGAAATTCTTCCGGTGTAAGGAAGAAATATTCAACCCCATGCTGCTCCGTTCCACGCGGAGGACGGCTGGTAGCAGAAATTGAAAACGCTAAATTCAAGTTCTGCGTCAGCAGATAATTGATAATAGTAGATTTGCCCGAACCCGACGGAGCAGAGAAAATAATTAGCTTACCGGTCATAAGTTTAATGAAGAATTAAGAATTAAAAATGATAGATACTGTTTTACATCACGTTCAGCACCTGTTCCTTAATCTGTTCCAGTTCATCCTTCATCTGAACTACGATCTTCTGCATTTCAGCATGATTGGACTTGCTGCCTAACGTATTGATCTCCCGACCCATTTCCTGGGCGATAAAACCAAGCTTTTTACCTTGTCCGCTACCCCCTTCCATCGTACTGATGAAATATTTCAGATGGTTGCTAAGGCGTTGTTTTTCTTCGTTGACATCCAGCTTTTCGATGTAGTAAATCAACTCCTGTTCCAGACGATTCTTGTCATAGTCTACGCTTAACGTCTTTTCGAGAGCATCAGTGATGCGTTCCTTCACTTTCTCTACACGTTCTTTCTCGTAAGGAGCAATCTGTTCGAGCAAGCTGTTGATGTTGGCAATCTTCTCACGGAACTTCTTCTCCAATGCAGCCCCCTCCTGTTTGCGGAAATCTACCAAATGACTGATGGCTTCAAGTATGGTAGCGTGCACCACGCTCCATTCCTCTTCCGTCAGTTCCTGAATTTCCGTTTTCGTCATCACGTCCGGCATGCGGAGTAATAGTTGGAGCCAGTCTTCCGGTGCGGGACAAGGAATCCCCAGTTCGCGGCTTATCGAATCCAACTGGCTATAATAACTTTTCAGTAGCTCCTTATTGATGGGAGCAGCATCCGCACCCTCCTTCTTCTCTATCCACAGGCTGAAGTCAGCTTTTCCACGTTCCAGAACTTTAGAAATCTCATTACGGATTTCAATCTCTTTTTCACGATACGCCGGAGCGATGCGAGTGGACAAATCCATTGCCTTGCTGTTGAGCGACTTGATTTCTACATTTATTTTTTTATCAGGAAGTTCGGCCGTAGCTTTACCGTATCCTGTCATAGACTGTATCATAACCTTAAAGTTTTGTGCAAAAGTACACGAATATTTTAAGAATTGGAAATAATCATGTAAATTTGCGACAATTTAATAAGCTGATTTTTATGTCGTGTATACTGAATATTGAAACCTCTACCTCTGTTTGCTCGGTAGCGGCCAGTCAAGACGGACAGACGATTTTTGTGAAAGAAGACTTGAAAGGCCCTTCACACGCCGTGTCTTTAGGAGTTTTTGTAGATGAAGCATTGTCGTTCATAGACAGTCATGCCATCCCTTTGGATGCCGTTGCAGTGAGCTGCGGACCGGGTTCGTACACCGGACTCCGAATCGGGGTTTCTATGGCGAAAGGAGTTTGTTACGGGCGCAATATCCCCTTAATCGGTATCCCGACGCTGGAAGTATTGAGTGTTCCGGTGCTGTTGTATCACGACTTGCCCGAAAATGCTTTGCTTTGTCCGATGATTGACGCCCGCCGCATGGAAGTATATGCAGCCGTTTATGACCGTCGTCTACAAGTGAAACGTGCAGTTGCCGCCGACATCGTAGATGAGAACTCTTATCTGGAGTACTTGAACGAACAACCGGTTTATTTCTTTGGAAACGGAGCCGACAAATGCCGCGGACAGATTACGCATCCGAACGCACATTTTATCGACAATATCCATCCGTTGGCTAAAATGATGTTCCCACTGGCAGAAAAAGCAGTGGCCGATGAAGACTATAAAGACGTGGCTTACTTCGAACCTTTCTACCTGAAAGAATTCGTTGCCTCCATGCCGAAAAAACTTCTTTAATTTTTTAATTTTTAATTCTCAATTTTTATTTAATAAATGCAATACAATACTCAACAGAAAAGAATGCCGCTTCCCGAATACGGACGTAGCATCCAGAACATGGTAGATTATGCGTTGACCATTCAGGATCGTGCAGAACGTCAGCGTTGTGCCAACACCATCATCAACATTATGGGAAATATGTTCCCCCATTTGCGTGATGTACCCGATTTCAAGCACAAGCTTTGGGACCACCTGGCTATCATGTCCGGTTTTGAGCTGGATATTGACTACCCGTATGAAATCATCCGCAAGGACAATCTGGTGACCCGCCCGGACCATATCCCCTACTCCACTGCCCGTATGCGTTACCGTCACTACGGACATACGCTGGAAATACTGATAAAGAAAGCGATCGAATTCCCCGAAGGAAACGAAAAGAGAAACCTGATCGCCCTTATCTGCAACCACATGAAGAAGGATTACCTGGCATGGAACAAAGATACAGTGGACGACAAAAAAATTGCCGAAGACCTGTACGAACTGTCCAACGGGGAACTCCAAATGACCGACGATATCGTCCGGCTGATGGCAGAACGCCTGAACCAGAACTACCGTCCGAAGACGAACTATACCAACAATCGTCAGAACAATAAGAGAAGATATTAAAATAAGTATTAGGTATTAAGTATTAATCGAGGTTGCTTATTGGCGTTTGAGACTTGATACTTAATACTTGATACTTAAAATTGATAATTGGTGTTTAATACTTGATACTTAATACTTAAAATTAATGGCTTCATTTGTGATTGAGGGAGGACATCGGCTTTGCGGAGAAATTCATCCGCAAGGAGCTAAAAACGAAGTTTTGCAGATAATCTGTGCCACGTTGCTGACTGCAGAGGAAGTAACGGTGAACAATATACCTGACATTCTTGATGTCAACAACCTGATTCAGCTCTTGCGGGAGATGGGAGTAACGGTTGCAAAGAAAGGCATTGATTCTTATAGTTTTAAAGCAGAAAATGTAGACCTGGCTTATCTGGAAAGCGATGAATTCCTGAAGAAATGTTCCAGTCTGCGAGGCTCTGTGATGCTTATAGGTCCCATGGTGGCACGTTTCGGCAAGGCATTGATTTCCAAGCCGGGAGGAGATAAAATCGGTCGCCGCCGTTTGGACACTCACTTTGTAGGTATTCAGAATTTAGGGGCGGACTTCCGCTACGACGAAGGGCGGGGTATCTACGAAATAACGGCCGACAGACTTCAGGGAAGCTATATGTTACTGGACGAAGCATCTGTCACCGGAACAGCCAACATCGTCATGGCTGCCGTGCTTGCTAAAGGTACTACCACTATTTATAATGCCGCTTGCGAACCTTACGTGCAACAACTCTGCCGGTTACTCAACCGGATGGGAGCCAAAATCAGCGGTATCGCATCCAACCTGCTCACCATCGAAGGTGTGGAAGAGCTGCACGGCACGCAACACACCGTACTGCCTGACATGATTGAAGTGGGCAGCTTCATCGGCATGGCGGCAATGACGAAAAGCGAAATTACCATCAAGAATGTTTCTTACGAGAATCTTGGAATCATCCCCGAGAGCTTCCGCCGCCTGGGCATCAAGCTCGAACAGAGAGGAGACGATATTTACGTTCCCGCACAGGAAACATACCAGATAGAATCATTTATCGACGGCTCCATCATGACGATAGCCGACGCTACCTGGCCGGGACTGACTCCCGACTTGCTAAGTGTAATGCTCGTTGTAGCCACACAAGCCAAAGGCAGCGTACTGATTCATCAGAAAATGTTCGAAAGCCGCCTGTTCTTTGTGGACAAGCTGATCGACATGGGTGCACAGATCATTCTCTGCGACCCTCACCGCGCCGTAGTCATCGGACACAACCACGGCTTCAAGCTGCGCGGTACCCGCCTGACCTCACCGGATATACGTGCCGGTATCGCCCTTCTGATTGCTGCCATGAGCGCCGAAGGAACCAGTACCATTAGTAACATCGAACAGATAGACCGTGGTTATCAGAACATCGAAGGACGTCTGAACGCTATCGGAGCCAGAATCACCCGGATATGATAAAGAAAGAAGAAGTATACAAGATAGGATTGTTCAATAAACCGCACGGCATTCACGGCGAATTGCAGTTTACCTTCACGGACGACATTTTCGACCGTGTCGACTGTGATTACCTGATATGCCTGCTCGATGGCATCTTCGTGCCTTTCTTCATCGAAGAATACCGTTTCCGTTCAGACTCCACCGCCTTGGTAAAACTGGAAGGAGTCGACAGTGCCGAACGTGCCCGAATGTTCACCAACATTGAAGTCTACTTCCCTGTGAAACACGCAGAAGAAGCGGAAGACGGCGAACTGTCCTGGAACTTCTTCATCGGTTTCCGGATGGAAGACATCCATCACGGACTTCTGGGAGAAGTAATAGACGTAGATACCACTACGGTAAACACCCTTTTCGTGGTTGAAGGAGCGGAAGAAGAGGAACTGCTCGTTCCCGCCCAGGAGGAATTTATCGTAGGAATAGACCAGAAACAGAAACTCATCACGGTGGAACTTCCCGAAGGGTTGCTCAATCTGGAGGAATTGGAAGATGACCGGTGAGAACGAATCAAACGATGAGCCGCTCATCCACTGAAAATAGTAAATAGTAAATCGTAAAAACAGTAAATACCCGAGATGCCAAAGAGAAGACGAAGTAAAGCTTTCTGGAAAAATTTCAAGTTCAAGTATAAACTAACGATCGTTAATGAAAATACACTTGAAGAAATTGTCGGACTTCGTGTATCCAAGCTCAATGGACTTTCCGTATTACTTTGCGTGCTGGCAGTGCTTTTCCTGATTGCTTCCTGCATCATCACCTTCACCCCGCTGCGCAACTACCTCCCCGGATACATGAACAGTGAAGTCCGTACACAAATCGTGGACAATGCCCTGCGTGTAGACTCTTTGCAACAAGTGCTCAACAAGCAGAATCTTTACATTATGAACATTCAGGATATCTTCAGTGGAAAAGTACCCATCGACAGCGTGCAGACTCTCGATTCGCTGACCGCTGCCCGCGAAGACACACTGATGGAACGTACCAAACGTGAAGAAGAATTCCGCCGTCAGTATGAAGAGAATGAAAAATATAACCTGACCTCCATCACTTCCCAACCGGATGTGACCGGACTTATTTTATACCGTCCGACACGAGGCATGGTGTCCGACCACTTCAATGCCGAAAAGAAACATTACGGCACCGACATCGCCGCCAATCCCAACGAAAGCGTACTGGCAACCATGGACGGAACCGTCATCCTAAGCACATACACCGCCGAAACGGGTTACCTGATTGGCGTACAACATAACCAGGATTTAATTTCAATCTATAAACACTGCGGCTCCCTCCTGAAAAAGGAAGGTGAACGCGTAAAAGGAGGCGAAGCCATCGCTCTGGTAGGAAACAGCGGCACACTTAGTACAGGGCCGCACCTCCATTTCGAACTTTGGTATAAAGGTCATCCGGTAAATCCCGAAAAATACATCGTATTTTAAGTGATAATAGAAAAATGAATATAGAGACTAACAAAAAGAAAAAACAAATAGCTATCCTAGGTTCAACAGGCTCCATCGGGACACAGGCTCTGCAAGTCATCGAGGAACATCCCGACCTGTACGAAGCCTATGCGCTGACAGCCAACAACCGCGTGGAACTACTGATTGCCCAGGCACGGAAGTTCCAGCCGGAAGTGGTAGTGATAGCCAACGAAGAAAAGTATTCCGAACTGAAAGAAGCATTGAGCGACCTGCCCATCAAAGTGTACGCAGGCACAGACGCTATCTGTCAGATTGTAGAAGCAGGTCCCATCGACATGGTGTTGACAGCCATGGTCGGTTATGCCGGACTAAAACCAACCATCAACGCCATCCGCGCCAAGAAAGCGATTGCGTTGGCCAATAAAGAAACATTGGTAGTAGCGGGTGAACTGATTAATCAGTTGGCACAACAATATCGCACTCCGATTCTGCCGGTAGACTCTGAACACTCTGCTGTTTTTCAGTGTTTAGCAGGAGAAGTGGGCAACCCGATTGAGAAAGTGATATTGACAGCCTCCGGAGGTCCGTTCCGCACTTGCACCTTGGAACAGCTGAAATCCGTCACAAAGACGCAAGCCTTGAAACACCCCAACTGGGAAATGGGAGCAAAAATAACAATCGACTCCGCTTCCATGATGAATAAAGGTTTTGAAGTGATCGAAGCTAAATGGTTGTTCGGTGTGCAGCCCAGCCAGATCGAAGTGGTGGTACATCCGCAATCAGTCATTCACTCGATGGTGCAGTTTGAAGACGGAGCTGTCAAGGCACAACTTGGGATGCCAGATATGCGCCTGCCCATCCAGTACGCATTCTCTTATCCCGACCGTATCAGTTCTTCTTTCGACAGGCTCGATTTCTCCCAATGCACGAACCTGACGTTTGAGCAACCCGATACGAAACGGTTCCGCAACCTGGCACTCGCCTACGAAGCGATGTATCGCGGAGGGAATATGCCCTGTATCGTCAATGCTGCCAATGAAGTAGTGGTAGCCTCTTTCCTGAAAGACGGCATCAGCTTCCTCGGCATGAGCGACGTGATAGAGAAAACAATGGAACGGGCTACCTTCATCGCCAATCCGACATACGATGATTATGTAGCTACGGATGCGGAAGCAAGGAAAATAGCAGCCAGTCTGATATAATCCGCTTCATCCCATTGATGAACAAAGAAAATAAAGAAATTGATTAGTATTAATATAAATTGAAAATAGCCTTTATATCCTCTCTTCGGTAGAGAATTCGTTGAAGGCTTTAAACTGTAAATAGACTATATGGAAACATTTTTGATTCGTGCCCTGCAATTGATTATGAGCTTATCCTTGCTCGTTATCATTCATGAAGGCGGGCATTTTCTTTTTGCCCGTTTGTTTAAGGTGCGTGTAGAAAAATTCTGCCTATTTTTTGACCCTTGGTTCACCCTTTTTAAGTTCAAACCCAAGAAAAGTGACACAGAGTATGCAGTAGGTTGGTTGCCATTGGGCGGTTATGTCAAGATAGCCGGTATGATTGATGAGTCAATGGATACCGAGCAGATGAAACAACCCGAACAACCGTGGGAGTTCCGCTCCAAGCCGGCGTGGCAACGTCTGCTAATCATGGTGGGTGGCGTACTGTTCAACTTCCTGTTGGCACTGTTCATCTACTCCATGATTCTTTTTGCATGGGGCGACCAGTATATAAAGGTACAGGAAGCTCCTCTGGGTATGGAATTCAACGAGACCGCCAAAGCGGTAGGTTTCCAGGACGGTGATATCCTCCTTTCTGCCGACGGTGTTCCTTTCGAACGTTATGACGGCGACATGTTGAGCCAGATTGCCGATGCACGCGAAGTAAGCGTCATCCGTAACGGAGCAAAAGCCTCCGTCTATATCCCGGAAGACCTGATGCAACGCCTTCTGGCAGACAGCGTCCGTTTCGCCTCTTACCGTTTCCCGTACGTTATAGACAGCGTAATGGTGAACTCTCCTGCCGCACAAGCAGGAATCCAGGCAGGTGACAGCATCATCGCCCTGAACGGAACCCCCATCTCTTTCTCCGACTTTAAAGAAGCGATGGCAGAACGTAAGAAAAACGAAGCAACCCTGCTCAAAGACAGCATAGATCCGCGCCTAATCACGCTGACTTATGTGCGTAACGGCGCAACAGACACACTAAGTATGCGTGTAGACTCCGCCTACCTGATGGGTGTAACCGCCTGTCTCGTCACAGACCGTCTGCTCCCTATGGTAAAAAAAGAATATGCTTTCTTTGAATCCTTCCCCGCAGGTGTCTCCCTCGGTGTGAAAACCCTGAAAGGCTATGTAGGAAACATGAAATACCTCTTCTCGAAAGAAGGAGCCAAACAGCTGGGCGGCTTCGGAACGATCGGCAGCATCTTCCCCGCTACCTGGGACTGGCATCAGTTCTGGTATATGACAGCCTTCCTTTCCATCATTCTGGCTTTCATGAACATCCTCCCTATCCCCGCATTAGACGGTGGACACGTGCTCTTCCTCTTCTACGAGATGATAGCCCGCCGCAAACCAAGCGACAAGTTTATGGAATACGCCCAGATGACCGGTATGATTCTACTCTTCGGTCTGTTGATATGGGCTAACTTCAATGATATTTTGCGATTCTTCTTCTAGTGAGCGCAACAATAGAAAGTATACACAAAGAATAAGAGGAATATAATTTAGGCACGGATTACACAGATTACACGGTTTTAGTTTAAAAAAGACCGCGAAATCTGTGTAATCCGTGCCTAAATTATATCAATGCAGATGTTTTGACAGCTCTTTTTTTATTGTTGTTTGTCTTTAAATCTTCAACATCTTCTTCTCTCTCTCCAAATCCGTCTCATCCAACTTAGGTGAAGGTACCGTGCACGTTTTGATATAATCCCCCTCCTGACACGTATAATTATAGTACACCTCCAATTCCGGAGTCAATTCCGCCCGCGGAACCAGACACCCTTCCATCTCCAGAAACTGATTAACATCCGTACTATCCGACTGTTTCACCAACACAATACGACGCGCAATCGGATTATGATTGTAGTCCAGACAGAGATAAAGCCCTTTCAGCATATTCGGAAACTCATAATGCGGAAGTTGCAGGTAAATAGTCACCAGCGCAAACTGTGGCAAATCCCTTTCGTTGAACATCAGGTAAGAGTTCTGATGATTACTGATAATCCCGCTCCCCCAATGCACCGACTTATACGCATTAATCATCCCCACTTTCACATACTCATTATTCTCGGAAGCACCAATCATGTACGGCTCGATCTTCAGGCTATCCGTAGAAGACGACAAACTGTAACTAAGATACATACCGCTATAATTATACACCTCCTGCACAGACTCCTTCGCCTCCTTCCCCAGCAACTTGATAAAAGAGTTGCCACTCTCCGCCTCGCTCTGCACGTCCGGCTCCATCTCCTGAAGCAACAGCCTCACCGATCCCACATTATTTAATAAGCGTTTCTTGGAAACATTATTCACCAGCGCCAAAGCCTCATCCAGCGCCTCGTCCGGTGTGCGTGTTTTCAATAAGTCGATATAAGCGGGAAGCACACTCGAATACAAAGCAGACAACACACTCGGAGCCATATCCACCCGGTCGGCAATTTCTTTCATCTTCACCCCGTTGTTGCGCAGGTACTCTATTCTTTTATAAATATCCGTAAATTCGTCCATGATTTTTCGGTCTGTTAATTGATTCCGTTGCAAAGGAATGACTAAAGTGTTATGTTTGTATTGCATGAATATTACATTAATATTTCAGTACACAGAAAGGCACATATATACAATATGATTCATTGAAATTCATTTTTTCACTCGTTCCGGCACCCTACTTTTGCACCGGAAACAAAAAAAATAGCATTATGAATTTCAAAGAAAAACTGTCGCCTTCGGCCCAAAAGAAACTTTCCGATTTACTCTTTATCCTTTATGCGGGAGGAGCGGCACTGCTGTCCTATTCATTAGTCTACGCACTACGCAAACCGTTCACCGCCGCCACATTCGACGGCATGGAACTATTTGGAATGGACTATAAGATAGCCACCAGCATCATCCAGATATTCGGATATATGGTATCCAAGTTTATCGGGATCAAACTTATTTCCGAACTGAAGAGAGAAGGCCGCCTGAAATTCATTCTTGTTTCTATTTTAGTGGCCGAACTCTCTTTGGTTCTTTTCGGATGCCTGCCCCGCCCGTTCAATGTGTTGGCGTTGTTCTTCAACGGACTGTCACTTGGCTGTATGTGGGGAGTCATCTTCAGTTTCCTCGAAGGACGCCGGGTGACGGATCTGCTCGCTTCCCTCTTCGGACTCAGTATCGCAGTCAGTAGCGGCACAGCCAAATCCATCGGACTTTTCGTTGTCGACACCCTGCACGTCAGTGAGTTCTGGATGCCTGCACTGATCGGTGCGGTAGCATTGCCCCTGCTGGCAGGACTGGGCTATATCCTCGATCACCTGCCCAAACCGACTGCCGAAGACAAAGCGCTGCGTGTGGAACGTGTCACCCTCGACAAGCAACAACGTTGGAACCTGTTCCGCAGCTTTGCTCCCGTATTGACACTGCTTTTCTTCGCCAACCTCTTTCTCACCGTTTTACAAGATGTCAAGGAAGACTTTCTGGTGAAAATCATAGACGTCAATGCCGCCGGACTTTCCCCGTGGGTATTCGCCAAAGTGGACGGCGTGGTCACACTGATTATCCTGGCCATTTTCGCCACTCTGGCAGTAATAAAAAGCCATATCAAAGTACTTTCCGTCCTATTAACCCTTGTCATTGCCGGAGCAATCACACTTAGTACTGTAGCATTCAACTATCACACCCTGCAACTTTCTCCGCTCGTTTGGTTATTTATCCAGAGCCTCTGCCTCTATTTTTCCTACTTGAGCTTTCAAACCATTTTCTTCGACCGCTTCATCGCCTGTTTCCGCATCAAGGGAAATGTAGGTTTCTTCATAGCGATGGTCGACTCTATCGGCTACACAGGCACAGTGGTGGTATTGGTAGTGAAAGAATGTTTCAACCCGGATTTGAACTGGCTGGAGTTCTACAATACAATGGCAGGGACAGTAGGAATCGTCTGCACCTTCGCATTTACCTTAGCAATGATTTATCTGACACAAAAATACAGAAAAGGGAAACAGGGTGAAATACGCGGGGACGAATCCTGCCCCGTCCCCTCCCTCGCTTCTTATTAATTTCCGACGAATAAACCAATATTATATAGAAACAAGAATGAAAAAGATTGAATGTATTATTATGGACTGGGCTGGTACAGCCGTTGATTATGGATGTTTTGCCCCCGTGGCTGCTTTTATCGAAGCATTCGCCGAAAAAGGACTGGTGATCGATGTTGTACAGACCCGCAAACCAATGGGACTACCCAAGATTCAACACATCCGCGAACTACTTTCCATGTCTGACGTGAACGAACAGTTTACCGCCCGTTACCAACGCGCCTGGACGGAAGAAGACGTGGTAGAACTGAACCGCCTTTTCGAGAAGCATCTCTTCGCCTCTCTCGAAAACTACACAGACCCTATTCCGGGAGTAATCCCGACTTTGGAGAAGTTACGTGCCGCAGGTATTAAAATAGGATCGACCACCGGCTATACCCGCGAAATGATGGATGTAGTCCTCCCCGCCGCACAGGCAAAAGGATACCACGTGGATTATTGCGCCACTCCCAACCTGCTTCCCGCCGGACGTCCCGCTCCTTACATGATTTTTGAGAACCTGACGAAATTAGCAGTTCCCAGCCTCGACACCGTTATAAAAGTAGGCGACACGATTGCCGATATCCGCGAAGGAGTGAACGCGAAAGTGTATAGTGTAGGCGTGATTCTCGGCAGCAATGAGATGGCACTTACCGAAGCAGAGACAAAATCAATGCCTGCCTCCGAACTCGAAGCCCGCATCGCAGACGTCAAAGAGCGCATGCTTGCCGCAGGAGCTTCTTACGTGATACGCACTATCGAAGAACTTCCCGCACTGATTGAAACGATCAACGCCGGCAACTAACATTCACGCCCGCACCCAACAATCAGAAAAAAACAAAATCATTTATTTATTCATTTCTAAAGAAAACATCATTATGAAACCATATTTGTTATTAACTCCCGGACCTCTAACCACCTCTGAAACAGTAAAAGAAGCCATGATGACCGACTGGTGTACGTGGGACGAAGACTACAACCTCGGCATCGTTCAGGAACTCCGCAAAGACCTGGTTAACATCGCCACTAAAAAACCGGAAGAATACACCTCCATCCTTTTACAGGGAAGCGGAACCTATTGCGTGGAAGCCGTTTTGGGCGCCACCATCACCCCGAAAGACAAACTCCTGATTTGTAGCAACGGAGCCTATGGCGACCGTATGGGCAACATTGCAGAATATTACCACCTCGACTACGACATGCTGGCTTTTGAAGAAACAGAGCAGGTATCAGTTGAATATGTAGATGATTATCTTAGCAATAATTCCGATATCACACATGTCGCTTTCGTTCATTGCGAAACAACGACCGGTATCCTGAATCCGATCAAAGAACTATCCCACATCGTCAAGATGCACGGTAAAAAGCTGATTGTAGACTGTATGAGCAGCTTCGGAGGTATCCCCTTAGATGTAAACGAACTCGGTATCGACTTCCTGATCAGCAGTTCCAACAAGTGTATTCAGGGTGTACCGGGATTCGGATTCATCATCGCCCGCCGTTCGGAATTAAACCATTGCAAAGGAGTGGCACGCTCTCTTTCTCTGGACATCTACGACCAATGGGAAACAATGGAAAAGGGACACGGAAAATGGCGCTTCACTTCACCGACACATGTTGTCCGTGCTTTCAAACAAGCCCTGACGGAATTGATTGAAGAAGGAGACGTAGAAGCACGTTACCAACGTTACTGCGAAAATCACCGTATTTTGGTGGAAGGTATGCGTGCACTCGGATTCACAACATTACTCAAAGATGACATCCAGTCGCCTATCATCACTTCTTTCCTTTATCCGCATGAAGGATTCGACTTCAAAACATTCTATTATGCACTGAAAAATAAAGGATTCGTGATTTACCCGGGAAAGATTTCAAAAGCAGATACCTTCCGTATCGGCAACATCGGTGATGTGCATCCGGAAGACTTCCGCCGTCTGGTAGAAGTCATACGGGAAACGAAATACTAGAAAGTCAAATCTTTCAAGTTCATCTTGAATGATTACTTACTAATATGTTGTATGATGTTCCTGCGAAGTTCTGAAAGACTTAATCCTCTTTCAGGACTTCATTATTTTCTTTTCAGGGTGGAAGGCTGCGATAGCCTCAAGCTACTGACGATGGCTGCCACAACGGCAAACCCACTCCCCACCATCAGGCAAACAGCCGTGCTCCGGCTATGAGTGACAAAGCTGAAAAGCAATGCAACCAATGTTGTTCCGGTGGTCTGCCCCAACAGGCGGGCCATTCCCAGCATCCCACTGGCCCCTCCCGAACGCTGCGTAGGAGCGGAAGAGATAATCGTGCTATTGTTCGGCGTCTGAAACAATCCGAAGCCCGCACCGCATAACATCAAACGCAGGATAATACTTATATCAGATGATTCGGCAGTCAGGCTGGAAAGCGAGAAAAGTCCGATGGCAAACAGAGCCATCCCGATACTTCCCAAGATACCGGGGTGAATACGCTCCACGAGATACCCTGCCAATGGAGCCGTGACCAACGTAGCCAACGGCCACGGAGTAAGCAAAAGTCCGGTCATCACCTCACTGTGTCCTAAAGTGTTCTGCAGGAAAAAGGGCAGGGAAACCATTGCCGACATTTGAGCGATAAAGGAACAAATGGAAGTCAGGATGGATAACCGGAAAATCGGAATCCGTAACAGGTCGAGTGGTAGTAACGGGGTAGTCTGCGCCAGTTGTCGGCGCACATAGTACGTGCCGACTACTGCCAATACAACCAGTTGGATGAAAAGAAAATCCATTTCCTCGTGATGGGCGAATCCGTCCAGCGTATATATAAGCAGACCGAAGGTTACCGCATTCGCTATGGCGCTGATATAATCAAACTTGCGTTTCGAACGTTCCTCCTGCCTTGGCAGATGTTTGATGCCGAGAAACAATGCGGTAAGTCCCAACGGAACATTAATAGCAAATAACCAGTGCCAGCTGGCAATAGAAAGAATACCGCTCGCCACAGAAGGTCCGGCGGCAGCCGATATGGCAACAACCATCGCATTAATCCCCATTCCCCGCCCAATCTGGCTCTTCGGATAGATATAACGTAGCTGTGCCGTATTCACGCTGGTGATGGCAGAAGCACTGAACCCCTGAAAAATACGGGCGACGGTTAGCGTCCAAAACGAATCGGACAAGGCACAGATCAATGAAGTGATGCAAAACAGCCCGATACCCGAAAGAAAGACTTTCCGGTAACCGATGATTTCACCTAAAGCGGAAAAAGACAATAGCGATATGACGATGGCCAACTGATAGCCGTTGATAATCCAGGTTGTTACTGCGGGAGAAGTCCCAAAATCATGCGAAAGCGTGGGTAGTACGATATTGACGATGTTAATATCCAATACCGACATACAAAGAGCGAATCCGACGGACACCACTGCCCAAATCCGTTTAGGCATCGGCAATCCGTCGGTTTCCTCTATTTTTTGAGTTGGATTTATTGATTGTACCATAAAAACTTATTCTTGTAAGTGTAGTCGTTCCTCCCGGAGGGATTTGTAAAGGTAAACAAAACAATGACAGAGGTGTTTTTGTTTCCTTTGAAAAATAAGTTTTTTTAGTGCAGTTTATTTCAGTTTCAAGATCCGTTGATTGCTGCTTCCCCTGAATTCCAGATACGGAGAGAAAAGAGCCTGCTCGAAGCGTCCGTCCACCAATACGTCTATATAATCAAGGGCAGCGCTCAAGCGGGGGTGTGCCTTGATTTCTTCGTAGCTATATCCTGTATAGCACCACACATTCATCCCCGTCTCCTCTTTCACCCGTTTCAGTAAAGGCAGAAACTCCTCCGGACGGAAGAACGGATCACCACCGGAAAAAGTAACACCGTCCAGCAAAGGATTTGCCTTGATTTCACGGATGATGGACTGTATTTTTTCTTCCGTCAGTTCTTCCCCCGCCCCCGGATTCCAGCTCTCCGGGTTGTGGCAACCGGGACAGTGATGGGAACATCCGGCAAGATAAATAGAGTACCGGATGCCTTCACCATCAACAATCGTTTCAGGATAAGTTCCTAATAAATTCACTTCTTAAATTGAAAATTGAAAGTTGAAAATTAAAAAATTAAAGATAGAAGCCTATTAGTGAGGCCATTTTCAACTCCTTACAGGTGTTTTACGCGGTCTTGTTCTTCTGCCCGCTTGGCAGAGTTCCAAGAACTTAAATCGCCTGTCAGGTAACCGGTTATACGGCGCATACGAAGGATGCTTTCACTCTGGCACACCGGACATTTATCGAAGATAACCCCCTTGTAACCACAGTTATGGCAAGTATCTACCGGGTGGTTGATAGAGCCGTAGCCGATCCCCTCGTCGTGCATCACTTTCACAATCTTGGCGATGGCACGTACATTCTTCTGTGCTTCACCGTCCAGCTCTACATACGTGATATGTCCGCCGCGCGTAATGGCGTGGAACGGAGCTTCACACTTGATTTTCTCAACGATGCTGATCGGTTCTTTCACGTCTACGTGGAAAGAGTTGACATAATAGTCGCGGTCTGTCACTCCGGGGATTTTTCCATATTTCCGACGATCCATTTTAGTGAAGCGTCCCGAAAGTCCTTCGGCAGGAGTAGCCAGAACGGAGTAGTTCAGGTTATATTTCTCTTTATATTCGTTTACCACTTTATTCATTTCCATCACAGCTTCATACAACGTGTCCCATGCTTTCTGGTTGTGTCCGTGACCTTGGCCGTAGAGAGCCACCATCGCATTGTGTCCGCCGATAAATCCGATTCCCAGCGTACCGCTGCGCAATGCGTCACCCACCTGTTCGTTCGGGTTCAAATCCCCGCCGCCTTTCCACACATTATTTCCCATCATGAACGGGAACTGACGTGCCAAGGCCGTACGCTGATACTGATAACGCTCGTAAAGCTGATCGGCTACAAGAACCGACATAGTATGTACGGATTCGATGAAAATTTCTTTTGCCTTCTGTTCAATGGCATCCTTGTTGCGTTCATCCTCTATCAGGTTTTCCGCCTTGATGCGGGCTTCGATAGCCAGTCTCGGCATATTCAGCGTAGTGAATGAAAGATTGCCACGGCCTAAAGAAGATTTTTCTCCTGCCACGTTTTCAAAAACACGGGTACGGCAACCCATCGTCGCCAATTCGTAGATGTAACGTTTCGGATCGTCCGCTTTCCATTTCTCGTTTTGGTTGAAAGGTGCGTCGAGGAACATGAAGTTAGGGAACAGCGCTTTCGCCGTAGTCTGGCAAGCCTTCAACAGCAAGTCGAAGTTGGGAGCTTCGTAACGGTCGGTCATTGCCTCTTCGATGTTTTCCGCTTTCATTGCTTTCTCAAAGTCTTTCTCCGAGTAAGAAACTCCGTCTTTCACCTTGAAAATCTGGATCGGAAATACAGGCACTTCGCCTCTTGTGCCCAATCCTTCAATGGTAGCTTTCAGCAATTCTTCGATCACCATGCGACCTTCGGCAGAAGTGTCCGTACCGTAGTTGATGGAGCTGAATACCACCTGATTACCGCCACGTGAATGCATCGTGTTGAGGTTGTGGATAAATCCTTCCATTGCCTGATGGGTATCTTTGCGGGTCTGCTGATAAGCTTTCTCAACGATACGGGCAAGGTGTTCCTTGTCTATAATGATTTGTAAAGCCACTAAAGCGATGCGCAATGTTTCGCGTTCGGCTTCGGTGGACTTGATAGACGGAAGATATTCTTTAATCAATGTGCGAATGGATTTCTCATCGGCCTGATGTCCGTTTTCCATGGCGACATAGAAATTGATGAACGATGCCAGATGCTTGCGGAAAGATTTGGCCACACCTTTTGCCATGAAGAAATCGAAAGCAGGAATTGCCTGTCCGCCGTGTTGCTCATTCTGGTTCGTCTGGAAGATAATGGTAGCCAGCGTAGCATAACTCTGGATGCTTTGCGGGGTACGGATACTGCCGTTCTTTGTGCGGAAACCGCGTTCAAAGAGGTCGTCCATATCATATTGGATACAGGTTGTCGTCTTTGTCGGATAATAGTCCAAGTCGTGGATGTGAATATCTCCCAACTGGTGTGCTTCGGCAAAACGTTTCGGCAACAAGTATTTATACGTATAATCTTTGGTTACTTCGGAAGCGAACGTCATCATCTGGCCGGCAGGCGTGTGACTGCTCATGTTGGCATTGCTCAAGTTGACATCGTTCTTGTCGATAGCAACGATGCCGTCCATCACTTGCTTCATCTGGGTTTTCTTATCGCGCTCCGTATTCCGCCATTCGCGATAAATAATATATTTCTTCGCTACTTCCGGGCGTACTTTCATCAACGACTTTTCTACTAAATCCTGAATCTCTTCTACGGTAATAGTAGGAGTTGTAAACTGACTGATTACGTTCATAGTGATGTCAGCCACCAACTGCTGCTCATCCTGAAAACCGGTTGCACTGAATGCCTTACTGATTGCATTCTTGATCTTACTGATAGAGAAATCTTCTCTTTTACCATCACGTTTGATGATACAAATTTCCGCGTAGTTCATAACTTTAACTCCCGAAAGCTTATTAAATTAAAAATTGAAAATTGAAAATTAAAAAATTCCGGCAGGTCTTCTGACTTATCTCTCCCTCGCAACACCTTCCCACACCGATGTCGATGCAGTGGCATATTGTGCGGATTCTTAGAGAATTACAGCAGCGGGTACTGTCGCCGATTTACACAGCGTTCCCTCATTGACTAAACCTCTTTTAGCTCCGAAACCGGATACAAAGATAGAAGATTATCTAATAGCTTGGTTAGCTTTTAACATTAAATTTTGGGAAACTTTTCTTTCTCGCTGATATAGAAAGTTTTCCAAAACGGAAAACTTTTTTCTGATTTTAACGCAAGAAGTATTCTGTTTTCATTCATCTTTTTTCCGGAAAACAGACATCTCACAGGACACCTATCCCCTATTGCAGCTACAAAAGTGGGAAATTATTTTCTTTTGTTCTATACAAAATCAAAGAAATATTTCTGCCTTTTAAAAATTACTACTGATTTTTTCTTTTTCACTATGTTTCCGGAAAAGGATTTTCGGAATGCGAAAAAAAGAAAAGGTAAACAGGAACAAAATAGAAAAGAGAGAGAGAATAGAAAAAAAGGGGAAAGAGAGGAAAAAGGAAAGAGAGGAAAGGAAAATAAGAGACAAAAAAGCTGAATATGGGAAGAAGAAGAGAACACCTTATTTATAATATGTATTCCCGTCTCCTCCTTTATTAAAAATAACCACTCACCTTTTTGCAAGCTTCCCCGTATCGCTCCATGTTCTGCTCGGATAAAGGAAAATCTTTAGCAGGAAGGATGGGAATCACTTTCACCGGAAAGTTTTTGGCATCGTAGCAATTGCCACAGACTTGGATAAATGCCTTGCCGTCTACCGGTTGGTAAAAGGGCTGATAGTTTTCGGTTCCTGTGCGCCGGGGTTCGGCAGCTGATAGAAACTCGGCACTGCCTTCGTAGAATCCGCCTTTCTGAAGCCAGTAATTGGTTTGCAGCGACATGGCAAACACATATTCGATGGTGGGATTCTGTGATAAAATCCATTCGATGTGTTCAATTCCTTTCAGAGCTTTATCTTCGGGTATGAAAACCCTCTTTCCTTTGGGGGCAGGTTCCAAGTTATCATTGCACAGATTGGTGATATAGAAATCTTCGGGAGTCATCTGGTTACCCGTTAGTTTGGTGATATAATTAAAAAGGTTGCGCGCCTCTACATTACGGCTGCGTTCACCATGATCTTCGGGAAAGCCACGGAAGTAGTAATCGGCAAACATTACATATTCAGGCACACTCTCCGACCATTGTAAATTAGAGTCTTCACCCACTACCAGCACTTTGGCATTATTTATTGCTTTCCAGTCTTTTGTCCTCATTTTATTCCTTATTTAGTTCAGTGTACAAAAGTAGGATATTCTAATTGGATTTAGGCTGATTATCCGGATTAATTGTTTCTGATGCTTCATTTACTAAAGTTATAAAGGTTTTAAACAAAGCAAGCTGAAACTCAATTAGGTTTCAGCTTGCTGGATATTATATTTTACTTAACTTGTTGGCGCTATTGACTGAATTAAAGTTAATAAACATAGCAAGCACGCACTCTGTAATTCTCTTTATTAGAAGTTGATATATAAGATACACCTCGACCATAGAAAGAAATAGCTGAATCACTGCCAGAATCAGTATTGGAAGTCCAATAGTAATCCTCCCGCACTTCTAAACTTATGGCTGTTCCACCTGCATTGGTAAATTTCGTATTATAAGTTGTTACATTCTCACGCAAAATGCGACCAAATTCCTCCAATTCACCCATAGCGGGCAAATACCATCCTGTACCTTTGGCTACACACCATGCTGCGGCAGGATATTTCGTATCAGCCTCTGCTTGTTCCATTATTATCTTGGTATTTGCGGCACCATCATTATAATCATCTATTGTGAAATAGTGATTCACCGTACTCCACTGTGCGGTAGTCTCATCCAATGATATGACTTTACCATGAACACCTCCATTAGTAGTTTGAAATACTACACCTACAGCTGTGCTTGAATCGTCCGCATCAGGATAATAATCTCCGACATTATAAGCCTTTATGCTCGTTACTTCCACTTTGCAAGTAGCAGTTTTACTTCCATCTTCGGTAGTTACAGTAACGGTTGTTTCACCTGCGGCTTTACCTTCTATTGTACCATCAGTGCCAACAGAAGCAATCTCCGGGTTACTGCTGTTCCATGTGATTTTTTTGTTCGTAGCATTGGCAGGGGCAATAGTAGCAGTGAGCTTTAGCGTTTCACCTATGGCTATGGTTTTGTCTCCCTCAAGCGTAACACCTGTCACGGCAACGCTCTTCACGGTCACGGCGCAAGTAGCAGTCTTAGTAGCATCGGCTGTAGAAGTAACAGTGATAGTTGCAGAACCAGCCTTAACCCCTGTCACTTTTCCAGCTGCATCTACGGTTACAATCTCATCATCACTACTTTCCCACTTTAGAGTTTGAGTAGTAGCGTCAGCAGGTGTGACGGTAGCTATTAAATTCGCTTCGTCACCTACATTGACATCAATTGCGACCTGATTAAGTGTTACACTTTCCACAGCTACTTTCGTACTATATACGATGATACGTGTAGCAGCATGCTCCTGCCCTTTGGTATCAATTACTGCTACTTTCAGTAGGGCAAATTCGTCTTCGGCTACATCGGCAGGGAAGTCGAAGGTAACTACGGCGTTCTCTTTAATCGACTTATCAGCATTGAATGTTGGCTCTTTGAGTGTTACACCCCACGGACTACCGGCTGCGGCACGAGTGGCTTTTACGATAGCTGTCGTCATGCCTTTACTGCTGGTGAGTTCAGCTTTAATAGCTGTGTATTCGTCCTGTTTCAAGTTCAAATCAAGTGTTAGAGTCTTCATCGCTGGGCGCACCATACAGTCAGTAAACTCTTTAAATATCTTCATTTCGCTTGCCATTGGCAGGGTAAATGTTTCACCGTCTTCACCTGCAAGGGTAAAGGTTACCGTGCCTTTGGTTTTGTCTACCGTTACACCGTCTGCGGCAAATACGGCATCGCCTTGTGCACCGTCTGCTCCGGCAGCACCTGCTGAACCTGCTGAACCTGTTTCACCCTTGTCGCCTTTATCACCTGTGGCTTGTACTTTCTTTCCGCTGTTCAACAGCCATTCGCCGTTTACTTTCCAATAAACTTTGCCGTCGGTGTCGGTAGCTACGCTCAATACGGGAGACTGACCGTTTATACCTGCGCTTCCGTCCGCACCTTTATCGCCAGTGGTGCGAATCTTCTTGCCATCGGCGTCGAGCATCCAAGTGGCGGCAGCGGTACCAATCTTTACCGTCCAGTAATACTCTCCTTCGAATTGGTCTACTCCGATCACAGGAGTTACACCGTCCGCTCCTTTGGCTCCGTCCTTGCCGTTGTAGATGGTGATAGCGTCGCTCTTGGAGAAAGTGATAGTGTAACCATTGATCACGGGTGAAACGCCTGTCACGTAGTCTTTCGCCTCCAACGCGGTGACCAATCCTTGCAAAGCGCTGATTTGAGAGTTGACGGTGGCGCACCATGTTTCCAACTTTTCCACTCTTGACTGAAGATCGCTAATGTCCTGCTTTAATTCGGTGTCGTCATAGTCTTTTGAACAACCAAATACTGCCATTGCCGTAACCAGCAGTAAGGCGTAATGTCTGAATTTCTTCATTGTTTTGTTGCTTTAGTTAATAATTTGAGTACGTCCCGTTACTTTGTAGGTAACGGAAAAACCTTTGTTTACGCCTGTTGAAAGGTTAATGATACATGGAAAATAAAAAATAGTAATCAAACTCTCCGCCCCTGCTTTTCAGGAGAATGGTAGGGGGAGAATGTCTTTTGCAAATTTTAGATGTCGATGAAGCTCTAATGCAAAGAAGTGATATGTTTTGCTTGTGTTATTTCCCTTTTGAAACTATTTGTTAGAAATAATGTTTGTTTCTGTTTGCGTATTTTAATAAATATGCATACTTTTGCTGCATATTCAAAATCCCGTTACCTACAAAGTAACGTTCTATTTGTCAAGCAATTGCTTTTCCTATCGACTGCTCTACGAAATCAATAATCCTCCTGTTCGCATCATCTATTTTCTTACTGTGGAATGGCTTCAGGTAGGTTTCTGTTACCGTGATAGACGAATGTCCCATCGCTTCGGAGATCACTCCCGGATGGATTTCGCAATAATAAGCAGTCGTAGCCCACGTATGGCGTGCGGTATAAGAACTTAGCCTGCCTTTGATTCCCAACAGTTCACCCAATAAAGCCAACTGGTGATTGAATCCCCGCAATGCCAACTGATATTCCCGGTATGCCTCTTCCGTTCCCTCACCACTCCGCAGGATGGGAAACAGATAGGGAGAAGCGACATCCCGATTCATATACCGCTGCAACAAGAACATCGCTTCCGTTGTCAATGTTACGGACAATGTGCGGCCTGTCTTCCTGCGTCGATACGTGACAACATTCTCCTTCAAATCACTCTTGCGTAGATAAGCCAGATCGACGAATGGCAATCCACGGAGCAGGAACATCAGGATAAACCAATCCTGTGCGGTGCGCATGGCAGTAGTGGCGGAGGATTGTGTCGCCAGACGGGTGAACACTTTCTTCATGTCCTCATTATCCAATGCCCGCTGACGATCCGCCCTCGTACCCGTGTAAACCGAACGGAATAAATGAGGCACATACGTCGCTTTCCGTTGGCTGACCGCACGATTATAGACCGCCCGCAAGGTGCGCAGATAAGTAGACACCGTGTTCCAACTGCATCCACGTTCCCGCAGACTGTTTTCGAAACGCTTCAACCATTCGGGCGTCAGTTGCCGGAACTGCATTTTGTCCGAACCCAGAAAGGTGCGGATTGCATTCAAGCTGCTCCGGTACACATGGGCAGTCCCTAAATTCCCCCTTCGCTGCAACTCGGCAGCGATTTCTTTCATAAACGAAATCAAATCTTCTTTCTTCATCAACTTTTTTTAATAATTATTATTTACTGTTTGAACAGTCGAATTTATTCGACAAAACAAAACTACAAATAGATTTTGACACGCATAATTTACGTCCTAAAAAATCAATTTATTTTATAGTTGTAAATCAATTCCTTTTCATACTTTTGCGGGAAATTAAACCGATAAAACAGGTTTGATATACAATTTAATTTTTTTATAATGAAAGAAGACAAAACAGTTACGGAAATCTACATCATCAATGGTTTCAAGCCATTCTCGCAATTTGCAATGGAGTACTTTCCGTGTCCTTCGGGCGTTACCGCGTCCAGAAGAAGAATGCGTGAAAAGATTGACCAGAATCTGTCACTCACTGCCGAGCTGCAAGTTGCCGGCTACACCGAACACACCACCTACCTGACTCCGAAGATGCAGGAGATCATCGTTCAGTGTTGGGGGCCTCCCAAAATTGTGATGGCAATCGTCTATCCGAACGGACCCGAAGAAATGAAACATTAATCTTCAAAAATAGGAAAATCGAACTATATATTTATAATAATTCAGGATAGTGTTTCAAGGGGTCTTTTCAAAGTGGGTGTAACCATCTACCACATAGCGAGTTATCTGCTTCTCAAAAGTGTTTCGCAATGCGTTCAGGAAAAAGACGCTTTTTTTATCCTCTAAATGGAGGCTCTAAACCCGTGCGGAAGAGCCTCCGTTTGATACATTCAGAGGCTCCGTTTCAAGCAAACGGAGCCTCTGTTTTTTATTTTTGTTTCTTTCTGTCTCTAATTCTTTCTGCTTATCCAGACACTCCCCAAAAAAGTTATTAATGTACTTACGTGACTGTTTAGAACCAAACTCGACCGAAAAGAATCGATAGTTTGGGAAACTTCCGGTTCATGGAGTATTTTTGTTGAAAATTTCAAAAAGGAACAAATATGCAAAATGTAAATCCACAACAAATGGTCGGAAACGATTATAGACAAACTTCGACATACGTTTTCACAATATTTCATGATAATAACATCTTGAATATTTTTCTGTTTTTATTTCAATTTATCAAATACACAAATAAGAAAAAGTCAAACTCTATCTTTCACACTTTACAGATTCATGATGTCATAAGAACAGAAAACATGATTGCTCAAATCTTAATCTTTTTCAATTATGAACGTTTTAGTGGAACGCTATCAGTGCAGAAAAACACTAAACGAAGAACAGGAGTAACAAATAAAAAAATGGGGAACCTTTTTATTTTTACTGCAAAAGGGATGGAAAACCAAGAATTATCGTACCTTTGTAGTACGAAGAAAAAGCCTCTTTTTTATGTATAAAGAGAAACGTCTCTTTGCAAAACATAAAAAGAAGCGACCCAAAACAATGAGTAAATTTATCAATCCGTTCACCGACTACGGATTCAAACTAATATTCGGCAGAGAAGTGTCTAAGGATTTATTAATCGAATTTCTGAACGACCTGCTCGAAGGTGAACGAGTGATAACGGACTTACAGTTTTTGAATAATGAGCAATTGCCGCTCTATCCGGAAGGACGAGGTATTATCTATGATGTATATTGCACCACGGACACAGGCGAAAGAATCATCGTTGAAATGCAGAACCGTATGCAAAGCAACTTCAAAGAACGCTCGATTTATTATTTATCGCGTGCCATCGTCAATCAAGGAAGGGTAGGCAATGAATGGAAGTTTGAAATAAAAGCCGTATACGGAGTTTTCTTGATGAATTTCATTATCGACAAGAACATAAAACTCCGCACGGATGTTATTCTAAGTGACAGGGAAACAGGAGAACTCTTCTCGGATAAGTTCCGGGAAATCTTTATCGCCCTCCCTCTCTTCAACAAAAACGAAGAGGAATGCGAAACGAATTTTGAACGTTGGATTTATATATTAAATAATATGGAAACTTTAAAACGCATGCCGTTCAAGGCACGAAAAGCTGTCTTCGAGAAATTGGAAGATATCGCTGATGTGGCTTCTATGTCTCCGGAAGACAGGGAGCGATACGACAATAGCGTCAAAGTGTACCGAGATTATTTGGTGACAATGGATGCAGCTGAACAAAAAGGAATAAAAGAAGGGTTGGAAAAAGGTATAGAGAAAGGAATGAAAGAAGGTACACAAAGAGCCCAGCTGAAAATAGCCCGGAACATGAAAGCCAAAGGGATAGACAATGAGTCTATCGCCGAATGTACCGATTTACCTTTAAGCATAATCGAAGGATTATAAAGTAATCGGATTCATAAAGGCACTATTTACCAACCAACCGTTTACGAACGAAGAAAATAAAAGAGGTGAGCTCCCTTTACAGGGTAGCCCACCTCTTTCTCTTCATACACAAACATTCAAATTATCAGGTTTCAGGTGTTCGTCAATATAACGGATGCCGTCCATCTTAAAAAGCCCCCGCAGAAGCGTATAGTTCAACATACGCTGCACCAGGTACGGAGTACCTTGCAAACTGCTCTGGTAGATGACCTCCTGCAAATCCGGTGCAAAGCGGTCGGGATCGACTCCGGGAAGCAGATAACCGCAAATCCTGCAATGCGTCAAGACATCAATCAACTGCTGCAACCAGAAAGCCTCCTCCCGCTCGAAAGCAGCACGGTATTCCCTGTCGGCGGCAATATCGAGCAACAACTTTTTTCCCAACGAATGAAGTAGGGTGAGATAGCCGTCCACTGTGATGAAAAGCGCCTCCATACACGAGCTGTCCATCCGTATCTGTTGTTGCTCGATCCGGCTTCTGATTCCTTTGGCAAAATCAGAAAGACAGATACGGAACAGACTCGTTTTGCTGGGAAAGAGCTTGTAAAGCGTCCGCTTCGACATCTTCATTCCCCTGGCTATATCATCCATCGTCAACCCGTCGGCACCATGCAGGTACATTTCCCGTTTGGTGTAGTCGAGTATCCGGCAACGCAGTGTTTCTGGATTCATACATACCTCCCTACATACGGCCGCCACCCAATGCCTGATACAAAGTGATCACGCCCTGAATTTCGGTAAAGCGGTTCGCCACTTGCGACAGTTGCGCATTGAGCAATGTCTGTTGGGCGGTCAGTACTTCCAGATAAGTGGTGTTGCCATGTTTCATCAAGAGGCTTGTGCTCTTGGCTGCCGTTTGCAGGGAAGCCACCTGTTTGTCGTAGTAGTCGGCTTTCTCGCGGGCAGTCTGGTACTGCACCAGTGCCTCGTTCACTTCCACGCCGGCATTCAGCAAGGCCTGTTCGAAACTAAGGCGGGCTTCCTCCTGTTGGGCTTTCGCTATTTTCAGTTGGGCGATATTCACTCCTTTATTAAACAAAGGCTGCGTCAGGGAAGCCACGGCAGAGGCCAGAAACTTACCCGGGTTGACAATCATGCTCCCGCCACTGTTGGTCCATCCTGCACTGCCGCTCAACGTGATGGAAGGATAGAAAGCGGCACGGGCGGCATTCGTTGTATAGAAAGCCTGTGCCAACGAAAATTCTGCGCTACGCACATCAGGACGGTTGGCAAGCATCTGCAAGGGAACACCCACGGAGAAGTTTTCCGGCAACTGCTGATTTCCTAGTTTGCCGCGCTGTATTTTGTGGGGAGTTTCTGCCAGTAAAAGTGCCAGTGAGTTTTCCGCCTGATTGATTTGCTCTTTCAGGTCGAGCACGGTGGTACATATATTGAAGTAGGTAGCCTCCGTCTGCGCCAGTCCCGCTTCATTCACCATCCCGGCCTTTTTCATGGCACGGGTGGCATTCACACTTTCTTTCCAGGCAGCTTCGGTAGCCACAGCTATCTCATACTGCGAATCGAGCATCAACAACGTGTAATACGTGTTGGCAACAGATGCTACCAACTGCGTCTTGACAGCCTGTTCATATTCCTTGCTCTGTTCGTAGGCAGCTTTCGCGCGACGCTTCGCTGTTGTCACCTTTCCAAAAATATCCAGTTCCCACGAAGCAGTCACGGGCAGAGAATAAGTTTGTGTAGCCTTTCCACGGTCGAAGCTGCTGGCAGCTCCTTCCGGCGAAAGAAACAAAGAAGGCAGATAAGACAGTTTGGACGTCAGCAGCGTGGCTTCCGCTTCTTTCACACGCAAATGGGCAGTCTGCATATCGGTGTTGCGCAAGAGTGCCGAGTCCACCAAATTCTGCAGATAAGGGTCGGTAAAGACCTCCCGCCACGAGAGGTTGCCGAAGTTTGCCGTATCGGCGGCAGCAACGGACCCGCTGCCGTAAAGTCCTTCGGGAACTTCCGATACCGGTTTGTATTTATTGTAGATACCGCAACTGCTCAATATAAGCGTTGCTGCGGACAGAATGATTATTTTTCTCATTGGTTCTTATTTTAATTCAGGAACGGATTATTTCGGTTTTATTTTAATTAGGCACGGATAATGCGTTCTTATTTTAATTAGGCACGGATTACGCGGATTACACGGTTTTAAAAGATTGCGCAGCCAAAACTGTGTAATCCGTGTAATCCGTGCCTAAAGCCTTTAATTATTAGTTATCCTTTTCCAGCTTTAGATTTTTCTTCCTCGCTCACTTTGATTTCTTCTTCAATCTGCCAGTCATGCGTCGGCCTGCTCTGCACGGGACGCAAACGTTCCTGCAACCACTGGAAAGCGATAAACAAAGTAGGCACGATGAAGAGCAACGCCAGTGTACCGATGGTCATACCGCCTACTACACCCGTACCCAATGAACGGTTACCGTTGGCTCCTACTCCACTTGACATCATCAGCGGGAACAGACCGAAAATCATCGTCAACGCCGTCATCAAAATCGGACGCAGACGGGCTTTAGCCGCACTGACCGCAGAAGCAATCAGCCCCATGCCTGCTTTACGACGTTCAGCAGCATATTCCGTCAGCAAAATAGCCGTCTTCGCCAGCAGACCGATCAACATAATCAAACCTGTCTGCAGATAAATATTATTCTCCAGTCCGAACATCCGGGCGAAAAGGAAGCTACCCATCAATCCGCAAGGCACACTCAAAAGAACAGCGAACGGAATAATGAAGCTCTCGTAGAGCGCACTCAAAATAAGGTAAATCATCAGGAAGCAGATACCGAAGATAATCACTGTCGTACCGCTTTGCTGGTTTTCCTCACGGGTGATACCTCCGTAATCATAGCCGTAACCTTTCGGAAGAGACTGTTCGGCAGTTTCCTGCACAGCCTTGATGGCGTCTCCCGTACTATATCCGTCGGCCGGCATCGCATTTACCGCAATGGAGTTGTACATATTGAAACGGCTCAATGATTCCGCACCGTAGCTACGGGTCAGCGTAACGAACTGGCTCAACGGCGCCATCTCTCCATTCGACATACGCACAAAAGCATTATCGAGCGAAGTTTCGTCCAAGCGGAACACCGGATCGGCCTGAATCATGACACGGTACACTTTAGAGAAGCGGTTGAAATTGGACACATACTGCCCACCGTAATAACCGGACAGCGTACTCAACACAGCGTCGGGCGTGATACCTGCACGCTTACATTTAGCTGCATCCACCTCTACCGTCCACTGCGGATAGCGCACATCGAATGTCGAATAAGCCATCGAGATTTCAGGCCGCTGATTCAAGGCTCCCAAATATTGTTGGGTAGTGGTGAAGAACTCTTTCACATCACCGCCCATCTTATCCTGCATATGAAGTTCGAGTGCATTACCCATACCGTATCCCGGAATCATACCCGGAGAGATGGCGAACACACTGGCATCCTTTATATCAGCCGTACGCGCATATACCTGACCGATCACCGACTGCACATTGTCCTCATCCTCCGGACGTTCGTCCCACGGTTTCAATTTGAGAATCAACATACCGAACGAACTACCCTGTCCTGCCAGCAATCCGTAACCCGCCACTTTCTGCACGTGTTTCAGTTGAGGTATTTCCATCAAGCGTTTTTCAATACGCCCCATCACTTCATTCGTTGTTGCCAGCGAACTGCCTGCCGCCGTACTCACATTAACAAAAACAACCCCTTGATCCTCGTCGGGTACCAGACTGGTCTTTGTGGTATTCATCAGGAACACAAGCAACACTACGGAACAAGCCAGCAAAGACCATGTCAGCCATCTGCGCTTGATAAAGAACAATACAATCGTCTTATATTTATCCACCATCACATCGAAAGACGAATTGAAAGCCTTACGGAAACGTGCCGCAAAGTTGTTCTTCTGCGTTCCGTCTTCATTAATATAAGGTTTCAGCAGCAGTGCACACAAAGCCGGACTCAAAGTCAACGCATTGACTGCGGAAATACCCACCGCAACCGCCATCGTCAGACCGAACTGCGTATAAAACGTACCGGAAGTGCCGCCCATGAAGGACACCGGAATAAACACCGCCATAAACACCAGCGAAGAGGTGACAACGGCATTACTGATTCCTTTCATAGCGTCGATACTTGCCATATACGATGACCTATAGCCTACATCGAACCGCGCCTGCACCGCCTCGACGACAATAATGGCATCATCCACCACCGTACCGATAACGAGCACCAACGCAAACAAAGTCAATAGGTTGATACTGAATCCGGCTATCGCCATGAAAGCAAACGTGCCCACCAGCGAAACTACAATTCCAACCAGCGGAATCAACGTAGAACGGAAGTCCTGCAAAAAGACGTATACCACAAGGATAACCAATATGATAGCCTCAATCAATGTCTTCACTACCTCATGAATGGAAGCGAACAGGAAGTCGTTGGAGCTCATCATCTGCGTCAGTTCCACTCCTTTCGGAAGCTCCTTGCGCGCCTCGTCGAGAAATTTGTCAATGTTCCGGTTTACTTCGGTCGCATTGGAACCCGCAGTCTGGAACACCATGCAGGATATACCCGGATGACCATCCATACCACCATGGTAAGCATAGCTGTCCTGTCCCAGTTGTATATCGGCAATATCCTTCAGTTTCAAAACCTCACCATTATCGGTAGAACGGATAACGATATCCCCGAATTCTTCAGGAGTAATCAAACGTCCCTTGTATTTCATCGTATACTGATACGTTTCATTGGAGTTCTCACCGAACGAACCGGTAGCCGATTCGATATTCTGCTCGGCAAGCACACCGGTAATATCAGACGGAATCAGTTTATACTGCGCCATCACATCCGGCTTCATCCAAACACGCATACTATATTCACCGCCCATAATCATCATATCGCCCACACCGGAGATACGAAGGATTTGAGGTTTCAGGTTGATGCTGATATAGTTGGACAGGAAGTTCTCGTCGTAACTCTCGTCCGGACTGGACAGGGAGAACATCTGCAAAATACTCGTCTGACGCTTGGAAGTGGTCACACCGACTTGGGTTACCTCCGCCGGAAGCTGCCCCGTAGCGCGCGATACACGGTTCTGCACATTGACAGCCGCCATATCGGGGTCTGTGCCCTGCTTAAAATAGACGGTGATGCTCACCGAACCGGCATTGGTGGCGGAAGAAGTCATGTAGGTCATGTCTTCCACTCCGTTGATCGCCTCTTCCAAAGGCGCAATAACACTCTTCTGCAATGTTTCCGCACTGGCGCCATAATAGGTGGTACTCACCATAATGGTAGGCGGAGCAATATCAGGATACTGCTCAACGGGCAGAGTGAACAGCCCGATGATACCCACTACGACAATCGTGATAGAGATGACTGCCGATAATACGGGGCGTTCTATAAAGGTTCTTAAATTCATGAATGATTCCTCCTTGGTTTAATTTTCAGTAGTAGTTACCGGAGATGATGAAGCCTGGTCTGCTTGTGCTGCATCTGCCTGTGCTGCCGAAGCTGATGATGCCGTCTTTGCCTTGATAGGAGTGCCTTCACGAAGTAAACCTACTCCTTCTGCTACAATCACATCTCCCGGCGCCAACCCTTCATCTACAATAAATTCACGGCCGCCATTGATGCGGGTCACTTGTACCTGACTCGATTGCGCCTTGCCGTCCACTACTTTATACACATATCTCTTATCTTGTATTTCGAAAGTGGCAGCCTGTGGAATGGTCAGTGCACCTGTTTTTTGAACAGGAACAATCACGTTCCCCGCACCACCGCTATGCAATAACCCTTCCTTGTTCGGGAAAACTGCACGTAGGCTGACCGTACCCGTCGAACGGTCGATCACTCCACTGATAGATTCAATCTGTCCCCGTTCGGAATAGGCTGATTTATCATTCAGTTGCAGGTCGATAGCAGGCATATTTTTCAGTGCTTCCTCTTTAGAACCATATTGACGGATCAGTCCCAGTAATTGGTTTTCTGTCATGGAGAAGTAGACGTACATATCCGAATTGTCGGAAACGGTAGTCAACGGCTGGGCAAGAGCGGAACTTACCAAAGCTCCTACACGGTAAGGCAACGTGCCTACCACTCCGTCGGCCGGACTTTTCACAACCGTATAAGAAAGATTATTGCGGGCGCTCACTTCCTGCGCCTTGGCCTGTGCCAACTGTGCTTTGGCAGCCAACAGGGAGTTTTTTGCCGTACTCAAATCGAAAGAGGAAACTACATTCTCTTTATACAGTTCCTCTTTACTGTCATACGTCAGTTGCGCCGTAGCCAGAGAGGCTTTGGCTGATTCAACGTTTGCCACTGCCGTCTGCAAAGCAGCTTCATACGGCACTTGATCGATGATGAACAATGTCTGTCCGTTCTTTACGCGCTGGCCTTCCGTCACGCAGACTTTAGTCAGCGTACCACTTACCTGGGGATAAATATCAATATCCTGACGTCCGCGGATGGTCGCCGAGTAGGTGCTCGAAATCATCCGGTCGACCGGAGAAACGGTCATCACTTCGTATTCTGTTTCCATTTGTGCCGGAGGAGCTTGTTTACAGCCCGTAGCAACTACCACACAGCAGAGCAACAATAGCCCTTGCTTCACTTTACATACCTTTTTACTCATTTTCTGTTACCTATTAAATATTTTTGAACGCGGCAAAGGTAGACTGTTTTCTTCATTGAAAACTGGACATAGTGTATTCAGTTTTGTTCATTTTTGGAACATTAAAACCGATATTTAGTGAAAAAGTCCTATTTTTGTACCCAAAATAAGAAGAACAATGGAACAAAAAAACTCTAACCTAGCCATCCTCCGTGAACCGTTCGTTGCCGGAATGGACGAAAACCTGTCGCCAATTATGCATCGCCTGTGGAAACTGGAAGGGGGTGCCATCTATTTTTGCAGAAGCGGGTGGGCCCATGTCACGATCGACTTGAAGGACTATGAAATAGTAGAAAATACTCAAATCGTGCTTTTGCCGGGAACGATTATCCGTATCAACGGCAGCAGCAGCGATTTCACTGCTTCTTTCTTCGGATTTCCCAAAGAAATGTTTCGCGAAGCCTGCCTGCGGTTCGAACCGATTTTCTTCCGGTTCATGAAAGAAAAACCATGCTATAAACTACCGGAAGAAAATACCGGAGCCATCAACAGCTTGATACATGCCGCAATGGTCATATACAACGACCGTGAAAACCGCTTCCGTAACCAGATTGCCAAAAATCACCTCCAATCGTTTATGCTGAATATCTATGATAAGTGCTACCGCCACTTCGACCGTCAGGAAATTGAAGGAGGAAGCCGGCAGGATGAAATCTTCAAGAATTTCATCGCACTGGTACACGAAAACTGCATTTCTCAACGAGAAGTGACTTTCTATGCCAACAAACTGTGCATCTCCACCAAATACCTGACAGGTATCTGCAAAAGCGTGACGCGCGACTCCGCCAAAAAGATTATTGACGACTTTGCCATCCTCGAAATCAAAGTATTGCTCCAATCCACCGAACTGACCATTCAGGAGATAGCCGACCAACTTGGTTTTCCCGACCAGTCGTATTTGGGGAGGTACTTCAAGCGGCACGAGGGGATGTCGCCGAAGGAATATCAGAGTAAGTATTCCATGTAATAATCTCCCGCAACATCCTCTTATATCATCAAACTCGGATTCTTTAATTAGTGTTTACGACACAACACTGATTGTTAACAGATCTGTAATACTATCTTAATCTGCCTTGTATTCCTTTGCACCGTGAAACAAAACACTGGTGTGAATAACTTTATTGCATTTAATAAATTAAAAGAAGCAAGGTAAAAGATTATGAAAAGAAACAAATGGCTGCTTTCTCTGTCGATTGGGCTCTTGTGCTGTGGCTCTGTATACGCACAGACAACAGTGAAAGGAAAAATAACGAGTGAAGATGGAGAACCGTTAATCGGGGCTACCGTAGCTGTGAAAAATTCGACAGACGGCACGGTGACCGACATTGATGGAAACTACTCCCTGAAGACTAAAAAAACATTGACTCAAAAGGATTTGCTTGTATTCAGTTATGTAGGATATAAAACGCTACAGAAGAACTATGCAGGCAACACGATGAATGTTAAACTGGCAGAAGAGTCGCAACAACTGAATGATGTGGTGGTGACTGCCTTGGGGATTAAACGTGAAGAAAAAGGATTGGGATATGCCACGGAAACCGTGAAAGGGGATATGATTACGAGCGCCCTGCCCACCAACTGGTCGACGGCACTGAACGGTAAGGTAGCCGGATTGAGTGTTATCTCTTCCGGTGGCCCGCTCAATTCGAGCCGTATCTCGCTGCGGGGGGACGTCTCGCTGAACCAGAACGGAAACGACGCATTGGTGGTAGTGGACGGTGTACCGATGAGTAGTCCGATGACCAATCCGGGTGTTGCCTACGGTGCAGGTTCAAACAGCGAACTTTCCGTGGACTATGGTAACGGATTCTCCGACATCAATCCGGATGATATCGAAAGCATCCAAGTATTAAAAGGAGCCAGTGCGACAGCCTTGTACGGTACGCGTGCAGCCAATGGCGTGATTATGGTGACTACCAAATCGGGAGCGGGTGCACCCAAAGGTATCGGTGTGTCTTACAGCGGTAATTTCAGTATTGACGATGTGATGAGATGGCCCGATTACCAGTATGAATTCGGACAGGGATTGCCGAGTAATATCGGTCCGGCAGGTTCTATCTACGAAGGCCAGCCCTATTACTCTTACGGGAAAGCGGAAGACGGCAGTTACGCAAGCACCAGCGGAACCAGTAGCGCCTACGGAGCACGCTTCGACGCCAACAGGTTGTTCTACCAATATGACCCTGTGACACAGGATCGTGCTTCTGTAGCCACTCCCTGGGTAGCGTACAAAAACAACCGCAAAGATTTGTTCCAAACGGGATATACCCTGACCAACTCGGTAGCCTTGACCGGAAAATCCGACCGGGGCAGCGTGCGGGCGTCCATCACCCACACCAAGAACGAATGGATTCTCCCCAATACAGGTTTCCAGCGTATCACCGCCATGATTTCCGCCCAACAGCAGATTTCGAGGGCACTGCGCATTAATTTCAAGTCGAGTTATACGTACCGCAAGCTCAACAACACGCCTGCACTGGGATATAACAGTAATTCTATCTCCTACTTCCTTATCTTCCAGAATCCGAATGTCAACCTCGACTGGTTGCGTCCGATGTGGCGTACCGGACAGGAAAATGTGAAACAGCTCCAACCGTACAGCTCATTTATCGGAAACCCGTATGTCATTCTGTACGAATCTGAAAATCCTTCGGAGAAACACAGTAATGTATCATCCGTTTCTGCCAATCTGCGCATCAACAGTAAATTCGATTTCATGATCCGGTCCGGTATCCAGTTGTCAGCAGACCAACGCGAACAGCATCGTCCTATCAGTGACGTGGTTTTCGGAAACGGATTTTTCAAGAAGCAGAATGTGTTCGATTATGAATTAAACAGCGATGCTTTATTTACTTACCATGATTCATTCGCCAACGGATTGCGTGTCAACGCTTCGGCAGGTGGAAACATGATGCAACAAAGCTACGATATGTTGGCTGCCTCGGTGGTAGGATTGATTACGCCGGGAGTATACAAACTGGCAAACGGCGTTTCCAACCCGAACGTGCAGACGGTTATCAAAAAGAAAGCGTTGAACAGTCTTTATTTCACGGCCAATTTCTCGTATAAGGATAAACTGTTTCTCGATGTCACCGGGCGCAATGACTGGTCGTCTACCCTGCCGAAAAGCAACCGTTCTTTCTTCTATCCGTCGGTCAGCGTCAGTGCAGTGATGAACGAGTGGTTCACGTTGCCGGAACAGATCAGTCTGTTGAAAGTGAGAGGTTCGCTGGCACAGGTCGGCAACGACACAGACCCTTACAAAACATCGCCCTATTATGGCACGAGCGATTTTCCCGGATCGGCCATCGTATCTTCTACGCTCTATAATCAGGATTTCAAACCGGAGATTTCGACTAATTACGAAACGGGATTCGACTTCCGTATGTTTCACAACCGCATCGGACTCGATTTCACGTTCTACTATAACCGCACCAAAAACCAGATTCTGGATGCTCCGATGGACCCGACCACAGGTTACAGCAAAGCTACCATCAATTCGGGATGTGTCCGCAACCGCGGTTACGAAATCCAGTTGGACGTTACTCCGGTAGTCAGCAGGGATTTCCGCTGGAACGCTACTTTCACTTGGTCTAAGAACGAGAACCGGATTCTCTCACTGGCGGAAGGGGCGGATGAGAACCAGTTAATCAGCAGTATCGGCGATGTGTCTATCATCGGACGTGTGGGTGGAACCACGGGCGACCTCTGGGGATATAAACTGGTACGCGACCCGGAAGGAAATGTGGTCATCAACGACAACGGATTGCCCGAACGTTCGGGAGAGATCGAATACGTCGGCACGGCCTATCCGAAATGGAAAGCCGGACTGTACAACGAATTTTCTTACAAGAACTTCACGCTTAGCATCCTGCTCGACGGACAGGTGGGAGGTAAGATGTACTCGCACTCGCACCACAAAATGACGCAACAGGGAAAACTGCAACATACCCTGAACGGACGTCTGCCGGGAACGGAATTTTATATGTCGAAAGACGACCCGCGCATCGCTGCCGCCGGACTTTCACCACAAGACGGGATGTACATGATTGCCCCGGGAACGGTGGAGAACGATGACGGAACTTACTCGCCAAACACCAAAGTGGTGACCGTGGAAAGTTATTATAAGGAATACTACCGGATGGCAAATGTGGAAACTAACACGTTCGACACTTCATTCCTCAAGCTGCGCGAAATGAGACTGGAGTACAAGTTGCCGAACAGTACACTGAAGAAAACACCGTTCAGCAAAGCATCGGTGGCACTCTACGCACGCAACCTATTCTGTATCACCGACTATCCTCTGTTCGACCCCGAATCTGCCGCCCTCAACGGAAGTTCGATGGTGACCGGTGTGGAGACGGGCTCACTGCCTACGGCACGCACTTTCGGACTGAATATTAACGTATCTTTTTAAACACTGACTTATGAAAACCTGTAAACTTTTCAAAAATATAGTATGGGGAATGACTTTGTGCGGAGCTCTCTGCACGACTTCCTGCACCAGCTTCGACGAACTCAATACAGACCCCACCCGCATGGATGAGGTGAATCCCGGCACTCTGCTCAACCCGATTTTATACGAAACATCGGTCTACAACTGGAAACGCTACAACAGCTATACCTACGACCTGATGCAATGTGCCGTATCTACCAGCAGCACCAACGGTGTGGGATGGTGGTATATGACGGACAGCGAAGGAGACGGCACATGGACTACTTATTATAAATGGATCAACAACGCCAAAGAGATGATGCGCCTCACCGGAAAATTGCCGGAAGCCTCCAAACAACCCAACTACGATGCTATATCGCTGACTTTACAATGTTGGCTATACCAGATTCTAACGGATGCCTTCGGTGATATTCCGATGAGCGAAGCCTGCTCCGCCGACAAGGGAATACTCGCACCGAAGTTCGACACCCAGCAGCAGGTGTACCAACAGATTATCGATAATCTGAAGACTGCCAACGAATTATTCGACAAAGCTAACGGGTTGATCTACAACCAATCGGGCGAAATGTTGTACAAGACGTCCAAAGGAGATGCAACCGGTATTCTGAAATGGAAGAAGTTCTGCAACTCACTCCGTCTGCGTGCACTGCTGCGGGTGATCGACGTGCCGGAATTCAACGCGAAACAGGAACTGCGTACCATGCTGACCGATCCCGCCACTTATCCGGTATTCGAATCGAACGATGATGCCGCCCTGCTTGCCATCAGCGGAACTTATCCGGAGGAAGCTCCGCTCACCCGTCCGCAGGATTTCACTTCTTATGTTCAGATTTCCGAGTTCTTTGTCAATCTGCTGAAAGGTTGGAACGATCCTCGTCTGCAGGTGTATGCAACACAGGTCACTCTCCCCGACCAGACTAAAGATTATGTGGGTTTGCCCAGCGGTTATCAGACGTTGCCTTCAACCACAGCTTCGGGGCTGAATCAGGAAATGGCGAAGGCGCCTATGAAACTTGCCATGATGCCTTATGCCGAAGTGGAATTCATCAAAGCGGAATTACTGAAAAAAGGAGTGATCGATGGAGGAAGCAACGCTGCCAAAGAGGCTTATCAGAAGGGAGTGCAGGCGGCTATCGAACAGTGGGGACAGAAAATGCCTGACCATTATTTTGAAAATCCGGAAGCTGCTTATGATGATACGCTGGAACGAATCATGAACCAGAAGTTTGTCGCACTGTTCTTTTGCGATTATCAGCAGTGGTTTGAATATAACCGTACCGGTTTTCCTGTGTTACCTGTGGGACCCGGCATCGCAAATGCTAATAACAAAATGCCGAAACGCTTTAAATATCCGTCTGCTCTGCAGCGTACTAACCTGAAGAATTATCAGGCGGCTAAAGCGAACATGGGAGGCGATGACTTCCATATTCGGCTGATGTGGCAGCAATAAATGAATGTGTCGGTCACCAAGATTGCGGCAATAATCATCATTTCAATCAATCTTTAAAATTCAATGAATATGAAAAGAATAATCAGTATGGCTGTTGTGTTAGTTATAACGATGGCAGCAATGGCGCAGAAAGGAGAGCTCGCCATGAACGAGAATATCTCCGGAAAAGACAATGTTTCAAGCAATGAAAAAGAAGCTACTCCCGTAGGCAAAAAGCCGAAAGCAGCGTTTATATTCGACGTGTATGGAGAAATCCCGGCTACCAAACCGGTGTTTGAAGCGGAACATTATTTGGGGAGTGACATTACCGGAAAATGGAATACTTTCATCCAGAATTATACGCACGAGTATGATGTAACAATCGGATTTACAGATTCTTCAGTCGAAATTTTGAAGCCTTCTATTTACAAGGCAGTCAATAAGGTGAATAAATATTATAAGAAGGCATTGAAGAAAGAAGAGGTGAGCCGGGAAGTTGCTACATTCAATATGGGTCATATCCTGGATTGCGCCAATGTGATGTGTTTCGATGATAACAGCAAGTCTTTTGAAGAGGCTCTCAAGTCGGCAAATGAACCGGAAGAAATTATCGCATTATTCAATCAGGTTACTTTAAGAAAGTTATAAGCAATGAGAAAGATCAATTTTAGAAATACGCTGTTTGCAGCGGTCTTGCTTTTCCAGCTGAACACTGTTGCCGCCTTTGGTCAGACGGTGGTGAAAGGTAGTGTGAAAGATAATACAGGTAAACCCGTCAGCGGTGTAGTGGTGACGGACGGAGCACATTTCAAAACGACTGATGCGCAAGGAAATTATGTTCTGAACACTGACCCGGCACGTTATCCGATGGTTTATATCTCCACTCCGGCAGCGTATGAGCTTCCTTCCAAAGAGGGGGTAGCCGATGGTTTCTATCAATATCTGGATGCCGGGAAAAGCGAGAACCAATGTGACTTCGTACTAACTAAACGACAGAAGCCGGTGGATGAATTTGTCTACATCGCCATTTCCGACCCGCAAGTGAGAAACGAAAAACAACTGGACCGCTTCCGCACGGAAACAGTGCCCGACCTGAAACAGACTGCCGACTCACTAAAGAACTTCGAAATCATCGGCATGGGACTGGGGGATCTGGTGTGGGATGCCATGAACCTGTACACTCCTTACCGTCAAGCGGTATCCAATTTGGGAATGACGATGTTCCAACTGATGGGAAACCACGACTTCAACCTGCTCTACAAATCCATGACGCAGACGGATCATCCGGCAGATGGTTATGGGGAACAGAATTATTATCAGTCATTCGGCCCGGCCAACTATTCATTCAATATCGGTAAAGTTCATGTGATAGCAATGAAAGATATTGACTACGACGGCAACAAGAAATACACGGAACGCTTCACGCCGGAAGATTTGGACTGGTTGAGAAAGGATTTAAGTTATGTGCCCAAAGGAAATATCGTGTTCCTGAACGTTCACGCTCCGGTAGCTAATAACACGGTATCTGCGGGGGGAAATGCGCGCAACGCCAATGCGCTTTTCCAACTGTTGAGGCCTTACCAAGTACATATTTTCTCCGGACACACGCACTTTTATGAAAATCAGTTGCCCGCCCCTACCATTTACGAACATAATATCGGAGCCGCCTGCGGCGCATGGTGGGCAGGACACGTGAATCGTTGCGGAGCACCGAACGGTTATCTGGTGGTACAAGTGAAAGGTGATGATGTGAAATGGCGTTACAAAGCAACGGGGTGTTCTCCCGACTATCAGTTCCGGCTTTACCAACCGGGAGAGTTTGAAAGCCAGAAAGACTACGTGGTAGCCAATATCTGGGATTGGGACTGGACGTATACGGTAAACTGGTACGAGGATGGAGTGTTGAAAGGTGCAATGCAAGCTTTTGACGATGAGGATCAGGATTATATCAATATGGTAAAGGGAAAGAAAACGGGTTATCACACACGCCATCTTTTCCGTGCACAGCCTTCCAAAGATGCAAAATCTGTCAAGGTGGTAGTTAAGAACCGTTTCGGGGAAATATTTACAGAAGAGATAAAACTCTAGTTTTATTACGGTCTGTTTATACTGGTAGTAATTATAATTATACTGGTAGTAAATTATAAAAGTCATGAGGGAGTTTAAGCTTTAACTTCCTCATGACTTTTATTTTTGAAACAATCTCACTTTAACGGAAAATCCGGTACATTGCTACTTTCATCGGTACTTTCCTCATCGCCCATAGTGCACAAAGCAGGGAACAGATGGCGCAGACCACAAATGTAACTCCGGTAGATACAAGGATATTTCCCAAGCCGACCAACGGAGAAACAATACCTCCGGAAGCAAAACAGAGTGCTCCCAACAGGGCGGAAGCTGCTCCGGCGTAACGGCGTTCGCTATCCATCGCCAAGGTAGTGGAGGAAGTAAAGGTCAGTCCCATTGTGAAAAGTAATGCAAACATCAGCAGTTCATAGGTCCAGAAGCCGCATCCGTTATACAAGGCAATCATCACACAGACGGACAGGCACAACATACCGATGCATCCGGTCAGCGTCCCAGTTTCAGGTTGGCGGAATTTCACGGAGATAGCTGCTGCCACCCCGATAGCTACCGCATTCACCGCGAAGCAGATACTAAATGCAAAGGGGGAAAATCCGTAATGTTGTTGCACAATAAAAGGTGAGGAAGCTATGTAAGCAAAGAGGATGCCTTGTGCAAACGCCAGCTGCAGGACATAGAGTAGATAGCGGCGGTTACGAACAATGAACCCGAAACTGCGAAAAGTGGAAATGATCCCCGTCTTCGAGCGTTTCTCTACGGGAAGTGATTCTTTAAAACGGATGCAGCCTATCCACAGCAGTACGCCAATAAACAGCAATATCACAAAAATCCCTTTCCATCCGATCGTCCCGGTCACCAACCCTCCGACTACCGGAGCTGCCACGGGAGCCACTCCATTAATCGCACCGATCACGGCCAGCATCTTGGCCAGTTCCTTCCCCGAAAACTTATCCGTAGCCACCGAACGGGATATGACAATACCTCCTGCCCCTCCGATTCCCTGTATCAACCTCAATGTGATAAACGAATAAATGTCCGGCGCAAAAAGACAGAATACCGTAGACACGATGAACAGTATCATCGAGACGAGCAACAACGGACGCCTGCCATATTTATCACTCAATGGTCCGAAAAAGATTTGTCCCAATGCCAGCCCTATCATGCTGGTGGTAAGCCCCAGTTGCACCATCGACGAGTGGGTAGAAAAATAGTCTGCCATTGCTGGCAGACTAGGCAAATACATATCCGTTACAAAAGGTCCGAACGCTGACAACATACCGAGTAAAATCAGCAAAAACACCTTTGAGTTCTCCTTATTTATTATTGCAGTCATACACTATTGATTAAAATTCGACTGCAAAGGTATCGGTTTTCTTTTATTTACTTATAGGCTTAATCAGAACAAAAAAGGAGCTTTTCAGAACAATTTTTCTTATTTAGTCGTATAGCTTCACCTTACGATCCATGTTATACCGTATCTTTACTTCAAATGGAATATAACGGAAGTTGTGTTCACGCAACACTTCCAGAATATTCGCCTGCGGATGAGCGTTCATATAGAGATTTAGTTTCTGTACATTACCCATAAGCAGTTTTTTATTCCACAGATCGACAAATGAGCGCAAAGGCAACAACACATTCCGGTCTCTCCGGCGCAGTCCTCTGCGGTGCAAATGATATACATACCCCGTAATCGGATATTCGCGGGGTGCAAGGACGGAAAGTGACCTCTTCTCATTCATCCGGTCCATTATCTTCTGTTTGTTCTGTACATCCGGCAACATTCCTTCTTCCGCACAGATTTTTTCAAGAATGACATTACGCACTTTCAACGGACTCCAACACTCTTCGCCATTGATTTCAGCGGCTTTAATGGTACAACACAAAGCAAAATGATCGCTATCCGACAAGCACACATCTACTCCTCCCAACCCTTTCCGATGAAAATAGAGTTGTCCGAAACGTCCGGATTGCATCTGCCATATTTCCGCATCTGTTTTCGGATCAAGCATGCAGTGCATATTCGAATCAACATAAGGATGCTTTGCTTTCCGGTTCACATAGTAGATTTCAACTTCTTTGGGCAGAATCTGCAACCCACTACTGATGTTGAGTTGATAATCCTTTAATAACGCCTCATTAATCTGCTGCAACAAGGGAGCATGACTACCGGTTGTTTCCAGCAGTGCATGTACCATTTTTTTTATATTCTCCATATACAATACATTTATTGTTTACGTATTAATCCGGCAATAAATATACAAAAAAACGATGATTCAGGCAAGGGGGATATTGGTTATAAGCAAGTGCACACACAAGCGTTAAAACACTGAAATACAAATAAATAATAAAAAGTTAAATTTTAAAAAAGAAAGAAATACCTAGCTAAAAAGAGACTATTATGTACTTCCATTTTATCCATTAAAAGCTTCGGTTGAATTCATCAAAACAAGTACATCTCCGACCTGAATGTTGTACATATTTCCGACAATCCGAGTACATCATTGCCCTTATTCGAATAGAAAACAGGTATCAAGATGAAACCAAGATATTATCAAAAGGACATTTGTTACAAGAACAAAATGGATGATTTCCATAGTTGGGGTGTAGCAGTGCAAAGTTGATAATCCTATTTTCACTACAGAAAATTCTAACTTCTACTATTAATTAAATTTCTTTTCACTTTATGAGCAAAAAGATATCAATAGAGTTTATGCCATCCGGCTACGAAAACAAACTGTCGTAGCTATCCGGCATAAACCCTACTTTTTCAAACCTGTCACCGACCTCTTATATCTTTATAAAAATTTGCTTTTTGTACAGCACCCATACAATTAGATAATTGAATCCGATAAACAGAAGGCCGTAAATCAGAGAGGCCAGATGAGCATCGGGAAGAACGCTCCAAATGGAAGTGTAAATCTTCTCCTGCAAGCTACTCTCCCCAACCGTAATTACCTCCAACAAAGTAGCTAACACACCGGCCACTATATAAATAAACAATGGATTCGTACCAAAAACATGGAAAGGATATCCCCATTTCTGCTTTTTACGAATATCAATCAGCCAAGTGAGAAACACAAGAAACAAAGAGGCAAAGCCACAAGTCACCAGAACAAAAGTCGGACTCCATACTTTCTTATTCAACGGGCAGCCGTAACTCAACAACCATCCTGCAAACAAAAGAGCAATACCCAGTATGGAGATCTGCAACAGCCGGTGATGGATTTCAGTCTTGTCCCGCAAAATATTTCCGCAGAAATAACCGATAATCACTTGCGCAATGCACGGCAAGGTACTCAACAGGCCTTCCGGATCAAAAAAGATACGCCCGCCGTTCGGCAACCACTCCCGATACAAATGGGCTTCTCCGAATAAGGTGCGGTCTGTAACGGCAATAATATTCTGTTCGGAAAGTTCAAATCCGTGTCCCAAAGCCAGCAAGATGGAATAGCCTGCCAGAATGATCCCGGAGATCCATGCCAGATTTGCCGGACGCCGAACACCCACAATCAGCAAGGAACCAAAGAAATAAGCCAATGCCAACCGCTGCAACACTCCCAGAATACGTATGTGCGAAAAAGGTTGTTCTACCCCTGCGCACACCAACGAGAACCAGGACAGAAAAAGCCCCAACAAAAACAAGATCACCGTGCGCCGTACCAGTTTGGTGATGAAACTACGGCTGAAATGATGATCGAATCGGGATAAGGCAAAGCTCATGGAAACGCCCATTATAAACATGAAGAACGGGAAAACCAAATCTGTCGGAGTCAATCCGTTCCATTCGGCATGTCGCAAGGGTACGTAAATGGATTCCCATGTTCCGGGGTTGTTTACCAAAATCATTCCGACAATGGTGATTCCCCGAAGTACATCTAATGAAAGTAAACGTTCTGATTTCATATTGTTCTTAATGTACCGGGATTAAAGAAATCCCGGTTTGGTGAAATAGAATCCATTCGCATTCAACCATTTAACATGCCATTTCAGGCGATTGGTAAAGTCAATCCAATTACGGCTACTTCCCCACGCCAACTCCGAAAATGCTTGAAGAGAGGGAAACACGTGCTGACCGAACTTCCGCTCATTAGGAATCATCTCCGTCCATACACAAGCTTGGAAGCCTAATACATTTTGCTTCACGATGCCGGGAAACTGGGGTTCGAACTCGAAGTTATACAAAGAGCTTAATCCTTCGTCCGAAGGCGTTGCGCTCAAATAGAAACGGGACCATTCCATGAATATAATCGGATAACCTTTCTGGGTAATCTTTCCCGGCTGATCGGGCAGCCAGTCACGCCAATACGTATAAATCAAATCCTGCGGTTCTTTTTCAAGAAAAGCATCGTCCCATCCCATCACTTTCTTGCCTTTACCCTTCACATAGCTCGTCATGATCTTCACAAAACGGTTTTGCAGTTCATCCACTTTCTGATAACCTTCCTGCTGCATCAATCGCTGACAGACTTCACACTGTTCCCAGTTATCTTTCTCCACTTCATCTGCTCCGATATGGAAATATTCCGAAGGGAAAATCTCGACCATCTCATCAATGATGGACTGCACAAACTGATAGTTCTCCGGACGAGAGGGACAGATAGGATAAGAGAATTCTTCTCCCCATCCGGCTTCTCCCGTGCACGACAACTCGGGATAGACTTTGATAGCCGCCGAGAAATGACCTGGCATGTCAATTTCAGGGACAATATCGATACCTCTTTCCAACGCATAACTTACCAAACCTTTCATCTCTTCCTGCGTATAATGACCACCATATTGAGAACCATTTCTCACGAAACGGGGATCTATCTCATAGTTATAATCCTGTTGGGAAAGTTCTACGCATCTCTTGTCATATTCGTCGAAGTCACGCCAGCTGCCTTCCTGCGTCAGCAACGGGTATTTTTTCACTTCAATGCGCCAGCCCTGATCGTCTGTCAGATGCAAGTGGAGCTTGTTTATCTTGTAGAACGACAAACAGTCTATCACCTTTTTCAGATAATCAACCGTAAACATGTGGCGGACTACATCGATATGAAATCCGCGCCAATCATATTTGGGAGCATCTTTTATATCGACCATCGGAAGATATTTAGCACTTCCGGAAGTGAAGAAGTTTGCTTGTTCGAGCGCCTGTCTCAATGTCTGGATTCCCCAGAGAAGTCCGGTTTCCGTTGAATAATAAATGCAGGCTCCCTCTTTGGTAACAGTGAGCCGATAAGCCTCTTTTGCCAGATCCGATTCCTGTTTCACACGGATAAAGGCACGATCGTTGGAGGCATCACTGACGGAAAGAGAAAGTTTCTCTTCCAGGGTGGATTTCAGCAGTTGAGACGTAGAAGCCGGAATGTTCTGGCTGAAAGTCACATTCTGCGGAAGAGAGACAACCGATTCTTTATAATCGACTCTTTCCGGCAAAGGCATCACTGACAGGCGGGTGGGCACTCGCTCCGGATAGCCGCCGTTATCATTATCATTGCACGACAACGATGTGATCGCACCTATTCCCAACAAGAATAATATTCCGGTTCTTTTTATTTTATCATAGTTCATAACTTATCTACTTTTGTGGATTAATCTACTTTGAGAGTGCTTGTCACACTCTCTTTATTTAAATAAAACAGTTTCGCTTTCACAACGGAAGCATCACAGGCTACGGGAGCTTTCCAAAGTTCCGAATGAAGGGTCGGTTCCGTGCCATCGGTCGTATAGCGTATTTCGCCTCCCCGGATAGGAGTACTGGCGTGGAGTTGCCCTTCTTTGATGCAAAGTCCGGGATGAGGTAAACGGAAATTGATACTTCGGGACGCCCAGTGAGGCATTTCTTTCTCACTCACTTTGGAGTAGAACAGGCCCAGTTCTTTATTGTAAGCCTGACGTTCTTTCTCTCCTGCCAAAGTGCTCCAGGCGGGAAAAGCGTTCCAACCGCGTTCCACCAATCCGAGGATTTTAGGGAAGGTGTAATATTCCACCCCTTCAAAATCACGGATGGTTTCAGCAAATAATTGTGCCTGCACTCCCTGGATATGTTCCTTTCCGAAAGCGGTCAAAGTCGTTTTTCCCTTTCCTGCGATGTCCGGATCGACCGGATTGCCTGCCATATCGGTACGTGAAGAACGATAAATGCTATATGGAAGCATGGAGAAACCTTTGGACTCGTCGACATATCCCGCCCACGAGAGACCTCTTTCGTCAGGATGAGCGTCATAGGCCAAATCCAGATAGAAATTGTTCACGTTGCAGAGAATCACCGGATATCCTTTGTTGGCTATCTGGTAAGGTATTTCATCCGCTTCCCATTCAGGAACCGTATTCCAACAATACACTCCTGCTGCAAGTTGATTCAAATGCCGATCGGTTGTTTCCGGATGTCCCAACGCTACTTCCTGCCAGCCGCTAAATTGCAAATGATGTTGTTGCAGATAGTCTGCCATCTTCGTAATATAGTATTCAGATAGTTCGTGGGCACTTGTCATCCCGTGTTCATCCATAAACGCCCGGCAGACAGGAGAACCCATCCAGGCTCCTTCGGGTACTTCATCACCACCTAAATGAATCGTAGCCAAAGGTACCTCCGCTTCCTCATACATGGCTATCAACTCACGAATCACTTTTTCCATAAACCGGTATGTAGAAGGCAATGCTACATTCATGACATTATCCGTATAAGACTGCGCGGAAACATAGCGGGAAGTGTCTTGTACGTCACTTAATAAATATTCGTCGGCCTTTTCGGGGGCAGTATTCATAAATTTATGATAGCGCGCTTTCATGGACACGATTGCTGCACGGGCATGACCCGGAGACTCAATCTCCGGAATCACACGTACATGCCTTTGAGCTGCATAACACAGTAAATCGATAAATTCTTCACGGGTGTAATATCCGTTGCCGGAGGTAGCTGCAGACGGATCATAGTTGCCATCGTAGCCCGGATATAAACATTCCAGTTCATCCGTGGTATGTCCCCGGCGTGCGCCGACCGAGGTCAATTCTTCCAGGCCGGGAATCTCCAGACGCCAGCCTTCGTCATCCGAAAAATGGAAATGCAGTACGTTCAGTTTATAAGAAGATATTACATCTACCAGCTTTTTCAGATGTTCAACAGTCGTAAAGTTCCTGGCAATATCCAGCATTTGCCCGCGATACGGCAAGTCGGGATAATCACGGATGGAGAGGGCTTCCAAGCGAAACGGCTTTTCCTGACCTTTCAACAGGGAAAGCAAGGTTTGCGTCCCATTGAAAATGCCATGTGAAGTGGAAGCTGAAATATTTATCAGCCCGTTTCCCGTATCAATCCGATAATATTCATCGTTCACTGCTGTTCCCCGTTCCGGCAAATAATCCAGATGAACCGTTACCGGTGCTTCGGAAACGACTTCCAGACCGTGGATGGTTGCCAGCTTTTCTTTCAATAATCCTGCTTCGTTGGCAAAATCGGGATGGAAAGTCAGTTTTACTTTATTTTCTATAATAAAACCCTCTTTGCCGGTAGCCGGAAACGCTTCTTTCACTGACGGGAAAATATCAGTTTGCTGCAACTGGACTGTAGTCTCCAACGCCAAATTCGAAGCGTATACCTTATCCGGCGCGGGATACCAGTCTTCTGTCTCCATTCCTTGCAGCGGTCGGATGGTCAGTCCGACAGGCAAGGGAGTACCTTGCTTGCCGCCTGACTGGCTCACCCAGTAAGTGCCTTCAGGAGCATGTGACAGCTTTTTCAATCCGTTGGTACAACAGAATGTCACGGTCAGCGAATCTCCCGGAGCCAATGGTTGGAAATTTTCTGCCGGATACATCCGGAAGAAGTTCGCATTCACCACTTCCACTTTGACCGAAGCAGACTCTTCCTGCAGAATCTCACGAGGTAGCTGCGAATAATAGATGATCCAATCCTTTCCTAAAGGAGCATCCGATATGTTCTTCAGGACAAATGAATTCTCATAGTAGCCGGGCTGCACTTCGGCAGCTCCCATCTCCCAGGTCAATGACACGGGGGCTTTCATCGCGTCAGTCAATTTACAGCCGGAAATGACCAGCAGAAGGCACAGACTTCCCCATATTGCATATAGCATATTTCTCATAGGCTTTCCTGTTTTCTATATATCATTCTTTTAGGCATTAATCACTCAATCGTTCGATGTGCAAAGTTTCTTTGCCCACTCCTTGCGAAGCATCGAAAGTCAGGCGATAATAACCGGGAACGAAACCGTTTCCACTTGTTATTCCATTGGAAGCAGACAGTTCGATTCCATCCGTGTCGCCGGACAAAGAACCTTCTTGCAGCAGCATACCTTGATTTTTATTCCATTGCAAATCGCTGTAAATTTCGATTTCGAAGGATTCCCATTCATGAGTGTTACTCAAATACACGGTGGTCTGGTACTTCTGTTCACCGATTGGCACAATATATCCTAACTGTGATATATCTTCCAAATTCCAGCCGCCACTATTATATGCCTCATTCCAGACAGGTGCACAAGTAAATCCGTGTCCTACCAGCCAGAAGCAAGTGGGAGCCGTATCACCCATCCGTGCCACCCAGATATAATTGTATTTAGAAGAATAATAGATCTCCCAAGTTCCCGATTTGCGCAGGAAGGTAAACTTGCCATTGTCCGGATTATAACTAAAGAAGTCGCGGTTGTAAGCGTGTTCCACATCTTCAAACCCGCTCATTTCAAACTCTTCACCTTGCGTAAAGCTAATCTGTGCACGGAAAAATCCCTCACTGGCTATCAACTCGGTTTCTTTAATTTTCAGGTTCTTTTGGTAGCCGACTACTCCCAGTTCAAAAGTCATCACATTGAAAGTGATCTGTTCGACAAACCAATCCCGGTAATCAAAAGCAAAGCTAGGTCCCGACGCTTCAATAAGGACTGCTGTATTGCTTGCTTCGGCAGCTCCCCAAATCAGTTTTGCATCATCCAATGACGCTGCGGTAGAGATCTTTCCGGATAGTTCCATCGGATAACCCTCCTCCGAACCGGAAACTTCCGTGAGGTACAGGTAAGGATTGTCCTCACTTCGGTTCATTTCTACCACCTCGCCGTTATAGTGAAGATAAAGCACTTCGGGAATCTGCGGACGGGTTATATGGAAATCAAATGTTTGAGTGACTTCACTACCTTCCACATTGATGGCTGTCAAGATCACCTTCGCTTCCTGATTCTCTTCAAGCCCGGCTTCAAACGGGATATAAATCCCTTTTTCAACAATCGAGACATCAGTGCCTTTCGTACGGATCGACTGCGAACTGACCAAAATCTCACCTGTCATCAATTTCACTTCCAGCGTAGACAAAGGAGTCTGCGGGTCGTGAATCTTCACAGAAAAGTAAAGGGAATCGGCAGCAGGTGTCTGATCGGTAGTCGAGAATTGCAGTTCCGATATTTCGGGACACGAATATGGATACGTCACCCGGCCCTCTTCTTCGCTGCATGAAGCCAGCCAACAAACAGTCAGCCCCAGCAGCCATAAAAACAGATTATTGTGTTTCATCATTTTTTCTTTTAAAGTTTTACGTTCCTCTTTTCATTAATAGCCTTCATTTTGAGTCAGATTGGTGTTCTTATCTTTCTCTCCTTGAGGAATCGGCCACAACTGCCGGAAAGCCTGCAAACCTGCAAACAGCAATCTGCCGTCTTTGTCTTTATGTTTCTGCATCACTTCCAACAAACGATTATTACGCACCAAGTCGAACCAGCGCTGACCTTCCATATACAGTTCTAATTGGCGTTCGTTCTCTACCGCCAGGCGTCCTCTGGCCTGCCCCATATTTTCATCTAAAGAAGAAGGGGCAAAACCGGCACGTTCTCTAATGCTGTTCACAATCCGGATGGCTTCCGGGGTGCGGTCTAACTCTACCAATGCTTCGGCTTTCAACAGCAGTATATCTGCTAACCGCATCAAAATGATATTGGAAGTCTTCTCGCGAATTTTATAAGACAACGGGTAACTGTCTGCTGGCCAATAGGTATCATAAGGCACCGATTTCCAAAGAATACTGGATGCATAACGGGTATCTTTCTCTTTGTCGAATTTAGCAACCAGATCATGAGTAGGCGTACAATAACGTCGCCAGGTTACTGATCCGTCATCTTCTTTCAGCAATACCCAGTAAGCCCAATTCGGAGCATCGGAGGTGTAATAGACTTCGAAGATGCTTTCTGAAGAAAATTTCTTGTCGGGTTGCCACAACTCGTCAAAATTGCCGACCAGCGTATAGCCTTCTGCTATTACTTTGTCGCAAGCCTCAACCACTTTGGTATAGTCGCGTGTTGATTTCTCCCCTCTCGTTGCGAGCACTTTGGCACGTAAAGCATAGGCTGCTCCCTTGGTTGCCTGGAAAATACCTTTATTCTTGCTTACCAGATAACGAATGGTATTTTCTTCATTCAGGTCGTCCAGAATCTGGTCATATATCTTATCTGCAGCAGAACGTTCCGGATACATCACCGGATACCATTTATCGAGATTTTCGGCTGTTATGGTTGGAATCAAATCCAGCACCATCGGAGCATCACCCCATAAACGGACAATATCAAAATACGCCCATGCTCGCAAGAACTTGGCTTCTGCAATGACACGATTACGTTCTTCTGCTACGGTAGAGGCAGGGTCCATCATCTTCGTATTTTCAATCACACTGGTGGCGGTACCGGCCATCGAATAATACTGCGACCAGACCAGTTCTACTTTATAATTGGTAGAGGTCAGTTTCAACAAATCAAACTCCTGTTCGGCCACACCGTCTCCGCCGATATAACAATTATCGGACTGCACATCTCCAATGGTATAATTTTCCGACTGGAATATATCTGCTTTAAAACTCTCATACGCACCCTGCAACTCGGCCTGTGCATCTGCCAGACTTCCATATTTAGACTCCTGATCTTCCGTTCCGGTACCTTCCTGCATAAAATCCGATTGCGGTTTCTCATCCAAGAAACTACTGCATGAAACGACTAATGTACAGAGTACGACATACGCTAACTTTATTATGTTTTTCATTTTCGCAGCTATTAAAATTCAACATTCAAACCAAAAATTACCGCCCTCGATTGAGGATAAGTACCATAGTCCACTCCTTGAGCAACGGAGTCTCCGCCAAAAGCATTTACTTCAGGATCGTATCCTTTGTATTTTGTCAGTGTGAAGAGATTCTGTCCGGTGACGTAAGCCTGCAATCTGGACAGATGTATCTTATTCAACCATCTCTTAGGAAAACTATAGGATAAAGTGACTGTTTTCAGGCGCAGATAAGATCCATCTTCTACAAAACGGGAGGAGTTATGATTATTCTCTGTATTACCAACGCGGGGGACATTGGTAATCATACCCGGTCGTTTCCAACGATCCAACACACGAACCGACTGGTTTCTAAAGTCTGTCATGCCTTCCATATCAATACGCGACGCGTTAAAAATCTTATTGCCCTGACTTCCCTGCAAAAATATAGACAGGTCGAAACCGGCATACGAGAATGTATTCGTCATACCGTAAATAAACTTAGGCTGGGCATTTCCCAAAGTGGTACGATCTTCCGGATCGATAAAACCGTTACCATTCAAGTCACGATAGATAATATCTCCGGTTTCCGGATCAACGCCTTCTGATATGTAACCAAAGAATGTTCCCAACGGAAGCCCTTCTTTCAGGATGACGGCTTTCTCCTTGGATTCGTACATTTCAGCATAATAATAGACTTTATTCAAGCCGAGCTTCGTCAGCTTATTCCGGTTGAAAGATATATTGAAATCGGTATTCCACTGGAAGTTACCTTTAAAATTCTGGGAAGAGAGAGTGAACTCCATACCTTTATTCACCATCTCACCGTCATTTCTTGTCACACTGCTCGGCACTACATTCTCCGGCAGGCTGACTGTCAATAGCAAATCGGTGGTCTTCTTGTAGTAAGCATCTACCGAGAAGGATAAGCGGGAATCAAACATGGTCAGGTCAAGTCCCAGATTCCATTGGCTTGTTTTTTCCCAGGTCAGTTCTTTATTGGCTGCCGAACCGGGTTTAATGGCAAGCCCCGGATATAAGTTTCCCTCCGAAACGGGCAGTTTACTGACGCTCATAGAAGCCATGTAAGCGTAGTTTCCAAAACCGCCCTGGTTACCGTTCATACCCCATCCGGCACGTAGTTTCAGGTCGGTAACAATGTCCTGCAAAGGTTGCATGAACTTTTCACCTGAAATTCTCCAGCCTGCGGAAACAGAAGGGAAAGTACCCCAACGATGTCCCGGAGCAAAACGGGAAGAACCGTCTGCACGGAAGTTAACCGTCAGCAAATAACGGCTGTCGTAATTGTAGGCTACACGACCCAGAAAAGAGGCCAGCGTCCATGCGGAAGCAGAAGAACCGCAAGCATCCTTATCCAACTGGTTGGCGGCACTGATGGAATGAATATCGGGATAAGACTCTGCCAGGTCGAAACCTGCCATCCACGAACCGTTATATTGTGCACGCTGCTGAGTAGCTCCTCCCAAAATGGAAAAGTTATGTTTGTTGAATGAACAATCATAAGTCAGTAAGTTTTCAAAAAGCCATTCGAAGTTTCGTGAGAAACTCTCTTCCACACGTCCTTTTGTACCCCGTCCGTCCGAAGTTGAAATCGGGTCCAGATAGTAGTCCCAATGTTCATTGGTCAGTTCAATGCCGAAAGTCGTTTTAAACTTCAGTCCTTTGAGTATGTCAACCGTGAAGCCGAGTGAGCCATTTATATGATCTGTATTCGTGTTACTGTCTGCCGCATTGGCAGCCAGCGGATTCAAGATGCGTGCACCGTAAGCCTGTTCGTCATATTCGTTCGGATCATACGGATTCCACTTCTGCATAAACGGAGGAGTATTCACAACGGACAAGATGGAACCGGCACGCAAAGAACTGCGGCTTTCGTTCACCCATTGTCCGCCTGTATGCGAATATGCAAAATTGAGTGCCATTTTTAACCATTTGGTCTGCTCGCTATCCAAGTTTGCACGGAAATTATACCGGTTGAAGTGTGCTTTCTCCACGATACCCTGTTCATCGGAATAACCTCCGGAAACAAAATATTGCAGTTTCTCGGTTCCATTTGCCACAGACAACTGGTAGTTTTGATTGACACCCGTACCGAAGAATAAATCAGTCCAGTCCACATAGCGCGTTTCACTTTCGGGGATGTTGGGGGCAACATCCGAAACAGCTTTCAAGTCTTTCATCAAGTCTTTATATTGCTCCGTATTCAACGCATCTATTTTTTTTCCTAATTTAGAGAAACCTACATAAGCACTCATTTTCACTTGTGGTGCACCGATCTTTCCTCTTTTAGTCGTAATCAACACTACTCCGTTTGCCGCACGTGCTCCGTAAATAGCAGCCGATGAGGCATCTTTCAGAATTTGCATACTTTCAATATCATTCGGACTGATATTCGATATATCATCTGACGGCAAACCGTCCACCACATACAGCGGTTCATTAGACGCCTGTACCGAAGTGGCTCCTCTCACCCGGATCGTTACTCCGGAACCCGGCATACCCGACGGCTGCACGACTTGAATGCCGGCCGCTTTTCCCTGAATAGCCTGTGCAGCTGTCATGATCGGACGTTCTTCAATGTCTGCCGTGGAAACGACAGATACCGCAGTAGTGATATCTTTCCGTCTCATAGAACCATATCCCACCACGACTACCTCTTCCAGTACCTGCGAATCTTCACTCAATGACACATTATATACATTCTGCTTATTGATCGTATGAGACTGGGAAACATAACCGATATAGGAGAAATTGACCTTTGCCCCCACAGGAGCTTCCAAAGAAAAACGACCGTCTATATCGGTAGCAGTTCCAATATTCTCTCCTTCCACTCTCACCGTGACACCAATCAAAGGTTCTCCCCTCCGGTCGGCAACAACACCTGTGATTGTTTTCTTATCGCCTTTCTGAGGGGCGTTCTGTTCACTCTTCAGAGTAAGCACCACTTGCTTACCCGATTCTATTTTATAACTAATAGATGATCCTTTGAAAACTTTTTCTAAAACCGTATCAATACTTTCATTGCTCACTGTCAATGAAATTTTTCGGTCCAATCCGGGAAGCTTATCTGTATAAAAGAAGCTGTAATCGGCCTTCTTTTCAATCACTCGTATCGTCTGACGTATCGTCTGATTCTTCACAGAGAAAGTGATCTGCGCACTTACCTCTTGAGACACAAACAGCAAGATACAACTAAACATAACAAGCCTGAATATGATATGTAATTGTTTTCTCATTAGTAATTAGCTTTAAATTCTTTAAAATATAAGTCTGAAAATTAGACTTTTTATTATCTTTGTAAAATCGTGAAGCAAAAAGGATTCCCTTTCCCTTATCCGTATAAGGAAAAACTCTTTTTTACTATCATGTATAAACCGTATTTGATTTCGGGGTGGAATTATGCTGCTACATAATTCTACCCTCTTTGTTTTTTATGAGGTGTCTTCCATAAATCGTCTTTTTTAGTTAATACTACTTCCTATTCTCACCGTATCTCCTTCTAACTCATAGGTTAAAGGATAAGTAAGGCTTATAATATAAAATACATTATGCAAGCTGCTATTCCGGATGGTTCCGGAAAATAGCACGTTCTTCAGTTTTTCGGAGTCAAACACGACTTTCACTCCGTACATCCGCTCCAGCGTAGTCGCGATCTCCGCTAAAGATGATGAATTAAAAATCAACATATTGTTCCGCCAAAAGTCGATTTCACGCATATCCGAGATTGCCGATTTAGTAAATGTCTGCTTGTTCTTATGGTATTCTACCTTTTCTCCGGGTTTCAACAAGGTAGCATCCGTTTTATTAGAAACCTTGACGCTTCCTTCTGCCAGCAGTGTCGTGACAGAATGATCGTCACGATAACCTTTCACATCAAAGGTAGTTCCCAACGCTTCTATCTCCAGATCATTGCAGCAGACGATAAAACGTTTTTCTTTGTTTTTCGCCACTTCGAAATAGGCTTCTCCATCCAAATAGATTTTCCGGTCGGATTTGTTGTACTCCGCATCATAAGAAAGATGAGTGGCCGAATTTAACCAGACTTTCGTTCCATCAGGCAAAGTCAGATTCGCTTTCTGTCCATAATCGACTGCCACCATGAAAGGGTCCTGTGACACCTTATTCATATGTTCTACCCCAAAGTAAGCGGCCAGTCCTAAACAAACCGGTAATAAGATGGTGGCTGCCACCTTATATATAATAGGTTGCCAGCGCCGTTTCTTCAGAGACAGTATCTTGGATTCATCCAAATTCCTCTGCAGATGGTTCCACATTTCTTCTTCCACTGTCCTATCGATTTCGACGGCTGCTTCTTTCCACATTTGCTCACAAAGCAGATTAAACTCATCACGAATTCCCGGTTTACGAATCCATTCAATAAGTATCCTTCTTTCTTCAGAAGAGGCCTCCTTCTTGAAGAATTTTTCCAATAGTACTATGTAATCGTGTTGCTCCATAATTTTCCTGTTCTATTTATACTAGTCTTGAGAGACAGAAAAGGACTACAGAGAAATCGAAATAATTCGGATATTAACTTTTATTAAAGCTTTCACGTTAGATATCGTGTAAGAAGAGAGAGACTGAAAAAGCAATTATTCCCAATTTGCCACGCAAGAAATCCAAAGAACGGTGCACCTGTGTGGCAACAGTCTTTTCCGAGATATTCAACTGGTCGGCTATCTCACGATAGTTCAACCCTGATTTCCAGTAAAGCATAAAAACTTCCCGGCGTGCTGGAGGCAATTCTTCTAAAAGTTTCAGGATATATTCTTCCAAAAACAAATAATCCAGTTCTTCGTCTATCTCTACGGATTCGTCAGATGACTCATCCGAAAGCTTGTCTACATAATTTTGAAGCAGAAGTTCGCGTCTCACATAATGATATACCATATTTTGGGATATTTTAAAAAGATAGCCGTCAAAGTTACCTTCCAGATTGATATTAAGCCGCTTCTCCCAGATATGGAGAAAAATATCTTGTGTGATATCTTTCGCCACCCCGGCATTGCTCACCATAGAAAGGACAAAATTGTAAATGCGAGCACTGTATCCACGATACAATGCTTCAAAAGCATTTTTATTTCCTTCTTTCAACAATTGGAGTTGCTGGGTGGTAATCATTATAAAATAAGGTTAAATCATATATCGATTCAAAAATAGCGAAATAACTAAAACCGACAACCAAAGCACTTGTTAAAATTTCAATAAATCAATATCATAGCATTTAAAAGGGAATAGAATACAAAAACACATCCTTGACATATCATATCATAAATTCAGCCATTTTGCTATAAAATTAATAGAAATTATTAATCAACAGCTACAATTTCGAACTTTTATTCCTACATTTGCGGTCAAATGATAACTTATTAACAAATTTCATAAATACCATGGCTAAAATAACGAAAGAAGCCGCTTTGCTCTATCATTCACAGGGCAAACCCGGTAAGATTGAGGTAGTGCCTACCAAACCTTACAGTACACAAACCGACTTATCACTCGCATATTCTCCCGGTGTAGCAGAACCTTGTCTCGAAATAGAGAAGAATCCGCAGGATGCGTATAAATATACGGCTAAAGGTAATCTGGTGGCTGTTATTTCCAACGGTACAGCCGTACTCGGACTGGGTGATATAGGTGCATTGAGCGGTAAACCTGTAATGGAAGGTAAAGGTCTGCTTTTCAAAATTTACGCGGGTATCGACGTTTTCGACATCGAAGTGGATGAAAAAGATCCGGAGAAATTCATTGCTGCAGTAAAAGCTATTGCTCCTACTTTCGGAGGTATCAACCTGGAAGACATCAAAGCTCCTGAATGTTTTGAAATCGAACGTCGCCTGAAAGAAGAACTGGATATTCCTGTCATGCACGACGACCAGCACGGTACTGCTATTATCTCCAGTGCCGGTTTGGTGAATGCCCTGCAAGTGGCCGGAAAGAAAATCGAAGATGTAAAAATCGTTGTGAACGGTGCAGGTGCATCTGCCGTATCTTGTACTAAATTGTATGTGTCACTGGGAGCACGTCTCGAAAACATCGTCATGCTGGATAGTAAAGGTGTTATCAGCAAAGCGCGCACGGATCTGAACGAACAGAAAAGATTTTTTGCAACCGACCGCACGGATATTCACACGCTGGAAGAAGCCATCAAAGGTGCAGATGTATTCCTCGGCCTGTCGAAAGGAAACGTGTTAAGCCAGGATATGGTGCGCAGCATGGCTCCGATGCCGATCGTGTTCGCATTGGCTAACCCGACACCGGAAATCTCTTACGAAGATGCCATGGCAGCACGTCATGACGTACTGATGGCTACCGGACGTTCCGACTATCCGAACCAGATTAATAATGTAATCGGTTTCCCGTATATCTTCCGCGGCGCTTTGGATACTCACGCTAAAGCTATCAACGAAGAAATGAAGATTGCAGCCGTACACGCTATCGCTAACCTGGCAAAACAGCCGGTACCCGATGTAGTCAATGCGGCATACCACGTGAACAACCTCTCTTTCGGTGCGGAATACTTTATCCCGAAACCGGTAGATCCACGCCTCATCACTGAAGTTTCCTGTGCAGTGGCAAAAGCTGCTATGGAAAGCGGAGTGGCTCGCACTGAAATCAAAGACTGGGATGCTTATTGTGTTCATCTGCGCGAATTGATGGGTTATGAGTCCAAACTGACTCGCCAACTATATGATACAGCCCGTCGTTCACCGCAACGTGTCGTATTTGCCGAAGGTATCCATCCGAATATGCTGAAAGCTGCCGTTGAAGCGAAAGCCGAAGGTATCTGCCATCCTATCTTATTAGGAAACGACGAAGCTATCGGAAAACTGGCAGAAGAAATGGATCTTAGTCTGGAAGGTATTGAAATCGTCAATCTCCGTCACCCGGACGAATCGGAACGCCGCGAACGTTACTCACGTATTCTTGCAGAAAAACGTGCACGCGAAGGCTTTACCTATGAAGAAGCCAACGATAAGATGTTCGAACGCAACTACTTCGGTATGATGATGGTGGAAACCGGAGATGCGGATGCTTTCATCACCGGACTTTATACAAGATATAGCAATACGATCAAAGTGGCCAAAGAAGTAATCGGCATCCAACCGGGCTTCAAACACTTCGGAACAATGCATATCCTGAACTCCAAGAAAGGTACTTACTTCCTGGCAGACACACTGATTAACCGCCACCCGGATACGGAAACATTGATTGACATCGCTAAACTGTCTGATAAAACAGTTCGTTTCTTCAATCACACGCCGGTTATTTCCATGTTGTCATACTCCAACTTCGGTGCTGATACCGCAGGTAGCCCTGTAAAAGTGCACGAAGCTGTTGCCCATATGCAGGAAGAATATCCGGAACTGGCTATCGACGGTGAAATGCAGGTTAACTTTGCCATGAACCGCGAATTGCGTGATACCAAATATCCGTTTACCCGCCTGAAAGGCAAAGATGTAAATACATTGATTTTCCCGAATTTGAGTTCAGCAAACGCCGGTTACAAGCTATTGCAAGCAATGGATCCGGATACGGAATTCATCGGCCCTATCCAGATGGGATTGAACAAACCTATTCATTTCACCGATTTCGAAAGCTCCGTCCGCGACATTGTCAATATCACAGCTGTAGCCGTGATCGACGCCATCGTTGACAAAAAGAAAAGAGCAGGTAAATGAAACGTCCGTTATCCAAATCACAAATAGTTTGCATCAGCCTGCTTTGGTTGGCGCTTTGCTATCTAGTTCTGACAAAAGCCGAACGAATTGACGGGATGACAGTAGTAATGCTTGGCATTTCGGCAGCATTAGTATTTATTCCTGTCTATAAGTCGATCAAAAAGAACAAATAAATATCTTTTTTCCTACTTTTAATGCGATAAAATATCAAATTTGATGTTTTATCGCATTTTTCTTTATAAAATGTTTGCCAGTTCAATTTTTATCTTTACTTTTGCAACCGAAAATAAATATCCGATGTACCCATATGCAGATGTGCAAATCTGCTATATAGCACAAAAGCACATAGTCAAACGGTATATTAGCAAATTGTCAAATTAGCACTTTATTTATATCAACCAATTAAAGAAAAAAAAGATTATGAATGCAGCAAAGGTATTAGACGATCTGAAAAGAAGATTTCCCAATGAACCGGAATATCATCAAGCAGTAGAAGAAGTACTTTCTACGATTGAAGAAGAATACAACAAACACCCGGAGTTTGATAAAGTAAACTTGATCGAACGTTTGTGTATTCCTGATAGAGTATTCCAGTTCCGCGTGACTTGGATGGACGATAAAGGTAATATTCAAACCAATATGGGTTACCGTGTTCAGCATAACAACGCAATCGGCCCTTACAAAGGCGGTATCCGTTTCCACGCATCTGTGAACCTTTCTATCTTGAAATTCCTTGCCTTTGAACAAACATTCAAAAACTCGCTGACTACTCTGCCAATGGGTGGTGGTAAAGGTGGTTCCGACTTCTCTCCTCGTGGAAAGTCAAATGCCGAAGTAATGCGTTTCGTACAGGCATTCATGCTGGAACTGTGGCGTCACATCGGTCCTGAAACTGACGTTCCTGCCGGTGATATCGGTGTTGGTGGCCGCGAAGTAGGTTTCATGTTCGGTATGTATAAGAAACTGGCTCATGAATTTACCGGAACATTCACAGGTAAAGGCCGCGAATTCGGCGGTTCACTGATTCGTCCGGAAGCTACCGGTTATGGTAATATCTACTTCCTGATGGAAATGCTAAAGAGAAAAGGCACTGACTTGAAAGGTAAAGTTTGTCTGGTTTCTGGTTCTGGTAACGTTGCTCAATATACAATCGAAAAAGTAATCGAACTAGGTGGCAAAGTAGTTACTTGCTCTGACTCTGACGGTTATATCTACGACCCGGACGGTATCGACCGTGAAAAACTGGATTACATCATGGAACTGAAGAATCTGTACCGTGGCCGTATCCGTGAATATGCAGAAAAATATGGTTGTAAATATGTAGAAGGAGCTAAACCTTGGGGTGAGAAATGTGATATTGCTCTTCCTTCTGCTACTCAAAATGAATTGAACGGTGACCACGCCCGTCAGTTGGTAGCAAACGGCTGTATCGCAGTATCTGAAGGTGCTAACATGCCTTCTACTCCGGAAGCTATCAAAGTATTCCAGGATGCAAAAATCCTTTATGCTCCGGGTAAAGCTGCTAACGCCGGTGGTGTATCAGTATCAGGTCTTGAGATGACTCAAAACTCTATCAAATTAAGTTGGAGTGCTGAAGAAGTAGACGAAAAACTGAAGAGTATCATGAAGAATATCCACGAAGCTTGCGTTCAGTACGGTACAGAAGCTGACGGATACGTAAACTATGTGAAGGGTGCTAACGTAGCCGGATTCATGAAGGTTGCTAAAGCAATGATGGCACAAGGTATCGTATAATCAGCAAAAGAAATATAAGCTATAGTTTATTTAAAAACTCCCGTCTTCCGAAAGGAAGTGCGGGAGTTTTTTTATGTAGAAAAATAAATAACAGGCAATACGTACACAATTCATAGTTATTCTCTATCTTTAGATAGAAATTATCTGTTTGACAAGCGAGCAAAAGAAGCCTATCTTTGTTATATATTATAAACTCCGGAATAAAAGAATGAAAAACTACGGTTTGTTTATACTTTACTTCCGACTAAAAAGAATCTATTTTATGGAAAAGAAAAAACTTACTGCAGCGAACGGGCGTCCCATCGCCGACAATCAGAATTCGCAAACTGCAGGTCAACGCGGACCTGTAATGTTACAAGACCCCTGGCTTATTGAAAAGCTTGCCCATTTTGATCGTGAAGTTATTCCGGAAAGACGTATGCACGCTAAAGGTTCGGGAGCTTACGGTACTTTTACCGTTACTCATGACATTACCCAATATACCCGTGCAGCAATTTTCAGTAAAGTCGGAAAGCAAACAGAATGTTTTGTCCGCTTCTCTACTGTAGCCGGAGAGCGTGGAGCTGCTGATGCAGAACGTGACATCCGAGGTTTCGCCATGAAATTTTATACGGAAGAAGGTAACTGGGATTTGGTGGGCAACAACACTCCTGTATTCTTCTTACGTGATCCGCTTAAGTTTCCGGATCTGAACCATGCCATCAAACGGGATCCGAAAACGAATATGCGTAGCCCGAACAGCAACTGGGATTTTTGGACACTTTTGCCGGAAGCTCTGCATCAGGTTACCATTACTATGAGTCCTCGCGGTATTCCTTATTCATATCGCCACATGCACGGTTTCGGCAGTCACACCTATAGTTTTATCAATGCAGAAAATCAACGTATCTGGGTTAAATTCCATCTTCGTACTTTGCAAGGCATCAAGAACCTAACAGATCAGGAAGCAGAAGCAATTGTTGCCAAAGACCGTGAATCTCATCAACGCGACCTTTTCGAGAGTATCGAGAAAGGGGATTATCCAAAATGGCTATTCCAAATTCAGTTAATGACGGAGGAAGAAGCAGACAACTACCGCATCAACCCGTTTGACCTGACTAAAGTGTGGCCTCACAAAGATTTCCCCCTACAAGATGTCGGCATCCTTGAACTGAACCGTAACCCTGAAAATTATTTTGCTGAAGTGGAACAAGCTGCCTTCAACCCGATGAATATTGTAGACGGTATTGGTCTGTCTCCCGACAAAATGTTACAAGGTCGTTTATTCTCTTATGGCGACGCACAGCGTTATCGTCTAGGAGTGAATGCAGAACAAATTCCGGTCAACAAACCTCGTTGTCCTTTCCACGCCTATCATCGTGACGGTGCTATGCGCGTAGATGGTAATTACGGTGCTACCAAAGGATATGAACCGAACAGTTACGGCGAATGGCAGGATTCTCCTGACATGAAAGAACCGCCACTCAAAGTTACCGGTGAAGTTTACAACTACAACGAACGGGAATATGACGATGATTATTATAGCCAACCGGGTGACTTATTCCGATTGATGCCGGCTGAAGAACAACAATTATTGTTCGAAAACACAGCTCGTGCCATGGGAGACTCCGAATTGTTTATCAAACAACGTCATGTGCGCAACTGTTATAAGGCTGATCCTGCATACGGAACAGGTGTTGCCAAAGCACTGGGTATTGATTTGCAAGAGGCTTTGAAAGAATAAAGAAAAAGATATTTTACTGATAAAGAGACTGTCTTATATTTTTAAGACAGTCTCTTTTGTATAGTATTGCCGTCAATCTCGAATTTTCTTTTAACATTCTTCTGAAATAGCCATTCAACTCTTTTAACTATCTTTGCCCCCTGTATAACCCCTTAATATTTATAACAGACTGATGAAACTAAAAAAATTATTCGCCGGAATGATACTATGTCTGGCAGTTGCTTCCTGTATTCAAGATGAAGCTCTAAATGTTGAAGCAGCTATAGACGGATGCAGCGGCAGCAATATCCAATTAGCTAACATTAATACTTACAGCAAAACAGTATCTATTTATGTATCTAAATCTACCGACTTGTCTGCATTAGAAATCAAATTCGAACTACCTGATGGAGCTAGCATCAATCCTGTCAATGCATTAGCGAATGACGATGCTCCCAAATATGATTTTTCAACTTCGAAAGTTCCCATTACATCTGAACAAACATTGGAACAATATCAACGTATGTTCAAAGTTACATCTGAAAGTGGTACCACAGAAGCGGTCTACACCATCACTGTTATCAAATCAGAGCTTCCTACTGAATACCATTTTGAGAACATAGAAGACGGAAACAACAATTATCATATCTTTTATGAATTCAATCAACAAAAAGCAGAAATGCTCCAATGGGCAAGTGGTAATCCAGGGTTCCAGCTTACCGGCATGGGGAAAAACACGATGGATTATCCAACTCTTCAAACCCAAGGATATATAGGTAAAGGTGTGAAACTGGAAACTAAAGGCACAGGAAGCCTTGGATTAACGGTTGGTATGCCAATCGCAGCAGGTAACCTCTTCATTGGTTCATTTGAAGTTGGAAACGCATTAAAAGATGCAAAAGCTGCGACCAAATTTGGATTTCCATTTTTTAAGCACCCTACAAAACTGGAAGGATATTATAAGTTCAAGCCAGGAACTGAATATATATCAGGCATTGATAAAAGTCAGAGCCCTCCGAAGATTGTGATAGATCCTTCAATGGAAGGCAAAGACAAAGGTGATATATACGCTATTTTATACAGAGCAGACAATGTTAATGACTTTTTGGATGGCAACCTCAACTTTGATTCCGAGGAAAAAATAGTATATATTGCCCGAATCTCCGATACAGAGATGAAAGAGACTGATACATGGACACACTTCAGTATACCTTTTGAACATAGAAAAGAGATAGAACAATCAGCTCTCGATGAAGGTAAATATAAACTTGCTGTCGTTTTCTCCTCAAGTATAGAGGGAGCTAATTTCAAAGGTTCAATAGGAAGTACTCTGTGGATAGATGAAGTAACCATTCACTGTGAAGAAGACGAACAAAATAACGAATAATAATTAAAAAAATAACATATGAAAAAATACATATTGGCTAGTATAGTTACACTTTTCTTCGGTATTAGCCAAGTTAGTGCACAATCATCTAATGAGCATAAAGGACTTATTTGGTCCTCCCTACATGGATTAGATTATGAGTTCAAAGCTGGTGTGAATATAGGTGGAACATCTCCACTTCCTCTTCCCAAAGAAATCAGAAAAATTGAAAGCTACTCACCTGGACTTTCGATTACTTTGGAAGGAAATATAACTAAATGGCTAGATGCTCAAAAAAAATGGGGACTTAGTTTAGGACTCCGCCTCGACAACAAAAGTATGACTACTGAAGCTTCAGTAAAAAACTATGGCATGGAAATTTTTAACGAAACTGGTGGAAAAGTTGAAGGACTTTGGACAGGAGGAGTTAAAACCAAAGTTAAAATGTCTCTTTTGACAATACCAATCCTAGCTAACTACAAAATCAACGATCGATGGAAACTCGTTGCTGGACCTTATATGTCATATATGATGGAGGGGGACTTCTCCGGCCATGTTTATGAGGGACATCTTCGATCTCCAGACGCTACTGGTGACAGAGTTAATTTCACAGGTGACAATATTGCAACTTATGACTTCTCCAATGATCTGCGCAAATTCCAATGGGGTTTACAAGTAGGAGGAGAATGGAAAGCATACAAACACTTAAATCTGCATGCTGATTTAACATGGGGATTGAATGATATTTTCAAAAAGGATTTCACAACTATTTCATTTGCTATGTATCCCATCTATTTAAATATAGGATTTGGATATGCATTCTAAAGATAAATACACTAAAGAGTCTGTGTAGGATTAAAAAATATTTATCATAAAATATACCCAAAGGCAGTCTTAGGAAAGACTGCCTTTCTACTTTAATTTAATTCCGGTGCCGAAATGAACTAATTCATTCTATAGACTCTTATCTTATGGATCTCAATATAAAATAAACTAAGAGTCTAAATAGATGATGTATTTTGTTATTCACATCTTTCACATAATACTAAGTTGTTAATTCACATATGTTTCTTGTGAATTAACAGTGCTATTTTCATTCTTCACACCCTTTCACCCTCTTCACCAACCGGATGCTTGATTCTTTCATCAATTTCCACTTTTTGGTCAAACGTTTAGCAAAAAAGATTTGTTTTCTTTCAATATGAGAACCAACCTTTCTTACTACTGATAAGTCACTGATTTACCGCATATTTTGTTTCCATTTGCTAATCGCCGACTGCTGTTGTCTACCTAGTCAACTATAGTCGACTGATTAGACAACTACAGTCAGCTAGATAGACAACAATAGTCGGTTTCTTATATGTCAACTATTTAATTTAATAAGATTATAGCTGAAGCGAAGATTATGAACTGCGAAGGTACAAGCAGTGAAAGTGTGAAGATTGTGAAGGCGTGAAGAAGAGATTTCCTCTTTGTATCTTCACCGAGAACACCTATTAGACAGATAATTATCTCCTAGTGAAGAAAGTGTAGGAGAAGAACTCAATTTTATTGTGTCTTTAGTCATTTTTAGCGCGATTAGTTCATTTCTGCATCAAAAAGATATATTCAACTAAACATATGATTTAATTGATAATGAATAGTAGATAAAAAAATAAGCAGGAACAATTATATTCCTGCTTATTTTTATTTGTCATAGACGAAAGAAATCCTAGAAAGATACTTTCAAATCATCAATATATAATACACTATCCGGTGCACCGGAGAACTTATCTCCGTCTTTACTTGAAGAGCACACAATAGCTAGCTTATATTTATTTGAAGCATTCCATGATTTACCGTCTTTCCATTCAAACGATACATTAAATGTAGTCCACTCTGCTTTCTCACCAGCATCCTTTACAGAAGCAATCGCGACTATTTTTTCAGACGTCAACAAATTTGTTCCATCTAAATAATCAGCCATATAATCCGATACTTCATACAATACCGCATTCATAGCCGGGGCATCTGTTTTTGACTCATCCAAGTTCGCTACATTAGCTTTTTTCGGATCTGGACATACATAATATTTTTCTCCAGCTGTATATTTATAAACTCCAGAGAATGTTTTCGGTTCCCTATCACAAGGCTGTCCGAAACGTGTACTCTTTAAGGTGTTAGAAATTTCTGTAATAAATACCCCATTAAACAAAGAACCGGAAGTAACATACGGAACCATTGCCAAGGCTGAACCACTTGAATTAAGTGTTGTCAACTTAGCTGCTTTACCTGAATAACCTGCTGCTTCTTCATGTACAGCATAAGGTTTTGTTTTATCATATTTAGTAAAAAAACTCATTGATTTTAAATATTCAACTCCCGGATTTGAAGTTGTCCATCCGCCAATCGGTTCATAATACTTCATATCTTCATCATTAGTATTATTTTTCAATTCCCATTGATCCAAATCGGTTGCAAAATTCAAAATACCACAAGATATAATATATTCTTCTCCAGTTGTCTTGCCTTCGCTGTAATCTTTCTCTGAAACAATATTTATTCTTTGCGTCTTAGAACAATCAATAGCACCTCCGTTATAAAGTTCACCATTATAAAACACCTTTGCACCATCTGAAACAACTAACTTCGGCACAATTTTCAATTGTTCTGCCTGTGCATCCGGTTTTGCATAAAGAATAATCCAGTTGCCTCCCATTGAAGAAGTAACAATAGAAGGTTTATAAGCAAGTACATCTTCATTGATGGTTACACTCAATAGTTCTTTCTCTGTCTTTAATACACCAGAAACAAATGTATAATTTACATTATATGTTTCTGACTTTATATTAATTTTCAAGGTCATTTCTTTGTCGCTACTGATAGAACCTGAAATTGTATACTCGGTTGCTTCCCTTCTATTAGCAACTGCGGTTGTGGTTCCTTTATACTCTCCAATACTGAAAGAGCCGTCTGCCTGCTTTTCGATAGCCACTTCATCAGCTTTCAAACCCTGATATTTATAAGCACTCGCTGTAAACCCAGGTTTTACAGGGAAAGACACATTAAATGATGAAATACTAATTTTATTATAACCTTTGGCCACCATAGTGATCCCTTTAGAAGGTTCAGTCAATTCAAATCCTTCACCTGTGTAATCACAAGTAAAACCATTCTCCATACGTGGATACCAACCTGCAAATACTGTTGAATAATCAGCATCATCCGCTTCCGTACTAATACGGGTACCCGTAACTTTCACTTCAATATTCATTGTAGTAGACGGATCTTCCGGCATGTGTTGGACCACATTTATTGTCATATTGACTTTCTCTGCAACCACATTTCCCGATACGGTAATGTCCAATGTACCCAAATCTGCATGTTGTATTGTGGTCTTAGTTTCCTGCAATACTACTTGAGAAGCATCACCTTCCAAAACAACGCCACCAACTACAATATCCCCTACAGTAAAAGGAGCACCAGCTATATCTATCGCAAAATTACGCAAAGACACCGTTACTTTGTTCTCGTCTTCCGATTTAACAAATATTCTTTGAGAAATTGGGGCACTTTCTGTCAAATCCACTCCTTCCAAGAAGACTTTCAACTGACTATCATAGGTTCCTACCACGAAACTATTAAGTCCAAGCCCCTCTCCTCCATCGTTACCGTTTTTATCATCATCACTACAAGATGTAAACAATGTCGCTGTACACAATACAGCAAACAAGTAATAAAATAAATTCTTTCTCATTTTCTAAATTCTACTTTTAATTAATAAAAGCAAATACGTGATATTCCCATCACACAGATGCCTGACTTTTACAGGCGCAAAGTAACTATTATTTTCAGATACCCACAAGGTCTATATTTCTTGTTTCTGTTCCATTTTTAAAGAAATACACCTAAAATAGGCTATGAAAAAGCATAAATTCCCGCTGATTATTAAAAAGAAATATTCTGTTTTTAATAATCAGCGGGAATCTACAATTCAAATCTCACACATTGATATATCAATACAACCTACTTACAGGCTGTTCATTTGTGACACTCAATGTTCTATTGTTTTATTGTTTCACACCAGTATATTGGACATCCACATCCATTAACTTTGTTCCAGCCATACTTACCTCTACAACAATCGGCAAATTCAAATTCTTACCATCCACCGTTGCAGCAGTTATGTCAATTGCACAATCGACAGACATCGACGCAGCACCTATTGGAACTTCTATTCCCTTCAATTCCGTCGCACCACTGAAAGTAGATTTACCGTCTTTCTGGGTCAACGCACATTTCGCCACTTTTAAATCACCCAAGCTTACAGGTATAGAAGTCCCACCTATAGATACATTCAAAACAAAATCTTTGATAACTACATCCACTGCGTCATCTCCATTCTTTACCAGAGATAAAGATTTGGGCTCATTGGCTACTTCCTGCCCTTCCAACTTAACAACTAAATTACCATTATACGTACCAGCTACCTTTTCAGAGGCAACAGTAGTATCATCGTCATCATCGTCACTACAAGACATTAAAAAACTCATTGAGCCAATTAACATTGCAAACAAATAAAATGAAATTCTTTTCATAACATTCTCTTTTAATTTAAAAAAACTTCTCACTTCTAAAGAAGATAAAACAATATCTTCCATGTTTTTTCTCAAAACATAGGTGCAAAGTAACTATTATTTTCAGATATTTGCAAGGTCTATTTTTCTTGTTTCTGTTCTATTTTTAAAGAAATATACCCAAAAGGACTTATAACATACCATTTTACAAATTAAAATGATGATTTGAAAAAGGAAAGAGAGTTTATATCTCTGAACCCATTTATCTTCGTTATATGCTATAAAGCCAATCAGTTATCATAATCGTATTCCAGACTAAACTCATCCACATAAAGCACACTACCGGACGCTCCAGTAAAAAAATCACCATATTTGCTTGCAGAACATACCAGGACGATATAGGTTGGTTTTCTGTTCGTAGCCCTATATTCCAGTTTCAAGTCAAATTCCTTATACACGGCAACAGGAGTTCCCGATGTAAATTCAGCATAAGCAATCACATGCTTATCATTTTTATCAAACAATTTCCGGTTAGAAGGTTTGGTGCGTATTTCAATCGGACTATCCCAATCACCAATGGCAATATAGATCGAGCAGGTATCTGTCTTTCCTTTTAAATAATTATATTCAATGGAAGAGTTATCAATCACTCCGGGCTGGTACTTATAATATCCTTTCAAATGAGTAGGATAAGCAGAGAACGATTGCCCAAAGTTCAAGATACCATTTGTTCCGTCGGTTGCCACATATTTACCGACAAAGAGGTTACCGGCAGCTAATTTCCCGGCAGAACCCACTCCCACAAACTTAGACTCAAGTTTCGCAGCCCTACCGGTTGTTTTACCCGACCATATATCTTCGGTAGGAACAGAGTTGCTGTCACCTAAGGTTGTAGCTCCTTGATTTCCGGTATCCCAGAAAGGAGCTTCATTACTTCCCCACGGGTTCCAGACTTTACCACTCTGATTCCAATTATCAAATGTACCACCTGTTAAAGGAATCTCAGCAGTCGTTCTAAAAGTAATCTCTTCACCACGATCTTCTGTTCCATCCACCAAAGCACGACATACATATTCCGTATCCGCTTTCAAATGCGGAACACAAACATAGAAGTTTACTCCATTCTGTACAACGATATCCTGATCTACCCTTGTCCATTCTTCTGATGAAGCTTCACGTATTTCAAAGCCGTTCACTACATCCTCCTGTCCTTCTCCATAAAGCCATGCTACATTAGTCCAGCCATCCGCCGAATTAGTAAAGACAACCTTATCCGTGATGAATGCGTACAAACTCCACTCTTCGGTTTTTCCTTTAAATGTCACATTTACTTTCTGCTCTTGTGTAAAGTCCTTCAAAGTGGTAAAGTCAGGCGAAACGGTAGAACTGATCGGCCCCAGCTTCAAATCTTTCACGGTTATTTTGTTGAGCATCGTATTTTTATTGACATAAACGATAGCTTGTCGAGCTTTTTCGTCAATCACGGCTCCTCCGACCTGATTCTTGACGCTAAATACTCGTTCGACGGTCTGGTTGGCTATAATCTTCCAGCGATAATCCTGATACAAAGACAATACCACTTCTTTAGGAGAAGACAAATCAATCGTTGTATTCACCTTCAAATCCGTATTAGCCTCTTCTGAATAATCGAAACGGGTGACAATCACTTTCTTCAAATCCACAGAATCGAGCAAGTCTACTGTCACCGTACGTTCTTCATTATTAATGACTGCACTACCAATCTGTCCATTCACCTCAAAGCCGGTAATAGACAATCTGACAACAGGATACGGCAAATCATTCTTGACGCATGATGAAAAAGCAAATGCAATGCAAATGCATATAATTAAGGATAAAAGTCTATTTCTGCCTTTACTTTTCATGATTACATACTTATAGTTAATCCTAAATTAATATCAAACAAATTTATTTTAAAGTTGGCTCCACCGTTCGTACGGGAACCTTTCTCACCAAGATTATTCACCTGACTTTCCTTACGGTATTTCAAGCCTATCACTCCCACACTACATTCCACACTCACATTTTGCATAATAAAGACAGCCACTCCGGGATTAATCCCCAACTGTGCCTCAAATATATTCGTTTTGGTATTCTTCAAACTCTCGCCCGAACCTCTTGTAAACTCCGAATGTCCGAATCCCAAACGCAGATTGGTTTCATTGAACAATCCGAAACGTTTTCCCGGATCCAACCCGATATAGGAGCTATGGAAAAAGGTGCAATTATACAACTCTTCTTTCAACTTCAATTCCTTGAGAGTGAAATTCACGTCATCATCAATCTTAAAACTAACATTGCCTAAATGACCGTCCGTATGCTTATAACCGAGCTTTACACCCACTACCTGATTATCTTTGAAAAAATAACCGATAAAAGGAGCCACATTAATGGTACATGCTTCAAAATCAAAATCATCGAGATAAGTAAACAATAATTTGGAGTCCTCACTGTTATAATCCCAAAACGAAAAATCCGTACCAAATATCCATTTTCCTTTAGGCATAAAGCGATAATTCACAATGCCACGATCAAACCGCCCTACCCTTTTGATTCTCAATAAATCAATGCCTCGCTTGGTCTCTAACGTATCACTTTTCCAATCGAACTCTCTTTTAACTGTTTCAACCGTGTGAACCGGAAGTGCAGCTGTTATTTTACTATCCTGTTTACGCTCCGACAATACAAGGTCACAAATCGTTCCTTCTAACTTCAAAGGAGTATTGACAACATCAGAAGCCAATTTTATATCCGTTGAAGAAACTGGCGGAACAGCTACTGCTTCTCTCTTAGACGCAACCTTCTGCCTTTTATCTGCCTGCTTTTTATCTACAAACTTCCACACTGGTCTTTCTTCAGGCTTCTTCACAACCTTTTCCACAGAATTCTCTGCTGGAGACACGTTTTCCTCCACTTCTCCAATTATCTGGCGGGCAGAGTCCACAGCAGCTTCAGGTACCTGATAAGTATCCTCTACTGATGACAATACCTCCTGTTTGTCTTCCTGTCCCTCACTTTTTATTCCATAAAAGAATACCAAGCCGGCACATACAACCAGAAGCAGGAACAGTAATATGTATTTTTTTCTATGTCTCATAAAATCATAAGCAAATCGTCAATCCCAAACTAATATTGAAAGGATTCACCCTAAAGTTAGATCCACCCGTCATCCGTTTTCCCGTCTCTCCCAGATTATTTTTCTGTTTTTCCTGCCTGTAACGAATGCCGGCTATTCCGAGCGAACATTCAATACTTACATTTTGCATAATAAAAACAGCCAATCCCGGATTTATTCCCAATTGCACCTCAAATATATCTGTTTGAGTATTAACCAAATTTTCGTCTACACCACGGTCGAATTTAGACTTTCCAAAATTGAATGTCAAGGCAGTCTCATTGAACAATCCAAATCGTTTACCGGCATCCAAACCTACATAAGAGCGATGGAAGAACGACACGTTATACAACTTTTGTTCCAACTTTAAATCTTTCAAAGAGAAATCGACATCATCATCGATTTTCAACGTGATATTATTCAAGGCTCCTCGCATATTCCGGTATCCGAACTTCAATCCCAACACCATATTATCACGGACAGCATAGCCTCCATATACAGAAAAATTCAGATTACGCCCATCACAATCAAAATTATCAAAATAGGCAAACAGCAGTTTATTATCCGCACTATTATAATCCCAGTATGACATTGTGAAACCAGAGATCCACTTCCCTTTAGGAATGAAACGATAGTTCATGATTCCACGATCATAACGTCCGATACGTTTGATTCGCAGGAAGTCCAAGCTCCCTTTTACTGGTAGCGTATCCTTCTGAAAAACGGGGACAGAATCTTCTACCTCCAACGATTGACAAACCGTTTCTGTCTTTCCCCACAAAGAGAAAAAGAATACAGACACCAGCACTGTTACCAATAACCGTTTATACATTCGTCCTGTTTTTTAAAGGTAAAAAGCTATTCCCAGTCCTATACTGAAAAGATTAATTTTAAAATTGGCACTCATCGACGAACGGTTGCTTTCGTAAATCCGGTCCGTCACCTGATGGGTTCGGCTGACATTCAGTCCCAACACCCCAATGCTTACTTCCACTGCCGTATAATTATTGATAAAGGCAACCAAACCCGGACTCAAACCAACACTTGCATCCAAAGAAGTCTGATATACTCCTGTCAGGTCATCCCCTTTACCGTTCACCACTTTTGAAACAGAACCTCCCAATTCTAACTGCACTTCATTGAATAATGCAAAACGCTTGCTAGTACCTAAATTGATGTAATTTCTCAAGACAGCAATTCCCGAATAAGAGTTCTTCAATTCATACAGGTTACTAATATCAAAGTTGGTATCTTCATCAATATTTACACTGATATTATTTAGCTTGGTATACGTCCGGCTATACATAAAACGTCCACCTGCAGCTACATTATCTTTAAAAGCATAACACAATACCGGACTCACTTTAAAAGCATACCCTTCCCCACTCAAATTCTCTATCACCAGAAACTGATAGTTATCATTTGAGTATTGAGAATAAGAAACTGAACTACCCACAATCCATTGTCCCTTAGGAATGAAAGTTCTCATTTCTATATTCCGTTTGAACTCCTGTTGCGCGCATGTTTGCGTCGTTCCAACAATTATTCCCAAGATTATCAGGAATGAAGTTTTGATAAAGTAATTCATACTTTGCTTATTCATAAATTAATTCCAAATCATCAAGCCACAAAGTACTGCCCGTACTTCCGGTAAAATAATCTCCATATCTACTTGCACTACCCACTAAAATAATATCAGTCGGTTTACGGTTAGAGCGATAGTTAATCGGGATCTCCAGTTTTATCAATCCTTCACCCTCCGTCGACTCTTTAAGAATACACTCTCCATAGCCTATCACATTTGAAGAATTTGAATCAAAAAGCTGCCTGTCAGCAGGCTTTGTCTTAACAAGTACCGGTATATCCGTTTCTCCGTCAAAAGTCTGATGTGGCCAGTCGCCCAATGCTATATAAATAGAGCCCATATCTTTACTGTTTTTCGGCAACTCACCCAATGTTGAATAGTCCACTGTACCAGCTACATATCTATAATAAAGCACCAATTTCGATGGACGTGAAGTGAAAGGACGTCCAAACCGTAAAATACCGTCTGTACCATCTATTTTCAGGAACTTCCCGACAAATATATTTCCGGCAGCAAAAGCACCAATTCCAAAAAGAGCCACATATTGAGACTGTAATTTTGCAGAATAATTCCCACTGTGCTTAATGGCTGCATCATACGTTGTCACATTCTTATTCAATGTAGCAGAACCCGTATTACCACTATCCCAAAACATTTCTCCACCACTCTTATAGATATAAAGAGGCGAATCTCCATGCCAGTCTTCAAATCCAGCATTCGGCAATTGTGCAGGAGCTTCTGTAGTGAATTGTTTTGTTTCTTTCGCTGCAACAGTACCAGCCATTGCCTGATATTCATAGGTTATACCAGGTTCAAGTCCGGTTATTTGACTCGTAAATATTTTATTATTCAACACAGCCTGATTCGAATACATCCAATCATTGGAACCAATCGCCCGGTAACGGAAATTCATCTCTGTAACTGAAGCAACCAGACTACCATACAGAGTGGCTTTTGTTGACCAAACATCGTTCTGTGTAGCAATATCCTCGGTAGCAACCAAAGCATCTGTAGCAATAACCGTCAACGTTTTCGCTCTATCTTTTCCATTCCGGTCCCTTACTTCAATGTCAAATCGATAGGTGTTATTACCGTCATCGATCGAATTAGTCATTATCTCTCTCAAGTTTTCCTTAAATGCAAACTGAACCTTTGTCATATCCGCATTAAATTGGATACTAAATCCAAGATTATCCAGTTCTCTTATCTGAACTTCAGTCAATTCCATCAAGTCGAAAGAAGAAAAATGGGTAATTCCCAACCGTGCAAAATCCGCACTCGTCACTTTCAATTCAGTAAAAGGCACACTAGCAGCCATCCGCACAACAATAGGTGTTTCCTTGTCGAATTGCGCACGATAAACTGCATTATCCAACTCGTAAATCTGATCATTCTCGATTATCTTAATAACAGGACGTGCCAGTATATCTACTTTCTCATCCGTCGTCAAAGCTGTCTCAACCACATTTACGGAGATCATGCCACCACCCACTTCAGAGGAAGAATTACTAAAAGTCAAATCATATCTGGTTGCTTTCCGTACCAGATTAATAACTCCACTTTTGGTTATTTCTGTTCCACTGCCGTTAAGTTGCCCTACAAGGTTCCATCTTAATTGGTTTTCATCATCCAACAGCATAAAATATCCTAGTTGGGATATGTTATCCTGTGTATATTCCAAAGTTCCCAATCGGTTACTCACTGTAATTTTATAAGTAGGAAATGCCTCCTGTAATTCGTCAGACAGAGCCAGACTGACTACTGTATTGCGAATGCCACACACTACTGATTCCGAAATAGCCGTCCCTTTTGAAATTGTAAACTCTTTCGTCCCCTTGAAATAAGAATCGGTAAAAGATGCAGCTACGGAATCACCCGCAGTAACTTCCGCTTTATAATTGTCGGGAACTAACAGTATTTGTTCCGGCATTTCATCTAAAGTGGCGAATTTACGCACCAAGCCCTCCGCGTTACGGATATACACTTTACACTTCTGGAGCAATTCTTCATCAGTAAGCGTAGCTCTCGTCTTTCCGGCAGAAACAGTAGGTAATTCACGTTGAACACCTATCTTCAAAGATAATGCGCCCTCTCCATTATTTGTCAGGTCACTTTCACGGCAGGAGACACAAACAAGTCCAACAATGAAAGCTATAACTAATATATGTATCAGTTTTTTCATTCTGTTTTCTTTGCTATTGATTTCAATGCTAAAGTAGCTGTTCTGGTATTATTTGCCTGATCGACAACGGTAATAATAAAATTATGAGAAGCAAGTCCATACAATCCGAGTAGCGGCGTAAACTGTGTAATATCAAACACCAAATATTTCACTCCGATCACTTCACTGCCCACTGGGAAACCTAAGCTCTTCAACGCTTTTTCCAAATCTGCATCTGCAGGGTGTGCCAAATCAAATTCAGAAGACAAACCTACTGACTTCAGTATTTCAGGTGTCAAAGTCTCCGAATCAATCTTCACTTTCAAATTTTGAATACCATTATCTGCTGTGATATTAACAATAATGGTTTTGGTTTCGTCTTTCTCTACTTCTATCTCATCCATTATATTGAAACCTTGTCCTACGATTGTCGGTGCACTTGTTCCAGGATTTACGGATGGATCTTCCGGCAATATATCTTCTGCTCCCGGATTAGCCCAAGCAAGTAAATCCACTTTCTTACATACTGCATCCAGCTTTACGCTTAATCCCATGTCACCCACTGAAGGTATCTCCAGATTAAACACAATGTTCCGGTGCTCTCCACCTTTCACATTGCTGAAACTGGTTTGCTCTTCTGTCCATTCCCCATCTACCGTTCCCTGGAAATGAACAATAATGATATTGCTTACTTCGGCAGCTTCAAAGAATCCGGCACGTCCACTTCCAATATCGGTATTATTAAAAGTCAGTTCACCTGTACCGACTTTTATTGTAATGGACTGGTCACCACCTACTTTCTGTTTCAAATCATCATTGAGGTCGACTGTCACCATTATATTCTGCAAGAAACATTTGATTACATCAACCGATGTAACCTCATCTTTTTTTATTGTAAAAGTTTGGGTTCCTTTATAGAAAGGTTTTTCCCATTCAGCAGGTTTTACGTCATGTGATAATGCTTCAATCTTATAGTTACCCACATTCAAGGTTAAGATTTCGGGCATGTCCCTATATCTTGTATATTCCTTTACCAATAAATTATTATCAGTCGAATAAATCCGAATGATATAATCATCTGTATTGATTGCTTTACCGTCTGCACGTGACAGCACATCCACAGAAACAGAAACACTTGTTCCCGCAAGTCTTACCTGTCCTTCACCTTGATTTGTATTCCCGGTTCCTTCGTCGTCCCTTCCAAAATCAGGGTTATCATTCATACAAGCACTGCATAATCCTAAAATGCTTGCCAAACATATAAAAACGAGTTTTTTTATTGCTTTCATATTACTCATTACTTATATTCTAATATTATATTTTTATCTATATACAATTCACTACCAGTAGAAATAGCTTCACCCTTATTATCCGTTGTTTTAATCTTACTGTCTTCAACACTTTGAGTGTTTGAAGCATTGGAAGAAGAGGCAAACATCACTCTTAAATGAGTCGCTTTTTTCTCAAACATCGTATTATAAGTTAAGTCCACCGTGAAATCCTTTTGGGAACTCGTCGCTGTTAAGACTTCACTACCTTCAGCTAACTTTAATGTTTGTCCTCCTTCGCGGTTTTCTACTATTACAGTTACAATTCCGCCCTGATCGTTATTAGCTACATAAGTATAAGTACCTTTCAGCTTTATCGGACGGGAAGTGAAGGATATGCCTTCATTATAGATTTCTACATTAGTAGAATGGTTATAACTATAACTTCCCAGGAAAAGCTTACCGGCAGAATGATGCTCATGGGTAGGAGGTGTCAGATCATTGAGAGTAGTCGCTGACCAAGAAACCGAACCATACTTACTGGGAGGATCCCCTAACTTATCAGACCAAGCAACATTACGCAACATCACCCCGGTATTCTGATTAAAGGCAGAAGCAACTATATACCAAGTATTCTTCGTTTTAGGATTAGTAGGAGCGGTTTTCTGATTTACAACTGCCCAAGTATCATTCAAATCCTCTATCGTCAACAATCGAGTATCCTGCTTTTTACTACTTCCTAATATGCCTGAATAACCGTATCCACCACCTTTATTTATCGTCTCATTAAAATAATTAGCCCATCCTTGCGTGAAATCCGGAAGCTGTACTACACTCTCTGTTGCCTGCATTACAGGAATTGAATAAGTCGTACCATCATCACAAGTCGTTCTGAAATAATAAGCAGTTCCCGGAGTAAGTCCTGAAATGACAGCCTTTCCAGTGGTTGCATCAAGTTTCAAATCTTTGGCATCCACTTTCGTCCACGTACTTCCATTCAAAGAAATATATGCTTCAATAGCACTCATCACATTAGACATATCTTCGGCATATTCAGGTACAATCGTCATTTCGGCCGTATACGACCACACATGAAACGGTTCGAGAATAACACTATAAGAAGGTATAATAACAGCTACGGAAACGATGGCCGATTTCAAACCGTTATATTCAGCCTGGAAGTCTTTGGCTACAACTCCCATATCAATACCACTTGCTTTTATATTGTAATATCCTTCTTTTCCTTCTATCGGAGTGATAACCGTATTGTTAATCAAAGTCATCACACCATAATAACGATAATAGAGCTTAATATTCTGCGGATTGCCTTCTTTCAGTTTCACCGGAATCGTCACTTCTTTACTCTTCATCTTCACAGGCTCCGTAGGTAGCAACATAAAGTTCTTAGGCGTTGTTATATTCAACACATAATCTTCACTTTGCTTACCATAAGTACTGGTGGCACTCAAATAGAATAAATGAGTATCATTATTATCCGTAATATTCAGATTAGGAATCAAACCAGTAAAATTAATAATACCCATCTGATCCTGATTAATACCAAAGCCAATCAACTTCACACCTGATTTGTCCAGCAATGCTTGATCTTCAGGAGTAAGTGCCGCCAGATTAAATCCTTCCTCCGGCCAATCGGGTAAATTAGGAGAAGTAGTTCTAAGAATACATTTCGTAAAACCGCCCAAAGAAGTCAACAAAGCCGATAACTGATTCGATTCAATCGGATTACCGTCCCACTGATTACCATCATTACTTGTTTTCTCAAATCCGGTCAATGTGAAATAAGGAGGTTTAATATTCAATGCTTTATCCGAAATATCCAAAGTAATGGGTCTGACTTCCGTTACACGGTCAAAGACAATGCTCAACATGGCTTTACCAGCATCCACATTCATTTGCAAATGATAATGATGTTGAGCTAACGCCTCCTCAATGGTAGCCACTTCAACGGTAGTCGGACTTAGTCCGCCATTCACTTTCGTGAAAGTCAGTTTTACTGAAATTCTACCCGGCTTCACATAAGCAGCACGCGTTTCTCCGGACGAAAAAGAAACTTCACTTCCCAACTCTGCCTGTACAGTAGAAGAATAAGTCTTAAAATACTGTTTGAAATCATCCGTGTATTCAATACTTATTTTAGTATTGGCCAATTTACAAGTAGTTTCCACGGGAGTAGTCTCGCCACCACGGATGTTAAAATCGGTAGTCCCCTCATAATAAGGAGAATCAAAGCCTTCCTTCTCAATATCACCATAGAAAGCTTTCAAGGTATAACTTCCTACCGGGAAAGTAGTGTCTTCATCATAGTCACTTAACTTATCCCAGGAAGCCTGCACTTTGTCACCTTGCAACACGGAAATAGAGAAATCTTGTATGGAAGGCAGTACTTCCTCACTCGAGCGTGTCGTAACATCTGTCACCGAAGAATTTGCGGATAGATGCAAGCTCATTCCACCAAAGGCACCCGAACGCTTTTCATCGTTTACACAACTGCACAATAATACAATCTCTAAAAATAAAATAAACTTCAAAATACCCTTCATACCGAATTAAATACGCCTTTAAATAATACGGAGTCCCTCTCTCTGAAATCAAAGATAAGCTTAAATACCTAATATACAGGTGCTATCTTGTAAACTAGCCGCAAAAATACAGTTTTATTTCTTTATAATAAAGTATCTAAAGAAAGTTTTATTTTCGAATATGAAAAGAAGACCACAATTAAGGCCTAGAATATGAAAAATGAAACATTTTTAAGAGATATAACATAAAAGTTCTGTCTTTCAGATGAAAAACAGAACTTCATTATATAATAGATTGAACGTTAATAAAGCTTATTTATCGACGCCTGGCATCAAGACTACTCCCAACTTCTTCTTGCCGTCCATTTTGACTACCACAGGTTTTTCAAAGCGAACGTGACGGAGATAGTTCGTTTCCTGCACTGCTGGTTGTGCATTGAGGAAATCCTGATTATAAACTCCATCATTCATAAAGGCGTTGATCGTGAAATATCCCACCCCGAAAGAAGTCAGGTTCTGAAAAAAGTGTGTCCCCTGACTGGGATCTACCCGGTAATTAGTTAGACCGGCTTCCACAATCACACGGGCAGCCGAAATATGAGGCCACTTCACCGGAATACCCAGCCATGTATCACTGCTTCCCCAACGACCCGGACCAACGAGCACATAATTCTTTCCTTCGTTCAGGAACTGTTGATTGATCTTTTCTATCTCCCAGGCAATCGTCTGATTATTGGAAGCACTATAATTGTCGGTTTTTACATAAACCACATCATATACCTCATTCATAATACCGTGTCCCAACGAATTATACGAACGGAGAATCACATCTTCATCAGGAATCTCATTCAAATCCTCGTCCAGCATTTCTTTACTGTCTACGATAGGACGGATCTGCAACAGATAGAAAGTTCCGGATTTATCATGTTCGCGACTTAACGTTGCTGCAAATTCAATTTCAACCGGACGACGCATCTCCTGTTCACCATATTTCAATACCAACTGCAGAATACGAGCCAACGGGAAAACATCATGTTGCAGGATATTAGCAAAAGTAATCACCTTACGTCCTCCCGGATATAAACCATCACGAATAATCTGATCGTACGGATCGTAGGTAGAAGCAATATAACGCAGAGCACCGTCACTTTCCGCCTCTTTGACATGAAGTTTCAGCAAATTAAAACCATCGTCGATAGAAAAATCATGTCCGGCATTTTTCAAATCCAATGCATAAAAACGAGTTTGAGTCTCCTTGAGGGCTATTTCCATTTCACTGGTTTGCAACACCTGATTGGGATGATAGGGAGAAAAACGAAGGGTCATGCCACCGTCAACAATATATTTTCCTAATCCCAAAGCCAGATTAACCGTTCCTTCTTCGGCTTTTTCATCTCCTAAAGGATAATAATTCAGTGAACGGGCCACACCGGACATAGACGGATAATAACGATCGCCGTACTGGTTTCCAACTACTTCCTGTAAGATAACAGCCATTTTCTCCTGATCGATTACATTCGAAGTGGCTTGCATATACGCTTTGCTGTCACGGAAATAAACCGAAGCATACACCCCTTTGATAGCATCAGAGAGCATCCGCAACATTTCATAGCGGTCGTCCAGATAAGGAATCATGTAAGTGTTGTAAATTCCGGCAAACGGCTGATAATGAGAGTCTTCCAACAAGGAAGAAGAACGAATGGCAATCGGAGACTTCACTACATCGAAGAAAGTGAAAAAGTCCTCTACCAATCGGTCAGGCAACTTTGCCTTCAGAAAGTATTTCAGAATCGTAGCATCATCCGCATCTGACAGTGCAATCTGATACAGATTATTAGTATCCATAAATTCATCAAACACATCCGTACAAAGCACCACTGTTTTCGGAATAGCGATACGCGCATTTTCAAACTCGTCGAACTCCGGATGACGCTTCACCATATTATCAATAAATGCCAGTCCACGTCCTTTTCCTCCGAGAGATCCATCCCCGATACGGGCAAAGTTAGAATAACGGTCGAAGCGGTCGCGCTTAAAGACCGCCACGACTCCCTGGTTCTTCATCTTACGATACTTCACAATCGCCTCAAAGATGATTTTACGGTGAGCATCCACATCCTGAAGACTATTCCAGGTTATCGGTTTCAAAAATTCAGCTACCGGGAACATGGCACGCGAATAAAACCAACGCGACACGTGATTCCGACTGATATGATATAAGAAGGACTCCGCAGGTACGGCAAAAAGAATATTTTGCAGCTCCTTCAAATTCCGGACGCGGGCAATCTCCTCCCCTGTATCCGGATTCCGGAAAATAAAATCACCAAAACCAAAATTATCGGAGACAATACGGCGCAAATCAACGTCCATCTTCTTGGAGTTCTTGTCAATAAAGCTGGCACCATACTTGGCTGCATAAGACGAATTTTCAGATTCGGAAGACTGTATAATCAAAGGAACGAACGGATCATTCTTACGTATCTCCGCACACAGCTTGATACCTGCCAGACCGTCTTTCTCCCCCCGTTCCACTTTCGGGAAACGGACGTCAGTGATTACCCCCAATATATTATTCTGATACTTATGATAGATTTCCATCGCCTCCTGATACGTACGTGCCAACACTATTTTAGGACGTCCACGCATACGGAGCGTACGCTGGTGAGCATTCAAGGCTTCAGTAGAGAATTCCTGACTCTGCTTCAACACGAATTTATACAGATTCGGCAAAATAGAAGAATAGAAACGAATACCATCCTCCACCAAAAGAATCAACTGCACACCGACCTCCTGCACATCGTGTTCCAGATTCATCTTGTCCTCTATCAACTTGATGATAGACACCAACAAGTCAGTATTACCCAACCAGCAAAATACATATTCAAACGCACTTAAATCTTCATTGATAATCCGTTTAGTAATACCATGACTGAAAGGAGTCAGGATGACAATAGGAATATGCTCGTATTTCTCTTTGATGTGACGGCCGATGTCGAAACTGTCATTATCCCCCGTGCTCGGCATACAAATCACCAGATCGAACGACATGTTTTCCAACTGTGACAGTGCTTCCTCCTCCGTAGACACCTGCGAGAAACGAGGTGGATAGCGCAGAGACAAAGAAGTGTATTCATTGAAAATCTTCTCATCAATGCGCCCGTCATCCTCCAACATGAAAGCATCGTAAGGATTAGCAATTAATAACACGTTAAAAATCCGCCTTGTCATCAAGTTAGCGAATTGTGTATCTTTGAAGTAAAGCTGGTTTAATTTATATTTACTAAGCATAAAGTCATTCTCCTTTCTTATTCCAAATCGTCATATCTCCAAAATCATGTTTCAGCAGATCGTTACTATGAATAATGGCATATTTAAATCCCAAATATTCACTACGAATATCCAACAACTCCTTTATAACCGGATAATAATCTTCTTTCTTACCTGACATATATTCATTAACAGCATAAGAGAAAAAGTTCATTTTTTGAATAAACTCATCATAAAATCGTTGTTCACGACAGTTCCTATAAGGTAGTTTCCCATTAAATAATAAATTCAACAACTGAATCGTTGAAAGCACTTCGGAAGTCGCATGGTCACTATTAAATATTACTTTCTGATTGACAAAGTCATTCGAATGCCTTATTATAGTCTCTATGTCATAATGGATCGGATCTAAGATATCATCATACTTATTCGATTTTTTATTATTGCAGTATCCACAAGCTACAAATAAGTTTTCCCATGTTTGTTTCAAGTCTCCATTATTAGCTTGCGACTTGAAATGTTCTACTTGGTAATCTGTTGTCAAATGCCGTTCGCACAAATAACATTTATCATTCTGATCCATCAGTAATTGTTTGCAGACTTCGTCCGTATTATAACTTTTATCTAAAGTTTGTGGCTTATCCGCATTCTTACAAATTCTAATCATCTTAATTAATTCTTATTTTGCCACTCTCTTTTCAGATCATAATATTTAGCTTTAACTGCAGGAGCTACTGCCTCCGGAATCTTATCAAAATCTTTCAGATACATATCCAATTCACTTTTATCCGAAACAGAAAGCTGCTCTGCACGAATCAACTCTTCCAGCCGTTGTAAACGCATTTGAATTTCACTGGAATCTGTGCGAACACCAAAGTAACCTTCCGCTAATGCTTCATAAGAATAATCCGTTAAATCTTCAATCGGTTCACGATGTTCCAAATCAAAAGCAACAGCATTCTCTAAAGAATTAAGAATAAAAGGAGAATGAGTAGTAACAATAAACTGTATATTAGGGAAAATAGCAGTCAACATCGGCAAGATCATTCGCTGTAGTTCCAAATGAAGATGTGTTTCTATTTCATCAATCAACACAATTCCCTCTTTCTCGTATGCACGTACCACATTATCCTGCGATTGCATTTTTAAGATTAAATCGGCTACGATGTCCAATGCAGCTGAATATCCTGCTGACAACTCCGTGAATTTAAACGATTTTCCACGTGTTTGAATGAGGAAAGAGTAATCTTTATAATTGAAATCAAGTTCCAGGGTTGTATCATTAAATATCTGACGGAGGATATTACGAAAACCGACAAACCATTGACGAATATAATCAGCATCCTCCATTTTTCCTTCATTACGGGCTAAGGCTTCTTGCACTTTACAGTCAACCATAAAATTCAAGAACTGATCTACTTTATTGTGTTTCAGATCAGTTTTCATTTCCAAATCCGGTTTAATCGGATTCTTAGGTTCCACAAAAAGAGATCTACGTTCATCTGCATAATAGGCTATGATAAAGTCTTGACTTAGAAAATCCTTAGAGATGGAATATATATCATGGAATGAAAGTTCCACTTTTCCATACATTTCTTCAATTCTAGTTTTATAATATTCAACGCTATCCTGATGGGAAACAATATTCTGTGAATCATTGGCAGCCTTAGCCGTTTGCAACCATGTTCGATGGGATATCAAATGTCTCGCATTATTCAAAAAGCTCAACGTCTTATCATTGCAAACCTTGTTCAAATGCTCCACAATTGCATTCAACAAAATAGTCTTACCACTTCCGTTCTTTCCCGTAATAATCAGATGTTTTTTCTCATTTTCAGAAATTGGAATACAAAAGTTCTCCAAATGAAAAATGTGATTAACCTTGATATTCGTAATAAAATTACCCATAGTCCTTTATACTTGATGATTACTTTTGCAAAGTTAATTTTTTAAATCTCATTTTCCATCATCTTCTTTATAAAGTTTACTTGTTTATCTCTTATTATTTTGTAGATTTGTAACTTTAAGTTTATTCAAAAAGACTTTTTATTCACATGAAAAAAGTAACTTTATTAATGAGTGGAATCATGGTGATGTCATGCGCTCCCCAACAGAAAAAGCTAGTCTACCCCGAGACAGCGAAGGTAGACACCGTAGACGTGTACTTCGGTACACAAGTTCCCGACCCTTACAGATGGTTGGAAAATGACACCAGTGCAGCTACTACTGCCTGGGTAGAAGCACAAAACAAAGTAACGAATGAGTATCTAAGCCAGATTCCGTTCCGGGAAAACTTGTTGAAACGATTGACCACACTGGCCGATTACGAGAAAATCAGTGCGCCAATCAAGAAACATGGCAAATATTACTTCAGTAAAAATGACGGCCTGCAGAACCAGAGTGTATTCTACGTACAGGATTCACTGGACGGCGAGCCTCGCGTTTTCCTCGACCCGAACAAGCTCTCGGACGATGGCACAGTGGCACTGACCGGTCTTTATTTCTCAAACGACGGCAAATATACCGCTTACAGTATCTCACGCAGCGGATCGGATTGGTCTGAAATATTTGTCATGGACACTGAAAGTGGCAAGTTATTGGAAGACCACATCGAATGGGCCAAATTTACCGGTGCCGCCTGGCAGGGAGACGGATTCTATTACAGCGCCTACGATGCTCCCGCCAAAGGAAAAGAATTCTCCAACGTAAACGAAAAGCACAAAATCTATTATCACAAAATAGGTGAACCGCAATCGAAAGATAAACTGATTTATCAGAATCCGGCTTATCCGAAACGTTTCTATACAGCCAGCACCAGCGAAGACGAACGTATTCTCTTCCTCACAGAATCCGGTGCCGGAAGAGGGAACAACTTATTTATACGAGACCTGAAAAAGCCGAATTCTCCTTTCATCCAACTGACTACCGACCTCGACTACCAATACTACCCGATTGAAGTGATAGGCGACCAGATTTATATTTATACTAACTATGGCGCACCGAAAAACCGGATCATGGTAGCCGACATCAACCGTCCGAAACTGGAGGACTGGAAAGAACTCGTTCCCGAATCGGAAGCCGTTCTTTCAAACGCAGAAGTGATCGGTGGAAAACTGTTCCTTACTTACGACAAAGATGCTTCGAACCATGCATACGTTTACGAGCTCGACGGCAAGCAGATTCAGGAAATCCAACTGCCGTCACTCGGTTCGGTAGGCTTCAGCGGCAACAAAGACGATAAAGAATGTTTCTTCGGATTCACTTCATTCACCATTCCGGGTGCCACTTATAAATATGACATGGACCAGAACACCTATGAACTATACCGTGCACCGAAAGTACAGTTCAACTCGGATGATTTTGTAACGGAACAAGTATTCTTTGCCAGCAAAGACGGTGTAAAAGTCCCGATGTTCCTTACCTATAAGAAAGATCTGAAGAAAGACGGAAAAAACCCTGTATTCCTTTACGGATACGGTGGTTTCGGCATCAGCCTCAACCCTGGTTTCAGTGCAATGCGCATCCCATTCCTCGAAAATGGCGGTATCTACGCACAAGTCAACCTGCGTGGTGGCAGCGAATACGGTGAAGACTGGCACGTAGCCGGAACTAAGATGCAGAAGCAGAATGTATTCGACGACTTCATCTCTGCTGCCGAATATCTTATCAACGAAAAATATACGAACAAAGATAAAATCGCCATTGTAGGTGGCTCCAACGGTGGTCTGCTGGTAGGTGCCTGCATGACACAGCGTCCGGACCTGTTCCGTGTAGCAATTCCGCAGGTAGGCGTGATGGATATGCTACGCTATCATAAATTTACTATCGGCTGGAACTGGGCAAGCGATTACGGAACAAGCGAAGACAGCAAAGAAATGTTTGAATACCTCAAAGGCTATTCTCCATTGCACAACCTGAAACCGGGCACGAAATATCCGGCAACACTGGTGACCACTGCCGACCATGACGACCGCGTGGTTCCCGCCCATTCATTCAAATTTGCCGCTACGCTGCAAGCAGACAACGACGGTACAAACCCGACACTGATCCGCATTGACAGCAAAGCAGGTCACGGTGCAGGTAAACCGATGGCAAAAGTACTTGAAGAACAAGCAGACATCTACGGTTTCATCATGTACAACCTAGGGATGAATATTAAGTATTAGCGCTGAATACTTACATTAAATATTAGGTATAAGGTATTAAGTATAAGTCTATGCGGTTTGCAGCGCAGCCTAATACTTAATACCTTATACTTTATACCTAGCACTTGTTCCTACTATCATTTTATCATTATTTAATCAAAATAATGGCATAAAATCAATCACATCTGAAAATTTTTCCTATATTTGCAGTGAATTAGTTGACATTTTATCAGAATTAACCTTTTAAAATATAGTATCATGAACATCCAGAAAATCATGTCCTCTTTGGAGGCTAAGCATCCCGGTGAATCTGAATATCTTCAGGCAGTGAAGGAAGTTCTTCTTTCTATCGAAGATATATACAATCAACATCCTGAATTTGAAAAAGCTAAAATCATAGAAAGATTGGTAGAACCTGACCGTATCTTCACTTTCCGTGTGACATGGGTGGACGATAGAGGCGAGGTACAGACCAATCTCGGCTATCGTGTACAATTCAACAATGCGATAGGTCCTTATAAAGGTGGTATCCGTTTCCATGCATCCGTTAATCTTTCCATTCTGAAGTTCCTCGGTTTCGAACAAACATTCAAGAATGCACTGACTACCCTGCCTATGGGTGGCGGTAAAGGCGGTTCCGATTTCTCTCCACGCGGTAAGAGTAATGCCGAAATCATGCGTTTCTGCCAGGCATTTATGCTGGAGTTGTGGCGCCATCTCGGGCCGGACATGGATGTGCCTGCCGGTGACATCGGCGTAGGAGGACGTGAAGTGGGCTATATGTTCGGCATGTACAAAAAACTAACTCGTGAATTTACCGGTACATTCACCGGCAAAGGATTGGAATTCGGCGGTTCATTGATTCGTCCGGAAGCTACCGGTTTCGGAGGACTGTATTTTGTCAATCAGATGCTTCAGGCAAAAGGGATTGATATAAAAGGTAAGACAGTGGCAATTTCCGGTTTCGGCAACGTTGCCTGGGGAGCAGCTACTAAAGCTACCGAACTAGGTGCAAAAGTAATCACGATTTCCGGTCCGGACGGATATATCTACGATCCGGATGGTATCAGCGGTGAAAAAATAGACTATATGCTCGAACTTCGTTCTTCGGGTAACGATATTGTGGCTCCTTATGCCGAACAATATCCGAACGCAACCTTCGTAGAAGGAAAACGCCCGTGGGAAGTGAAAGCAGACATCGCACTTCCTTGCGCCACCCAGAACGAATTAAATGGAGAAGATGCTCAAAATCTCATAAAAAATGACGTACTTTGCGTCGGAGAAATTTCCAACATGGGATGTACCCCTGAAGCTATCGATCTTTTCATTGAACATAAGACGATGTACGCTCCGGGTAAAGCGGTCAACGCAGGTGGTGTAGCCACTTCCGGTCTGGAAATGTCTCAAAACGCAATGCACCTTAGCTGGAGTGCTGCCGAGGTGGACGAAAAGCTCCATGCAATCATGCACGGCATCCATGCACAATGCGTGAAATACGGCACGGAACCCGACGGATATATTAATTATGTGAAGGGTGCCAACATTGCCGGGTTTATGAAAGTAGCTCACGCAATGATGGGACAAGGCGTTATTTAATAATTGAAAATTGAGAATTAAAAATTAAAAAATAAAAGAGTTTGGTAGTGGACTATATTAGTCAACAAGACATTTATTTTTCAATTCTCAATTTTTAATTCTCAATTTATTCAAGGACTTTGTTTAGTTGTATTTGTATTTGTGGTTTGCGCTGCTCGCCTCCTGTGACAGGACGCGGGTAGCGCTATTTTTTTGAGATTAACGTTATTTTCGCTGGAATTAATTATCTTTGTGGCATAATAGGTTAAATAATAGTTTGTGAATTTGTTATATGCGATAAATAACTCACAACTAATAATTTACTATTATTGGTTTTGTAATTAATAATCAAGTAATAAATAAAAAATGCTACAACCCGAATTGAAATTTCGCCGTGACAAAATTCGCAGCCTGATGGTGTCACAGGGCATCGACGCCGCACTTATCACTTGTAATGCAAATTTAATTTACACGTATGGCTGTGTAGTCAGTGGCTATCTTTACCTCCCCCTTCATTCGCCTGCACTATTATTTTTTAAACGTCCTAATAACATCACAGGAGAGCACTCATTCTCTATCCGCAAACCGGAACAAATCGTTGATCTGCTGAAAGAACAAGGATTGCCGATGCCAACCAAACTGATGTTAGAAGGTGACGAACTTCCTTATACGGAATATTGTCGTCTGGCCAGTCTCTTCCCGGAAGCGGAAGTGGTAAATGGTACCCCGTTGATTCGCCAGGCGCGCAGTGTGAAAACACCTGTAGAAATTGAAATGTTCCGCCGCTCCAGCATTGCTCATGCAAAGGCTTATGAGCAGATTCCAAGTGTATACCGTCCCGGTATGACGGACATTGAATTTTCCATCGAAATAGAACGTCTGATGCGCCTGCAAGGTTGTCTTGGAATTTTCCGGGTTTTCGGACGCAGTATGGAAATATTCATGGGTAGTGTACTGACCGGAGACAATGCCGGTTACCCCTCTCCTTATGATTTTGCCTTAGGCGGTCAGGGACTTGATCCTGCCTTGCCGGGAGGAGCAAATAAAACTCCGTTAAAAGAGGGACAAAGCGTTATGGTGGACTTAGGTGGCAACTTCAACGGCTACATGAACGATATGAGCCGTGTATTCTCCATCGGCAAACTGCCCGAAGAAGCTTACACCGCCCATCAAGTTTGTCTGGATATCCAGGAAAAGATTGCTTCCATTGCCAGACCGGGCATTGCCTGTGAAGTGCTTTACGACACAGCAATCGAAGTAGTCAAAGCAGCCGGATTTGCCGACAAATTTATGGGAACAGGACAACAAGCCAAGTTTATCGGTCACGGCATCGGACTTGAGATTAATGAAGCTCCGGTACTGGCTCCCCGCATAAAGCAACCATTAGAACCGGGTATGGTCTTTGCCCTCGAACCGAAAATCGTTATTCCGGGTGTAGGTCCCGTAGGTATTGAGAACTCCTGGGTAGTGACCAACGAAGGAATCGAAAAACTGACAAACTGCAATGAAGAAATCATTGAATTAAGTTAAACAGACAATGAAAAAGATGTGTCCGGCAAAAAACAGGCACATCTTTTTCTACTAATAATAACACACTTAACCCCCAAAAACAATGAAACAACCTTTCATTCTAACCCTTGTTTCCTCTGTTGCCTGCGCTGCAACAGCCGCCAACAAAGCACCGGAAAACACCACACCGACAAAGTCAAAAACACCCAACGTTGTATTTATCTATGCCGACGATCTCGGCTACGGCGATCTGGAATGTTACGGAGCTAAAAACGTACAGACACCCAACGTCAACCGACTGGCAAAATCGGGAATCCTTTTCACCAATGCTCATGCAACAGCCGCCACCAGCACCCCTTCCCGCTACTCCATGTTGACCGGAGAATACGCATGGCGCAAAGAAGGAACGGATGTAGCGGCAGGAAATGCCGGAATGATTATCCGTCCCGAACAATACACCATGGCAGATATGTTCAAAAGTGTCGGTTACGCCACTGCCGCAGTAGGCAAATGGCATCTGGGACTCGGAGATCAAACCGCCACTCAAGACTGGAATGCTCCGTTACCTTGTGCACTGGGCGATTTAGGTTTCGACTATCATTACATTATGGCAGCTACAGCCGACCGTGTACCTTGTGTGTACATCGAAAACGGGAAAGTAGCCAACTATGATCCGAGTGCTCCCATCGAAGTCAGCTATCAAAAGAACTTCGAGGGTGAACCAACCGGAAAAAGTAATCCTGAATTACTTTATAACCTCAAGCCAAGTCACGGTCACGATATGTCGATCGTTAATGGAATTTCACGCATCGGTTTTATGAAAGGCGGTGGAAAAGCACTCTGGAAAGACGAAAACATTGCAGATTCACTTACCACACACGCCATTCGATTCATCGAGGACAACCAAAACAAACCTTTCTTTCTCTACTTTGCCACCAATGACGTACATGTGCCCCGCTTTCCTCACGACCGTTTCAGAGGAAAAAATCCGATGGGATTAAGAGGCGACGCTATCGTACAGTTCGATTATTGTGTCGGTGAAATCCTGAATGCACTCGAAAAACTGGGATTAAGAGAAAATACACTCATTATTCTTTCAAGTGACAACGGCCCGGTAGTAGACGACGGATACGATGACAAAGCAGAGGAACTGCTCAACGGTCATAGTCCTGCGGGACCGCTACGGGGCAACAAATATAGTGCCTTCGAAGGAGGAACCCGTATTCCTGCCATCGTCAGCTGGCCTGCAGGAGTAGAAAAAGGAATGACTTCAGACTTATTGGTTTCACAAGTGGACTGGCTCGCCTCTCTCGCTTCCCTGACCGGAGCTACGATGCCTAAGAATGCCGCACCGGATAGTTACAACTATCTGGGAAGTTGGCTGGGTAAAGAAAAGACAGACCGCCCGTGGGTGATAGAGCAGGCTTCCAATCACACACTGTCCGTCCGCACCAAAGACTGGAAATACATCGAACCGAATGACGGACCGAAAATGATTCAATGGGGACCGAAGATAGAAACCGGAAACTCTAAAGAACCCCAGCTTTATAAGATGAAAGAAGTGAAAGAGGTAACCAACTATGCAAAGAATATGCCGGAGAAAGTGGCAGAACTGCAGGGTATCCTTCAAAGCGTACGTGAAGGAAATGTTTCATTTTAATGACAACAACATCATGAATCATCAATCAATCCCATTGATAGGCAGCATCCTGCTTCTATCTACCCTATCTGCCAACGGACAGAAAAAAAATACCCAGCCCAATATCCTCTTCATCCTTTGTGACGATATGGGATATGGAGACTTGGGATGCTACGGTCAACCATTTATCCGCACCCCTCATATAGACGCCATGGCCAGTGAAGGAATGCGTTTTACGCAAGCATACGCAGGAAGTCCCGTCAGCGCCCCTTCCAGAGCTTCATTCATGACAGGACAACATTCAGGCCATTGTGAAGTACGAGGTAACAAGGAGTACTGGAAAAATGCACCGATCGTGGAATATGGACAGAATAAAGAATACTCAATAGTGGGGCAACACCCTTATGATCCCGACCACGTAATCCTGCCGGAGATCATGAAAGATAACGGCTACACCACAGGTATGTTCGGCAAATGGGCCGGAGGTTACGAAGGCTCCTGTTCCACTCCCGACAAACGAGGGATAGACGAATACTACGGTTATATCTGTCAGTTTCAGGCCCATCTTTATTACCCTAATTTCCTGAACCGTTATAGTAAAGCATTGGGTGACACCGGAGTGGTACGTGTAGTGATGGATGAAAACATCCAATATCCGATGTATGGTCCCGACTACCTGAAACGTCCGCAATATTCGGCCGACATGATCCACCAGAAAGCATTGGAGTGGCTGGATCAGCAAGACGGTAAACAGCCGTTTTTCGGCGTATTGACTTACACCTTGCCTCATGCGGAACTCGTTCAGCCGGAAGATTCTATCCTGAATGAATACAAAGCTAAATTCAACCCGGATAAAGAATTTAAGGGAAGCGAAGGCTCACGATACAACGCCATCACGCATACACACGCCCAATTTGCCGGAATGATTACCCGCCTGGACTATTACGTGGGCGAAGTTTTGAAAAAACTGAAAGAAAAAGGACTGGACGAAAACACATTGGTTATTTTCTCCAGTGACAACGGCCCTCACGAGGAAGGCGGAGCCGATCCTACTTTCTTCGGCAGAGACGGAAAACTACGCGGGCTGAAACGTCAATGTCACGAAGGAGGAATACGTATTCCATTTATCGTCCGTTGGCCGGGACACATACCTGCAGGCGAAGTAAATGATCACATCTGTGCATTTTATGATTTAATGCCGACGTTCTGCGAAGTCATTGGTATCAAAGACTACGAAAAGAAATATCGCAATAAGGAAAAAGAAGTCGATTATTTCGATGGGATTTCTTTCGCTCCCACACTGCTGGGTAAAAATAAGCAAAAGAAACATGACTTTCTGTATTGGGAGTTTGATGAAACAGACCAGATTGCCGTACGCATGGATGATTGGAAAATGGTAGTGAAAAAAGGAACACCGTTCCTCTATAATCTAAAAACAGATATTCATGAGGATCATGACATAGCACTCCAACATCCGGATATCGTGAAAAAGATGAAGACTATCATCTTTGAACAACATACTCCGAATCCTCATTTTTCGGTGACGTTGCCCAAACGGTAAACGTACGGATAAAGAAATAATGAATAATCAGCAGTTGGAAAGCAAGTTATCATTCATTTCCGTACCGTTTTCACCACAGAGGACACGGAGGACACAGAGGTTATAATAATCTCTGAATTAGAACTCTGAAAACTCTGTGTCCTCCGTGTCCTCTGTGGTGAAATAGTTCATTTATATACTGTTTTTACTCCAATTCAACTACTGACTCGTATAAATCTGTATCTGAATACTATAATATATCTGTTCCATCCTTCTATCAGCGGATAGGCGTCATTCCCATCTTCTTTGCCCGTTCCAGCATGAAAGCATGAGCCGCCTCATATTCGTTCGGAATCACTCCATCCAAGATTGCATCTTTAATAGCACTCTTCAAGACTCCGACCTCACGACAAGGTTCCAAGCCGAAAATCTCCATAATTTCTTCACCGCTCACAGGTGGCTGGAAATTACGGACACGGTCTTTCTCTTCCAAATCCTTCAGTTTCTGTCGAACCAACTGGAAGTTATTCAGGAAACGCTGTTTACGTTCCATATTCTTGGAAGTAATGTCCGCTTCGCAAAGCATCATCAAGTCGTCAATGTCATCACCCGCTTCGAAGAGCAGACGGCGTACAGCCGAGTCTGTCACCACGTCATCCGCGATAACGATCGGGCGCATGTGCAGGCTGACCAGCTTTTGTACATACTTCATCTTCTCATTCATCGGCAACTTCATCTTGCGGAAGATATGCGGAATCATCTTTTCACCGATAAAGTTATGATTATGGAACGTCCATCCCGCTTTAGGTTCCCAACGTTTCGTGACAGGTTTGGCAATGTCGTGCAACAAAGCAGCCCAACGAAGCCAAAGGTTATCAGTCTTCTTGCTGATATTATCCAGCACTTCCAACGTATGATAAAAATTATCCTTATGGGAACGCCCGTTCCGTGTTTCCACCCCCTGCAAGGCAGCAAATTCCGGAAAAATCAACGGCAGCAAACCGCTACGTTCCAAATCAATAAATCCTTTTGAGGGGATTGGAGAAAGAATAATCTTATTCAGTTCGTCCGCAATACGTTCACGGGATATAATTTCAATCCGTTCCTTATTCCGGCAAAGCGATTCGAAAGTATCATCATCAATGTAAAAACCCAATTGCGTAGCAAAACGGATGCAACGCATCATGCGCAAGGGATCATCGCTGAAAGTGATATCCGGGTCGAGGGGAGTGCGGATTGTCTTTTCCTTCATATCCTCCAAACCTCCGAACGGATCTACCAATTCGCCAAAACGTGCTTTATTGAGACATACGGCCAAAGCATTGATCGTGAAATCGCGACGATTCTGATCGTCTTCCAGCGTGCCGTCTTCAACGATAGGTTTACGCGAATCCCGTTGATAAGACTCTTTACGTGCACCAACAAACTCTACTTCCGTGCCTCTATATTTTACTTGTGCTGTTCCGAAATTCTTGAAAACAGAAACATGAGCACCACGTCCCAACTGTTTTCCAAGGGCTTCCGCCATTGCAATTCCACTTCCTACAACTACTACATCTATATCTTTAGAGGGACGCTGCAGAAAAATATCACGAACGTAACCACCTACCACATAACACTCCATACCAAGTGTATCAGCCGTTTCGGCTATCTGTCCGAAGATGGGTTCGCTAAAATGCTGCTTCAATTCCTCTTGAGTCAACTCTATCATTCTTTTTAGTTATAAGTTTTGAGGGGACAAAATTACAAAAATAAGGGATATATTTGTACTTTTGCCGCTAATAAAACCAGTAAATAGAATTTGTGATGAAAAAACTGACTATCCTCTTTTGTGGTACGCTGGCATTAGCTGCCTGCGGAAATGGCCTTGAGAAAAAAGCCAATGAAAAACTGATGGTTGCCAAGGCTGCCTACGAACGTGGCGACTATGAAGAAGCTAAGTTACAAATTGACAGTATCAAGATTCTCTATCCCAAAGCGTTCGAAGCACGTAAGGCGGGACAGGCACTGATGCTCGATGTTGAAACAAAGGCACAGCAAAAAACGCTTGCTTACCTGGATAGCGCCTTTCAGGCAAAGACGGAAGAATTCAATGCCATCAAGGACAAATTCAAACTAGAAAAAGATGCCGAATATCAACAAGTCGGCAACTATCTCTGGCCTACACAGACCATTGAAAAGAATATGCACCGTTCATACCTCCGCTTCCAAGTGAACGAGCAAGGTATAATGAGTATGACTTCCATCTACTGTGGTGCCGGCAATATCCACCATACAAAAGTGAAAGTGATTGCCCCTGATGGCAGTTTTGCAGAAACTCCAAGCTCCAAAGACAGCTACGAGTCAACGGATATGAACGAGAAAATAGAAAAAGCTGACTACAAACTAGGGGAAGACGGAAATGTAATCGAATTCCTGAATCTCAATAAAGACAAAAATATCCGTGTGGAATATATAGGCGACCGCACCTATAAAACGACAATGAGTCCCACCGACCGCCAGGCCGCAGCAGGTGTTTACGAATTAGCACAAATCCTCTCTGCCATGGAGAAGATTAAAAAAGAACAAGAGGAAACCAACCTGAAAATCGGATTCATCAATAAGAAGAAAGAACGGAAAGCACAGGAAGAAATTACCGATTAGTAAAAGGAAAGCCATTCAGCAAAAAGAAAGCTATCCGGTTAGAAAGAAATATATTTAGGCACGGATTACTTATAATATCACTCATAACCGTCAAAAGAGAAGCTATCCAGCAGAAAAAAACATTGGTTAATAATAAAATAGACGGGAATAGTTGTTATTTTTCATAAACGACAACTATTCCCGTCAAATGTATAATGAGACTCTTAATCCTCTGCGTGAGAGAAAAGGCGTTTCCTGGTAGGGAGAAAAGGCGTAGTCTGCCATCATCAAACGGCGTAGCCTGACAACCAAAAACGGCGTGGTCTACACACCTTTATTTCACCCTTCTATTCAACTGATTATTAGCCTTTTCCTGTTTCGATTTTCCGACCCGTTTTCCGGTCGTCTTCTTTTTACCGACTGCAGACTTTGTCTTTCCGGCAAAAGGATTGTTACTTTTTTTGATTGGCATAGACAGCAATTATATAAACAGTACTTATTTCTTATAACTCCTATTCTCCTTCGTAATACTCACCCAAAAACCAGCGAGCCACAAAATCCCAGTTTTCCCGCAACAACTCCTTTCCGTTCTCAAACGGGAACTGTGCTTCCGGCAACAAATCATGTTCCATTCCATATTTCAGCAGATCAAACGGACACAAGCCTTCTTCACAAAACAATTCGTATGCTTCCTCTTCAGCCAGTTCGGCATTGTAGAGCGGATTACGTTTGTCTGCAAAATATTCGGCTACATCAGGACCGATCAACAACCCTTTCGGATTGGCAAAAACCACGAAGTTACCGAACTCCTTTAAGTCAGGCAACAAAGAATCCTCTTCATCTTCCCACTTCAACGACTGCACAAAGAAAAATTTCAGCGCTTCGTAAGAATCAAAGTATAAAAGTGGTTCACCTTTGCTCGCTTCAAGGAAACGTTCTACGTTTGTAGGCATCTTTTCTCCCGGCAAAACTACCGGCAGAGGCATCCGCTTCTTTTGCATCAGCTCCGTTTCCATCAGCCAGTCCGTTGCCAGGTGATCGCTGATAGGAGCCAATTCGAACGCAGCATCCAAACGGTTGTAAAGTGTATCCGCAAACTCCAGCAAATCCGCATCCATCGGGTTCTCTACTCCATCAAAATCATCGCCAACCGGAGAATTGATGGCCCACAAAAGGAAAACAACATCTTCACGGTTAATTTCGTCCGGCAAATATTCCTCCGTCAGTGCGTAGAAAGGCAAATAACGTCCGTAGCTTTTCCGGTGCCAATGAATAAACTGACGCCAGTTTCCGCCATCCGCTACACAATCTTCCAGGTACAAAGCCACCATCAAAGCTACTTGTTGCTGACTTTCCGCTGTTTCCCATTTAAATAAATACGATTCTGCCACCAACGGCAATAAATGATTAGCGAAATCCAGATACCATTCATCCGTGCCTACCACCTTTGCACGACCATGAGCGTCCAGCCATGCTTTCATATATATCTTCTGTTGCTTCATACTACAAACGTTTCAAAGCCAGTTTGATAACCTTTTCTACCGGAGCATCCGGCTCCTCCTTCAAGATAGCCAATACCACCTTCTGTGAAGGTGCAGCAGCAAACCCCAACATCGTCAATGCAGACACCGCCTCTTCCTGCACTTCCGCATTGGCAGGTTGCAACAACAGACCTGCGGAAGCCCCTCCGGCAGCAACCCCTCCCATTGTTTTTATCTTATCTTTCAGGTCGACAATCACGCGTTGCGCAGTCTTCAGCCCGATGCCTTTCACCGTTTTCAGCATGTTCGCATTTTCGGTGCTGATAACGTTCACCAGTTCGGCAGGCGAGAGAGCCGAAAGAATCATACGTGCCGTGTTCCCCCCGATTCCGGAGACGGAAATCAATAATAGGAAAATCTCCCGCTCCTGTTTCTCGGCAAATCCGTAGAGCACATACGCATCTTCACGAATCGCCTCGTAAATATATAGCTTACAGCTTTTCTTTCCTTGAATAGCCGAATAGGTATTCAAAGATATATTGGCGGCATATCCCACCCCGTTACAGTCAATCACCGCGGTTGCCGGACTTAGTTCGGCAAGTTCGCCCCTAATATATTCTATCATATCTAATTATATCCTATCATAACAGGGACAAAGATAAAACAATTTCACCACAGAGGACACAGAGGCCACAGAGTTTTTTCAATGTAGCACATCACACCCTGATTTGCTTTCATGCGGACCGATATCACCTGCTAGTGAAAAAAAATAAAATATTAAAGCAGATGAACCAAAGTTAGTAGTAATTTGTTTACTTTTGCAAGCAAAAGAAAGAAATTTGTTCATTAAAACCAAGAAAAGAATGAAAAAAGTAAGAGCTGCCATCGTTGGTTATGGCAACATTGGACATTATGTACTTGAAGCGCTTCAGGCGGCACCTGATTTCGAAATAGCCGGAGTCGTTCGTCGTGCAGGAGCAGAGAACAAACCGGAAGAGTTGGCAAACTACGCAGTAGTGAAGGACATAAAAGAGCTGGGAGAAGTAGACGTAGCTATTCTTTGCACGCCGACCCGCAGCGTAGAGAAATATGCAAAAGAATATCTGGCGATGGGAATTAACACGGTAGACAGTTTCGATATCCACACCGGTATCGTAGACCTGCGCCGTACCCTGAATGCTACCGCCAAAGAACATAAAGCCGTATCGATCATCTCTGCCGGATGGGATCCGGGAAGCGATTCCATCGTACGCACCATGCTGGAAGCAATTGCTCCGAAAGGTATCACCTACACCAACTTCGGTCCCGGTATGAGTATGGGACACACAGTAGCCGTAAAAGCGGTTGACGGAGTGAAAGCTGCCCTTTCCATGACCATTCCGACCGGCACGGGAATCCACCGCCGCATGGTATACATCGAACTGAAAGACGGATATAAATTCGAAGAAGTAGCCGCTGCCATCAAAGCAGATCCTTACTTCGTGAACGATGAAACACACGTAAAACTCGTTCCGAGTGTAGACGCCCTGCTGGACATGGGTCATGGTGTAAATCTGACTCGCAAAGGTGTATCAGGCAAAACACAGAACCAGTTGTTCGAATTTAATATGCGTATCAACAACCCCGCACTGACCGCACAAGTACTGGTATGCGTGGCACGCGCTTCCATGAAGCAACAACCGGGATGCTACACGATGGTAGAAGTTCCCGTTATCGACCTTCTCCCCGGCGACCGCGAAGAATGGATCGGACATTTGGTATAATATATTTTATACATAAAACAAAATTAAAATAGAGAAAGGTGATACACCTTTCTCTATTTTTTTTATCTTTGTGAGCATACTACAAAAACACAATTATGAGAAAACTATTTATTCTCTGCGCATTTCTGTTACAATTTCTGTCGCCTGTCCACTCGCAACAAGCCACAACAGCCACCATAGAGCCCAATCTAAAGTACGGAAAACCTTCCAAAGAAGAACTATCTCTCACCTCCTATGCCCCCGACACCACCGCTACGGCTATTTATCTTTTCCATCAGGGACAAAGTGACTTCGTCTACCACGACGGTTTTCAACTGACTACCGAACATTGGGTACGTATCAAAATCCTGAAACCGCAAGGAGTGTCATACGCCGACGTGTCCGTTCCCTACTACTCTCCCACCGATAGGGACGAAGGGCAGGAAAGAGCCAGCGACATAGAAGGCTGCTCCTACAATATGGAAAACGGGAAATGTATAAAAACGTCCATGAAGCGGGAATCCATCTCTTTCGAGCGGATCAACAACCTGTATAAAATGCTAAAATTCTCTCTGCCCGCTGTCAAAGAAGGCACTGTCATCGAATATCACTACAAACTCTACTCCGACTATTTTTCACACATCGACAACTGGATGATGCAGGAAGAACTCCCGATGCTCTACAACCAGTATAAGATCACCATCCCGCATGTGTTTATCTATAACATCGAATTGCGGGGAAAGGACTACATACAAGTGAAACAAAGAGACTCCTCCATCCATGCCACGGAACGTGAGGGAGGCAGTGTAGGCGGAGTCAGCAAAGACTTCACCGTTTCGGCACAGGAAACCACCTTTACCTCACGCAACCTTCCGGCTATCCGTCAGGACGAACCCTACTGCTGGTGCCCGGAAGACTACAAGGTGCAAGTAAGTTTCGACCTGCAAGGCACGCAATTTACCCCCAACGAATACAAGCCATACAGCCAGAAATGGGAAGATGTAGACAATCAACTGTTGAAACCGGAAAATACACAGTTCGGCAAATACCTTTCCTTCACCAACCCATTCCGCCCGGAAACGAAACAGGCATACAACAGCGAAATGAGTTTCGAAGAGAAAATTATCTGCGCCTTTCAGATACTCAAAAAGAAAATGGCATGGAACGGACGCTATCAGCTCTACAGCAAGGAACTCGAAAAGGTGATTCCCAAAGGAAACGGCAGCAACGCCGACCTGAATTTCATCCTTATCAGCATTCTGAAAGACTTCGGGCTGGAAGCCTATCCGGTAGTTTTGAGCCGACGTTCGTCGGGCATGCTGCCTTACAACTTCCCTTCCCTGCAAAAACTGAATACGTTCATTGTCGCCATCTACGACATAAACAAACAGAAATACGTCTTTTTAGACGGCTCCATGGACGTGCCCGCTCTCAATATACTTCCACTCGAACTGTCTGTAAACAAAGCGCGTATCCTCTCCCCGAAAGTGAAAGAAGAAAAGAAATGGGTGAACGTAATGGCTCTTGCCGACAACAAAAGTTTTATGAAGATTGAGGCCCGCATGGAAGGAAACCAAGTGAAAGGACATCGCAGCACCATTCTCTACGGACAGGAAGCCGTAGAATATCAGGCAAACGAGAAGCACAAACAAGACAGTATCGTTTCGACCCCCGAAAGCAATGCCAGCCAGAAAAACAAACTCACCGTCACCAACCTGAAAGTGAAAAAGCAGGAAAATGACTGGGCACTGATAGAAGAAGAATTCGACTTCGTCCTGCAAACCGACCAGACGGATAGCCACCTCTATATTAACCCGATGCTCTTTCCGCAACTAAAAAGCAATCCTTTTATCCAGACGGAACGAGTGCTTCCCATTGAATTTCCTTATCCGTACAAGTTTACAATGCTGACTACACTGACTCTCCCCGAAGGATACGAAGTGGAAGAAACGCCCCAGCCACAAGTCATCCGGACACAAGGAGACGGCTTGCAGTGCAAATATATGATTCAGAGACAGAGAAATACAATCTCACTTAATTATATTTTCTACTTGAAAGAACCTATATTCCTCACCGAACAATACAAACAACTGCAGGAACTATGGACCAAAGTGATCGAGAAAAACAACGCACTCATCGTGCTCAAGAAACTATAGAATCATCACAACTTAAAAACTCCAAAATCATGATGAAAACACTGTTAACCTTCGTTTTCTTACTACTGGGGTGGCAAAGCTTTGCCCAGCAAACAGACACAAACACCATCACCCCCAGCCTAAAATACGGCAAACCATCGGAGGAAGAGCTGAACATGACTGCGTACGCCCCGGACACAGCCGCCACAGCCGTAGTGCTCTATTCAAAGAATACCGCCCGCTACGACCTGATTAACAACGAGTTCCGGCTTGTGTACACATACGAAACAAAAATCAAGATACTCAAATCCGAAGGTACGTCTTATGCCGACATCAACATTCCATTTTACTCCAACGCGAACAGTGGAATCATGAAGGAGAATGTCGGTCAGATTGACGCCTCGGCCTACAATATGGAAAATGGGAAAATAGTGCGTACCAAAATGAAACGTGACCTGATTTTCAATGAGCGACTCAACAAAACTTATGAACAGGTCAAATTTTCGATACCTGCCGTCCGCGAAGGAACCGTATTCGAATACAAATATCAGATCAATTCCGACTTTTATTACAGCATCAACCATTGGGAAGCTCAAAGAGATATCCCCGTACTCCTGGCACAATACGACATCACGATTCCGGAATATTTCGAATTCAACCTCGACATGAGAGGATCACATACCTTAAATCCGAAAGATCAGTCGGAAAGCATATCTTTCCACCTGCAATATCAGAATGGGCAGATCGAAAAAATCGATTGTACGGGACGCCATCTAAGTTTCACCGGCAAACAATTACCCGCTCTCCGCCCGGACAGCTACGTATGGTGTGCAGACGATTACAGGAGCGGCGTCAACTTCGAACTGCGGGGGATCAGCTTCCCCGGAGCACTCTACAAATCATTTACGCACACCTGGACGGAAATTGACAAAATGCTGATGGAGGACGAAGATTTCGGTTCGCCACTCAAAATGCGCAACCCGTACCGGGACGAAATGGCGACACTGGCTCTCGACAAGCTCTCCGACCGACAGGACAAGATTGCGGCCATCTACACGTTCCTCAAAAGCAAAATTTCGTGGAACGGGCAATACGCCCTCTACGGCAGCGAAGTGAAGAAGGCTGTCAAAAACGGCACAGGAAGCAATGCGGATATCAACTTTGCGTTAATGAGTATGTTGCGTGACGCTCAAATTCCCTGTTATCCGGTAGTCATGAGTCGTAAAAACCTGGGAATCCTTCCCCTTAGCCATCCTTCTATCCAGAAGCTCAATACCTTTATTGTCGGCATAGCCGACACCGACAGCACTTTTGTGTTCCTCGACGGTTCCGTGACCAACGGATTCATGAATATCCTGCCACCGGTATTGATGGTAAACCGCGCACGCCTCATCAATGGCATAGGCCAAGACAACTGGATAGACTTGAGCAAGCTCGGGAAAAACCAGATACGTTCATCCGTCAAAGCTCAAATTCATCCTGACGGAAAGATCACCGGCAACCGCCAATCGGGCTACGTCGGACAATACGCCTCCGGTTTCCGCAGCCGTTACCATGCAGCCAAAGACAGCACGGAGTTTATCAACAAACTGGAAACGGAAGAAAACATCAAGATAACCAAGTTCACTACGGAAGGAGTGAACATCTTCTCACCCAAAGTGACGGAAAGTTTCGAGTTTGAGAAGCAGGCAACCGTAAACGATCATCTGATTTACGTCAACCCATTGATTTTCATGCATGTCAGCAAGTGTCCGTTTATCCAGGTAGAACGACGACTGCCACTGGAAATGCCTTACACCGAACAGCTCATGCTGGTGGTCAACCTGACACTTCCCGAAGGATATGCCGTAGACGAACTGCCACAGTCGATGAATCTGCAAACGGAAGACAGGCAAGGATTCTGCCGATACAACATCCAGCAAAAAAATAACACAATCACCGTCACTTACTCATTCGCTTTCAACAAACTACTTCATCTCATCGACGAATACAAAGGAGTGAAAGCGTTCTGGGAAATGATTGCCGAGAAAAACAACGAGATTTTAGTACTCAAGAAAATATAAACTTTACCTATTTATAAAATGATTCGTTCCAGCCACCCCATCCTGAAACAAAGGATATGCCGGGCATTCGGTCTGTCCTGTGCCATTCTTTACCTAAGTCTGCACACGCAGCCGACATGTGCACAGGATATTCTCAAGGATGCCAATTCCATCATCGTGGAAGCACACACAGAGGTTCTCTGCAAATCCATGACTCAATCCATAGAAAAAGAAAGCCTGACAATCACCATCCTCAATCGCAAAGGATTGGAGGCAGCATATTTCTTCTGCGGATGTGACATGTTCCGTTCTTTGCAGAAATTCTCCGGAGAAATCCTCAATGCCACCGGACAAAGTGTACGTAAGATAAAGAAATCCGAACTACAAAAAAGTGAATACAGCTCTTCGCTTACCACGGACGATTATTTTTATTATTACGAATGTAATTATCCTTCTTTCCCTTTCACAGTGAAATACGAATGGGAAATGAAATGCAACAACGGACTGATCGGTTATCTCCCTTTTGTCCCGCAGGCAGAATTTAACCAGGGAGTGGAGAAAGCGACTTACCGGATCGAGCTGCCCGCAGGACAAGGATGCAGATACCGCGAACTGAACACGCAGGGAAAAGGAATCGAAGTGAAGGAGTCCACCGGAGCCGACGGGCAGCAAGTGATCGAAGCCACCGCTTCCAAGCTCTCTCCCATCATCAAAGAACCTTTCGGTCCGGATTTCGCCGAGCTATTTCCACGTGTCTACTTTGCTCCCTCCGCTTTCAAGTACGACAAGTCGGAAGGCGATATGAGCAGCTGGCAAAAGTACGGAGAATGGCAATACCAACTGCTCGACGGACGCGACCTGCTCACCGAACCTTTCCGCACCAAGCTGCACGAACTGACAGCCAACTGCACTACCGACCGGGACAAGGTGAAAGCAATCTACGACTATCTGGCCAAAACCACCCGTTACGTGAGCATCCAACTAGGCATCGGAGGTTTACAACCCATTGCCGCCGCCGATGTTTGTCGCACGGGGTTCGGCGACTGTAAAGGATTGTCCAATTACACCCGCGCCATGCTGAAAGAGTTGGGAATTGCTTCCACTTATACAGTCATCAGCACCACCAACCAGCGTTTGCTACCGGACTTCTCCAGTGCCAACCAGATGAATCACGTCATCCTGCAAGTTCCGCTTCCCCAAGATACGCTTTGGCTGGAATGTACAAACCCATCGCTTCCCTTCGGCTATGTGCACCAAGACATTGCGGGACACGACGCCTTACTCATCGAACCGACCGGCGGCCAGATGTATCGTCTACCCACCTATCCCGACTCGCTGAACACGCAGCACATCGTTGCCAACATCACCCTCTCCCCCACAGCCGGGGCACGGATAGAGGTGAACGAAATCTCCCGGATTTTCCAATATGAGAATGAAGCAGGCATCGTCTATCTGGAGCCCAACAAACAGAAAGACCGCATCCGTTCAAGCATCAACTTATCCCAAGCCGATATTCAGAACCTGCAAATCAGCGAGTGCAAGGAGGCCAATCCGTCTATCACCTTCGACTACACTGCCACCAGCAATCAATACGGGCATAAAACGGGCAACCGTCTGTTTATCCCCACCAATGTGTTCCGAAAAGAATTCAGTGTTCCTCCTGTGACGAAGCGCACCTATCCCATTTACATCAACTACGGATACACAGATGCCGACAGCATCCGCCTCCAACTGCCGGAAGGATATGTAATCGAAGGACTTCCGAAACCGCTTGACGTGAAAAGCAAGTTCGGCAGTTTCCATTCCGATATTCGGGTGAAAGATAAGGAAATCTACATCACTCACCGATTGTTTATGTGCAAAGGGGTTTACAGTCCGGATGAATATGCGGCATTCATTGATTTCCGCAAGCAAGTGGCAGGACAATATGGAGGAAAAATCATTTTAAAAAAAGAATAAGGAGGGAAACGCTTTTCGGAAAATAAAGTATCTTTGCGACTCAATATTTTTTGCGACTTAACCATTCAATAAAAGGAACATTGAAGAACCAACGATACAATCATATAGAAGAATGGGCAAATACCCTTAGTCACGGAGCAGGTATCCTGCTTGGAATCGTGGCCGGATATTTCCTATTGGAAAAGGCTTCCGAGAATATGGAACCGCAGTGGGCAGTTGCCTGTGTATCCGTCTATCTGGCGGGAATGCTTTCCTCTTATATCAGTTCTACGTGGTATCACGGCAGTCGTCCGGGCAAACTGAAAGAGTTGCTCCGCAAATTCGATCATGGAGCTATCTACCTGCACATCGCGGGCACCTACACTCCTTTCACGCTACTTGTCCTGCGGCATGCCGGAGGATGGGGATGGGGAATTTTCGCTTTCGTCTGGCTGTCGGCTATTGCCGGTTTCATTCTTAGCTTCAAAAAGCTAAAAGAACACAGCAACCTCGAAACGGCCTGTTATGTGGGTATGGGTGCGTGCATATTAGTGGCCATGAAGCCTTTGCTGGATCATCTGGGAGAAATGGGAGCCACTACCGCTTTCTGGTGGCTGATCGGCGGTGGAGTCTCATACATCGTGGGAGCTGTCTTTTATTCATTGCGCAAACCGTATATGCATGCCACTTTCCATTTGTTTTGCCTGGGAGGCAGCATCGGACATATCATTGCAATCTGGCTGATTCTGTAAGGAATGGTAGGGACAAAAAAAAGGCTATCTATCCCAGACAGCCAATCTTTGTTAACCTTAAATCTAATACTATGAAAAACACAGTACAAAGATACGGACTTTTCGGTCATCTCCAAATTTTCAGGCCAAAGCAGCCGAACTTATAACACGGTTTAATAAAAAGCAGAGATTCGTTAACGTTTAACGCAACAAAGTTAAAAATTAACGAACCGTTTATTAACTATTTACACAATCGAATCACCTGAAATTGAAACGAACAGACGAATGAACCAACAGACGAACGAACAAATGAACCAATGAACGAACAAACAAACAGATTCACAAATTCGTTATATAGGAAAGAGGAACTTAAAACGAAAACGATTTAGAACGTAAACTTATGGATTGGGAAAATCACCTGATAAAACACCTGCAATGGTCGGACTCCATCATCAACCGGGAGGCAAAAGAACACGTAGCCCGCGAAATTGCCTCCACGGCAAAAGACGGGGATGTGATAGGAGCCGGCTCCGGCTCTACAGTCTACCTGACTCTGTTCGAACTCTCACGACGAATTCGTGAAGAGCACTTGCATATCGAAGTGATTCCCGCCTCACAAGAAATCTCGATGACCTGCATACAGCTAGGCATCCCCCAAACTACCCTCTGGAACAAACGCCCCGACTGGACATTCGACGGAGCGGACGAAGTAGATCCGCAACAGAACTTGATTAAGGGACGTGGCGGAGCGATGTTCAAAGAGAAACTGCTGATTAGAAGCAGCCGCAAAACGTTCATCATCATCGATCCCAGCAAGCGTGTCAATCAGTTGGGAAGCAAATTCCCCATTCCGGTAGAGGTCTTTCCGGACTCGCTGACTTATGTAGAGCATGAGTTGCAGCGACTGGGTGCCTCGGAGATTGTCCTCCGCCCTGCTCATGGCAAAGACGGTCCTATCTTTACAGAAAACGGCAACTTTATCCTCGACACCCGTTTCAACTACATCGACTCTTCGCTCGAAGAACAACTGAAGGCAATCACCGGTGTTATAGAGAGCGGACTTTTCATAGGTTATGACATCGAAGTAATCGTGGCGGAATAAAACTCCCTTATACAATAGATTCCGCCTCATTTTAACATTTCACACTTTATTACATTGTTCCTAATTTTGTCTCCCGATTTAAGGAACCGACTATTCTATGCGCATATCCGTCGCCACTACTATTCTCCTTTCTTTACCTCACAACTAACATCATTAAAAACATAAAAACAACATCGTATGGAAACTACCGACTCATCATCGCAACCTGAAGAAATTCAATTTTCCTTTTCGTATTTCAACAACCTATGGAGTAAAGAACCTATCATCATCACCCTAAAAGATCTATATCTGCAAGAAACGAGCGCACTATGGAGACCCAAAACAGAATCGTACCGGAAACTAAAAAATCGTCCTGACCGCGAGAATGAAGCCAAGATGACCAAAGAATCAATGCCTGTTGTCATTGTAGAAGGCGTTTGCCGTCCGCATTGCAGCCATGCGGCCGCCAATCTGGACAAGATGAGCGGACTTGCCATGTATGACATGGACCACTGCCGGCAACGGACTTCGGAAATCAAAGCTCTCATGCGTCATCTTCCCTATGTGGCCTATGCACACAACAGCATCTCCGGTGAGGGGTTGAAAATCATCGTTCACCTCGACGTTCGCACACCCGAAGAATATCCCCTCGCCTACGCCATCTGCCAACAGACGTTGGAAAACATTGCCGGACATCCGTGTGACAAACAGTGTGCCCGTATCACCCAACCTTGTTCATGCGTGTGGGACTCCGACGCTTACTACAACCCCGCTCCCCAGCCGTATCCCTGGCGTGAGGAACTGACCGCCGATCCCTCTTTAGCACAACTCATCCCTGCCTACGGCCACAACCCTACCGAAACTTCTACGAGCTATGCCTACATGCCCGGTGCTTCCGGAAGCACTAAAATTTCGCCCATCCCTCCCGCCACCGAAGCCTGTGGATACATCGAAGCATTTGTCCGCACATTCGCACAATACACTCCCTGGCAGAAAGGCAATCGTCACGAATCCATGCTCGCCCTCGGAAGAAGCGCACGACGTAAGGGATTTTCAAGAGAAGAGATTGAAAAATTAACGTCCGTTATGACAGTAAAAATCGTAGGAGACGGATATACCCTACAGGAATTAAAAAAAGACTTGGCCTCTGGATACCAATACGTTGACCTATCCTATGCCCCCCAAAAAGAAGCACCTTCACTGTCAGCACTGTCAACTGTCACCTATACGCCCGTTTCCGTGGATACTGAAGCAGAGAAAAAGGAGGCAGTGTCCATAAAAAACAATGAATTGCGCGCCTCATCCCCCTGTATTCCCGATGAGGTGTATGCCCGGCTCCCCCATTTTTTGAAAGAAGCACTGAAACCGGCCCGCAACAAGCGCGAACGTGACATCCTGCTCCTCGGAGTACTCGCCAACCTAAGCGGATGTATGCCACTCGTCCGCATCACTTTCGACCAACGTCCCAACAGTCCCCATTTATATATCCTGATTATCGCTCCGGCAGCTTCGGGAAAAGGCCTGCTTGCATTGGCCGGACGACTGCCACAAGCTATTGAGAATTATCTGAAAGGAGAAAACAAACGGAAAAAAGAAGCTTACGAACGCGAACTGAAAGCATGGGAGCAGGAACAGGGACACAAATTCCGGCAGAAACAGGAGCAACAACCCACCGAAAAGACTCCTGCCAGTATGCCCGAGGAACCCGAATATTATCACCTCTGCGGTGCTGCCAACACTTCGAAAAACCAGATTGTCACTCGCCTGAAAACCAACGGAGACCTCGGTCTCATCATCAACGCCACCGAACTGGATACCATATCCGGTTCGATGAAGCAGGATTATGGCAAACACGATGATGTGTTCCGTGCCGCTTTCCATCACGAACCTGTGGCCACGGATTTCAAGGTGGACAGGCAGATCATCTGTGCCGAAGAACCCCGGCTGGCACTCTGCCTGTCCGGCACCCCCAACCAGCTTCCCAACTTTATACATTCCACAGACGACGGAACGTACAGCCGGTTCGGTCCCTACACCTGCGAAGCCAACTGGAAATATCGTTCGGCAGCTCCTATCAAGGGACAGGAAGATTACATCAGCCTCTACAAACGGCTTAGCCGCGAGGTGCTCGATATGTTCCTGTTCTTCCAGCAGTCGCCCACGGAAGTCACTCTGACCGACAGCCAATGGGAAGAACATACTGCCTATTTCGACCGTGTATTGAATGAGGTTGCCAGTGAGCAGAGCGATGCTCCGGGAGCCATCGTGCTCCGTAGCGCACTGATAGCAGCCCGCATAGCATCTATTTTCACCGCTCTTCGCAAATTCGAATGTGCAATGCAAATGAAAGAATATATTTGCACGGACGATGATTTTCACTCCGCCATGCAAATCGCGCAAGTCACCCTCAATCATAGCTTGCTTCTCTCTTCTTCATTGCCGGGAGACGAAAGCAAGACCAAACCTCTGCAATCCTATTTCCGAATCCGCCCGATTATAGCCAGTCTTCCGGACATATTTACTTACAAAGAGATCAAGCAAAAAGCACTGTCAGCAGGTATCAGCGAAAGCAGTATTTGCAGATATCTGAAAGAGTTAGTAAGGCTAAAACAGATTGATAAACAGGAAAATAAGTATATCAAAAACAAAACTTATCCAGCCAAACAGGCATAAAGTGACAGTTGACAGTAATGCCCCTCGAATCAAGCCTGCAAAATAGTACAGAATAATCTACAGAGTGAAACCGGACAAGCGGAAAAAGATGAACAAAACCAGTAGAAGAGTGAAGCTGAACATGCAGAAGAATAGGGCGGGAGAAGTAGAAGATTGAACCAAATGAAGTACAACAACCGAACGAACGAAGTACAGACTCCGGGAAGAAGATGTAACGGGAACGAACGGAAGAAGTACTTCATTTTTTAAGGCTCTCCCAGATACTTGACAATCTGTTCCACCTCCTGACGCAGAAAACGATGCCGCCGTGAATTGTAGCCGATAACCTCCAATGCCTGTACCAACTGTCCGCACTGATTGATCCAGCGCGTCAGCGTTTTCATAGCCGTTTCCTCCGAACGGCCGGGACAGTAGAGCAACGCAAGTTCAACCTTATCATAAGCTCTTAACTCAAATTTTTTCTCTTCTTTATTTTCTTCCATAACAGCTGCTTATTAGTATTATATAATAGCATAAAGATACTAATAAAAATCCGAATTGTCAAATAATAAGACAGCAACATTGCAAGCCTGAATAATTTATATACAGTAGTCAACCACTTGCTACCATTGCATCCTGCAAATACAGACATAATCAGACAAAAAGAGACAATAACGGACATCTACGGACAAATACAGACATAGCCCATCCCCACTGCCGTACCTTCGTAGTGTCATAAGAAAGGAACCACTTATGACGAAGCAAATTAGTAATTCGAAATTTATTATTAAAAAGTTATGGCAAAAGTATTTTCATTCACCAGCGTGCTCCGCAAGAACATGATGGAAAAAGACAAGCCCGATCTGTATTACGCTCTCGCCAAAAGTAGCGGTGAAATCGACGTTGACGAATTCGCGGAACGCATACAGCGTTCGAGCACCGTGAATTGGGCAGATGTAGTGTGCGTGCTCCGTGCTCTGCAAACGGAGATGATCGAAAGTTTCAAAAAAGGAGAAATTGTCCGCCTGGGCAACCTAGGTTCGTTCTACGTCACCCTAAGAAGTTCGGGGACACTTGCCCTGAAAGATGTGAAAGAGGGACTGATTAAAGGTGCCCGCGTCCGTTTCCGTCCCGGCAAGGAAATTAAAAACGCACTGAAAACGCTGGAATACAACAAGTATAAAACCGAAGACGAGAAGAACAAACCGTCGAACCCCGACGAGAAGCCCGATCCGAATCCGGATGGGGGAGGCGGCGAAGCTCCGGACCCGGCAGCTTAATTCGTAAGCAGCCAGGAATTGAAAATTCAGCAACGACATGAGAAAGATTAATTTAATCGTGATTCACTGTTCTGCCACACGAGAGGACAGGATGCTCACACCGGATGATCTGGAATTACAACATCGCCGTCGGGGATTCAACGGAATAGGATATCACTATTACATCCGCAAAGACGGAACAGTATGCCTCACCCGTGCAATCGAACGTATCGGAGCGCACGTGAAAGGATTCAATTCTGAAAGTATCGGAATCTGCTACGAGGGTGGATTGGATTGCCGGGGACAACCGGCAGACACACGGACACCGGAACAACACGCGGCACTCCGGCTCTTGGTTCGTCAGTTGAAAGAAAGGTTTCCCGGCTGCCGGGTATGCGGCCATCGGGATCTTAGTCCCGACAGAAACGGGAATGGAGAAATAGAGCCGGAAGAATGGATAAAAGCGTGCCCGTGTTTTGAGGTGAAAGAAGAATTCGACAGTTCCACCACATAGCGGACATCAGTTAAATCTTTTAAAGTATCGGAAAGGAGGTGTGTAAAGTTATGGCAATGAAGAGATCCCTTTGGGACATGATTTTGAAAGTGGTTATCGCAGTGGCTTCGGCAGTGGCAGGCGTTTTTGGCGCTAACGCAATGAATCTGTAAAAACCGTAAAGTAATGAGGCAGAAGTCGATCACTTCTGCCTCTAAATATATTAACAATAAAAATATTATCAGATGAACAATCTTTTATTAAATTACAGAAGATATTTATTTCTAATGCTTATCATCACTTGTTGCAATGATGCATCTGCTCAATCCGTGCTACAATATGATGCCATTTCACCGAATGCAGGCTCCTTGTTGAGAGTAGAAAACATGCCTGTCAATCTCTACACGGGACGCCCCAACATTTGCATCCCATTACATTCCATAGCGCTCAAAAATTACTCTTACGACATACAATTAATGTATAATGCAGAGGGAAATAAGCCGGATATGCCCGTAGGCAATGTCGGGTTGGGATGGTCTGTCACGGGAGGGCAAATCACCAGAATAGCCAATGGAGTGTGGGACGAAGTATATACTTTCACCCAATATTTGGACAGAACGGAGAAGCAGGACTGGAGTCAAGAATCAAATTTGCATCCTTACTATGATGATGTGGACAATGGAACGGATGAAAACTTTGAGAAAGAACCCGATTTGGATGAATTTATAATCAATATCGGACAGATTAATGCTTCATTTTATATGTATCAAAATCGGGAAGGGAAGATAGTCACGAAAATAGCCTCCCAAAACAATGCGCATTTTGAAGTAAAAGACGTAAAGATAGGCTCATTTGCGGAAATACCTTTTGCGGAAGCTGCGCTTTACGTTTCATGGATGGATAGGACTTACTATCCCAAAATATCTATTGTTCCACGACCTGTAATGTTTAAGGAAATTACGATAGTCGATTCTGATGGGGTCACTTATATTTTTGGAGGAGACGTGCAATCCATTGATTTTTCATGCGAATACTTCCAGGATACCAAGTATGGAGAAGATTATAACATTTATGGAGATAGAAAAAGAGATTGGGGACAAAGCTGGGAAGATTATCATTCATGCCTATATGCTATACCGTCTGCATGGCATATAAAAAAGATCATACTACCCAACCAAAAAGAATCTATAGATTTCCATTACTCAAATGGAAACGTGAACATTATAGAAAGGCTTGATTTGCACAAATCTTCTGCTTTTGGAATGTATGGTCCGGTAGAATCCAACACGGTTAGTTATGTTGAAATTCCAACCACAGTGGATCCCGAATATTATCTATTGAGAAATAAGACATATGACATTGTTTATCCCTCTTCGTTAACAGGAATTTATGCCAGTAATGGAGACTTTGTAGAGTTCGTCTCATCCAAAAGAAATGACTTGAAAACATATGGTCGATATGAAAGAAAACCTCTTTTTTTAAAAGATAATTATGGAGGGCTGATGCAGAAGATAGCAACAGACAAGTGTTACTCATTCAAATTGGATAAAATAAAAACCGGTACCGGAAGAACTGTAGATTTTTATTATACGGATGAAAATGATAGGCGACTTACATTGGATTCATTAAAAATAGATCGGAATGAGGCATACAAATTCCAATATAACCCGCAACGTCTTCCCGATTACAGCACAACACTCACAGACAACTGGGGATATTACAACGGAAAGAATTATAATACTCAAAGTTGGAGTGTGCCTTTTGGTTCACTTTATGCTATCAGGCAACCGGATTCTACCTATGTCAAAGCTGAAATTCTTGAAAAAATGATATATCCTACCGGAGGAGAAGCTCAATTTCAATATGAACTGCACTCTTATTCTAAAATTGCCACTCAATATCCTTTTGAAATCAAAGAGGAAAACGGACTAGCCGGTGGAGTAAGGATAAAGAAGATTATCTATTCGGACAACGGAAATCCACAGACAACGAAAACACAAGAGTTTTTATATCAAAATGAAGATGGCGCTTCGAGCGGAATACTGTCTGTTGTGCCCTGCTACGCTGTGGGGGGCAGAGATTATTCTACAGAATCCAATACGCAAATGAACTGGGTAGACCAATTTCACATGGGATACTCCCGCGTAACGGAACTGCTTTCCGATGGATCGAGAACTGTTTATTCTTTTACGAATCATGACCAAGTGAAAGATGAACCATCGGTCGGAAGTTATACTCATGGAGTGTCGGACTTCCTGCACAACAAATATACATCCAGAAAGCTCGACAGAGGACTGTTACAATCTACCAAATACTATGATTCGACGCATCATTTACTGAAAAAGGAGATTTTTAAATATCATTCGGATTTGTCGGACTACCTGAAAACGATTAATCAATATTATTTTATTGGCGGATATCCAAGACGCGTCAGTGCCAACAAGATATACACTCATTTTCCTTTTCTGCAAAAGAAGATGACCACTCTTTATGTGGGATGCGACAGCATAAATGAAACAGAAGAGTATGAATACAATCAGTATCGTTTATTGACCTGCACCAAAAAATATGCTATTAGCCCGAATGAAAATAGTGCACAGGAAACCAGAACTAAATATCTTTCGGACTTGATGGATGAATATGACCGTACGTTTTCCAGCAGCATCCCACCGGCTTCTCCATTAAAGGTATACGACACCATGAGAGTGAAAGGATTACTGAACTATCCGATAGAGACAGTAACCAAGCGGGATGGAAAAGTGGTTGCCGCCGAAATCATGACCTACAAATTGTCGGAGAAGCTGATGGTTCCGGAAAAAGAGTATAAATTGGAAACGGATATTCCTTTAGGAGATTATTCTTCGTTCAAACTGACAAGTTTCACTCAACAGTGCATTGACCCAAGATGTATGGTGGAAAAGGAATATCTTGATTACGATTCTCACGGCAATCCTATCAATATAGCAGACAGGTCGCACGTGAATACAGCATATCTCTGGGAGGACAAAGGGCAGTATCCGATAGCCAAGGTGATCAATGCCCGGAATACGTTCAAGTCTGTTCCTCGTTATAAAGAAGTGATAAAAAACGAATATGTATCTTTGGGAAATGCCACGCTGACCGATTTGCCGCAAAGGCATAAGTTCACTTCGTCAAATGGCGGTACGGTTGTATTGCTGCTTGAAGGTCAATTGGGTTACAACTGGTTTTTGCAACTGAAGGTTGATAATCAAATCATATATCTTGTGCAAAACAGAAGTTACCATCCTGCCGGAGCTCCATGGGACACTTATGCAAGGGTCTATACTTCGCGTCAGGAGCTTTATCTTCCGGCCGGTTCGCATGAGTTGACCATTCAGAGCGCACTGGCCTATAATAGTACTTCTTCGTCCGATTATACGGGTTACCTGCTTCTCTCCTATTTGGCAAAAGAAAGTATTGAACCCGACATAAGTGGTTCGGATGATTTCTTTTACGAAAATTTTGAAAATGATAATTATGGCGGAGTTCCTTTCGGGTGTCATAGCAAGAAGAGTTATGTCGGAGCGTACGAAGTCAATGTACCAGTCGATCCGGAAAAAGAGTATTTCATAGACTATCAGGTATTTAAAGATGGAAAATGGAATTATAAGAAATCGGATTTTATAAATGGGAGTGATACCGTTGATGAGGGACAGTACCCCATAGATAATGTTCGTGTGTATCCTAAAAATGCTTCCATCACCACCTATGATTACTTTCCACTTGTTGGCTTGAGAGGCAAAACAGACGAAAGAGGACTGTCCGAATCTTATCAGTATGACAGCTCCGGAAAGCTGACAACCGTCAGAGACGACGACACTAATATCGTGAACAAATACGAGTACTCTTATCAAAATCAACTTCCGGAAGCGGAAACGGTTTACTACAATCAGGAAATACGGAATACTTTCACACGAAACAATTGTGATGCGTCTTTGGGAGAACAGGGAAGGCCCATCGACTATATCGTTCCTGCAAAGCGATATAGCTCCATCAAGTCGCAGGAAGATGCCGACCAAAAGGCTTACGTAGACATGTTGAATAATGGGCAACGGTATGCCAATGAAAATGGCGAATGTAGCTCTAATATAATATTGTCTGTGTATAATCCCCATGACACTCCTTATATTCTGGAATTTTGCTGGGGAGCTCTATTTCAAACGAAATACGGAAAACTAACCGTACCTCCCAGTGAAAAAATCGCCGACACAGGAGACATTCTCAAGGATTATAAACCGGCTACACTCTATCTGCCCAGAGAGAATTATCGCAATGTTGTAGCTTATCCGGAAGATAATTACCATGCAAATACGGATTTATCCGTGAAATCTTCCGAAGATAATTGTAACCTGTTCTACAGGATTGAATATTATCCCGATTATCAGGATACTTATGTGATTGGTAAGTATACCTTCCCCCCAGTAAATTAAAATAATATGAGTATGAAAAGAATAAATTATTATATATTGTTTCTGTTGTGCTGCTTGAGTCTTGGTGCTTACGGGCAAAATCCCAGTGTCTGCAATTACATCATGAGCCGCACTTACACGAAAGCCAATGGCTTGGAGAACCGTGCGAATATAGACTACTATGATGGTCTGGGACGTCTTTCAGGCACTACGCTTGTGGGCGCGTCGCCATCCGGAAAAGACATCGTTACCCGGAAAGACTATGACACCCTTGGACGCCTGTGGCGCGAATGGCTCCCCCGAACGTCAGAACACTCCAATGGGAAACAGCTCACCCCTGTCGAGTTCGCGAGTTTGTCTGCCGGGGGGTATGACAACGACTCCCATACCTACTCGAAAACCATCTATGAGAACTCTCCGCTAGATCGCATCATCGAGCAGTATGGTCCGGGAACCGACTGGTATGACAACGGGAAATCTGCTACAACAACCTATCAGACCAATATATCGGGCAATCTTGCACTGAACTGCAAGTTCTACCATATTGGTGGTTTCCACCAACATCCAGCCCTAGACAAGAATAGCAATTATGCCACCGGAGAACTCTACGTCACCGAAATGAAAAACGAGGATGGAAATACATCGTATGAGTTTAAGGATAAACTAGGACAGGTGATTCTGAATCGGCAAATGGCGGGAGATACGACATATGATACATATTATGTGTATGACGATTTCGGCATGTTATGTTTCGTACTACCGCCACTAATGGATGAGGAGGAAATCACGCAAACTAAACTTGACGAACTCGCCTACCAATATAAATATGATGTTCGCCACCGTTGTATCGCAAAAAAACTTCCCGGTTGCGAGTGGGTATATTATATCTACGACAAGGCAGACCGTCTCATTTTCTCTCAAGATGGCAACCGTAGGCAAGCTGGCGAATGGATGTTTAGCATTCCCGATATTTTTGGCAAGGAATGTATTTCGGGCATTTGCAGCAACTCGTTCGATGCGTTTTCCGCTCCTTTGGATAGCGTGGTAGTAAAGGCCGAACGGCAATCCACCCCGTCTTCTGCTGCTGGTGATGCTACCGGTGATATTTCTAATCTGGGTTACCGCCTTTCCGGTGTATCCCTGATTTCCCCCACTATTCTCCGGGCGAACTATTACAATGATTATTCCTTTCCAGGACGAAACGGTATTCCTGCGGAGACGGATGCGGACCTTTGTTACGACACGGATGCGGAATCGGAAGGATTCGGAAGATACTATGCCGCAAGTGCACAGGGGCTTCTTACCGGTACGGTTACCGCTCAAATATCCTCCGGCAAGGTTGCTCCATCTACCGACTATCTTTATTCTATCATGTACTACGACAATCACGGCAGAGTGGTACAGACTAAATCCGGCAATCACTTGACAGGCGGAACCGAGAAAGAATATGTTGCCTACGACTTTATCGGTCAGACAACGCAACGGAAGCATGTTCACTCGGCAACCGGCAAAATGACTCAAACGGAAGTTTATACCCATACATACGATCCTGCCGGAAGATTGCTAACAACTACGCACCAGCTGAATAATGGCAAGAAAACAACACTGATCGACAATGTGTATGATGAACTGGGACGACTGGCAAGCAACAGGCGCAACGGACAATTCAACCTGAAGACGGATTATACATACAACGTACGTTCATGGATGAAATCCATAACCGGTTCATTATTTGCCCAAACATTGCATTACACGGATGGCATCGGCACACCTTGCTATGGTGGAAACATCAGCAGTATGAACTGGAAGACGGGCACAGAACCGGACATTCATGGTTATCGGTTTGAATATGACCCGCTATCCCGATTGACGAATGCCGTTTACGGTGAAGATCAAGATCTTTCCCTGAATACCAGTCGCTTTAATGAGCAAATAACGAGTTACGACAAAAATGGGAATATCCTAGGATTGAAACGATACGGACAGACTTCTGCGAATGGTTACGGATTAGTAGATAATCTGGCCATCACCTTGAATGGTAATCAACTGAAAAGGGTTGATGATTCTGTTTCGGGTTCCGCTTTTGGTGATCATTTTGATTTTAAAGACGGAGCAAAACAAAGTACGGAGTACTTTTATGATACTAATGGCAACTTATTGAAAGATTTGAATAAAAAGATAATCAATATTCAATATAATTACCTAAATTTACCGAACCGCATAGAGTTCGAAGATGGCAGCTCTATTTCTTACCTTTATGATGCAACAGGCACAAAACTACGTGTTGTACATAGTATCGCAGGAAATACAACTACTACCGATTATTGCGGTAAAGTGATCTATGAAAATGGGACTCCTAAGACTTTATTGACAGAGGCCGGATTCGTATCTTTGAATGATAATAAGTATCATTATTACTTACAGGATCATCAAGGGAACAATCGGGTTGTTGCAGACCAAGCCGGAGCAGTGGAAGAAGTGAATCATTATTATCCGTTTGGTGGTATCTTTGCTTCAACTTCATCCGTTCAGCCCTACAAATACAACGGGAAAGAACTGGATAGAAAAGGCGGACTGGATTGGTATGATTATGGAGCGAGAATGTATGATGCGGCATTGGGAAGATGGCATGCGGTGGATCCGATGGCGGATAAATATTATGGCATTAGTCCGTATAATTATTGCCTTAATAATCCATTCAGACTCATTGACCCTAATGGTATGTGGCCGGGTGATCCGTTATTACAACCTTTTGGTAGATACCAATATGGAAGTAATGCGGCATTAAACACTCTTAAGTTTATTCACAATACGGTTGCTTCGGCTGTGAATACGCCTATTTATATGATAAATGGATTGGCAGATGAAACGCAGTACATTTATAATAGTGGAGTAGGTTCATATCTTTCTTCAGGTACTAAAAACATAGGGGATGCAGTCAGTTCGGAACTTTCATATCGGATAAACACACCAGTATCCCAACAGGCTTCGGATACTTGGAAAGCAATGAAAGATCCTGAAAATTGGGAAAACGCAACTGCTACAGCCGTTCTTATGTTAGGTCCAATGAAGAAAGTTTCTTCAACTTTAAAGGGGAGTGCTTCTGTCGTGTCAACAGGAACAGAAGCGACAACGGTGGTTAAAGTACATGGAAACTCATTGAAAAGTCAGAGACCGACATGGGGATATAAACTGTATTCCACTGATGGTACTTTTTTGAAAAATGGAATTACATCACAAATAATACCGGAGAAAAGATATACTAAATCGTTTATGGAAGATAAAAGGATGGAACCCATAGAACTTTTTCCTAACAGGCAAAATGCTTGGGATTGGGAATATCAAGAGAACTTAATTAATAGAGGACCGTTAAATAAAAATATGCATTAATTATGGGCGATAATATTTTAGGATGTTTTTTGAAAGTAGGATTTGACCCCAATTTGAAAAGGGGTGAAGCTCATGAACTAGGAAATCAAGTTAGTTCTTATATTTGGGGTGAGAGAGGCATATCTGGCAATCTGAAAAAATTGAAGATTGAAGATTATGGCAAGGATTTGAATTTAGTTTTACTTGAGTTTCATGTAAAGCCAACTCCAACAGAATTATCATATCTGAAAGAAATTGAATCCTATCGTAAAAAGGAGAAAGCCATAGGCATTCCAATCATCGTAACAGATGAGAACTTTTTCAGCAAAACCGAAGAAGAAAGATATCGATTTCTAAAAGAAGCCATACTGAATAAGATGGATTTACTTGAAAATGTAGTAAAGAAGAAAAAGCTAGATACGGATGTGAAGAAACTTAAAGCAGATATAGATAGAATACTGCAACTATAAACTTTGTCTTTTTTTACTTTAGTTTGTATTATACCCTGACATAAGTTGTCTAAAGAACAATTTATATCAGGGTAATTTTCACTCTCACTTTATCTCAAAGTAAAATTCACAGTTTTCCACACTCTGTTTCTATCTTCTTTAGATATTCCTCTTTGATCTTCTTGAACTTCTGCGAAAGAGGATTGTACCGGCAGATAGGAACATGCCGTAACCGGATCTCATCCGTCTGCTGATACTTCAGTTCCAACTGTTCCTCTTCAGAGACACGACGGACATGCCGCGACTTGAACAAATCATATTTGGGCGTATTCCGCAGTTCGTGAACAAAAATCTTCTTCATCCGACGAAGTACTTTCTTTTCTTCCCACGAATAAGGCTTACTTCCTGTTTCATTGATGAAAAAGCAATTCAGTCTAGTTTCCAATTCTTTTAAGCAGCATAAACGAGAATGAGCACTAAATGGATTCTTGGACGGTAGATCCAACCTGAAAAACTCCTGATGCCCCCAAAAAGCAACATCATCTTTTGAAAACTTACAAAAAGAGCAAGATTCAAGAACTTCACCTTGTAGTAATGACACAAGTAATGTCGTGATTCGGGTTAAAGCCTCTTGCTCCTCACATGAATAAGGATGATCTACCTGATTAAAGAAATGTATATAAGTATTAGTCAATACTTCTTCTACATTTACTAAACGACGCAAACGCCACCAATCATTTAGCACATGACTGCCAAGCAGACATACTTCTTCTTTTTCTTTCATAACACGTGAATTAAAACATTATTAAATATATTTTCCATTCAAAGTAGAAGATATTTAAATGTAAATAACCACGCAGCATTTAACCTTTATAGTAACAATGGTAATAACTATCATACAATTCTGTATTTCAAGCCGTCAAAATCAGATAATATCTTTGAAAAACAGAAAAACACCGGGAAATTCATTCAAAATTTGGGTAGAATATTAATCCCATCTCAAAAATCAATGAGAAGCAAAGATTACTAAATAAATGAGAATTGATAAAGGAAGTTTCAATAAAAGAAACGGAAGAATAGGTTATTTTTTAAAATCCGAAACAAAAACATTGAAAAACAATAAGATAGGAGAAAAAAAGCACGAGGAAAGGGAGAAAAAAAGATCAATAAGTCTTAGCAGAACTTGGTACATTCGTGATTGTAAACTTACCGTCAATATCAGTGATAGTACCAAGGGTAGTGCCATTCACCAATATTGAAGCACCTACGACAGGTTGCCCATCTTCTTCAGAGGTAACCAAACCGGTAACTCTGGATGTTTGCGCTGTCACCAGACCTATACCTATAAAAAGGAAGGTCATTAAGAACATCAATTTTCTTTTCATAAATTCTCTCTTAAATTTAACCTATAAACAGATTTTTTGTCTCTAACAGGTTGCAAAGATAACACGAATTATGACAAATCGAAAAAAGTGTTACGTATTTAACTAAAAAATATCGTTTTGAAAGCAAGAACTTTCTAAAAACTGATAGGTTAAAACAAAACGTTTCCAATTTAGCATCTTTTAAAAGATGATTTCTATCAGAAAGAAAGCATCAAAATCAGGCTTTTCAAGGAAAAGTGAACATTATTACCTCCTAAACGGTATCTTTTTATCATTTTACACCTTCAAAAAGGTTAAAGAACTATTAACAATGATAAAGGCAGAAACTTCTACATACCAAGTTCTGCTAAAACTTTGCGCGTTTCTTATGTAGGAATGATTTCGCAGGACGTTTCCATCAAACCGGGAGTGATAAATGTTGTATTAAAAAGCGACGCGAAAGCACTGGATGAGGTTGTAGTGACAGCCATGGGTATCTCGCGCGAGAAAAAAGCACTGGGTTACGCCGTTCAGGACGTAAAATCAGATCAACTGACGCAAGCTGCCAACTCTAATCTGGCGGGAGCATTGCAAGGTAAAGTGTCAGGTCTGGACGTTAAACCTTCAAGTGGTATGCCGGGAGCTTCTTCACAGATCACCATCCGTGGTGCACGTTCTTTCTCGGGTGACAACACTCCGCTTTACGTTATTGACGGAATGCCGGTGACCAGTACTCCTGACGTTAGCACAGACATTCAGAACAATGGTAGTGTGAGCGGAGCGGACTTCGCCAACCGTGCAGTGGATATCGACCCTAATGATATTGAAAGTATCAACATTTTGAAAGGTCAGGCTGCTTCTGCGCTTTATGGTATCCGCGCTTCCAATGGTGTGATTATCATCACGACCAAAAGCGGTAAAGGACTGGAAAAAGGCAAACCGCAGGTTAGCTTCTCTTCCAATGTCAGCTTCGATGTAGTCGGTCGTCTGCCGGAGTTCCAGAAAACATATGCACAAGGTTCGGGTGGAGTATTCAGTGCCACTTCGGGAACATCTTGGGGACCTAAGATTTCCGAACTTCCCAACGACGCAACGTATGGTGGTAGTAATGCAAATAGTGACTATGCCAAAGAGTATGGTGTACATCAAGGAAAATATTATGTTCCCCAACGTGCAGCAGCTGGTCTTGATCCATGGGTCACTCCACAGGCATACGACAACGCCAAGGATTTCTTCGACACAGGAATTACCTGGAGTAACTCACTGAATGTAGCACAGATGCTCGATAAAAGCTCCTACTCTATCTCATTGGGAAATACACATCAAGATGGTATTATCTCAAGCACTGGCATGGATAGATATAATGTAAAGGTAAGTGCGGACACCAAACTGACTAATAACTGGAGCTCCGGATTTACAGCTAACTACATCACCACTTCCATCGATAAAGCGGTGACTTCCGGTAATGGTCTGTTGAGAACGGTTTACGCAGCCCCTCCCAGTTATGATCTGGCCGGGATTCCAAGCCATGTAGACGGCAACCTGTACGCACAAAATTCTTTCCGTGGCAGTTTTGACAACGCTTACTGGGCGATGGAGAACAACAAATTTACGGAAGATACCAACCGTTTCTTCGGAAATGTATATGCAAGCTATCAGACTGATTTCGGCACAACGAACCACAAGTTGAACGCTAAATACATGGTTGGTGTAGATGCTTACACCACTCATTACGTAGATAGCTACGGATACGGTAGTAACACCGGTGGCGGTCGCGGACAGATCGAGAACTACGGCTGGACGAACGCTACATACAACTCATTACTGACCATCAACTACGACTGGCACATCAATGAAGACTGGGGACTGAATGCGGTAGTGGGTAACGAAATTATCCAAAGCAACAGAAAGAAGTATTATGAATATGGTACGAACTACAACTTCCCGGGATGGAACCACATCAACAACGCCACTACTCAACAGACGGAGGAAGAGACATGGAAAAACCGTACAGTAGGATTCTTCGGTAACATATCGGCTTCTTACAGAAATATGCTTTATCTGACCCTCACCGGACGTCAGGACTACGTATCTAATATGCCACGCAACAACCGCTCGTTCTTCTATCCTTCTATTTCGGCCGGTTTTATCCTGACGGAACTGGATGCATTGAAAAACAATGTGGTTAATCACGCCAAATTAAGAGTATCTTACGCGGAAGTAGGACAAGCAGGGGATTTCCTCGAAAACTATTACTCGACTCCGGTTTATGGAGGTGGATTCTATATGTTGACTCCGATCATGTACCCGATGAAAGGCACTACCGCCTATACTCCGTACTCAACGATTTTCGACCCGAAACTGAAACCACAGAACACACGTTCGTATGAAGTGGGTGCTGACGTGAACTTCCTCGATAACTTAATCACATTCAGTTATACATACTCACGCCAGAACGTTAAAGACCAGATTTTTGAAGTGCCTTTGGCTTCTTCTACCGGTGCCAGCAAACTGCTTACCAACGGTGGTAAGATTCATACCAACACGCACGAATTCACTCTTGGCTTCACCCCAATCCGGACGAAGAATATCAACTGGGATTTTGCATTCAACTGGACAAAGATCGACAACTACGTAGATGAACTGGCACCGGGTGTAGAGAATATCTCTCTGGGTGGTTACGTTACTCCGCAGGTACGCGCTTCAGCAGGTGAGAAATTCCCTGTCATCTATGGTGTAGGTTTCAAGAGAGATGCAAACGGTAATCGTCTGGTAGACGAAAACGGTTTACCTATCGCTGGTGAAGCACAGGTTATCGGTAAGGTTTCTCCGGACTTCCTGATGGGTTTCAACACCACATTACGCTTATGGAAGTGTACTATCAGCGCAGTGCTTGATTGGAAACAGGGTGGTCAGATGTATAGTAGAACAACCGGACTGGCAGATTACTACGGTGTCAGCAAGAGAACGGAAAACCGTGAAGGTACCATCATCTTCGACGGATACAAAACTGACGGAACTAAAAACGATATCGCCATCACAGGTGCAAACGCACAACAGGTATATTACAGCCGTCTGAACGACATCGACGAATCTTCTGTATATGACAACTCTTTCATCAAACTGCGTGAAGTGGCTGTCAACTACAAAATTCTTCAAAAACGTTCGATTGAACTTTCTGTGAACGCATTTGCCAGAAACATTCTGATCTGGGCACAATTGCCTGACCTCGATCCGGAAGCCAGTCAGGGTAACAACAACATGGCAGGAGCATTTGAAGATTATTCAATGCCGCAAACAGCTAGTTTCGGCTTTGGTTTCAACATTAAATTTTAATCTGCAAGACAATGAAAAAATATAAATCAATAGGAAAATTGCTGGCAGTTTCTTTCTTGACTGCTGCCATTGCTTCTGCTTGTACGGAAGACGCAATGGATAAAATCAATGAAAACCCTAACAATCCGTTGGATGCGCCCGCTAAGTTTTTGATTACAGACTTAGGCGTAAGTACTGCATTCAGCACTGTAGGAGGGGATTTCTCGCTCTACTCTTCTGTTTACATAGAACATGAAACGGGTATATCCAACCAGCTTTACCGCGCGGAAGTACGCAGCGGAGAGCCTTCAACGGCTACAACCTACAACAACGCATGGATCAATGTGTACGCAAATATCAAGAACGCTAAAATCGTTATCAAGAAGTGCGAAGAAGATCCTTCGGAAAAAGGAAACGTAGTGACAGAAGCGATTGCTAAAATCCTGCTCGCCTACAACGGAGCAGTGGCAGCCGATGTGTTCGGAAACACACCGTACAGCCAGACTGGTATCCTCAATCCGGACGGCACACCGATGTATATGCAACCTAAAATAGATACACAGGAAAGTATCTATCAGGAAGTGATGCAGAACCTGGATGATGCTATCACCCTACTGAATAACGGTACTGCCAAAGATACGGGTTTATCCGGTGCTGTCGGTTCTAAAGACTTGATCTATGGTTCAAGCACCAGTACACAGGCAAGTATGTGGCTCAAAACGGCCTATGCGTTAAAAGCACGTTATACAATGCGTCTGCTCAACAAAAGTGCCAATAAGACAACAGATCTTCAGAATATTCTTACTTATGTAAGCAAATCATTCGCCAACGCAAGTGAAGAATGTAAGTTGGCAGTTTACGATGCTGATGCACAAGTAAATCCGCTTTGGGCATTCAGCTACAGCCGTAACAGTTTGGCAGCCAGTGAAAGTCTGATTGAAAAGTTCGTTGAGCGCAATGACCCCAGAGCACCGCAAGCGTTTCTGGAGCCTGATCCTACCGGATATATCACTTATGGATACGGAGCTACGCAAGCTACGGACATCGCAGGCATCAAAGCGGCTCCTAACGGAACTCCGCAAGAGTTGCAGAATAATTATGGTATGTCGATGATATCATGGGCTATGTCGGCTCCTACTCTTTTAATCAGCTATCACGAAGTGAAATTCCTTGAAGCAGAAGCATTATGCCGCTTAGGAGGCAGACTGGGTGAAGCTAAGAGTGCTTTGAAAGCTGCTATCACTGCCGGATTCGAGAATCTGGGAAATTCAATTATAGATGCTGCTGATACTTGGATATATGATGGTGACAGCGATTTGGGTGCAGATGTGGCAGAAACATATTTCACGGATGAAGTGGAACCTTTGTTCGATGCCAATCCTCTGCAAGAGACAATGATACAAAAGTATCTTGCTTTCTTCGGCGCATCCGGCGAATCACTGGAAGCCTATAATGACTACCGCCGTCTGAAAGGTGCAGGAGAAAACTTCATTGTACTGAAAAACCCGCAGAACAGCAGTAAATTCCCATTGCGCTTCGGCTATGGAGCAGACGATGTATTGGCAAATCCTGAAGTGAAAGCTGCTTTCGGTGACGGTCAGTACGTATATAGCGAGGCCGTATGGTGGGCTGGCGGAAACAAATAATGAACTTAAAATCTCTCAAAGGAGAGACTTTACATAGAGTCGTTTCTGTACTCTAACAAATTAACAGAGACGAACAAAAATAGGCCAACCGTGAGGTTCGCCTATTTTATTTTATCCAAATGCATGAGATGAAGTTAGAGTAATACCATTTTTCTACCCAATCATACTTCTTTTCTATGCTTTTACGTTTTTAGCGCTTAAGCTCTTTTTGATAAATTAAAAAAATCCCGTAAGAATAAATCTTACCACTGCAAATCGGGTAAATATTTACTCAACGTAGTGCGGAGAATACCCAAGGTGATAGGTTTCACCAATACTTCAGTTGCTCCTGCATTCATTGCATTTTCCTTATCCGAGCTAAAAGCATAGGCAGTCTGCATAATAATAGGAATTTCTGTGTTAGATTCACGAATTATCTTCGTTGCCTCCAATCCGTTCATCACCGGCATCTTAATATCCATCAGCATTGCTTTGGCTCTTTGCTGGTGCTGCTGAAACAACTCCACCATTTCCTGTCCATTTTTAGCCCACTCGATATCACACTTTTTGCCTATGATAGCTTTGATTAATTTAAAGTTGCTGTCATCGTCTTCAGCTACCAAAATTAAAGGTCTGAATTCATTCATTTGTTCGCTTTCCATATCGCTTATATATTGTTTTTTTATCTGTTTTTTTTAAGCAATTTTCCTTTTCAGCCCGCAAGGTATAAAAAAGATTCATATATTTCGCTATCTTTGTGCCTCAATTTAAAAGAATAGTATGATTTCTGTTGACGGACTGGCCGTAGAGTTTGGCGGCACTGCTTTATTTAGTGATATTTCTTTCGTAATTAATGAAAAAGACCGCATCGCTCTGATGGGTAAAAACGGGGCGGGAAAAAGTACGCTGCTGAAAATTCTGGCAGGCGCACGGCAACCGACACGTGGAAAAGTTTCCACACCCAAAGATTGTGTAGTGGCATACCTGCCTCAACATCTGATGACGGAAGACGGAAGAACAGTGTTTGACGAAACGGCACAGGCTTTTTCACATCTTCATGAGATGGAAGCGCAGATCGAAAAGCTGAACAAGGAGCTTGAGACACGGACGGACTACGAGAGCGACAGTTACATGGCGCTGATTGAGGAAGTGTCCAGCTTGAGCGAGAAGTTTTATTCGATTGACGCGACTAATTATGAAGAGGATGTGGAAAAGGCATTGCTCGGATTAGGGTTCACCCGAGGGGATTTTCAACGTCAGACGAGTGATTTCAGCGGTGGATGGCGAATGCGTATCGAACTCGCCAAATTGCTGTTGCAGAAACCGGACGTGCTCTTGCTCGATGAGCCGACGAATCATCTGGATATCGAATCTATTCAATGGCTGGAGGATTTCCTTATTAATAATGGGAAAGCGGTCATCGTAATTAGTCACGACCGCAAATTCGTGGATAATATTACAACACGCACCATCGAAGTGACGATGGGACGTATCTATGACTACAAGGTGAATTACTCGCAATATTTGCAATTGCGCAAGGATCGCCGCGAACAGCAACAGAAGGCTTATGACGAGCAGCAGAAGTTTATTGCTGAAACGAAGGAGTTTATCGAACGGTTCAAGGGGACTTATTCAAAGACGTTGCAGGTGCAGAGCCGCGTCAAAATGCTGGAGAAGCTGGAATTGCTGGAGGTGGATGAAGAGGATACTTCTGCATTGCGACTGAAATTCCCGCCTTCACCCCGTTCGGGCAGTTACCCGGTCATTATGGAGGGAGTTGGAAAGACATACGGAAACAAAGTGGTATTCCGCAATGCTAACCTGACGATTGAGCGCGGTGATAAGGTGGCTTTCGTCGGTAAGAACGGTGAGGGTAAGTCTACGCTCGTGAAGTGTATTATGAAGGAAATTGAGCATGACGGTACATTGACTCTGGGACATAATGTGCAAATCGGATATTTCGCTCAAAATCAAGCTTCGCTGATGGATGAAAACCTGACGGTTTTCCAAACGATTGACGATGTAGCCAAAGGGGATATCCGGAACAAGATTCGTGATTTGCTGGGGGCGTTTATGTTTGGCGGTCCCGAGGAATCGATGAAAAAGGTCAAAGTGCTTTCGGGCGGAGAGCGTACCCGTCTGGCCATGATTAAATTGTTGCTGGAGCCTGTCAACCTCCTTATTTTGGATGAACCGACGAATCATCTGGACATGAAGACGAAAGATATTCTGAAACAGGCATTGCTGGATTTTGACGGTACGCTGATCGTCGTTTCACACGACCGTGACTTCCTCGACGGGCTGGTTACCAAGGTGTATGAGTTCGGTAATCAAAAGGTGACGGAACATCTTTGCGGTATCTATGAGTTCCTCGAAAAGAAGAAAATGGATTCACTGCAAGAACTGGAAAAGAAATAATAAATAATAAAAAGAGGGGATCGGCTACAGGCGAAATAAAAGTATTTGTATATTTGCAACATCATTTAAAACAGGTATTTAGAAAAGAATGGATGAAACAAGGCAGTTGTACATTATAAGTGGATGTAACGGAGCTGGTAAAACTACGGCTTCCTACACTGTATTGCCTGAAATTCTATTATGCAAAGAGTTTGTCAATGCGGATGAAATTGCCAAAGGCTTATCACCTTTCAATCCAGAAAGTATGGCTATAGAAGCCGGTCGTCTGATGTTGAAACGTATTGATGAACTATTAGCTTCTAAAGTGAGTTTCTCTATTGAAACGACATTAGCAACCCGTTCATATACCCGGCTCATTCAAAGAGCCCAAAATGCCGGATATAAAATCAGCTTGATTTATTTTTGGCTGAATTCTCCGGAACTTGCCGTCAACCGTGTATTACAACGGGTCAATGAGGGGGGACATAATGTACCGATGGATGTCATCTACCGCCGCTATCAGGCAGGCATTAATAATCTGTTTCAGATATATATGCCGCGTGTAGACTACTGGCTGTTAGCTGATAACAGTATTTCTCCTCGAGTGATTGTAGCCGAAGGTTACCAAAACGGCGAGGATCGGATATATGAACTTGAACTTTTTAAATGCATCAAGAATTATGTCAAATAATGAAATGCAAGAATTGAGCGATAAATTACGGCGCGGCCTTCAATTAGCCGAAAAGCGGTTGCTGGAAAAAAATGCTCGTAACGGCACACTCCTTAGTCAGGGGACACCGGATGGAAAAGTTATTTATGTGTCAGCAACCGAATTGCTGGAACGTTTGCAGGAAAAAGAAAAAGAATCACTAAAAAAATAAATTCTCTAAAAGAAAGGATGAAAGGGAAGAAACGAATAATAGTAACTCTGCTGTTTTTTATCAACATTATTATGTTGGTGGCAGCGGTTATTCCCCATCATCATCATCCCAACGGGATGATTTGCATGAAGCAGGACTTGCCTGTAGAACAGCAATGTCCCACGCATCATCATCACCCGGGAAACGACTCATGTTGCAGCAGCGAATGTTTGACTCGTTTCTACTCCCCCACTCCATCCATCCATACGGATAGCGGACCGGATTACGTATTCATCGCTACCTTATTCACGGATGTAATCATCGAACATCTATTACGACCGCAAGAGAAACGGGTTAAGAACTATTACGTCTACCGAGACTCTTTGCATGGTACGGATACCCATCGTACCACTTCTCTTCGTGCCCCTCCCTACTCTGTTTTTGCGTAAAAGCGTGAATGCAAATCAGTTGCATCTGCGCTACCTTATCTTTGTAGCGTAAAAAGAAAACAGTAAAATTTAGTAGGAAAATATCATTATGAAAAAACTTATTTTCGTGGGAATCCTGAGCTTATTCGTTCTGGGATCCTGTAATAATAGTACCGTCACACACACACACAATGAACACGTTCATGCCGCGGAAGGACATAATCACGAGGCAGAGGGACCCGATCATTCCCATGAAGGCGAATGTAGCGGAGAACACAATCATGAAGCAGCCGATGAACACAACGAAGCTGCCGAAGCCCACAGTGATGAAATCATTCTTCCGAAAGCGAAAGCTGAAGCAGCCGGTGTAAAGGTGAGCGTTATTGAACCTGCACCTTTCCAGCAAGTAATTAAAACCAGCGGACAGGTGCTGGCTGCTCAAGGGGATGAATCGGTTGCCGTAGCCACAGTAGCCGGCGTGATATCTTTCCGTGGAAAAGTAACGGAAGGAATGAGCGTCGGCAGCGGCACTCCTCTAGTCACCATTTCTTCAAAGAATATCGCTGACGGTGATCCGGTGCAACGTGCCCGCATTGCCTACGAGGTATCCAAGAAGGAATACGAACGTATGAAGGAGCTTGTTAAAAACAAGATTGTATCCGACAAGGATTTTGCACAAGCGGAGCAAAGTTACGAAAACGCCCGTCTTAGTTACGAAGCTCTTTCCAAGAATCATTCGGCCATCGGACAAAGTATTACGGCTCCCATTGCCGGATATGTGAAAAGTATTCTCGTGAAAGAAGGCGACTATGTGACAATCGGACAACCGCTGGTAAGCGTGACGCAGAACCGTCGTCTTTTCCTCCGTGCCGAAGTGTCGGAAAAGTATTACCCGTATCTCCGCACCATCAGTTCCGCCAATTTCCAGACTCCTTATAATAATCAGGTGTACGAGTTGAAAGCATTGAACGGTAAACTTCTCTCTTTCGGAAAAGCTGCCGGAGACAATTCTTTTTATGTGCCTGTCACTTTTGAGTTCGACAACAAAGGGGAAGTGATTCCCGGCTCATTTGTGGAGGTATTCCTGCTTTCTTCAGCAATGGAAAACGTGATTTCTCTTCCGCGCACCGCGCTGACAGAGGAACAAGGTATCTTCTTCATCTATCTGCAACTGGACGAAGAGGGTTATAAAAAACAGGAAGTAACGATAGGAGCCGACAACGGCAAAAGTGTTCAAATTCTGACTGGTGTAAAGGCCGGCGACCGTGTAGTGACCGAGGGTGCTTATCAGGTTCGACTGGCAAGCGCAAGCAATGCAATCCCGGCACACAGCCACGAACACTAAAGAGACTAGGCGTCGCAGCCGTCTTTTTGTGCGGCGCATCTATCAAGTTATTTATAACTCTCAATTAATGAAACATCATGCTTAATAAAATTATACATTACTCCCTACACAACCGGCTGGTTGTAGTTTGTGCGGCCATCCTCCTGCTTATTGCAGGAACGTATACCGCCATGCATACGGAAGTAGACGTATTCCCCGACCTAAATGCACCTACGGTAGTAATCATGACCGAGGCGAATGGTATGGCTGCGGAAGAAGTTGAACAGCTCGTTACTTTTCCTGTTGAAACTGCCGTTAACGGAGCTACGGGTGTGCGTCGTGTCCGCTCTTCTTCTACCAACGGATTTTCCGTTGTCTGGGTAGAATTTGATTGGGGAACGGATATTTATCTCGCCCGTCAGATTGTTAGTGAGAAATTAGCGGTGGTGAGCGAATCACTGCCGGTCAATGTCGGCAAACCGACTCTTGGACCGCAATCTTCTATCTTGGGCGAAATGCTCATCGTCGGTCTGACTGCCGACTCCACTTCCATGCTCGATCTTCGCACGATTGCGGACTGGACTATCCGTCCACGCCTGCTGTCTACCGGAGGAGTGGCACAAGTGGCTGTGCTCGGAGGAGATATCAAAGAATATCAGATTCAGCTAGATCCCGAACGGATGCGTCATTACGGCATCTCGATGGGAGAAGTGATGGCGGTGACACAGGATATGAACCTGAACGCAAACGGAGGCGTGCTCTATGAATTTGGAAATGAATATATTGTACGTGGTGTACTCTCCACTTCTAAAACAGAGCAACTTGGCAAAGCGGTAGTAAAAACGGTGAACAACTTCCCTGTCACGCTGGAAGATATTGCAGACGTTACCATCGGACCGAAAGCTCCGAAACTGGGTACTGCTTCAGAACGTGGCAAATCTGCCGTCCTGATGACTGTTACCAAGCAACCGGCTACCAGTACACTGGAACTGACAGACAAACTGGAAGCATCTCTGAAAGATCTCCAGAAAAATCTGCCGCCGGACGTAAAAGTTTCAACGGACATATTCCGTCAAAGCCGCTTCATTGAAAGCTCCATCGGCAATGTGAAGAAATCACTCTTTGAAGGAGGTATTTTCGTTGTCATCGTGCTTTTCCTGTTCCTGGCAAATGTACGTACTACGCTGATCTCATTGGTGACACTGCCTCTTTCCCTGCTCGTTTCGATCCTGACTTTACACTACATGGGGCTGACAATCAACACCATGAGTCTTGGAGGTATGGCGATAGCTATCGGCTCATTAGTAGACGACGCCATTGTCGATGTGGAAAACGTATATAAACGACTGCGGGAGAACCGCCTGAAAGCGGAAGCAGAAAGACTAAGTACACTCGAAGTGGTATTCAATGCGTCGAAAGAGGTGCGCATGCCTATCCTTAATTCAACGTTGATTATCGTGGTCAGCTTTGTTCCGTTATTTTTCTTGAGCGGCATGGAAGGCAGAATGTTGGTTCCACTAGGTGTTGCTTTTATCGTGGCATTGTTTGCATCTACCATAGTCGCCCTGACACTGACTCCGGTGCTCTGCTCTTATCTATTAGGAAACAACAAGACGAACAAGGAACTGAAAGAAGCTCCCGTTGCCCGCTGGATGAAAGGGATTTATGAAAAAGCATTGACTTGGGTACTGGCACATAAGCGTGTGACTCTCGGAAGTACAATCGGACTTTTTGTAGTTGCGCTCGGAGTGTTTTTCACACTCGGACGCAGTTTCCTACCTTCGTTCAATGAAGGATCGTTCACCATCAATATCAGTTCTCTGCCGGGTATTTCGCTGGAAGAAAGCAACAAAATGGGACATCGCGCCGAAGAGTTATTGATGACGATTCCCGAAATACAAACGGTAGCCCGGAAAACGGGACGTGCCGAATTGGATGAACATGCGTTAGGAGTCAATGTTTCTGAAATAGAGGCTCCGTTCGAATTGAAAGACCGCTCGCGCAGTGAACTGGTAGCGGATGTACGTGAAAAACTAGGTACAATCACCGGAGCAAACATAGAAATCGGACAACCGATCAGCCACCGTATCGACGCAATGCTGTCGGGTACGAAAGCGAATATCGCTATCAAGTTATTCGGTGATGACCTGAATAAGATGTTTTCACTCGGTAATCAAATCAAAGGAGCGATCAGTGACATTCCCGGTGTTGCCGACCTGAACGTGGAACAACAGATCGAACGTCCGCAGCTGAAAATACAGCCTAAACGGGAAATGCTGGCTAAGTTCGGTATTACCCTGCCGGAATTTTCGGAATATGTGAATGTGGCTTTGGCCGGAAAAGTGATCTCACAAGTTTATGAACAGGGCAAGAGTTTTGACCTGATCGTAAAAGTGAAGGAGGATGCCCGGGATGAGATGGAGAAAATCCGTAACCTGATGGTAGACACGAACGACGGCCGCAAGGTTCCTTTGAGCTATGTAGCGGAAGTGGTATCGGCCATGGGTCCGAATACGATCAACCGCGAGAATGTGAAACGTAAAATTGTCATTTCCGCGAATGTGGCTGACCGTGATTTGCGCAGTGTCGTGAATGATATTCAGAAACGCATTGATACATCGGTACAATTACCCGAAGGTTATCATATCGAGTATGGCGGACAGTTTGAAAGTGAGCAGGCTGCCAGCCGGACGTTGGCGTTGACTTCGTTTATCAGTATTGTAGTCATTTTCCTGTTGCTGTACAATGAGTTCCGCAGCGTGAAAGAATCCGGGGTTATCTTGCTGAATCTTCCGCTGGCACTGATCGGTGGTGTCTTTGCCTTGGTGATTACAACAGGGGAAGTCAGCATTCCGGCTATCATCGGTTTCATCTCTTTATTCGGTATTGCTACCCGTAACGGTATGCTGTTAATCAGTCACTACAACCATTTGCAACAGGTAGAGGGTTTGAATGTGTATGACAGTGTGATTCAGGGCTCTCTTGACCGTCTGAATCCGATTTTGATGACGGCATTGTCTTCTGCACTGGCACTGATTCCATTGGCACTTGCCGGCGATTTGCCCGGTAACGAAATCCAGAGTCCGATGGCTAAAGTGATTTTAGGAGGATTATTAACGTCAACTTTTTTGAACGGTTTCATAGTCCCGATCGTTTATCTGATGATGCATCGGAAAAAGGCTCAGGAAAGCCTGTAGAGGGTGGTCTTTTTCCTCGGTGAGGAAAGCATCGTTCCTCGGTGAGGAAACAAGTGTTCCTCGGTGAGAAAAGGGGTGTTCCCCGGTGCCGAACAAACAGATGCCTTATCATAAAGTATCTATCAACAATAGATTGTAACAAATAAAGAAAATAAGAATGAAACAAATCATGATCATAAGCACTGCACTTCTATTCTTAGCCATAGGCGGAGTGCAAGCTCAAAACGGAATTGACCAGGTATTGAAAAATATCGAAACGAACAATAGGGAGCTGCAGGCAAACGAGCAACTGATTACTTCGCAGAAGCTGGAAGCCAAAACGGATAATAACTTACCTGATCCTACTCTTTCTTACGCGCATCTATGGGGAGCGAAAGATAAAAACGAAACAATCGGTGAGCTGGTTGTTTCACAAAGCTTCGATTTCCCCAGTTTATATGCTACACGTAACAAGTTGAACCGACTGAAGGCAGGAGCTTTTGACAGTCAGGCGGATGTTTTTCGTCAGGAGAAGCTGTTACAGGCAAAAGAACTCTGCCTGGATATTATTATGCTCCGTCAGCAAAAGCATATTTTGGAAGAACGTCTCCGCAATGCGGAAGAGCTGGCTAAAATGTATGCCAAGCGTCTCCAAACGGGAGATGCAAATGCGCTCGAAACCAATAAAATCAACTTGGAGCTGCTGAATGTCAAAACGGAAGCGTCTCTGAACGAGACGGCACTCCGCAATAAGCAGCAGGAGTTGAATACACTGAATGGTAATATTCCGGTGGTTTTCGAAGAGAACCAATATCCGGCTATACCGTTCCCAAGCGATTACCAAATGTTGAAATCGGAAGTCATGGCAACGGACCGCACTCTAATGGCACTAGGCAACGAGAGTCTCGTTGCCCGTAAACAAATCGCTGTCAATAAATCCCAGTGGTTGCCGAAACTAGAACTCGGCTACCGTCGGAATACGGAAACAGGTGTGCCTTTCAACGGTGTAGTGGTAGGCTTCTCTTTCCCTCTTTTCGAAAATCGAAATAAGGTGAAAATCGCTAAAGCGCAGGCACTCAACATCGACTTGCAAAAGGATAATGCTACCCTGCAAGTGGAATCTGAATTGGCACAGCTTTACCGGGAAGCGAAAACGCTGCATGCTTCAATGGAAGAATATAGTAAGACTTTCCAGTCGCAACAAGATTTGGCATTGCTGAAACAAGCTTTGACAGGTGGACAAATTAGTATGATCGAGTACTTCGTTGAAGTGTCGGTGATCTATCAAAGTCATCAAAATTATCTGCAATTGGAAAATCAGTACCAAAAGGCAATGGCACGGATTTACAAAAGCAAGCTATAAATAGTACATAAAACCCTTTAAGCATGGGCTATGCTGAACATACTAATTTCTATTTTTAAGTGATATAAGTATGTTTATATAATAAATTAGGCACGGATTAACACTGTTGCTTTATAGTAATGACAACACTAAAGACCGTGAAATCCGTGTAATCCGTGCCTAAATATATCTCCTCTCTTTCCCTCTCTTTTTCTTTAAATTCCTACCGGATATTTCAAAACAATACATTACATTTGCAACGAACATAAAATTTAAATTATGAGACCTAAACATTTCAATTTATTCATGTTATGCTGCATCCTTACGCTACTAAGTGGCTGTAAAGATGATGACGACAATCCACTACGTTTTTACAACAGTGAATACGAAGTGCCTATGGGTGGCAGACGTTACCTCGGACTAGAAAGCGGAAATGGTGACTACTCACTTGCAATGAAAGACACACGCATCGCAAGTGCCGGAACTGAAACTGGCTGGAGCGGAGTACCTGCCGGACGTATGATTTACGTAACCGGTATCCTCACCGGAACGACTTATCTGACAGTAACGGACAACGCCACACAAGAGAGTTGCACTTTACCAATCAAGGTGGTCGATAATTACGAAAATATAGAGTTGCTCCGCAGCTACTTGTCTAACTTACCCAACGGAGACGCGAATCTTCTACCTGGCATTTCCGACATTTTTCTGATTAACAACCACGCACGGGATGCTTATTTTTTCAAACAGGGAGAACAGACCGCCTTTTCATCCGGACTTGAATTAATAACCCAAGGAAGTTACAAACTGGAAAAAGAAGAGGGAGACGATGAGAAAGTGACACTAACCCTCACTTTTTCGGAAGATATGGCAACACCTGTTTCCGATCATAAATTCATTATATGGGGAAATTCGTACTTATTTCACCGGTTGGATAAAAGCCTAAATCTGAACTGGAACACTCCGCCCATTGGAGAAACGCGGACATCACCTGCACCTCCTCCTTCCTACACGCTGGAAGAATTTACAGGAGGCGAAGCAGGCACAGGCAGACAACTCGCTTTTACCCTTTCCCAACAGGAAATACCTGCAGGAATACTGCCTTAATCAGTAACGTCTTCTGATAAGATGCGTATATTTTCCGGCAAGTATCCGCTACGGATGCGCCATTCTTGCGGATAAAGATTATTGGCACGATTGCCGATATTCTTCACAAATCCGAGAGGGATATGCCGATAAGTAAGCAAAACATACCCACGAGGGGCTGTTGCCGGTAAGGCAATGGCCTCTTTTCGTAAATAAGTGATAGCCTGTTCATAATTTATTTCTTCCGTGGCAAATGCTTCCCGGCACAAAAGCGAGGTACACATCGCCAACGCATGGTCAGGGATTAAATCCTTTCCTTTCACTTCGCCTATCTCAATCCCTGCCGACACGATTTTCAGGCTTTGTTTCATCGTCGTCAACTCATTAATATAGTAATGTGAAAAAGCCCGGATATTTGTTCCTTCCGCCAATAAAATATACTTGTCCGAATTTTCATCATTCAACCAGCTTCTGGCCATATTCAGATGCTCTTTCGATACAGGAGAAGATGTTGCTGCCCCTTTCTTATCCTTCTTCTTGAAGGCTTTCTCTTTCGCAGAAGAAGATACCGGAATCTCTTCTTCTGTCTCCGGCTTACGAAAAGCCACCAGAAAAAAGCCTTCACCTTTCGTCTTATGAGGGAAAAAATGATAGACGGGAATAGAAGACTTGGAATGATCCCTTTTATCCGACAAAAGATTTCCTGTTATATTCCAATCCTCCTGCACCTGAACAGTTAATGGTTCGCCTCCATACTCTTGTTGAATCCAACGTGCATTCTCCTCATCCTCTTTCGTATTAAATGTACACGTACTATATATAAGAATACCTCCGGGCTTCAACGTATCCCAAATATCCGCAATAATCCGTCGCTGGCGTTGCCAACAGATTTCCACATTCTCGGGACTCCACTCGTCCACAGCTACCGGATCTTTACGGAACATACCTTCACCGGAACAGGGAACATCTGTAAGAATCACATCAAAAAAAGAGGGCAAAGCCGAAAAATCTGCCGGATCATTATTGGTCACTACCACATCCGGATGTCCCCACTTCGTCAGGTTTTCAGCAAGGATCTGCGAACGATTCCGGATCACCTCATTAGCTACCAACAGGCTCCCTTCGGGAAGTACACTACGGGCATGAGTCGATTTTCCACCGGGAGCCGCACAAAGATCCAACATCTTCACCGGTCCAGTGATATATTGCCGGAGTACCTGCTCCACAAACATGGAAGAAGCTTCCTGAACATAATAACAGCCTGCATGAAATAAGGGATCGAACGTGAAAGTAAGACGTTCATTCAAATAGAATCCTTCGGAAGACCAAGGTACCTTATCCGATAAAGAATGATTGATTTTCAATTGATTCAACCGGATGCTAACCGGTGGTTCCTGTTGGAGGGCAACAGCCAGTTTGTCGTATTCTTCATCGCCCAATAGAGCGCGGGTGTAGTCTATAAAAGAAGCAGGTAATTCCATCTTTCGTTTATTAATTTCCGCAAATATCAAAAATATTTCGTCTCTTTGCAACTTTCTATGATATTAACTACGTCTAACAGACAAAGAAATAAATTAAAAAACTATAGATATGAAAAATTTTCTATTAGCATTGATGGTTGTACTGACCACTTGCACACTGGCTGTTGCCCAGACTACCGTTGTTCGTGATTCCATCGGGAAAGTAAAAGTTACTGTGACCAAAGACAATAAAGCAAATACGAATAATACTGCTGTCACGGTGATTGGTGTAGATACAGCGGATGCCGACTCTACAGACGTTGATGCAAACTCAAGTAATGTAAGCAGCACTCATGGTAAAGCCAGCTTCACATTCGAATCGGATGACAGTGATTTCCCATTCAATAATGTCGGTGCTGGTAGTATTCTGGTAACAATCATAGCAATCGTTGCTGTATTCGGATTTCCGGTATTCATTCTATTTGTAATCTTCTTCTTCCGTTATAAGAACCGGAAAGCACGTTATCACCTTGCCGAACAGGCACTTGCTGCCGGCCAACCGCTTCCGGCAGAGTTTATCCGCGAAACCAAAACTGTAGATTCGCGTTCACAAGGCATCAAGAACACTTTTACAGGTATCGGTCTTTTCATCTTCCTCTGGGCAATCACCGGTGAATTCGGAATGGGAGCTATCGGCTTACTCGTTACATTCATGGGTATCGGACAATGGATTATCGGTAGTAAACAACAGACTCAAGAGGCAAATGCTACCCGGATGTATACGGGTAATAAGGATGAAAAAAAGAACCCGAATAACGTTAGAACCGATAGTTTCGAAATCATCCCTTCCGAATCCGAAGAGAAAGACAAAGGAGTAAACGAAGAAAAGAACGACGAGAATAAATGAGCCAACTCAATGATATATCGTTAGTCGCACAGGTCGTGGTGTTCAAGAACACCAAGGCCTTCGACCAGTTGGTGAAGGAGTACCAGTCGCCCATCCGGCGATTCTTCCTGAACCTGACTTGCGGCGACAGCGAATTGAGTGACGACCTTGCGCAAGATACATTTATCAAAGCATATACGAACATTGACTCTTTCCGGAACTTGTCAAGTTTCTCTACGTGGCTGTACCGTATTGCTTATAATGTTTTTTATGATTATATTCGCAGCCGGAAAGAGACAGCTGACTTGGATACAAGAGAAATAGACGCCATCAACAGCACCGAACAGGAGAATATCGGGCAGAAAATGGATGTCTACCAGTCACTCAAAATGCTTAAAGAAGTGGAAAGAACCTGCATCACGTTGTTCTATATGGAGGACATTAGTATCGACAAAATTGCAGGGATTATAGGAGTACCGTCAGGGACAGTGAAAAGCCATCTGTCACGCGGGAAAGAAAAGTTAGCAACGTATTTAAAACAAAACGGTTATGACAGAAATAGACAATGATAAGCTCTTGCGCGATTTCTTCGCAGAAAACAAGCAGGAAATAGCAGATAACGGATTCAGTCGCCGTGTCATGCATCACTTACCCGGTCGTAGCAATCGCCTGGCTCGTATCTGGAGCGCTTTCGTGATGACTGTGGCGGTCGCACTTTTTGTATGGTTAGGCGGTTTGGAAGCAGCTTGGGGAACCATAAGAGAAGTATTTATCGGTATGATTAATCATGGCACTGCCAGCCTTGATCCGAAATCAATTATTATCGCAGCTGTTGTACTATTATTCATGGCTACACGAAAGGTTGCTTCAATGGCATAATTAGCTCTTGAAAAAGGATTTATTTTGTTAAAGAATGATAAATCTACCCTAACTAGCAAAGGAGCCCAAACTTAGATATCGTATCTTTGTTCTTCTGTAAACTAAAAGAGTGAGAAGAGTTTTGAAATTACGTATATTTATTTTATTTCTGTTCCTGCCTATATTGAGTGTTCAGGCAGGTATCATCGACAGTCTGATGATACATCCCAGGGACTCAATCGGATTAACCAGCGATTCCCTTTTGCTACGTTATTTACAAGAATCGGGAATTCCCATATCTGATAATAATAAAGTAAAACTGCTAAAAAGCGGACGGGAGAAATTTATCGATTTGTTCGAAGCCATCCGGGAAGCCAAACACCACGTCCATCTGGAATATTTCAACTTCCGAAATGACTCCATCGCCAATGCTTTATTTGCTCTGCTGGCCGAAAAAGTGAAGGAAGGGGTCGAAGTACGAGCCATGTTCGATGCATTCGGAAACTGGTCGAACAACAAACCACTCAAAAAGAAACATCTCAAAAAAATACGTGAACAAGGAATCGAGATTGTCAAGTTCGATCCGTTCACTTTCCCTTATATCAATCACGCCGCCCATCGCGATCACCGGAAAATAGCTGTCATAGATGGAAAAGTGGCTTATACCGGTGGTATGAATATCGCTGACTACTACATTAACGGACTACCCAAAATCGGAACCTGGCGTGATATGCACACACGTATTGAGGGAGATGCCGTCAATGATTTGCAGGAGATATTCCTAACGATCTGGAATAAGGAAACCAAACAGAATGTAGGTGGAGCCGCTTATTTCCCCCAACATGAGGAACAAACGGACAGTACGAATATTGTGGTAGCAATCGTAGACCGTACCCCGAAAAAGAATAGCCGTATGTTGAGCCACGCTTATGCTATGAGCATCTATTCGGCCCAAAAGAATGTTCATATTGTCAATCCTTATTTTGTACCGACTTCTTCAATTAAAAAGGCGTTGAACCGGACAATCGACCGAGGCGTAAATGTTACAATCATGGTTTCTTCCGCCTCCGATATCCCGTTTACTCCGGATGCCGCACTTTATAAGTTACACAAACTGATGAAAAGAGGAGCTACTGTCTATATGTACAACGGTGGATTTCATCACTCTAAAATAATGATGGTGGATGATTTGTTCTGTACAGTCGGCACTGCCAACCTGAACAGCCGCAGCTTGCGCTATGATTACGAAACTAATGCCTTTATCTTTGATACCCAAATAACGGGTGAATTAAATACAATGTTCCGGGATGATATTGAGCATTGCACTCAATTGACGCCTGAATTCTGGAAAAAGCGCTCCCCGTGGAAGAAGTTCGTCGGCTGGTTTGCTAATTTATTCACTCCATTTTTGTAATTTTGTGCGGAGAATCATTTTCACCACAACTTATTCATTATGAAACAATATCTGGATTTACTCAATCGTGTACTAACCGAAGGTACAGAAAAAAGTGACCGTACCGGAACCGGAACCATCAGCGTTTTCGGTCATCAAATGCGTTTTAATCTTGATGACGGTTTCCCGTGCCTGACAACCAAGAAACTACATCTGAAATCAATCATATACGAATTGCTTTGGTTTCTGCAAGGTGATACTAATGTGAAATATCTTCAGGAACATGGAGTGCGTATCTGGAACGAATGGGCGGATGAAAACGGCGACTTAGGACATATTTATGGTTATCAATGGCGTTCATGGCCTGACTATAACGGTGGATTTATCGACCAGATCAGTGAAGTGGTGGAAACAATCAAACATAATCCGGATTCGCGCCGTATCATTGTAAGCGCTTGGAACGTAGCGGACCTGAATCATATGAATTTACCTCCCTGCCATGCTTTCTTTCAGTTTTATGTAGCAGACGGACGGTTAAGCCTGCAACTATATCAACGCAGCGCTGATATTTTCCTTGGCGTTCCTTTTAATATTGCTTCATACGCATTATTGCTGCAAATGATGGCACAAGTGACGGGATTGAAAGCCGGAGATTTCGTCCATACCTTTGGTGATGCGCATATCTACCTGAACCACTTGGAACAAGTGAAGCTCCAATTATCACGGGAACCTCGTCCATTGCCACAAATGAAGATCAATCCGGATGTGAAAAGTATCTTCGACTTCAAATTTGAGGACTTTGAATTAGTGAACTATGATCCGCATCCGCATATTGCAGGAATAGTAGCCGTGTAACTTTATGAGTAAAATATCTATCATTGCTGCCGTAGACCGCCGTATGGCTATCGGCTTCGAGAACAAACTTCTTTTCTGGTTACCCAATGATTTGAAACGTTTCAAAGCATTAACTACCGGAAACACGATACTGATGGGACGCAAAACTTTCGAATCACTACCGAAAGGCGCATTACCCAATCGCAGAAACATCGTTTTATCTTCCAACCCGGCTACAGAATGTCCCGGTGCGGAAGTTTTCCTTTCACTCGAAGCGGCTTTGGAAAGTTGTAAAGAGGAGGAACACATTTATATTATAGGAGGAGCAAGTATTTATCAACAGGCTCTTTCCTTTGCTGACGAACTTTGCCTGACAGAGATAGACAACACGGCTCCCGAAGCCGACGCTTATTTTCCTGAAGTATCACCGAAGATGTGGCAAGAAAAAAGCAGAGAAGCTCATCCTGCGGATGAGAAACATCTCTGCTCCTATGCTTTTGTTGATTACGTGAGAAAATAACGATTAATCTTCATCTTCTATGTCGACCATGATTGGCATCTGCCGCTTAATGGCTTCATGGAAGGAGATTAATGTTTCGGTACGTGCCAACCCCAATGGTTGCAGCTTATCGTGAATAATACTCAATAAATGATGGTTATTCTTTGCGTAAATTTTGATAAACATATCATATTTTCCGGTAGTGAAATGACATTCCACCACTTCGGGGATAGCTTCTAAAGCTTTCGTTACCGAATCAAAGGATTCGGGATCTTTCAGATATATACCAATATAAGCGCAAGTCTCATATCCGATTTTCTCGGGGTCGATGACATACTCCGAACCTTTTAATATACCTAAATTAGTTAGCTTCTGAATACGCTGATGGATTGCAGCACCGGAAACATTACAAGCTCGTGCTACTTCCAAAAAAGGAATACGCGCATTCCCTGCAATCAGTTTCAGAATTTGCTCATCTAAAGCATCTAATTGATGATGTCCCATTTTTGAATCAAATTGTTTTTATCAATGAATCTTTTATGCAAAGTTAGCGATTTTTCGACAACAAATACTATAATCTATTACTTTTATTTGCAGAAAGCGGATAAGTCAACAATAGTTCGTACCTTTGCGAAAAACATAAATATACCGTTTATATGAAACATATTTGCTGTATCATTCTGTGTTTCTGTACTTCTATAGGAAGTTATGCACAGAATTTTGCTGATTATTTTCAGAACAAAACATTGCGAGTGGATTATATCTTTACCGGGGATGCTACACAACAGGCTATTTATCTGGATGAGCTATCACAACTTCCTACTTGGGCAGGCCGTCAACATCATCTTTCGGAACTTCCTTTGGAAGGCAACGGACAAATTATAGTGAAAGACCTTGCCAGCAAACAGTGTATCTACCAAACGTCATTCTCTTCTTTGTTTCAAGAGTGGCTGTCTACAGACGAAGCCAAAGAAACAGCCAAAGGATTTGAGAATACTTTCCTTCTTCCTTATCCTAAACAGCCCGTGGAGGTAGAAGTCACTTTATATTCTCCGCGAAAAAAAAGATTGGCTACCTACAAACATATCATCCGTCCGGATGATATATTGATTCATAAACGGGGGGTATCACATATCACTCCGCATCGGTATATGCTTCAAAGTGGTAATGAAAAAGACTGCATAGACGTTGCCATCCTTGCAGAAGGATACACAGAAAAAGAAATGGATATTTTCTATCAGGATGCACAACGCACCTGCGAAAGTTTGTTTTCGTATGAGCCGTTCCGCTCCATGAAGGGCAAATTTAATATTGTTGCCGTAGCCAGCCCTTCTACGGACAGCGGTGTCAGTGTTCCCCGCGAAAACCAATGGAAACAAACGGCAGTTCATTCTCATTTCGATACTTTTTATTCGGACCGCTATCTGACTACCAGCCGGGTAAAATCTATCCACAATGCATTGGCAGGCATCCCCTACGAACATATCATTATCCTGGCTAACACAGATGTATATGGTGGAGGAGGAATATACAATTCGTATACGCTGACCACAGCCCATCACCCGATGTTCAAGCCGGTAGTAGTGCACGAATTCGGACACAGTTTCGGTGGACTGGCCGACGAATATTTCTATGATGATGATGTGATGACAGATACTTATCCGCTGGATGTCGAACCGTGGGAACAGAATATTTCAACACGGGTAAACTTCGCTTCCAAATGGAAAGATATGCTTCCGCCAGGTACTCCGATCCCTACCCCTGTTGCTGAAAAAAAGAAATATCCGGTAGGAGTATATGAAGGAGGAGGCTACTCTGCCAAAGGTATTTATCGTCCGGCTTACGACTGCCGCATGAAAACAAACGAATATCCGGAGTTTTGTCCGGTTTGTCAACGTGCCATCCGTCGAATGATTGAATTTTATGTTCCTTAATGGAATACAATTATATTATTGTCAAACTTAAAACCCAAACCTCATGATTAGACTTCAGCCAATTAGTACGTCGGATCTGCAACATTACAAATTCATGGAAGAGCTTCTAATTGACTCGTTTCCACCAGAAGAGTACCGTCAGTTGGAACAACTACGCGAGTACACTGATCGTACGGGCAACTTCTATAATAACATTATCTTTGATGATGACCTGCCAGTCGGCTTCATTACCTATTGGGATTTTGACAGTTTCTACTATGTAGAACACTTTGCAACCAATCCTGCCCTGCGAAATGGAGGCTATGGAAAACGCACGCTGGAACACTTGTGCAATTATTTGAAACGCCCGATCGTATTGGAAGTAGAACGTCCGATAGAGGAAATGGCAAAACGACGCATCAGCTTTTATCAACGTCAAGGCTTTACGCTGTGGGAAAAAGACTATTGCCAACCTCCTTACAAACCCGGAGATGATTTTCTCCCCATGTATTTAATGGTACACGGAGAATTGGATTGTGAAAAGGACTTTGAAACAATCAAGAGTAAAATTCATACGGAAGTATACGGAGTAAAAAATAGATAAAAAATAATCCCGGTAGTCGTTGGACGAACTACCGGGATTATTTTTTATCTCACTATATATAGTATAGTACTGTATTAAGTCCAGCCATTACTGTATTTGAAACGATAACGAATGTCAAATATCCGACCACTCACCTGGTAATATCTCTCCGCCTCTTCTTTATCAGGATCTCCCAAAATCGTGCCTAGTCCCTCTGTTTTCAAAGAGAGAACAAAGAATTTTCCATTAGCCAATCCGACTCCTAATTGGTTACCTTGTGAGGTTTCCGCATTCAAAGCTGTTATTTCCGCATCAAACGTCTTCATTTTGATTGGATCCTTGTCGATCGTCATACGGTCGATATAATAAAGGTCATTCCCTTTAGCTATCAATAAATAAGTTCTATTATTAATATAAGGTGCTGTATAAATTACAGCTCCCTCTAATAAATTACCGAAATGAATTGACTTGTTCACTGATGGGATAGCTGTTACTTGATTACTTGTTGAAGCCTTATTCACAGAATATTCCTGATATAAATACTCACTTCCTCTCTTCAAAATCAAAGTCATAACATATGTACCATCTGTAAGCCCTGTAGTCTTCGGCCGGGCATAACCTAGATACACAACCTCATAATCTAACAAATCGTCCAACTTCGGTGCATCATAAAAACCATTCTTATCATAGTCTTCTTGCTTTACTGTAAATTGAAGCACTTTACCTGCAGACTGCTTGTCATAATCCATTAGAGCCAAAATACGTTGGTGCTGTCCCTTTTCACCTTCCACAAACGCCATATTCAAAGCACGCATTTCCGGTATAATCAGAAATCTATCCACTTTGACCTCTTTATTTTCGAAAGTCAATGGTGTTGACAGAAATTTGCCTGTATGAAAAGCTTTCTCCGATAACTTTTTACGCGTGTATGCTTTTCCATCCTGATCCACCACAACAGTCAACCATTTTAGTTCCGCAATCTGTTTTACTTTCAGATTATCTGTAAAACCCGGTTCCAGGAAAGCATCCGGCAAAACAAGATCTTTAGTAAAAGCAGCACCTTCCAAATCCACGCACTTGTCAGCTTTCGGATTCACAATCCATACAGAAGAAGGATTGCTACCAGAACCTCCCGAACGGAAATGCTCCAGCAGTCCCAATGTCTCCTTAGGAAGAACTTCTCGATTTTGTTCTTGATAAACGTTTAAATGTTCCTCATAAATCTGTGCGTCAGTACCCGTCGCAGTCATAAAGTTCAGATAAGAGGCTTGTTCATCTTTCGATAACACCAGCCAACCATATAAGTTGTATTTCTGCGTAAAGTCCATCGCTGTACGACCGATATATGTAAGACCGGTTTTCGGGTTAGTTACACGCAACTGACATTCTACCTGACTTGCTATTTTCTCTACGGTAAACTCCAACACCCGTTTGTCAGATATAAACTCACCGTTCAATGTCCAGTTATATTCTAATTCTGATTCTGCAATTTCTTGTGTAGCAAAAGTGATGTTCGGTTCCAATCTGGCTACATTTCCTACAACATAGGTATATTTAGCCCCTCCTAAATCAACTGTTATCTCATTTACATCCTCATAATCGTAGTTTCCTTTATCGCTATAACAGCTTCCCAAAAACACTACTAAAGACAATAACAGCAGAACATAAATATTCTTTCTCATATTCAAATTCATTTTATTCATTAATAAACCGGAATATTAATATCCAATCCGTTTTCTTCAATATATTTCTTGAAGTCTAATGCATATTTTCTAATCAAAGTCTCATCCATACCTGTCAAGTCATTGATTCCCGTACATTTGATAAACTCATCAAGTTTATAAGCATCATATGCACCCAAGTAACTTTCAATCGTACTATCCCACCATAACGGTCGGCTAGCTATATCATTAAAGTTTATCGTAATGCTTCGCTGTCCAACAAAACCCGGCTGAAAATTCTCATTTTCCTTAATGCCAAACACTAATGTCACTTCTTTATCCTTCAAAATATCATTCGGATTCTTTAAAGTCACTGTTATCTGGTCGGTAGGAGTTCCCTGATGAAAAACCGGATGAAGATTCAATTCATACATATCCGGAGTAGCAGTTGTCTTTTCCGTATCAATATATAATTCAAAAGTTTTGTCCTCTTTCAACAAGTCTCCCATCAGATTCACTTCAAATTCCAATGAATGAGTGGTAAGTCCGGGATAGTAAGAAAAAGAAAAGCTCTGTAATGCGGTTTCTTTCTGTGTAAAATAGACATATGATCCCAAATCGTATCTGCCTATCTGGTCTTTCTCACACGCAGTCAGTGTCAAGACCATTGCAGTCAAAAATAAATATATCTTTTTCATCTTCTATTTATCTATAAAATTAGTAAACCATCTCATTATCCGGCAATGGGAATATAAAATTGGCCTTTGAGTTAGGAAGTATATTGTATTTCTTATAAAAATAGTACAACTGGCCCTCACCAAGAAATTCTTTACGGGCATCTTTCAAAACCGCTTTCTTATACTCCTCTAAAGTAGAAATATAAGAGAAAATTCCGGCTGTACATCCGCGTGCCTGTGCTACTGTTTCCAGTTCTGACGTTCCAGCCACCGGATCAGTTTCCGCCAAATATTCACCACGTATATAATACATTTCACTCAAACGGATGACAGGAATAATACGTTTATCGAGATCCGTGTAAGAGGCGTCATCCATATATTTCTTAGAGATCACACAATACCAGTCATAATCACTGTGAATATCCATCATACCACCAATCGCATTCCAGCGCCTGTCGTTGGCATTTTCATCCAGAATCTCCATATAATCATCATAGTCAATAGAAACCATTCCACCATCCTCATCTCTATTATCCCACGCTTTGAAAAGCTCTACTTCCTTAGAATTTGAAAGAGCAAAAATTAAATCGTCCTTCATTTTAGGATTTGTATTAAAGCTGGCATTAGCGGTAAAGGTGAACATCTTATCTCCATTATCATCCGTATAGTTAATCACTTCCGATGCTGCATCATAAGCTTTCTTCGACTCTCCTGCATAAGAGAATACGCGGGCCTGCAAAGCAGTAATAGCAATATAACTCATACGAAAACCGCGGCTGGCATAGAACATGTCAGTTACTAAATCACCGCCTTCAAAGCGATAACTTTTGGTCATTAATAACTTATAACCTTCCTGATTGTCATAGGTCTGCACTAAATTACGTGCCTCTTCCAAATCTTTTTCTATTTTAGCCAATATTTCTTTCACTGTCAGGTAGGGTTCTGATATAGAAGGGAAAGTCGCATAATAAGGAATATATTTCTTTCCATCATCTGCTGTGACGCTGGGAGCAAACAAACGAAGAACCTCAAAGTGTAACATCGCCCTTAATGCTAATGTTTCCCCATGAATCAAATCCTGCTCGAGTGTTTTACCCTGAAAAATGGATGGATCGGCATTTTCGATGTTTTTAATCAACTCATTACAGTTAGCTATTGCATTGTATGCCGTAGACCAAATACTTTGAATAACCGGTTCCAGTGTTTTATCTGTATACTTATACTGGCAGGCCTGCCAATACTTCGAGTCCGTACTTCCCAAATTAGATTTGGTATAATTCTGTCCCAATACATCAGCCATTCCCCATGTCAGCTCTTCTCCCCAAAGATACTGGCTGGACATCTGTTTGTAAATTCCATTTAAAGCAATGCGGTAACCACTTCCAGAGTTAAAAAGATCTTCTCCATCAACCTGATTACTAGGACTTACATCCAACCAATCGGAACAGGAACAAAACGTCAATGACGTACATAAAACTAATATAATATTCTTAATTTTCATATACTTCCTTTTATTTAATATTTGTCACGATCAACTTAGAAACTTGCATTCACAGTAAAATTGACGCTTCTAGAGTAAGGATAACTCAAACCACGTTCTTGTTTCACTGTACAGAAACGGGCAAGGTCATTAGCACCTATTTCCAAACGAAGCATACTCAATCCCAATTTTTTGATTTGTTCTGCACCGAAAGTATAGCCTAGTGTTATTGAATTCAATGACAACAAGTTGTAGTCTTCAATAAAACGAGTCGTTGATTTAGTTATTTCAATGCTGTTCTTGCCATTATATAATGCTTTAAAACGAGCATTATCTCCCGGCTCTTTCCAACGGTCGGAAAGAACACGTTTATCTACGTTAGAGTTGTAGATATCAGCATTTTCAACCTTGGATACCAACGTTGAATTATATCGTTGACCACCATATTCGTACATGAATGTAGTGTACAGACTGAATTTCTTCCAAGAGAAGTTGAAACCGAATGTTCCCTGAATATCCGGTTCAGTATCACCGCAACTAATCATATCAGCCGAATCCCACTTAGTGGTCAACGTTCCGTCGCGTTTTTCAAAGATTTCTTTTCCTGTTGCCGGATCAATGCCATGAGACTTCACAGCGGAGATAGCCGTAGTAGAAACGCCTTCTTCGTACTTACGGAAAGGCTTCGCCGCATTGGCATCGTAGTTACCCAATTCTGCATATTTCTGATCAACCAAGTCATTATAAGCTTTCAGACTATTAGAAATCTTCACTAATTTATTTTCATTATGACCTAAGTTGGCAAATAATGAAAGCTGCATATCACGTTTACGAATGATATTGCTACGTACATTAATTTCATATCCACGGTTCTGCATCTCTCCAACATTGTCTTTATAGGAAGTAAAACCGGTAGAACTAGGAATAGTTACATCATTCACCAAGTCTACAGTACGTTTATTATAATAAGCAAACGAAACATAGAACAGGCGTTTCAACAGTCCTAACTCAAATCCTAAATCTGTCTGATAAGTAGTTTCCCAACCCAGATTCACGTTACCCATCGCTATCATATTGGCCCCCATTCCGGTTTCATACCATTCATCACCATTAATCTCATAAACGGTTTTCGCTGCAAAAGGCTCAAAGTTTACTTTACCGGAAGAACCATAAGTTCCACGAATTTTAAATTCATCAATAAAGTTCAACTTCTTTATAAACTCATAGTTATGCAAAGCAAGTCCCAAACCAAACGACCAGAACAGGGCTGTCTTATTATCTGAACCAAATTCAGAAGAACCATCGCTACGGACAGAAGCATCAAGCAAATAAATGTTCTGGTAACTATAGTTTAAAGTAGCCAACGCACCGAACAGACGCGATTTGGTGTCGCTCCAATCCGGTTTTTCATAAATCTTTTGTGCGTAGTTTGGAGAATCGAAGTCACCGGATGGGAAACCCAAATAGCGAGCCGAAGAACTTGTACCACTGGAAGAAGTCGCATTAATACCTACTGACAGATTGATATTATGTTCCTTAATAGTCCGGTTGTATGCAAGGAAAGCATTCATATCCCAAGAAAAAGAATTGCCACTGCCAGTAGTCAATTCACCGGATATTTTATTCGTGCCGCTCAATACATCTGTATTCTTTGCAGACAACGGATCAAGGAAACGACGAGATTCGGAATAACTTTTTGTTAAAGCAAACTGCCCTTTAATTTGCCAGTGATCATTAATATACCAGTTGGCAGATAAGTTATCTATGAATTCGTCCGCATTAGAACGATCATAACTTTTCAATGTAGCCTCGTATAAAGGATTGGCCAGATTATCCATACCCAAATTGTGCCATTGGGTTGTTTTTGTCAAATAGGTGCCATCATCATCACGGAAAGTATCATACGGCAGTTTAGTTGTATAATCCGAGAAATTTCCATAAGGTGATTCTTTAGAACGTGTTGACGAATAAGAAACATAGTTGCGTACCTGCAAACGACCGATACGGTAATCTAAAGCCAAACCTCCGCCAGTACGGTCACGATAAGAGCCTCTCATCACACCATCGGATTTATTATAACTCAAATCCACAGAGAAACGCAGATTTTCCGTACCTCCAGTTAAAGACAAACTATGCTTATGATTGAATACAGAATGTACCGGTTGAGAAATCCAATCAGTATCGACACCCCGTTTTACATTTTGCAATTTACCATAGTATTCTCTGTCGAGAGTATATTGTTCGCCGGCATCTTTACCGATATAGAAACCGGACAACCGTTCAGTTTCCAGTTTTTCAGCGGCATTCATCAGGTTATAATCAGACAGGTCCGGCATTTGCAAGGTTCCGGTCATGCTATAATCAATCTGTAACTTACCCGGTTTGGGAGGAACAGTAGTGATAACGACGATACCGTTTGCTGCACGTGAACCATACATAGCTGTTGCAGCCGCATCTTTCAAAATAGTAATACTTTCGATGCGGTTCGGGTCAAGGTCATACAATTTAGTAGCCGAGACTTCAAAACCATCCATGATGAACAATGGGAGATTCGGATTATTCTGTAAGTTGGATTTAGACAACGTTTCTGAATCCAACTCTTTGATACCTATACCAGAACGACCTCGAATATACAGTTCCGGAATAGCGTTCGGGTCCGATCCCCATTGACTATTTTCCTGAATACGAAAAGATGGGTCGAATGCTTGCAAAGCAGAAAACACATTTGTCTTTGAAACCTTCAACAGATCTTCTTTCTTAATCTGCACACTGTTACCCGTAAAACTCTTTTTGTTAATATTAGAGTAACCGGTAATTACCACTTCATCAGTCATCACAGCATCTTCTTTCAGCCTAATAACACGCGCCTTATCTTTAGATGCATCATCTCCCAAACTGATTTCCTCTGTAACCATTCCTATATAGGAAACAATAATCACCGGATGTTTACGAATAGGATAAAAAAGTTTAAAGTCTCCGTTAATATCCGTAGTAGTACCAAAATCCGTACCTTTCAAGCGGATAGTCACTCCAACCAAGTGGAGCCCTTCCTGATCAACAACTTTTCCAAAAACTGCCCGGTACCCTGATGGTACTTCACTGTTTTCAACTTTTGTTTTTTGTACTTGCTGCTTGTTATCTTTCTGTTGAGCTACCACCGTAACTACCGACAAAAGATATACCAAGGAAAAAAGAAATACTTTTTTCATAATTCGTGTTGTATATTCTATTTATGCAAAATAATATATGTATGTTTATCTAAATTTTAGGAGTATCTTTCCAGGAACGCGTCATCAAGAACAGCAGATATTTATAATGGGCACGCGTCTGTTCATCCCCAGTCATTTGTTGTTTCTTGATTAGCTCCGCCAATTTCTGATAGGTGCCGTACCATAAATGGTTCTGATTATCCGTTGCTATATTGTTCATGACAGCACGAGAACCGTAACCCTGCTCCTCTATTGCGCTTTCAGCATCTTCATTTTCCTCTTCGTCCAGAGCTCCTACTTTATCCGCGTTGTCATCTGACAAATAATATTGCCCGAACCATCTCTTCTGACCATTTATATCCACACTGTTGCGCACATTCGACAAGAACTCAGCCTGCATGATACGTTCAGGCTCCGTCAACGAACGTCCCTCCATTGTCGGACGCCATACTAATTCATATAAATCATCGATATATTCTTTAGGGCTATAAGAAGACGGATCACGATAGTACGTCAACGAAACACGCTTAGTCTGATATAAGTCTGTAATCACATTCTTTTCCTTCACTACATAATTCTTCAGAATCTTACGGGCTTGTGAACCGGAAAATGAAAGTTTCTTTATGACGTCTTCATCATCAATCCATTCCAAATCCTTCAGTTGAGTAAACAGGAAATCTAAAGAGGCTCTCTGCAAATCCTTGGGTACCGCAGTAAGAGTTGCGTTAGCGTCACCAACAAAGTGCTCATTCAGATAGAATGAACCGATATTGCGATATACATTAAACAAGTATCCTCTCAATTGCTGTACGATAAACGGAAATACCATATTACGATAATCATAATTCTTATCTTCCGCATCCATCCATTCATGCATATGAGATACTATGTAACGCAAATTATTAATACCATATGTACTGGCTTTAATCGCATCATTTCCTAAATCAAAAGAAAGAGCTGACGGATCGAACGTAGTAAGCAAATACTGTTTGGTTCCGAAACGATACATCGGATCACCGCTTTTTTCACTAATCCACTGGCGTACTACCTTATTCTCTTCCTGTACTGTTTGTGCTTCTAAAATCGGTTTGTAGGCTACTTTAATAGCATAGTAGTCATACACTCCCAATTTAGGAGAAAGCATCACTCCCTTATCACCCGGTTGAGCTACATAGTTGAAACCTACTTCATCCATCACAGAGGCAGTTATTCCATATTTCTGTGTATAAGAAGCCGACCGTAATGAATCTGTCGGTATAGCAGAAGAGCCCACCATATTCTCTATCAATCCTAAAGCAAAGCCTACTTCCCGGCGAACAGCACAACGAAGCGTTTCACTCATCAAATCATCCGGCAAACGAAGATGACGTGCATCCGGATCAACTTGAGAAGTCTGTACAAAACGCTGGATATTATTCCACTTCAGCAAATCATGATAAAGGTATAGAGAGGCATTCATAATTTCCCCAGTACGAGGATCAGCAAATGATGCATCTTTCATGGTCGTTACCACTCCGGTAGGAACATAACGAATCGTACTGTACTTCAAATTATCAGGATCAAAATCAGGATCATCTTTCGGAAAGTCCTTTACTTGGATAGCATCTTTGAAACCAATAGCCTCAAAAGCTTTATTCCAATCATTTACTCCTGCTCTTACAGCCGCTCTCCAACTTACCGGAAAATTGGGATCCATATAAAAAACAATCGGCTTTTTCGGCTCTGTCAGTTCACCACGTTTGTACTTATCAACGTCCGATACCTCTAGATTCCAACGTTTCATCCGGTGTTCCATTCTGGAGCCATCAACCTCCGTACCCATATTTTCCATAGCCACAGTACCTATTCCTATCCGGGGATCAGCTAAACGCGGACGCATCTGCGGCTTTTCAGGGAGCAACAATAAAGTACGATTTACTGTCATACTTACAGGTTCATCCACACTCACAAGTTGTCCACCTACGCTTAAGTTCATTAAGTAAGTCAGTTTAGAAATAATAGACACATTATCTCCAAAAGCTTTCACTCCCATCAGATATGATAAATCATCTTTGAATTTCACAGCCTGTCTACCCGATCCATATTCCATTGTACGTTTACCGCTTGAAAAAGGATTCATGTCTTCTGTATGAGATACAAAATAGGAAGTCATATCTACCACTACAGCCGAAGAGTCTTTATTAAAAGCAGCAATAGTGAAAGCATCTACAATGGTTGATAATGAATTCTTCTTCAATCCTTCCTGCATATTCTGATTTGCCGAACTGGAGAATATCATATTCTGTCCTGTTCTGCTGACTTCCTTCATATACAAAGTACTATCTATTACCGCAAATTTAATATGACGGGGAGTATACGACATCGTTCCCGCCGGTCCATTTCCCATATCGGAGGTTTCTACTACTTTAGAACCTAAAAGAAATTCTCGTCCCATGAGTGAAACGGGGAACTCTACGAGCAGCTTTTTCTTGTCTACAAAGTGTAACGTGAGCAGACCTTTAGAAGTTTCTACCTTCTTGTCTTTAAACAGCTTTTCGTACTTACTGAGTTTTTTCTCTTTCTTTTCCGTTTTGTCTTTTTTCTTTTTCCAGAAAATCGTATTTGCGTCTGCAGCAGGCAACGTAAATACCGCAGCCAGACAAATTATCAAAAATCGTCTCATATCGTGTTTTCTTATTATTTTACCAATTACGTATATCTTCTATCTTCTCCAGCAACTGCCCATAGTGCATCCTTGTTTCATAAGAACCTGAATTCAAACGCGATTCCATTAACTTCTGAATACGAATCAACAACCCATGATACAAATGCAGCTGATTATCATTCGATAAATTGGTGATATATCCCAAAGGTCCGAATCCTCCAACTGTATTTACTTTGGGCAGAGTAGACTGTAACAGCGTTTCAACCTTCTTTTTTTTCTTCTCACGACCTGTAGTTTCCATGTGATTAGGCAATTGCAACTTTCTCAAAATAGCGGCAACCACTTCATATTGAAGCAATATTTCTGCACGGTTCAATGATTTTCCCTTCAAAGTCGATGCCCATACACCGTTATAAATATCATTCAGGTATTCTTCAGGAGAATAACTGCTGTTATCTTTGTAATAAGCTAATGACACTCGCTTAGTAGCCACCAGAACACTTGCAAAATTCTTAATCATCTTTTGATAAACCGGAGTTTGCACTGGCATGTTACGAAGTATGGAAGAATCATCCAACCAAGTCATATTGCACAACTCATTCATTACAAAACGAGCTGCTTCACGCTGTTGTACTTTAGGTACAACAGATAGAGCCTGATTACGATCGCCTACAATATGCTCGGACAGATAGAAACCTCCTACATTTTGAAAGGCATACATCAAATATTGGTTATATTGATTAACTATCTCCGGATAAATATGAATGCGGAAATGATAGTCCGAATCTTGTTGTTCCACCCATTTATCCATATTTCCCAAGATATATTTCAGATTACTGATTCCATATTTTCCCGCTTTAACAGCATCGTTACCTAAATCACCTCCCAACGCACTCGGATCATATTCTGCATCCTGATATTGTGCTTTGCCATAGCGGTAAACCGGATCTCCCGACTTCATGGATACCCATCTCATTATCTTTTCACGAACTTCTTCCGGTGTCTTCGCATCAGGAATAAGCATATATCCCATCTGGATTGCATATAAATCATAAGCTCCCAATTTATTCTGAACGAAATTGACCTTATCATCCTGTGGCTGGGCAATATAATTGTAAGGAAGCTCATCCATTACTGAAGAAGCAATACCGTTTTGTCGGGTAAATGCAGATGCTCGCAATGATTCTACAGAAAATGCAGCCGAAGCGGAAGCATTATCAGCCAAACCTAAGCAATGACCTACTTCACGAGCTATATAAAGCCGAATGCTCTCTAATAAGACCTCTTCCGACAAGTGTAGATCACGCATACGTTTATCAGCCTGAGCTGTTTGAATAAAACGCTGATTGGCTATTGTCTTTGCTATATCATGCCCGACAAAAATGGTTCCATTAATAATTTCTCCACTACGAGGGTCCACCCAAACTTTACTCTGAGTTTTTGAGAGATTTACAGGCACATAACGGATGCAAGAATACTTCAAATTTCCAGCATAGAATGTCGTATCGTTTACAGGAAAATCCGCAGTTTGTACAGCATCTTTAAATCCAGCCATCTTGAACGCTTCATTCCACCAGTTGACGCTTTCTTTTATTGCTCTTTTCCAGGCTTCCGGAAAATCACTGTCGATATAAAATATCACAGGTTTCCGCGGAGCAACCAAATCCCCCCGACGATATGCTTCCTCATCGGCTGGCAACAGATTCCATTTATGTTGCAAATATGAAAAGGCCGTACCGTCTTTTTCCGTTGATATCTTTTGCTTTTTGGTAAATGTATACCCTAACCGGGGATCGCCCAATCGCCAGGCCATTGTCTCTTCCGGCAATAAAAGCATTGAATAAACCGCCTTCACCCGTACACTTCCTCCTCTGACTTCCTTCTTATTAGCAAGAAGAGATTGGTAAAAACTCATATCCAGATTGATCTCCAGATTATCATCAAAGACATGAAAGTTTCTGATGGAAGAGAGACTCTTTTTCAATACAGCTTTCAACTCCAATTGACCATATTTCTCATCCTTCAAAGAGGCACTGTTCTTGTCAAACAGGGGAAGACGTTTATTATCAGCTAGAAAGAACTTGGTAACCTCGAACACCACTGCCGTGCTATCCATATTATAAGCCGCAATCTTGAATGACTCCATGTCCGGCGTTATATTACTTTTCGCTACTGCCTTACTGATATCAGACTGAGTACTATATACATCCATCCGGGAAATGGGAGTCACATTCTGCATATACACCTGATCTTCTTGTATGGCAAAACGAATATGCAGCGGAGTAGTCATAGTTTGTCCGACAAGACCACTTGTATTATCACTAGTTGCCGAAATTGAAGACCCCATCAGAAAATCACGTCCAAGCAAGCTTTTAGGAAACTCAAAATAAAGTTTATCATCAATCTTATGGATCGTTATAAGCCCTTTCTTTGTCACCACTCTTTTGTTTCTGAACAAACGTGGGTATTGAGTATTCCTTTTTTTAGGAGCAGTCTGAACCGTATCCGATTTTGCTTCTATTTGCACTTTCTCCTTTTTCTTGGCAAAAACATCAGAAGTTCCGGTAGCTAACATAAAAGCTCCGGTCAATAACACTATAAATAACTTCATCACTCAACAATTTTTATTTTGCCTTTTCAAAGTCATTAATGATAGACAATAAATATTCATAGTGAGAGCGGGTTGCATATGAACCTGAATTCTTACGCTTTTCCACTATATTCTTTATACGCGTCAATAAATCAAAATACAGATGGTTCTGATTATTATTTGAGGTATTAAGAATATAATAAATATAATCAAAGCCTGCATATTCATTTATCTTTTTCATAGCGTTAGCAGTCTGGTAATAATGCCCTGCATCCACACAACAATCTGCATCTCCCTGCTCTGTCAAGTGCTTATATACATCAAACAACTGAAACAGAGGCAGATCCGTATTAGCAGGCAATTGTAATGTACCTGTCTGGGCAGCTTGTTTCAGATCCGCAAACAATACTTCATCAATCTCGTCCTTCTTTGTCAACGGATCAGCATTGCGGATAATGCCCATCAATACTTCTGTCTGCAAAATACGTTCGGATTCAGTCGGTTCCACATTTTTAATAGTCGACTCCCACAAAATAGTATAAATATCATCCAAATATTCTTGTGGAGAATATGCGGAAGAATCACGGTAAGCAGCTAATGAAACACGTTTTGTATTCAGAATCTTTTTGCTCATCGATTTCAAGATGGAACGAGACATTGAACCGTCAAAAGTCAGATTCTTTACTACATCAGGATTATCTATCCAGTCAATGTTCTTTAATTCATTCAAAACAAACCGAACAGCACGCTTCTGCATATCATGAGGAATCACTTCTGATGTATTATACGGATCACCGACGTAATGCTCATTGATAAAGAAACCACCTACATTTGCCCATGCATTATTCAGATAACGTACATACTGTGAAACCAATGCGTCATAAAGATGATCACGATATGTAAAATCGGGATCTTTATCATCCAGCCATGTATTGAAATTGTCTAATATATACTTCAGGTTCTTGATACCATAAGCACCTGCCTTCATAGCATCATTGCTTATATCTTCCGATAAAGAAGTCGGGTCAAAAACACCATAACCTAACTGTTGTTTCCCATATCTATATTCCAAGTCCCCCATTTTACTCTTAATAATACTTTCTAAATAAGGAATCTCTTCTTCAGTAGTTTTTGCTTCCGGAAATACCGTATATCCCCACTTAATGGCATAATAATCATAAGTACCTAACACCGGAGGAGTAAGGCATACATCTTTATCTTCGGGTTGTGCAATATAATTAAAACGGGCATAGTCCATTATAGATGGAGTAGTACCATGTTCTTTCATAAACACTGGATCACGATACGATTCTGTTGCATAAGCAAAAGAAGATCCCATATTGTGCATCAATCCCAGACAATGACCAACCTCGTGAGAAATGATATAACGCAAACTTTCGTCCAATACATCCTGCGGAAGTTTGGGAGTCCGCACTCTTGGATCAACTTGTGCCGTTTGTACAAACCGCATATCATTCACCAACTGAATGACATCGTGATATACAAAAACAGAAGCATTAATAATCTGGCTGTTTCTAGGATCAATCCACGATGGTCCCATCGCATTCGCAATTCCGATTGGAGCATAATTAATGCAGTTATACTTAATATTAGCCGGATCAAATTCCGGATCATCCTTCGGGAAATCCTTCACTTGCATCACATTCTTAAAGCCAATACGTTCAAATGCTTTATTCCATACCAACACACCTTCATGAATCCCCTTTTTCCATTCTTCAGGAAAAGCATCGTCTACATAAAAAAGAATGGGTTGCGTAGGTTCAACCAGTTCTCCTCGCTTGTAAGCTTCTACATCTTTAGGATATACATTCCACTTATTAGCATAAGTATTCATTTTCACTCCGTCATAATCATCAGCAATCTCTTCCTTGTTTGAAGTAAAATAACCAATTCGTGGATCCGCCATACGCGGCATCATTTCGGGAGTCTCCGGCAACAAAACAAATGACCGGTTTACTTTTACCGTAACAGGTTCCTGATAAGCTATCGCGACAATACCCATATAAAGTAAATCCTGCAAATAGCTTAAACTGGATGTTACCGATATATTATCATCAAATGATTTTATCTGATCGACATAAGAGAGCTCTTTTTTGAAAGTTGCCCGGCGCACACAAGCACCAAACATGGTCTTCTTACCATAAGGGTCAAAAATAGCCATGCGCTTATTATCGCTCACCAAAAAATCCGTCATGTCGAATACTACAGCTGTACTATCTGCATTATACGCCATCACTTTGAATCCCTCCATTACAGGCTCTCCGATTCCTTTCTTCATTGCCTGTTTTATGGACTCATCCTTACTCGTAGAAAAGATTGGACGACGTGCAAAGTTACTTACTTCGCGCATCTCCATCACGCTATCGCGTAATGCGAACTTAATGTGCAGGGGCTTCTTGATTTTTTGCCCAACCAATGCATTTCCATTGTCACTAATCTCTGAAACTGTCGATCCTAAAAGCATCTCGCGATTCTGAAGGGTAAGAGGGAACTCAAATAAGATTTTTCCTTCAATCTTATGAAGAGTTATCACTCCTTTTTTCACCTCATCTTTCTTCCCTTTAAAAATCTTCTCATAGGGAGACTCTTTTTTCGCAGTTTTCGTGTTTTTTTTCTTCTTTGCGTAAATCGGTTCTACCGTCACTAACATTGCGCACGCTAGTACCAGCAAAAGAAACGCCTTCTTTGCAACTAACTTATTCACAATCAAAATTATTTAATTATATTATAAATAATAAAAACAGGTACAAAATTATATATAATTCCTATTGAAAGTGAATTTTATCATACCAAATTGCCGTTATTTTATTCTTTTTTATCTCTTTTTGATTTAACTCTTTTTCAGCTTAATTTCAATCTTTTCATCTCGCAAAAATGCTGACTTACCTGTAGGCAAGTCAGCACTTTATGTTCGCTTTAGATAATTTGTTGTCGGTATACTCCCTTGATCAATTATCTGAGTAACAT
>SKEX01000020.1_pt1 | contig 242213 bp, 194 predicted proteins | sample 4841451 | NCBI WGS metagenome assembly SKEX01 (sample SAMN11008798, study PRJNA524170) | human gut metagenome | isolation source: fecal sample from pouch patient p38, | place: Israel: Tel-Aviv | reverse complement strand
AATCATGGGTGCTTACAAGTTCATTATAAGGCAAAAAAATGGAATTGTTAAGGTGCATTACAGAATTTAATCCCGCATATTTACTGAGATAATCCACAGCTGGAATTTAGTTTTTCATTTAAGTTTTTATTTTTGAACGAATCTACAAATGATACGTTTCTTTTATGGGATATGGAGCGAGATATCGTATACTTTTCCAGACAGCTCACTGTTCTGATCGGACAGGAGTATAAAGATGGAGTTCCGGATGATATTTTTGCATATAAACTGGAGATTATCAAAGATATTGTATACAGGAATGATATGCCAAAAGTTGAGCGGGCGATTCGCCATGTGACAAGAGGTACGGATGAACGGATGGACTTAAACTTCCGGTACGTGGATAAACATGGGAAAAAGTTCTGGGTTAACTGTCGGGGAAATGTTCTCAATGAAGGTGGTAAAGAGCAGCCATTGATGATAGGATGTCTGTCCAGAAGGGTTCTGTCAGAGAAGGTAGATATGCTGACGGGACTTATGAATTATAATAAAATGCTGGAGAATGTCGAAAAGGGGATAGCCAAGGGTAAAAGAGGTCATATGCTCATTCTGGGTATTGATGATTTCCGCGAGATCAATCAGCGTATGGGACGTGATTATGGTAATCAGGTGTTAAAGACGGTTGCTGAGGTTCTGGAAGAAATCAAGAATGAGAAAAGCAGTGTCTACAGAATGGATGGCGATCATTTTGGCGTGGATCTGGCAGGATGCAGTAAGAGAGAAACAGTGGATTTCTTTGAACGTCTTCAGAAACGGACAGAATCCATGTGCGAATTTTCAGGTGGAGCAGTATGCTATCCATATAATGAAAATGAGAAAGATATGAGCGCACTTGTCAGCTATGCTGAGAATGCGCTGATGCAGTCAAAGAAGAATGGAAAAAACAGACTTTCGTTCTTTTCTTCAGATGATTATAAGGAGAATGCGTCCAGAATGGAACTCCTGAAAGAGTTAAGAGAGAGTATCCGTAATAATTTTGAAGGCTTTGAATTATATTATCAGTTGCAGGTGACATCGAATGGATATCGCCTGAAAGGAGCAGAGGCGCTGCTTCGATATCATTCAAAGCAACGTGGCTTCATGTCTCCGGTTGTGTTTATTCCGCTACTGGAACAGACAGAACTGATTATTCCTGTCGGGAAATGGGTAATGAGGCAGGCGTTTGCACAGTGCGCACTCTGGCGTAAGAAATATGGCGATTTTAATATCAGTATAAATATTTCCTATATTCAGCTGAAAGATAAATCGATTGTCCAGAATGTGATTAATGCAGCAAAAGAGGCAAAGCTTCCGGGAAATGCGATTACTCTGGAAGTTACGGAGAGTATGCAGCTGCAGGACTATAATTATTTCAACAGTATGTTCTACTATTGGAAAGAAAAAGGAATGCAGATTTCTATTGATGACTTTGGAACAGGATATTCTTCGCTGAGTTATCTGAAAGGGCTGGAGGTAGATGAGGTTAAGATTGACCGGTGTTTTGTAAGACAGATACATAAGAGCTCTTATAATTACAGATTACTCAGTAATATGCTGGAACTTACACAGGAAGCACAGATTCGTGTCTGTTGTGAGGGCGTTGAGGAAGAAGAGGAACTGCGTTGTCTGGATACACTTTCTCCGGAACTGATACAGGGATATTTCTTTGGAAAACCGATGTCGGCTGATGAATTTGAAAGTACCTGTCTGGCTACAGAAGGCTCTTATAATAAATTTGTTACGGAACTTCGCAAGCGTTATCATGATCATCCGGTTTCTGCCAGGATACCGGAATCTGCTTTTGCAGAGAGTATCGAATATAAGAATATTCTGGACAGCCTGAAATCTATCATTTATGTGGTGGATAAAGAGAATCTTGAAATTCTCTACATGAACGCAGAGGCAAAGAAGATTACGGGGATTTATAATTATCTCGGATGCAAATGCTTTCAGGTTTTTACCGGACGTGCAGAACAGTGTGAAGAATGTGCGATGAATAATTCAGAAGATGTTGTAAATATTACCAGCAAAATGTTCTATGATCTTTATGGAAGAAAGATGTATGTCAGTGAGAAGAATATTCTATGGCATCAACGAGAGGCAAGGCTAATCACAGCACTGCCTGTAGACGGAAAAGATGGACCGCTTAATCAGAAACTGAATCAGGATCTTTATGTGGCGGAGAAAATCATACAGATGTATGAACTTGTGCAGAGTGGTGAGAAAGACGACGGAATTCTGGAAAAACTGGTGACTTTTACAGGAAAGTATTATCAGGCTGACAGAGCATCCCTTTTCCTTTGGGACGAGAGCCTGGAGTTGTGGGAAGATGTTGCGACTTATCATGATCAGGGTGTAATGGATAAGGAACGCTATCTCGAGGTTACGACTCAGGCGAAGATACAGCCATGGCTTGATTATATCCGGAAAAACAAAGTAATCTATATCAAAGACAGAGAGTCTTTGAAGGAGATTGATGAAACTTTGTATAAAGGTTTCCTTAAACAGGATGCGCAGAGTTGTCTGTTATGTGGAATCTGGCATGAAGAGCAACTGTTGGGATTTATAAGTATAGATAATCCGGAAATGGTTGTGGACAGGCTGGCATTACTTTGCAAGACAGCATTTCTGGTTGAACAGGTGTTGCTTCATAATCTGGATAACAATGGCGCAAGAACGATGCTTCATAAACTTGTGGAGAATAAACTGAATCATAATATCTTGTCTGTTTCGGGCGTGGGGCTGTGGCAGATGAAGATTGACAAGATGACAGGAGATACTACAATCCTTGCAGATGAGAATATGAAGAAACTCCTGGGTGTGGACAAGGACGCGGATCCGGCGAAATGTTACCAGGCGTGGGTCAATAACATAGCGGAAGAATATCTGGATTATGTAAAGGATGCAAGAGACACGATGATGGTCACAGATAAGACGGCACAGATTGAATATAAAGGATTTTCTCCACAGCATGGCAAGGTGACGATCCGGTGTGTGGGAACAAAGACTTCTGAGAATGAAGCAGTTGTGACGATTGATGGTTATTACCGTATTTTGGAAGATATGCTTCAGATTCGTAAATAAATAAAAAAATACGACATAGGACAGAAAGGACAGGCGTGATAAGATGTCAAAAGAGGCTAAGACAAATGCAATGAGAATGCTGGACAGACAGAAAGTAAAGTATGAGGCATTTTCTTATGAATGTGATGAATTTATTGATGGAATTCACAGTGCGGATAAGATAGGCGCACCTTATGATCAGTCTTTCAAGACTCTGGTCATGGAAGGAAAGAGCGGCAGTTATTTCGTATTTGTAGTTCCGATTGAGAAAGAAGTAGACCGTAAAGCGGCTGCGAAAGCTGTCGGTGAGAAAACAGTGGATATGATTCATGTGAAGGATATCACAAAGATCACAGGGTATGTGCGAGGCGGCTGCAGCCCGCTGGGAATGAAGAAACCTTACCCGGTAGTATTTGATGCTTCAGCAGGAAACTTTGGGGAAATCTATGTCAGTGGCGGACGCATTGGTCTGACGCTGAAAGTTCCGCTGGCAGATCTTCTGAAGGTGACAGGTGGAAAACTTGCTGAGATTACTGCATAGAACAATATGTTGTGAGAATTCAGTATACAAAAACAGACAAGGTATATGAAGCCCAAATAGGCGGACGAATGTACCTTGTCTGTTTTATATTATTAGATAAAGCTATTTATATAAAATATCGAAATTAGTTATCAGAAGCATCTTCCTCATTGATCTCGAATACATGACGTTTCTTAGCCATTTCATCACTTGCCAGGTATTCGTCATAAGTAGTGATCTTGTCAATCATTGTTCCGTTTGGAAGAATTTCCATGATACGGTTAGCTGTTGTCTGAACAAACTGATGGTCATGGGATGTGAAAAGGATAACACCCGGGAATTTGATCAGTCCGTTGTTTAATGCTGTGATGCTCTCCATATCCAGATGATTGGTAGGCTCATCAAGAATCAGGATATTAGCGCCGGAAATCATCATCTTGGAAAGAAGACAGCGAACTTTCTCACCACCGGAAAGTACACGTACACGTTTGATACCGTCTTCACCAGGGAAAAGCATACGTCCGAGGAAACCACGTACATAAGTAGCATCCTTGATCTCGGAATACTGTGTCAGCCAGTCTGTGATTGTAAGGTCGTTATCAAACTCTGCTGTATTGTCTTTCGGGAAATATGCCTGTGATGTTGTAACACCCCATTTGTAATTTCCTTCATCCGGTTCCATCTCTCCGACAAGGATACGGAACAGAGTTGTGATTGCCTGCTCGTTTGCACCAACGAAAGCAACTTTGTCGTCATGTCCGAGTGTAAAGGAAATATTATCCAGAACCTTTACGCCATCAATGGTTTTGGAAAGATTTTCTACCATAAGAACTTCGTTACCGATCTCGCGGTTTGGACGGAAGTCGATGTATGGGTATTTACGGCTGGATGGACGCATGTCATCAAGCTGAATCTTCTCCAGGGCACGCTTACGGGAGGTAGCCTGTTTGGACTTGGAAGCGTTGGCGCTGAATCGGGAAATAAATTCCTGAAGTTCTTTGATCTTTTCTTCTTTCTTCTTGTTGGCTTCTTTCATCTGTTTGATAAGGAGCTGGCTGGACTCAAACCAGAAGTCGTAGTTTCCGGCATAGAGCTGAATCTTACCATAGTCGATATCTGCTGTATGAGTACATACCTTATTTAAGAAGTAACGGTCATGGGATACAACGATAACTGTGTTGTCAAAGTTGATCAGGAATTCTTCAAGCCATTCGATTGCCGGCAGGTCAAGGTGGTTAGTAGGCTCATCGAGAAGAAGAATATCCGGGTTACCAAACAGAGCCTGAGCAAGAAGTACTTTGACCTTCTGGCTACCTGTAAGGTCTGCCATCTGGGAATAATGGAATTCTGTGTCGATTCCGAGACCATTCAGAAGAGTAGCGGCATCGGATTCTGCTTCCCATCCGTTCATCTCTGCAAATTCACCTTCCAGTTCGCTGGCACGGATACCGTCTTCATCTGTGAAGTCTGCTTTTGCATAGATGGCATCTTTTTCTTTCATGATCTCATACAGTCTCTGGTTACCCATGATAACAGTATCCAGAACAGTATATGCATCATATTTGAAGTGGTCCTGCTGCAGGAAAGAAAGACGCTGACCTGGTGTGATGACTACATCACCGTTGGTAGGCTCTAACTGTCCGGAAAGAATTTTAAGGAAGGTAGACTTACCGGCACCATTTGCACCGATGAGACCATAGCAGTTACCTTCTGTAAATTTGATATTTACATCTTCAAAGAGCGCTTTTTTACCTACGCGCAAAGTAATATTGTTTGCTGAAATCATATCATACCTCGTTTTGTAAAATCGTTCTTATTTATACATAACCGCTTATCATTGTACCGTAAACTGAAAAATTTGCAACAGTTTTTTGCTTTTTTGGGTTCTTTTGTTTACAAAAAAAAGAAGCACTGGTATAATAAGAGACAAAATAGGTCTCTTAGTGGCATAAACAAAGAGGCGTTGACAAATGAAATCAGGCATTGCTTGAGAATGGAGAGAATGCCAGTGGCTGACTATCGTATAGTGCAGTGAACTGTGCAGCAAAGTAAGATAATGAAGTAGATAATATGTAAAGAATGAATTTATAGAGAGGTTGCAAGGACTATGTTTATTACGAGAGAGTGTGATTATGCGGTGCGTGTAGTGCGTGCGCTTTGGGGAGAGAGCAGGCTGAGCGTATCAGATATCTGTGAGAAGGAATCAGTGACCGCACCTTTTGCTTATAAGATTCTAAAGAAACTTCAGAAAGCGGAGATCGTTAAAGGGTACAGAGGCGTGCATGGAGGCTATTCCCTGAATGAGGGACTGGATGAACTGACATTGTATGATATCTATTCGGCAATCGATCCGGAGATGTTCATTATCGAATGTCTGGATCCGAAATATAGCTGCATCAGGGACGGGCAGAACGGTATGCCATGTCTGGTACATAAAGAACTGGTGCGAGTACAGGATGAACTGGTGAATCTTCTTAAAAGAAAAACAATACAGCAGATTATGGAGGAGGCATAATGCCTCCTCTTTATATTTTTATAACGTTAATTTCTTTATACATGATTTAGGGATAAGCGTTTGTATTTCTGAAATACATTGTCAATCGGATAAAATCATCCGCTTCCGCTACGTAGCTCTACACCGAATAACTGCTTCTCTGTTTATCAGGACTTGCTTGTACCCCTCCTGATACAAGCAAGTCCCCACCCACTACTTATTGCTCTTCGCAACCTCCGCAGGGGACTTACTTGATTCGGTTAAAAAAACAAAGCCATAGCAGTGTGACTGTAAATTGTTATAAATACATAAAGTTAGATAAAGGTAACTTGAAAAGATATACATATTCACATCTAAAATAAGATAAAATCCCTGTTTTGTACCTCATAAGATACAAAATATGCCAAAACAAATTGGACATAACCAAAAGATTATGCTATAATTTACAATGAAATTTAGGGCATACCATATTTATGTCTTAAAATAATATAATTTTCATCAACCTTTAAGGAGGAAAAACAAACTATGGCAAGAAAGATGAAAACCATGGATGGTAACCATGCAGCTGCTCATGCTTCTTATGCATATTCAGATGTAGCCGCTATTTATCCTATCACCCCTTCATCTGTTATGGCGGAAGCAACAGACGAGTGGGCAACCCAGGGAAGAAAGAACATTTTCGGACAGGAAGTTCAGGTAACTGAAATGCAGTCTGAAGCTGGTGCAGCCGGCGCAGTTCACGGATCTCTGGCAGCTGGTGCTTTAACAACAACTTATACAGCTTCTCAGGGTCTGTTACTTATGATCCCGAACCTTTATAAAATCGCTGGTGAGCAGTTACCTGCAGTATTCAACGTATCTGCACGTGCTCTTGCTTCTCACGCGCTTTCAATCTTCGGTGATCATTCCGACGTTATGGCCTGTCGTCAGACTGGATGCGCAATGCTTTGCGAATCTTCTGTACAGGAAGTTATGGACTTAACACCTGTTGCTCACCTTGCAGCAATCAAAGGTAAAGTTCCGTTCATCAACTTCTTCGATGGATTCCGTACATCTCACGAGATCCAGAAGATCGAAACATGGGATTATGAAGATCTTAAGGATATGGCAGATCTGGAAGCAATCGCTGAATTCCGTAACCATGCCCTGAATCCAAATCACCCATGCCAGAGAGGTTCAGCTCAGAACCCTGATATCTTCTTCCAGGCAAGAGAAGCATGTAACCCATACTATGATGCTCTTCCGGCAGTAGTTCAGGAATACATGGACAAAGTTAACGCTAAGATCGGTACAGATTACAAATTATTCAACTACTACGGAGCTGCTGATGCAGAACACGTAATCGTTGCTATGGGATCTGTAAACGATACAATCGAAGAGACAATTGACTACCTTGCAGCAGCAGGAAAGAAAGTCGGTGTTGTTAAAGTTCGTCTTTACAGACCATTCTGCGCACAGGCACTCATCGATGCAATTCCGGATTCTGTAAAACAGATTACAGTTCTTGACAGAACTAAAGAGCCGGGTGCACTTGGCGAGCCACTGTACCTTGACGTTGTAGCAGCATTAAAAGACAGCAAATTCGGCGGCGTAAAAGTATTCTCCGGACGTTATGGTTTAGGTTCCAAAGATACTACACCTGCACAGATCGTAGCTGTTTATGAGAACACTGCTAAAGAAAAATTCACAATCGGTATCGTTGATGATGTTACTAACCTTTCCCTTGAGACAGGTGCTCCGATCGTAACAACTCCTGAAGGAACAACAAACTGTAAATTCTGGGGTCTGGGAGCTGATGGTACAGTAGGTGCCAACAAGAACTCCATCAAGATCATCGGTGACAACACAGACATGTACGCACAGGCTTACTTTGATTATGACTCCAAGAAGTCTGGTGGTGTTACAATGTCCCACTTACGTTTTGGTAAGAAACCGATCAAATCCACATACCTGATCCACAAAGCAAACTTCGTAGCATGCCACAACCCATCCTACGTAAACAAATACAACATGGTTCAGGAACTTGTTGACGGTGGTACATTCCTCCTTAACTGTGCATGGGATATGGAAGGTCTTGAGAAACATTTACCAGGACAGGTTAAAGCATTCATCGCTAACCACAATATCAAATTCTACACAATCGACGGTGTTAAGATCGGTATTGAAACAGGCATGGGACCAACACGTATCAACACAATCCTTCAGTCTGCATTCTTCAAACTTACAGGAATCATTCCGGAAGAGCAGGCAATCGAACTTATGAAAGCTGCTGCTAAGGCAACATACGGACGTAAGGGTGATGATGTCGTTCAGAAGAACTGGGCTGCTATCGATGCAGGTGCTAAACAGGTTGTTGAGATCACAGTTCCGGAAAGCTGGAAAGATGCTGAGGACGAAGGTCTTCATATGACTCATGCAACAGAAGGACGTCAGGATGTTATTGATTTCGTTAACAATATCCAGGCTAAAGTTAATGCTCAGGAAGGTAACTCCTTACCTGTATCTGCATTCAAGGATTATGTAGATGGTACTACACCATCAGGTTCTTCTGCATATGAGAAACGTGGTATCGCAGTTAACGTTCCTGTATGGAATCCTGAAAACTGTATCCAGTGTAACAGATGTGCTTATGTCTGCCCACATGCAGTTATCCGTCCTGTAGCTCTGACAGCTGAGGAAGCAGCTAATGCTCCTGAAGGCATGAAGACATTAGACCTTACAGGTATGAAAGAATACAAATTCACAATGTCCGTATCCGCACTTGACTGTACAGGATGTGGTTCTTGTGTAAACGTTTGCCCAGGTAAGAAGGGTGCGAAAGCACTTGCTATGGAAAACCTTGAAGCAAGCGAAAACGAGCAGAAATACTTTGACTACACAGTGAAACTGCCGGTTAAAGAAGATGTTATCGCTAAATTTAAAGAAGCAACTGTTAAAGGCAGCCAGTTCAAACAGCCTCTGCTTGAGTTCTCAGGAGCTTGTGCAGGATGTGGTGAAACACCATACGCTAAACTGATCACTCAGCTGTTCGGTGACAGAATGTACATTGCAAACGCAACAGGATGTTCCTCTATCTGGGGTAACTCCTCACCATCTACACCATATACAGTAAACGCTAAGGGACAGGGTCCTGCATGGTCTAACTCTCTGTTCGAAGATAACGCTGAGTTTGGTTATGGTATGCTTCTTGCTCAGAGAGCTATCCGTGATGGCTTAAAAGCAAAAGTTGAAGATGTTGTTGCTAACGGAACAAATGAAGACGTTAAAGCAGCTGGTCAGGAATGGCTGGATACATTTGCTGTAGGTGCTACAAACGGTGCTGCTACAGACAAACTTGTTGCTGCTCTTGAAGCTTGCGGATGTGACAAAGCAAAAGAAATCCTTGCTCAGAAAGACTTCCTCGCTAAGAAATCCCAGTGGATCTTCGGTGGTGACGGATGGGCTTACGATATCGGATTCGGTGGTGTTGACCATGTTCTCGCAAGCGGACGTGATATTAACGTAATGGTATTCGATACAGAGGTTTACTCCAACACAGGCGGACAGTCTTCTAAGTCTACACCAACAGGTGCTATCGCTCAGTTCGCTGCAGGCGGTAAAGAGACTAAGAAGAAAGATATGGCTTCCATCGCTATGAGCTATGGCTATGTATACGTTGCTCAGATCTCCATGGGTGCTGACTTCAACCAGACTGTAAAAGCTATTGCAGAGGCTGAGGCTTATCCGGGACCATCTCTGATCATCGCTTACGCTCCATGTATCAACCATGGTATCAAGAAAGGTATGGCAAAAGCTCAGACAGAGGAAGAATTAGCAGTTAAGGTTGGATACTGGCACAACTTCAGATTCAACCCGGCAGCAGAAGGAAACAAGTTCTCTCTTGATTCCAAGGCTCCGAGCATGGAAGATTATCAGGCATTCCTTGACGGTGAGGTTCGTTACAACTCTCTGAAACGTCAGAATCCTGAGAAGGCTGCAAGACTGTTTGCTAAGAATGAGGCTGAGGCTAAAGCCAGATATGAATATCTGCAGAAGCTGATCGCTCTTCATAGTGCTGAATAATCTTTTCGGTTTTTGAACGACTGTAAACAAGTTTATAAATCATTAAAAAATAAATAGATAGAGCTATTTATAGTGTCCAGACGATATATGTGGGCCGCGGTACTTTTTGTATCGCGGTCCTTTTTATAAGGGACGTCAGAAAATGAAATAACTTCTGGGGCTCAGTTTCGGAACCACTGAATTTCTAAGCATTTGAAAAGCCACTAAAAGCATTCAGAAATCGCTCAAACTCGCCTGCGGCTCAGACAGTGAGCGATTTCTGAATAACGCGGCTTTCCAAATACTAAGAAATTCAATGAACCCTCAAAATTCGCCCCAGAAGTTATTTCATTTCCTGACTGGATACTGGCTGATTTAAATACTTTCGTTGTTCTTAAACAATAAAATAATGTTGGCTATAAATTTGACAAGTATTGGATATTTGTCTATAATCAGTGAGAACTCTATAACTCGGTTTAGAATGATAGAATATGAAGGAGCGGTTATGAGGAGATTTGTGAGCAGGGATAGTAAGAAGGATTTCTATTTATTATATACGCTTGTATTTGGGGTTATTGCGGGGTTTATTTATTATCAATTTGCGGGGAATGGGAAGTCTTTGGTGTGGAGTCATGATGGGATTCCGCAGCATTTGAATTCGCTGGCTTATTATGGACGGTATCTGAGAGAGGTTCTTCATACAGTTTTTGTGGAGCATAAGCTGGAATTGCCTATGTGGGATATGAATATCGGGTATGGTTCGGATATTCTTACGACGCTGCATTATTATGTGATCGGGGATCCGCTGACTTTGTTGTCTGTGTTTGTGCCGGCGGATAAGACGGAGATTTTGTATGAAGTGTTAATCTTTCTGAGGATTTATCTGGCAGGGATTTCGTTTAGTGTGTATTGCTTTTATCATAAGAACCCGAAGCAGGCGACGTTTATGGGGACGTTGATTTATATTTTTGCGGGATGGACGATTTATGCGGCTATGAAGCATCCGTATTTTTCCAACCCTATGATTTATCTGCCATTGGTTCTGATGGGGATTGATAAGATTTATAAGAGGGAGAAGCCATGGCTGTTTATCTGGGCGACGGCTGTTTCTGCTATGTCGAATTTCTACTTCTTTTATATGATCTGTATCTTTATGTTTATCTATGCTGCTTTTCGATATTTTGGTATTTTCAGCAGGAGAAGCGTGAAAGATGTCCTGGTGTGGTTGGTGAAGTTTATTGGTTATTATGCGGTGGCGTTGATGATCGCAGCGGTTATTTTTCTGCCGGTGATTATGACACTTTTTGGGACGGACAGATTTCAGGCAGAGAATTATGTGCCGCTTTTGTATGATAGGATTTATTATGAGAAATATCTGGGTGATCTGATCGGGGAGAATATGATCCAATGGGGGGTTGCCGGGTATTCTGCTGTTGCTATGGCTGGTGTGTTTGTGCTTTTTTCCAGGAAGAAGAAGTACCTGGATCTGAAATTGGGATTTGGGCTGTTGAATCTGTTTTTACTGGTGCCTTTTGCAGGGCATGTGCTCAATGGTTTCTCCTATGTGTCCAACAGGTGGATCTGGGCTTATGGGATGATGATCGCGTATATTTTCGTGAAGGCGTATCCTGAGCTGTTTACTCTGACTGTGAGGGAAAAGAAGAAGATTTTTGTTATGGTCGTGGCGTATTGTGTGCTGGCATTGTTTGCGAAGGCTGCCAGGACGCAGAGAAATATGGCTGGTGTGCTGGTTCTGGTATTGGCTGTGTTTACGGTTACTTCTTTTGGAAATATTTTTCTGCAGGGGAAGTATATGTGCGGGCTTCTCAGTGCTTTGCTTGTGGTGAGCATTATGTTGAATGTTTCTTATCAGTATTCTTATGAGAAGGATTATCTGTCGGAGTTTGCAGCCGAAGAGGAGTCACTGGATAAGCTGGAGTCGAATACGGATAAGGCGGTTCTTGCTGCCGGGGATTCAGGTGTCTATCGTTATGACCAGTATGGGGCATTGCCCTATGATAATACTTCTATGTATATGGGTACGAACAGTACTGCTTATTATTTCAGTCTTGCAAACAGCAGTATCAGTGATTTTTTCAGCGAGATGTATCTGAATACACCATGGGAACAGCATTATGAGAATCTGGACGGAAGGACGATCCTGGACAGGCTGGCTTCTGTGAAGTATTTTGTGATAAGTGGTGATAATTTTCGCTATCTTTCCTATGGATATAACAGGGAGAAGGGTTCTGCAGGAAAGGGAAAAAGTGAGTGCAGGGCTTATGAGAATGAGAATGCACTGCCTCTGGGTTATACTTATGACAGCTATATTCCTGTATCGGAATATGAGGAAATGGATGTGATAAAAAAGCAGCAGGCTCTGATGGACGGTGTGGTGCTTGAGGAGAGTACACTGCCTGAGGCATCTGTTGATGCTGATGATGAGAATATTCAATATCGTATGGAGGCAGGGGATGGTTGTGCTCTGTCTAAGGGAGCAATCAGGGTGACGAAGGAAGGGGCACAGCTGAAGCTTGTGTTCCATGGCCTTACGGACAGTGAGAATTATCTGATCGCAGATAATCTGGATTATGACAGTCTTTCACCGAGGGAACTGATTGGTAACAGTCAGTGGAAGAAGATGTCTGAGTATGACCAAAATAAGGTTCTTGATGAGGACAGCCAGTGGCGGTACTGGAAGGAGTCAAAGGAAGCGGCTATGACGGTCAGTTCCAATGATGTGACCAAGACCATAAAGATTTTTACGGATAAGTATAATGCCTACAGTGGACGGCATGATTTTCTCTGTAATATGGGATATTCCAGATCAGGGGTTCGTACTATGACAATCACCTTTGCCAATACAGGTGTTTATACCTATGATAAATTAAGGGTTGTCAGCCAGCCGGTACAGGGGATTGAGGCAAAGACTGTGAAGCTGGGTGAAGAAGCTCTCGAGAATGTAAAAATGGGAACAAATGAGATCGCAGGGAATATCAGTATTTCCAAAAAGAAAGCTCTTGTATTGTCTGTCCCGTACAGTAAAGGATTTACAGCTTATGTGGATGGCAAAGAAACAAAGCTTCAGAAGGCAAATACCATGTTTATGGCGTTGGAACTCGAACCTGGTTCCCATGAAATACGATTGACATATTGTACACCATATTTAAAGGTAGGCCTGGCACTCAGTCTGGCTGGCTTAGTGGTTTATTTTATGTTGGTGGCCGTTCGAAGAAAAAAACGTTGCTGAGAATGGAATAATGGACTTTTCTGTAAAGTCGTGTATAATAGAACAGGTAGTTTAGATTCAAAGTTTTATTGCTACAGGCAATTTGAAATGGAATTGCAATAGTTATGTTGCTGATGACAAAGTAAACAGCAGCGGATTATAATTAAAAATGAGGAATGACATCATGAGTAAATTATCAGTAGTGCTTCCGGCATATAATGAAGAATTAATGGTAGGAAAAACCTGTCGTGTGCTGGCGGAAGTCCTTACGAAGGCAGAGATTCCCTATGAACTGGTTGTGGTAAACGATGGCTCCGGTGACCGGACATGGGAAGAGATTCAGAAAGCAGGAGAAAAGGACGCAAATGTAACAGGTGTACTTTTTTCGAGAAATTTTGGAAAAGAGGCAGCGATTTTTGCAGGACTGGCACAGGCCAGTGGCGATGTAGTTGCTGTTATGGACTGTGATCTGCAGCATCCGCCCCAGACGCTTATTGAGATGTACAGATTGTGGCAAAATGGATATGAAGTAATCGAGGGCATAAAAGCGGACAGAGGAAAAGAAGGCTTTTTACATAAAGAATGTGCCGGCTTCTTCTATGATATTATGTCAAAGGCTACGAGAGTTAATATGAAGGACGCATCTGATTTTAAGATGATGGACAGGAAGGCGGTGGACAGCATTCTGTCAATGCCTGAGCGGAATATGTTCTTTCGTGCTACTTCTTCCTGGGTGGGATATAAGACCACAAGTGTAGAATTTGAAGTGCAGGAAAGAGAAGCTGGTGTTTCCAAATGGTCTCCCTGGGCACTGGTGAAGTATGCGTTTACGAATATTGTGGCATTTACGACAGTTCCGCTGCAGTTTGTTACGATCACAGGTTTGCTTTGTTTTATCTGCTCTGTGATTCTTATGATCTATTCACTGGTTCAGTATTTTACAGGTTCCGCTGTGGAGGGATATACGACTTTGCTGATGGTTCTGCTTCTGGTGGGCAGTGCCATGATGATCAGTCTTGGAATCATTGGATATTATATTTCCAAGATTTATGAAGAGGTAAAGCGCAGACCGCGATATATTATTTCCAAAGTTATTAAAAAGGGAAGAGAACATAATTAATCATTACAAACGAAAGATATTGCAATCGTGCCATATGTTTGAACTGGTGTACCACCAAGTTGAACATACGATCAGGTATATAACTATGAATATATTTAAATGATAAAAATGAAGGAAATAAAACAGTTATGAAACAATGGATCAGAAAAATGTATGAAAGTTCCGTAATCCGCTATGTTTTTTTTGGCGGATGCACTACGCTGGTGAATCTGGTCAGCTTTTTTGTTCTGAGAAAACTTGATGTGGAACTCAATATTGCTAATATTATTTCTATCATACTGGCGATTCTGTTCGCCTATGTGGTAAATTCGAAATTTGTTTTTCAGGATAAATGTGAAACTCTGAGAGATCATATTCAGCCATTTTGTAAATTTATCAGCGCCAGATTAGTGACTATGGTGATTGAGGTTGGCGGTGTCTGGCTGCTTGTGTCAGTAATGGGACTAAATGATATGATCGGTAAATTTCTGACGCAGTTTATCGTGCTGATATTGAATTACATATTTAGTAAATTTTTTGTATTTACAACAGGAAAGAGAGGGAAGAACTCATGACATTGCAGGAAGCTGTTTCCAATATTGAACCGTTAGATCAGAAAGCTATGGTTATTGCACAGAAAAGATGGGACAGTATTGCGAAACCATTACATTCTCTTGGAAAACTGGAAACTCTGTTGACACAGGTTGCAGGAATTACAGGGAATGCTGATATTGACCTTTCTAAAAGAGGTCTGGTCGCTATGTGCGCAGACAATGGTGTGGTAGAAGAAGGGGTGACTCAGACAGGGCAGGAAGTAACTGCAATCGTGGCAGAGAATTTTCTGAGATATGATACCTCCGTTGGTGTGATGTGTAAACAGAATCATGCGGAGATTTTTCCGGTAGACATGGGTATGGTAACTGATACAAAAGTACGCACAGATCACAAGGTTGCGTATGGTACGCAGAATATGACCAAAGGCCCTGCCATGACAAGAGAACAGGCCATAAAAGGTATTGAAGCAGGAATTGCTATGGTAGAAGAGTTAAAAAATAAAGGGTATAAGATTCTTGCAACAGGAGAGATGGGAATCGGAAATACGACTACCAGCAGTGCGGTGGCTTCTGTATTGTTGGATCAGCCGGTAGAAGAGATGACTGGACGTGGCGCAGGGCTGACAAGTGAAGGTCTGGTACGAAAAATCGCAGCAATCAGGAAAGCAATTGAGCTGAATCAGCCGGATCCTTCAGATGCAATCGATGTCCTGGCGAAGGTTGGTGGTCTGGATATCGCAGGAATGGCGGGTGTATTCCTTGGCGGAGCGGTTTATCATGTTCCGGTTATAATGGACGGATTTATTTCCTGCGTTTCTGCATTGATCGCGATGCAGATTTGCCCGGCAGCAGGGGACTATATCCTGGCATCTCATGTATCGAAAGAGCCGGCTGCGCATCTGATTCTGGAGCATATGAAGAAAGAAGCGATTCTTTATGCGGATATGTGTCTTGGTGAGGGAACCGGTGCGGTAGCTTTATTCCCGATTCTTGATCTGGCGGCGGCTGTTTATCATTCTATGAGTACTTTTGAAGATATCAATGTGGAACAGTATGAGGAGCTGAAATAATGTTGACAATTGTGACCGGAGGAAGCGGAAGCGGGAAATCGGCTTTTGCGGAGGATAAGGTGCTTGCTTTCGGGGAAGCACAGAGGGTTTACATAGCAACAATGCATCCGTTTGATGAAGAAAGCCATAAAAGAATCGAGAGACACCGCAAAATGCGTGCCGGAAAAGGCTTTGAGACGATAGAATGCTATACCGGACTGAAAGATGTGCAGCTGCCGTCTGGCTGTGTGGTCTTGCTGGAATGCATGTCTAATCTGGTGGCAAATGAGATGTTTGAAGAGCAGGGAGCACATGAACAGACAGTAAAGGATATCATGAGTGGAATTGATGAACTGGTCCGGCAGGCAGCACATGTGGTGATCGTGACGAATGAGATTTTTTCAGATGCGGTCGTATTTGATAAAGAAATGGCTTCTTACTTAGAATATCTCGGAAAGATCAATCAGGCTGTCGCACTGAGAGCGGATGAGGTAGTGGAAGTTGTTTATGGGATCCCAGTGTATCAGAAGAAGTAGAAGAGATATTTATGATAATAAATATGATAAGAAATAAGAAGTGCTATTAAAAATAGTGTGAAAAAGAGGAAGTGCAAATGAAATCTCTATGGAATAATTTTAAGGTAGCGTTTGCCATGTTTTCAAAGATTCCCATGCCTCGTGCGGACTGGACGAAGGAAAACATGAAATATATGTTTTGCTTTTTTCCATTTATTGGAACAGTAATCGGTGCATTGACGATGCTGGTGGCATATCTGGGACTGCGTTTTGAGTATCAGTCGGGTTTTGTGACTGCGGTTTTAGTTCTTGCACCTGTGTTCGTGACAGGCGGGATTCATGTGGATGGTCTGCTGGATACTTCGGATGCGCTCAGTTCCTGGCAGGAGAGAAGCAGAAGGCTGGAGATTCTTAAAGATTCCCATGCCGGGGCATTTGCTGTTATTACGGCTGCGGTGTATTTTGTTTGCTGGTATGGGGCATACAGCCAGTTATTTGGCATTGAGGAAAATATGAAAGCAATTGGGATTCTGAGTCTGGGCTTTATGGTTTCCAGATGCCTTTCAGGGATTGGTGTTATTACTTTTCCAAAGGCAAAGGCTGATGGTACGGTAGCAGAATTTTCAAGAAATTCTTCGGATGTGATATCAAGAAATATACTGGTGGTTTATCTGGTGATTCTTGCAGTTTTGATGATCTGGATCGAGCCGGTATGGGGAATTGCAGCTTTTGCAGGAGCGTTGCTGATCTTTGGATATTATCATCATATTGCAATGAAGTATTTTGGCGGAACGACCGGGGATATATCGGGATTTTTCCTGTGTATCTGTGAGGTTGGAATGGCTGTGATCCTTGCTGTGATCACAAATTTCTGAGTCAGGTGGATATTCGGCAATGGAAAGCAGGAAATATACCTGATTTAGTCAGAATATGAAATATCTGGCAGGAATTGATAAGGAGAGTGTGGAAAATATGGAGATGATCATTGGCGGTGCATATCAGGGAAAAACTGTTTATGCAAAAAAGGAATATCCTCTGTTAAACTGGGCGGATGGAGATAAAGTAACCGAAGAGGAACTGATGAGAGCACAGGGGGTTACGGATTTTCAGAAATATATCCGCAGAGAACTGGAAAAAGAGAGAGATGTATCAGAACTTGCTGAGCAGATTATTCTTAAAAACCCGGATGTTATTCTTGTCTCTCAGGAAGTGGGATATGGAGTAGTACCGGTAGATGCCTTTGACAGGAAATACCGGGAAGCAGTAGGCCGTGTGTGTACAAAACTGGCGGCATACAGCCATAAGGTGACAAGGGTAGTCTGTGGAATCGGGACGGTGATCAAAGATGATTAAACTATGGCTGATTAGACACGGAAAGACAGAAGGAAATAAACTTGCCCGTTATATTGGCACAACGGATGAACCGTTATGTCAGGAGGGAATAGAATTCCTGAAAAAGATGGATTATCCGAAAGTGCAGGAGATTTATGTAAGTCCGCTCAGACGTTGTGTTCAGACTGCTGAGATTCTTTTCCCGGAGAAACCGGTACATATTATCGAAGAACTGGCAGAATGTGATTTTGGCGAATTTGAGAATAAGAATTACAAAGAACTGGATGGAAATCCGAATTATCAGGCATGGATAGACAGCAATGGAACTTTACCGTTTCCCGGAGGGGAGAGCAGAGAAGAATTTAGAAACAGAAACCTTAGGGGATTTGAAAAAGTAGTAACTAGCTGTATCCGTAGTCACGTAACTGAGGTGGCTTTGGTGGTTCATGGCGGCACGATCATGAATATTATGGAAGAGTATACAGATATACAAAAACAGTTTTATGAATGGCATGTCAAAAATGGTGGTGGCTATGAGGTTGAACTGGATGAGAATATGTGGAAGAACGGAAGAAAGCAGTTAAAATTAAAATCATCCATTATGGAAGGCTGATCAGGATTCACATCGTGCAGCGTTTTGCCGGGCACGGAGTGATCAGCAACACGTTTGGCGAGGATATACGAAAATCCTGAATTATAAAATATTGACAAATCTGAAAATCTGTCATGAAATCATTTTCAATATAAAAGAACGAAGTTGTTCATTTGTTAAAAATGGACGCTTCGTTCTTTTTTATTTCCGCACATCTACAAGAAACTTCGAGAAAAAAACGGAAAACTAAAAATATTTTGAAAAACCAAAAAGATTTTGTGATTCTCTCTTGCATTATGTGAAGAAATATGTTAGAGTATTAGTATAAAATTCCTAAACAATAGGTAAAAAGCAATAGTGAATTGGTGATTTTTAACAAGTAAAAGGAGGAACTATATGCTGGTAATTGGTAATGGAAGAATGATCACACGGGACGCATCCAACCCATTTGTTGAGAATGGTGCTGTTGCAATGGATGGTAACACCATAGTAATGGTGGGGGTAACTGAAGAAGTAAAGAAGGCTTATCCGGATGCCGAATTTGTTGATGCGAAGGGTGGAGTTATCATGCCGGCATTTATTAATGCCCATGAGCATATTTACAGCTCCTTCGCACGAGGATTAAGCATTAACGGATATAATCCGCAGGGCTTTCTGGATATCCTTGACGGATTGTGGTGGACAGTAGACCGACATCTTACACTGGAGCAGACGAAGCTTTCTGCATATGCAACCTATATTGACTCTATTAAAAATGGCGTAACAACAGTATTTGACCATCATGCAAGTTTTGGACATATTACAGGTTCACTCAGTGCGATTGAAGAAGCAGCCAGAGATTTAGGTGTGCGTACCTGCCTCTGCTACGAGATTTCTGACCGTGACGGAATGGAGAAATCCAGAGAATCTGTAATGGAGAACGTGAATTTTATCAAACATGCACTTGCAGATGACAGCGACATGATTGCCGGAATGATGGGTATGCATGCGTCCTTTACAATTTCTGATGAGACAATGGCTCTTTGCAACGAACTGAAGCCGGAAGGCGTCGGATATCATATTCATGTAGCGGAAGGAATTTATGATCTTCATCAGTGTCTGAAAGAACATGGTAAGCGTATCGTTGACCGTCTTTATGACTGGAATATCCTGGGACCGAAGACGTTGCTGGGACATTGTATTTATGTCAATGAACATGAGATGGATCTGATCAAGGAGACAGATACCATGGTGGTACATAATCCGGAATCTAATATGGGAAATGCCTGTGGATGTCCTCCAACTATGAGAATGGTACAGAAAGGAATTCTCACAGGTCTTGGTACAGACGGATATACTCATGATATGATGGAATCCTGGAAAGTTGCAAATGTACTTCACAAACATCATCTCTGCGATCCGAATGCGGCGTGGGGTGAGGTTCCGCAGATGCTCTTTGAGGGAAATGCGAAAATTGCCAACAGATACTTTAAGAAACAGCTAGGTGTGCTCAAAGAAGGAGCTGCCGCAGATGTGATCGTAATTGATTATGATCCGCTGACACCAATGAATGAGAATAATATTAACGGACACCTGATGTTTGGGGTAAACGGAAGCATGGTTCAGACTACCGTATGTAATGGTAAAGTTCTTATGAAAGACCGAGAGGTTCTTGTATGCGATGAAGCGAAAGTGATGGCAGACTGCCGTCGGGCTGCAAAAGAACTTGCTGATGATATTAATGGCTGATTCTTGAACTAATTTTGCTGGCACTTTTAAAGGCAAGAGGAGAAGAAAAAGTATAATAAAGGCCAGACAGGAAATTCTGTCTGGCTGAAATAAACATGAATAAAAAATAATGGAGGATCGGATTATGAGTGAAGTCATGACCTGTATGCCCTTTGAACAGTTAATGAACTGGGTATTAGAAGAGAAGAAAACAAAAGGAACCGTATTCGGACAGCACAGAGCTTATGTGGCAGAAGCTGATAAGAAGCTGAATATTTTTGAAAGAAATTTAGAGACACCGATCGGACCGGCAGCAGGACCACATACACAGCTGACACAGAATATCGTTGCTTCCTATTATGCAGGAGCACGTTTTTTTGAATTGAAAACTGTTCAGAAGATGGACGGCGCAGAACTTGCAGCCTGTATTAACAGACCATGTATCCTTGCTGAGGATGAAGGATATAACTGCGAATGGTCTACAGAGCTTTATGTTCCTCAGGCGATGGGTGAGTATATCAAAGCATGGTTTATTCTCCATGTAATCGCAAAAGAATTTGATCTTGGTGCACAGGATGGATTCCAGTTTAATATTTCTGTCGGATATGATCTCGAGGGAATTAAAACACCAAAAATTGATGGCTTTATCAATAACATGATGGAAGCGAAGGATACGGAAATCTTTAAAGAATGTAAGCAGTGGTTATTAGATAACGTAGATAAATTTGAGAAAGTTACAAAAGAAGATATCGAGGCAATTCCGTCTGATATCTGTAATTCTGCGACAATCTCTACTCTTCACGGATGTCCTCCGAATGAGATTGAGAGCATTGCAACTCATCTGTTTAAAGAGAAACATCTGAATACATTTATCAAATGTAATCCAACTCTTCTTGGATATGAATTTGCGAGAAAAACGATGGATGACATGGGATATGATTACATGGTATTCGGTGATTTCCATTTCAAAGATGATTTACAGTATGAGGATGCTATCCCGATGTTTAAGAGACTGCAGGCACTTGCAGATGAGCTGAATCTTGCATTTGGTGTGAAGATCACGAATACATTCCCTGTAGATGTTACAAGAAATGAGCTTCCAAGCGAAGAAATGTATATGTCCGGAAAATCTCTTTTCCCGTTATCCATTTCTCTTGCAGCAAAGCTTTCCAGAGAATTTGATGGAAAACTTCGTATTGCTTATTCCGGTGGAGCTGATTACTATAATATTGACCTTATCGTTAAAAGCGGTGTATGGCCTGTGACAGTAGCAACTACCTTGCTGAAACCAGGCGGATATCAGAGATTTACACAGATGGCCCAGAAAGTTATGGCTGCCGGTGTTGAAGAATGGACGGGTATTGATGTAGCTGCACTTGAGCAGCTTGCTGAGGATGCGAAGAAAGATGCACATCATGTAAAGAGCATCAAACCTCTTCCGAAGAGAAAAACAGACTCAGAAGTTCCGCTTCTTGACTGCTTCTTTGCTCCATGTGAAGAGGGATGTCCGATTCATCAGGATATCACAACTTATGTGAAACTGGCAGGAGAGGGAGATTATGCACAGGCATTAAGAGTTATCCTTGAGAAGAATGCCCTTCCGTTTATCACAGGTACTCTCTGCGCACATAACTGTATGTATAAATGTACACGTAACTTCTATGAAGAACCTGTAAATATCCGTAACACCAAGCTTATTGCAGCACAGAATGGATATGACACAGTGATCGGTGAAATCAAAGCGGGTACGGCAAATGGTAAGAAAGTAGCTGTTGTCGGTGCGGGTCCTGCAGGTATTGCTTCTGCATATTTCCTTGCAAGAGCCGGTGCTTCGGTAACAGTATTTGAGAAAGAAGAGAAAGCCGGCGGTGTGATCCGTTATGTAATTCCGGGATTCCGTATTTCTGGTGAAGCAATTGATAAAGATATTTCTTTCATTGAGAAAATGGGTGTGGAAATCAAAACCGGTACAGAAATCACATCCGTACAGGAATTAAAAGAACAAGGATACGATGCAGTGATCGTTGCAGTAGGCGCAAACAAACCGGGAACCTTGAAACTTGAAAAAGGCGAAACGGTCAATGCACTGAAATTCTTAAGAGATTTTAAAGAATCAGATGGCAAAGTTTCTCTCGGAAAGAATGTTGTTGTTATCGGCGGTGGAAACACAGCTATGGATACGGCAAGAGCTGCAAAACGTACAGAGGGTGTAGAGCACGTTTATCTGGTATACAGAAGAACAAAACGTTATATGCCTGCAGCAGAAGACGAGCTGTTGGAAGTTCTGGAAGAGGGTATTGAATTCAGAGAACTTCTTTCACCGGTATCTCTGGAGAATGGCAGGCTTTTCTGCAAGAAGATGGTACTTGGCAACATGGATGCTTCCGGACGTGCCAGCGTAACAGAAACGGATGAAACAGTAGAGGTTCCGGCCGATACAGTGATCGTTGCAGTAGGTGAGAAAGTTCCGACAGAGTTCTATGAAGCAAATGGCATTGCAGTCAATGAACGAGGAAAAGCCCGCATCAATGACAAGACAATGGAGACAAGTGTAGAAGGTGTTTATGTAGCCGGTGATGGTGCGAAGGGTGCTGCTACGATCGTAGAAGCAATACGTGATGCGCAGATTGCGGTAAAAGCAATTCTCGGACATGATATCGTAAAAGGTCAGCCGGTACCTGGAACAGAAGAAGACTGCTATTCTAAGAAAGCAATTCTTAAAGAGAGTAAAGATGCTGCAAATGAAAGTGAACGCTGCCTGACTTGTAATAAAGTCTGTGAGAACTGTGTGGATGTATGTCCAAACAGAGCAAATATTTCCATCAAAGTGCCGGGAATGGCTATGAACCAGGTAATCCACGTAGATTATATGTGCAATGAATGTGGCAACTGTAAGAGCTTCTGTCCATATGCAAGTGCACCATATAAAGATAAATTTACATTATTTGCTTCAGAAGCAGATATGGCAGACAGCACAAATGACGGATTTGCAGTGATCAATCCGGAAACAAAAGAGTGTAAGGTTCGTCTGCTGGGTCAGATTTCTGACTGTAAGGCGGATGATGCCAATGATAAACTGTATGAGGGTCTTCGCAGACTGATCTGCGCGGTGATCGATGATTACGGTTATCTGATCATGAAATAGGTATTTCTGTTTATATAATCTTTATGTGACGGTGATTCCTTTTTCTGAAAATAGCAGAAAATAAAAAGAAATTAATACACTGTCCACAGTACCAAAGGCTGTGGACAGTGTGCATATCAGGCTGAACGCGGCCGCATATCAGGGGTGTATATGCGGTATCACAGGCAGACAGAGAAAAACTCCTAAAAGAGTTCAACTGAATGTCCAAAAGGCAGACGTGCAAGAAAGAAAGGAGAGTCCAATATGGCAGTATTTACAGTCAATGGACAGAAGGTCGAAACGATCAGAAATCAGAAACTGCTGCGTTTTTTGCGGGATGAACTTCACCTTACATCTGTGAAAGACGGATGCAGCGAGGGTGCTTGCGGAGCCTGTACAGTTATTATTGACGGGAAGACCTGTAAGGCATGTGTTCCAGATACAGACATGCTGGATGGCAGAACGATAATTACAGTAGAAGGTCTGACTGAATGGGAAAAAGAAGTTTATACATATGCCTATGGAAAGGCGGGAGCAGTCCAGTGTGGGTTTTGCATTCCTGGTATGGTGATGTGTACGAAGGCTCTTCTGGACGTAAATAAACAACCGACAGATGATGAAATCAAATATGCATTGCGCAATAATTATTGCCGTTGTACAGGATATGTAAAGATCATGGATGCAGTGCGGCTGGCCGCGAAGGTTTTAAGTAAAGGTGTGATTCCGGATGATATGGATGACAACTGGAATCTTGGTCATCGTGTATCCAGAATTGATGTGGAAGAGAAAGTACTTGGAACTGGCAAATATCCGGATGACTTTTACCTTGATGGAATGCTGTATGGGGCAGCACTGAGAAGTAAATACCCGCGTGCCCGTGTACTTGAAATTGATACGACAGCAGCTGAGGCACTTTCCGGAGTAGAAGCAGTTGTAACAGCAAAGGATATTCCGGGAGAAAATAAGATCGGACATTTGAAGCATGATCAGTATACTTTGATTCCTGTAGGAGGCTTAACTCATTATCTGGGTGATGCGATCGCTGTTGTAGCTGCAAAGGACAGGGAAACGGCAGAGAAAGCGAAGAAGCTGATCAAAGTCAAATATGAGGTACTGCCGCATGTTCATACGATTGAAGAAGCGGCGGCAGAAGGTGCGCCAAAAGTATTTGATGAAGAGGAAAATAACATTTGTGCACATAAGCATATCAGCAGAGGAAATGCAGAAGAGGCAATCCGTAATTCCAAATATGTGATCAGTCATCATTTTGAAACTCCCTGGACAGAGCATGCATTTCTGGAGCCAGAGTGCGCTGTGGCTTTTTATGATGAGGACGGAGATGTTTTCATATATTCTACAGACCAGTCTGCGCATCAGACTTTACATGAATGTTCTCTGCTGCTCGGAACAGATAAAGTAAAAGTGCAGAATGCACTTGTCGGCGGAGGTTTTGGCGGAAAAGAAGATATGACAGTCCAGCATCTGGCGGCGCTTCTGACTTATGTAACTAAGAAACCAGTTAAGATGAAACTTACGAGGGCTGAATCTCTTCTGGTACATCCAAAACGTCATCCATTTTACATGGATATGACAATGGGCTGCGATGCGAATGGCAATATTATGGGGGTAAAGGCGAAAGTAGCATCAGATACAGGGGCGTTTGCTTCTCTTGGCGGTCCGGTGCTGGAGCGAGCGTGCACACATGCGGCAGGTCCGTATCATTATGAGAATTTTGAGATTGAAGGAACAGCATATTATACAAACAATCCGCCGGCAGGAGCATTTCGTGGATTTGGCGTGACTCAGACTTGTTTTGCGACAGAAACACTGTTGAACATGATGGCCGATAAGGTGGGAATTACTCCATGGGAGATTCGCTACCGCAATGCGATCCGGCCGGGCGAGACACTTCCGAATGGACAGATTGTGGATAATTCCACAGGTCTGGTAGAAACTCTGGAAGCTGTAAAAGAGAAATACAATGCCGCACTTGAGGCTGGAAAACCAGTCGGAATCGGATGTGCTATGAAAAATGCCGGTGTTGGCGTTGGAATTCCTGATACAGGACGTGTGAAGCTTGTATTTGAAGAAGACAGAAAACTTCATATCTATTCGGGAGCTTCCTGTATTGGTCAGGGACTTGGCACAGTTCTGACTCAGATGGTAGTTACCAACACTGATCTGAAACACGAGGATATTGTTTATGAGAGAAGTAATACCTGGTTTTCACCTGACTCGGGCACAACCTCTGGTTCCAGACAGACTCTGGTAACGGGAGAAGCATGTCGCAGGGCCTGTGATAAGATTATGGAGGACCGCAATGCAGGAAAAACAATTGATGATGTGATTGGAAAGGTTTATTATGCCGAATATCTCGCCAAGACAGATCCACTTGGTGCAAATGTACCCAATCCTGTTTCTCATGTTGCATATGGTTATGCGACACAGGTATGTATTCTGGATAAGAAAACAGGAAAAATCGAGGAGATAGTTGCTGCCCATGATGTAGGCAAAGCGGTTAATCCTTTGTCATGCGAGGGTCAGATCGAGGGTGGCGTAGTTATGTCCATAGGATTTGCTCTGCGAGAACATTATCCGATTGATGAGAACTGTAAACCTATCGAGAAATATGGTTCTCTTGGGCTGTTTCGTTCTCATGAGATTCCGAAAATCGATGCAATTGTTATTGATAAACCGGGATTAAATGTAGCATGCGGAGCTATTGGAATTGGCGAGATCACTTCGATTCCGACGGCACCTGCGATTGCAGACGCATATTTCAGGCGGGATGGTGAGAGACGATACAGTCTTCCTCTGACTGGAACGCCATATGAAAGGAAGTGCTGAGTATGGCAGTAAAGAAGAAGTTTCCATATCGTTCGGCAGTTGTAGCATGTAATGGCGGATGCAGGGCAGCAGAAGGCGAGACAGGATGTAAGGACGGCTGTATTGGATGTGGAGCTTGCGTAAATAAATGTAAATTCGGAGCGATTTCTATCAATGAATATGGTGTGGCAGAAGTAGATGAAGAAAAGTGTATTGCCTGTGGGGCTTGCACAAAGGTCTGCCCGCAGGGCGTGATCCACATTCATGAATGTGCAAATTATATTGTGGTAAAATGCTCCAATAAGAAAAAAGGCGCAGAGGCAAAGAGACAGTGCGAAGTCAGCTGTATCGGATGTGGAATCTGTGAAAAGACATGTACAGCAGGCGCGATTAAGGTGTCTGACAACTGTGCGGTGATTGACGAGTCTGTATGTTTAAGCTGTGGTATGTGTATAGTGAAATGCCCACGCCATGTAATTCATGATTTAAGAGGTATTTTTACGTAACTGTTCACGTTACTGTTCACACGCCACTATCCCGCGAGGTGTTTTGGCATGAAAATGCCAAAAGCCCGAGACATACCGCGCGAATTTATGCGATTAGCATAAATTCTGTGCATCGCGAAGCGTGTTACTGAGAACGGAGTGAACAGTAACCTGTTCACGAAAATACACTAAGAAATATTGAATAAAAGATTGCCAATAAACAGATAAATGTGTTATACTTATACAATAAAACAGGTAATAAATATGGAAATTAAAAAATAAGTTCGCCTGATGTCTGAAAACAGGCGGAAGGAAAGTAGCATGGTTCGGAGCCGGACATCAGTCCTGAGGGGAACAAAAGAATACCTTAGGTGAGTCCGGCTTTTTCTATATCCAGACAGAATCCTTTCCTGCGTATCAGTAAACAAAAATAAAATATAGAGAAGGTGAAAACATGATTGGAAAGAGTGTTCCAAGAGTAGATGCCTACGACAAAGTTACAGGACGTGCGAAATTTACGGATGATATAGCTCCTGCTAATTGTCTGGTGGCAAAGGTCTATCATGCAAAGATCGGAAATGGTATCGTGAAATCAATCGATACAAGTAAAGCTGAGGCTCTGGACGGCGTAGTAAAAGTAGTTACTTTTAAGGACGTACCGAATCATTGTTATCCTACACCGGGACATCCCTGGTCGGTAGAATTGGCTCATCAGGATATTGCAGATCGTAATATCCTTACCGGAAGAGTTCGTTATTATGGGGATGATATCGCTGCGGTAGTAGCTGAAGATGAGATAACGGCCCAGAGGGCATTGAGATTAATTGAAGTAGAGTACGAAGAATATCCGGTAGAGATTCATCCGCGTAAATCTATGTATGGCAGTAATCCGCCGATTCATCTGGACAAGAAGGATAATGTACTTGTCCGTTCCAACTATTTTATCGGGGATGTAGAAAAAGGATTAAAAGAATCTGCAACAGTAGTGAAACGAACCTATAAGACACCAATCGTACAACATTGTCATATTGAAAATCCGATTTCCTATGCCTATATGGAGAATGGCAGAATCGTAGTAGTAAGTTCCACACAGATTCCTCATATTGTACGTCGTGTCATTGGCCAGGCATTGGGAATCCCATGGGGAAAAATCAGAGTGATCAAGCCTTACATAGGTGGTGGATTCGGAAATAAACAGGATGTACTTTATGAGCCTCTGAATGCATTTCTTACTACTCAGGTTGGCGGCAGACCAGTCAAGCTTGATGTGACAAGAGAGGAAACTTTCTGTAATACGAGAACCCGCCATTCTATAGAATATGCCCTGACGGCCGGAGTAGATAATGAGGGACATCTTCTTGCAAAGGATATGCTTGCAATCTCAAATCAGGGAGCGTACGCTTCTCATGGACATGCCATAGCAGCAAATGGCCTGACTGCATGGAGACTGCAGTATGCATGTCAAAACATTAAAGGAGAGGCCTATACTGTCTATACCAACACACCGGTAGGTGGAGCTATGCGAGGATATGGGATTCCGCAGGTATGCTTTGCAATTGAGTGCTTTATGGATGATATTGCAAAAGAAATCGGAATGGATCCACTGGAATTCAGAAAGAAGAACCTGATTAAGGGCTATTATGAAGATGCGTATCTGAAGCCGATAGCAGCGAATACCAATGGTATTTTCGAGTGTCTGAAAAAAGGTGCAGAATATATTCACTGGGATGAAAAACGAAGAGAATATGCAAATCAGACAGGAAAGATCCGAAGAGGCGTGGGAATGTCTCTGTTTTCCTACAAAACCGGTGTATGGCCGATCTCTCTGGAAATCGCAGGCGCGAGAATGACTCTGAATCAGGACGGAAGTGTAGGCCTGATGTTGGGAGCAACAGAAATCGGGCAAGGTGCAGACACTGTATTTTCTCAGATGACAGCGGAAGTTTTAAATATGGATATCAGTGATATTCATATCCAGAGTGTACAGGATACAGATGTGACACCATTTGATACAGGTGCTTATGCATCACGCCAGTCGTTTGTTACAGGAACGGTGGTGAAGGATTGTGCAAATCTTATGAAGAAGAAAATTCTTGATTATGCGAAGAAACTGATGCCGGAAGAGACAAGAGAATTAAGTCTGGACCATGGTTGGATCATGGCTGGTGAAGATTATGCAATGTCTCTTGCTAATCTTGCACTTGAGAGTTATTATAGTCTGAGTAATTCATCTGTACTTACAGCAGAGGTATCTGAACAGGTAAAGAAGAATACGATTGCTACAGGCTGCTGTTTTGCAGAAGTGGAAGTAGATATTGAACTTGGCAAAATTAAGATTCTCCATATTATTAATGTTCATGACAGTGGGAAGCTGCTTAATCCAAAGCTTGCCGAGATGCAGGTTCATGGCGGTATGTCTATGGGAATGGGATATGGTCTTTCTGAACAGCTGATCCTGGATGAGAAGACAGGCAGACCTTTGAATGGAACATTATTAGACTATAAGCTGATGACAATGATGGATACACCTGATATCAAAGCCGATTTTGTGGAGCTGGATGATCCGATCGGACCATTTGGAAATAAAGCACTGGGTGAACCGCCGGCAATCCCGGGGGCACCTGCAATCCGCAATGCAGTTCTTCATGCGACGGGTGTTGCCTTTAACGAAAATCCTCTGACACCACAGAGATTGATCGATGGCTTTATGAAAGCCGGACTTATTTAGAGGGGAGGGGATTTTATGTACGATATTGAGAAGTATTATCAGGCTGAAAGCGTAGAAGAGGCAGTCAGACTGTTGAATGAGCATCCGGAGGCAAAAGTGATATCCGGAGGAAGTGATGTTCTCATTAAAATCAGAGAAGGAAAATTTGCAGGAACTTCTCTGGTGAGTATTCATGGAATTGAAGAGATAAAGGGCGTGAAAATGGCAGATAACGGCGATATTTATATTGGAGCAGGAACTGTGTTTTCACATATTACGAACGATGAGATCATAAAGAAATATATTCCGGTACTTGGGGAAGCTGTGGATCAGGTTGGCGGACCACAGGTGAGAAATATTGGCACGATCGGTGGAAATATCTGTAATGGTGCAGTAAGTGCTGACAGTGCACCAACGGTATTTTCCCTGAATGCTCTGTTGCGTCTTGAAGATGGCAAAGGAGGTCGTCTTGTTCCGGTGAAAGACTTTTATCTGGGACCTGGTAAAGTAGATCTGAGACAGGGAGAAGTATTGACTTATGTGATCATTCCTGCAAAAGAATATCAGGGTTATCGTGGGCACTATATCAAGTATTCTATGAGAAATGCCATGGATATCGCAACTATCAGCTGTAGTGTAGTCAGCAAAGTGAATCTGTCAGATGGTGTGATTGAAGATGTGCGTATTACTTTTGGAGTTGCAGCTCCGGTTCCATACCGCTGTGTAAAGACAGAAGAAGCATTAAAGGGAATGAAGATTGCAGAAGATCTGTATGAGAAAACAGCTGAGCTGGTTCGGGAAGAAATCAATCCACGAGATTCTTGGAGAGCATCTAAGGCATTCCGCCTGCAGATTGGAGGAGAAATCGCAGCGCGGGCATTGAGACGTACTATTGAACTTGCAGGAGGTGACAGCGTATGAAGAAGCAGATGCAGCTTGTACGGTGTATAGTAAACGGAAGAGAAGTAGAAGAATATGTCGATGTAAGGGAGTCGTTACTTGATATGCTCCGTAACCGTCTTGGACTTACCTCTGTGAAAAAAGGTTGTGAGGTAGGAGAATGCGGAGCCTGTACAGTAATCATAGATGGAGAAACCATAGATTCCTGCATTTATCTGGCAGTATGGGCAGAGGGCAAAAACATTCGCACACTGGAAGGTCTGGAGAAGAATGGAGAACTTACCAGAATTCAGGAAGCCTTTATCGAAGAGGGTGCAGTACAATGTGGATTCTGCACACCGGGATTTATTATGTCTGCGACTGTTTTGCTGGAACGTGGCGAGAAATTGTCGAGAGAAGCGATAAGAAAGCATATGGCGGGAAATCTGTGCCGTTGTACAGGATATGAAAATATAGTAAATGCAGTAGAAAAAGTAATGGATGAAAATGAGACAAGAAGAGGAAAGACAGTAAGATGATAAATACTAATGCCAGAAATGCCGGGGATGGATTGGAAAATGTTGTAATCATAAGAGGAGGAGGCGATCTTGCCAGTGGTACAATTCACAGATTGTATCGTAGCGGATACCGTCTGCTCGTGCTGGAATGCGAGAAACCGACCGCAATCAGACGAATGGTTTCGTTTTGTGAGGCAGTTTATGATGGACAGTCTTCAGTGGAAGGGGTTCTTTGCAGGAAGATAAACAGTATTCAGGAATGTGATGCTGTCTGGAATGCGGGAGAGATACCTCTTATGGTTGATACAGAGGGAGAAATTCTTCAGAAATACAGACCGGCTGCATTAGTAGATGCGATTCTTGCCAAAAGAAATCTTGGAACAACCAAAAATATGGCAGATCTGACGATTGCTCTTGGACCGGGATTTATGGCGGGAGAAGATGTAGACTACGTGATTGAGACTATGCGTGGACATAATCTTGCCAGAGTTATTTCCAGGGGAGCAGCACTTCCGAACACAGGAGTCCCGGGTGTGATCGCTGGCTTTGGCAAAGAGCGAGTGATTCATGCACCGGCAGCTGGTGAGATTCACTGTATCTCAAAAATTTCAGATATCGTAGAAAAAGACCAGATACTTGCGTGGATCGGGGACGTGCCTGTCAGAGCTTCTCTTACAGGTGTGTTGCGTGGTATTATACGTGATGGATTTACAGTGCCGAAAGGAATGAAGATTGCAGATATTGATCCGCGTAAGGAGCAAAAGAAAAATTGTTTTACGATTTCCGATAAGGCTCGCTGTATTGCAGGCAGCGTGCTGGAAATTCTGCTTTCAGAAGGAGTGATGCCATATGAAGCACCAGGTCGATTTTCTGGAATTACTGCAGATTGATTATGAGAGATACCCTGTAATTGCTGTCGTAGGCGGTGGAGGCAAGACGAGCCTGATCTATCGCCTTACTGATGAATTGCTTGACAGAGACAAACGAGTAATCATTACGACAACCACACATATGACAGGGGAATCAGAACTTCCCTTTGTGAGGGGAGGAGACGCTGCCAGAGTAAAAGAAATGTTGGATAGAGAAGGATATGTTATTGCAGCTGAATATGAGGAAGAAACAGGTAAATATGCAGCGCTTTCAGAGAAAAAGATGGAGGAACTGAAAGGTTTATGTGATGTGATGCTTGTGGAAGCTGATGGTGCGAAACATCATCCGGTAAAGGTTCCTGAGGCATGGGAGCCTGTAATACCTGCCTGCGCGGATATTGTGATCAGTGTGATCGGACTGGATTGTTTGGGACAGCCCATCAGTCAGAGCGCATATCGAATGGAACGAACATCAGAATTTCTCAAAAAAGGTCTGGAAGCTCCGATCACAGAGGATGATCTTATAAAGATAGCAACTTCTATCTGTGGATTGTTTAAAGACGTGGAAGAGCGGATTTACAGAGTTTATCTGAATAAATCAGATGTTCTTACAGAGGAAACATCTGCGGAGCATATCGTAAAGGAACTGGGAAAAAAACATACCATAGCAGCATATGGAAGCCTATGGGAGGAATAAAATAACTTTGAAAATTGCAATGATTATGCTGGCGGCTGGAAACAGCCGCCGTTTTGGTGAAAATAAGCTTCTGTATGAAGTAGACGGAATGCCTATGTACAGGCATATTCTGGATTTGCTTATGGAAGTGGAAAATGAAGTGAAAAACATTTTGAAACAAAATAAAGAAGGCAATCCTGTTGAGGATGAAACTGTCATTGAGCTAAATAGAGGGTGCTTAAAAAATATTACGTGTAATATTACTGTAGTCACACAATATGAAACGATCGCAGAGATGGCCATAGAAAATCAAATCCAGGTTCTCTATAACCATCATCCGGAGAAGGGAATTTCTTCAACTATTCAAATTGGGCTGAATGCCAATCTGGATGCAGATGCAGTACTATTTACAGTCTCTGACCAGCCATGGCTTAGTAAAGAGACAATCTGTAGATTGATAGAAGTATTTTTAAACAGCGAGAGGGGAATTGCCTCCGTTTCCTGTCAGGGGAAGTTAGGGAATCCATGTATTTTCAGAAAAAAATACTTTAATGAATTACTTGCGCTGGAGGGGGATAAGGGTGGGAAGAAAATAATCATGAAACATCTCGAAGATACGCAGATTTGTGAAATAGAAGATGTCAGAGAGTTAGAAGATATAGACTATCGTGATATAACACCGAAAATAAAATAAAGATTACATTTCATTCTTTATTTTAACCGAATCAAACTGCGAAGCAGTTATTTGGTGTAGAGCCGTGTATCGAAAGCGGATGATTTTATCCGATTAACTAATGTAATAAAAAAGTTCTGGTGCTTTTGAGCGTCAGAACTTTTTTGTGAGAGTATTCGCTTGTATAACAGATACCGTAGTATCTGTAAAATGAATTAAAGATGGATTTTGGTTCCGGTCTTTTCCTGAATGCCGTCTTTTGCTTTTTCCAGTAAGGTAATCATGGCAGTTCTTCCTTCCTTGGAACTTGCAAAATCAACAGCAGCCTGAACTTTAGGAAGCATGGAACCTGGGGCAAACTGACCTTCGTTAATGTATTTCTTAGCATCTTCTACCGTCAGGTCATCTAGCCATTTTTCGTTTTCTTTGCCAAAGTTTACAGCAACTTTTTCTACTGCTGTAAGAATGATAAGCATATCTGCATCCAGTTCTTTGGCCAGAAGACAGCTTGCAAAATCCTTATCAATAACAGCAGATGCACCTTTGAGATGATGTCCGTTAAGAACAACAGGAATTCCGCCGCCTCCGCAGCAGATAACGATTTTATTTGCGTCGACAAGACTATTGATTGCATCCTGTTCAACAATTTCAACAGGCTTCGGAGAGGCAACAACACGACGGTAACCACGTCCGGCATCTTCTTTCATGATATGCCCATAAGCTTTAGTCTGATACTCAGCTTCTTCTTTAGTAAGGAATTTGCCGATCGGCTTGGACGGATTTTCGAATGCAGGATCATTTGGATCAACGCGAACCTGAGTGACAACTGTTACAACAGGTGTGCGGACAAAGCCGCGGATACGAAGCTCCTCTCTTAATGCATTCTGTAAATCATAGCCGATATAAGCCTGGCTCATGGCAACACAGACGGAGAGAGGAGTATTTGGCTGATTTTCGTCTTCTCTGGAAAGAGCTGACATTGCGTTGTTAATCATACCAACCTGAGGTCCGTTTCCATGGACAACAACAACCTGATGACCTTCTTCAATCAGATCACATAATGCTTTTGCAGTAGTTTTTACAGCTACCATCTGTTCCGGGAGAGTATTTCCCAGAGCGTTTCCGCCAAGAGCGATAACAATTCTTTTTCGTGTAAACATTTGTAAAAACCTCCTGATTAAGGGCAAAGAGGGCCGCCGCAATAAACATTGTCTGCTTTCTGCGACAGCCCTGCCTGCTATACAATATAGTAATGAATGCGTTTGAGTAATCACGCTGACTGCCTGATTACTGTCTGTATGAACAATAAATTCTGTTTGTGTATAATTAAGATTTCGAGATTAATATTCTGAAAGACAGTTTATTTCAGAATTCTTGGAACTGCCTTAACTTCAAGTTTTTTGAGGATATCCTGTGGATTTTCAAATTTGGAAAGCATGATCATAGCAGCGATGATGTATGGTTTGAAGCTTGCTTCTTTGTATAACGGGATTCTGTAACGGTCGAATACAGAAGCATCAACTTCACCTGTTTCACAGCTTACGCCTGTGATATCAGCTGGCAGGCAGTGCAGATAGAGGGCTTTTCCATCTTTCGTTGTTTTCATGAGTTCCTCAGTGCAAGCCCAGTCTTTGTGCTGTGCATTCTGAGCAAGAAGTTCTTTCTCTAATTTGTCAATTCCGTCAAAATCACCTTCTGCATAAAGGTTTGTACGTTTTTCCATAGCTGCAAATGGAGCCCAGCTCTTAGGATAAACGATATCAGCATCTTTGAAAGCTTCAGCCATATTGTTTGTTTTTGTGAAGGAACCGCCTGTAGCTTCAGCGTTTTTCTTAGCAATTTCTTCTACTTCAGGCATTACATCATATCCTTCCGGATGAGCAAGTACAACATCCATACCGAAACGTGTCATCAGACCGATCACACCCTGTGGAACGGAGAGTGGTTTGCCATAGGATGGAGAATAAGCCCAGGACATAGCGATTTTTTTGCCTTTCAGATTTTCAACACCACCAAATTCATGGATGATGTGAAGCATATCTGCCATACACTGTGTTGGATGGTCAACATCACACTGAAGGTTTACAAGAGTAGGTCTCTGCTCAAGGATACCATCTTTATTTCCTTCTGTTACAGCATCCATGAATTCTTTCTGATATGCATGTCCTTTACCGATATACATATCATCACGAATACCGATTACATCAGCCATGAAAGAAACCATGTTTGCTGTTTCACGAACTGTTTCGCCATGGGCAATCTGAGATTTCTTTTCATCCAGATCCTGCACTTCCAGACCAAGAAGGTTACATGCGGATGCAAAAGAGAAACGTGTACGTGTGGAGTTATCACGGAAGATAGAGATTCCAAGACCGCTTTCGAATACTTTTGTGGAAATATTATTTTCTCTCATGAAACGAAGGGCATCAGCAACTGTGAATACAGCTTCCAGTTCATCATCTGTTTTATCCCATGTCCAGAAGAAATCGTTGTTGTACATTTCTTTGAAGTTTAAGCTGTTTAATTTGTCAATGTAATCCTGTAATGTTTTCATAAAATTAGTACCTGCTATGCTTTTGATAGCTTATCCTTTCTGAATATGAATTGTAAAATGAAATTGTAACAAAACATTTTATGTATTGTTTTTATTTAACCGGATCAAGTAAGTCCCCTGCTTCAATTGCGGAGAGCAATAAGCAGTGAGCAGGGATTTTGTCTGAACACAAATCGGGCCTCTGGGATTATAAGAATCCGTTGTCTAAACTTTGAGATAGGAACGATTATTTGCAATATGCAGTTGGAAGAGCAGCATATACAGCAGCACATCTTACAAGGTCGATCTTCCATGTTTTTTCATTTGGAGCATGTGCCTGTGCCTCTGCACCAGGTCCAAATCCAATACAAGGAATGTTGTTACGTCCCATAATTGTTACACCGTTAGTAGAGAATGTCCATTTGTCTGTGAGTGGACGAGCTTTTCTCATACCCTCAGTTTCAGCATTGCCAAGACGTTCTTCGCCGTACAGTCCCTTATAAGCTTCTTCCAGAGCCTGTGTTACTTTGTGATCTTTCGGAATTACCCATGTCGGGAAGTAGCATTCAATCGGGTATACAAGTTCTGTATAGGATGGACGATTGTACTCATACATGGATACAGTTACGTCATCACCGTATTTCTTTACAGATGGAAGAGCACGAATCTCATCCAGACAGCTTTCCCATGTTTCTCCGGCTGTCATACGACGGTCAAGAGATACAGAGCAGGAGTCAGCTACTGCGCAACGGCTTGGGGATGTGAAGAAGATTTCGGAAGTTGTAACAGTACCACGTCCAAGGAAACGAGCTTCTTCCCATTCAGGGTTGTATTTCTCATCAAGCATTTTAACAAGACCTTTGATTTCGGTAGTATCAGCTGCATCGTTTTCATTTAATGCACGAATATCCTGGAGAATGTCAGCCATTTTGTAAATAGCATTGTCACCACGCTCAGGAGCAGAACCATGACAGGAAACACCCTTTACATCTACGCGGATTTCCATACGTCCACGCTGTCCTCTGTAGATACCGCCATCTGTCGGCTCTGTGGAAACAACGAATTCAGGACGAACACCATCTTCATGGATGATATACTGCCAGCAAAGTCCATCACAGTCTTCTTCCTGTACAGTACCTGTTACCAGTACCTGATATTTATCATTTAAAAGACCAAGGTCTTTCATGATTTTTGCGCCATATACTGCAGAAACGATACCGCCCATCTGGTCAGATGTTCCACGTCCTCCGATCTCCTCATCGGTTTCGAAACCTTCATATGGATCAAATTCCCAGTTCTTGATGTTACCGATGCCTACAGTATCAATATGAGCATCAAAGCCGATCAGAGTTTTACCTGTTCCCATATATCCGAGGATATTTCCCATAGGGTCGATCTGAACTTTATCAAATCCGACTTTCTCCATTTCTTCTTTGATTCTCATGATGTGTCCTTTTTCTCCACAGCTTTCACCAGGAATGCGAACCAGGTCGCGAAGGAATCTGGTCATATCATCTTTATAACCCATTGCAGCTTCGTTGATTTTTGTGTAATCCATTTTTGTATCCTCCCAATATTTATATGATCAAGTTATTTGGTTGCAAAGTATGTAATGCGCTTGTGCGATACTTTTTATAAAACCAGAAATCGCTGTGATTATTCACTTAATGATTCATTTGTTCCGTATAATCCATCCCATACGATCTCGCGGTAACGAACAGGGTCGGTATCACCCTCTGTGGAAAGAACCAGTATTACGGAGTTTTCATCCAGCTTCAGAGCTTCCCTTAAATCCTTTGCGTCTTCGTCATGAAGAGCAGTATAGCAAAGACCAAGCGGAACAGAACCTGATTCGCCGGAAACAATGTGAGGGTCATCTCCAAGTGGATTAGCGTAGATACGTGTTGCTTTTGCACTCATCCAGTCAGGACAGGAAGCAAATACATCTACATGATTCTTGAGAATATCCCATCCAATAGTGTTTCCCTCACCGCATGCAAGTCCGGCCATGATAGTCTGAAGATCTCCGGTAACATTTACCAGATTACCTGTTTTGGCAACCGCAGAACGGTACAGACAGTCAGCGGCACTTGCCTCACAGACAGTCATGATCGGCGGGTTATCTCTATATTTATGAGCGAAATAACCAACTACAGCACCAGCCAGAGAACCAACACCGGCCTGAACAAATACGTGAGTCGGACGGTCAATTCCCATTTCTTTTAACTGCTGGTCTGCTTCAAGAACCAATGTGCCATAGCCCTGCATGATCCATGAAGGAATTTCTTCGTATCCGTCCCAGGCAGTATCCTGAACGATGATACCATGTTCTGTTTTGGCAGCTTCTGCAGCAGCCATTCTTACACAGTCATCATAGTTTACTTCTTCAATTGTAACAGTGGCACCTTCTTTGGCAATATTATCGAAACGTGTTTTTGTTGTGCCTTTTGGCATTCTTATAACTGCTTTCTGGCCGAGACGTTTCGCAGCCCATGCAACTCCACGTCCATGGTTACCGTCTGTGGCAGTAAAGAAAGTTGCCTGTCCAAATTCTTCTCTTAATTTGTCAGAAGAGAGAACATTGTATGGCAGTTCGCTGATATCGCGGCCAACTTCTTTTGCGATATAACGTCCCATTGCATAGGAACCTCCCAGTACTTTGAAAGCGTTTAAGCCAAAGCGGTAGGATTCATCCTTACAGAAAATATTCTTTACTCCTAAATATTCAGCAAGGGATGAAAGGTTCTGAAGAGGTGTCACACTATACTGTGGGAAACTCTTGTGAAACTCATTTGCTTTCTTTACGTTTTCTTCGGACATCAGTTCCAGATGTTTATCATCTGATTTCGGAACCTCATTTACAGTCCATTTTAATCCTTCTGTCATAAAATGACCTCCCTTAAAATTATCAATTGGTTTCCTTAATTTCTGACTCTATCATACCATATAAAAAAAATTTTGCAATAGAAAATACAAAAATTTTTAGGTTTTTCAAAAAAAAGTTAGGTGTTTTGATATGCGCATTGATATAAGTTGAAAAATGTGATAAAATAATAAATAGTTTGTGTCTCATTTAATGGTAATCAAATCAAATAAGTCCCTTGTTTCAATTGTAAGGATTTGTTTGATTTTAAGACGAAATAAGTTTTATTATTTTTCTGCCGGAAAAGAAAATAATAAAAATAGCAGAAATGAGGCAAGGATACAAGAGAGGAGAGAATATCATGGCAGTACTTCAGTCATTCAGGGCGTTACGCCCTGTGCAGGAAAAGGCAGCAGATGTAGCTGCGCTTCCGTATGATGTAGTAAACAGAGAAGAAGCAAAGGCAATCGGAGATAAGAACCCATTATCTTTTCTTCATGTAGACAGACCGGAAATGGATCTGAAACCGGAGATTGACCTATATGATGAACGGGTTTATGAGAAAGCAAGAGAAAATCTTATTGACATGGAAAAAGCAGGAATTTTTCTCCAGGATGAAAAGCCTTGCTACTACATATATGAACTTGTAAGAAAGGGCAGGACGCAGACTGGCATTGTAGGATGCAGCTCTATTGATGATTATATGAATGGTGTAGTCAAGAAACATGAGCTGACCAGGGAAGATAAGGAACAGGACAGAATTCACCACGTGGATTCCTGCAATGCTAACACAGGCCCTATTTTTCTTGCATGCAGATATCCGGAATCGCTTCTTAAGCTAATGAATGACTGGAAAGAAAATCATGAAGCAGCATATGATTTTACGGAGGATGATCAGATTACACATAGAGTGTGGATGATTGATAATCAGGAGATTATTGGTGAAATACGTGAAGAATTTGAAGGAATTGATTCTCTTTATATCGCTGATGGGCATCATCGTGCGGCTTCTGCGGTAAAAGTAGGTTTAAAGAGAAGAGAACAGAATCCAGATTACACAGGTGAAGAAGAATTCAATTATTTCTTATCCGTTGTATTTCCGTATGATCAGCTTTGTATTCTTCCATATAACAGGGTTGTCAGAGACTTGAATGGTCTGACTGTAAAAGCGTTTCTGGGGGCGCTGAAATTTAATTTTGAACTGATGCTGATGCCTGGATTTCCATGTAAACCTGTAGAAAAGCATTGTATGGGAATGTATGTAGATGGACAGTGGTATCATCTGAAGGCATGGCCGGATGTTTATGAGAAAAAAGATGTGGTAGGACAGCTTGATGTATCTATCCTTCAGGAAAAAGTTCTCAGTCCGATTCTCGGAATCGAAGACCCACGTACAGACCAGAGGATTTCTTTTGTAGGGGGAAATCATAAGGCAGCAGAACTTGCCCGGCTGGCAGACAAAACCGGTGGCGTGGCCTTTGTTATGTATCCGACTTCCATGGAAGATCTGATGAAGATTGCTGATGAGAGCAAATTAATGCCGCCAAAATCCACATGGTTCGAACCGAAGCTCCGGAGTGGATTGTTTATACATAAACTGTAGAAATATATTTTATAAAAATCTTATAATTTCGACATGGACTTTTATTCCTTTCGATGGTACAATGAATTCATACAAAAGAGAACGAAATGTACTGAATTATGAAAGGAGGGAGAGTAAATGGAAGATACAGAATTGAGAAGTATTCTTTTTTCTATTCAGGGAAGCATTATTGGTTTGCAAAGTGATATGTCTGATATGAAGAATGATATGGCAGGTATGAAAACCGATATTGCGAATATGAAAACCGATATCGCGAATATGAAAACCGATATCACGAATATGAAAGCTGATATCATAAATGTGAAGTCAGATATTAAAGAATTGCAGGGAAGTGTGAAAAAGATCGAACTTAAACTGGAAAATGAAATTGACAGAAAGATATCTGCCCTCTTTGATGCACATATTGATGAACTTCGCTATAGGAAAGAGAATAAAGAAACCAGGGAGAAAGTTGCCAGTTTGGAAATGCGCGTAGATAATCTTGAAAAAGTGGTTATGACAGCGTAGAGGAACTTAGAATACATATGATAAACCAGGAAGAAGCCTTATATTACAGAGAACATATATAAAATTTCTTTCTGGTTAATTTTAGGTGATTTTACAGAAAATAGTTGAAATCAGAGGATGGATTTGTTATACTTATATTTGTTGCGGGGTATGGCGTAGCTTGGTAGCGCGCACGGCTGGGGGCCGTGAGGTCGCAGGTTCAAATCCTGTTGCCCCGACTGATGATAATAATATAAAGTAATGCTATAAAGTAATGCAGAAGTTTTTCTTGACGAGTGCTTCGGCTTTATGTTAATATCATCTTCAGAGGTTTTATTAAAAATATAAGAGAAATGCACGGATGAGGAATAGTACACATGGACCAGAGCACAGAGAACTGCTGGGAGCTGAGAAGCAGTGGAAGGAAATTGTGGAACTCGCCTTTGAGCAGCTGCCTGAAACCTTCTGAGAGTAGGTGCAGACGGTGTCCACCGTTATATGGAGAGGATATAAGAACGATGACTCGTTCCGTATCCCATGAGTGTATGACGTAGTTCATAAAATAAGAGTGGTACCGCGTAAGATAATAGTATCTTTCGTCTCTTGCAGATAAGTCTGTGGGGATGAGAGATTTTTTTTATGTCAATTTTAGCTGGATCAGATAAATCGTCCGTTTCAGTCCGCTTCAATAAAAACAGGCAGAGGATTTATATTCAATGATCAAAACGGTAAGATTTCAGCCCACAGGAAAAACATAATATTTACATAATGGAGGAAGAGAAAAATGATGAATCCAAGCAAGTATCAGAGACAGTATTTCATGCCGCCTGTTAAATGCATGAAATGGGCAGAAAAAGAATATGTAGACAAAGCACCAATCTGGTGTTCTGTAGACCTTCGTGATGGAAACCAGGCACTTGTAATCCCAATGAGCCTGGAGCAGAAAATTGAATTTTTCAAACTTCTTGTTAAAATTGGTTTCAAAGAAATCGAAGTAGGTTTCCCTGCTGCTTCTGAGACAGAATATGAATTTCTGCGTACTTTAATTGAACAGAATCTGATTCCGCAGGATGTAACTATCCAGGTTCTTACTCAGGCAAGAGAGCATATTATTCGTAAGACTTTTGAAGCTGTTAAGGGTGCTCCCAAAGCAATCGTACATGTATATAATTCCACATCTGTTGCACAGAGAGAGCAGGTATTTAAGAAATCTAAAGAAGAAATCTTAAAGATTGCAGTAGATGGAGCTGCATTATTAAAGAAGCTTGCTGATGAAACAGAAGGAAATTTCCAGTTTGAATACAGCCCTGAGAGTTTTACAGGTACAGAGCCAGAATATGCACTGGAAGTTTGTAATGCAGTTCTTGATGTATGGCAGCCGACAGCTGACAACAAATGTATCATCAACCTGCCTGTAACTGTACAGCACTCCATGCCACATGTATACGCAAGTCAGGTAGAGTATATGTGTGAGAACCTGAAATACCGTGAAAATGTAATCGTATCTCTTCATCCGCATAACGACAGAGGGTGTGGTGTTGCAGATTCTGAGATGGGCTTACTTGCAGGTGCGGACAGAATAGAGGGTACTTTATTCGGAAATGGTGAACGTACCGGTAATGTGGATATCGTCACACTTGGCATGAATATGTATTCCCAGGGAGTAGATCCGAAACTTGACTTCTCCGATATGCCACATATCTGTGAGGTATACGAAGAATGCACAGGAATGAAAGTCAGTGAAAGAAGTCCATACAGTGGTGCCCTTGTATTTGCTGCATTCTCCGGTTCTCATCAGGATGCGATTGCCAAAGGTATGCACTGGAGAGATAACAAAGATCCGGATCACTGGAATGTACCGTATCTTCCAATTGATCCGAAAGATGTTGGCAGAAACTATGACGCAGATGTAATCCGTATTAACAGTCAATCCGGTAAGGGCGGTGTCGGATATATCCTTGAGACAAAATTCGGCCTGAATCTTCCACCGAAAATGCGTGAAGCAATGGGATATGCAACAAAAGCAGTATCTGATCATAAACATAAAGAGCTTCATCCGGATGAGATCTTCAGCCTGTTTAAACAGACATTTGAAAATATTGTGGAACCATACAGTATCAATGAAGTCCATTTCCAGCAGAAAGACGGCGGTATTGTGACACAGGTTACTTCCAGTTTCCAGGGAAAGACGATTACAACAGAGGCTACAGGTAACGGACGTCTTGATGCAGTCAACAACGCATTAAAGAAAGCATATGAGCTGAAATATACACTGGAGACTTATCAGGAGCATGCTCTGGAACGCAGCTCAAGTTCCAAAGCTATCGCTTATGTAGGTATTAAAAAACCAGACGGAACTCTTGCGTGGGGAGCAGGAGTAGATGCGGATATCATCAAAGCCTCTATCGATGCTCTTGTAACAGCAATAAATAATCGATAATCGTTACTTTAAAATGAAAGAAGTAAACGAAATTGATTATATTAGCAGCTCATTGAATGTGAAGTAAGTAACAATTTTGTATTCGTATCTTAGAAAGAAATTCAAAATTCAGATTGACATAAGATAAAAAATATCGGGTACTTGGCAGGATGTGTGATGGATATCCTGCCAAGTATCTTTTTGTATTTTTATATGTACAAAAATCCTTTAAGTACAGGATAAAGTACATTCAAATGGGAAATCCTGAATAAAAATGAGAAAGATTGTATTTAATTAAAATCATAAGCAAAACCAATTGACATAATGCCTGTGTTTACGTATACTGACACCGTGGACAGAAAAGTGTCCTAAAAAAGTATAAATTACATTTTATTATCTCACATCAGGCTAGTGAGAAATGCGCGGAAATATTTTAGAGAAAGAGGTAAAAGAATGAAAGATTTTGAACAGTGGAATGGCTTTAAAGGGAACCGTTGGAAAGAGAAAATCGACGTTCGTAACTTTATTAAGCTGAACTACACACCATATGATGGGGACGATTCCTTCCTGGAAGGACCTACTGAGGCAACAAACAAACTTTGGGGTAAACTTCAGGAACTGCAGAAAGCAGAGCGTGCAAACGGCGGAGTTCTGGACATGGAGACAGAAGTTGTAACCTCTCTGACTGCTTATGGTCCTGGATATATTGATGAAGACCTCAAGAATCTGGAAAAGGTTGTAGGACTTCAGACCGACAAACCTCTCAAACGTGCATTTATGCCATACGGTGGTATCAAAATGGCAGAGCAGGCATGCGAAACCTATGGATACGAAGTAAGTGATAAAATTAAAAATATTTTCAACAACTATGAATTTAAGACTCATAACCAGGGTGTATTTGATATCTACACACCAGAGATGAAAATGGCCCGTCATAACAAGATCCTTACAGGTCTTCCGGACACATATGGCCGTGGACGTATCGTAGGTGACTACAGACGTGTAGCTCTGTATGGTATCGATGCTCTGATCGAAGGAAAACAGAAAGACTTCGCAGCAAGTGACCGCCAGGGTATGAGACGTTACGACTTCCAGCTTCGTGAGGAAATCGCAGATCAGATTCGTGCACTGAAAGGCATGAAAGCAATGGCTCAGGCATACGGTTATGATATTTCCCAGCCGGCTAAAGATGCAAGAGAAGCATTCCAGTGGTTGTATTTTGGATATCTGGCAGCTATTAAGACACAGAACGGTGCTGCAATGAGTGTTGGACGTATTTCCACATTCCTTGATATCTATATTGAAAGAGATCTTCAGAATGGTACTCTTACAGAGTCTGAAGCTCAGGAACTCGTTGACCACATGGTAATGAAATTCCGTATGGTAAAATTTGCACGTATTCCTTCATATAACCAGTTATTCTCCGGTGATCCGGTATGGGCAACTCTGGAAGTAGCAGGTATGGGAATCGACGGACGTCATATGGTAACAAAGAGTGACTATCGTTTCCTTCATACACTGGAAGATATGGGACCGGCTCCGGAACCAAACCTTACAGTACTTTATTCTTCAAGACTGCCTGAGAACTTTAAGAAATATGCTGCAAATATTTCTGTTACAACAAGTTCTATCCAGTATGAAAACGATGATGTTATGCGTCCGGTATGGGGCGATGACTACAGCATCTGCTGCTGTGTATCTGCTACAGAGACAGGTAAAGAGATTCAGTTCTTTGGTGCTCGTGCAAACCTTGCAAAATGCCTTCTTTACGCTATCAACGGTGGCGTTGATGAGAAAACAAAACAGCAGGTAGGACCGGAATACACACCAATCACTTCTGAATATCTTGACTATGACGAAGTAGTTGCAAAATATGACAAGATGATGGACTGGCTGGCTCACCTCTATGTAGGTACTCTGAACATGATCCATTATATGCACGACAAATATTACTATGAAGCAGCAGAGATGGCTCTGATCGATACAAAAGTTGATCGTTCTTTTGCAACTGGTATCGCAGGTTTCTCTCATGTAGTTGACTCTCTTTCTGCTATCAAATATGCGAAAGTAAAAGCTATCCGTGATGAGGATGGAATTACTACAGACTTTGAAGTTGAAGGTGATTTCCCACGTTATGGTAACGATGATGACAGAGCAGATGAGATCGCAACAACACTGCTTTCCACATTCCTTGAAAAACTGAAACATATTCATACTTATCGTGATTCCAAACCAACCACATCTATTCTTACTATTACTTCTAACGTAGTATATGGTAAAGCTACAGGTTCTCTTCCGGATGGAAGAAAGATGGGAGAACCTCTTGCACCTGGTGCAAACCCATCTTACGGTGCAGAGCAGAACGGACTTCTTGCTTCCTTAAACTCTGTTGCAAAACTTGACTATGAAGATGCGCTTGACGGAATCTCCAATACACAGACAATCAATCCGGATGCACTGGGACATAGTAATGAAGAACGTACAGAGAACCTTGTTCATGTACTGGACGGATACTTTGATCAGGGTGCTCATCACCTCAATGTAAACGTATTTGGCAAAGAGAAACTGATCGATGCTATGGAACATCCGGAAAAAGAAGAATATGCAAACTTTACAATCCGTGTATCCGGATATGCTGTTAAGTTCATTGACCTTACAAGAGAGCAGCAGCTGGATGTTATCGCAAGAACTTGCCACGACAGAATGTAATCAGAATGGATGATAAGCAGATGAAAGGTTATGTTCATTCTCTGGAAAGCTTCGGGTCCGTAGACGGACCCGGAGTAAGATATGTGATTTTCTTAAGTGGCTGTGCTATGAGATGCCAGTTCTGCCATAATCCGGATACCTGGAAGCTGAATCAGGGACAGGAGTATACGGCAGATGAACTTCTAAACAAGGCATTGAGATATAAGGGTTACTGGGGAAATAAGGGTGGTATCACTGTAAGTGGTGGAGAACCATTGCTGCAGATTGATTTTTTGACAGAATTGTTTAAAAAGGCGAAGGCAATGGGGATAAATACAACTCTTGATACCAGTGCGAATCCTTTTACAGATAAAGAACCGTGGCATTCCAAGTGGCTTGAGCTTATGAAATATACAGATCTTGTGCTTCTGGATATCAAGCAGATTGATGAGGCGGAGCATATTAAACTTACGGGGCATTCAAATAAGAATATTCTTGAGATGGCGCGTGAGCTTTCAGATATGAAGAAGCCTGTCTGGATCAGACATGTGCTTGTGCCGGGCGGCAGTGACAAGGATGAATATCTTCATCGGCTGGCTGATTTTATTCATACGCTTTCTAATGTGGAGCGTGTGGAGGTGTTGCCGTATCATACACTTGGGAAGTTTAAATGGGAGAATCTTGGGATTCCTTATCCGTTGGAGGGGGTTAATCCGCCGCCGCAGGAGAGGGTTGATAATGCCAGGGAGATTCTTGGGGCAATTTAACCGAATAACTTGAAAAAGATGATAAGCTGTTATATGGGTGAGAGGCCTGTATAGCAGCTTTTTAATTGCGAAGGGGACGCTTGCCAGAAAAAATATTTATTTCTGGCAAGCTGGTGATTGGCAAAATTGAATGAATTTGTATCCCCCCTATGGGCTTGTTGGGGAAGGGACGGTTTGTTATAATTCAGGTCATGATGAATTTGTAATCATATTGTATGGTGCAGGTGAGGGCAGGAAAGCTGTTGGTAACTTGTAAGATACAATTACTGTATAGAATTGAGATTGTTATAGAAAGCGGAGGAAGATATAATTGAAGGATTTATTGTCGGAGATTGAGAGCTATTGGACTACCCGCGCGGAGGGGTATTCTGAGGTGAATCATAAGGAATTGAATGGGATGCAAAAGGGGGCGTGGCTTGAGGTTCTTGAGAGTCAGTTTCCGAAGAAAGCGAAGGAGGAGCTGAAGATTCTGGATATTGGTACCGGACCGGGCTTTTTTCCTGTTATTCTGGCTGGAGCGGGGTATAGGGTTGCTGCGGTGGATTATACGCAGGAGATGCTGGATACTGCGAAGAAGAATGCAGGGGAACTTTGCAGGAATATTACTTTTTATAAGATGGATGCGCAGAATCTGGAGTTTGAGGATGATGTGTTTGATGTGGTAATCAGCAGGAATCTGACCTGGAATCTGAAGGAGCCAGAGAGGGCTTATAGGGAGTGGTGTCGTGTTCTGAAGCCGGGGGGAAAGTTGCTTAATTTTGATGCGAACTGGTATGGCTATCTTTATGATGATGAGAAGCGTCAGTCTTATGAGGAGGATAGGCGGAGTGTAGAGAGTAAGAATCTGGATGATCATTATCTTTGTACGGATATTGACCGTATGGAGAAGATTGCATTACAGATGCCGCTTTCTGCGATTAACAGACCATCCTGGGACAGGAAGTTTCTGAAGGAGAATGGGTTTTCGAGTGTGGCAGTTGATACAGGAATCTGGAACAGAGTGTGGAGTCAGGAGGAGAAGCTGAATTATCATTCTACGCCGATGTTTATGGTTAGTGCTGTGAAAGAAGCGGGAAATAACTGGAATAGTAAAGAGTTGAAGCCGGGAGAGGATGATGCGCAGAATTATATGGAGAGTTCTCTTATGACTGCACCAGGAACTAAGAAAAATGGTTTTCTGAAGCTTGGAGGAGGGGAGTTTGCTCTTCCTTATACTGTGATCTGTGGAAGTAATCCGGGGAAAACGGTTTTGATTACGGCAGCAGTTCATGCAGGGGAGCATGTGGGAATTCAGGCTGCCATAGAACTTGCAGAGAGTCTGGAGCCTGAAAAAATCAATGGCAGCGTGATTATTGTAAAAACTGTCTGTCGAAGAGAATTTGAGGAACGTGGCGGCAGTATTTGCAAGGAAGATAAAAAGAATCTGAATCGTGTTTTTCCGGGGAATCCGGATGGAACCAGGATGGAACGTCTGGCTTATGCGGTTGTGCAGACATTGCAGAGCAAAGCGGATTTTTATATAGATATTCACAGTGGTGATGATTTTGAAGAACTGACACCGTATATTTATTATGCCGGAAAGGGAGATGCGGATGTTGTTGCTATGTCAAAGAAGATGGCTGAACAGGCAGATGTACCGTATATGGTGAAATCTGATGTAGCTTCGGGAGGTTCTTATAATTATGCGGCGTCCTGCGGAATTCCGAGTGTACTGATTGAGAGAGGACAGATGGGAGGATGGACACAGGAAGAGGTTTATTCTACAAGAAAGGATGTTCATAATATTCTTTGCTGTCTTGGAATTTATGATGAACTCAGAAGCTATAGTACGTATTATCCGATGGAGATTGATGAGATGCGCTATCAGTCTGCAAGCGTATTTGGTCTGTGGTATCCGGAAAAGAAACCAGGAGACCTTATTAAGGCAGGAGAATTTCTTGGATGTACACGTGACTATGAAGGGAATATTCTGGAAAAAAGTTATTCAGATTTAAATGGCGTGATTCTTTATCAGGTTGCCAGTCTTCAGGTATTAAAAGACGGACCAATGATTGCTTATGGTAAATTCAGTTCCAGGAAAGATGAGAGAAAAGAAAAGATTACGAATTACTGGACGAAAAGAAGTGACAGCTTTATGGAACAGAGAAGGGCCGAACTTCACAGTGATATGGCGGATAAGTGGATGAAAGAAATCAGTACTTTTCTTCCGAAAGGGAAGTTGAAAATTCTTGATGTGGGATGTGGGGCAGGATTTTTTAGTATTCTTTTATCGAAACTTGGACATGAAGTTACAGGAATTGATCTGACTCCGGACATGATCACTCATTCCAGGGAACTGGCCAAAGAGGAAGGTGCTTCCTGTACATTTAAGGTGATGGATGCAGAAAATCCAGATTTCACAGACGAAAGCTTTGATGTGATCGTAACCAGAAATCTTACCTGGACGCTGCCAGATGCCGCACGGGCTTACAAAGAGTGGATTCGTGTGCTGAAAACAGGCGGTGTATTGATTAATGCGGATGCCAATTATGGAGCTGATAACTTTGCTGATACAACGAATCTTCCTTCTAATCATGCGCATTTCACAGTTGGGGATGCAATGATGAATGAATGTGAGGAAATCAAACGGCAGCTCCCAATCAGTTCTTATATCCGACCTGCCTGGGATGTAGAAATATTAGGAAAACTTGGGGTAAAGAAATTTTCGATTGATACAGGTATCAGTGAAAGAATTTACACGAAGAAAGATGAGTTTTATAACCCGACACCTATGTTTTTACTTTGTGTGGAAAAGTAGGCAATTTGGAATGAATTTTGGTTGCATTACTGAGAACGGAGTGAACAGTAACCGGAGTGAATAATAACGAATTATTACGTATAGATTTTATTGACGGGGAATAAAGTGACTTTTATACTTAAGATAGATATGGAAATTCTAATATGGTTGTAGCTTTTGATAAGGTCAGGATACATTAACAGTAACCATGCGCAGTACAAATGTTACAAAAATGTAAAAAAAGCTTGACAAAATTAATTATATTAAATATAATTTTCTTATAAATTACAGAAATGTTACGAAAATAAAACTTATAATTAAAAAGCGCAAGGAATGAAAAGTATGAAAGTTCAAAAAAGTTTAAGCCACCCCGGTAAAGAAGAAAAAAAGAAACAATCAGGTGAATCAGTGCGTAGTCTGGCATTGGTTGCAGTTTGTACATGTGTGGCGGTTGCATTTGCGGCAGGCGGCAGAGTGGCAGACTATAATGGGAAAAATAAAGTATATGCTGCTTCGGAGAATGAACAGGAAACTTTTTCTTCACATTCCGCTGGAAATGATATAGTACCTACAGGGATTGCCGGTGTAGTGTCGGGAATGAAGGGTACAACTTTTCATAAGAAATCAGTAACTCGTATTGGAACCTCCTGTGAGCAGGTCATGGTTGGTCAGAGAATCAAAGTGATAGAAGATAATGTTGCAGAATTTGATGTCAGTTCATCAATGGAAAATAAGATAAATGATCTTGATGCGAAGACAATGACACTTTCTGAGAAAGCCCAAATGATGTCTGATGAAGATTATGATACTTTACTGCATATTGTAGAAGCAGAGGCTGGAACGGAAGATATCAAGGGACGTGTTCTGGTGGCTAATGTAATCATGAATCGTACAAAAAATGATGAATTTCCGGATACAGTTACCGAAGTGGTCTGGCAGCGTACCAATGGAGTTCCACAGTTTTCACCAACGTATGACGGTCGTATATATGAAGTGACAGTTACCGATGAAACAAAGGAGGCTGTCAGACAAGCTCTTGAGGGAGTTGATTATTCAGAGGGAGCTCTGTTTTTTATCCAGAAATCTGAGGCTGAGAAACATAATGTTTCATGGTTTGAAAAAGATTTGAAACGATTATTTAAATATGGTGTACATGAATTCTATACATATCCAGACACAGATGAGAATTCAAAGGAATCTTAGATGATGTATTCTGGAGATATGAGTGTATGTAGTAAGTAAAAGAGGTGCAGATAACCATGCCATGGAAAATCTGTACCTCTTTTTCAACCTAGTAATCAATGACAAAAAGAAGAAGCAAAAGAAAAATAATTTAGGATGGTATTTTGTTAAAGCATATGCTATAATGTGTTCAATTGGCAAAATGAATACTTTGGAAAGGCAGGAAATATCATGCAGGTATTATACAAAAGCACAAGAGGAAAAGAAGAAACCGTAACAGCTTCTATGGCTATTTTAAAAGGGCTGTCTGAGGATGGCGGCTTATTTGTGCCAACAGAGATTCCGAAGCTGGATGTTCCGATGGATAAACTGGCAAAGATGAGTTATCAGGAGACAGCATATGAGGTGATGAAACGTTTTCTCACCGATTTTACAGAAGAAGAATTAAAGAACTGCATCAACAATGCCTATGATGACAAATTTGATACAAAAGAGATCGCACCTCTTCATGAAGCAGACGGAGCTTATTTCCTTGAACTGTATCATGGTGCAACGATCGCATTTAAGGATATGGCGTTATCGATCCTTCCACATCTTATGACTACAGCTGCAAAGAAGAATCAGGTAAATAACGAGATTGTCATTCTTACAGCTACTTCAGGAGATACAGGTAAAGCGGCTATGGCAGGTTTTGCTGATGTTCCGGGAACTAAGATCATTGTATTCTATCCGAAACATGGTGTAAGCCCGATTCAGGAGAAACAGATGGTGACTCAGAAAGGCAACAATACTTATGTTGTAGGAATCACCGGAAACTTCGACGATGCGCAGACAGCTGTAAAGAAGATGTTCAATGATAAGGAACTTGAGGCAGAGCTTGATGCTGCAGGATATCAGTTCTCATCTGCAAACTCCATTAATATCGGACGTCTTGTACCTCAGATTGTTTATTATGTATATGCATATGCGTCACTTGTGCGTCAGGGAAAGATTAAAGACGGACAGGAAATCAATGTAGTAGTACCTACAGGAAACTTTGGAAATATTCTGGCTGCTTATTATGCAAAACAGATGGGACTTCCGGTTCACAAATTAATCTGTGCATCCAATGATAATAAAGTTCTGTATGATTTCTTCTGCACCGGAACATATGACAGAAAACGTGATTTCATTCTCACAACTTCCCCTTCTATGGATATTCTGATTTCCAGTAACCTGGAACGTCTGATTTATCGTATTGCAGGTGGCGATGCAAAGAAATGTGCTGAATTAATGCAGTCTCTTACTGCGGGCGGCGAGTATACAATCACAGAGGATATGAAAGCACAGTTAACAGATTTCTATGGCAACTACTGTACAGAAGAAGAGACAGCACAGACAATTGCAAAAATTTTTAAAGAAAGCCATTATGTAATTGATACTCATACTGCAGTTGCAGCAGGCGTATATGATAAATATACAGCAGATACAAAAGATACCACACCGACAGTCATTGCATCCACTGCAAGCCCATATAAATTTACAAGAAGCGTAATGGAAGCTCTTGGAGTAAGCGTAGATGGCAAAGATGATTTTGCATTAGCTGATGAGCTGAGCAGCCTTTCCGGAGTAAAACTTCCGCAGGCAGTTGAGACTATCCGTACAGCACCGGTACTTCATGACAGAGTTGTAGATGCTCCGGATATGCCACAGGCAGTAAAAGAGATTCTTGGAATCAAACAAAAAATTAATTAAATTGCGCATTTTATGTTGAAAAAGAGTATATACTAGAGTATAATAAAAAACAGTTAAGAACAGTGAATATCCTGAAATGTGCGAGACCCCTTCTTTTTTTGAACCTACATCGACTTTAACGGGAATCCAACATCGCATACCGGATGTCAGGCCGTCATTACGCAGCGGAAGACAGAAAGCCTGTTGAGGATACCCACCTAGCTACGGCTAGGCGTCAATGGGAAGGGAACGGCATTTCGGGAACTGTAAAAAATGAGCCATGGACAGGCTCTTTTTTATTATTGTAATTTTGCACATGGGAGGTTAGAAACGATGAGTGTTTCTGAAAGAAAATTTGGTGTATTACAGACTGGGGAAACAGCGAAGATTTTTCATCTGGAGAATAATTCCGGGGCATATGCAGAGGTAAGCAACTTTGGAGCACTTCTGGTTAAAGTGTCTGTGCCGGATAAAAATGGTGCCATGACAGATGTTGTACTTGGATATGATGATCTGGCATCTTATGAAGTGAACGGATGCTTTTTTGGTGCAACGATCGGAAGAAGTGGAAACCGTATCGGAGGAGCGAAGTTCTCTATTAACGGTAAAGAGATAGTTCTTGCCCAGAATGAGAATGACAATAATCTTCACAGTGGTCCGAATGGATTTGAGAAGAAAATATGGAATGTGGCAGAGATTTCCCAGGATAAGAACAGCATTGTATTCAATCGCATCAGCCCGGATGGGGAGAATGGATATCCGGGAGAATTTGATGTATCTGTAAAATATGAGTTTACAGAAGAAAACGAACTGAAGATTCATTACCAGGGAGTTTGTGATGAACCGACTATTGCAAATATGACAAATCACTCTTACTTCAACTTAAATGGTGAAGGAAGCGGAACTGCCATGGAACAGTATCTTACGATTCATGCGAAATATTATACACCTGTAGCAGATAGTCATTCTATACCAACAGGTGTTTACGAGGAAGTTGCCGGAACTCCTATGGATTTCAGAACTGCCAAGAAGATTGGACAGGATATTGAAGCTGATTTTGAACAGCTTAAATTTACCGGTGGATATGATCATAACTATGTAACAGACAATTATGCAAAGGGAAACAGAAGACTGATTGCCACAGCATACAGTGATAAGAGCGGAATTGCTATGGATGTTACTTCTGATTGTCCATGTGTACAGTTCTATGCTGCTAATTTTGTGAAGAATGAGAATGGCAAGAATGGTCATGTATACAATAAACGAGATGCTTTCTGCCTGGAAACACAGGTAGAACCGAATGCAGTTAATGTGGAAGATTTCCATTCCCCTGTGCTTAATGCAGGAGAGCAGTACGACTCTATGACAAGTTATCGTTTTTATATCAAAAAATAAGTTACATATTGATCTGGTTTCTCTCATATATTTATGTGTGGGTGAGACCAGATTTTTTTATGGGAAATTTGGTGGAGATTTCTTTAGCGAGTTTTTGTATTTGTCATAACAGTAGTTTCATGATATGATATTGGACAAGGATATTCCATTATTAGAATAACAGAATGGAGAAAATTATGGAGAGGAAAAAGGAAAAGCAGTCAGTTATAGGTCTGCTGCTTGGATTTATGGATCGCGTATCCGGAGATCATGTCGGGGCATATGCGACTCAGGCAGCATATTTCCTGATAATGTCTTTTATCCCGTGTATTCTGTTTTTGACTACACTTGTACGATATACACCGTTGACATATAATGTGGTCAGGGATGCGATCATTGCATTTATTCCGGAGAATCTGCAGAGTTTTGTGCTTGGAATCGTGGTGGATGTATATAGAAGAAGTACGGCAATTGTCCCTCTTTCGGCATTCGTTGCACTATGGTCTGCAGGAAAGGGATTACAGTCAATCATAAATGGCCTGAATACGATCTATCATGTAAAAGAAACCCGTAACTGGCTTCTTACCAGAATCTATGCAGTATTTTATACATTATCACTGGTGATTGCATTGATTATATCTTTGCTTATGTTGGTACTTGGAAATGAAATTCAGGCAGCAGTTTCAAAATATGTACCTTTTCTTGGAAGGATCATCGCACGGATATTAGGCGCGAGAGCAATGCTGGTATTTGGCGTGTTGTTTGTGGTATTTCTTATGCTGTATAAAGTTCTTCCAAATAGAAAGGCAACATTTAAGAGTCAGATACCGGGGGCGTTTCTTATAGCGATTGCGTGGTCAGTTTTTTCATATGGTTTTTCTTTTTATTTTGAAATTTTTCCAGGATTCAGCAACATGTATGGGAATCTTGCGACGATTATCATGGTTATGGTATGGTTGTATGTCTGCATGAATCTACTTTTGTATGGCGCAGAGATCAATGCATATTTTGAAAAAGAGTTCAGGCTTGCGCACAGATCGGTGAGAGGACTGATCATTCATGAAAAAGAACGCAGACAGCCAGGATTGTCTGCGCAGGCACCTCTGGAGCCATTGCCTGAGCCGGAGAAGAAAAAAGAAAATGATACTTGACATATTTTTGAGTCTGTGGCATGATTATAAATGTTGATAATCATGAAAAGCATAGAAGGTGTTTATAGGGAATTATTTTCCATCAGAGAGAGGAAGTCATCGGCTGGAAGCTGCCTCAGGTTCAGATATTTCCTGAATTTCCCACCGGAGCTGCATTTCTGAAGTAACAGTAGGAAATGACGTTACTGCGCGTTAAGCAGACCGAGAGCCTGTAGAAGATACAGGAAGCAGGGTGGTACCGCGGATATTTTACTCCGTCCCTTTACGAGGGACGGAGTTTTTTTATATCGTAGGAAATTGCTACGTAATATTCCTTCGATAATAAAAAGCCGTCCGGGCAGGATTGCACTGCGGCGGAGAAGCCTGCAAGCAGGATTTTTTCTTGTGTTCTGAGCAGCATAATATTTGTGAAGAGATATGCTGGATGAACGTAAATTCTTCGGATAGACCTTGCTTATTATAAGATAAAGGAGAAAGAAAAGACATGGATATGAAAGAAAGACTTCAGGAACTGGCTGAAGCAGCCAGAAAACGGATCGATGAATCTGAAGGCCTGGATAAACTGAATGAAGTACGTGTAGCATACCTTGGTAAAAAAGGTGAGCTGACAGCAATCTTAAAAAGCATGAAGGATGTTGCTCCGGAAGAACGTCCGAAGGTTGGACAGCTTGTAAATGAAACAAGAAGTAAAATCGAGGCATTACTTGATGAATCCAAGCAGAAACTGGAAGAAGCAGTTCGTGAAGAGAAGATGAAACAGGAAGTCATCGACGTTACTTTACCTGCAAAGAAAGCTAAAATCGGGCATCGTCATCCGAACACTATCGCTTTGGAAGAAGTAGAGCGTATCTTTATCGGTATGGGTTATGAAGTTGTAGAAGGACCGGAAGTAGAGTATGCAGATTATAACTTTACGAAGCTGAATATTCCGGAAAATCATCCGGCACGTGACGAGCAGGATACTTTCTTTATCAATGATTCTATCCTTCTTCGTTCTCAGACATCACCGGTTCAGGCGCGTACAATGGAAAAAGGCAAACTACCGATTCGTATGATCGCTCCGGGACGTGTATTCCGTTCTGATGAGGTAGATGCAACACATTCTCCGTCTTTCCATCAGATTGAAGGTCTTGTTATTGATAAAAATATTACTTTTGCAGATCTTAAGGGAACTCTGCAGGAATTTGCGCAGGAATTATTCGGACCTGAAACAAAAACAAAATTCAGGCCACATCATTTCCCATTTACAGAGCCAAGCGCAGAGGTTGACGTTTCCTGCTTCAAGTGCGGTGGTACGGGATGCCGTTTCTGTAAAGGTTCCGGCTGGATTGAAATCCTTGGCTGTGGTATGGTTCATCCAAATGTATTAAGTATGTGTGGAATTGATCCGGAAGAGTATACCGGATTTGCATTCGGTGTAGGTCTGGAGCGTATCGCACTTCTGAAATACGAGATTGATGACATGAGACTGCTCTACGAAAACGACATTCGTTTCCTGAAACAGTTCTAATTTATAATAGTTTATTATTCGTAACTGTTCAGTACCTTCACAGTTACGAGTCAAAATCCATTAAAAATCGCCTTCGGCTATGGGATTTTGACTTGTATGTCTCGGGATTTTGGCATGTTCATGCCAAAACACCTCGCGGGATAGTAGACTGCTGAATAGTTACTATTATTCAATAAATATAAGAAGAGGATTAACAAAATGAATACTTCATTATCTTGGATTAAAATGTATGTGCCGGATCTTGATGTGACAGCACAGGAATATACAGATGCCATGACACTGACAGGAACAAAAGTGGAAGGCTTCGAGAAACTGGATGCAGATCTGGACAAGATCGTGATCGGACAGATCGACAAGATCGAGAAGCATCCGGATGCAGATAAACTGATCATCTGCCAGGTAAATATTGGAACAGAGTCTGTACAGATCGTTACCGGTGCTCCGAATGTAAAAGAAGGAGATAAAGTTCCGGTTGTTCTTGACGGTGGACGTGTAGCTGGCGGACATGATGGAAAGAAAACTCCGGGTGGAATCGAGATTAAGAAAGGCAAACTCCGCGGAATCGAATCCTGTGGTATGATGTGCTCTATCGAAGAACTTGGAAGCACAAGAGAAATGTATCCGGAAGCACCGGAATACGGAATCTATATTTTCCCTGAAGATGCTGTTGTAGGTGAAAGCGCCATTAAAGCTCTGGGACTGAATGACGTTGTATTTGAATACGAAATTACATCTAACCGTGTAGACTGCTACGGTGTGCTTGGAATTGCAAGAGAAGCAGCAGCTACTTTTGACAAGAAGTTCTGTCCTCCTGTAGTAGAGTGTAAAGGAAATGATGAGAAAGCTTCTGATTATGTAAAAGTTACAGTAGAAGATCCTCAGCTTTGCCCACGTTACTGCGCAAGAGTTGTAAAGAATGTTAAGATCGGACCTTCACCAAAATGGATGCAGAGATGTCTTGCCTCTAACGGAATCCGTCCAATCAACAATCTGGTTGATATCACAAACTATGTAATGGAAGAGTTTGGACAGCCAATGCATGCATATGATCTGGATACTATTGCAGGAAAAGAAATCGTTGTGCGCCGCGCAAAGAGTGATGAGAAATTCGTAACTCTTGACGGTCAGGAACGTACTATGGACGACCAGGTGCTGATGATCTGTGACGGTGAGAAGGCTGTCGGCATTGCCGGTATCATGGGTGGCGAAAATTCTATGATCACAGACAATGTAAAAACAGTTCTTTTTGAAGCAGCGTGCTTTGATGGAACAAATATCCGACTTTCATCTAAGAGAATCGGACTGAGAACAGATGCTTCCGGTAAATTTGAGAAAGGTCTTGATCCAAATAATGCACAGGCTGCTATTGACAGAGCATGCCAGCTGATGGAAGAACTTGGTGCAGGAGAAGTTGTAGGCGGAATGGTAGATGTCTGCAATGAAGTAAGAGAACCATCCAGAGTTCCATTTAAACCAGAGAAGATTAACGCACTTCTTGGAACAAATCTGACATCGGAAGAAATGCTTGGATATCTTGCAAAAGTAGAACTTACTTATGACGAGAAAACAAATGAAATCGTTGCACCTACTTTCCGCCAGGATATTCATTATGTAGCTGACGTGGCAGAAGAGGTTGCAAGATTCTTCGGATATGATAAGATTCCGACTACACTTCCTACAGGTGAAGCTACAACAGGTAAACTTCCATTTAAGCTTCGTATTGAATCGGTAGCACGTGATATTGCTGAATATTGTGGATTCTCTGAAGGAATGAGTTATTCTTTCGAAAGCCCGAAGGTATTTGACAAATTAAGACTTCCGGCTGACAGCGAGCTTCGTCAGGGAATTGTTATCAGCAACCCTCTGGGAGAAGATTACAGTGTTATGAGAACAACTACTTTGAACGGTATGCTCAGTTCTCTTGCTACAAATTATAACAGAAGAAATAAAGATGTCCGTCTCTATGAGCTTGGTAATGTATATCGTCCGAAGTCTCTTCCACTTACAGAACTTCCGGATGAACGTATGCATTTTACTCTTGGTATGTATGGAAATGGTGATTTCTTTGATATGAAGGGCGTTTGTGAAGAGTTCTTTGAGAAAGTCGGAATGAGAGATAAAATAGATTATGATCCAAACAGTGGTAAGACTTACCTCCATCCGGGAAGACAGGCAAACATGATCTATGACGGAAAAGTTGTCGGATATCTTGGAGAAGTCCATCCTCTGGTAGCTGACACTTACGGAATCGGTGAGAAAGCTTATGTGGCAGTTATCGATATCCTTACAGTTCTTGAGTTTGCAAGCTTCAATCATAAATACACAGGAATTGCCAAATATCCGGCAGTAACACGTGACTTAAGTATGGTTGTTCCGAAAACTGTGCTTGCAGGACAGATTGAGCATGTTCTTACACAGAGAGGCGGAAAAATTCTGGAAAGCTATCAGTTATTCGATATTTATGAAGGAAATCAGATTAAAGAGGGATTCAAGTCTATGGCTTATTCTCTGGTATTCCGTCATCATGACAAGACTCTGGAGGAGAGCGAGATCACAGCGGCAATGAAGAAAATCTTAAATGGTCTGACAGATCTTGGAATCGAGTTGAGAAGCTAATGCTACTTTATGTGTTAAGACATGGGATAACCCAGTGGAATAAACTGAAGAAGGTGCAGGGGGCAGTAGATATTCCCCTGGCACCGGAGGGAATCGAACTTGCCAAAAAGACTGGTGAGGCGTTGAAAGATATTCATTTTGATATCTGTTTTACCAGTCCGTTGACAAGAGCGAAACAGACAGCGCAGTATGTGCTGGGAGATAAAAAGGTTCCGATTATCGAGGATAAGAGAATCCAGGAAATTGATTTTGGAGTTCTTGAAGGAACACGGTTCAAGGATGCACAGGGAAAGATCATCAGTCATGAAATGGAAATCTTTTTTACGGATCCGCTGAAATTTAAGCGCCCGGAGAACGGAGAAAATATTTTCGATATTCTGAAACGAACGAGAGAGTTCTGGCAGGAGAAGATAACAGATCCTGCACTGACAGATAAGACTGTCCTTGTTTCTTCTCATGGATGTGCAGTACGTGCACTGCTTCAGAATATTTATCAGGATCATGAAAATTTCTGGCATGGATGTGTACCGCCAAACTGCAGCATTAATCTTGTTGAAGTGAAGGATGGCAAAGTACGTCTTCTGGAAGAAGATAAGGTTTATTCTGGGATAAACAAGTAAATATAGCGAAACATTCCGGCGGGAAATCTGTTTATGGCACAGGTTTCCCGCTGCTATTATTTATGACAAAAGAACATAGCTTTTTCACTTGTGACAGATATGACATTGTGATATGATAAACGAAAAAGAAGATTGTCTGTAATTTTACGCAAAATTTGCAAATAACCACAGGAGGTGTATTATGGGCAAAAAAATTATGAATACCGTGCTTTTTCTGGCGGTACTTGGTGGGTGTATTGCGATGACTCTGCTGACGGGCAGGGGCTCAGTAAGCACGATGGCTTACAACTTCGCATTTCTTGCCATTATGGCAGTGATTTATCTGGCGGGATTATTCGGCGGGGTGTTCCGAGTGGATGGTATTACACAGGCATTTTTAAGAGGGACGCAAGAACTTACCAGTGTTTTTAAAGTGCCTGGAAAAGCAAAGAGTGAAGATTTGTCATGCCTGAAAGGAATTTTTGATCACAGATATCTGGATGAGAGAATGGATAATTTTATCGATTCTATGGATAAGAATCAGGAAGGTGTCGGAGGAATTGAAGAATATATAAACGAAGATGAAATAGACCTTCATGTACATAAAAAAATTCTGGAAATGGCACCAGATATCTTTACCAGTCTCGGTATTCTTGGTACCTTTATCGGTCTTGTATGGGGCCTGAAGAGCTTTGAACCGTCCAGTTATGAGACAATGACTATGTCTGTTTCTACACTTGTAGATGGTATCAAAGTTGCGTTCCTTACTTCTATATATGGAATTGCATTTGCTCTGATTTATAGTTCCGGAATGAAGAGTGTTTATGCGGGAATGGATGAGAAACTGCAGGGATTTCTGGAAAAGTTTCATATGTATGTTCTTCCCGCTGCTGAGAGTGAGTCAAGAAATCTTATGCTTGCAAGTCAAAAGGTTCAGACAAAGGCTATGAAGCAGATGGCAGAACAGCTTACTTCACAGATGGCGGAGAGTTTTGAAAAGGCAATTAATCCTACATTTGAGAAAATGAATGAATCTCTGGAGATTCTGACAGAGTCTGTAACGAAATGCCAGCAGGATGTCGTACAGGAGATTCTCCGCTCTTTCCTGCGAGAGATGAACAGTTCTTTTAAACTGCAGTTCAAGGACTTTAATGAGTCACTTGTACAGCTGAAAAAGGCGCAAAAAGAGAATACAGATTACACTACAAATCTCTACCAGGCAATGAGTGAACAGTTAAATGAATCTTATGCAAGACAGAATGAATCTATGAAAGAAATCGTGGATGAACTTGGCAGGATTCAGGGACGTTATATGTCAACTGCGACAAGAATCACACAGGATAATCAGGAAATCCAGAAACAGCAGCAACAGGATTACCAGCATATTTCAGATTACTTGAAGGAAGCAGAGAAATCTTCTGCCAAGTTCTGGGTTGCCTGCAATCAGACTATGCAGAAATATGTAGAGACTGCAACGCAGGGAATGGAAAAGATTTCTGCAGCAAATCAGGCAGGAGAGGATGTGCTTAAGGCAAATCAGAAACTGGTTGAGGAACTGGATGCAAAATTGCAGGAGTTTATTTCTTATCAGAAGATGACATATCAGACTATGGAAGAAGTGCGCAGACTCTTTGCTGATATTTCTGTTCAGAAAGAAAACAGTAATATATATCTTTCTGAAGGAAGAACAGGTCAGGGAGCAGTGCAGAAAGAATCCATGGAAGAAGTACGAAAACTGCTTGAGGAACAAGGTGAACGCCAGGAAGCGCTTCTTGAAGAAATGAACAAGAATATGAAGAGCATTTCCAAAAATCAGAAAGGTAAATTCAGTTTATTCAGATAAGAAAAGGAGAGAATTATGCGCAAAAGAAAGAAATCAGATGACAGCGGATTTAATGTCTGGCGATCTTATTCTGATATGATGGCCGGCGTGCTGCTCCTTTTCATCCTGATCATGTGTGTGACACTTTTTCAGGCACAGAAAAGTTATAATGAAAGTATTAAAGAAAGAGATGATAAAATTGCTCTTCAGGAACAGTATACTGCAGAAATCCTGGCGCAGCAGAATGAGCTGGATGAAAAAGACAGTCAGTTAAGTTCTCAGGATGAACAGCTTGACAAACAGAAAAAACTTCTGGCTGAGCTGGCTGCGCAGCTGAAAGAACAGCAGGCTACACTGGATAAGCAGCAGTCAGATCTTGATGAAAAAACATCTCTTCTTGCCACACAGCAGAAAAAGATTGACAATATTATCGGTGTAAAAGCCGATGTTATTGAAGCATTGCAGAAAGAATTTTCCAAGAATAATGTCAGTGTTGATATAGATGCGCAGACAGGAGCTCTTACATTGAATGCAAATGTAATGTTTGACTATGACCAGTCAGAACTTACGGATGAGGGTAAGGCAGAACTTGCAAATATCCTGCCGATTTACTGCAAGGTACTGTTGCAGGATGATTATAAGAAGTATCTGGCTGAGATTATTATCGATGGATATACAGACACAGATGGTGATTATGATTATAACCTGGAGCTTTCCCAGAAACGTTCTCTGGCTGTCGCGCAATATCTGACGGAAATTCAGGGGAATTTCTTAAGTCCTGATGAAATTTCAGATTTGCAGAATTATCTAACAGTAAATGGACATGGTTCTGCAAATCCGGTTCTTGACTCTAAGGGAAATGAAGATAAGAATGCATCAAGACGTGTAGAGGTAAAATTCCGTCTGAAAGATGATGAAATGATCAGTGAACTGGATCAGATCATGAATGCAGATTCTGCATCTGATTCTGATTCTACAAAATCCAGCGGCAATTAAGCTGCTGGATTTTTTGGTATCGAATAATTTTACCAATAATATATCACATTTTTGAGAAAAAATATGATATGATAAGAAGGTACGCGGTCATTATGATTTGATTTTAACCGAATTAAGTAAGTCCCCTGCGGAGGTTGCAAAGAGCAATAAATGCAGTAGTTATTCGGTGTTGAGCTAAGTAGCGGAAATGGATGATTTTATCCGATTGAATCAAAGCAAGTAGCAGAAGCAACTAAAGAAATTCACTTGCAGTGAAATTGTCGAATGAATTAATGATACGCTGTACCCAACATAAGAAAAAAGGAAGAGGAAGATAAGCATGTCTTTAAAAATTGGAAGAAATGATCCATGCTGGTGTGGAAGCGGTAAAAAATATAAAAAATGCCATGAAGCATTTGATGAGAAAATGGAAATGATGAAGCAGAAAGGATATGCAGTTATTGATCATAACCTGATCAAGACACCTGAGCAGATTGAAAAAATCAAAGAGAGCTGTAAGATCAATATTGCAGTTCTTGATTATGTTGCAGAGCATATCGGACCTGGTGTCTCAACAGAAGAAATTGACAGATGGGTGCATGAAGAAACCGTAAGACACGGAGGAATTCCGGCACCTCTTGATTACGAAGGCTTTCCGAAAAGCGTTTGCACTTCTGTAAATGAGGTTGTGTGTCATGGAATTCCGGATGAAGAGCAGATTCTGAAAGAGGGGGATATCATCAATGTAGACGTATCTACGATTTATAATGGATACTATTCTGATTCATCCAGAATGTTTTGCATTGGAAAGGTAAGTCCTGAAAAAGAAAAACTTGTCAGAGTTACCAAGGAATGCGTTGAACTTGGAATTTCACAGGTAAAACCTTGGACACCGATTGGAAATATGGGAAGTGCTGTTCACAAACATGCGGTAGAAAATGGATTTTCTGTAGTAAGAGAAATCGGCGGACATGGCGTGGGACTCGAGTTCCATGAAGATCCGTGGGTAAGCTTTGTTTCAGAAGAAAATACAGGTGCTCTGATGGTTCCTGGAATGATGTTTACGATAGAACCGATGGTAAATATGGGAAGTGATGAGATTTATACAGATGAAATTGACGAGTGGACAGTACGAACAGAGGACGGACTGCCGTCTGCACAGTGGGAGGTAACGGTTCTGGTTACAGAGACCGGTTGTGAAGTGATCTGCTGGTAACTATACTTACATTTTACAAAATGGTAAATTGTATAAATCTGCAAAAAAGTATTGCAATATGACAATTGATATAGTATAATCACAACTGTTGTGAAAAAAGATGGTCCTCTGTTACGGAATATGTATTAAGAACATCCATATAAGAATAGGAGAGAATAAAATGAACGAAATTATCAAAAACATCGAAGCAGCTCAGTTAAAAGCTGAAGTACCGGCATTCAACACAGGTGATACTGTAAGAGTACACGCACTGATCAAAGAAGGAAACCGTGAACGTGTTCAGGTTTTCGAAGGAACAGTTCTCAAGAAACAGGGCGGAAGCAACAGAGCTACATTTACTGTAAGAAAGAATTCTAACGGAGTAGGCGTTGAGAAAACATGGCCGCTTCATTCCCCACATGTAGTTAAAGTAGAAGTTATCCGTCGTGGTAAAGTACGTCGTGCAAAACTGAACTACTTAAGAGACCGCGTAGGTAAAGCTGCTAAGGTTAAAGAGCTTGTTAAATAATTTCATGAGTTGTAGAAGAAGGGACAATAACTAGTGTATTGTCCCTCTTTTTCCATCTGGCAGGAGAATTGAATGGATATCAGAAAGTGGAAAGAGAATTCAGCACTGCAGGAAACAAAAGATAAACTGGAAACAAAACTGGAAGACCGTAAAGTCCGGGGAATTCTCAACTGGGTTTTTCAGATTGCTGTTGTGCTGATTTTTGGAGTGCTGGTGGGAATCGCAATGTTCCAGTCAGTGACCATGCAGGAAAGTGCAATGGAACCTACTTTGCAGGTAGGAGAACGTTTTTTTGTAAATAGAGCTATTTATAAAGTGTCATCGCCAAAAAGGGGTGATATTATTGTATATAAGACCAGTGGAAGTGATGATGCGGCTTTACATATTGGCCGTGTGATCGGATTGCCTGGTGAGACAGTACAGATATCTAACGGTTCTATATTGATCAATGGGGATGTATATAATGAGAATAAGGGATTTCCTGAGATCAATAATGCAGGACTGGCTTCAGACGGAGTCTCTCTGGAGAGTGGAAAATATTTTATACTTGGTGATAACAGAAATAACAGTGAAGACAGCCGTTACGGTGACATCGGAAATATTAACAAGAAATATATTGTGGGAAAAGTATGGTTTATTATTTCCCCGAAAGATAAATTTGGATTTTTGAAAGGTTAGGTGGATATGAACGTACAGTGGTACCCTGGTCATATGACCAAGGCAAAGAGACAGATGCAGGAGGATATCAAGCTGATTGATCTGATTATCGAGCTTGTAGATGCCCGTGTACCTCTTTCAAGCAGAAACCCGGATATAGATGAACTGGGAAAAAACAAATCCAGACTGATTCTTCTTAATAAGTCGGATCTGGCTGATGAACGCCAGAATGAAGCGTGGAAAACATATTTCCAGGCAAAGGGCTTTTATGTTGTAAAAGTTGATTCCAGAAACGGTTCCGGAATGAAGGCAATAAACAACGTCATTCAGGAAGCATGTAAGGAAAAAATAGAACGAGACAGACGCCGTGGAATCAAGAACCGGCCGATCCGTGCAATGGTAGTGGGAATTCCGAATGTAGGAAAGTCCACATTTATCAATACCTTTGCGGGACGTGCATGTGCAAAAACAGGAAATAAACCTGGAGTTACAAAAGGAAAACAGTGGATCCGCCTGAATAAGGGCGTAGAACTTCTGGATACCCCTGGTATTTTATGGCCTAAGTTTGAAGACCAGCAGGTAGGAATCCGTCTGGCCTGCGTTGGTTCTATCAAAGATGATATTCTGAATATGGAAGAACTTGCGCTCTGGCTGATTGATTATCTGCGTGAGAATTATAAGGATATTCTGGCAGATAGGTATCAGATCACAGAAGAGGGAAGTGCTGTGGAAGTTCTCGAACAGATTGCGAGGGCAAGAGGCTGTTTGAAGAAGCAGGAAGAATTGGATTATGCAAAGGCTTCCCTGATACTGTTTGACGATTTCCGTTCCGGAAAAATGGGACGTATCACATTGGAGTGGGCACCGTTATGAAAACAATAGCTGAGATCAAAGCCGAGTTTGCTGTTGCAGATATGCACAGCTACCCGGCTTTATATGAAATGTACAAAGAAGATACCAGAAGCGGAGTCAAAAAGCTGATTGAGCAGTGTCATAAGAAAGAGGCAGCGCTTGAAGCAGAGAAACAGCGCACTGAGAAAATGAAAGAATACGAGCATAAATATGAACATCTTGGATATTTATGTGGTATTGATGAAGTTGGAAGAGGTCCGCTGGCAGGTCCGGTTGTTGCATGCGCGGTGATTTTGCCAAAGGACAACCAGATTCTTTATTTAAATGATTCCAAGAAACTCAGCGCTTCTAAGAGAGAAGAGCTGTATGATGTGATCATGAGAGAGGCAGTTTCTGTGGGGATTGGAATGCGCAGTCCGGAACGGATTGACGAAATCAATATTTTACAGGCTACATATGAAGCAATGCGTGAGGCGGTAAGTAAATTAGACGTTATGCCACAGGTTCTGCTTAATGATGCAGTTACGATTCCACAGATTACAATCCCACAGGTTCCTATTATCAAAGGTGATGCCAAGAGTGTTTCCATTGCGGCGGCAAGCATTGTTGCGAAAGTAACAAGGGACAGACTGATGGAAGAGTATGATAAAGTATTTCCGGAATACGGATTCGCTTCAAATAAAGGATATGGCGCTGCGGTACATATTGAGGCATTGAAAAAGTATGGCCCGACACCAATTCACAGGAAAACATTTATCACACATTTTATTTAACCAAATCAAGTAAGTCCCCTGCGGGGGTTGCGAAGAGCAATAAGCAGTGGGTGGGAACTTGCTTGTAAAAAATACAAAAGAAGCCTACACGTAAATAGAAATGAGTGAAAAAACTGTATAATAATACCAGAGCGACAGGAACCTGGTACGAAAGAAAATCGGCCGAATATTTAAAGGGACAGGGGTTATTTATCCTGAAATATAATTATCGCTGCCGGCACGGAGAAATCGATCTGATTGCCAGAGATAATGAATATCTTGTTTTTATTGAGGTTAAATATCGAAAAGGCAACTGGTCCGGACGTGCTTTGGAAGCGGTAAATTTTGCAAAACAGAAAACCATATGTAAAGTAGCCAGATATTTTCTTGCGGTGGAATATCACAATGTAGACATCCCATGTCGTTTTGATGTAGTTGGGATTGACGATAAGAAAGTATACTGGGTAAAGAATGCGTTTGAATATATGAATTGACAAAAGGAAAAGATATGAAAATAAAATGGAACAGCGAACAGATTCCGAATTTGAATATAAAAAAGAATGAGGGAGTTACTTTTCTTACATATCCTGCATTTGAAGATGTGGAATGGCTTGTTCATGGGTTTAGTACTCGTCTGGGTGGCGTGAGTCAGGGAATATACAGTTCGATGAATCTTAGCTTCACAAGAGGTGATGAAGAATCCTGCGTAAGGGAAAATTATAACCGGATTGCAGCTGCTATGGGATTCCGGGCAGAGAATATAGTTACCTCTGATCAGACACACACCTGTAATGTGAGAAAAGTGACAGAAAAAGATTGTGGAAAAGGAATTGTAACTCCGCGGGATTATACAGATATCGATGGGATGATCACCAATGTTCCCAGTCTGGTTCTGGCAACTTTTTATGCGGACTGCGTACCGTTATATTTTGTAGATCCGCTACACCATGCGATTGGGCTGTCTCATTCCGGATGGAGAGGTACTGTTCAGAAAATCGGAGAAGTTACGATAAAAAAGATGGCAGAAGAGTACGGCAGTAATCCAAAGGATATGAAAGTTGCCATTGGTCCATCTATCTGTCAGGATTGTTATGAAGTAAGTCTGGATGTAATTGAAGAATTTAAGAATGCTTTTGACCAGAAACACTGGGACAAACTTTTTTATGGAAAAGACAATGGAAAATACCAGCTTAATCTCTGGGAGGCGAATCGGATTATTTTCACAGAAGCAGGAATATGTCCGGAAAATATTTCTATGCCGAATATCTGCACCTGCTGTAATCCGAAATTTCTTTTCTCCCATAGAGCCTCTCATGGGAAACGTGGGAATCTTGGAGCTTTTCTTGGCATCAGAGAATAAAAAAGAAGAAGATCTCTCTTAGATGAGGGATACTTCTTCTTTTTTCATTTATGAAGAAAAAACTATCTTGAGTTAACTTTCTCCATAAGGCTCATAATTTTTTCATTGCTGGAACGAACTTTTTCAACAGAGACATCATGATTGATGATATCAATAATACTTGCAAGATATTTGCTCATGTTTGCCTCGATGTAATATGGTCTTGTAAGAAGTTCCGGGATGCGGTAGTTTAAGTTGGTTGTGATCACTCTGTCGAGCCATCCCTTTTCATAATATTCGTCAAACTTGTCCAGACCATCTGTAAACAGGCCATAAGTAGTGCACACAAATACTCGCTTTGCATGGCGTTCTTTTAACTGTTTTGCAACATCAAGCATACTTCCACCGGAGGAAATCATGTCATCAATAACTACAACATCTTTTCCCTCTACAGAATCGCCAAGGAATTCATGAGCAACGATTGGGTTCTTTCCGTTAACAATCGTAGAATAGTCGCGACGTTTGTAGAACATTCCCATATCTACACCAAGGATATTTGAAAAATAAACGGCTCTGGACATAGCGCCCTCGTCAGGGCTGATGATCATCAGATGATCGTTGTCAACACGAAGATCCGGCACGCTCTTGATCAGAGCTTTTAAGAACTGATAGGTTGGGAAAAAGTTATCAAAACCGTTCAGCGGAATAGAGTTCTGAACACGTGGATCGTGAGCGTCAAATGTAATGATGTTGGAAACGCCCATATCACTTAACTCTTTCAAAGCCAGTGCACAGTCAAGAGATTCTCTCTTTGTACGTCTGTGCTGACGGCCTTCATAAAGAAATGGCATAATAACATTGATACGATGTGCCTTACCTGTAGCAGCAGAAATGATTCTCTTAAGGTCCTGAAAATGATTGTCAGGTGACATATGATTCTCATGTCCACATACTGTATAAGTTTCGCTGTAATTTGTCACATCGACCATGATGTAAAGGTCAGTACCACGGACAGATTCCTTAATATAACCTTTACCTTCTCCTGTTCCAAAACGCGGGCAGTCACATTCTACAAGAAATGACTCTTCACTGTAACCCTGCGGTATAACACTAAGCTGTTTACGGGCAACCAGTTCCTTACGGAATTTTACCAGTTTCTTATCAACTTCTTCTGCAAGTTCTCTGCATCCAAGAGCTGCAATACGGATAGGTGCAACCGGCATGGATTTTTCCAACAATTCTATGTTTGGCATAATACTCCTCCTAAGTGATTTTATACTCAAAAAATAGATTTCAATATAATTTATAACATTTGCCCTAAAATACGTCAAGGAATTTATTGATTTTTTCTTGCACAATTGTTATGATATAGAAGATAATGAGTTTATATAGCTGTGCAGTAATTGGCAGATAACGTAGAAAATGCTGAATAGTTATAAAATTATCGAAACAGATGCGCATAAGCGTGTTTTAATGAAAAGATATACCGGAAAAATGATCCCACAGTTTTCGGATATATCCCAATGGAGTTAGTAATTCATGAAAAAAAATTTACACATTATATCCAGAGTTCTTCCTGACGGTATCGGAGAAGAACTGGAACTGGAACCGGGGGATGCACTGCTTTCCATTAATGGCCAGCCGGTAGAGGATGTGTTTGACTATCGTTATCTGATGAATGACGAATTTGTCACGCTCCTTATCCGGAAGAAGAATGGCGAGGAATGGGAACTGGAAGTGGAAAAAGAATACGAGGATGATCTTGGAGTTGAATTTGAGAACAGTCTTATGGACGAATATCGTTCCTGCTCTAATCATTGTATTTTCTGCTTTATCGATCAGATGCCTCCCGGGATGAGAGAAACTTTGTATTTTAAAGATGACGATTCCAGACTTTCGTTTCTTCAGGGAAACTATGTTACCCTCACGAATATGAGTGATTATGATCTGGATCGTATTATCAAGTTTCATCTTTCACCTATTAATGTATCATTTCAGACCATGAATCCCGAGCTTCGCTGTAAAATGCTTCATAATCGTTTTGCCGGGGATGCTCTTGCAAAGGTTGATAAGCTTTATAAAGGCGATGTAACTATGAATGGGCAGATTGTTCTGTGCAAGGGGATAAACGACAGAGGCGAATTGGAATACAGCCTGGAAAAGCTGGCAGAATATGCACCTGTGTTACAGAGTGTTTCGATTGTTCCGGTAGGACTTTCGAAATATCGTGACGGCTTGTATCCGCTGGAATCTTTTGACAAAGAGGATGCGAGATATCTGATCAGTCAGGTGGAACGCTGGCAGAGAATTATGGTAGAAAAGCATGGCATACATTTTGTACATGCCTCAGATGAATGGTACATTCTTGCAGGTTATGAACTTCCTGAAGAAGGAAGATATGACGGATATCTGCAGCTTGAAAATGGCGTTGGTATGATGCGCCTGCTTGAAACAGAGGTAAAAGAGAGACTTGAACAGCTTGAAGGCGATGACAGAAGAGTAGACGCTACTGTTGCGACAGGGCGGCTTGCAGCGCCCTATATAGGTAAAATGATAAAACTGGTACAGGAGAAATTTCCTAATGTGCATGCAGAAGTATATGCGGTGAAGAATAATTTCTTTGGAGAGAAGATTACCGTTTCGGGTCTGATCACAGGTACTGATCTTAAAGATCAGCTCGCCAGGAGAGAATTGGGCGAGAAGCTTCTGATTCCCTGCAATATGCTTAGAAGTGGAGAGGATGTTTTTCTGGATGACCTTACGGTGGAAGATATCAGACAGGCTCTTAACACAGAAATCGTTGTGGTTGACGAACCGGGAGCGGACCTTGTAAATTGTCTGATCGAAGCACCCGACCATAAAAAGATAAGAAGGAGACAGATATATGAGCAAACCGGTAGTAGCGATAGTGGGCAGACCTAATGTAGGCAAATCCACATTGTTTAATGCGCTGGCAGGTGAGAAGATTTCTATTGTAAAAGATACACCTGGCGTTACAAGAGATAGAATTTATGCAGATGTGACATGGCTTGATAAGACGTTTACCATGATTGATACAGGTGGTATTGAACCGGACAGCAGTGATATTATCCTTTCTCAGATGAGAGAACAGGCTCAGATCGCAATTGATACAGCTGATGTTATTATCTTTATCACAGATGTTCATCAGGGGCTGGTTGATTCCGATGCAAAAGTAGCAGATATGCTTCGACGTAGCGGTAAGCCGGTTGTCCTTGTTGTTAATAAAGTAGACAGCATTCAGAAATTTATGATGGATGTCTATGAATTTTATAATCTTGGTATCGGAGAACCGATTCCGATCTCTGCGGCAAACCGTATGGGGCTGGGAGATATGCTTGATGAAGTAGCGAAACATTTTCCTGAGGATGCTGATACCGATGAAGAGGATGAGATTCCGAGAATCGCTATCGTAGGTAAACCAAACGTAGGTAAATCTTCTCTGGTAAATAAGCTTCTTGGAGAAGACCGTGTGATCGTTTCTGATATTGCCGGAACTACAAGAGATGCGGTAGATACCAGAGTAAAATGGCAGGGTAAGGATTATATCTTTATTGATACAGCCGGACTTCGCCGCAAGGGTAAAGTAAAAGAAGAAATCGAGAGATACAGTGTGATCCGTACAGTGACTGCTGTGGAGCGTGCAGATGTCGTTATTGTTATGATCGATGCGTCAGAGGGAGTTACAGAACAGGATGCCAAGATCGCAGGTATTGCCCATGAAAGAGGAAAGGGCGTTATCATTGCCGTCAACAAATGGGATGCGATTGAGAAGAACGATAAGACAATCTACAAACATACAAACAGAATCCGTGAGGTTCTGGCATATATGCCGTATGCAGAACTGGTATTTATCTCTGCAAAGACAGGCCTTAGAATCTCAAGAATGTTTGAGACGATTGATGCGGTTATCGAAAACCAGACACTGCGTATCCAGACAGGTGTCCTGAATGAAATCCTTTCTGAGGCAGTAGCAATGCAGCAGCCTCCGTCTGACAAGGGAAAACGTCTGAAGATTTACTATATGACACAGGTGGCTGTCAAACCGCCTACATTTGTTATCTTTGTAAATGACAAAGAGCTGATGCATTTCTCTTATACCAGATATCTGGAGAATAAGATCAGGGATGCCTTTGGATTTGCGGGAACATCACTGAAATTCATTATTCGTGAACGAGGTGAAAAAGAATAATCATGGAACGACTGATTTGTATTGCAATTGGATATGCATGCGGACTTTTTCAGACCGCATACATTTTAGGAAAAATTTATCATATTGATATCCGCAAACAGGGAAGTGGAAATCTGGGCTCTACAAATGTACTGCGTACACTTGGCAAAAAGGCCGGAGCATTGAATCTGTTATGTGACTGTCTGAAGTGTATTGCAGCCATCCTGATCGTAAGAGCAATATTTGGAAATTCTTATGGAGATATCCTGCCGTTGCTGAGCCTTTATGCAGCAGCGGGGTGTATTCTGGGGCATAATTTTCCGTTTTATCTTAATTTTAAAGGCGGGAAGGGTGTAGCTGCATCTGTAGGACTTGTGATTGCCTTTGACTGGCGGATTTTTATAATCTGCGCAATTGTATTCTTTGGATTATTTTTCCTGACACACTATGTTTCACTGTGTTCGGTAAGTGCATATCTGGCTGCATTTATCAGTATGATCATATTTGGACAGAGGGGTTCTTATCATATGGATTCTTCTCATATGATCGAGCTTTATATTGTTATGGGACTCTTGACAGTACTGGCATTTTACAGACATAAAAAGAATATAAAACGGCTTCTTGACGGGACGGAAAGTAAAATTTATTTAAGCAAAAAAAATAAATAAAAAGAGGTATTTATATGGCAAAGATAAGTGTACTTGGTGCGGGAAGCTGGGGAACTGCCCTGTCTATCCTTCTTTACAATAATGGACACGAGGTGATTCTCTGGTCAGCACTTGGGGAGGAAATCACAACATTAAGGGAAAAGCGGGAACATGTGAGCAAACTTCCGGGTGTAAAGATTCCTGAACCGATTGATATCACAACAGATATTGAGAGAAGCCTGCGGGATGCAGATGTGGCAATTCTGGCAGTTCCTTCGCCTTATACCAGAAGTACCTGCAAGCGTATGGCGCCTTTTGTAAAAAACGGACAGAAAATTGTAAATGTTGCCAAAGGCGTGGAGGAAAAAACTCTTCTTACTTTAAGCGAGATCATTGAACAGGAACTTCCACAGGCAAATGTGTCTGTGCTTTCCGGTCCAAGCCATGCAGAAGAGGTTGGAAAGGGACTTCCGACTACCTGTGTGGTAAGTTCTCACCAGAGAGAGACAGCAGAATATCTGCAGGGAATCTTTATGAGCCCTGTTTTCAGAGTTTATACTACACCGGATATGCTGGGAGTGGAGCTTGGCGCAGCGTTAAAGAATGTGATTGCACTGGCGGCCGGAACCGCAGATGGTCTGGGATACGGCGATAATACCAAAGCAGCTCTGATCACAAGAGGAATTGCGGAAATCTCACGTCTGGGTGTTAAAATGGGAGCGCGTATGGAAACCTTCTATGGTCTGTCCGGAATCGGAGATCTGATCGTTACCTGTGCCAGTGTCCACAGCCGTAACCGGAAAGCCGGATATCTGATGGGAAAAGGATATACCATGGAGCAGGCAATGGCTGAAGTGAAAATGATCGTGGAGGGTGTTTATTCCGCAAAAGCAGCAAAAGAACTGGCTGAGAAATATGATGTGGAAATGCCGATCATTACAGAAATAAACAAAGTTCTGTTTGAAGGAAAAAGTGCAGCGGAAGCGGTGATCGACCTTATGGTAAGAGATAAGAAAGTGGAGACACCGATGCTTCCATGGGAAGACGGACAGTGAGCTAACTGAGATGTTATAGAAAAACTGTAACTGTTCAGTACCTCGTGGGATAGCTGACTGCTGAATAGTTACGAAAAACTTTCAAATGTATCATTTACGGGAAATTCTATAGACAGAGATGATAAATATGCAAAAAGCAGATGTTATATAAATACATCTGCTTTTTGCATTTGCATGATAAAATATTTTTTAACTACTCTTTATCAGAATGCAATGTCCCTTAAATCCTCGGGAATATGTGAACTGTGAAAATTCTCATTCAGAGTATCGATCAGATCCATGTCTTCCTGTTCGATTGTGAAATCAAAAATATTGCCATTGCTTCTGATGCGGTCAGGATGTACGGATTTGGGAATTACGGAAATTCCTTTCTGAGTAGCCCAACGCAGACCGATCTGAGCGGGAGTATGGGCGTATTTGGTTCCAAGTACACACATTACATCGTTATCAAGATATGCGCCTCTGGCAAGCGGGGCATATGCCTGTACCTGAATTCCTTTATTCTGGCAATAATCAATCAGCTCTTTCGGATAGCAGAGCGGATGGCATTCAATCTGATTTACCGCAGGTATAATTCCGGAATTGGCTTCCAGCTCTTCCAGATGACGGATTTCAAAGTTGCTGACACCGATAGAAAGAGCCCGTCCGGATTTCTGGATTTCCTCCAGTACTTTCCAGGTGCTGAGATAACATCCCGGAACCGGCCAGTGGATCAGATACAGATCAACATAATCCAGTTTGAGCCGGTCCAGGCTTCTTTCAAAAGCACCCTGAATGTCTCCCAGACGCTGTGCGGTATTCCATACTTTTGTAGTAATAAAAAGTTCACTTCGCGGTATTCCGCAGCTGGCGATTCCCCGTCCTACATTTTCTTCGTTCTTATATACGGAGGCTGTATCAATCAGACGGTATCCTGATTCAACAGCAGAAATAATAGCACTTTCAGCCTCGTTTTCCCCGGTGGCTTTGTACACTCCCAGTCCGAGTAAAGGCATCTCTCTGTTTGTGTTCAGAAAAACAGTATTATCCAAAACAATTCCTCCAATTCCTATATACACTTTGGGCAAGCCGCTTTGCCCGATAATCTTGTCCAAGTATAACATAAAAATGTGTCAGAAGTACATAAAAATTATTAAGTTTTTGCAAGAATACATTGTTAACAATATAACATAACGGTCAAAATATTAACACTTCTTGTGAAAAAAGCTATTTCAAAGCATATATTTCAAAATTTTTTTAGTGATTATTTATGCTAAATGGCTTGCGAAAACGAAAAAAAAGATGTATAATATCAGTAAATTGATAATTTATTGTCATAAAAAAAGACTGAATTTTATAAATTCAGTGTATTTTTCAATAGAAGGGAGCATTTAACCATGCATTTAATCAAAGATGAAAATGGGAATCTTGTCCAGCATGGACATGGACACACCCATGAACATACCCATGAAGATGGTATGACTCATACTCATGAGCATACTCATGGCGAAGGTCATGATCATGGACATTCTCATACAGATCATGCCTGTGATACTGCTCATTGCGGATCATGCAGTGAAGGTGACTGCAAGAATGAGACACTGGCTCTTCTGACGTATATGCTCCAGCACAATGAGCATCATGCTCAGGAACTGGATCAGATGGCTGACAATCTTGCCAAGATGGGAATGGATGCAGCATGTAAGACCATTAAGGAAGCTGTTGCAGATTTCCAGAAAGGTAATATGAGACTTGGACTTGCCTTAACACTTGTTAAAGAAGAGATGAAATAGGAGGCGACATCATATGTGTCTGGCAACTGTATATAAAGAAAGTGATGATTCTGTTATTTTTAAAAATGTTTCCCGCATTGATGTAGACGGAAACAAACTGATCCTCAGAGATATTATGGGAGATGAGAGAGTGGTAGAGGGGACTATTTTGATGGTTGACCTTGCTAACAGTATTGTGAAACTGAAATGTGACTGATATCAGGTCGGGAGTAAAATACTTTTTAAACCTGACATACTATATTGAATTAAGACAGATTTAGGAGGCACCTGGTTTTATGGCACACGTAATTGCTGTCGCGGGAAAAGGCGGCGTAGGAAAAACAACATTATGCGGAATGCTGATCCAGTACCTGTGTGAAAAGGGTAAAGGGCCGATTCTTGCGGTAGATGCTGATGCAAATTCAAATCTTAATGAAGTTCTTGGCGTAAAAGTAGAGACAACTCTTGGTGATGTGCGTGAGGAAATTGCACGTGCTGAACTTGCAAAAGAGAATCCGATTCCTACCGGAATGTCCAAGGCAGATTACGCAGAGATGCGCTTTGAAGATGCACTGGTTGAGGATGATGACTTTGATCTTCTTGTTATGGGAAGGACACAGGGAAAGGGCTGTTACTGTTATGTGAATGGTCTTCTTCAGACTCAGCTTGCAAAATATCAGAATAATTATCCATATATTGTTGTAGATAATGAAGCCGGAATGGAACATATCAGCAGAGGCGTTCTTCCGAGTATGCAGACTGCTATTCTGGTCAGTGACTGTTCCAGAAGAGGAGTACAGGCAGTAGGCAGAATCGCAGAACTTATTAAGGAATGTGATATGCATCCTGACACAGTCGGGCTGATTATCAACCGGGCTCCGAAAGGAGAACTGAATAAAGGAATTCAGGAAGAGATTGCAAATCAGGGACTGACGCTTCTTGGCGTTGTTCCTCAGGATGAGACAGTCTATGAATATGACTGTGAAGGACGTCCTACAAGCACACTTCCGGAAGACAATCCTGTCAAGACTGCACTTCGTGCAATCGTTGATAATTTAAAATTATAAAATACACCCCTTGTCGGATGGGAATCCGACGAGGGATGTTTGTGCGCATAGGAAATCTATATATGCAGAAATAAATACAATTTTATATCTTTATTTTTTTAGTTAAATAACCCATGGGAGGGGATGGGTTATCACAGTTATCTTTAGCGGAGCCAATTCTTCAGATATAGATAACCGGGATTTCCTGCCTATGGGATTATTAATAAAATAAAAATGTGTATCTTAAGGAATACACAAACCAGAATTAAAGGAGGTCTATAATGAGTGAATTCAAATTAACTACAGTGGAAGAGTTTGAAGAGGCTACTGCCAGACTTTTGGAGACAGGTGCAAAAGTAGGAGCTGATGCATGGCAGTTCCGTGTAAAGAACCAGACTCCACATTGTAAATTCGGTGAGCAGGGTGTCTGCTGTCGTATCTGTTCTATGGGACCATGTCGTATTACCCCTAAAGCACCAAGAGGTGTCTGTGGATGTGACGCCCATGGTATCGTAGGAAGAAACTTCCTGAAATTTACAGCAGGCGGTGCAGCTACTCACTCTGATCACGGTCGTGAAATCTGCCACACATTATATTGTGCAAAAGACGGTGGAAACTATCAGGTAAAAGATCCTGAGAAACTGATCCGTATTGCGAAAGAATGGGGCGTAGAGACAGAAGGGAAAGATATCTATGATCTGGCTCATGAAATGGCTGAGACAGGATTGATGGAATATGGTAAACCATTTGGATATCAGAGATTCCTTGACAGAATGCCAGCAGGACAGAAAGAGAAACTGATTGAAAATGAAATTGCACCACGTGCGATCGACCGTGAGGTTTCTACTTCTTTACATATGGCTCATATGGGATGTTCTTCTCTTCCGGAAGCTCTTGTAAAACAGTCTATCCGCTGCGGTCTTGCTGATGGATGGGGCGGTTCCATGATGGGAACAGAGTTTTCTGACGTATTATTCGGAACTCCGAAACCAATTGACACTGAAGCTAACCTTGGTGTAATGGTTGAAGAGAACGTAAATATCGTTGTACACGGACATGATCCGAGCCTTTCTGAGATGATCTGTGAATATGCAGACAGTAAGGAAATGATCGATTATGCAAAATCTGTAGGAGCAAAAGGAATCACTGTTTCCGGTGTATGCTGTACTTCAAACGAAGTAGCTATGCGTCGCGGTGTTCCGATGGCCGGTAACTTCCTGCAGCAGGAGAATGTAGTACTGACAGGTGCCTGCGAAGCAATCGTAGTAGACGTTCAGTGTATCTTCCCTGCATTAGGACCTTTAAGCAAATGCTTCCATACTAAATTTATCACAACTTCTCCGATTGCTCAGATGCCGGATGCTGAATTTATCAGATTCAATGCTGAGACAGCAGGAGAGAATGCGAAAGCGATCGTTAAGATGGCTATTGATAACTTCAAGAACAGAAAGCCTGAACTTGTACATATCCCACAGCTGAAACAGAAAGCTACAGTTGGATATTCCGTAGAAGCAATCGTTAAGGTTCTTGACAGTGTTACAAACTCTCAGGTTGATGAGACAGGAACAACCAAACCATTACTTGAGTGCATCACTTCCGGTGTTATCCGTGGTGCTGTTGCTATGGTCGGATGTAACAATCCTAGGATCCGTCCTGACTATGCACATATTGAATTGATGAAGAAATGTATCGCCAACGATATCGTTATCATTGCATCAGGATGTTCAGCACAGGCAGCTGCAAAAGCAGGTCTTATGGACAAATCTGCCAAAGATCTCTGCGGCGCAGGTCTGAAACGTGTCTGTGAACTGGCTGATATCCCACCGGTACTCCATATGGGATCATGCGTAGATATTTCCCGTATGATGATCCTTGCTGCTGAACTTGCAAAAGATTCAGGTCTTCAGATCAATCAGCTTCCTGTAGTTGGATGTGCACCGGAATGGATGTCTGAAAAAGCTGTATCCATCGGTAACTATGTAGTAGGTACCGGTATTGATACATTCCTTGGTGTTGATCCATATGTTTCCGGTTCTTCAGAAATGTGCGAACTTCTTACAGAAGGAACCAGAAAATGGACAGGTGCTGCTTATACAGTAGAAAAAGACATTGATAAATTAGTTGATCTTATGATCGAGAGAATTGAAGAAAAGAGAACAGCATTAGGAATCTGATCTGCTGTGATCTGAAAACGAAATAAAAGGTGGATGACGTAAAATGAAAATAGCAGTTACAGGAAAAGGCGGCGTAGGCAAAACCACTTTTGCAGCAACGCTGGCCAGGTTGTATGCAGCAGAGGGCAGACCGGTACTTGCAGCAGATGTGGATCCGGATGCGAATCTTGGTCTTGCATTAGGCTTTGATGAAGAAACTCTGGATTCTATTGTACCGATTTCAAAGATGCGTAAGCTGGTGGAAGAACGTACAGGTGCTACAGCAGGAAATCAGTTCTATCATCTGAATCCGAAAGTAGACGATATTCCGGAGAAATATGGTAAGGTCTGTAATGGCGTACGGCTCCTTGTCCTGGGAACTGTCGAGACAGGCGGCGGCGGATGTGTATGTCCGGAGCATGTAATGCTGAAACGTATTATTAACAATCTGGTACTGAGAAGAGAAGATGTAGTAATTCTTGATATGGAAGCCGGCCTGGAGCATCTCGGCAGAGGAACCACAGAAGGAGTAGACGCATTTATCGTAGTGATTGAACCAGGTGCAAGAAGTGTGCAGACATATAAAAATGTAAAGCGTCTGGCAAAAGATTTAGGGGTATCCCAGGTAAAGGTTGTTGCAAATAAAGTGCGCAACGAGGATGATGAGAACTTTATCAGAGAACGGATTCCACAGGAAGATCTTTTAGGAATGATTCATTACAATACAGAGGTAATTGATGCGGACAGACAGGGCAAGTCCCCCTATGATTTCAGCAAAACAGTTACCGATGAGATCATTAAGATAAAAGAAAAAATAGATCGTCAATAATCTCATATATTAGGAGGTAAACAAAAGTGACTTTATTTGAAAGTGTTTTTGCGGGAAACGACGCGGTTTATGGACTGACAGAGGGTGCCATTAACCAGGCAATTGAGAAATACGGCGCTGACAAAGCAGTCAGCTTCCCTGATACAGCATATTCCTTACCATGCTACTATGCAGTAACAGGAACAAAGGTTGGAACTCTTGCAGAGTTAAAAGATGCTCTTGCAGTAGTAAAAACTCTTATGACAAGAGAGAAGAGAACACATGATGTATTTATGTCAGGTGTTGCTACAGCTCTCTGCGCAGAATTTATCGAAGTTCTGAAATATATCGACGGAGCAGTTCCTTATGAAGCTCCTTGCTACGGACATCTTGCAGATGCAGTGATCCGTGAACTTGGTGTACCGCTTGTAACAGGCGATATCCCAGGTGTAGCAGTTATCCTTGGAAAAGCTCCTTCCGCTCAGGAAGCAGCAGACCTTGTTAAATCCTATCAGTCTCAGGGTATCCTGATTACTCTGGTTGGTGACGTTATTGACCAGTTAGAGGAAGTTGGATACAAGACAGGTGCTAACGTACGTGTTATCCCGCTTGGAAAAGACGTTACAGCAGTTATCCATGTAGTATCTGTAGCACTTCGTGCAGCTCTTATCTTCGGTAACGTGAAACCAGGTGATGCTGCAACTCTGATGGATTACACAATGAAACGTGTACCTGCATTTGTTAATGCATTTGCACCGTTAAATGATGTGATCGTAGCTTGTGGTGCAGGCGCTATCGCTCTTGGATTCCCGGTTATCACAAACCAGGAAGATGTTGCAAGAGTACCGAAGAGCCTTATCTGCCAGAAAGACATCTCCAAATGGAATGCAACTTCTCTGGAAGCCCGTGACATCAAGATCAAAATTACAAACATTGATATCCCTGTTGCTTTTGCATCTGCATTCGAAGGTGAGATTATCCGTCGTAAAGACATGCAGGTTGAATTTGATGGTTCCCGTGTAGACTGTGCAGAGCTTGTACATACATGTGAACCGAGTGAAGTAGAAGACCACAAGATTACAGTTGTTGGTCCGGAAGTAGACGACATGGAACTTGGCAGCAAGAACAGCATTGCATATGTTGTTAAAGTTGCAGGTAAAAACATGCAGCCTGACTTTGAACCGGTTATCGAGCGTAAGTTCCATAACTACATCAACTGTATCGAAGGTGTATACCATACAGGACAGAGAGATATGCAGAGAATCCGTATCAGCAAAGATGCATTTGCTGCAGGCTTCAAGATCAAACATATCGGTGAAGTTCTCTATACACAGGTTAAAAATGAATTTGACGCAGTTGTTGATAAATGTGAAGTTACTATTTATACAGATCCTGCTGAGTGTACAAGAATCCGTCATGAAGTTGCTATCCCGATCTTCGAGAAACGTGATGACCGTCTGAATACTCTGACAGACGAATCTGTAGATGTATATTACAGCTGTATCCTCTGCCAGGCATTCTCCCCGTCTCACGTATGTGTTGTTACACCTGAGAGACTTGGACTTTGCGGTGCCGTTTCATGGCTGGATGCAAAAGCTACCAACGAGCTGGATCCAAACGGACCTTGCCAGGTAATTACAAAAGAAAGACCTATTGATGAGAACCTTGGTTCTTATGAAGACGTAGATGAAGCTGTTAAGAAATTCTCCCAGGGTGCATTAGAGCACGTTACACTGTACTCTATCATGCAGGATCCTATGACATCATGCGGATGCTTCGAGTGTATCTGTGGTATCGAGCCATTCTCCAATGGTGTTGTTATTGCTAACCGTGAGTATGCAGGCATGACACCTCTTGGAATGACATTCTCAGAAATGGCATCCATGACAGGTGGTGGTGTTCAGACACCTGGTTTCATGGGACATGGTAAACATTTCATCAGCTCCAAGAAATTCATGAAGGCAGAAGGCGGTATCGAACGTATCGTATGGATGCCAAAAGAATTAAAAGAGTTTGTTGCTGAACGTCTGAACAACACAGCAAAAGAACTCTACGGAATTGACAACTTTACAGATATGATCGGTGATGAAACAATTGCTACTGATCCGGAAACACTGGTTGGCTTCCTTACAGAAAAAGGCCATCCGGCATTAGCTCTTGAGCCGATGATGTAAAGCATGGTGGTTTCCCCGGAGGTATTATGGAGTCATGCGGAGGCTTTCAATAAGCCTCCGGGTTTAAACGCCCAAAAGCGTATAGATAAAAACCATAGTATATTATATTTCAAGGACATACAAAACGTGATCGTGTGAAAGTACAATCATTCTGTTTCGTAAGGACGAAATGTGGATGCGTAATGATTTGCTGATAAAATATATGCGGAGTGTATGAAGAATCAGTAAAGTTCAGATATGGCAATTTGCCGGATTTTTCACTTTGTTATGGAAAATAAATGAAAGCGGTGAAATTGTTGTTTTTTTAACAAAATATGGCAGAGTGTACTTGTCAACGGGCAGGATAATGTTGTATACTACACATGACATAGTGTGTAAGTCTGCGAAAAGATACATACACACAGTAATTTTTTTAAGGAGGCCAAAAAAATGCCGTTTAATCAGAAACTTCAGAAATTCAATGCAAAGATTAATACAGTCACCATTGGCAGCGGAGATAAGACTGTAACAATCGGCGGAGACTCTACTTATCCATTCTATTCTTTTGATGCACCATCAGAAAACACACCTAAGATTGGTGTGGAAATCTCTGATATGGGTCTTGAGAATATTGTATCCGAAGGTATCAAAGCATACTATGACGGAGCTTCCACAATCGGAGAAATGGCTAAAAAAGCAGCAGCTATGGAAGGTGCTGACTTTGTAGCTCTTATCCTTGAAGGTGGAGATCCAAACGGTGTAAACAAATCTGTTGATGAACTTATCGCAGTTGTAAAAGAAGTTGCTGATGCAATTGATGCACCATTAGTAGTAGAAGGATGCAAGAACGTAGAGAAAGACGCCGAACTTCTTCCGAAGGTAGCAGAAGCTCTTCAGGGAAGAAATGTATTGATCCTTTCTGAAAAAGAAGAAAACTACAAAGCAATCGGTGCTGCAGCAGGACTTGCTTACGATCAGATCGTAGGTGCAGAATCTGCCGTAGATATCAACCTTGCTAAACAGCTTAACGTTGTAACTACTCAGTTAGGCGTTAACGCACAGAAGATCGTTATGAATATCGGTAGTGCTGCTGCCGGATATGGATATGAGTACGTTGTATCTACAATGGACCGTATCAAAGGTGCAGCTTTATCTCAGAATGATAACATGCTGCAGATGCCTATCATTACACCGGTATCCGCTGAGACATGGGGCGTAAAAGAAGCTACAGCTTCTGAAGCTGATATGCCTGAATGGGGACCGGAAGAAGAGCGTGGAATCGATATGGAAGTTATGACAGCTGCTGCTGACCTTGCAGCCGGATCTGATGCAGTCATCTTAAGACATCCGGAAGCTGTTGCAGCTATTTCCAGAATGATCAAAGCACTTGCGTAATTGAATAGGAGGAACAAATAAAATGGCACTGAATGGTATTCAGATCTTTAAATTAACACCAAAGAAAAACTGTAAGGAATGCGGATGCCCAACATGTATGGCTTTCTCTATGAAGGTTGCTCAGGGCGCTATGAAAATCGAACAATGTCCGCATATGTCTGATGAAGCTTTAGCATCTCTTTCCGAGGCAACTGCTCCGCCAATGAAGACAATCAAAATTGGTACTGGTGCAGAAGAACATAGTCTGGGTGGAGAAACAGTATTATTCAGACACGAAAAAACATTTGTAAGCAAGCCAAGATATGCAGTAGCTCTGTGCACATGCATGGATGATGCTACAGTAGAGGCAAAACTTGCAGAGATTCCGAAGGTAGATTATGACCGTATCGGTGAAAGAATGTATGCTGAACTTGTATATGTAAACTGTGGCGAAGGTGCAGATGCAGCTAAATATACAGCACTTGTAGAAAAAGCAGCAGGTCTTGGAAGAACTTTAGTTCTTGAATGCAAAGATCCTGAAATTGCTAAAGCCGCTCTTGCAGTATGCAAAGACAGCAAACCGGTCTTAAACGGTGCAGATGCTTCCAACTATGAAGCAATGAACGCAGTTGCTACAGAAGCAGGTGTTGTTCTCGGTGTATCCGGTAAAGACTTAAATGAATTATATGATACAACAGCAGCTCTTGAAAAACTTGGAAACAAGAACCTTGTTCTTGATACAACAGGCGCTGACATCAAAGAAACCTTTGCAAACACTGTACAGGTTCGTCGTGCAGCTCTGAAAGATCAGGACAGAACATTTGGTTATCCATCTATCGTAAACCTTGTTAAGATCGCAAAAGGTGACCTTCACTTACAGGCAGCTTTAGCATCTATGTTTACAATGAAATATGGTTCCATCATCGTTATGGAGCAGATGACATATGCAGAAGCTCTTCCATTATATGGTCTGCGTCAGAACGTTTTCACTGACCCGCAGAAACCAATGAAAGTTGAGCCAGGTATCTATCCATTAAATGGTGCTGATGAGAATGCGGTAGTAGTTACTACTGTAGACTTTGCTCTTACATATTTCGTAGTATCCGGCGAGCTGGAGCGTTCCGGTGTTCCGCTTAACCTGGTTATCAATGATGCAGGCGGACTTTCCGTACTGACATCCTGGGCAGCTGGTAAATTCTCCGGCAACAGCATTTCCGCTTACATCAAAGAAAATGTTGAGCCTAAGGTGAAATCCAGAAAGCTTATTATCCCAGGTAAGGTAGCAGTTCTTAAGGGTGACCTTGAAGCAAAACTTCCTGGATGGGAAATCATCGTTGGACCAAGAGAAGCTGTACAGCTTGTTAAATTCTTAAAGGATATGCAGGCAGACGGTCAGATCTGATGGGATTAACATGCCGGGCCGGGCATCTGTCCGGTCTGGCGTTTAATGAGAAGCATACAGGTTTTATCCTGTGTAAATAAATAAAAAGGAGAACACGGTTATGGCAAAATTTGTAACAATCGGAGAAAGACTTTCCACTACTGCACCTGCAGTAAACAAAGCATTTACAGAAAGAGATCCAGAGCCGATCATCAAAAGAGCAAAACAGCAGCTTGATGCTGGCGCAACTTACCTTGATGTAAATATCGGACCTGCTGAGAACGACGGAGAAGACCTGATGAAATGGGCTGTACAGCTCCTTCAGTCAGAATTCGACAATGTTCCGCTTGCACTGGATACAACAAATAAGAAAGCTATTGAAGCTGGTATTTCTGTATACAACAGAGCAAAAGGAAAACCGATCGTTAACTCCGCTGATGCTGGTGACAGAATCACAAACATCGATCTTGCAGCAGCAAACGATGCCATCTGTATCGCACTTTGCTCTTCCGGTATGGTAGCAGCAGACAATGATGAACGTATGATGCACTGCCAGAACATGCTTGAAAGAGGTATGTCTCTTGGTATGGAAGCTGAAGATCTCTGGTTTGACCCGTTATTCCTGGTTGTAAAAGGAATGCAGGACAAACAGATGGAAGTTCTTGAAGCAATCAAAATGTTCTCTGATATGGGACTGAACTCCACAGGTGGTCTTTCCAATAACAGTAACGGTATGCCGAAACATATCCGTCCGATCATGGACTCTGCTCTTGTAGCAATGGCTATGATGAATGGTCTTACATCTGCGATCGTTAACCCTAACGACCTTCGTCTGATGGAAACTATTAAATCCTGTGATGTATTCAAAGGCAATACACTGTATGCAGATTCCTATCTGGAAATCTAATCAGTATTTCTGATAAAGCGTATTTGAATAAATTGAATACATAATTATGGGGGCTGAAGGCTTCGGTCTTCAGCCCTCGTTTTATTACAGGCTATTAACGACTATGAGAAAGGTGGTTGCCGAATGTTTAAGGTAACATTTTCATTCGAAGATGGCAGTGTGGTAGAAGCTTATGCCAATGCGGGGGATAATTTACTCGAGGTTGCACGTGGAGCCAATGTGGCGATCGATGCACCATGTTCCGGAAACGGAGCCTGCGGAAAATGCCGTGTCCAGTTAAAAAGCGGAGAACTGGAGAGCAAAAAGACATTACACATTTCTGATGAGGAATATCAGGAAGGATGGCGCCTTGCATGCTGCAGCACGATCAGTGCAGATGTAAATGTGCTGGTACCTGATATTGCATCTGCCTATAAGAGCAGAATGAAAGTAGCTGATTTAAGCTCTAAAGAGGAAATAGCCATTTTTGAAAATGCCAAACGAGATGTGGAACTTGCTGGCATAGAACTGAAAAACAGTCTTGAGGTAGTGGATGTTGTCATGACTCCGCCATCTTTAGACGATACAATGCCGGATAATGAGAGACTGACACGTGCCCTGCGCAAATATTTAAATATCAGCAGAGTCCGGATTCCTTATGCAGTTTTAAAGAAACTTCCGGATGTACTGCGAGAGAATAATTTTGCAGTGAAGTGTGTGATTCGTGCTACATCTGATGATATGTTTGTATATGATATTTTCGGTAAAGATGAAGATGTAGTGATCGGTGGTCTTGCAGTAGATATCGGTACAACAACCGTTTCAGCTGTACTGATTAATATGGAGAATGGTGATATTCTTGCAAAGAGTTCCGCCGGAAACGGACAGATTCGTTTCGGTGCGGATGTAATTAACCGAATCGTGGAATCACAGAAGCCTGGTGGACAGAAGAAACTGCAGGATGCTGTCATCAAGGAAACAATCAATCCTATGATCCATGAGATGTGCAGAAGTGCAAATTTCCCGGCAAACCGTATATACAGGATGTGTGTAGCATCCAACACAACTATGAATCATCTGTTTGCAGGAATCAATTCTGATCCATTACGTACAGAACCGTATATCCCTGCATTCTTTAAGACCAATTCCCTTTTTGCTTCCGATGTGGGAATTGAGATTAATAAAGATGCCCATATTATTATGGCACCAAATATCGGAAGCTATGTAGGCGGTGATATCACAGCCGGTACAATGGTCAGCCAGATCTGGAACAGACCAGAGTTCTCACTGTTTATCGACCTTGGTACAAACGGAGAGCTTGTATTTGGTAACTCAGACTTTATGATGAGCTGCGCATGTTCTGCAGGCCCTGCCTTTGAGGGTGGTGATATCAGCTGTGGTATGCGTGCAACAGATGGCGCGATTGAAGCATGTACCATTGATAAAGAGACGATGGAGCCGACCTACAAGATCGTAGGTGATCAGGGAACCAAACCTGTAGGTTTGTGTGGTTCCGGTATCATCGACGTAATCAGTGAACTTTATATCTGCGGAATCATTAACCCGAAAGGTAAATTTATCCGCGAAGGTAAGAGAATCAAACATGATAAATATGGAATGGGAAGCTATATCCTTGCTTTTGAAGAAGAGGCAGGATCAGTAAAAGATGTCGAGATCACAGAAGTTGATATTGATAACTTTATCCGTGCAAAAGGCGCGATCTTCTCAGCTATCCGTACCATGCTGACTTCTCTGGACTTTGATGTGAGCATGATTGATGAAGTCTATGTTGCAGGTGGTATCGGAAGTGGTATCAATATGCAGAATGCAGTCAACATCGGTATGTTCCCGGATATTCCAATCGAAAAATTCCACTATATCGGTAACTCTTCCCTGACAGGTGCATATCTTATGCTTCTGTCAACGCCGGCGGAGAAGAAGACATACGAACTGGCTTCTAACATGACATATATGGAACTTTCCACAGTTCCGATCTATATGGATGAATTTGTAGGAGCATGTTTCATTCCTCATACAGATACCAGTATGTTCCCGACAGTAATGGAAGAGGTTCAGAACCGCTGATATTTATACGGCATACGGCAGGTTACCGGGAGTGAACCGTAACGATTGCCGCACCTGAATGAATAAAAAGTAACAGGGCAGGCAAGTATATTTTGTCTGTCCTGTCTGTGGAGACTTAGAATGGCTTTTAGCTTAAATGATTTAAATTATGAAAAAGACAGCAAGGAAAGAATGCCATGGGAGCATTATACACAGGAGTTTGCAGCGGCAGATCCCAAAGAAATAGCTTCAAGGCTGTCCATTCCTTACGATGAAGAAACAAAAACACTGACATTAACTTTTCTTGGAACACAGTATCAGATTACATGGCCGGATTTTACAGTAACACATACGCCGGATGATAGAGGCTTTTATCCGCTGGAAGATATGATTTATGCCAGAATCCTGACCATTCGTTTTCTCTTAAATGGAGTGAAATCTGAAAGTTCCGGAAAATTTAAAACATATCGTGAGATGCCATGGGGCGAGGTATATTTAAGGCAGTTTGACGGCAGATGCATCAAACGTCTGGCATTTTCCTATGGAAATCGTCTGGGAGATTTCAAAGCAATTATGGAGCATATCAAGGCAGTTGCTGTAAAGCATGGTGATATTGCTTATGAAGTGGAGATTTTCCCGGAATACAAAGTGCAGATGATCCTCTGGGAAGGCGATGATGAATTTCCACCGTCTTCACAGATTCTCTTTTCTGACAACTTCCCTGTTTCTTTTCAGGCAGAGGATATGGCTGTTATGGGAGATGTGATTATCGGTTCACTGAAGGCATTTCTGAAATGCGTTCAGGCATAAATCTTGAATAAGACAGGCGGCACCTGTTTTAGATAAAAACCGTAACTATTCAGCACCTTGCTGGATAGCATACTGCTAAACAGTTACGAAAAACCGACTTAAATGCGGAGTAAAAAGGAGGTAATTTGAAATGGGATTCAAATCAGACATTGAAATTGCACAGGAATGCGAAATGCTTCCAATTACCCAGATTGCAGAAAAAGCAGGTATTGATGACAAATATCTGGAGCAGTACGGAAAGTACAAAGCAAAAATTGACTACAATCTTCTGAAAGAAAGTGACAAGAAAGACGGAAAATTAATCCTTGTTACAGCTATCAATCCAACTCCTGCCGGAGAGGGTAAAACAACTACCACTGTAGGCCTTGCAGATGGTATGCAGAGACTTGGCAAGAGCGTTATGGTAGCTCTTCGTGAGCCATCCTTAGGACCGGTATTCGGTGTTAAAGGTGGTGCAGCCGGTGGCGGATATGCACAGGTTGTTCCTATGGAAGATATCAACCTTCACTTCACAGGTGACTTCCATGCGATCGGCGCAGCTAACAACTTACTTGCAGCTATGATCGATAACCATATTTTCCAGGGTAACGCATTAAACATTGACCCACGTAAGATCACATGGAGAAGATGTGTTGATATGAACGACCGTCAGCTTCGTAATGTAATCGACGGCCTTGGCGGAAGAACAAACGGTATGCCTCGTGAAGACGGATACGACATCACAGTTGCATCTGAGATTATGGCAGTTCTCTGTCTTGCAAGTGACATCAAAGACCTGAAAGAAAGATTATCCAAGATTATCATTGGTTATACATATGGTAAAGTTTCCGAGCAGAAGCCGGTAACAGCCGGTGACCTTCACGCAGAAGGTGCTATGACAGCTCTGTTAAAAGATGCCCTGAAACCAAACCTTGTACAGACTCTGGAACACGTTCCTGCAATCGTACATGGCGGACCATTCGCTAACATCGCTCACGGATGTAACTCCGTAACAGCTACAAAGATGGCTATGAAACTTGCTGATTATGCAATCACAGAAGCTGGTTTCGGTGCTGACCTTGGCGCAGAGAAATTCCTCGATATCAAGTGTCGTATGGCTGGCTTAAAACCAAGCGCAGTTGTAATCGTAGCTACTGTACGTGCCCTGAAATACAACGGCGGTGTTGCAAAAGCAGACCTCAACAACGAGAACCTGGAAGCACTTGAGAAGGGTATCCCGAACCTTCTGAAACATGTTTCCAATATCAAGAACGTATACAAACTTCCATGTGTTGTTGCTATCAACGCATTCCCAACAGATACAAAAGCAGAGCTTGACTTCGTAGAAGCAAAATGCAAAGAACTCGGTGTTAACGTTGCGCTTTCTGAAGTATGGGCAAAAGGCGGCGAAGGCGGAATCAAACTTGCAGAAGAAGTTATCCGTCTTGTAGAAGAACCAAACGACTTCTCCTATGCATATGAACTGGAAGGTTCTATCGAAGACAAACTGAACCAGATCGTTCAGAAAGTTTACGGCGGCAAGAGAGTTGTCCTGACAGCAAACGCTCAGAAACAGGCAAAACAGTTAGAGGCTCTTGGCTTCGGCAACTGCCCGATCTGCGTAGCTAAGACTCAGTACAGCTTAACAGATGACCAGACAAAACTCGGTGCTCCGACAGACTTCGAAGTTACTGTACGTAACTTAAAGATCTCCGCTGGTGCTGGATTTATCGTAGCCCTTACAGGCGAGATCATGACAATGCCAGGTCTGCCGAAAGTTCCGGCTGCTGAGAGAATCGACGTAGACGAAACAGGTAAGATTACAGGTCTGTTCTAATTTACTGAATTTTATCAAATACAAAAGGAGAGTGTTCCTATATGTATAGATATACTTTGAGAGCACTCTCTGAAACACGCAGATCTGATATCTGCTTAATAAATAAAAGAAAGCAGGAGAGAAAAAGATGGGATTTTCAACAAGTACATGTACAGAATTCGTTGAAGTTTTAGCTTCCAAAGCTCCGGTTCCGGGCGGCGGCGGTGCATCTGCATTAGTTGGTGCAGTAGGAACTGCTCTTGGAAACATGGTAGGAAGTCTTACAGTGGGCAAGAAGAAATATGCTGATGTAGAAGATGAAATGTATGAATTAAAAGCAAAATGCGATCAGTTACAGAAAGACTTTCTTCGTCTGATCGAACGTGATGCAGAAGTATTCGAGCCATTATCCAAAGCATACGGAATGCCGAAAGAAACAGAAGAAGAAAAAGCTGAAAAAGCAAGAGTTATGGAAATCGTATTAAAAGATGCATGCTCCGTTCCTATGGAAATCATGGAGAAATGCTGTGAAGCAATCGAACTGATCGTAGAGTTCGGCGCAAAAGGATCCAAACTTGCAATCAGCGATGCCGGTGTCGGCGCAGCTTTCTGTAAAGCAGCATTACAGGGTGCAAGCCTGAACGTATACATCAATACAAAATCCATGGCTGACAGAGAATACGCAGAAGAATTAAACAAAAAAGCAGATGCGATGCTTGAGAAATATACGAAGATCGCAGATGATACATTCAACAGCGTACTTGGCAGATTGAAATAATATGATATCAGGGTCAAAAGATCTTTTGACCCTAACATCATAATATAAAGACAATATGAGTGCAATTTGGGAGGAAACAATCAATGGCTAAGCAGTTATTAGGTAAAGAAGTAACAGCAGCATTAAATGAGAAAATCAAAGCTAACGTAGCAGAGCTTCAGGGAAAAGGAGTAAATCCTACTCTCTGTATCATCCGTGTAGGCGAGAACCCAAGCGATATCTCTTATGAAAGAGGCGCTACAAAACGCTGCGAAACTTTAGGCGTTGCATGTGAGAAGATCTTACTTCCGGAAGATGTTTCCCAGGAAGAACTTCTTGCAACAATCGATAAAGTAAACAAAGATGACAAGATTCACGGCGTATTATTATTCCGTCCACTTCCAAAACATCTGGATCAGGCAGTAATCGAGAACGCACTTGCTCCTGAAAAAGACGTTGACTGTATGACAGACCTTTCCATGTCAGGTGTATTCACCGGCAAACAGATCGGTTTCCCGCCATGTACACCACAGGCATGTATGGAAATCCTTGATCACTATGGAATCGACTGCACAGGCAAGAAAGCAGTAGTAATCGGAAGAAGCCTTGTTGTTGGTAAACCGGCAGCAATGATGCTTGTTAAGAAGAACGCAACTGTTACAATCTGCCACACAAGAACTGTAGATATGCCGTCTGTAGCACGTGAGGCAGATATCATCATCGTGGCCGCAGGCCGCGCCGGTGTTGTCGGAGCTGAGTATGTAAAAGAAGGACAGACAGTAATCGATGTAGGTATTAATGTAAACGCAGAAGGCAAACTTTGCGGAGACGTTGACTACGCTGCAGTAGAGCCGATCGTAGATGCTATTACACCTGTACCGGGCGGTGTTGGAAGCGTTACAACTTCCGTACTGGTTGGACATGTAGTAGAAGCTGCAATGCGTAAAGTTAATGACTAATTGATTTATATATCATTTTGAAAGTACAGATGATTAAATCATAAAAGGGAAGAGGAACTCATCACAGAGATTTTTAGATTTCGTGTGGTGGGTTCTTTTTTGTATGACAGTGACTTGTGGGAAAAGTAACCATGTGTTATGATAATGGCAAATAGCATTAAAGTTCTGAGAGGAAAGGAAGTGATTCTAAAATGCTTAAACTGCCAGTGGGAATTGAAGATTTTGCGGAGATCCGTCAGTTGGGTTTTTATTATATCGATAAGACAAAGCTGATTGAGCAGTTACTTAATGGGTGGGGAAAGGTAAGCCTTTTTACCCGGCCGAGAAGATTTGGAAAAAGCCTGCCAAAAAGCTATGGAGCAGATTAAAGACCGAAGATATGAAGAATTTCTGCGAAATGATGGCAGAAATGAGATTCTGGCTTATGGCATTGCATTTTGCAGGAAACGCTGCAAGGTGATAATGAAAAAGATGTGAACAGAAGGTTTATTAATTGTAACTCAAAAATCAAATCAGTTATCAACAGAACAATCAGGGCCTATGAGAGATGAGTTGTGATTATAAATATATAGAGGATGATTATGTTAAGAAAATTAGAAAAATGTTGCCTTGTAACAGGCGTGATGGGAATTCTTCTGATGGGGATGCCTTTCAATATAAGCGCCAGTGAGGATGCCGCTGTGCAGGAAAATAGTCTGGAGTCTGGGAATGAAGTAGACCATTCTCAGGAGGGACAGCTTTCCAAGCCCAAAAGTCTGGAAGGCCTGGAGGCAATTTCCGGTGAAGATCCGACTGATAATACTTACGGATATTATACAATCATGGGCGGTACAACTGTATCAGCCGATGAAATGTGTTCCTTATATAACAGTCAGGGTTGTACTTATCCGTCTGAAGAATTAAGTGAAGGCGGTGCACCTGACATTGAGACTTTTTGTGATATCATAATTGAAGAAGCGAATGCGGAAAACGTGCGCGGCGAGGTTGTCTTTGCACAGTCAATGCTCGAAACCGGATGGCTGACTTACGGCGGGGATGCCGATATCACTCAGTTTAACTTTGCAGGTCTTGGAACGACCGGGAATGGAGTAAAAGGAATTGCTTTCCCTGATGTAAGAACCGGAATCCGCGCCCAGGTTCAGCACTTAAAAGCATACGCCTCTACAGATGACCTGAATCAGGAATGCGTAGATGAACGCTTTGATTATGTGACAAGAGAGACTGCTCCCTATGTAGAGTGGCTCGGAATTCAGGAGAATCCTTACGGTGGCGGCTGGGCAGCGGGGAAGGATTATGGAAGTAAATTACGGAAAATATTGGCAGACTTAAAAAGCTGACGAAAAAAGCCTTTGAATTTATAGGAGATTACTATAGATTCAGGCTTTTTTATTTTGATCAAAGTATAAAAAAGTAAAAGATATACTTGATATGGATAAATTTACGTTAAAAAAATATCAAACTTTCAGCTCTGCTAAAAATTTTTTTGAAGATTAAAAATATTCCATCTCACAAAATTGTGCAGATTTTTATACAAAATAATAAAAATCCACTTGTTAAATAGTTGACAATATGTTATCATTTAGGAGTCAATTTTGTTAGGAGAAAAGGAGTATTAAGATTATGAGCAGTAAAATTACTATCATTGGAGCAGGCAGTGTCGGTTCTACTATCGCGTACACTTTATCAAGCCAGGATATCGCATCTGAGATCGTTCTGATCGATATCAACAAACAGAAAGCAGAAGGCGAAGTTCTCGATATCATTCAGGGAACCTGTTTCAGAGATCCTATTTCCATCATTGCCGGTGAATATGAAGATGCCAAAGACTCTGATATTGTTATCATTACTTCCGGTATTGCCCGTAAGCCAGGTCAGACAAGACTTGAACTTACACAGACAAATGTAAATATTCTCAAGTCTATTACACCGGAGATCGTAAAAGCAGCGCCAAACGCTCTTTATCTGATCGTAAGTAATCCGGTTGATATCATGACTTATGTATTTACTAAGATTTCCGGACTTCCGGAGAATCAGATCCTTGGTTCTGGTACAATTCTTGACTCGGCACGTCTGCGCTGCGGATTATCTGAGCATTTCCAGATTGCACAGAGCAACATTCATGCTTATGTATTTGGCGAGCATGGCGATACATCCTTTATTCCGTGGTCAGGAGCCTATATTTCCGGCGTAAGTGTAGATGAATACTATGATCTGGAGAAGAAACTCGGAAAAGATATTGAGCCGATCGACAAAGAAGCAATGCTTCAGTATGTACAGAAATCAGGCGGCGAGATCATCTCCAAGAAAGGTGCAACTTTCTATGCGGTATCTTCTTCTGTATGCAAACTTTGCAGCCTTCTGGTAGCTTCCTCAGAATCCATTTCCACAGTATCTACTATGATGCACGGAGAGTATGGCATCGAAGATGTATGTTTAAGTACCTTAACCTTAGTAGGACCAAACGGTGTACAGGGCAAAGTTCCAATGAGAATGACAAAAACTGAAATCGAACAGCTGAAAAAGAGTGCAGATGCACTGAAAGAAATTATTGCTCAGATTAATCTTGATTAACTATAAAATAAGATACCAGAGTCATGAGAACGTGATGCTTTTTGACTCTGGTATCCGAAATGAAAAATCAGAGCAAAATTATTTTATTTAAAAAAATTATCAAAAACCACTTGTTAAAATGTTATCAATATGATATGATATACGTCGGAAATCGAGCTGATACACTCCTTTAATGCGGAGGAAGGGTGTGCGAACTCTTTTATTTTTCTATGTCTCAAAAAAGATATAAAAAGTAATTGTATTAGTCTTGGTTTATATTTTTGTCTATTTATTGTTAAAAAAAAGACAAAGCTTATCTTGATTTTTATATGAGTTATATAACTTAATCAGATAAGTAATAAGACAGTATTTACTATTTACCTGAACAACTAAGAAAGGATAATGTTAAGTATGAAGTACAGTTATTATCCGGGTTGTACCCTGAGAAACAAGGCGAAAGATCTGGACGAATATGCCAGAGCCAGCGCCAGAGCACTTGGGTTTGAACTGGAAGAGATTGAAGACTGGCAATGCTGCGGAGGTGTATATCCTCTGGGAACAGATGAAATTGCCACAAAACTTTCTTCCGTACGTGCTCTTAATCAGGCCAAAGAAAAAGGCCAAGATCTGGTGACAATCTGTTCTGCCTGTCATCACGTGATCAAACGTGTCAATGATGATATGAAAAATGTGGAAGATATCCGCACCAGAGCAAACAATTATATGCAGCTTGAAGAGCCTTACGAAGGGGAGACCATTGTACTCCATTATCTGGAAGTACTTCGCGATAAGGTTGGCTTTGACAAGCTGAAAGAGAAAGTGGTAAATCCGCTTACAGGAAAGAAAATCGGAGCTTATTACGGATGTCTCTTATTACGCCCGGGCAAGATCATGGCATTTGATGATCCTGAGAATCCGACAATTATGGAAGACTTCATCCGTGCACTTGGCGCAGAACCGGTCATCTATCCATACAGAAATGAATGTTGCGGCGGTTACATTTCTCTTAAGGAAAAAGAAATGTCCCAGAACATGTGTCAGAAAATCGAAGACAGTGCGAAAGGCTTTGGAGCTGATATGCTGATCACAGCCTGTCCATTGTGTAAATATAATTTAAATAAAAATGCTTCCAGCGACCTGCCTGTATATTATTTCACAGAGCTGCTTGCAGAAGCCCTCGGAGTAAAAGAGGAGGTGGCAAAATGAGAGACAATCATTCAGCAGCAGAGAAGATCAAAGAAATCTCAGGAACCAATCCGCTGAAATGTATGAAATGTGGAAAATGTTCTGCTACCTGTCCTTCCTTCAATGAAATGGATATCAAGCCACATCAGTTTGTATCCTATGTTGTAAACGAAGATATCGAAGCACTTGCCAATTCAAAATCACTCTGGAAATGCCTTTCCTGCTTTGCCTGCGTAGAGCGTTGTCCAAGAGATGTAAAACCTGGAAAGATCATTGACGCTGCAAGACAGCTGGTTGTCCGCCAGAAAGGCGGAGATTACCTGACAGCAGATGAGATTCCACAGCTTCTTGATCCGGAAGTGCCACAGCAGCTTCTGGTAAGTGCATTCAGAAGATACAGGAGGTAAGCCAGCGTGCAGAGAATTGGTGTATTTGTCTGTCATTGCGGAAGTAATATCGCCGCTACGGTAGATGTAAAAAAAGTAGTTGAATTAGCTGCCAAAGAGCCGGGTGTCGTTCATGCAGAAGATTACCAGTACATGTGCTCAGAAGCAGGTCAGGCTAAGATTCAGGAAGCTATCAAAGAAAAGAACCTGACAGGTGTGGTTGTCTGTTCATGTTCTCCACGTATGCATGAAGCAACATTCAGAAAGGCTGCAGAGAGAGCCGGCCTGAATCCATACATGGTGGAGATTGCAAACATTCGTGAGCATTGTTCCTGGATTCATAAGGATATGGAAGAAGCTACAAAGAAAGCAGTAATCCTTGCCAGAGCAGCAATCGCAAAAGTTAACTTAAACACCCCTCTTCAGCCAGGAGAGAGCCGTGTTACAAAGAGAGCCCTGATCATCGGCGGCGGTATTGCCGGAATCCAGACAGCCCTGGATATCGCTGATGCAGGCTATGAAGTAGATATTGTAGAGAAGACTCCAAGTATTGGAGGAAGAATGTCACAGCTTGACAAAACATTCCCGACACTTGACTGTTCCGCATGTATCCTTACACCTAAGATGGTAGAGGCTGCGGCTCATGAGAAGATCAATATCTATACATATAGTGAAGTAGAACATGTCAGTGGATTCGTAGGTGATTTCACTGTTGATATAAGAAAGAAAGCAAGAAGTGTAAATATGGACAAGTGTACAGGCTGCGGTGTCTGTCAGGAGAAATGTCCGTCTAAAAAGATCCCGAATGAATTTAACAGAGGATTAAATAACAGAACAGCTATCTACACTCCTTTTGCACAGGCCATCCCGAATGTTCCGGTTATCGATCGTGAGAACTGTATCAAGTTTAAAACCGGAAAATGTGGTGTATGTTCCAAAGTATGTCAGGCAGGTGCCATTGATTACGATCAGCAGGATGAGATCGTAACACGGAAATATGGTGCAATCGTAGTTGCCACCGGTTTCGATACGATCAAACTTGACAAATACGATGAATATGCATACAGCCAGAGCAAAGATGTCATTACATCTCTGGAACTGGAACGTATCATGAATGCAGCAGGTCCTACAAAGGGACACTTAGAGCGTCTTTCCGATGGAAAAGCTCCGAAGGAACTTGTATTTATCCAGTGTGTCGGAAGCCGTTGCTCTGATGACAGAGGAAAACCATACTGTTCCAAAATCTGCTGTATGTATACTGCAAAACATGCAATGTTAATTCGTGATAAATATCCGGATACAAATGTAACCGTCTTCTATATTGATGTGCGTACCCCAGGTAAGAACTTTGATGAGTTCTACAGAAGAGCTGTAGAGCAGTACGGTGTAAACTACATCAAAGGCCAGGTAGGAAAAGTCATTCCTCAGCCGGACGGAAGTCTTCTTGTACAGGGATCTGACCTGATCGATAATAAGCAGATCCTTAAGAAAGCAGATATGGTCGTCCTTGCAACAGCCATTGAACCAAATCCGGATGTACGTAAGATTGCTACCATGCTTACAGCAAGTATCGATACCAATAACTTCCTCACAGAAGCCCATGCAAAGCTTCGTCCTGTAGAGTCTCCTACAGCAGGTATCTTCCTTTCCGGTGTATGCCAGGGACCGAAAGATATTCCGGAGACAGTTGCACAGGCCGGTGCTGCAGCAGTTAAGGCCATCGGTCTCCTTGCAAAAGATAAACTGACAACCAACCCATGTACAGCAAAATCCGACGAACTGTTATGTAACGGATGCTCTACATGTGCAAATGTCTGCCCGTATGGAGCAATCTCCTATGAGGATAAAGAAGTAAATGACCACGGTATCCGTGAAACAAGAAGAGTAGCCGTTGTAAATACAGCACTTTGCCAGGGCTGTGGTGCATGTACAGTAGCCTGCCCGTCCGGTGCTATGGATCTGCAGGGCTTTTCCAACAGACAGATTATCGCGGAGGTAGATGCAATATGTCGATAGAAACAAACGAAGAATTCAGACCTAAGATTGTGGCATTCTGTTGTAACTGGTGCAGTTATGCAGGTGCAGACCTTGCAGGAAGCAGCCGTCTTTCTTATCCGGCTGATGTAAAGATCATTCGTGTTCCATGTTCCTGCCGTGTCAATCCAATGTTCATCCTCCGCGCTTTTGAAAAAGGTGCTGACGGTGTGATCATGTGTGGCTGTCATCCTGGAGACTGTCATTACAGTACAGGTAACTACTATGCAAGAAGACGTATGACTCTTCTTTTCTCCATGCTGGACTATATCGGTGTGGAAAACGGAAGAACAAGAGTAGAATGGGTTTCCGCTGCTGAAGGTGTGAAATTCTCCCAGACTATGAATGAGTTTGTAGAGAAGATCCATTCCCTTGGTAAGAACGTAAGATTGGAGGATTTAAGATGCAGGAGCTGATAAATCGTGCAAAAGAACTTCTTGCTGATGGTACAGTTGCAAGAGTTCTGGGATGGAAAGCCGGAGATCTGCCTTATAATCCGGAACCGGCTTACTTTGAAACAGAAGAATCTTTGAAAGATTTTGTATATAACGGATTCTGCGGTGCAAACTTAAGCAAATATATGATTGAAGCTTCCAAACTGGAAGGTAAGACACTGGTTTGTTTGAAACCATGTGATACCTACAGCTTTAACCAGCTGATCAAAGAGCATCGTGTAGACCGTGAGAAAGCTTATATCATTGGTGTTGGATGTAAAGGAAAACTGGATATCGAAAAGATCCGCAAACAGGGAATCAAAGGTATTGAGAGCATTTCCGGCGCAGAGATCACGGATGAAGCAGAAACACTGACCATTCAGACAATTTATGGTGAGAAAACCTGTGCATACAAGGATGCTATGCTTGAAAGATGTCATGTATGTAAAGGAAAAGAACATAAGATCTACGATGAGCTGATCGGAGAGTCCAAAGAGACAAAAGATGCAGACCGCTTTGCAGAAGTAGAGAAAATTGAGGCAATGAGCCCGGAAGAGAAGTTTGCTTTCTTCCAGAATGAATTAAGTAAATGTATCCGCTGCAATGCCTGCCGTAATGTCTGTCCTGCATGCAGCTGCCGTAAATGTGTATTTGACAGCAATAAATTTGACAGTGCACAGAAAGCAAATGTCGATTCTTTCGAAGAAAAAATGTTCCATATCATCCGTGCATTCCATGTAGCAGGAAGATGTACAGACTGCGGTGAATGCAGCAGAGTTTGTCCACAGGGAATCCCGCTTCACCTGTTTAACCGTAAATTTATCAAAGATATCGATGAGTTCTACGGAGAATATCAGGCCGGAGAGGATACTACTTCCAAAGGACCTCTTACAAACTTTACATTTGAAGATGTTGAGCCAGGAATCGTGGCAGAAAGGGGATAATGTATGTATAAAATAGCAGCAGAAAATCTGCAGGCATTATTCCATAAGATTGCCGCAGATCAGGATTTATATTTACCGGTTAAAGTCAGTGACCAGGTAAACTTTAAGGCATGGAGTGAAGATGCGGAAGTTTGTCTTGATACTTTAAAAACCGTAAAATCACCAAAAGATGCATTCTTTCCGCAGAGTGAAAATCTTTACACCTGTAAAAAAGAGGAAAAAAATATTTCCATCGAGCCACAGGCATTACAGGAAAAGGATTTCGTTGTATTCGGTATGAAAGCCTGCGATGTACAGGGAGTAAAGGTTCTGGACAACGTATTTTTAAGTGATCCGGTCGATACTTTCTATGCAGCAAGAAGAGAGCATGGAACAATCGTTGCACTTGCATGTCATGAACCGGAAGAGAGCTGTTTCTGTAAAGTGTTTGGCATTGACTGTGCTGATCCGGCAGCAGATGTTGCAACATGGATGATTGAAGGAGAACTTTACTGGAAACCTCTGACAGAGAAGGGTGAAGCTCTTACAAAAGCAGTTGCAGAGCTTCTTACAGATACAGACGAGACGAAAGTAGAAGCAGAGAAAACTGCAATTCGTGCGATCGTAGAGAAACTTCCATATTCTAATCTTTCTCTTGAAGGATGGGGACAGGAAGATTACATGGACCGTTTTAATTCTCCTGTATGGGAAGAACTTTACAAACCATGTCTGGCATGTGGTACCTGCACATTTGTATGTCCGACCTGCCAGTGCTACGATATCAAAGACTACAACACAGGCCATGGCGTACAGCGTTATCGTTGTTGGGATTCCTGTATGTACTCTGACTTTACCATGATGGCACACGGTAATAACCGTAACAGCCAGATGCAGCGTTTCCGTCAGAGATTCATGCATAAGCTTGTTTACTATCCTGTAAACAATAACGGAATGTTCTCCTGTGTAGGATGTGGCCGTTGTGTTGAGAAATGCCCGTCATCTTTAAATATCGTAAAAGTCATCAAAGCTTTTGAAAATCAGGGAGGTGAAAAATAATGAGCGAATGTACCTGCCATAAAAACTATACATTGGACACACTGATCCCAAAGGTTGGTGTGATCACAGATATCCGTCAGGAAACACCGGACGTTAAGACCTTCCGTGTAAATGCTCCTGAAGGCGGAAAGCTTTTTGAACATATGCCAGGACAGTGTGCAATGGTCTGCGCACCAGGTGTCAGTGAAGGTATGTTTTCCATTACTTCTTCACCTACAAATAAAGAATATCAGGAATTCAGTATCAAAAAGTGTGGTTCCCTGACTGATTATCTTCACAGCCTTCAGGTTGGAGATGAGATCACAGTCCGCGGACCATACGGAAACCATTTTCCTGTAGAAGATAAATTAAAAGGCAAAAATCTTCTGTTTATCGCAGGTGGTATCGGACTTGCACCACTTCGTTCTGTGATCAACTATGTACTGGATAACCGTGCAGATTACGGAACAGTAGATATCCTCTATGGTTCCCGTTCTGCAGATGACCTGGTACAGTTAAAGGAAATCCAGGAAGTTTGGATGAAAACAGAGGGAGTCAATGTTTATCTGACAATCGACCGCGAACAGGAAGGCTGGGACGGACATGTTGGATTCGTTCCTTCCTATTTAAAAGAGATCGGATTCGATACAAACAAAACAGCACTTGTCTGCGGACCGCCCATCATGATCAAGTTCGTTCTTGCAGGACTGGAAGAACTGGGCTTCTCCAGAGAACAGGTTTATACAACTCTGGAGCTTCGTATGAAATGCGGCATAGGTAAATGCGGCCGCTGCAATATCGGCTCCAAATACGTCTGCAAAGACGGCCCGGTATTCAGATGCGATGAGATCGATGAATTGCCGAATGAGTATTGATGAATTCCCGAATGCCCTCAAGCGAGAAGAAACGAAGTGGATTCGAGCCTGACGCACTGCGGATAACAGATAGATATATAGAAAGGACTGGTAATCTCAAATGGAAAACAATATGGTAAACGTATATTTTTTCGGTAAGAAATACAGTGTACCTGCAGAACTTACAATTATGACTGCCATGGAATATGCCGGTTATACATTGAAGAGAGGCTGCGGATGCAGACACGGATTCTGCGGAGCCTGTGCAACCATCTACAGAATCAAAGGTCAGAACGAACTGAAAACCTGTCTTGCCTGTCAGACAAAGGTAGAAGAGGGAATGTATGTAGCAAGCATCCCATTCTTCCCTACAGACAAGAGAACCTATAATATAGAGGATCTTCAGCCAAACCAGCAGGTAATGATGGAATTATATCCGGAAATTTATAGCTGTATCGGATGTAATGCCTGTACAAAAGCATGTACTCAGGACTTAAATGTAATGCAGTATATTGCATATGCACAGAGAGGCGAACTCGAGAAATGTGCAGAGGAATCTTTTGACTGTGTAAGCTGCGGATGCTGTTCTGTAAGATGCCCGGCTGGTATTTCCCATCCAATGGTAGGACTTCTGGCAAGACGTCTCACCGGTAAATATATTGCACCTAAGAGTGAACATCTGGAAAAACGTGTAGAAGAGATTCACGAAGGTAAATATGACGACCTGATCGAACAGATCATGCAGAAACCAATCACAGAAATGCAGGAACTTTACAACAACAGAGAGATTGAGAAATAAGGAGGGCGTAAAAACATGTATGCACCATATCCAGAAAATATGATGGAATCCATCAAAAAGGTAGAGGCTACAAGAGCACAGCGTATGGCAACTGAGCCAAGACGTCTGACGGCTGATGAAAAAGATGCCCTTCTTAAGAAATTCCATCCAGACTATAACCCGGACGCGTTTGCAGAAATCAAAGTAGGACCAAACAAAGGACAGAAAGCTCCTCTGGAACTGGCAGAAATGCTTCATTCAACAAGCCGTCTGATGAACGAAAAAATTGATCTTACAAAAATTGATTATGACGTAGATGTACTTGTCATCGGTGGCGGTGGTGCAGGTTCTTCCTGTGCGATCGAGGCACACAATGCAGGCGCAGATGTTATGATCGTTACTAAACTTCGTATCGGTGATGCGAATACAATGATGGCTGAAGGTGGAATCCAGGCAGCTGATAAAGAGAATGATTCTCCTGTACAGCATTATCTGGACTGTTTTGGCGGCGGACATTTCGCTGCAAAACCAGAACTGGTAAAGAGACTGGTAATGGAAGCTCCGGATGCGATCCAGTGGCTTAATGATCTTGGTGTGGAATTTGATAAAGATCCGGAAGGAAACATGGTTACTACACATGGCGGCGGAACTTCCAGAAAAAGAATGCATGCTGCTAAGGATTATTCCGGTTCAGAGATTATGCGTACGATCAGAGATGAAGTTATTAATCTCGGTATTCCGGTAGTTGAATTTACTTCCGCTGTTGAACTTTTGAAAGATGAAAAAGGACAAGTTGCCGGTGCAGTTCTTCTTAATATGGAAACAGGTGACTATTCTGTTGCAAGAGCAAAGACCGTTGTAATCGCAACAGGTGGTGCAGGTAGAATGCATTATCAGGGATTCCCGACATCCAACCACTACGGTGCAACCGCAGATGGACTTGTACTTGGATATAGAGCAGGTGCTTCCCTTCTTTATCAGGATTCTATCCAGTATCATCCAACAGGAGCAATTTATCCATCACAGATTATGGGTGCTCTGGTAACAGAGAAAGTTCGTTCCGTTGGAGCACAGCTTGTAAATGCAAACGGAGAAGCTTACATTCATCCGCTTGAAACTCGTGACGTAAATGCTTCCGGCGTTATCCGCGAGTGTGAAGAGGGACGTGGAGTAGAAGTTCCCGGAGGACTTAAAGGCGTATGGCTTGATACTCCGATGATTGAGATTCTTGGCGGGGAAGGAACTATCGAAAAGAGAATTCCGGCAATGTTCCGTATGTACATGAACTATGGCATTGATATGAGAAAAGTTCCGATTGTTATTTATCCGACACTTCATTACCAGAACGGTGGTCTTGAGATCGACGGAGACGGATTTACAAAAGAAATCCCGAACCTTTTAGTTGCCGGAGAAGCAGCCGGCGGAATCCACGGAAGAAACAGACTGATGGGTAACTCTCTTCTGGATGTAATCGTATTTGGAAGAAATGCAGGTAAGAAAGCCGCAACTAAATGCAAAAACGTAGAGCTTGGAGAAATGAACCTTGACCATATCTACAAATATGCAGAAGAACTGAAAGAGGCAGACGTACATACGGATAAAGTATCTCCATTACTGCTTCCGAAATATGCCCGCCACGAGAGATAATCTGTATTAGAAAGAACAGTGTAGATTAAAGACATAAGATTCATACTTCTGTATTAATCTGGAATGATAAAATTTTAAAGATAATGTTGATATCTACAGTAAGAAAATATAATATTATACATAGGTTCCGGGGAAGTTTCCCGGAATCTGTTGAAAAAGGCTAACCATATCAGAAAGGAGCTCATACATATGCGTGAGATAGAAGTAAGCAGACTTACAGATGTCATTGAAAAGCTCTGTATCGAAGCCAACGAGCATCTTCCGGAAGATGTAAAATGCGCGATCAAAACCTGTCGTGCATGTGAAGACGGAGAGATTGCCAAAGGTGTACTTGATAATATTATTGAGAATTTTGAAATTGCCGATAACGAAAACGTACCGATCTGCCAGGATACAGGAATGGCATGTGTCTTCCTTGAAATCGGACAGGATGTACATTTCGTTGGTGGAAACCTTGAAGACGCCATTAATGAAGGTGTACGTCGTGGATACGACAAGGGATATTTAAGAAAATCCGTAGTAAAAGATCCGGTACGCCGTGGAAATACAGGTGACAATACACCGGCTATGATTTACACAGAAATCGTTCCTGGAGATCAGGTAAAGATTACAGTTGGTCCGAAAGGTTTCGGAAGCGAAAACATGAGCCAGATCCGTATGTTCAAACCATCTGCAGGTTTACAGGGTATCAAAGACTTTATTCTCGAAGTGGTAGAGACAGCAGGTCCTAACCCATGTCCTCCAATGGTAGTTGGCGTTGGTATTGGCGGAACTTTTGATAAATGTGCACTTCTCGCAAAGAAAGCTCTTATGAGACCATTAGATTCTCAGAATCCGGATCCATTCTATGCAGATCTTGAGAAAGAGATGCTTGAAAAAGTAAACAAACTCGGAATCGGACCGCAGGGATTTGGCGGAAAGACAACAGCAATCGGTCTGAATATTGAGACAATGCCGACTCATATTGCCGGTATGCCATGCGCAGTAAATATTAACTGCCATGTAACCCGTCATAAAACGGAGGTGATCTAAGATGGAAAGAAAGAAAATTACACTTCCACTTACAAGAGAGCTGGCAAAAACTCTCCACGCAGGTGATCAGGTATTATTAACCGGAACAATTTATACATCACGTGATGCAGGACATAAGAGAATGTGTGAAGCTCTTGCCAAAGGCGAAAAAATCCCATTTGATCCTACAGATGCGACCATCTATTATGTAGGACCGACTCCTGCAAAACCAGGTGCAGTTATCGGTTCCGCAGGCCCTACAACCAGCGGACGTATGGATGCATATGCACCAACTATGATGTCTGTCGGAGCAAGAGGAATGATTGGTAAAGGTGCCCGCCTTCCAGAAGTAGTAGATGCTATGAAGAAATATGATGGCGTGTACTTCGGAGCTATCGGCGGCGCAGGTGCACTTCTCGCTAAATGTATCAAGAAAGCAGAGCTTATTGCATATGAAGATCTTGGTGCAGAAGCACTTCGTAAATTATATGTAGAGGATATGCCTCTTGTAGTTATTATTGACTCAGAAGGTAATAACCTTTATGAAATGGGAAAAGCCGATTACCTTAAAGAGCATGGAGATAAATAATCGGACGGATACTATAATGAAACAAAAACGGCTGTAAACATTCAATGATTTTACAGTTACAGATAACTTCCATATGCTGTAATATACAGTGTATGGAAGTTGCTTTATACAATAAAAGATGCTAGGGACAAAAGGTCTTTTGCCCCTGACTTGATATCTACGAATTGCTCCGCTGCAAAGCAGCTCCCACAATTCTCATAAAATATGACTGTTTTATATTGGGTTTTTAAGTCAATGCTTATAGGACATGTTTTTTAGTTACTGAATTTTCCGCAGAGTATAGCAAAGCTTAATATATAATATTCATATATACGACAATACGAATTATATCTTTTACATTTAACCTACAAACGTATAACATAAATAAACGGTAAAAGAATAAAGGTCGCTGTGAAACAGTGGCAAATAAACTTGAACGGGGTAAATCATGAAAGATCATAATCATCACGACATACAGATGTCGGAGGCTTTTTTAAACAGTGCCTTTCTGGCTTTGTCAGGAGGATTTCAGGATGCTTATACCTATAATGCCAGAGATGAGGTATTCTGTAATGCCCAGACAGGAAACGTAGTACTTATGAGCCAGCATTTTATGGCAGGGCAGTGGATGGCAGGATTGAGTTATTTCTTTCCTATCATTTTCTTTGCTTTGGGTGTATGGGTTGCCGAGAAAATACAGGGAAAATTTAAATATGCCAGGAAACTTCACTGGAGACAGGGAATCCTTGCAGCAGAAATCCTGATTTTATTTATTGTTGGCTTTATCCCTACCGAATATAATATGTTGGCAAACGCAATGGCATCTTTTGCCTGTGCGATGCAGGTACAGTCCTTCCGAAAAGTAAACGGATATTCCTATGCAAGCACTATGTGCATTGGAAACCTTCGCAGTGGTACAGCGGCTTTATCCGGATACTTCCGTGAAAAGAAGCCGAAACAGATGGAGCAGGCGATGTATTATTTTGGAATCATCTTTATGTTTGCACTGGGAGCCGGTATCGGTGGAAATCTCTCTATCCATTTCGGAACAAGAATGATCTGGGTATCCTGTGTGTTCCTTACGATAAGTTTTCTCTTAATGTTCGTTGAAAAATATAAACATTTTCACGAGGAACATGAACATATGAGTATTTAACCAAATCAGACCAAATAACAAAAGCGGATGATTTTATCTGCCTGACAATTCAAAAAGTATACAAAAAGTATAAAAGTGAAAACGCTGTCCCATGGAAAGAACTTCCGAGACAGCGTTTTCGCCTTTTTTCTAAAAGTTCAACCAAATCTGCGAAGTAGTTATTGATGCAGTTTAAATAACAAAATAAGATTGAGAAATTTAGTTCAATTCAAGGTCTTCCAGTTCCTTTGCAGGAAGTTTCTCGGTGGAAGAAGCAAGATAGCTCTTTAATGCTTTGGAAGCTTTTGCAAACGGTGCATTTGTTCCGGCACCACCCATGCATCCTCCCGGACAGGCCATGCCTTCGATCATACATCCATTTAACTTGCCAACCTTTGCGAGTGTCAACATCTTTTTACATTCTGCAAGACTCTCTGCATGTTCAATATGAACCGGTACATCCGGATAGTATTCCTTGAGACATGCTTCGATTGCACCGGCAACACCTCCGGCAACTGCGTATCCACGTCCGGCTGCAGTAGCATTATGAAGACTTGCAGATGGCTCTATTTCAGCCGGATTAATTTCTTTTGCATCAAAAAGTCCCCACAATTCTTCAAACGTAATAACAAAATCAACATCACTTCGAACAGAAGTGCGCATTGCTTCCAATTTTTTGGCTGCGCAAGGTCCGATGAATACGACTTTTGCATTCGGATGCTCTTTTTTGACACTTCTTGCAGTTGCAACCATCGGAGTCAGCTCTCTGGAAATATTGTCGATCATTGCAGGGAACTGCTTCTTGGCAAGCATAGACCAGGAAGGACAGCAGGAAGTAAGTAAAAATGGAAGATGTCCGGTAGCCACTTCATTCGCATAATGATGCGCCTCGCTGATTGCACCGATATCTGCACCAAGTGCCACTTCATATACATCGGTAAAACCAAGTGCCGCTAAAGCTGCATGGAACTTTCCAGGTGTCACGTCATCACCAAACTGACTGATATAAGCAGGCGCAACTTCAGCAATAATTTCATTTCCCTCACGAAGCGCATGCGCAAGCTGGAAAATCTGAGATTTATCAGAAATAGCTCCGAAAGGACAGCTTACCATACACATACCACAGGAAACACATTTGCTCTGGTTAATCTGTGCACGTCCCTGTTCATCGCTTTCAATAGCTTTTACACCACAGGCGCGTTCGCATGGACGTTCTTTATGGGCAATGGCATCATATGGACAGACAGACTTGCATTTTCCGCATTTAATGCACTTCGACTGATCGATATGTGACTTACCATTTACCATGGAAATCGCACCCTTAGGACAGACCTGCATACATGGATGAGCAACACATCCTCTGCACATATTGCTGACTTCGTACATATTAGACGGACAGGCTGAGCATGCAGAAGGAATCACCTGCATAAGCGGCGGTTCATAATATTTCTCATCGATGTTAGAAGCCTCAACTCCGGCAGTCAGATGAACAGCTTTGTTTTCAGGACGTAAAGAAAGTCCCATTGCCAGTCGCACACGCTCGCTGGCTACGGCACGTTCACGGTAAATACTTTCACGATACTGTGCACGCTCTTGTACGATATTATAAGGAATTGCCTCAATATCGTGGATCAGAGATGCATCTGTAGACTGAAAGCCAAGCTTTGCAACTTCTGCAAAAATCTTACGCCGGATCTGTTTTACGGGTGTGTCAAGAGTTCTCATATTTTGTTAATCTCCTATTATATTTATTTCCGCGCTTTTTCTACACTAAAAATATATCAAATAATGGTAAAAATGTCATGTTTTTTATTTAACACACCTGTTAAAGAAATTGCTTTTCAATTCCAAACATTAACGAACAATATAAATCTATAAAAGATAATAGTAAATAAATTTCAGAAAATTGTAAAAATGATATTGTGTAAATTAACCATATATTGTATAATGTCAGCAGCACATATGTTGAAAATAACTAAAGCTGCGTGGGAATCAAAAAACATATTTTTAAGGAGGGAACCGAATGTTAGACCAGTCTTATTACAGAAAAGCGGATGAGATTATCGAGCACTACGGACGTACAGCGGCATCGCTGATTCCGATCATGCAGGATATTCAGGCAGAATACCGTTACCTGCCGGGAGAACTGCTGACTTATGTAGCTGCCGAAATCGGAGTAAAAGAGGCTAAGGCCTACAGTGTCGCTACATTCTATGAGAACTTTTCCTTTGAGCCGAAAGGAAAATATATCATTAAAGTGTGTGATGGAACAGCCTGTCACGTAAGAAAGTCTATGCCTGTTAAAGAGGCCCTGATGAAAGAACTGGGACTGAGCCACAAGAAACATACAACAGACGATATGCTTTTTACGGTAGAAACTGTATCCTGTCTTGGTGCCTGCGGACTTGCACCGACAATGACTGTTAATGACGAAGTACACCCGAAGATGACTCCTGAGAAAGCTGTTGAACTTTTGAATGAATTGAGAGGTGAGTGCGTATGAGTATTAAGAGCAGGGAAGACCTGTTAAATAAACAGGCAGAGGTAAATGAGCAGATCAAATCTTACACCTGTCGAGTTCTTGTCTGTTCTGGTACAGGATGTATCGCATCCGGAGCTCAGAAAATTTATGACGAAATGGCAAGGCTTTGTGAAGACATTGATGGTGTTACTGTAGAAATGCAGAAAGATGTGCCACATGTAGGCGTAATAAAAACAGGATGCCAGGGCTTATGCGAACTTGGACCTTTAATGAGAATTGAACCTTATGATTATCAGTACGTTCATGTACAGCCTGAAGACTGTAAGGAAATCGTAGAGAGGACTGTACTGGAAGGCAAACCGGTAGAGAGACTGTTTTATCGTGATCATGATACTGTCTGTCCACATCCGGATGATATTCCTTTCCTGAATCAGCAGACCCGTATCGTTCTTGAGAATTGTGGTAAGATCGATGCAGAATCTATCGAGGAATATATTGCTGTCGGTGGCTATCAGGCACTTGCAAAAGTAATAGGAAGCATGTCTCCTCAGGAAGTTATTGATGAAGTTACCAGGTCAGGTCTTCGTGGCCGTGGTGGTGCCGGATTCCCGGCCGGTAAGAAATGGTCCCAGGTTGCCCGTCAGGCAGAAAAGACCCGTTATGTGGTATGTAATGGTGATGAAGGTGACCCTGGTGCATTTATGGATGGTTCCGTAATGGAAGGCGATCCATATAAGATGATTGAAGGTATGACGATTGCAGCTTATGCAGTAGGCGCAGAGAATGGATATATTTATGTTCGTGCGGAATATCCGCTTTCTGTAAAGAGACTGAGAATGGCAATTGAACAGGCCGAAAAATATGGTCTGTTAGGTGATAACATTTTAGATTCCGGTGTAAATTTCCATTTACATATCAACAGAGGTGCCGGAGCTTTCGTATGTGGTGAAGGATCTGCCCTTACTGCATCCATCGAAGGAAACAGAGGCATGCCACGTGTAAAACCACCTCGTACAGTAGAGAAAGGTTTATGGGGCAAGCCTACTGTTCTTAATAACGTAGAAACTTATGCTAATGTACCAAAGATCATTCTTGAGGGAGCCAACTGGTTCCGTACGATCGGTACAGAAGGAAGTCCGGGAACCAAGACATTCTCACTGACCGGTTCTATCGAGAATACAGGCCTGATCGAAGTTCCAATGGGAACTACGCTTCGCCATATTATCTATGATATCGGCGGCGGCTTAAAGAGTGGTGCGGCATTTAAGGGTGTTCAGATCGGTGGTCCGTCCGGCGGATGCCTGATCCTTGATCAGCTGGATGCACCTCTTGATTTTGATTCTGTAAAGAAATTAGATGCAATCATGGGCTCCGGTGGTCTGGTAGTTATGGACGAGAATACCTGTATGGTAGAGGTTGCCAGATTCTTTATGAACTTTACTCAGCGTGAGAGCTGCGGTAAATGTGTTCCATGTCGTGAAGGCACCAAGCGTATGCTTGAGATTCTTGAGAGAATTGTTGCCGGAAAAGGCGAGATGTCTGATCTGGATGAACTGGAAGAACTTGCAAATATGGTTCAGAATATGGCTCTGTGTGGCCTTGGCAAGAGTGCGCCTCTTCCTGTTATCAGTACTCTCAAACGTTTCCGTGATGAATATGAGGAACATATCCTTGATAAGAAATGCCGTGCAAAAGTATGTACAGCACTTCGTCAGTTCCACATTAATCCTGAATTCTGTATCGGCTGTGGTAAATGCGCGAAGAACTGCCCGGCGGGAGCTATTTCAGGTAAGATCAAACATCCACATCACATTAATAACGATATCTGTATCAAGTGCGGTGCATGTAAAGATAACTGTAACTTTGATGCTGTATACGTGGAAGCATAGAAGGGAGGATACACTATGGGCCATATGATAATTGACGGTAGAAAGGTAGAATTTACCGATGAAAAAAATGTCCTGTCTGTCATCCGCAAGGCAGGAATCAATATTCCGACACTGTGCTACCACTCAGAGGTATCCACTTTCGGTGCCTGCCGTTTATGTACAGTAGAAGACGACAGAGGCAAAACTTTTGCATCCTGTTCAGAAGAACCACGAGACGGAATGGTAATCTATACGAATTCCGGACGTATCAAAAAATACAGAAAACTGATTGTTGAACTGCTTCTGGCAGCCCACTGCCGCGACTGTACAACCTGTGTTAAGAGCGGTGAATGTATTTTACAGGAACTGGCACATCGTCTGGGTGTACAGAATATTCGTTTTGAGAATACCAGAGAACATCATGAACTGGATACAAGTTCTCCGTCTCTGGTACGTGATCCGAACAAATGTATTCTCTGTGGTGACTGTGTGCGTGCCTGCGAGGAGCTTCAGGGAATCGGTGCTTTAGGTTTCGCATTCCGTGGAACAGAAGCTATGGTAATGCCTGCATTTAATAAGAAAATTGCAGAAACAGAGTGCGTAAACTGTGGACAGTGTCGTGTATTCTGCCCGACTGGTGCAATTTCCATTAAAACGCATATGGATGAGGCCTGGGAGGCACTTGCTGATCCAAATATCCGTGTAGTTGCACAGGTTGCTCCGGCGGTACGTGTAGCGGTAGGCGACCACTATGGACTTACCAAAGGTAAGAGTGTAATGGGTAAGATTGTTAATGCGCTTCACAGAATGGGATTTGATGAAGTTTATGATACTTCTTTCAGTGCTGACCTTACTATCATGGAAGAAAGTGCCGAATTCCTCGACCGGATTAAGAAAGGCGAGAAACTTCCTCTTCTTACATCCTGCTGTCCTGCATGGGTAAAATTTATTACAGACCAGTACAAAGATTACATTCCAAATCTTTCTACATGCCGTTCCCCACAGGGAATGCTTTCTGCAGTAATCAAAGAATATTTCCGTGAACCGGAACATGCAGCAGGCAAGAAGACTGTTATGATTTCTATTATGCCATGTACAGCAAAGAAAGCAGAAGCAATCCGTCCGAACAGCTTTACAGATGGCGAACAGGATACAGATATTGTTATCACAACTACAGAATTACTCCGTATGATCGATAACTTCGGTATTGATTTTGCAGCTCTCGATCCGGAAGCATGTGATATGCCATTCGGATTCGGATCCGGCGGTGGTGTTATCTTTGGCGTTACCGGTGGTGTTACAGAGGCAGTACTTCGTCGACTCACACCAGATCACAGCAAAGAATCCATGCATGAAATTGCTGAATGCGGCGTTCGTGGAGACGATGGTATCAAGGAATTTACAGTTCCATATGAGGGTATGAATCTCAATATCTGCGTTGCCAGCGGTCTTGCAAACGCAAGAAAAGTTATGGATCAGGTTAAGAATGGAGAGAAAGAATATCATCTGATCGAAGTTATGGCATGTCGTCGTGGATGTATCATGGGTGGCGGACAGCCGACAAGAGCCGGTGACAGAACGAAGTTCTTAAGAGCTAAGGGGCTGTATAATGCAGATAATACTACTATTATCAAGAAATCCGATGAGAATCCGTTAGTTCTCGAACTCTACAACGGATTGCTTAAAGGTAAAGAACATCATTTGCTGCACAATGATTCTTATTGATAGAAGAAATTTTGACTTAATATCTGATGCCATAGTGTATTATGCTAGTATAGCAGGCTGTATGTTTGAATATACTGAAATTTAAGGTTACCGGGCACAGAATGAACAGTAACAATTTAAGAGAGCAGGTCCTGCATTGTTTTGTAAGCAATGCAAGGCCTGTTTTTATAGGAATAACAGGAAGTCCTTCTGCATATTTTATAGCAATACATGAACGTTATGTGTAAATATGCAAGGGGGCTATTTTTATGGAAAATTTTCAGGTGTACCGTGATATTCAGGCCCGCACCGGGGGCGATATATACATAGGGGTCGTAGGACCTGTCCGTACAGGAAAATCTACTTTTATACGCAGATTTATGGAAGTCGTGGCATTACCGCAGATGTCAGAGAGTCGTCAGGCAGAAATCAGGGATCAGCTTCCATTGAGCGGATCAGGAAAGATCATTACTACCGTAGAAACAAAATTTATTCCCAAAGAAGCAATTCCCATCACTCTTGGGGAAGACCAGAAAGTAAAGATACGCCTGATCGACAGCGTGGGATTTCTGGTAAAAGACGCCTCCGGACATACTGAAGAGGGCAAAGAGCGAATGGTAAAAACTCCCTGGTTTGAACAGGCAATTCCATTTCGGGAAGCGGCCCGTATCGGAACTCAGAAAGTAATTGAAGAACATTCCACGATAGGAATCGTAATTACGTCCGATGGAAGTTTCGGTGAACTGCCAAGAGAAAATTTTGTGGAAGCAGAAGAGAAGACGATACAAGAACTAAAAAAACAGCAGAAACCATTTATTGTCCTGGTCAATTCGCAGATGCCGTATAAAGATGAGGCTTTAAAGACAGCAGAAGAAATTCAGCAAAAACATCAGGTCACTGCTTTAACAGTAAACTGCGATCAGTTAAGAAAAGAGGATATCACCCGTATTTTGGAAAAAGTTTTATATGAATTTCCAGTTAGCCAGATTCAGTTTTTCATCCCGCGATGGGTAGAAATGCTCCCGATGGATCACGAGTTAAAACAACAGCTTCTTACCCAGATCAGGGAGAAAATGAAGCAAATGCAGCATATTCGTGATATCACAAAGGAATTTATACAATTATCAGGACCATATGTGCAGGATTCACTTCTGGAAGATGTGGGATTATCTGATGGAACAGTAAAAGTCAGAATACGAATCAAGGATGAATATTATTACCAGATGCTCAGTCAGATGAGTGGAATTAAAATGGAAAGCGAGTATGAATTAATCCATACTATGCGGGAACTGGTACATATGAAAGAAGAGTATGTGAAAGTACAGGCAGCACTGGAATCCGTACGGGGAACCGGGTACGGAGTAGTTGTTCCAAATCTGGATGAAATTGAAATCGCGCAGCCGGAAGTGATCAGACAGGGAAATAAATATGGAGTGAAAATAAAATCCAAGAGCCCGTCCATTCATATGATCAGGGCAAACATAGAAACAGAAATTGCTCCGATCGTAGGAACAGAGCAGCAGGCAAAAGATCTGATAAAATATATTGATGAGGGAAGCCAGCGAGGAGAGAGTATCTGGGAAACAAATATTTTCGGTAAATCCATTGAACAGCTGGTGCAGGATGGTATCCGAAGCAAAATAACAGCCATCAGTGAGGAAAGCCAGGTAAAACTTCAGGATACCATGCAGAAAATTGTCAATGACAGTAAGGGCGGACTTGTTTGTATTATTATATAAATATAGCATATTCAATCGGATATTCTCAATCCGCTTTCGCTACTTGCTCATAACCAAATAACTGCTTCGCAGTATATCAGAAGGGGCTTGTACCCCTTCTGATACAAGCAAGTCCCCACCCACTGCTTATTGCTCTTCGCAATTGAAGCAGGGGACTTACTTGATTTGGTTAAAAAGCTTATATAAAAGCAATAGACCTATAACTTGTCAGAAGATATGAATTATGACAACCTGAAGAAAAAGCAGATTAGGTTACTGCATCAATAGATGGTTGATTCGTATCTCCTGAATCCGAGTTTTTATTACCTTCAATAACAACCTTATTAGGGAGGCATACGATAGTGCCTCCTTTTTCGTCGATTGATTTCTGCTTCATACATAAATGATCCGGACAGTCAGCCGAGAGCATGTATGCCTTTCCATCTTTAATTTCGCATACGTTAGTATCATTGATTTTAATAATCTGATCTTTTGACAAAGAATAAGTACCGTATTCCTGCCCATCTACTGTGATTTTAATAGATCCATGCCTGCCTTTATTTACAAAAGACATACCACCCCACAACGCAAGTGCCAGAATAAGAATAGCACTTATAAAAATGATTTCTTTTTTCTTCAAGATTTTTACCATCTTTCTCAATTTTTTATGACTGCATCATAACATGAACAAAAAATAATAGCAACTGACTTCTGTTTGTGGTATGGTTATTTATAGACTGATAAGAAAAAGGAGAGGTTTTTATGGGAAAATATATTATGGCGCTGGATGCCGGAACAACCAGCAACCGGTGCATTTTATTCAATGAAAAAGGAGAACGCTGCAGTGTAGCCCAGAGAGAATTCACACAGTATTTTCCAAAACCAGGCTGGGTAGAACATGACGCAGATGAAATATGGGCCAGTATGCTTGGTGTTGCTGTAGAGGCAATGACTAAGATCGGAGCAGATGCCTCACAGATTGCAGCCATCGGAATTACTAATCAACGTGAGACGGCAATCGTATGGGATAAGAATACCGGAGTACCTGTCTATCATGCTATTGTATGGCAGTGCCGCAGAACGTCAGAATACTGTGACTCACTGAAAGCTAAAGGATTAACTGAGAAATTCCGTAAAAAAACCGGGCTGGTAATAGATGCTTATTTCTCAGCAACCAAAATAAAATGGATTCTTGACCATGTGGATGGAGCCAGGGAGAAGGCAGAAAAGGGAGAGCTTTTATTCGGCACAGTAGAAACCTGGCTGATCTGGAAACTGACAAAGGGAAAAGTACATGTTACCGATTATTCCAATGCCTCAAGAACGATGCTGTTTAACATTAATACTTTGCAATGGGATCAGGAGATCCTTGATGAACTTGGTATTCCTAAATCCATGCTTCCGAAACCAATGCCGTCCAGCTGCATTTATGGAAAATCAGATCCGTCAGTTTTTGGAGGGGCAATTCCGATTGCCGGGGCAGCAGGTGACCAGCAGGCAGCTTTATTTGGACAGACATGCTTTAGCGCGGGTGAAGCAAAAAATACTTATGGCACCGGTTGTTTTCTTTTGATGAATACAGGAGACAAACCAGTATTTTCAGAAAATGGCCTTGTAACTACAATTGCCTGGGGACTGAATGGAAAAGTCACTTATGCCCTGGAAGGTTCTATTTTTGTTGCAGGTGCTGCAATTCAATGGTTGCGTGACGAATTAAAAGTAATCGATTCTTCCGAAGATTCAGAATATATGGCAAATAAAGTATCAGATACGCATGGCTGTTATGTAGTACCGGCATTTACCGGACTGGGAGCACCTCACTGGGATCAGTATGCAAGGGGAACTATCGTAGGAATTACCCGCGGTGTAAATAAATATCACATCATTCGTGCAACTCTGGAATCTATTGCCTACCAGGTAAATGATGTATTAAATGCCATGAAAGCAGATTCAGGTATCAATCTGGCTTCTTTGAAAGTAGATGGCGGAGCCAGTGCCAACAATTTCCTGATGCAGACACAGGCCGATATTATCAATGCACCAGTCAACCGCCCATGCTGTGTGGAAACAACTGCAATGGGGGCAGCTTATCTGGCCGGACTGGCAGTAGGTTATTGGAGCAGTAAGGAAGAAGTGCGTAAAAACTGGTCCATTGATCAGAAATTTTATCCATCTATCACAGATGAAACCAGACAGCAGAAGATAAAAGGATGGAATAAGGCGGTAAAATATTCTTATGGATGGGCTCGTGATGAATAATTAAGTCAATCGGATATTCGCAATTGAAGCAGGGGACTTACTTGATTTGGTTAAATCAAGTCCCAACATTTTATCAGTGTACCTAAATAAAATTCAGCGTATTGACAACCTTACAGAGATGGTGGTACGGTAATACAGTAATTCCGGTGCGAACCGAACAAAAGTACATAAGAATATTGAGGTGCGAAAAAATGCAGGAAATGAAACCAATCAAAGAAGGTAAAGTACGTGAGATTTATGACAACGGTGACAGCCTGATCATGGTTGCAACAGACCGCATCAGCTGCTTTGATGTTATCCTGAATAACCAGGTAACAAAGAAAGGAACTGTACTGACTCAGATGTCCAAATTCTGGTTTGATATGACAGAAGATATTCTGCCGAACCATATGATTTCTGTAGATGTAAAAGATATGCCTGAATTCTTCCAGCAGGAGAAATTTGATGGAAATAGTATGATGTGCCGTAAGCTTGAGATGCTGCCAATCGAATGTATCGTACGTGGTTACATTACCGGAAGCGGCTGGGAAAGCTACAAGAAAACCGGTAAAGTCTGTGGTATTGAGTTACCGGAAGGCCTGAAAGAATCAGACAAACTTCCTGAGCCTATCTATACTCCGTCTACAAAGGCAGAGATTGGTGATCATGATGAAAATATTTCCTATGAGCAGAGTATTGCTCACCTTGAGAAATATTTCCCGGGAAGAGGAGAAGAATTAGCTGCAAAACTTCGTGATAATACCATTGCACTTTACAAGAAATGTGCAGAATATGCATTAAGCAAAGGAATTATCATCGCAGATACCAAATTTGAGTTTGGACTGGATGAAGAGGGAAATATGGTAATCGGTGATGAGATGCTTACACCTGACAGCTCTCGTTTCTGGCCGGCAGAAGGCTATGAACCAGGACATGGACAGCCGTCCTTTGACAAACAGTTTGCCCGTGACTGGCTGAAAGCAAATCCGGACAATAACTGGACTCTTCCACAGGATATCGTAGATAAGACGATTGAAAAATATCTTCAGAGTTACGAAATGCTTACTGGTAAGAAATTAGCCTGATTATTTATCCGTATATTCTGGCGGGAAACAAATATATGATTTTGTAAATACTGTTATCTGAATGTAATAACTTCGGATAGCAGTATTTTTTTGGTTACTGTTCACTCCGTTCTCAGTAACACGCTTCGCGATGCACAGAATTTATGCTATTCGCATAAATTCGCGCGGTATGTCTCGGGATTTTGGCATTCTCATGCCAAAACACCTCGCGGGATAGTGTCGTGTGAACAGTAACTCTGCAAATTCATCACAGTGAGCCAGTTTTGCCGCTGCGATTACTTCTTCATCCGTTGCATTCTGTTTACCGATTCTGATATTTTCCATAATGGAGTTATTAAACAGCGTGACATCCTGAAATACGATTGAATAGATAGACATCAGGGTTTTCGGATCTATTTTTGAGATGTCCATACCACCGACTTTGATCTGTCCTCTGGTGATATCCCAGAAGCGGGATGCTAGTCTGGATACCCTGTATCTGTTCCTGTTCTTCCTGATTTTAATCACCTGACTTATATATTTTACTCCAGGCTTCTTTCAGGCGTTCCAGCGAATATCCGGCATTGGCAGGACTGGTTGACGGGAGTTTATCTGCCTTGATTCCATTTACCGGAAAAATGTATTTCTGATATAGTTCATATGCTTTCCCACCATTCGTATAAATCACCTGAATGTCGGCAGTCTTTAAAATTTCAGAAAGGTCGTTCGGTATCACATTACGAATACTGGCATCGGAAGAGCCTTCGATCTCGCAGCTTTGGATCACATCCCACACTGCAATGTGGTGTGTAAGAAGTATCTTTTTCTTCTCCTCGATTGTCTGTGGTACTTCACAGCCAAGAATACCTGCAAGTACCTTCCAGAATCGGTTCTGTTTATGTCCGTAGAAAAACTTCTGTTCTCGGGACTTCACCGATGGAAAGCTGCCAAGTATCAGAATTCTTGAATTTTCATCGTATACGGGTGCGATTGTGTGTTCTATTTTCATGGTGTTTTGTCCTTCCTTTTATTTATTTTAATCTCATTTACGAATATTATCAAACATTTTCTCATCATTTGTCATTCATTTTATATTCTCACCCCCACCAATTTTCCATAGTTGTTCTTCAAAGCAACCCTCCAACAGGAACATCTTTGAACAGATATGTTCGTGGCAAGGCAAAAGAAAAAGACCAACAGCAGCACTTCAAATTACTACCATTGGTCTTAATGCCCTTAATTTCCAGACATTTCTGCCTTTGCCTATTTTACCCTTGACATCAAAACTACCGTCTCCACATGCGGAATCGTTTTTCACCGCTTTAACAGTACGCGAACCCGCATGGTTACTGGGTTTTTACCCCCCCTGACATGTTGTTAACATCCGCAATTATAAGGTTAAGACATGGCGTACAGACCGTTTAACTTTGTAAACGTGTGGCGGGTATGTCGATATTTTGTAACACTTTTATAATGCAAAATCATTATAAATACAGCTACCGAATTTGGTAATATATCGGTCCGCAGATTTGTTTTGGGCAGTTTTGCGAATGGCATTAACACCCTTTCAACGTCCCCTTTTATTGAAACCGATATTTTCCTTTTCCATGTCCAGTTACCGGCACAATCACTTCACTATCAACCAACAGTTTTATTAACTTGGAAGCGCCTGATGGCTTTAATCCGGTAATATCTTCTACAATCGTTCTTCCAAAGTAATCTTCTTTTCCATGTTTTGAGAATATTTCTACTGTATGATTTATTGTTTTTTCTGAAATCGTATCTGAGAAAGAAAGTAATTTATTTCGAATGTCCACTTTTGTGTTTTCAATGTCCACTTCTTCACTCTCAATATCCACTTTTGTGTTTTCAATGTCCACTTCTTCAAACACTCCACTAATATGCATCGAACGATTATGAAGTTCATTCTTCTCATCCAACAACAAATTTCTTAAAAACATTTCCAAATACTCAGTTGTCTCATGAACACCATTTTTTAAATCGTTATAATTAGCTCTAACAAGCGCATTCCTAAAATACCATGCGTTCTCCGCAAAAATATCATTGGTTACGTCAAATCCTAGCGTTCTAAGATACTTAATAAAAAATACTGCTGTAGTTCGTGTGTTTCCCTCTCCGAATACATGTATCTGCCATAATCTTGATACAAAGATTGCCAAGTGATGAATAATATCTTCCATACTCAGGTTTTTATAGCTAAACTTCTTTTCCTCTGCAAAATCATAGTCCAGGGTTGCGCGAAGTTCTGACGCACTTCCATAAAGAACCGTTGCTCCATTCAACACCCATTCTTTTTTTGTAATATTATAATCTCTCAGTTTTCCGGCATGTCCATAAATCCCAGCAAACAACTTTTTATGAATAGAGATATACTCATTCGGAGTAAAACTAAATGCTTTCTCCGACAAAATTTTTGCAATTCTAACAGCAACTTTGTCGGCCTCTTCCGTACGGTCTTCTGTATCTTCTTTTGGATTTTCTTCATAATACGTATTGAGAAGCTCCTGCGCTTCATCAATTGAAATATCACCTTCAATATTCTTTATTGCAGTATCAATCAAATACTTCGATGGCTTTAATCCATCCACTGCTTGAAGTCCGATAGCTGTATGCCAGGCGTAACCTTTGTCTCTTTTATTCGGTTCTGATTGCTTTATATACTCTTTAAAAGGATCTTTATCCATCAAATTGCCTCCATTCATTTTTACCAATACCAGCTCTTTCTGATACTGTCTTGCAAAGATTTTTCCTTTTCTTCAGCACTTTTTTCATGCTGACGTTTTCCCAGATATTCATCCTCAGTCGCTATAGACGGATCATACCAGTCAGCTTTCTTCAGAGCCCATTCAATCCATATTCAATTTATTTTTTCATGTACATTTTTCTTCTTTAAATTTCTATGATATGTTTCCTTAAAAATAGCCCTCAACCCCGCTTAAACTGGGCATTTCTTAGAGAGTAAACAGACAGTCTCCACATGGACAGTCTGGCAGAATTGATCCACACAGCAGGCCTTCTCAACCTTATATCCTGCCGCCAGAAATGCCGGTAAATCTCTTGCAAGACTTGTGGCTTTGCAGGAAATATAAACAATGTGATCCACTCCGTAAGAAAGAATCTTCGGCAATGCCTTTGGATGGATGCCGTCTCTTGGTGGATCGAGGATAATCACGTCTGGTTTATCCGTAAGGTCATCCAGAACTTTCAGGACATCTCCTGCTATAAATTTACAGTTACCAAGATTATTTAATGCCGCATTCTCTTTCGCAGCTTCTACCGCCTCTTCTACGATTTCCACACCAATCACCTCGTCTGCCACAGATGCTGCAAGCTGGGCGATCGTTCCGGTTCCACTGTAAAGGTCAAAAACCACTTTGTCTTTCGTGTCTCCGATATACTGACGGACTACTGAATACAGGACTTCCGCAGCCAGCGAATTGGGCTGGAAGAAGGAAAATGTACTGATCTTAAAACGCAGTCCCAACAGAGTTTCATAGAAGAAATCCTGTCCGTAAAGGATACGTGTCTCGTCACTCTGTACCACATCAGACAGAGAATCATTGATAATGTGCATGATCCCGACAATCTTGCCTTCCAGCGGAAGTGCAAGAAGTTCCTCTTTCAGCGATTCCAGATTATGTTCTTCCTGACTGGTCGTGATCACATGTACCAGAATCTCCCCTGTCGTTACGCCACGGCGCAGGAGTAAATGACGCAGATATCCGGTATGCTGCATTTTTTTATAATAAGAAACATTTCGTTTCAGGAAATATTCATGAACGCAAGTCAGGATTTTTGTCATATCTTCGTGCACCAGTTTGCAGTCATTTGCAGTAAGTACATCATAGGTACTTCCTTTTTTGTGCAGTCCCAGTGTCAGTGGACCGTCCTTATATGCATCCCCAAAGGAAAACTCCATCTTGTTACGGTATGCAAATTCAATCGGACTTCCATGGATTCCTTCCCACTGGTACTCTGTACCGTTTAACGCCCCATCCAATAATTCCCGCACCTGTCGCTCTTTCATTTCAAGCTGATTTTCATAGGACATTGTCTGGTACATGCATCCACCACACTCTGGAAAAATGTTGCAGACCGGTTCTCTTGTCTCAAGCGAAGATTTCTCCAGCACTTCCAGAAGTCGTCCTTCCGCACGTCCGGAACGTTTCTTATTGATCATAAAGCGTACCCTCTGACCAGGCATACCGTTCTTCACAGTTACTTTCTGGTCACCTACCATTACGATTCCCTTATTTGGAAAATCTACCTTCTCAATTACGCCCTCGTAAATTTCACCTTTCTTCATATATCCTCCTATGTTTACTCATATATCTCTATAAATCTGATAACATCTATAAGATTTATTTAAAATTTATTACTGTCCATTCCATGAACAATAGCAAACCTTCTTCTCTTAATTGCTTTCATAAAAATAGCCCCGGTATAAGCCGGAGCCATTCTCATTTTCATTCTCTCGCGATAATTATTCTTCTTCGTCTTCGAAATAATCATCGAAGTCGTCGTCAAAATCCTCTTCAAAATCCTCCAGATAATCTGGAGCAAAGAAGTGATATACAGCAAATGCGATACCTGCTACTGCTGCAACTGCGCCAATGATCGCCAGTACCCAGAGGACTGTATTTTTTTCTTTCTCTTCTTCTTTTTTGTTTAATGCTGCTAATAATTCTTCAATTTTAATATTCATAACCGCACCATCCTCTCAATAATCTGCCAGACGAGACGCTATCGTTAAAATAGAATAGCTGTTAACACTTTTGCCGTCTGCTGTTTAATGTGATTATTATACCACTTTCTATCTGATTTTACCATAAATATCTCAATTAAATTTGGGTTTCTGATATACTTTTAAGAATTGTTTCATTATAATGATATCAAATGCAAAAGATTTATCGTTTCTGAAAACGTAGTTAACAGTATCATTGTTATCGCGCAGGCACGAACAACTTTTCGACTTGATACCGTTATATAATATGTATAAAATAGTTACTGTTCACACATCACTATCCCGCGAGGTGTTTTGGCATAAATATGCCAAAATCCCGAGACATACAAGCCAAAATTCCATTGCCGCAGGCAATCTGGAATGAATTTTGGCTACGTTACTGAGAACGGAGTGAACAGTAACATAAAATACAGATTACGATAAAAAATACACTAAGAAAGGTACAAATCTCATGATAGAAACGCTCTTATTTGATCTTGATAATACCCTGCTTGATTTTAATCAGGCAGAACGTATCGCCGTTTCAAAAACACTGGAGAATTTTCAAATTACTCCTGCCCCTTCTATTTTAAAACGTTACAGCGAGTTAAATCTCGCCCAGTGGAAATTACTGGAACAAGGAAAGATTTCCAGAGAACAGGTGAAGCTTCGTAGATTCCAGCTTCTTTTCTCAGAGCAAAACATTGATGCCCCTGCCGAAGAAGCCGCCAAAATCTATGAATTCCTGCTCTCCCATGGTCATTATTTTATGGACGGTGCAGAAGAACTTCTGGAAACTCTTTATGGAAAATACCGCATGTATCTTGTAACAAACGGAACTCTCAGCGTCCAGAAAGGCCGCCTCAAAAGCGCCAATATCTCCCGATACTTCGAGGATATTTTCATTTCGGAAGAACTCGGTTATAACAAACCAAGCATTGAATACTTTGACTGCTGCTTCTCCAAAATACCAGATTTTCACAAAGAAACAGCTGTGATCATCGGAGACAGTCTGACATCCGATATTCAGGGCGGACTCAATGCCGGAATCCGCACGATCTGGTTCAACCCGAATCACAGTAAGGCTGATAAGATCATTCCGGATTATGAATTTGACAGTCTTCCTAAACTGCCACAACTTCTTTCAGAGATATAAACAACTTTTTTGCGTTTCAATTTACAAAGTTTATGAAGTCAAAAGAAGCATGTCGAAAGACAATATTATTTCTTTCACATGCTTCTTTTTTTAACTATATGTTCTGATGTTAGGGTCAAAAGGCATTTTGCCCCTAACTTGATATCTACGAATTGCTCCGCTGCAATAGAATTTTATCAATTTTCTTCTCAGTCTTTTGCAATTGCTCCCACTACAAAATAGCAGATCACCGCCACGATCATCGCATTGATAGAAGCAATTCCACCAGGGATAAGGTTTCCTGCCAGTGCTCCGCAGATCACGCCGATAACAGAACCCCATTTCACTTCTTTCTTTGCTTCTTCACCTGATTCATAATCAGATTTATGCAGGAAGAAATCAAGGGAGATCAGCGCACCTACCGGCGGCAGGGCTGCGTTCAGGAAATTCAGCCAGCCTACGAAGTTATTGTAAAGCCAGATAGAAAGCACAGTACCAATGATACCTGCGATCACTACCATGGGCTTCTTGCGGACTTTTGTGATATTGGAAAGTCCAAGTCCGGAAGTGTAGAGCGCATTGTCATTTGTTGTCCAGATGTTTGCTCCCAGTGCAATCAGTGCCGGAACGGTCAGTCCCTGTGCAATCATAACATAGAAGATATCGTCTTTTCCTGTAAAAGCACCGCCTGTCGCACCAAATGCGAACATTAAGGCATTTCCAAGGAAGAATGCGATAACCGTTGTAACAATCGCAATCTTATTTGTCTTTGCATAACGGGTGAAGTTCGGTGTTGCAGTTCCGCCGCTGACAAAGGAACCGATAACAAGTCCGGCTCCGCCAGCGATAGTCAGCGTTCCCTGGCTCTTCGCAAATACAGCTGCCAGACCGCCGCCCTGACTGATTGCAAGACACATGGAATAAATTCCAAGCACCGCAATCAATGGTACAGAAATATAGCTTACAATCTGTAATCCTTCAATTCCACGATACGCAGAAAGTGTCATACATGCACCCGCGATTACCACAAGTACGACCGGTGATACATGAAGCACCTCTGCTGCCGGAATAGCAAACATAGCGGCACCTACACCAAACCATCCGATCTGTGTAAAACTGATCAATGCTGACGGCAGGTAAGAACCTTTTTTACCGAAAGAATGCTGGGCAAGTAAGTCCAGTGACATACCGGTGTGACTTCCGATATAACCAAGCACACCTGTATAAGCCCCCAGAACAATACTTCCGATCAGAACCGCCCAGAGAAACCCCTGCAGATTCAATCCGATTCCCAGTTTTGCACCAACGCTCATACTTGCTGAAAAGAACGTAAAGCCAAGCATGATAAAAAACATCGGCCAGAAACCTTTTCTGGCAGTTACAGGTACACGTTCAAGGGAATAATCCTTGTCTTCTACTACATCTTTTGTGTTTTTACTCATAATGTTTTCCTTTTCCTTACAATTTCTTCAACTTCGCAAATCCTGCAAACATTTTCTTAACACCGACCTTATCAAAATCAACAGTGACCTCGTAATCTCTGCCGCCATCCACGATATCTTTGACAATTCCCACTCCAAATTTGATGTGGCGCACCGTATCTCCCACTTCATAATCCAGAGATGCCGCTTTCGTCACTTTAAATTCTCTCGGTTTGAAAGGCTTGGCTGCCATCGTCATTTTCATTTTCGCAAGGCTGCTGTCTGCTGCGATCATATCTGCAACAATTTTCTTCTTTTCCTGTGCTTCCTGTCCCAAATCTACAAGCTCGCGCGGAATTTCACGGACAAATCTGGAAACTTTATTGTACTGCACATCTCCGCGGATCATTCGCTGTCTCGCGGAAGTCAGTGTCAGATCTTCCATGGCTCTTGTAATTCCCACATAACAGAGGCGGCGTTCTTCCTCAAGGTCAGATTTATCATCCGACACAATTGACATATAAGACGGGAAAATTCCATCCTCCATTCCAACCAGAAATACTCTCGGAAATTCCAGACCCTTGGCGCTATGTAAGGTCATAAGAAGCACATAATCCTGATCCGGGTCAACACTGTCGATATCCGCAATCAGCGCAATCTCCTCCAGGAATCCTGACAGGGTTGCCGGCTGTCCCTGCTCTTCCATAGCTTCCTGATAGGACTCTGTCTTAGAAATCAGCTCATCAATGTTCTCGATTCTTGCATCTGCTTCTTCCGTCCCTTCCGCTTCCAATTCTGTGACATATCCGGTAAGACGGATAACCTCCTCCAGAATTTCACGGACGGTATAAGATTCTGCCTTGCTCTTCAGCCCCTGAATAAAGGTTACAAAACCGTCAATCTTTGAAAGGCTTCTGCCAATAGACGGAACCTCTTCTGCCACACGCAGGGCATCATAAAAGCTGACACTCATCTGGTCTGCATAATCCTGAATCCTTCCCAGAGTCGTAGCCCCGATTCCTCGTTTCGGCACATTGATGATACGGCGCACTGCCAGATCATCCCTGGAATTATCGATTGTCTTTAAGTAGCACAAAAGATCTTTGATTTCCTTACGTGCATAGAAGTTTACGCCACCTACGATCTTATACGGGATATTCGCAAGCAGGCATTTCTCTTCAAAAAGTCGGGACTGGGCATTCGTTCTGTAAAGAACCGCACAATCCTTGTACTTCGCACCATTTTCTCTGTGTGCTCTGGAAATCTCACCTACCACATACTCTGCCTCTTCATAGCCATTCATAAACTGGCGGAAATGAATCAGATCACCTTCCGGATTCTCTGTCCAGAGTGTCTTCGATTTACGTGAGGCATTATTTGCAATCACTTCATTGGCCGCACTCAGGATATTCTTGGTAGAACGGTAATTCTGCTCCAGACGAATCACTTTTGCATCCGGGAAAACGTGCTCAAATCCGAGAATATTTCCAATGTTTGCCCCACGGAACTTATAGATAGACTGGTCATCGTCACCGACTACGCAGAGATTCTCATATTTGGAAGCCAGCAGACTTACAAATTTAAACTGTGCGGTATTGGTATCCTGATACTCATCCACCATGATGTATTTGAAACGTTCCTGATAATTCTCAAGAACATCTCCGCAATTCTGGAAAAGTTCTACAGTCTTTACGATCAGATCATCGAAATCCAGCGCGTTATTTTTCCGCAGTGATGCCTGATATTCCCTATATACTGCAGCCACTTTCTTCTTATTAAAATCACCGCCTGCATTCAGTTCCATCTCATCCGGTGTGATCAGCTCATCTTTGGCATGGGAAATCTGTGCCAGAAGGGAACGTTCCTTATATATTTTGGTGTCGATATTCAGCTTTCTGCAGATTTCTTTCATCAGAGTCTTCTGATCTTCGGTGTCGTAAATGGCAAACCTGTTATCAAATCCAAGCCTGTCAATATGTCTGCGCAGGATACGCACGCAGGTAGAATGGAAGGTAGATACCCAGATACTCTCTGAGCCGAATCCCACAATCTTATCTACACGTTCTCTCATCTCACTGGCTGCTTTATTTGTAAATGTGATAGCCAGAATGTTCCAGGGATTGATTCCCTTTTTATCTATCAGGTAAGCAATGCGGTGGGTAAGTACTCTTGTCTTTCCCGAACCCGCTCCCGCAAGGATCAGCAGTGGACCTTCTGTATGGTAAACCGCTTCCTGCTGCTGAGGATTTAATGTACTATAAATATCGCTCATATTTTCTCCTGTCTTCTTCCTGTACGGTACATTATTTTACAAACAACCATGCTGATCAACAAGTTGATTCCTGCAACAATCTTTCAGATTCAAAATATGTACCGGTTACCGTTTACATCTCTCGAAATATTTTTTGTGCCTGAACAGGCATATATCTTTATGATTATACACAAAAATCTGTTCGCCTACAACTGATTCCTGTAAATTCAAGCGGATATTCGCAATCCGCTTCGCTATGCAGCTCTACACTGAATAATAAATTTTATAATGAGTAAAAAAAACATTTACAAGTAGTATTTAAAACTATATAATAAGGAACAGAGGTGATAAAAGATGACAATCGATGATAAAGACATGATAAACAGCATTCTGGAAAGTGTATCCAGGATTGACTATATTAAACCGGAAGACATCCCAAATATTGATTTATATATGGATCAGGTGACAACCTTTATGGAAGAACAGCTCGTTTCTTCCAAACGTTACGCAGACGATAAGATTCTCACCAAGACTATGATCAACAATTATGCAAAGAATAAGCTACTTCCCCCGCCTGAGAAGAAACGTTATTCCAAAGAACATGTGCTGATGCTGATTTTTATTTACTATTTCAAGAATATTCTTTCCATCAATGATATCCAGACTCTGCTCACACCGATCACGCAGAAATATTTTAAATCCATGACTGAGAAAGATATGACTTATATTTATAATGAAGTTTTCAGCATGGAAAAGGAACAGATTGAATCCCTGAAAAAAGACCTGCTGCGCAAATACAAAACAGCACAGGATACTTTCGGGGACGCAGATGAAGAAGATCAGGCAAATTTGAAGAGATTTTCATTTATCTGCCTGTTAAGCTTTGATGTCTATGTAAAGAAAATGATGATTGAGCATATAATCGACGGGATGAATCCGGAACCGGAGCATAATTCCAAAAAGAAAAAATAATTGTCAGCCTATAATCAAACAAATACTAAACAGACCAAAAGGAGACCACATATTTTTCTGCGATCTCCTTTTATTTTTCCTTTATTTTATCAGCGAATTACATATAAAAAAGTTCCTTCATCCACACAAGCATTTCTCCATTTTCACGATTTCCCCAATAACAATATGGTACCAGTGTCAATTTAACATCTTCCAGTTCTACTTTTCTGTTCTGATACAATATTCCTTCATTCCAACCCTTCTCTGAAATTTTTTTGCCGGTTATATGGAGTACACTGCATCCTTCCAGAAGTTCGTCATCATATGTTTCTTCAATCTTCTGATCAGTATTAACCATAACAGAAGAAAGATTCTCCCCGTTATCCGCTTCTTCCACACAGTAAACCAGAGGTCCCTTTACTACTGCCACTTTTGCACTGTCAACTCTTACCTGTGGATTTGCATGAACAAATACTGGCTCTGCATCAAAACTTATTTCAAATGTTTCTTTATACATTTTTCCGGAAATTTTAATATATCCATGGTCTTCTGTCAGATTCTCTTCTTTACCGTTTCTCAAAATTTTGAAATTCTCTGCATATGCCGGAACCCTGAATGCGATCATCGCCTCAGTTTCTTGCACACCATCTACAGAAACTGTCATCTTGTTTTCCCATGGGAAATTTCCTTTTAACGTAATTTTGAACGGAACTCCATTAAGTGTAACTTCTGTTTCATTTGCAACATACAGATTTACGTAAATTTCATTTTCTTCTTGGAAATAGATGTATTGTCCAAGAGATGCCAATGTTCTGGTAATGTTTGGCGGGCAGCATGCAACACCAAACCATTTCTGCCTGACAGGTTTCACATGTTCGCGTGAAGTTCTCGGCATACAGCTTACCGGCCATACTTCCAGAGGATTTACATAAAAAAAGCTTTTTCCATCCATAGCTATGCCTGATAAAAGTGTATTATATAAAGCCCGTTCCACTACATCCATATAAGAAGCATCCTTCTCCATATCTGCCATTCTCTTTCCAAACATAGCAAGTGCAATCGTAGCACATGTCTCAGAATAATTGCTGTCATTTGGCAGATCATAATCTGTTGTAAATCGTTCCAAGAATCCAGAAGATCCAACACTTCCTGTAATATACATTCTTTTGTGCACCATATTATCCCACAAGTTTCGGCATGCCTGCTGTAATTCTTTATCCTGATATTCATATGCCAGGTCTGCCATTGCAGAATACATATAGTTTGCTCTTACAGCGTGTCCTTCTGCTGTCCTCTGTTTTCTTACCGGTTTATGTGCCTGCGCATACATGGTATCATAATTTACAAAATCCGGAAAAATACGCTTATGTCCCGGTCTCTTTTCCTCCTCCAGAAAATAATTTTTGCCAGTACCTCTCAGATCTATGAAATATTTTGCCAGATCCAGATATTTTTTCTCACGTGTTACACGGTAAAGCTTTACAAGTGCCAGTTCTATTTCCTGATGTCCCGGATATCCATGGATTTTTCCCTCTTCCGGTCCGAAAGTCTGGCAGACAAGATCTGCAAATTTTGATACAATTTCCAGGAATCTACGTTTTCCGGTTGCTTCATAGTATGCTACTGCTGCCTCGATCATATGCCCTGCTGTATAAAGCTCATGACCTTCCATAAGATTACTCCATCGTCCATCCGGTTCTTTGATCGTAAAATATGTATTTAAATATCCATCCGGCTGCTGTGCACGTCCGATCAGTTCAATCGTCTCATCAGCCAATTCTTCCAGCTTTTCATCTCTTTCATAATTTAACACAAAACCAACTGCTTCCAGCCATTTTGCAACATCCGTATCCTGAAATACGGCGCCCTGAAATTCTCCCTTTTTTTCTCCTGCTGCAATTTTGAAATTTTCTATACAATGACTGGTTTCTACATCTTCCAGTTTATCATTCAGAATATCCCACTGATAAGGAATAATCACATCCTTTACCAGATGCACATATTTATTCCAAAAATTATCTGTAACATGAATCTGTTTAAGAGAAATACTTGAATTTGCTGCTTTTCCCATTTTTTCTTCTCCTTTATCATCCATTTGGATCAGTGGTGACACGGTTAAATGTTCTTTAAAAGGGTGTCGAAAATTATCCCTCGATAATTCTGCGACACCCTCCTGATCTTTAAACTTCTTTATTTCATCGGCAGTTTGTAACCATCTCTTGTAAACAATGGAATCTGCTCGATCGGTGCTGCCACATGTACTTTCTGTCCACCTTCAAAGGTTTCACCTGTCCATGCATTTGTCCAGGAGGCTCCACCAGGAAGATATACATCTGTCTCACGTGCATCTGCATCTGTGATCGGTTTTACCAGAACTTTTGGTCCAAACATATACTCTGTCTCTACATTCCAACTTTCTTTGTCTTCCGGGAAGTCATAGAACAGCGGACGCATAACAGGAGTTCCTTTTTCATGAGCCTCCTCCATCAATTCTGTAATATATGGAAGCATGCGCTCTCTTAATCTCAAATAATCTGACAGAATCTCACAAACCTGATCTGTGTAACTCCATACCTCATTTGGTGCTCCTGATACACATGTAGCTCCACCAGTTGTACCATACTGAGGCTGAAGCGGCCAGCGATATCCGTGAAGTCTCATAACCGGACAGAAGCATCCATATTCAAACCAACGGATCAGAAGTTCATGGAATTCCGGATCATTTATATTTGCTCCGAAAAATCCGCCGATATCTGTTGTCCACCACGGAATACCTGCAATTCCCATATTAAGACCTGCTGCAACCTGATTTTTCATACTCGGGAAGGAAGATTTGATGTCTCCGGACCAGACCAGTGCACCATATTTCTGTGAACCGGCCCATGCGCAGCGGAGAAGATTGATAATGTTCTCCTGTCCTTCTGCTTTCATTCCATCAAAAAATGTCTTTGCATACATAACAGGATAAATATTTCCAACCTGAATATCCGGTCCGAGATGATAACGATAATTCTCGAAATCATAAACTGTATATTCCGGTTCTGCTTCATCCAGCCAGAATACTTTTACACCTTTATCATAATAATTCTTCTTTGCTTTTTCCCATACATATTCACGTGCTTCCGGATTAGTTGCATCGTAATGAAGTGTATTTCCCTGAAAATCCATGGATATCGGATATCCGGAATCTACGCGGATCAGAAGACCTTTACTCTTCATTTCATTGAAGTTCTCGCTTCTGTAATCTACTGTCGGCCAGATGGAAACCATCAGTTCAATTCCCATATCTTTCAGTTCTTTGATCATTGCATCCGGATCCGGCCAGTATGTCGGGTCAAATTTCCATTCGCCCTGCATTGGCCAGTGAAAGAAGTCAACAACTATTACAGAAATCGGGAGGTTACGGCGTTTATATTCTCTTGCTACTTCAAGAAGTTCTTCCTGTGTCTGATAACGAAGTTTGCACTGCCAGAATCCCATTGCATATTCAGGCATCATCGGAACTTTGCCTGTTGCATTTGCATAAGCTTCTTCGATTTCGGCCGGTGTGTCACCTGCTGTGATCCAATAATCCAGTTTCTTGGAAGAAAATGCTTCCCATGTTGTAATATTTTTGCCAAAATTTACACGTCCTACAGCCGGATTATTCCACAAGAATCCATATCCAAGACTAGAAAGCATGAACGGAACACTTGCCTGTGAATTTCTGTGTGCCAGTTCAAGATCAGCTCCCTTTACATCAAGGTATGGCTGCTGATACTGGCCCATACCATATATTTTCTCCTCCGGTGTGGAAACAAAACGCATTGTCAGTCTGTAATCCCCACCTGTGATAGGCTTAAATTCTCTGGCTTCTACTTCAAGAGAACTGCAGGTATTTCCGAACATATCTTTTCTGTTGCGGACATACTCATCCAGTAAAAGTTCTCCTTTCTGATTATAAAATGCAATTTTACCGATCAGATTAATCTCTGCACGGATCTTACCATTACGGATTGTTGCTCCGTCTTCGCGAACTTCGATTTCCGGTGTGATTTCCTTCTCTGGTTTGATCAATGCCCAGTCTGCCGGATCCATCTCTGCGGTTTTCCATGCACGTACACGAAGGCTGTCAGCACCCCACGGCTCAATTCTTACCCGTTCAGCCTCATAACGGTAGCACAGCGCATTTCCTTTTTGCTCAAAATACCCATATACGTCTCTTACTTCTTCCTGATTTGCCATTTCTGCCTTCTCCTTTTCATTCTTAATGGAGTTTCAGCGAATTGGAACTGCAGTTTTATCTGTTTTGTTCTAATCCGCTGAACTTGTTTATAGTTTATAATATAAATAATAGCTTTATTTTATCAGTCTTTTACCGCACCTGCGACAAGACCGCCTACAATATATTTCTGTAAGAAAATAAACATCAAAATTACCGGAAGTACCAGTATTGCACCATAAGCCATGATACAGTTCCATCTTGTACCATATGCACTCTGGAATTTATAGATATTCGCTGTCAGAGGTCTCATTGTCTCTGCAACATTAAATGTCATTGAATATACCAGATCATTCCAGCCGTTCAGGAATGAGATAACCATGATGGTGATAATTCCTGTCTTTACTGCCGGAAGCATAACCATAAGGAATGCCTTTACTGATCCGCAACCATCCAGTCTCGCTGCCTCATCCAGTGATACCGGAATACTTCTGAAATAAGGTCTCAGTGTTACGATTACAAAAGGTATCGAACTGGCTGCAATCGCAACCGGAGCTGTCAGATGATTTCCAAGGAATCCCAGTTTGCTGAAGATCAGATACATCGGTGTCAATGTCAGAGACGGAGGAAGCATCTGTGAGATCAGGAATGTAAGAAGGAAAACATTTCCACCTTTTACCTTGTATCTTCCCATTCCGTAAGCTGCCGGAACACCAAGTACCAAAGCAATTGCCATTGTCAGAAGTCCGTTAAAGAAACTGTTTTTTAATGATATCAGGAAAGTTTTATCTGTCAGATTTTCCAGCCATGGCTCAAATGTAAACTCATGTGGAAAATATGTAAGAACCTTTCCAAATGTTTCAGTATCTGACTTAAATGAAATCTGTATCAGCCAGTAGATTGGAAATAAAAAAACTACTGCTATAAGGATCGCAAATATGGAATTTCTGATTTCTTTTGCTTTTTCAGCACCTGTCATATTATTCATATCAGCTTTCCTCCTCTTCTTTTGATAACAGTTTCAGATAGAACAGACCAATAAGGAACAGGCAGGCAAACAGTACCATCGCAACTGCCGCACCTTTTGAAAAGTTAAACTGTGTGAATGATAACATATAGGAATATGTTCCCAGTACATCTGTTGAATTCAACGGACCTCCGGCTGTCATGATATACATCAGGTCGAATGCACGAAACGTATAAATGAATCCTAACATCAATACTGCGAGAATTGACTCCTTCATCAGTGGAAGTGTAATATAAATGAAACGCTGTCCCCAGTTCGCTCCATCCATGGATGCACTCTCGTATACATCCGGTGAAATACTTGTAAGTCCTGATACAAGAAGGAGCATATTAAACGGAATACCTACCCAGCAGTTCATAACAATTACTGCGATCAGTGCTGTACTGGTATTGACCAGCCACTCTGGACCGCTGATTCCGATTTTTCCAAGCAGGTCATTGATAAGACCTGCATTGGAAAAGATATTTTTGCCAAGAAGACCAGTTACTGCCATCGGCATCATATAGCTGACAAGGATCAAACCTCTGATCGGACCTGCAAGTTTAAATTTCTGATTGAAAAACATTGCAAATGCAAATCCGATAGTAAACTGGAAAATAAGACAAGCTATTGTAAAAATAAATGTATTGCGCAAAACCAGAAGAAATGTCGGGTCATGGAATAATTCAATATAGTTCTGTAATCCGACAAATACGGAAGTTCCTGATTTCAGGTTCTTTACATTTACATCCTTAAAGCTGAGGATAATGTTATAAACGATTGGATATCCCAGCACAAGGATCATATAGATAAATGCAGGTACAATGAAACAGTATGCTTCTTTTGTCTTTTGCTGCGCCATAGTCCTAGACTTTGCTGCCATTAAAGCCACATCCTTCCCTGTTTATTAATTTTAGTTGCTTTCAGGAAGAGGTGTTTCTTCTATGATTGGGTTAATTTTGCCTGCTGCTGTTTCAAGAGCGTCTTTTGCAGATGTTCCGTCTACGATCACAGACTGTGTTGCTGTATAAATTGCTTCAGAGATAGATGGCCATTCAGCATGTGGTCCACGAGCCTGCGCATAATTCATTTCATCTGTAAATACCTTAAATCCATCCTGCTCAAATGTGTATTCAGCTGTTGCATCCTGTCTTGTAGGAATCTTTCCGCCTACAGCTGCCCATTTTGCTTCGTTTTCCTGTGAGCAGAGCCACTCAAGGAATTTAGCACATGCTTCTTTGTTTTCTGATCCTTTGCAGACACCAAAGTTCTCACCACCGATTGTAGATGTAGAGGTTCCTTCGTCGCCTGTTGGAAGAAGTGTAAAGTCATATTCAAATGCTCCGTTGATTGCATCTGTCTGTGCCAGCTGCCATGTTCCACATTCTGCAAATGCAGCTTTTCCTGCGCAGAACTGATTCCATGTATCTGCCTGTGTCCAGTTTACACACTCTTTACTCATGTATCCGTTTGCTACAAAATCTCCAAGTGTCTGTAATCCATTTACAGCAGAATCAGCAGTAATATTATCAACATTAACGCCAGTTCCATTCTGTACAGATCTCAGCCATGGAAGGATCTGGAATGTTCCTTCTTCTGTAGATACTGCACACATTGCGAATCCGTATACATCATTGGATGCATCTGTTGTTGCTACAACCATTTCCTTGAACTCATCAAGACTCTGCGGCATATGATCATATCCGGCTGCTTTCAGAAGATCCATATTGCAAGCAAGTGCAAGACAGTTACTATTCTGTGGAAGTCCGTAAACTTTTCCATCAGGGTCTTTACAGGAGCTTAATGGTCCATCATAGAACTGATCCAGTTCTCCCCATGATTCCAGCTCATCAGTGATATCTTCGAATACTCCGAGAGATATGTAGGATTCCATATCCGGTGAATCTACCTGTCCGATATCAGGAAGTTCTCCTGAAAGTGCTCCAACTGTGTACTGGTTCATTAACTCTGTTCTGGATACGAATGTTGCATTGATGTGAATGTCATCCTGTAAAGAATTATATTCTTCAACCATGTCTGCGATCATTTCATTCTCTGGCTTATGATCAAAATAATGCCACATTGTAACTTCCTGCGGAGCTGCCTGTACAGTTGATGCCGCCATCAACGAAGCCGCCAATAATGTTGCTGTAAATAATGTTTTTTTCATGTTTTTTCCTCCCTTTTTCCTTCTTAGTTGAATTTTGTTTTGGTTAGTTGCACAATTTTAAGTCGTCTCTCTGTTGTTTTGTTGTATATATTTTACCATTCAAATTTCCACCGCATAACCCAAGATTTTATGGAAAAAGGAATTTTGTACGGATAATATTTTAAGATTAAGGAAATATTTTAAGATTTTCAGGATATTTTCCATATATTTCTTATATTTTTACTCTTTTATTTCTGACAGATATTCAGATGGACTCTTTCCTGTCACCTCGCGAAAGACTTTTTTGAAGTATTTAGAATCGGAAAATCCTACCTGATAAGGAACATCCCTCTGATCACATATTTCTTCCCTCAACATATACTGTGCCTGTTCAATTCTATATTCCCTTAGAAAAGTGCTGAAATTTTCTCCGATATTTTTTCCAAAAAGATAACTGAAATATTCTTGGCTCAGCCCAAGATCTTCTGCCAATTTCTTCTGGCTTATTTTTCCGGCATATCCACTCTGTATGATATCCAGAGCTTGCAGAATCATAGGGTGGGCATCCGGATATTTATCTCTCAAATTTCTGGATTTTCTGCGGGAATAGCTATTTTTTCCACTGATCTTATTCTCAATTTTCTTCAGTACTGCTTCTGCCTCATCTCTTGTAAGAGGTTTCAGAAGATACTCTATTACACCAAGAGAAATTGACTGCTTGGCAAAATCAAAATCTGCATATGCACTTACAATCACAAATTCTGCCTTAATTCCCTGAGCTCTGGCAGCTTCTATTACTGAAAGCCCGTCCATAAACGGCATCTTGATATCAATAAAAACCACATCCGGCTTCTGTTCCAGAATCATTTCCAGCGCTGCTTTTCCATTAGATGCCTGTGCCACAATCTCATACTCATCCCCCAGGCTCTGCAAAACCCTTACTAATCCCTGTCTGGTTCTCTGCTCATCTTCTGCAATTAAAATTCTCAATGTATAAAGACCTCCTCTGTTACTTTTTTTGCTACATTTATTTACTCCATATCTTTCTCCGGATTCTCTGGTATTGGAAGCCAGAAAGTAAATTTTGTCCCCTTTTCAGGTTCTGATTCCAAAACTACAGAAAGTTCTTCTCCATAATACATTCGCAGTCTTGTCACTACATTCTGAATCCCGATTCCTGTTCCTGCCAAATCCAAAGTATGCTTTTCCATAAGAATCTGCTGCATCAGTTTCTCTGTATCTTCATTCATTCCACATCCATTATCTTCAATGCAAAGACGGAATCTGGATCCATCAATGTGACCCGTAATACGGATCATTCCCCCGCTTTCTCTTCCTTCAAAACCATGAAGGATAGAATTCTCCACAAATGGCTGAATAAACAGTTTACAGCATGGCCATTCGCCGTATTCTTCCTGAAATTCAATCTCGTAGTCAAACACATCCATAAGCCTGAACTTCTGCAGATATAGATACTGCTCTACCCATCTCAGTTCCTGCCCCAGACTTACTGACACAAGCTTCCTTGAGAATGTATATGAAAGCATATTGGAAAGCTTTTTCAGAAGATCTGCTACCTCATAATCTTCATTATCTATCGCATTATAATTGATCGCAGTCAGTGTATTGCAGAGAAAATGTGCATTGATCTGTGATTCCAGAGCTTCTTTCTCTGCCTTATTTTTCTGACGGATAGAAAGATTCTTTTCACGATAATATCTACGTATTTCCTTGTACTGTCGTTCCAGAGTTTCCGCCATTTCGTTATAATAACCAGCCAACTGCCATATCTCATTGGTTCCCTTTACTTCTATCTTCGGAAGATTCTTGGAAAGTTTAATATTTCGCATAGAATCCCGTATAATATCAATTGGTTTTAATACTCTTCGTATTGTAAACTGCCATAAAAATCCACAGATACACAACAAAAACAGATATACATAAATGCTTCTGGTATACATCTGGTTAACCTGTGCACGCATTTTTCCAAGATCCGTGGTAATATATGCTGTCCATCCAAAATATTTTAATGATATGCTGATATTCTCGGTACTGTCCAGCGTTTTTCTGTAACTTTCCACTATCATTCCATCGTACTCTTCATTTGGATGGTAAATGATTCTGTTATTTTCATCTGCAATATATCCAATCGAAAGAGGTTTATCAGCTACTCTGTCAAAAGCACTTTTTTCCAGAATATCTCCCATATCGAAAGATACGACCGCTACATTTTTCACATGAGAATAACTGTAAGTTTTTCCAATCAGCGGAACTGCAATATGTACCATTCTTATCTGCGGCCACTGACTGTGAACAGCAGGATCTGTCTCTACATAGTACCTGACATTTGCTTTCTCTTTCTGAAGTGCCATGGTCTTTTCATATATTTCCTGAAGTTTATCCAGATTGCCATCTTCCCATACTCCTTTTGAAGATGTCTGGTACCAATAAACCCCATACTCCTGCCACAGACCTTCATCTGATACAATTGCAATAGATACAACACTTCCAATCTGATGAGCAATATCATCCATTCTGCTGCCCAATGTCAGTTTTTCTTTTGCCAGAAGTATTCCGTCTGCTTCCGTGTTTTCTACCAGAACTCTTAATGTCTCATTAACTCCTACATTGCATGCAGCACTGATGATATCCTTCAGATTTGCATCAATATTAATCGTCGATGTTTCAATCATGGATTCTTCCATTGATCTGGTATTCCTGAGCAGATAATTAAAATATTGATTTTTTACGTAAATCTGAAGGACCAGACCTGCCAGAATCAGAAGTAATACTACTGTTACTGTAACCTGCGCACTCATATGTGAGCAAAAATAATTTCTAATTCTTCCCGGCATTTTTTTGATTTTCTCTTTCATTTTTCTTTACCTGCCTCGTTTTTTATAATTCTACGACTATTTTACATCATTCTACAACATCTTATAAAGATATATCATATAAAATTTTGTGATTATTTATTGATTGATATCTATAGATGGCAAAGGACAAAAAAAGCCAGTAACTAAGCTTATCTGCTATTAATAAACTTAATTACTGGTTTTCATCTTTTTATTATGTTCAAACAGTCACCTACAATTGAATCAGATAACTTATTTGATTCGGTAATTATTTCTCCACTGCCTTAAATGTAAATCTGATTGGCTGGTAATCACCTGTTGTCAGTGGTAATGGCAGTCCTGCTTTCATCAGTGCTGCGCCTGTGTATACTTTTCCGGTTGCAATGTCTTCGTAATGCAGATCTGCATCCAGTCCCTGAGGATAGAAAAGATAGATATACGGATTAGCTTCGCTGTGGAGTCTTACGCCACATACAACTGTCTCTTTTTTGTCCTTGGATACGAACTGCCAGAGTACATGGTTGTTGTTTTCAAATGGATTTATCAGACGATAGTAATCTCCGGACTGTACCAGATGCTCGATTTCTTTGTATTTCAGAATCTGCTCTCTGGCTGTCTTTTTGTCTTCTTCGGACATCTTCATCAGATCCAGTTCATAGCCAAATGTACCGGATGATGCAACCGTTCCTCTTGTCTCGAATGGTGTGATCCTGCCGGACTGGTGGTTCGGGCATACGCTGACATGAGCCCCCATTGCACTTACCGGATATCCGAAAGAAGTACCGTACTGGATTTTCAGTCTGTCAATAGCATCAGTGTTATCGCTGCACCAGATCTGCGGAGAATAATAGAGCATTCCTGCATCAAATCTTCCGCCGCCACCTGAGCAGGATTCAAACAGGAGATTTGGATATCTCTGCACAAGGCTTTCCATCATTTCATATACTGCAAGTACATATCTGTGATAAACCTCTCCCTGGCGTTCTTTTGGAAGTGCTGCGGAGAATACGTTGTCTACACTGCGGTTCATATCCCATTTTACATAATCTGCCTTGCATGCATCCAGAACTTTGAAAATCTGGTTCATGATATGGTCACGGACTTCTTTTCTGGTAATGTCCAGATTGAGCTGATGTCTGCTCCGGTTCATAGCACGTCCCGGAATCTTCAATGCCCAGTCCGGATATTCTCTGTAGAGATCACTGTCCTCGGAAATCATCTCCGGCTCTACCCAGAGACCGAATTTCAGTCCAAGTCCGTGGATTCTCTCTGCAAGTGCAGGAAGTCCACCTTTGATCTTCTCTTCATTTACTTCCCAGTCACCAAGTGCGCACCAGTCATTATCTCTTTTGCCAAACCATCCATCGTCCAGAACAAACATATCCAAGCCGATGTTCCTGGCTTCTTCTGCAATATGATACAGTTTGTCTGCATCAAAATCAAAATAGGTAGCTTCCCAGTTGTTTACGAGGATTGGTCTTGGCTGTTCTACGTATTTGCTGCGGATCAGGTTGTTTCTGTATGCATCATGATAAATGCGAGAAAGTTTTCCAAATCCTTCTGCGGAATATGACATAATCACTTCCGGAGTTTCAAATGTGTCACCTTTTTCCAGTGTCCATGCGAAATGATATGGATGGATTCCCATTACCACACGGGTATGTCCTACCTGATCTACCTCTGTCTCAAATGTAAAGTTTCCACTGTAAGCCAGTGCATATCCATAGCAGTTTCCATATGTTTCTTCTGTGTTTCTGTCGCAGAGGATTACAAATGGGTTATGATGATGACTGGAAGTGCCGCGAATACTTCCTACAGACCAGTTTGCATGACCCAGATGTGTTCTTTCCATCTGACGTTCTACATTATGTCTGCCATAGAAATGAACTGCATCCATTTCTCTATATTCAAAATCCATTTCCATAGACATTGCTTTCTTTACTGTAACAGGTGTCTCACCAGTCTGTTCCAGACGAACTGCTCTGGTGATCACATCCAGATGTGGGAATACACTGTAGAGAAGATGTGCTTTCAGTCCGCTGACACGGTCTGCCAGGACAATCTCCAATGTCTCTGCCTCATCTTCTTTTGCAAACATTGCAGGGAGACCTTTCAGGCTGTATTTTCCTTTTGTGATCTCATAGGATTCAAATTTCAGATTTGCAGTGTCGCTGCCGTCTGCCTGCTCTACTTCCAGACCATTGATACGATAATCTCCGTTTCCGTAAGCTGTATATTCCTGCGGCAGAGTATCCAGGGAAAATGTTTTGTCTTTTCCTGCTTCATACGGATTTCCGGAGAATCCTCTGTCCACACATACAATCCTGTCCGTAATCAGGGAATCCCCTACCGGGCATCCATAATACAGATGAACCAGAGTATCATACTCTCTTACCTGCATCTGATAGGTGCTGTTTTCTGTTCTCAGGTCAAATACTTTTTCTGCCTCATGATACTTAATCCATTCCATACTCTGTACCTCTCATTTCTTTGTTGTTTTTTTGTTAAAAAGCATACTGATCCGGTTCTGTATCTACATAGTGATGTTCTTCTTCGTCCTCTTTGAAATACGGTTTGAACAGTTTCCACATAAACCAGGAATCTGCATAGGCAGTCAGGGAGAATCCAAACATCAGCCAGATCAGCAGATATACCGGGAAAAGTTTTGCATCTACAAGTGTCATGGTCATTGGCAGTATCGTGATCACTGCCACTGCTATCGCATAACCTATATGTTTAACCGCAAAATAAAATGCGTTTGTGATCAAAGTCATTGTTTTGTTTTCAAATGCTGCAACTGTCGGGAATATGTACAGTGCAATGGCAATCAGCGGAATACATACCGCCAGAATCACATAATTGAAAATCTGTGGCATGGAACCAGGCATAGTTACCAACGATTCTTTCTCCATATAAAGAAATACTGCAACTGCTGCCATCAGGATCCAGATCAGAGTTGACTGTTTGAAGTTCTGCTTAAAGCTTTTAAAAAAATCATGAAATACCCGGATATCTCCATCCTTGTGGAGTTTTAATGTACAATAATACAAAGCAGTGGTGGATGCCCCTGCTGTAATAACAGGAAGAGAGCACACGATCCATAGTAAATTCAATGCAATTAACTGACCTAAAAATCCAAATATCCTGTCATAAAGACTTCCTGGTTTCATTTTTTATTACCCCTTCCTTTTTCTATCTTAATGATTTTGTCCTGACTTTCACCTTTACAGATGATTCAGCAATCAGATATCCAGTTTCAGGCAGCCTTCTGTTATTCTTCTCTTTCCAGTTGTATAACAAAATTCTGCCTGTATAGTTCAGGGGAAATGTCCCGAACCTCCCGGATTCTTCTTTTTATTTTTTTAAACTTACAGTTTACCACCAGATGTTGCAATACCTTCGATGAACTGTTTCTGGAAAATCAGATACAGTACGATCATCGGGATACATGCAAGCAGAGATGCCGCCATCAGCTGCGGATAATTGTTGGTGTACTGTCCCTGCATTTTTGCAAGTGCTGCTGACAGAGGCATTACATCCTTGTTACAGATCAGAGGCCACATCAGGTCTTTGTATGCAAATACTGCTGTGAAGATTCCCAGTGCCACCATGGAAGAACGTGTCAGAGGAGCCATGATGAACAGGAAGGTCTGGCCGATGTTACATCCATCAAGACGTGCAGCCTCTTCCAGATCTTTCGGAAGTCCCATATAAGCCTGTTTGAGGAGGAATGTACCAAATGCAGTAACAATACCGGGAAATACCAGGGCAAAAATGGTATTGAGCATTCCCATTTTACTTACCATTAAGTACTGTGGGATAATGAAGATCTGTCCAGGAACCATCATCTGGAAAAGTACCAGAGAGAACATCAGGTTTTTCCCCCTGAAGTTCAGACGTCCAAATGCATAGCCTGCCAGTGTTGCTGTCAGAACTGCGCATACAACACGGCCCAGGATCAGAAGCAATGTATTGATATACAGATGTAAGAAATCCATATTTTCAATAACTTCTTTAAAGCTGTCCCATCTCCATGTAGACGGGAGGATTACGAACGGGTTGACAGAAGTTGCCTCTGTCATGGTTTTGAAAGCTGTCAGGATCATCCATAAGAAAGGAACCAGCATGGTAATAGATACCAGTATCAGGATAACATGGATCAGAACTCTGTTTGCTTTATCTCTTGCTGACATAATTATCCCTCCTTAATTATAGTGAACCCACTTCTTCTGCGCAATGTTCTGGAATACTGTCATGATCATAATCACAACCAGAAGAAGTACGACGATTGTTGAACCATAGCCTTTGTTATTCTGTACAAAGGAATTCTGGTAGAACAGATAAACAAGTGACTGTGTTTTGTAAAGTGCAGGATTGTTTCTGTCCATAACCATAAAGATCAGATCGAATACCTGCATGGCGCCGATGACACGGGTAACCATTACAAAGAAGATGGTCGGCGAAAGCAGCGGGATTGTAATATGGAAGAACTGTTTCACACCAGTTGCTCCGTCAATGCTTGCTGCTTCATAATAATCTCTTGGGATTTCCTGCAGACCAGACAGGAAAAGTACCATATTGTAACCAATGATGGACCATACACCGATCACTGCGATCGCATAAACTGCAATCTTCGGATCAGAAATCCAGTTAATCTTTGTATGGAAAATGTGATTCAGAAGACCAAATTCTGAGTTAAACAGCCATCTCCATACCATGGCGATCGCAGCCGGAGCAGCAACCATAGGCAGGAAGAAAATAGTTCTGTAAACAGCACGGCCTTTCATTTTACGGTTTAATAAAACTGCCAGTACCAGTGCGATGGCAATGGAAAACGGAACTTCCACAATGGCATATTTAAATGTATTTAATAATGCCTGCCAGACTTCCGCATCGTGGAACAGCTTTACATAGTTGTCAAAACCAATGAAGATATTTCCCTTACCGAAATCTCCGGTCTTGAAAAAGCTCTCATAAATGGTCTTAAAAATCGGATAGATATTTAAGATGATCAGACCAAGCATTGTAGGAAGAATGAACGCCCATCCCCAGATGAATTCATTCCGCGCCTGACTGGTACCTTTTTTTGGATTTGCCACGGCTCTCACTCCTTCTTATCATAAAATTTTGTTGCTGATTTGAATGGAAAACTGCCGCATATCTGCATACCTGTTGTGACTTCTGCGGTTATCACATGATCGGAATCTTTTCTGCGGCAGCTTTTCTGTTTCTTATTTTTTATGAATGGTTTTGTTAAACATTAATTAATAGGACTCTTCTGCAATGGCATCATTCATAATAGTAACGATGTTCTTGCATGCATCATCCATGCTTTCCTCATCATTCCATGGTTTCTTCAGTTCTTCACACATTGGGTTCCACCATGCAAGTGTTGCATTTGTGTGTGGTCTGAATACGATGTCATCCATTGCATCCATGTATGGCTGTAAGTTGAAGCAGTCAACACTGTTAACCCATCCATCGGACATTCCTTCGTAAGCTGCCATTGTTACACCAAGGTCAGCCTGTTTCTGCTGCATGTCTTTTGTACCGAACCACTCAATAAGCTGGAAAGCTTCGTCCGGCATATCTGTGTTTGCAGAAGCAGCCCATCCAAGACCATTGTAAAGAGATACGCTTCTGCCTGTCTCAGCGTCTTTCGGAAGTCTTGCTACATCACAGTGTTCTTTGATATAATCGTTGTCTTTGAAACCAGATACCATCCAAGATCCCTGAGAGATCATAGCTACTTTACCAGATCCGAAGAGTACGTCTGTACCTGTTTCGGACATTGTAGATGCAGGAGGCATTACATTTTTAACGCATTTGTCAACGAATTCCATTGCCTTGATAGTATTAGGATCATCAAAACCGGATTTGTTATCATCTGTCAGTACACATCCGCCCATGGAGTAGATAATATTCATCCATGTATCCTGCTCGTTAGACGGGTTTGCTGCGAAACCATACTGGCTTCCGTCTTCTTTTGTAAGTTTCTCTGCGATATCATAGAATTCATCCCATGTCCAGCTTCCGTCCGGATAGTCGATTCCTGCTTCATCAAACATATCTTTGTTATACCACATAGCGATTGTGTCGATATCCTTCGGTACTGCGTATGTTTTTCCGTCCCACTGATACATTTCTTTGATATCTTCCGGGAATTTGTCCATTTCCAGTTTATCGCTGTCCGCAACCTTGTCTGTCAGATCAAGTAAGATATCATTGGACATATATCTTACTGCTTCGTTGGAATGCATCCAGAATACGTCCGGCATATCTCCGCCTGATGCACCTGCTTCAAGAAGTGTCCAGTAGCTACTCCACTCTACTACCTGAAGTTCAGTTTTAATTCCTGTCTCTTTTGTAAACTCATCCATGATCTCCTGAAGTCCGGCTTTCTGTCCGTTATCCCAGATTGCAACTGTCAGAGTTTTGTCTTTCGCCTGTGCACTTACCGGTGCAAGTGCTGTAACTGTCATAGCACCGATCACTGTTGCGACTGTGAGTTTTTTCATGTTTTTTCTCATATACATCCTCCTTTATTCGTCGTTTCGACGTGTTCCTTGTGATTCTTATTATACGTTTTTGTCTATTTTTTTAAATGGACTAATGAAATGAATTTATGTCATAATCGTTATGGAAAAAACGCTGAATATATGGTAAAATGTCAACAACGACTTGAATTTGTGCGTATTTACAGGATATGAATCCATATGTCTTTATATCAATAATATCCCCAGTCAAAGAAAATAAAAAAGGAATGGTGCAAATGCCAAATGTAAAATATACTGACAGCGCTACTTTTCGCTGTCTTGAAAATCTGAAAGAGGGTTCCCTTGATATCAGTCTGATCCATACGGGCAAAGAGCACTGCCCGCCCGGACATATCTGTTCCATGCCAAGAGACGAGTTTATCATCCATTTTGTACTGGACGGTACCGGATTTTATTCTGCCGGAGGTCAGACCTGGAGCCTTACTCCCGGACAGATGTTTGTAATTTATCCAAATGAACCAATCACATACGGAGCTGATGAAACCCATCCCTGGACTTATGCCTGGATTGGTTTTCGTGGAATCCGTGCTCACTCAATGGTAAGAGAATGTGGATTTTCCAAAAATCAATTAGTGCTTCCTGCACCGAATCAGAAAATAATTCTGAAGCACATTGATTATATGCTGGATCATAAGCAGCTTTCCAAAGCCAATGATCTGAAGCGTCAGGCTTATCTGATTCTGCTGTTAGCCGAGCTTGTCGACTTTCATGAAAAGCAGTCTGCCCAAAGCAGAAAAAATGCCAAATATGCCTACAGCACCAGTGTTTACGCGGAACTTGCCATTGAATATATTAAAGATATGTATCAAAAGGGAATCGGGATTTCTGATATTGCAGATAATATCGGAATCAGCCGCGCCTATCTGAACAGTGCTTTCCAGAAAGAACTTGGAATATCGGCACAGACCTTCCTGATTGATTATAAGATGCATAAAGCAGCCAGTCTTCTGGTCAGTACCAGTTTGTCTATAAAAGAGGTTTCCAATTCTGTAGGATATGAAGACCAGTTGGTTTTTTCCAAGGCTTTTAAAAAGAAATTCGGAATGAGTCCCAAAAACTATAAGACGCTTAAAGAAACCATCGATAAATATGACGAAAAACAATAAGCAGGCAAATGATCAGATCATTTGCCTGCTTTTCACTTTTTATTTTGCAGTTAAAACATAAACCCTGGATTCATAGTCAGTGCATGGTTCATCTTCACTTGTAGGTTCACCTGCTGTACAGTCTGTGGTAAGCATTCCCAGATTCATCAGCTCATCCCCGTAGTTTTCTGTTCCATTATACTCATTTCTGTAGATAAAATCCGGATCCAGTCCCTGAAGCCGTACTCTGGTAAAATCTGCGTTTACTACATTTCTTTCCCTGTACCAGAACACCAGCGCTGTTTTTTTGTCCTCGCTGACTGTCATCCACACAGTTTCATTGCCCTCAAAAGGACTCTTCAGTCTGTAAAAAGTTCCAAACTGAATCAGTTCTCTGTATTCTTTCATAAAAGTGATCTGCTGTTTTACTTCACTGATTTCCTCATCAGACAGTTTATTCAGATCCAGCTCATATCCGAAAGTTCCAAAATAAGCTACATTTGCTCTTGTATGTAACGGAGTTTTGCGGTTTAACTGATGGTTTGGTACTACAGATACATGACTTCCCATGGAACTTACCGGATAACACATACTTGTGCCATACTGGATTTTCACACGCTCTGCCGCATCTGTATCATCGCTTGTCCATCCCTGTGGCGCATAATAAAGGATTCCCGGGTCAAAACGCCCGCCGCCGCTTGCGCAGGACTCAAAGAGGATCTGCGGAAATGCAGTATTTAACCGCTCATACAGATCATAAACTCCGAGAATATATCTGTGAAATACTTCTCCCTGACGGTCTGCAGGAAGTGCAGCCGAATAACATTCCGTGATACTTCTGTTCATATCCCATTTGATGTAGGAAACCTTCGCTTCTGAGAGAATTTTATACATCATCTCATAAATACAGTCCACTACTTCTTTTCTGGAAAAGTCCAACACATACTGGTTTCTGCCATGACAGGAATGCCTCTGCGGTGTCTGCAGAATCCAGTCCGGATGTGCACGATAAAGATCTGAATCCTTGTTCACCATCTCCGGCTCAAACCACAGACCAAATTTCATACCCATCTCTTCAATCCTGTCTGCGATTCCCTTGATTCCCTGCGGAAGACGCTCTCTATTTGCCACCCAGTCACCAAGTCCTGCATAATCGTTGCTTCGTGCACCGAACCATCCATCATCCAGTACAAATAATTCAACGCCGCATTCCTTTGCCTTTGCTGCGATTTCCACCAGACGGTCCTCTGTAAAATCAAAATAAGTAGCTTCCCAGTTATTGTTAAGGATTGGTCTTGGACGGTCTCTCCAGTAACCTCTTGCCAGTCTCTTCTGATATAATTTATGGAAGGTCTGGCTCATTCCATTCAGACCCTTATCAGAAAACACTACTACTGCTTCCGGAGTCTGAAAGCTCTCACCACAATCCAGCTTCCAGTCAAAATTCTGCGGATTGATCCCTGCAGTGATGCGGGTTGTATCATGCGTATCCACCTCTGCCTGCATTCTGTGATTTCCGCTGTAGATCAGACTGAATCCCATCACTTCTCCTGCGTTTTCTGTTGCTGACGGACGTCGGAGCACAATAAAGGGATTATGTTCATGAGAGGAATTTCCTCTGATGCTTCCTACAGATTGGATTCCCTGCTCTAATCTGCGCTCTTTCACATGACGTTCTCTGGACCATGCACCTGAAAACTGCATCCACACATAATCCTTGTCCGGCAGATCAAGACTAAGGCTCATTGCATTTAACAGATGTACAGGGGCTGTTCCTTCATTGATGAATCTGACACTTCTGGTAATGATTCCCCCCTGTGCAAAAATAGTATAAAGCAATTCCAGTATAATTCCTGTTACTTCATCTTTCAGTTTTATACATAAGGTCTGGGCTTCTTCGTCATTCTCTGTATAAGTAGCCGGAAGTCCTGAAAGCTTTGGCTTTCCATCTGTAACCGTGTGACTGACATAAGTAAATTCCGAGATTCTGCTGCCGTTTTCCTGAAGGATTTCCACTGCCGGATAACGGTAATCAGAGCTTCCATACACCGGATATTCCAGTTTCAGATGCTCCAGCGAAAATTTGCGGTTTCCCTCATAAACACAGGCTGTCATTGGTCGCTGCTTCATCTCAAGAAGATATGAAAAATCTTCTCTGTCATGAATTCTTTTCCCAAAATAGAGATTTCCAATATGTCCATTTGGAAGCACACACATAATATAACTGATTTCATTGTTGTATAAATGGAATGTCTTTGAACTTTCATGAAAAATAATACTCATAACTATCCCCTTTCCGCATCTTTGGTTATTCACTGATAATTCCAGAAAATAATGCAATTCAGATTATATTACTATTTCATATCATTTAAGCAAATACTCTGTCAAGCGGATATTTATTATAATGCCAATGAATTTTCGTCAATTTTTTTCAATTCCTCTTCACTGAAGGATGCGCTGTCCAGCACCTTCAGATTCTCAAGAATCTGCTGTGGACGGGATGCTCCTATAAGCACACTGGTTACAATTCCATCGCGGAGAATCCATTTCAGTGCCATCTGCGCAAGGCTTTCGCCTCTTTCTGCTGCAATTTCATTCAGACTGCGGATACTGTTAAGACGTTCTTCCGTAAACTGATCTGCATGGAGAAAACGCCCGTCTGTGTTGACACGGCTGTCTTTTGGGATTCCATTCAGGTATCGGTCTGTGAGCATTCCCTGCGCCAGAGGGCTAAAAGAAATAATTCCCTTTTTCTTTTCTGCTGCTGCCTGTTTCAGACCATTTTTCTCAATCGTTCTGTTAAAAATATTATATGAATTCTGATTAATAATAAACGGACAGTGCAATTCCTCCAGAATATCTGCGGCGCGTTTCATTGTCTCACCATCATAGTTGGAAATTCCAACATACAATGCCTTTCCGCTTCTGACGATCTGTGCCAGAGTCTCCATGGTCTCCTCAAGGGGAGTCTCCGGATCCATTCTATGATGATAGAAGATATCTACATAATCCAGGCCAAGACGTTTCAGGCTCTGGTCAAGACTGGCGATCAGATACTTACGGCTTCCCCAGTTTCCATAAGGTCCCGGCCACATGTCGTAACCGGCCTTTGTGCTGACGATCAGCTCATCTCTGTATGCAGAAAATTCCTCTCTCAGGATTTTTCCAAAATTTGCCTCCGCACTTCCAGGCTGTGGACCATAGTTGTTTGCAAGGTCAAAATGTGTAATTCCATTGTCAAATGCTGTGAAGCACATCTGTTTCATATTCTCATAAACACCGGTATCCCCGAAATTATGCCATAAACCCAGAGATAACTCCGGCAGCATCAGCCCACTGGCACCACAGCGGTGGTATTTCATAGCTTCATAACGTTTTTCCTCTGCCTGATGCATAAGATAATTCCTCCCTTTTCGTACAGTATTTCGAATCCGAATATTATTGTTATCATTCTCTATCGAAATAACTGTACCACTCGCTCGTCTACGCAATTAACACAGTTATTTACACAACAATGTACTTGATTTACTCTTTCTCTGTAATGATACATCCTGTTCCACTTATTTTCAACAAATGTTATTAGCATTATTTAAAAAGCCACTTTCTGACTGAAAATGGCTTTTTAAATAAATAAACTATATTAAATTCCTTTAAAGCTAAAGGAGAATTCCATCTTTCCGTCTGTATTCAGCAGATATTCCGGATGGGTATATGCTCCCCAGCTGTCGTCGCCGCCGATTCCCATCTGGCCTTTGGCTATGCGTACTACTGTGTAATGAATCTGCGGGAGTTCGTATGGATGCATGGCATTTTCCATCTCATGCGGAGTGTATGGAAGTGCCGAGAACATCACTGGTTCTCCATCCATCTCGAAGTACATTCCTCTGCCCTTGCGGTCTGTGATCTTTGCCCAGCGTACTTCCTCTTTTGCACCACATTCCTGCGGCACCATGTATCTTGCCATGTTGTCCACAACTTTATTCTGGTAAATGCCGAGTTTTGCACCTTTTTTACGGTCTGCATAGGTTTCAGCTTCTCCCAGTCCATACCACTGAACATTATCATAGTCTGCATTGAACTTAAACATCACGCCAAATTCCGGCATATCGCCAAGTTCTTTTACCGGATCATAAGTTAAAGTTGTCTTCACCTTTCCATCTCCGAATACTTCGTAGGTAAGCTGACACTCACTGGCTGGTGTGGTTGGCATCAGATAGGTAAAGGTTACTTTTACAGAGTGGTCTATTTCTTCTGCCTGTGGTAAATTGGATGGGCCGTATGCACCTTTTCTGTATTCTTTGTGGCTTAAATACATGCTGGCAATTTTCCACTGTGCGTAGCGCATCTGCATAAGATTTCCACAGTCATTGTCTGTAGGTGCGCGCCAGAAGTTTGGTTTCGGGATTGCCTCGATCATCTCTTTGCCCGCATATTTGTAGGAAACAAGACCACCGTTGAGGACGGAGAACATTACTTCGAAGTGCTCGCCACGGACCCCGATATTGTGTGTGCTTCGGATGATCTGCGGCTTCGCAACTGCTGTTTCTGCTGAAGCATTTTCCTGTACCTGGTATACATACTGTCCAAACGCAATCTCATGCCCTGCCGATGCCCACACCTTTTCCTCTTTCAGATGGAAGGAAACAGTAACTGTATATTCTCCGGCTGCTTCTGCTGTTTCAAAAGGCAGTTTATATTCTTTCTCGCTCAATGGCTCAACTGCTGTTTCCAGTGCTTCTGTACGGATCACTTTTCCATTCTTTGCAAGTGTTACCTTACAGTCAAAAGTATCTGTGTTTACAAAGAGGTTCTTGTTAATCACTTTTACTGTGTCAGCTGTCACCTCTGCAGTAATATTCTGATAATTGAATTTCACTTCCTGCATCTTTGGAGATGGCTCTCTGTCACCGCCATATGCAATTCCGTTGCCACTGAAATTATAGTCTGTAGGGCGTTCTCCGAAATCACCGCCATATGCCTGGAACTCTTTTCCATAGCGGTCTTTCTTATAAATAGACTGGTCAATGTAATCCCAGATAAATCCACCCTGATATTTGGGCTCTGTATCTGTCAGGTCAGTATATTTGTGCATGGCACCGCAGGAATTTCCCATGGCATGTGTGTATTCACAGCAGATAAACGGTTTGCTGTCATCCTTTGCCAGGAACTCTTTGATTGCTTCTACAGATGGATACATCTGGCTTTCCATATCACTGGTATCATTATAACTACGGTCATGGAAAAGTCCCTCATAATGTACCAGGCGGGTAGGGTCATTCTTACGGAAAAGCTGAGACATTTCATAGATATCTTTTCCGCCAAAAGATTCATTTCCACAAGACCAGATCAGGATTGCCGGATGATTCTTGTCTCTCTGATACATGGAGTTGGCACGGTCAAGCATCATATCCAGCCATTCCGGTTTGTTATGAGGAACAACATGGGTATAATCCTTTGTAAACTCCGCCGTATCCCAGGAACCATGAGATTCCAGATTTGTCTCGTCGATCATATAAATACCATATTCATCACAGAGCTGATAAATTAGTGATGTATCCGGATAATGGCAGGTACGGATGGCATTGATATTATTCTGCTTCATAATGCGAAGATCCTTACGGAGTTCCTCCTCTGAAACATGTCTTCCGCTGACCGAACTGAACTCATGACGGTTTACGCCCTTAAATACGATACGCTTTCCGTTCAGCGTCATGATTCCGTCTTTCATTTCGAAACGTCTGAATCCCACTTTCTGAGGAATCACTTCCTGCAGATTTCCGGCTTCATCGTAAAGTTCTATTGTAAGATCATAAAGCTGCGGATCTTCAGCACTCCAGAATTCCGGGTTGCTGACTTTCCATAAATAGCTGCTCTCTGCGGTTTTACTGCTATTCGTTTTTAATGTATGCGAAATCCCCGGTGTTTCAGTCGCGTCTTCATTTGTATCTTTATTCGCACCTGCATTTCTTTCATCTGCGGCAATTATTTTATCAGTATTTTCTTCCAAAAGTAATTTTCTGTCTTTCAGAATGCATTCGCCATCTTTTTCAAGTTTAAAAGTAATGCTTCCTTTTCCCCATGTTTTTACCTTGATTTCCATATCTGCTGATTCCAGATTTTCTTCCGGAATAGCACGAATCTGAAGGTCATACGCGTGAGTATCCGGCACTGTGTAAAGGTACACATCTCTGTAAATTCCTGAGAATCGGAAGAAATCCTGATCCTCACACCAGCTGCTGGAAGTCCATTTAAATACCTGTGCAGCCAGTTTATTCTGACCTTCTTTCACATAATCTGTCAGTTCAAATTCTGACGGGGTAAAAGAATCTTCACTGTATCCGATAAATGTACCGTTCAGCCAGAGTGCCAATCCACTCTCTGCTCCCTGGAATGAAATAAACAGTCTCTTACCTTTCATATGAGCCGGTACAGTAAAATATTTCACATAGCTTGCCACCGGATTAAATCTCTCCGGAATCTCGCCCGGATGAATTTCCTCGTGTCCTTCCCATGGATACTGAACATTCGCATACTGCGGTGCATCATATCCTTCCATCTGGATATGTGCCGGTACATGAATATCCTCCCAGTCATAACAACAATACTCTTCCTTTTCAAATCCTGGAATCACATTTGCATAATTACGGGCATAATGAAACTTCCACAGACCATTCAGACAGTAACGAAAAGAAGTCCCCTCCCCTTCCTGTAATGCAGCCTGCATCTCTTTTTTATCTTTATAATATACATGATCTGAATGAGCTTCCATTCGGTTATCGCAAAAATACTGCGGATCTTTTACCAGTGAATAATCAAATGTTTTCATCTTGTTCCTCCTGATCTTAATATCTTTAGAATTCCTATTAATTCCTTATCGCTCCTTATAGTTCCGATTATAACATTTCCTTCTTCTATTCGGTTTGCAAATTCGATCATATATTTTTCATTTTCACCCAGCATAAGAATCCAATCCCCATAATAACAAAACCCAATTTCCATAAAATTATGAAAATGCAGATTCTCCACACCTGTCCCATAATTCTGCACCCAACGCTCACCAAGAAGCGGAAAAATAGGACTTCCGGCTGGCATATAGCGTAACACATGAAAGAAACTATTTTTCTGCGCGTCCCCTAATCTTTCCAAACTTCCCACTTATAACACAAAAAGAGCAGGCCAAAACATCCGCCTGCTCTCTCAAACGCCCTAAAACGCTTTATCTCTTCTGTATCCTATTTCCCTTCAGCGTCCTTCTCCGCCATTCTGGAGAACACCATCTCATATCCATCATTTCCATAATTCAATGAACGATTCACACGACTGATCGTTGCAGTGGAAGCTCCGGTCTTCTCGGAAATATCAAGATATGTCCTCTTGTCCATCAACATCTTGGCAACCTCAAAACGCTGTGATAATGAAAGAAGTTCATTAATCGTACATACATCTTCAAAGAAGGTATAGCATTCTTCTTTATCCTTCAGGCATAAAATCGCTTCAAAAAGCTGATCTACAGCCTCTGTTCTGATTTTTTTACTCATTTTTTTGCTCCTTTAGAACTCTACTCTTCAATTCTTCACTGGACGGACATTTGTATTTATAATGTCCATTTCATATTTCTAACAGTGATATTTTACCACGTTAAATCACGAGAAGCAAGCATTTAAGCAGAAAGAAATTTTTAATTTTCAGATTTTTCCTGAAGGATCTCCCCAAGGGTCGAAAATATCGCTTTTGTATCAATTGGTTTCACTATGTACCCGTTCATTCCGGCCTCATATGCTTTCTTCTTATCTTCATCAAAAACATTCGCAGTCATTGCCACAATCGGAATCTGTGCGCGCTTATCAGGCAGGCTTCTGATTTCTTCCGTCGTCCGGTAACCATCCATATTTGGCATCTGAATATCCATCAAGATCATATCATAATAATCTTCCGGCACTTTTTTTAGCATTTCCAGACACTTGATTCCATCCTCTGCCCATTCCACTTTCAGACCTTCCTCTTCCAGTATGGTAATCGCAATCTCTGCATTCAGCTCATTATCCTCCGCAAGCAGAATACGTTTTCCCATCAGCAATGCCAGAAGCTTCGTGCTCTCCTGCTGCTCCTGCACCGCATCCTTACATTCTTCCTCTGAAACCAGAAATGGAAGAATAATAATTGTCTTTGTGCCTACAGCAACCTCACTGCTGACCTCAATCGTTCCGCCCATAAGATCTACCAGTGATTTCACAATCGGAAGCCCCAGACCGGTTCCGATAACCTTACTCTCCGTACTGGTATGTTCACGACTGAACTCTTCAAAAATATGTGGCAGATACTCCTTACTCATCCCTATACCGGTATCTTCTATAGTAAATCTGTAAAAAGACACCTTTTTCTCTGCATCATGTCCCTCTTCGGTAATATCTACAGTAACTGATCCGCCTTCCGGTGTATACTTGATGGAATTACTGATAACATTCAGCAGAATCTCCCGTAATTTCGTCTTATCACAATGCACATAGGGATTCTCTACTTCCAGGTTACAGGTATATTGCAGTTTTTTTTCCTCAATCGAAGGCTCAAAAACATCATTCAGCGTATTCACAAGATTTTTCAGATCACCTGTCTCTGTTTTAAGCGTAGCCTTACCACTCTCAATCCTTGCCATCTCAAGAACATAATTAATCAAAGACAGCAAAAACGAACTGGAATGCTTGATCTTACTGATATAATCAATCACCCTTTTCTTATCATCCAGGTGCTTTTCCAGAAGATCTGCAAACCCTATGATTGCATTCATCGGTGTACGGATATCATGGCTCATATAAAACAGAAAACGTGTCTTTGCCTCATTTGCCATTCTTGCCTCTATTGCCGCTTTTTCCAGTTCTTCTTCATGCAGAATATCTTTATACCGCCTCATTTTGTACTGCCAGTATCCAACAGAAGCCATCACTGCCAGTGCAATTGAAATAATGACGCCAAACACTTTCTGTGAAACTGTGATCCATCCATTCTCCGGCACAATTTCGAAATACCAGGTATCATTCGGAACACTGCAGGCAACCTCAAGTGAATTATTCAGATTTGAATTCTCACTTTCATCAATTACGATTTTCTCACCTGTATAGAGGTCTTTCTTCCAGATCTGATAATCATATCCCGCTTCTTCCAGCTTCTCCAGTTCCACTTCCTGAATAAAATTATCCCAGTTCATTACCAGAATAGAAAATCCCCAGAACTTCTCTTCCCCATTCTGATCCGTAATATAAGCCGGGTCCAAAAGAAGCGCCCCGGTTCCGCCCTGCACCAGCTCATACGGTCCTGCAATCGTATATTCACCACTTCGCCTTGCAAGTCTCGCTTCCTTTTTTCTCTCAGGATTCTGAAGCATATCAAGACCCATGGCTGCTTCATTTCCCTCCATCGGATAAATTCGCGATACAACTCCATCCTCTGCCAGTTCCCTGGCCTCTATCACGTCCTCATCCTCCTGCATCAGCTCTGCCAATTTGTCAAACTGTTCGTTATCTATATCATATTCCTTTTCCACGATCCGCTTCATCAGATCCGATTCCGCAAGATATTTGCTCAGCTGAGATTCCACCCGGCTTACAGTAGACTCCGCTGTATAAGTAGCTTTTAACTTCTCCCGCCTCTCCTGGCTCTGATTAATTATCCAGATCACACACCAGACAGCCAGAAATATAAAAATAAAGACCAATGTCGTCTTTAATCGTATATATTTCCGTTTCATTTTCCTTTTTTGATCCATCAAAAAATCCTCATCGTTTGAGTTTTCTTTCTTATACTATAGTCTCAATTCATAGTAGCACAAATTTCCAGTTGTCTCAACCTAAAATCAGGTTACTGTTCATTCCATTCACAATATTAACCTAAAATTTCTATAGTTACACAAAACAAATCTCCCATCAGGCAACACCATTTCCTTACCTTACGGTATAACTGCTGCTCTCCATAAGGAAAACTACTTCACATCCTATCGTCAAAATCTGCGATTCACATACTCCTTAATCGCATCCGCAGACCGGTTAAGCACCAGCTCCTCCGGGAAATCCAGCTTCGCAAGAAGCTCTCTCGCCAGATCAAACTCTCCAATCAACGAATCAAAATGCGCATCACTATCCATCACAACCGGCACCTGATACTTCTTACACAGATTCAACATCACCGTATCATTCTCCACCGCATTCTCACGATTACAATCCGGATCCAGCGAATGATTATTCAACTCCAGAACCTTCCCATACTCCTTCGCACCCTGCACAAGCGCCTCATAATCAATCTCATATCTCCCATCATCCGGATGCCCGATAATATTCACATACGGATTCTTCATCACATTCAGATACCCCTCTGTATTCTCCAGCTTAGAAGCCGGCTTCATACAAGGAATATGCAGACTCGCAACCACCACATCCATCTTCGAAAGTGTCCGCTCCGACAGATCCACAGACCCCTGCGCATCCAGAATATTCACCTCAGACCCCAAAAGCAGCTGAATCCCATACATCTCCCTCGGCACAACCTTAAGATTATCAAAGTAATACTTATGACAAGTCCCCGGCATCATCGGCGCATGCTCCGTAATCCCAAGCACCTCAAGCCCCTTCTCCGAAGCCGCCTTCGCCATCTCCCTCAACGAACAATACGCATGCCCGCTAGCCACCGTATGTGTATGCAGATCCAACACAGAATTATATCTCATAATACCTCTCTCCTCATTCGTACAAATATTTCACTTCATTATACGTCCATCCCCTTACATTCCACAAGTAAATTTTATTTTACATCTCAAGTTTAAAATCTCCCACCAGACGAAAAAAACAGAGCCCACAATCTCGCGAGCCCTGCAATTTCTCTCCCAGGAGGAAGAATACCATATTATTTTACGATAAAGGATTTTCTCTTACTTACAACATCAAAAATAACCGCTGCCAGCAGAACCAAACCTTTAACAACCTTCTGAATATTCTGGTCAATACCCATAATACTCATACCTAAGTTCAAAACACCCATCAAAAGAGCACCAATAATAACTCCCGGAACAGTACCAGTTCCACCATAAGCAGAAGCACCACCAATGAAACAGGAACCAATCGCATCCATCTCGAAGTTCGTACCAGCCTGAGGGTTAGCAGAATTCAGACGAGCCATAGTAACCATACCTGCGATAGCAGCCAGAAGACCCATATTCAGGTAAGCCAGAAAATAAACCTTATTTGTATTAATACCAGAAAGCTTAGTAGCCTTCTCATTACCACCAACTGCATAGAAATAACGACCTGTAGTAGTCTTAGAAGCAATATATGTATAAATTGCAATGATAACTACTACCCAAACCAGAGAGTTCGGAATACCTTTATACTGTGCCAGACGGAACATAAATGCAAGGATAACTGCACAGATCAGGACCATCTTAATCGCTGCGCCACCAAAAGCCTCTACACTATAACCTTTCTTAGCACGATCTGCACGGTTTTTCAGTACAAGTAAAACATAAACAACACAAACGATAATACCAACCACGAAACATGTAACATTAAATCCTTCTTTTCCAAAAGGATCCGGAATGTAATTGTTAAACAGTGCCAGATAAGAATCAGGCATTGGTGCCAGTGTCTGGCCCTGAAGAACTACGTTTGAAAGACCTCTGAATGCAAGCATACCTGCCAGAGTTACGATAAACGGAGGAATTCGTACATAAGCAATCCAGAATCCCTGCCAAGCACCGATCGCAATACCTGTAATCAGCATAACCAGCATTGTAAGATATGGATTCATGTTGTTAAGAACCATCATCTTACCACCAACTGCTGCTACGAAACATACAACAGAACCAACAGAAAGGTCGATGTTACCACCAGTTAAAATACAGAACAACATACCAGTTGCAAGGATAAATACATAAGCATTCTGTGCTACAAGGTTGTTAACGTTCTGAGGAAGAAGCATAACACCTTTAGTGTTTGCCGTAAACATGATGACTACCAGAACAAGCACGATCACCATGGTATATTTCTTTAATATCTCTGAAAAACTAAGCTTTTTCTCCATCTTCTTTACGCTCCTTTTCCTGATTTTACGATCTTGGACATGATCAGTTCGGAGGTTGCCTCTTCTTTGCTGACTTCACCGACGAACTTGCCCTCATTCATGATATAGATTCTGTCTGACATTCCAAGAACTTCCGGAAGTTCAGAAGAAATCATGATAACAGATTTTCCTGCTGCTACCAGATCGTTAATAATACAGTAAATTTCGTATTTTGCACCTACGTCGATACCACGGGTAGGCTCATCCAGAATCAGAATATCTGGTTCTGCAAACATCCACTTCGCAAGAAGGACTTTCTGCTGGTTTCCACCACTTAAGTTACCTACATTCTGCTCTACAGACGGACATTTTGTTTTCAGTTTCTTTCTGTATTCCTCAGCTATCGCATACTCTTTATCTGCGTCGATAACCTGTCCATTGCTGATTCCCTTCATATTTGCAAGGGATGTATTCATTTTGATGGATTTGGAAAGGATCAGTCCGTTTCCTTTTCTGTCCTCTGTAACATAAGCAAGTTTATTATCGATTGCTTCCTGTACAGTATCCAGTTTCACTTCTTTTCCGTTGATAAACACCTGACCGGAAATTTTGGTTCCGTAGCTCTTTCCGAAGATACTCATCGCAAGCTCTGTACGTCCTGCACCCATCAGTCCGGAAATACCTACTACTTCTCCTTTATGAATCTTAAATGATACATTATCTACCACTTTTCGCTCTGAGTACAGTGGATGGTAAACAGTCCAGTTCTTTACTTCCATGGAAACGTCTCCTATCTTTACGTCAGGACGTCTCGGGAAACGGTCTGTCATCTCACGGCCAACCATACCCTGAATGATACGCTGCTCTGAGAAGTCATCTTTCTTCTTATCCAGAGTCTCAATCGTAGAACCGTCACGGATAACGGTAATCTTATCTGCAACGTATGAAATTTCATTTAATTTGTGAGAAATGATGATAGATGTCATTCCCTGTTTCTTAAATTTCAGCAACAGATCCAGCAATGCCTTGGAGTCATCCTCATTTAAGGAAGCTGTCGGCTCATCCAGAATCAGAAGTTTGGCGTTCTTTGCCAGTGCCTTTGCGATTTCTACCAGCTGCTGTTTACCTACACCAATATCCTTGATCAAAGTTCTGGAGGACTCCTCCAGTCCTACTATTTTCAAATATTTATCTGCTTCTCCATAAGTCTCGTTCCAGTTGATGGAGAATGATTTCCCTCTTTCATTGCCCAGGTACATGTTCTCACCAATTGTCATATACGGGATCAGCGCCAGTTCCTGGTGAATGATTACGATTCCTTTTTCTTCGCTGTCTTTAATCGTGTTAAATTTACAGATCTCACCATTATAGATAATATTGCCTTCATAAGTTCCATACGGATAAATACCACTTAATACATTCATCAGGGTAGATTTTCCGGCTCCATTTTCACCTACCAGCGCATGGATCTCGCCTTCTTCTACCTGAAGATTTACGTTGTCCAGTGCTTTTACACCTGGGAAAGTTTTGGTGATATTTTTCATTTCCAAAAGTATCTTAGCCAACTTCTATTTCCCTCCCTTTTTTATAAAAGAATCCTGCCTGCGGCGGGTTAACTTAGAGCGTGTTTGAAAAATACTTTCTGCATTGCAGAAATGATTTTTCAAACACACTCTGGTAAATACAGGCGGGAATTATCCCCGCCTGTAATATAAAATACTTGTTTTATTACTGGATCTGATCTTCTGTATAGTATCCAGAGTCAATCAGCATTTCTTTGTAGTTGTCAACAGTAACAACAACCGGATCGCAAAGGTATGTTGGGATAACGCCTGTGCCGTTGTCATAGGATTCTGTATCGTTAACTTCTGGTTCTTCACCTTTCATGATAGCGTCAACCATATCAACTACAGCAGATGCAAGAGCACGTGTATCTTTGAATACTGACATAGCCTGTTTTCCAGCTACAAGGTTTTTAACGTTTGGTGTATCACAGTCCTGACCGGTGATGATTGGATATTCTCCTGTGTAGGAAGCTGCAAGAGCATTTTCTACACCAAGTGCTGTAGAGTCGTTGGAGCAGAGAACTGCATCAAGGTTTGTTCCGTCTGAGTAGTTACCAGCGATGATTGTATCCATTCTGTCCTGAGCTTTTGCACTGTCCCAGTTAGCAGTTGCAACCTGCTCGAACTCTGTCTGTCCGGATTTAACTACCAGTTTGCCTTCGTCGATGTATTTCTGAAGTACATCCATTGCTCCGCCGAAGAAGAAGTTACAGTTGTTATCACCAGGATCACCTGTGAATAATTCGATATTGAATGGTCCGTCCTGATTGTCAAGATCAAGTGCGTCTACTAAGTATTCGCCCTGTTTCTGACCTACTTTGTAGTTATCAAATGTTGCATAGTAGGAAACTGCGTCTGAGTTCATAAGCAGACGGTCATAGGAGATAACCGGGATTCCTGCTTCTTTTGCCTGTTTCAGTGGCTCGCCAAGGCTACTTCCGTCGATAGATGCTACAACCAGAAGGTCACATCCGTTTGCTACCTGGTTCTCAAGCTGTGAAACCTGTGTGCTTACGTCGTTGGATGCATACTGAAGGTCTACTTCGTAGCCAGCTGCTTCCAGCTCTTTCTTCATGTTCTCGCCATCCTGATTCCATCTCTGAAGATCCTTGGTAGGCATTGTAACACCGATCAGTTTCTTGTCATCCGCTTTAACAGCTACACCCGGGATGACTACCATTCCAGCTACCATTGATGCGCAAAGGATTGCAGATACCAGTTTCTTTTTCATTGTAAAAACCTCCGTTTCTTTTTTTACGTTTCTCACGTTTTCTTGATGATGTTACTATAGCACATGGAAGTCTGGACTTGGTTGGCAAGAAACAAGACATTTTAAGAAAAATAAAAAATGCCCTGCATAGAACAGGACATTTTTGTTACAAAAAAGTGCTAGAAGGGAGTAGCTGATTTACGCAGTAAATCCGCGGATTCCGAATGTTTGCAGAATTGCGGGAACTGCCTAGCAGCGGAGCAATTCGTCAGTATCGTAACTCCCCCAAAACCTCAGCTATAATCCGCATTCAGATAAACTTCGCCTCTTCGGTGAAAACCACCGTCAATGATTACTTTGTCTATATTCTCTTTTGTCACCGCAATTGGTTCAAGGATTCTGGACGGTACATCATAAGTTCCGTCGTTTACAGTCTCTGTCACGCCTTCCAGCTCGGAAGGGTCTTTGCCGCTTCCGATCTCCACCGCATATTTCGCAGCTTCTCTTGCAAGATCTTCGATTGGCTTAAATGCAGTCATGTACTGCGTTCCCTCTACAATTCTCTGGCAGGCAGCCAGATCTCCATCCTGTCCCACGACAATTACATCTCCCGCCATCTGGTTCTCTGCAAGTACCTCCACGACCTGACTGGCAATGTCATCATTTCCACACATGATGCCTTTGACATGCGGATATTTCTCCAGTGCTTCTTCCATATATCCTTCCGCCAGTTCTGCCATCCAGCCTTCACAATTTGCTTCATAAACGACATTAAGATCTGAATTCTTCAGCACATCATCAAAACCTTTCTTGAGCATGTGGACATTATTGTCCGTGGAAGATCCCTGGATCATAAAAATATCTCCACCCTGAGGAATCGCATCGATCAATGCCTGTGCCATAATTTCGCCTACCTTGCGGTTATCAAAGGATATATAAAGATTCGTATTCGAGTTGTTAATCATTCTGTCATAAGAAATAACAGGGATTCCTGCATTCTGGGCTTTCTGTATCACGTCTGAAAGAGCGCCACAGTCCCTGGCAATCACCACGATCACATCCACCTGTTTGCTGATAAAATATTCAATCTGGCTGATCTGTTCTTTAGCATCTGCCCCTGCATCCTGCACATTTACGTCCGCACCCATTTCTCTGGCAGTCGCCACAAAAACGTCTCTGTCGCGGATCCATCTTTCGATGACAAAAGAATCCACTGTAAGTCCGATCTGTATCTTATCGTCTTCTTTCTTAGCAGACGCTGTCTTTTCCTGTTCACTTTGTGTTTCCTCTGTAGAAGAACCACATCCGCCTAGAATCAATGCTCCTATACCAATCAGTAGTGCCCCCAAAAATATCCTCTTTACAGCACCCTTCTTTTCTGATTTTTTCTTCTTATCTGTTATATGTCCCTTCATCAGCCTAACCTCTCTCTGAACTCACTCGGTGTCACACCCTCATATTTCTTAAAGATCCTGCTGAAATAATTCGGGTCACTATATCCGGACTGTGCACATATCTCTTTAATAGACAGCTGAGAATCCTGCAAAAGCTCTCTGGCATTTTTCAGTCGTATTTCTGTCAGATGTTCAATAAAGTTCTTGCCCGTCTCCTGCTTAAATAATTTACTGAAATAATACGGACTGATATCCACTTCTCTTGAAACATCATCCAATGAAATATCCTTGCGGAAGTTTTCATCGATATATTCTTTCGCCCTGTCTATAACACTAACTGCCTCTTTCTCCTTAGAATCCTCCATCTTTGCACCGATTTCTCTTGTTTTGTCCAGAAACCAGTTTCTCAGACTTTCCATGTTCGGGCATGCCTGGAGTTCCCTGATATATCCGCGTCTGTCATTAATATTATATTTCATGGTTCCTGCAAAGAAAGCCCTGCGTTCCGCATCCATTACCAGCTCCAGAATCTTAATCTCCACATCCTCTCTGGAAACGGCAGATTGTCCCTCCATCCATTCAAAAAATTCATTTGCACAGTTAAGAGCACCTGCTACATCCTTCTCCAGAATTCGTTTCTGATATCTGCTCTCCAAATCCCTTGGATATTCTCCCTCATATTTCTGTGCTACCGGCACATCCTCGATATGCACCACATGGCTGGTACTCTCTCTGAGCGCAACTACTGCCTCCTGGAAAGATTCCTTTACGCTGCCCAGTTCTTTGACTCTTCCGATTCCACAACGAAACATACTGTCGATTCTGTTCTCAAATTTATGTACCATGTTTCTGGCCCTTGTAACAATGGCAACTCTCTCCTCGTAATCCTCTTTCTCTTCTTCATATGGAACCAGAAGTACGATTCTGTTACCCATGATCGGACCTACCAGACATTCAAAGAAATCCTGAGCGATCTCGCGGAAAGTAGAGTAGAATTTATTTGCCCTGACACTTGCTCCTACTGCGTTGCTCAACACTCCATTCTCCAGAGAATCGCCAAATTCTACAACCATCATGTAGCCATATTTCTGCTGAATATCCAGAAGCTGTGTATAATTATCCTGATACGTGACAAAATCATCCTGCAACAGAATATTATTGATATAACCACTTTCTATCATAGGTACGACTGTCTCAAGTTTTTCTCTGATACGAAGATCATCACTTCTTTTTTGGCGCGTCTGGTCTACCTTTGCCATCATTTTTGCACAGGTCTCCAGGATTACCTTTTTATTTACAGGTTTGGTAAGAAATTCCTGTACTCCCAGACTCAGCGCCTCTTTTGCATAATTGAATTTATCATAGGCCGTTATGATCACAAAGACTGCGGAACTGTTGAACTTCTTAATTTCTTTGATTGCCTGAATGCCACTGATTCCTGGCATCTGTATATCCATGAAGCAGATATCCGGCGGATATGCCTGTGCCATCTCCACCACGACTCTGCCTGACTTTGCACAGTGAATCTCACATTCATTTCCATATTCAGATTCAATGATTTTCTTTAACGACTCCAGCATGATACCTTCATCATCTGCTAACAAAATTCTGTACATTGCTTCTCTCCCCAAAATTATATTTTCGCCATACATTCATGCAAGTATACCACCATTCTCCTATCAGACCGGTATATAAATCACAACTTCTGTACCTTTATTTTCCCCGTCACTGTTGATTTCCACAAGCCCCGGTTCTTCATAATAAAGTTCCAGCCGGCTGATTACATTGTTCATACCGATTCCGGTGGAATCGCTCTGCTCATTACAGTGCTCTTTATTTCCGGACAGAACACTTTCTATCTGCTCCGGTGTCATTCCTTTTCCATTATCTTTCACACTGATTCGGATATAATCCGCATCTCCGGTAACTGTCAGGTGGATTTTCCCCTCCCACTCAATATCCCGGATTCCATGATTTACCGCATTCTCCACGACCGGCTGTAAAATCATACTTGGGACACGTACATTCTCCAGTGATTCATCTACATCTTTGTTGAAATGAATATCCCCAGCAAACCGGACATTCAGAATGTAAATATAATTATCAACAGCTTCCAGTTCCTCTCCCAGAGTAGCATCCTCCTGTCCTTTCTTGACATTATAGCGGAAAAAGTCTGCCATTTTTTCAACGAAGATTCCTGTCTGCTCCGCATCCTCCATCATAGCAAGCTGAGCACCAGCATTCAGAGAATTAAACAGGAAATGTGGATTGATCTGTGACTGAAGATATTTTAGCTGAGCCTCTTTGAGGTGATTTTCCATAAGAAGCTCTCTCTCCATCATCTGCTGATCTTTCTCCATACTTGCCTTCGTTCTTGTTATATACAGATCCAGATTCTCAACCATGGTGTTAAAAGCCCTTGTTACCATTCCAAGTTCATCCTGTGCATCTGTATCATGCATTTTTACATGGAAATTTCCCTGACCTACCAGCTGTGCGGTCTCGGCCATATTTGAAAGAGGAACAAACATCTTTCTGGTCACCTGGAAAAGCAGAACCATTCCGCCTGCTACGATTCCAAGCATAATGATCGTATTGCTGACTTCCAGATAGCGCATTACCGCACGCAACACAGAATATGTATTGGAATTCTCCTGAAACATCAGATTATTCAGTTCCTCGATGGATGACTGTATGTAACCGTAAAGCTTTGTTGTCTCATCATATTTTCGCTTATACTTCTCCACATTCCTGCCTCGTTTGGCCGCAACGGTCTCGGCTGTACAATCCAGATAAGTCTCTGACATTTTTCTGATATTTCGTTCCAGCAGTTTCACAGAATCATCTATATTCTCCTCATTAAGCTTCTCAAGCTGATCTCTGTACTTCGCTTCATTTTGATAGTAGTCCAGAAGCGCCTGAGAACTTTTTACCTTAAGATAACTATACATATTATCCTGTACTTTCTCAAAAATCTGTGAAAGCTCTGTAAGCTCTGTATTGCTGGCATAAACATTATCCATCCTCTGCATAGAATTATTGATTCGTGCATAGAAGAGCATATTCATAGAAAAAAGAAGAATCGCGATCATTCCCACTTCTATAATGATCTTACTGACCAGAGAAAAATCTCTCCATCGTATCTGTTTCATTTCGGCTGTACCTCCCTTCTCATTGCACGTACTGCCTCTCTGTCCAGGAAGTTAATATCTACGTTGTAATAAGAATTCGTTCTTCCATCCTTCTGATATTCTGTAAGAGCTTCAATACTATATCTGCCAAGCTGTTCTGTATCCACGTCACAGGTAACTGAAATTACACCTTTTTCCACTGCTGTCAGAATATCATCGGAACTATAATAACCTATGATCGTAACCTTTCCCGCAAGATTAAAGTCAAGGACTGCCTGACGTGCACATTCGGTAGTATCTTCATCCATGCATACCAGAATATCCGGCACTTTATCTTTCTGCTGAAAAATATCTGTGACTGCTTCTTCTGTCTCAAAAATTCCCGTTGAAAGCAAATTCTTTCCTGTTACCTGAATACTTTGTGAGTCACCGGCTTTAGCCTGAGCTGCATTGCTGATCTGAGTATAGATCTGACTCTGATTCATATCGTCGATGTTCTTTTTCAACAGAATCAGGATACTTTCTGTATCTTTTGTCACATATTCTGCTACTTTTTCCCCATAGGCACTTCCCAGCTGATAATCACTCACACCGACGAAGCTCTGGCGTTTACTGTGAACTGCGTCTCCCATGACAGTGACAACAGGAATTCCCTTCTGAACCGCTTCGTTGATCTTTGCTTCCAGCCCCTGTTCTCCATTATATTGCAGAATAATTCCATCTACGCTGGAGGCGATGCTCATGTTCATATAATCCAGCTTTGTGTAGTCATTGTCATTGCTGCTTTCCTGAAGTTCAAGAATTGCATCATTCTTCTTCGCCCATTCCTGCGCGCAGCCATAAACAGCCTGCCAGAATGAAGAGTCCGGACTATCTACGATCATGTCATATTTATATCTGTATACTTCGCTGTTTGCTTCCTCCTGATTGCTTTTACCAGTCAGCCCTTCATAGTAGGATTCTCCCGTTATGTAAAAAACCACCAGAATGCCTGCCAACACAAGGAATATGATTAGATTTGTCTGTTTCTTTTTCATTTCATTCTCCATCAACTATCTAAGTATATTTTTCTACAGCCGGTCATATCATTACCGGTCCTGTAAAACCAAACTGTATTTATTATACAATAAATCGGTATGTTTTGCTTTCTTTTTTTCATATAATACAGTGTATTGCCTACCATTTCCTAATTATTCAATGGAGAGATTATGAAAATGATATCAAATAAAATCGCTTCTAAAATTAAATACCGATGTCTTATCCCCTTATGTATTCTTTTACTTTTTGCGTTCTTTTTCGCTGATACAGACAGACGCATCCAAACCCTCACCACAATCGCAGGCCCCGGTATGCTTTCTCTGGTAAATCAGTCACTTACCTCTGCCGACCAGAATGCAGCCGCAGTTTCCGAATATTTTTCTCCGGAAGTCTCCAACACACTTCCGTCAAAAGAAGCTCCAAGAATCGCCCTTACCTTCGATGACGGGCCAAATTCCAAGTATACGCCCCTTCTCCTGGATGGTCTGAGAGAAAGAAAAGTTCATGCATCTTTTTTTCTGATTGGGGAAAATATTGAAGGGAATGAAGATATCCTTCAGCAGATGCGGCGCGATGGTCACCTGATTGGAAATCACACCTGGGACCATGTACAACTTAATAAAATACCAACTCAGAAAGTTCGCATGGAAATTGAAAAAACAAATAATCGTATCTATGAAGCCACAGGTGTTTATCCCTCCTATGTGCGCCCTCCATTTGGTGCATGGCTCAAAGATATGGAGCTGTCTGTTACCATGCTTCCTGTTTTTTGGGATGTTGATACACTGGACTGGAAGAGCCAGAATATAGGCTCCATACTTTCTATTGTAGAAAAAGAAGTTCGTGATGGTTCCATCATTCTCATGCATGATGGCTATCAGACTTCTGTTGATGCGGCATTAAAAATCGTTGATCTGTTCTCCGAAAAAGGATATGTTTTTGTCACTGCCGACCAGCTGCTGGTTACCTGATCATGTTTACATAATCAGGTATTGTTGTTCCTGTAAAAAGGTTTGCTTTTTCCTAACTGATTCGTTATACTAACAGTAATTACATTATATGTACAAAAGGAGTAATCAAACGAATGGACAAATTATTTAACATGGACAACAAGTTCTTCACCGTAATGGGACGTGTGGCTGACCTTATCATGCTCAATGTGGTCTGCCTGATCTGTTGTCTGCCAATCGTAACCATTGGAGCGTCACTGACTGCACTCCACTATGTCACACTGAAAATGACACGTAATGAAGAATCTTATATCATCCGAAGCTTCTTTAAATCTTTTAAACAGAACTTCAAACAGGCAACGATCATCAATCTGATCATGCTTGTTATTGCAGCTATCCTCTATATGGATTTAAATATCGTACCAAACCTTGGCGGAACTATGTCTCAGGTACTGTATATTCTTTTTATTGCTTTCGGTATTATATATCTGATGGTATTTTTGTACATCTACCCGGTACTTGCGAAATTTTATAATTCTATAAAAAACACATTCCGCAATGCATTCCTGATGTCTATCCGCCATCTTCCATATACACTCCTGATGGCAGTCATCACACTTATACCTTTTGCAGTATTTTTTGTTCCGAATGTCCGCGCCCAGTCCCTGCTGTTTATGGTTCTGATCCTGTTTGGAATTTCACTGGAAGCATTTATCAACGGACATTTTCTGGTAAAGATTTTTGATAACTATATTACAGAAGATACAGATTCCGAAAACACTGATTCACTGGATACTTTTAGTTCAGTTGAATCTGCTGCTACACCTGGAGAAAACATTTCCACAGAATCTGTAACTGCAACAACAGAAAATTCAACTACTGACACAAACAAAACTCTTACTACGGGAGATACTCACACAGTATGAGAAAGTGGGGAGAAAAGCCATATCACTCCCTGGACTATATGCTCAGGGAACGGTTTGGTGAGAAAGTTTATAAAGTTACATTAAACGGTGGAATGTCCTGTCCTAACCGCGATGGCAAGATTGGAACCAGGGGCTGTATCTTCTGCAGTGCAGGAGGCAGCGGTGATTTCGCCGCAGATGCCGCTCTTTCTATCACCGACCAGATTGAAAGTCAGATTGCTATTCTGTCACAGAAACGGCCGATTCACAAATATATCGCGTATTTTCAGGCGTATACAAACACCTATGCTCCTGTAGAATATCTGGAGAAAATTTTCACAGAAGCGATTACGCATCCGAAAGTCGTGGCTCTTTCTATCGGCACGCGTCCTGACTGTCTCAGCCCTGAGATTGTAGAACTCTTATCACGGCTTAACAGACAGAAACCAGTATGGGTGGAACTTGGTCTCCAGACAATACATGAAACAACAGCTCAGTATATCCGCCGGGGATATCCGCTTTCTGTTTTCAATGATGCTGTACAGCGCCTGCGAAAAGAAGGCATTGAAGTAATCGTCCATACAATTCTCGGACTGCCCGGAGAAAGTAATGAAGATATTCTTGCAACCATGGAATATCTGAATCAGATGGACATCCAGGGAATCAAGCTACAATTACTTCACGTGCTTCGCGGAACCGATCTGGCAGCTGATTATGAGGAAGGAATGTTTCAGACTTATGAAAGAGATGAGTATCTGTCACTGCTTATCGAATGCCTGGAGCATTTACACCCGGATATCGTCATCCACCGTATTACCGGAGACGGCCCTAAGGATTTGCTGATCGCACCATTATGGGCAAGCCGGAAACGTGAAGTATTGAATCTCCTGCACCATCGGATGAAGGAACAACAGAGTTTTCAGGGCAGGCTATATAAAACCGCTCCAGACTCCAACAAACAGTAACTTCCGGGAAATTTTAGACAAGATATCAAATTCTCTGCAACTTTACAAAAGGAGGGAACTATGTCAACACCATTTACTATTTACAAACTGATCGTATTATATATGCTTCAGAACACTGATGATACGCTGACTAACTCACAAATCTCAGAATTTATTCTGGATCGGGAATATACAAATTATTTCCACCTCCAACAGGCAATCTCTGAGCTGGTGGAAGCAGAATTGATCACCATGGACACCCGTTCCAATACTTCCCATTATCGTATCACCGAAGATGGCAGAAAAACCCTCTCCTTTTTCCAGAAAGATGTCTCTCCTGAAATCAAACAGGAAGTCAGAGAATATCTGAAATCCACCGGATTCAAAGCCCAGGAACGCATCGTCACCCCGGCCGACTATTATATTACCAAGCATGGAACCTACTCAGTAAGATGTCAGCTTATCGAGAAAGGAAACTCCCTTATCGACTTAAACATCGCCGCCCCAAACCTCGAGGCCGCACAGTCGATCTGTAAGAAATGGTCTACGCACTATCAGGAAATATATGCAAAAATAATGGAGGAGCTTTTATAAAAGTTCCTCCATCTTTATAGAATTCTCATGTTATCATATAATCATTACAAGATTTATTATCTGATTTACTATAGGAGAACAAGCTATGGATTTATTTGAATATGCAAAATCAAAAACTCTGGATCAGGAGTCTCCTCTTGCTTCCAGGCTGCGCCCTACTACCCTGGATGAAGTAGTAGGCCAGCAACACATTATCGGAAAAAACACCTTGCTCTACAGAGCAATAAAGGCAGATAAGCTAACCTCAGTTATCTTCTACGGCCCTCCGGGAACAGGCAAAACCACTCTGGCAAAAGTAATTGCCAACACCACAAGCGCTGAATTTACCCAGATCAACGCCACCGTAGCCGGCAAAAAAGATATGGAAACTGTTGTCAAAGAAGCACAGCAGAATCTCGGAATGTACGGAAAGAAAACCATCCTCTTCATCGACGAGATTCACCGTTTCAACAAAGGCCAGCAGGATTATCTCCTTCCATTTGTAGAAGACGGAACCATCATTCTTATCGGCGCAACAACAGAAAATCCATACTTTGAAGTCAATGCGGCTCTTATCTCCCGCTCCATCATCTTCGAACTGAAATCTCTGGAGATTCCTGAGGTAAAAGAACTCATCCTCAGAGCAGTCAACGATAAGAAAAAGGGAATGGGAAACTACAAGGCCCAGATAGATGAAGACGCACTCGATTTCCTCGCAGACATGGCAGGCGGAGATGCCAGAAATGCTCTCAACGCCATCGAACTTGGTATCCTTACTACACCAAGAAGTGAAGACGGAATCATTCACATCACCCTTGATGTCGCTTCCCAGTGCATCCAGAAACGAGTAGTCCGCTACGACAAAAACGGAGACAATCATTACGATATCATCTCCGCTTTCATCAAAAGTATGAGGGGGTCAGACCCCGACGCTGCAATCTATTACCTTGCAAAAATGCTCTACGCCGGAGAAGACGTCAAATTCATTGCCCGCAGAATCATGATTCTTGCCTCCGAAGACATCGGAAACGCTGATCCTCAGGCTCTCTGCGTAGCAGTAGCAGCCGCTCAGGCAGTAGAACGCGTAGGAATGCCAGAAGCCCAGATCATTCTCTCCCAGGCAGTCACCTACATGGCCTGCGCTCCTAAGAGCAATTCCGCTGTCAACGCCATCTTCGCAGCCATGGACTCCGTCAAACGCACAAAAACTACCGTCCCGCCTCACCTCCAGGACGCACACTACGGAGGCCACGAAAAACTAGGCCATGGAATCGGCTACAAATACGCCCACGACTACCCCAACCATTACGTAGACCAACAATACCTTCCAGCCGAAATCCAGGGAGAACACTTCTACAAACTATCCGAAATGGGCTACGAGAAAACCCTAAAAGAATACCAAACAAAAATCAAATCCCAATCTTAGACTAAAAAAGGGCAGCCTCCAAAGAGAGACTGCCCTTTTCATCATTTAATTCCCATAACCTCCATCTGCGCCAGAATCGCATCCACACACTTCTCAAATCCCAGCTTTCCTGAATTCAGGCACAGATCATAATTTGTCGCATCACTCCAGTCCCCGCCTGCAAATTTACGATAATAATCCTGTTTTCTCTTATCATCTTTGCGAAGGAACTTTTCAATTTCCTCATCACCACCGCTAATCTTCTCTCTGGACTTCTCAACACGGAATTCCCATGGTGCATGAATAAATACTCTCAGTGTATTCGGTCTGTCTCTGAACACATAATTCACGCATCGTCCCACGATTACGCATGGCTCCTTCTCAGCCAGATCATTCGCAACCTTTGCCTGATAATTAAAAATATTCTCATCAGAAATAAATCCCTTCTGATCCGGTGCTATCAGTGCCCCTTTATAAAGACCGGTCTTATTAAACAGTGACGCTTTTACTTTTGTCCCTTCTTCAACCTGACCAAATAACTTCACATCAATACCGCTCTCATCTGAAGCCATCTGAATGATCTCTTTACCATAAAAAGGAACTCCCAATCTCTTAGCCAACATCTGGCCAACTGTACGTCCACCGCTTCCATACTGTCTCGCAATGGTAATTACAAAATTCTCCATAAAACCCCTCCTGTTTATTCTCCAAGATATGCCTTCTGAACAGACTCATCATGAAGAAGATCACTTGCCTTACCTTCCAGTGTAATCCTTCCGGTCTCAAGAACATAAGCTCTGTCAGCGATAGAAAGAGCCTTCTTCGCATTCTGCTCAACCAGCAGAACCGTTGTTCCGCTCTCACTTACCTCTTTAATAATATCAAAGATCTCATTTACAAAGATTGGTGAAAGACCCATGGACGGCTCGTCCATCAGAATGATCTTTGGCTGACTCATCAGCGCACGTCCCATAGCGAGCATCTGCTGCTCACCACCACTTAAGGTACCTGCTGTCTGATTCTGACGTTCCTTCAAACGTGGAAAACGTTTATACACTTTCTCAATGGTCGCATCAATCTCATTTTTATCAGATCTTGTAAAAGCACCCATCTTCAGATTCTGAAGAACAGTCATATTTGCAAACACACGTCTTCCTTCCGGAACATGTGCCATACCCATTGTTACGATTTTGTGAGGCGGAACCTTTGTGATATCCTGTCCGTCATAAATAATATGTCCTGATTTTGCACGAAGAAGCCCGGTCACTGTATGCAGAGTAGTAGTCTTGCCTGCACCATTGGCACCGATCAGCGCAATAACCTCACCTTCATTTACAGAGAAAGAAACACCCTTCAATGCCTGAATCATTCCATAATAAACCTGTATGTCCTGTACTTCCAGTAATGCCATCTGTCTCTCCTCCTATTCTCCAAGATATGCCTTGATAACTTCCGGATCATGGAGCACATCTGAAGTCTTGCCCTGTCTCAGAACATGACCAAAGTTCAGCACAGTCAGTTCCTCACAGATACCTGAAACCAGCTTCATATCATGCTCGATCAGAAGAATGGTCATATCAAAGTTATCACGAACAAAACGGATGGTATCCATCAGTTCCTCAGTTTCATTAGGGTTCATACCAGCAGCCGGCTCATCCAGAAGAAGAAGCTTCGGCTTTGTTGCCAGTGCTCTGGCAATCTCCAGCTTTCTCTGTTTACCATAAGGAAGGTTGGATGCAAGGATATCTGCCTCTTTGTCCAGATCAAACACCTTCAGAAGTTTCATGGCTTCCTCATTCATGGTCTTCTCAACCTTAAAGTATTTCGGAGTATGTACAATACTTGTAAAAAGGCTGTATTTATCATGATTGTGAAGTCCTGCCTTTACATTGTCCAGCACACTCATCTGATGGAACAGACGGATATTCTGGAATGTTCTGGCAATTCCCGCTTTGTTGATATCAATGGTACTCTTTCCGGTGATATCCTGTCCGTCCAGATTGATAATTCCCTCATCCGGCTTATACACACCTGTAAGAAGATTAAAGATTGTAGTCTTACCGGCACCGTTCGGACCGATCAGACCATAAAGCTGTCCTTTCTCGATGGAGACATGGAAATCATCCACTGCATGAAGACCGCCGAATGAAATATTTAAATGATTTACTTCCAGCAATGCCATAGCTTATGCCTCCTTTTTCTTAAATCTGCTTAAAAAACGCTCTCTCATCTCAATCGCCTTCGGTGCCCAGTTGATAAGCATCATAACGATCAGTACGATTGCGTAGAACAGCATACGATAATCGCTCAGTCCACGAAGAAGCTCTGGAAGGAGATTCAGAATTACTGCCGCGATGATAGAACCACGCATATTTCCGATACCGCCAAGAACGACAAATACCAGGAACATAATAGACATGTTATATCCGAAATTCTTCGGAAGTGCTGTTAAAGTTGCGAGGTTATGAGCATAAAGCACACCACCGATACCGGCCAGCGCTGCAGAAATTGCAAATGCTTTCAGTTTGTACTTTGTAATATCAATACCGATAGATTCTGCTGCGATACGGTTATCACGGATTGCCATGATTGCACGTCCGTCACGTGAATTGATCAGGTTCAGAACCACAAATAAGGTAACCAGAATCAGAACCACACCAATCGTAAATGTTGACTGTCTCGGTGTACCTGTGATACCCATAGCGCCACTGATGATCATCTTTCCGTCAGGTTCCATACCCAGAGACATCTGGTCTTTCATGGAAAAATGAATTCCGTTGCTGTCGATTCCCACATAAAGTACGTTGATGATATTCTTGATAATCTCACCAAATGCCAGTGTTACGATAGCAAGATAGTCACCTTTCAGACGAAGTACAGGAATACCGATCAGGAATCCGAAAATACCTGCGCATACAGCTCCGATGATCAGAGCGATGAAGAAACGAAGTCCTGCATTTGTGAAAGTATCCATTGTTGCCTTTGTAAATGCGGCACTGGTGAATGCACCGATACACATAAATCCGGCATGGCCAAGACTTAACTCACCCAGGATACCAACCGTCAGGTTCAGGGAAAGTGCCAGGATAATATATACACAAAGGGGCACCAGCAGACCCTGCATCAGGTTAGAAAGCAGATTCCCTGCAATCAGTCCCTGTACGATCAGATATGCTGCAAGAACCATTCCGTATGTAATGAGATTGCTTTTTGTTGTTTTGTTTAATTTCTTCTTTTCCATGTCTGCCACCTCACACTTTCTCCTGAATGTTCTTACCAAGAATACCGGTAGGTTTCACAACCAGAACCACGATCAGAACACCGAATACAATGGCATCTGCCATCTGTGAAGAGATATATGCTTTACCAAAAATCTCCAGGATACCCAGAACAATACCACCGATAAACGCACCGGGGATAGATCCGATACCGCCGAATACTGCCGCAACAAATGCCTTGATACCAGGCATGGCACCTGTATATGGTGTCAGGGACGGATATGCGGAACAGAGAAGCACACCTGCGATGGCTGCAAGTCCGGAACCGATTGCAAAAGTAACGGAGATTGTTTTGTTTACGTTAATCCCCATCAACTGGGCAGCACCTTTATCCTCAGATACGGCAAGCATTGCCTGTCCTGTTTTTGTCTTGCTGATAAAAAGCATCAGACCTGCCATGATCAGGATACCGCCGATAATGGTTACGATGGTTACACCTGTAATCACGATAGAACCACCTGCAAGTTTCAGGGATGGAAGGCTGATCACGTTACTGAATGATTTGGTATCTGCTCCCCAGATTAGAAGGGCTACATTCTGAAGCAGGTAGCTGACACCGATGGCTGTGATCAGAACAGCCAGAGGTGAAGCTGCATTACGCAGTGGTCGATACGCAACGCCTTCGATCACAACGCCCATGAGTGTACAGATGATAATGGACAGCAGGATAGCTAAAATCGGATTTAATCCCATGCCGCTGACTGCGACATAAACCACATAAGAGCCGACCATGATAACATCTCCATGAGCAAAATTCAGCATTTTAGCGATTCCGTATACCATGGTATAACCAAGGGCGATGATCGCATATACACTTCCGAGGCTGATACCACTGATAAGATATGATATAAAACTACTCATAGAAGTCTTTCCTTTCTTATATTTAAATAATTTTATTGTGTGTAAAACTGGCAGATTTGCCTTTAGCGAAATCTGTCTTGTTTATTTTGCCAAAAGTAAATCTGTCATTAACGCATTAATGTGATAACGTATTAGGCAACAGGGCTGTCTGGATAATTCAGACAGCCCCGTTGGCATACAAACCATTGTCCACTTTAGGAACAATCGCATTTTATTTCTTATGAAATCTTTTCAGTTATTCCGATTTCATTACTCCATTGCTGCGTAAGCACCATCTTTGATTTCTACAGCTTTCGGAGCTTTGTTTGGCTCACCGTCTTCTGTCCATGTGATCTCGTCACCTGTAACACCTTCCAGTGTGATCTCGGTCATGCCTTTTTCAAGTGCTGCACAGATATCTGCAACATCCATGTCTGCTTTTACATCTTCTTTTTCTGCTGCTGCTTTGATTGCGTATACTGCATCATAAGCATCTGCTGCGAACTGGTTTGGTGTGTCTTTGTAAGCATCTTTATATGCTTTTACAAAGTTCTGGGTTTTCTCATCTGTAGAATCTGCTGCAAATGGTGTAAGAAGCATCAGACCTTCTGCAAGAGATGTATCAAAGTTTTCTACACCAAGGATACCGTCCATACCATCGCATCCGAAGAATTTAGTTTCAAATCCCATGCTGTCTGCCTGTGCAAGGATCAGTGAAGCTTCTGTATAATAAATTGGAAGGAATACTAATTCAGCACCGCCGTCTTTTGCTTTCTGAAGCTGTACGGAGAAGTCTTTATTGTTATCAGCAGTGAATGCTTCAGAGGAAACGATCTCAATACCCTGATTAGCTGCTTCTGCTGTGAAGTTCTGTGTGATACCTGATGAATATACATCAGAGCTGTCATAGATAATAGCTACTTTTGTAGCAAGTTTATGCTCTCCAATGTACTGAGCCGCTGCAGTACCCTGGTTCGGGTCAGAGAAGCATACACGGAATACGTTCGGGTTAGCAACACACTCTGTTGCAGATCCGGATGGGGTGAGCTGGAACATATTGTCTGCTGCTGTTTCATTTGCTACAGCTACACAAGGTGTGGAAGTAACTGTACCAACCAGAATGTTCATTCCCCAGTCTTTTAATGCATTGTAAGCGTTCAGGGATTTCTCTGCATCGTTCTCATCATCTTCGAATTTGAACTCTACCTGATATCCATTGATTCCACCATCTTCGTTTACTTCATTGATTGCAAGTTCTGTTGCATTCTTTACAGCCTGTCCGTAGATTGCTGCTGCTCCGGTTACAGGTCCGATTCCACCGATCTTAAATGTAGCATCATCTGCAAATACAGATACAGGTGCAACTGTTGACATTACCATTGCTGCTGCCGCAGTAACACTGATGATTTTTTTCAGGTTTTTCATAATAAAATCCTCCTTATATTTTGTCAGTCCTTTCGTCCCTCTTACGGCTCATAAGGTTAGCTTCCGTTACCATTCATTCCATCTGGTACATCATTTAGTTTCTAGTTTCCGCAAGTTCATTTATTATGTAAAGGAACTGAAAAGTAACAAAAAGCCAACTGGGTTCCCAGCCGGCTTTGGCTTCCACTGACACTTTAATATGTTGCTGTTTTAAATTATATCACCATATATTTGACCATGCAAGAAAAACTTTATGGAAATTTAAGTTTTTTCCGTCTTTCATGGACACTTGACCGCACTGCACACGCAATTTTATCTCATTTTCAGTTTTATGTAAGCTACAGCAATCATGCTACATAAATGTCCGCCACTCTTTTTACCAAAAAAGGTACACACAGAAACCGTAACAATTTCTATGTGTACCTCACAATTCTGATTTAATTTATCAAATCTTATTTCTCTCTAAAACCGCCAATTATGCGAATGCTTTTTTAGCGATCTCAGCAAGTGCTGCAAATCCTTCTGCATCGTTTACTGCAAGTTCAGCAAGCATCTTTCTGTTGATGTCGATGTTTGCAACTTTAAGTCCGTGCATCAATTTGCTGTAGGATAATCCGTTCATTCTTGCTGCAGCGTTGATACGTGCGATCCAGAGCTGTCTGAACTGACGTTTTTTCTGCTTTCTTCCTGCATAGGAGCTAGCAAGTGCTCTCATTACAGACTGTTTAGCAACTCTATACTGTTTGGAACGGGCTCCTCTGTAACCTTTTGCCAGTTTTAATGTACGATTATGTTTCTTCTTTGCGTTTAATCCGCCTTTAATTCTTGCCATTTCTTAAATTTCCTCCTGTTCGTCTATCTCGATAAATACTTAGTTTAACCGCATTTTATAAATATGGTAATGCTTTCTTCATGCTCTTAACATTAGTAGAATCAACAACAGTAGATTTTCTCAGATTTCTTTTTCTCTTCTGAGATTTCTTTGTTAAGATATGGCTCTTATAAGCTTTATTTCTTACTAACTTTCCTGTACCTGTTTTTTTGAAACGTTTTGCTGCTGCTCTACAAGTTTTAATTTTTGGCATTGTAATTTCCTCCTTAAACTGTATCTCTATTATATTTAACGCTTTTCCGTTAAAAACATGGTCATGCTTCTGCCTTCAACCTTCGGTGCCTTCTCCACTGTTGCCACGTCTGCAAGCTGTTCTGCAAAATCATCGAGTACATGTTTGCTACTTGCCATATGTGCCATCTCTCTACCACGGAAACGTAAGGTTACCTTTACTCTGTCACCCTTGGAGAGGAACTTTCTGGCGGCGTTGACTTTCGTATTCAGGTCATTGGTATCAATGTTTGGAGAAAGTCGCACTTCTTTGACATCGATGGTCTTCTGCTTCTTCTTGGCTTCTTTTTCTTTTCTTGCAAGCTCGTAACGGTATTTACCATAATCGATAATCTTACATACCGGTGGTTTCGCCTGCGGGGCAATTTTTACCAGGTCAAGCCCTGCCTCCTGAGCTTTGAACATTGCTTCTTTCGCGGACATGATTCCAAGCTGTTCTCCGTCCGAACCGATTAAGCGTACCTCTTTGTCTCTGATCTGTTCGTTAATCATTAAATTGCTAATTGTAGTGCACCTCCATACCTGTTAGATAGATTCTAATGACTTCTCGTCGCCCTCATATTTACATAAAAAAAGCGTGGACAAAATCCACACCCAGTTATCACACCTGCTGATATCCAGATTCCCGACACAATCAGAATAAACTCTGTGTCTTTATAAAATTCTAAATATCATAAATGCTGTGCAATATAAACCCAAGCCGCTGACTTAAATGCGCTGAGGTGAGAGTGAACTCTGCTTTGTTTTCTTACGTACTTGTATAAGATACCATGTTTCTTCTGTGTCGTCAAGTACTTTTTTATTTTTTATTCCGAATATTTTTTTCAATCCGGGAGATTCTAATTCCTGAAAGCATATTACTGTCCGCTTCTGTTCAGTAATATAAAAGCTTTTCGGTTTTTTATTTCTATATTAAAGGAGGACTTTAAACCATGACAATTCTTAAATGTTCAGCAATCAAATGTGTCTACAACAAAGACCAGCTCTGCTCAAAAGGCAAGATTGATGTAACAGGTGAAAATGCCACAAACGCAAACGAGACAAGCTGTGGAAGTTTCCAGGAACGTAGCGGCAGCTCCATGACAAACAACTTTACAAACAGCTACGGATGTGAAAAAATCCAGATCGACTGCAAAGCTCACAACTGTACCTATAACGATGACTGCAAATGTACCGCCTCTTCTATTCAGGTAGACGGCTCCAATGCCAAAGCTTCCTGCGACACGAAATGTGATACCTTCCAGTGTCATTGTGGTGCATAAAAGATAATATGAAAGGCATGTCCACATTGGACATGCCTTTTGTTATTTTCACATAATCATCTGTTAATTATCTATTTCTTAAGAAATCCGGAATCTGGATGTCTTTTTTCTGAACAGTGCTGGACGGAGTCTTAGTTGCTCCAAACGGTGTGGCATTCATAGTCGGAAGACTGAAGCTAGGCATGTTCATGCTGCTTCCAGTTGTAGTTGTTGTTCCGGCTGTTGCTGTTCCTGTTGTGGAAGAAGGTCTTCTTGCACCAAAGGAAGAAGCTGTGCTTCTTTTTCCGAAAGGGGTCTGCTGAAGGTTCTCATCATTCAGGCCTGTTGCGATTACTGTGATTCTGCAGTAATCTGCAACAGTATCATCATACATAGCACCAAAGATGATATTTGCTTCCTCACCTGTAAGCTCCTGTACATAGCTTGCAGCATCGTTTGCATCCATAAGAGAAATATCTCCGGAAATGTTGATGATAACGTGTGTAGCACCCTTGATCGTTGTCTCAAGAAGTGGAGAAGATACAGCCTGCTGAACAGCTTCCATAGCCTTGTCATCTCCTCTTGCTTCACCGATACCGATATGAGCGATTCCCTTATCAGTCATAACAGTCTGAACATCTGCGAAGTCAAGGTTGATCAGTGCCGGCAGATTGATCAGGTCTGTGATACCCTGTACTGCCTGCTGAAGAACTTCGTCTGCCTTCTTCAGTGCTTCCGGCATAGTTGTTCTGCGGTCTACAACCTCTAATAATTTATCATTCGGGATAACGATTAATGTATCCACTGCTTTCTTCAGATTCTCAATGCCTGCAAGTGCATTGTTCATACGAGTTCTTGCTTCGAAACGGAAAGGCTTTGTGACAACGCCAACTGTCAGGATACCCATCTCTTTCGCTGCTGCTGCGATAACAGGTGCAGCACCTGTTCCGGTTCCGCCTCCCATACCACAGGTAACGAATACCATATCCGCACCTTCCATTAACTGTTTTACTTCCTCAATGCTCTCCTCTGCTGCCTTCTGTCCAACCTCCGGCTGCGCTCCTGCGCCAAGACCTTTGGTAATTTTCTCGCCAATCTGAAGTACAGTTGGAGCTTTGCACAGAGTTAAAGCCTGCTTATCAGTATTAACACCTACAAACTCTACTCCGCCGATGGCCTCTTCCACCATCCTGTTTACTGCATTATTACCGGCTCCACCTACACCGATCACTATGATCTTAGCAGATGATTCAGCCTCGTTTGACATGATCTCTAACAACGTACTTCCTCCTTTATTTATATCTGATATCCTTTTTCAGTGATTTATATCAAAGTTACATATAGATATATCATATATTTTTTTTGAAAATTAATCAACCACTAATTTTGTTTTTTTATACTTTTTTCACTCTTTTTCGGCAATGAAAACCTGTCCAGCCTCTGTATATGGCTGTTTTTTCCCTTTTTCCGGTTTCATCCGGCATTTTAATATGAAGTATCATCACCTGTATAATTTCCATATTCATCATAGCCGTCTGAGCTTTCCGTATCATAGCTGCTGTCATAACTGCTGTCATAACTACTATCATAACTGCCATTTTCATCCGCTGAGTAATCACTGCTTCCATCTCCGGAACTGTCAGAACTCTGATCATCTGAGGAACTGCCATCTCCCTCTTCAGAACTATCTCCTGACTCAGCAGCCGCTGCATCCAGAGATTCCTGTGTAGGTTTCGGTCCTACATAATTACCGGATTCGTCATATTCACCTGCTCCGGTGTAATCTCCTTCTTCGTCATAACCACCATTCCAGTTCTCAATAGCCTCATCAAGAGCAGTTTTCGGCTTAGGGCCTACATAGTTGCCGTCCTCATCATACTCGCCATCTCCGGTATAATTGCCATCTTCATCATAACCGCCGTTCCAGTTCTCAGCTGTAATCTCTGTTTCTTCCTTTTCTTCCTCAAAAGTATTAGAATCCGTAGACACACTTTCCATATGAAGAATACCCTTTTTGCCCTGAATTTTAGGAAGAATCGCGATCACACGGTTCATCTTCTCTTCCAGGTCTTCGTCCTTTCCGAGATTCACCGTAATGTCACCATAGATCAGACTGATAGAATAGCTGTTATCAAACTGAATGTGATCAGGAATCATATCATTCTTCTGAAAAATTGTGGACAAAGCTACCGCTGTATTCAATACCGTATCTCCCTTGATATCCAGCTTCTCATCCATCACGATACTATTCACCTGAATTCCGTCAAAATACGGAACTGTCACATCTCTGTTCTGAGAGCCCTCTACGAAAATCCCGTTTCTGTCAAAATAAACATAACTGTCAAGGTATCGGATACATCCTACTGTTTTCTTCTCTTTGACACTGATGCAAATCGTATTACGATTTAACTGCGTAACCTTAAATCCATCCACGTATGCAATATCATCCGTATTTGTTGTGCTGTAAACCAACGGTGCAAGGACCGAGTTCGAAGCCAGCGGTCCCCGAAGCACCATACTCTTTACTTCTTCATCTGTATAATGATCTGTTCCTCTTACTTCTACAGAATCTACCTTATAATAAGAAAAGAAAACGATCAAAGCAGCAAGAATACCAACTCCTATCACTCCTGCCATTATCTTCTTTGTTTTCTTACTCATAGGAGGTCTTTTTCCATAATTACTTTTTCTCATAACTCTTCAAATCCTCTGCTGCCAGACTGCCATATCCTGCAGCCCAAAGCCTGTAAATCTTCACAAATGTGCTCATATCCTCTGTTGATAAGCTCAGCTTCTGTGATACATGTTTCTCCCTCGGCCATAAGCGCAGCAATGATCAATGCAGCCCCGCCTCTTAAATCTCCGGCCTGTACCTGTGTTCCCGTAAGAGGTCTGCCGCCGCAAATCACAGCCTGATTACCATCTATCTTAATATCAGCACCCATTTTATTCATCTGAAAAGCGCTGCCAAATCTCTGATCAAAAATATTCTCTCTGATCGAACTCCGCCCCTGTGCCCCTGTCAGTACTGCCATTAAAGGAGCCTGAAGGTCTGTCGGAAAACCCGGATAGTTTTTCGTCTCCACAAGTGCGATTGGCTGAACTGCCCTCTTTCCATTGACCTCTAGTGTACCACTATTTGCTTGATATTGTCCACCTATTTTCTGATATACTTCCAGGAATGCCTGTAATTCCTGCTCCGGAACATTCCTAAGAGTAATCTCGCTTCTTGTCGCAGCTGCCGCACACAGATACGTCCCTGCCACGATTCTGTCAGGCGGTACGGTATAGTTTCCCGGCCCCAGTTCCCTGATCCCTGTAATCATAATTTCCTTTGTTTCCTCGCCTTTGATCAACGCTCCCATTGATCTTAAATATCTGCAAAGCCAGAAAACTTCCGGTTCTTTCGCGCAATTATGCAGCTTTGTCACACCCTGGGCCATCACTGCCGCCAGAATTGCCTGCTGCGTTGCTCCTACACTCGATTTTGTAAAATATATATCTTTTCCCTGAAATCTGCTACATTCTGCATCCAGATAAAACGTTTGCTCACTTATATCTGCGCCAAGCGTCCCGAGCGCCATAAGATGAAGATCTATCGGCCTTTTTCCGATGATACAGCCGCCAGGATAGCCTATCCGGCACTTTTTATTCCTGGAAAGAACCGGTCCTAACAGAATAATTGAAGAACGCATTCTTCGTGTGTACGTCTCCGGAATCTCTGTTCCATCCGCATCAGAACAATCCAGATAAAGATCGTGGTCTTCCCACCAGGTTACTGCTCCAAGACTTTTCAGAACCTCTTCCATGCAAAAGACATCCGAAATCCTGGGACAGCCTTTCAAGACGCTTCGTCCTCTGTGCATCAGCGATGCTGCCATCATCGGAAGTGCTGCATTTTTAGAGCCCTGTATGAAAATTTCTCCGCTAAGAGAACATTTGCCCATCACATGGATCTCATCCAACCATTTCACTCCTAAAGGGCCTCTTACCTTATAGTGTATGTTCTTTCTTATTATATGTTACAGTTGCACGCTTTCTGTAATATCACTGCTACCCTTACCAGGCTGCCCCTTGATTTTCTGGCTAAACTACACCTATCATCCAACATTTTTCTATCTGTAAGGCAGCAAAAATTTCACTTATCTCAACCTCTGAGAATTACTTACACTCAAAGCAAGCCCCATCTCTCCAAGAAGAAACACGACCGAAGTTCCCCCATAACTGACAAATGGCAAAGTAATCCCGGTATTGGGAATCGTATTGGTTACCACCGCAATATTCAGGATAACCTGAATCGCCAGATGTCCCATGATACCTCCACAGATGAGCGCACCCGCCAGATCTTTTGCGCACATGGCAGTTACACCCAGACGCCAGAGCAGAATTCCAAACAGAAAAATAAGAAAGGAAGCTCCTGCAACTCCCATCTCTTCACATATGATCGAAAAGATCATATCATTCTGCGCTTCCGGAACAAAGCCCAGCTTCTGAATACTGTTTCCAAATCCCCTGCCAAAAATCCCGCCGCTTCCGATCGCATACAATCCCTGAATCGTCTGGAATCCTTTCTCATATTTCTCAGGATTTTTCCAGATTGCCAAACGTTCCAGCCGATAGCTCTCTGCCGCCAGAAAGATAGCAACAAATCCGATTCCTGCACTGCCAAGCCCGATAAACTGCATATATTTTGGATTTGATGCAAAAATCAGAATAACGCCTATTCCCAGTATGATAATGGCAGTACTCAGATTATTTGAGCCGACCAAGCCAACGATTGGAAGCAGGCTAAGCATCGTCCTGCACATAAACCAGAAGCCTTCCGTTCTTTTTTTCGATCTGTCGATCTGCCATGCAAGAAACAGGATTACCGCCACCTTTGCAAACTCAGACGGCTGAAAAGACAATGGGCCCAGGTTCAGCCATCTCTTTGAGCCATTGATTTCCTGTCCGACCAGAAGTACTGCCGTAGACAAAATCATGGAAAGCAGATATGCTGCCGGCGCAATCCTGAGAAAAAAATGGTAATCCATATTAGAAACTGCATACATCGCACACAGTCCTAATGCCGTTGCAAATAATTGTTTCTTAAAATAATAGGCAGAGTCACCGAAGCGTACTCTGCCATTATATTCACTTGCACTGAACAGTACCGCAAGACCAAAGGCCGCAAGCAGTACTACCAGCACCAGCATTGTTCTGTCTTTTTTTGAAAAAACTGCCACTTTTTCAGGAGTCATCTGATTCTCCATCTATCTTCCATAGTCTTCCTGCCATTCAGCTTTTGGAATAATCCGATTTCCAATATCTGCCGGCAGATGACCATAGTTTCTTTACTTATAGATATTCTACAGATTTCTCACATATTCCTTAAACATATCTCCGCGCTGCTCATAATTGTCAAACTGTCCCCAGCTTGCGCATGCAGGAGAAAGTAACACTGCATCTCCCGGCTGTGCTTTATCGGCGCATACCTCGACTGCCTCTTTCAGATCCTCGCAAAGAATAATATCATGGAAGCCATGTTTCTCGGCAGCCGCTTTAATCTTCTCTTTTGTCTGACCGATCAGAACCAGATAGCGTACTTTTCCGTCAAAAGCTTCGATCCACTCATCATAGCTTGACTGTTTATCATATCCGCCGCCGATCAGAAGTGTCGGACGGTTCATCGCCTGAATTCCCTTGATTGCCGCATCCGGGTTTGTTCCCTTGGAATCATTGTAATATACAACGCCATTCTTCTCTGTCACATATTCGATTCTGTGAGCAACAGCTGTAAACTCGCAGATACTCTTGCGGATGCTGTCCATAGAAACACCATCGTAATAAGCCATTGCAACAGCAGCCATTACATTCTCAAAGTTATGTTTGCCAAGAAGTTTCAGATCTTCTGTCTTAACTACTTCGATTTCTTTTGCTCCATCTTTGAGGATAATCTTGTTTCCATCCAGATAGATACCTTCATCCAGCTTACGTTCACTGGAGAAATATACGACTCTCGGAGTCAGATTCTCACCAAATTTACGAAGAACCTCATCCTCATAATTCAGCACACAGACATCCTCTGTCCCCTGATTCTGAGTAATCAGCTCTTTTACACGGATATACTCTTCCATTGTATGATGACGGTTCAGATGATCTTCTGTAATATTCAGGATCGCGGATACCTTTGGAGCAAATTCATCGATTGTTTCAAGCTGGAAACTGCTGATTTCTGCCACAGTTACAGAATTCGGTTTCATTTCCAGTGCTTTGGAAGTATATGGAGTTCCGATATTTCCTACTACAAATACAGACTCACGTGCATCCTGCATGATTTTTCCAAGGAGTGCTGTAGTTGTTGTCTTACCGTTTGTACCTGTGATTGCAAGTACTTCTCCGTCTCCGACTCTGTATGCCAGCTCTACTTCTCCCCACACCGGAAGTCCCTGCTCATAGAAACTCTTTACGATTGGCAGATCTGTCGGTACTCCGGGGCTTAAAACTACCAGTTCAAGGCTCTCCTGTACTTCTTTCGGAAGTTCTCCCGCATATACAGTAACCGGATATGTTCCATCTGTTTTATGTACGACTGCCTCTTTATCAATCTCTGCATTTCCGTCATAAATGATCGGAGACGCTCCTACTTTTGCAAGAAGGTCAGATGCTCCGATTCCGCTTTTACCGGAACCGAATACCAGGACCTTTTTTCCCTGTAATTCCATAATAATTTTTCCTCCTTATCATCAGCACAATGCTGATTTTTCGGGTTGCTGTTACATTAATCTGTAACTGTTCAGTACTTCCACAGTTACATTACTTTTACAGTGCCAGCAGTGCGATCATGCACATAACTGCTGTAATAACTGAGAACACTGCAACCACGCGTGTCTCAGACCATCCACATAACTCAAAATGATGATGGATCGGAGCCATTTTGAAGATACGCTTTCCATGTGTTGCTTTGAAGTAAGTAACCTGAATGATAACGGAAAGTACCTCAACCAGGTAGATCAGTCCAACGATCAGGATAAACAGTGGCATCTGCATTACATAAGCAGTACCTGCAACAAATCCTCCAAGTGCCAGAGAACCTGTATCTCCCATGAACACCTTCGCCGGATATACATTAAACAGTAAAAATCCCATCAGGCTTCCCACAACTGCGCATGTGATCGGTTCAATTCCGGATTTCATTCCGATAGAAACAACAGAAAAGAATACTGCTACGATCAAAGTTACACTGGAAGCAAGGCCATCCAGACCATCTGTAAAGTTTACACCATTTACAGTACCGATTACCGCAAAGAACAGCACCGGAATTGCCAGCCATCCAAGGTTCAGGAAATGTCCGCTCCAGAACGGAATTCTCATTGTCAGAGAAATATCTGTATACTTAACGATATAGAATACAAAAATCGCAGTCAGAACTACCTGAAGAGAAAATTTCTGCCATGGAAGTAGTCCGTCTGATCGTTTCAGTACTACTTTCAGGTAATCATCCAGAAAACCGATGATTCCAAATCCAAGTGTCAGAAACAGTACCGGGATGATCTTCGGATAGTCACCGACATAAAATAACGCCGTCACTGCAGTTGCGATCAGAAAGATCACACCACCCATTGTCGGTGTTCCGGCTTTCTTTAAATGGGACTGTACGCCCTCTGTTCTTTCTGTCTGTCCCATCTTCAGTTTCCTGAGAAACGGAATGATGATCGGGCCTAATACAACGCTGATTGCAAAAGAAATCAGCACAGGGATTACAACTTGAAATTCCATCTCACACCTCATTCATTCTTTCGTTTTTTCATTTTTTTCTGAAAGTGTTTTGTGCTCTTTCAGATTTCTTTTAGTATAAGGCTTTTTTATTTATTTATCAACCCTGGAGGCAGGATTTTCATTTACCCGGTAACACAGGTTTATTACTGTTCACTCCGTGCCCGGTAATAACCGTTTATTCTGGGTTTTTTGTTTCAATCTGGCTGATATCTTTTTCAATTCCCAGATATGGCAGGATATTTTCAAAGATACTCCTGATCACCGGCGCTGCAATCGTTCCTCCATAGTAAATTCCCTGCGGATTATGAATGATGCATAATCCCAGCACCTGTGGGTTCTCTGCCGGTGCAAATCCAAGGAATGATGAAATATAACGATTTGCACTTCTCGGAAGTGTCTGTGATGTAGCTGTTTTTCCGCCAATAGAATAGCCTTCTATCTTTGCGTTCTTTCCGGATCCCTGCGACACTACTGTCTCCAGGATTTCCCTTACTTTTTTCGAAGTTTCCTCAGAAACAATCCCCTCTTTTACGGGAAATTCCAGCTTCTTTCCTTCTGTGCCATCCGGATTTAAAACTGCTACCCCGAAATGTGGAGTTATGCGCCTGCCGCCATTGATCAGAGAACTTACCGTTGTCGCAAGCTGGACCGGCGTGATCTGAAATGACTGTCCGAAAGAGACGGTTGCCAGTTCTACTTCTCCCATATTTTTCTTCTGATGCATAATCGTTCCTGCCTCTCCGGGCAGATCTATCCCCGTTTTGTCCAGAAGGCCAAACTGTCTGAAATATTTATAGTAACGATCAACTCCCAGCCTCAGCCCTACTTCAATAAACACCGGATTACAGGAGTTCTGCGCTCCCTCCACGAAATTCTGTGAACCATGCCCGATTCTTTTTGCACAATGAATTCGTCTGTCTTCTACCAACTTATATCCCGGACAATAGAAACGGTCATTCGGCGTTACAACTCCCGCTTCCAGTCCTGCAGACATCGTAATAATTTTGAATGTGGAACCTGGTTCATAGGTATCATTCATGCAGGGATTTCTCCACATTTGATTTAACAACTCCTGTTTTCTTTTCGACTTTGTCTTTGCCGCCATCTGTGCTGCTGTCTGTTCAGTTTCTTTTTCTATTGTCTGTTCTTCCCGCATATCTAACTTTGCCTGCAAATCTTCATTCAATGTAAACGGATCATTCAGGTCAAATTCCGGCACATTCACGCACGCGTAGATTTCTCCATTCTGCGGATTCATAAGCAGAATGGATACACGCTCTGCCTGCTTCTCTTCCATCACCTTCAAAGCAGCCTGTTGCGCATATTCCTGGATATTCGCATCGAGGCTGAGTATCAGGCTTTTTCCCTCTTCCGGGTCCTGCCTTGTCTCCCCAAGTTTATCAATTTCCACTCCTCTGGCATCTGTTGTCGTCAGGATTTTTCCGGGTTCTCCCTTTAATATGTCCTCATATTTTACTTCAAGACCGATAATTCCCTGGTTATCCCCTCCTGTAAAACCGATTACCTTTGAAGCCAGACTTCCGTATGGATAATAGCGTTTATAATCCTCGTCAACCTTCACACCTGCCAGATTACTCTCCCTTATTTCGTCCCCCACACTTTTCTCTACATTTGTTTTTACTCTTTCTATGGAAGAAACTTTTTCTACCCGTTTACGTACTGTCGCTTCATCCATTTTCAGTTTCTGAGTTAATAAAGCAATCACCTTTTCCGGCTCTTTGATCTGACTGTGGATCACAGAAATCGTACAGACTGTCCTGTTTGATGCCAGCACGTTTCCTTTTGCATCCAAAATCTTACCTCTGGCAGCCTTGATGTCACGTTCTCTCTCATGAAGATCTTTCGCTTTCTCATAATAGTGATCTGATCTGAAACACATAAGGTATACAAGTCTTCCAATCAGGCCTGACATCATCAGAATGCAGCACACAAATACCACCCATATCTTTTTCTTATGAAACGTCATATTTTTTTTCATAAAAAAGCCCCGCAGAGATCGTCACATTAATATATGACATTACTCTGCGGGGGTATGTTATTTTATGAAATTGCTATAGTTCCAGACAACAGCCATAAACCGTCATAAATAATTCCTTATTCCAGTCCGGCTTCTTCGTTTGTGATGCCATCACTCTCTGCATTATTATCCTGTGTTGTCTCCGCCTCATCATCTTCCAGCGGTGCAGGTGCATCCGGATTGGAAACTGCATCTCCGGAGGAGTCTGTATCTGTACTTCCTGCAGCAGAAACCAGATTTGTGGACATCTTATAATTTCCATTATCATCTAAAATATGATCTCCGTTAGCATCTAACAGATATCCATTTTCATCAATTCGGTTTCCATCCCAGTCAATAAGATTTCCATCTGCGTCTTCCAGGTTTCCGTCACGGTTCAGTGCGCCGCCTGAAACACTCTTTAAGTGTCCTTTAAAGCCTTCCCATAACTCTGTCTCCGGTACTGTTCCATCTTCTGATTCATCCGGTGTTACATTCAGATAAGGCAGGAGTTCAGAAAGAATTCCCTGTGCAATATACTGTGGATAAGTACTGTTTGCCTGATCATCAACATTCGGCTCATCGACTACTACATAGATTACAACTGCCGGATCATCGACAGGTGCAAATCCAATAAAGGAAACCAGATATTTGCCATTTCCTCGAGGATATTTCTCGGCTGTACCTGTTTTACCACCTGAACTGTAACCCTGTACTTTAGAATGTCGGCTGGTACCCTGCTGTACACTTAATGCCATGTAACTTCTGATATCACTTGAGATTCTTGAAGAAATCGTCTGTTTCAGAAGTGTTGGCGTAATCGTTTTTACTGTACTGCCATTGCTGTCCAGAATTTTTGTTACCAGATGTGGCTGATAATAATATCCGCCATTGATAACAGAACTCATTGCATTTACTTCCTGGATCATTGTGCAGGTAAATCCCTGGCCGAAAGCTGAGCAGGCAAGCTCTGTCTCTCCCATGGAATCTTTCGTATGGATAATGCCGGCGCCTTCATTTGGAAGGTCGATCCCAGTTCTCGTTCCGAAGTTAAACAGACTCTGCGCCTTGATAAACTGGGTAGCTCCCATCTTGGCGCCAATCTGCATCATCGCATCATTACAGGAGTTGGCGATTACTTCGCCCAGTGTTTCCGTACCATGTGCGCTTGGATAAACCGCACATTTAATCATGGTATCTCCGAAAGTCTGAGAACCATCACATACGAATGTATCTGTCTCCTGAATTGCACCTTTTTCCAGTGCAGAAGCCATAACGATCGGTTTTACTACAGATCCCGGTTCATAGGCATCTGTCACACAGAAGTTGCTCCACATACCATTTAAAGCCTCAACCGTTTCCTCATCATTCATAGCTTTAATTTCATCTTCAGTATATACATTAGATAAATCTCGCGGATTATTCAGATCATAACGGTCCCCGCCATCCATGGCAATAATCTCACCAGTGGAAGGATTCTCGACAATAACACCGATATTCTCGGCTCCCATTGCTTCTTTAAATCCATTGACATACTTCTCAACGATCTGCTGTGCCCCGATATCAATGCTTGTCTGAATACTCTTACCATTTACAGCAGGAATGATTGTCTGTTCTACGTCTGAATCATTATTGATATATCCATACTGTCTTCCATCCACACCTGTCAGCGTGCTGTTATAATATCCTTCCAATCCGATATCTGCAACATCTCTGTCCAGTGCAAACCCAACCGTATCACAGGCAGTTTCATTAAACGGATAACTTCTCAGGTAATCTTCCTCAAACCAGATACCTTTGATGTCAGCTCTCTCTTTTGCCTGTGCAGCTGTGAGTCCCGAATCCTCATCTTCAGCCTTATATGCCTCAAATTCTTTCTTCTTATCCATAGATAACTGTTTCATCAGAATCTGATACTGGCTCCTGCTCGTTCTTGAATCTGACAGAAGAGAGCGCACCGTTTCTTCGTCAATTCCCAACACTTCGTTTAACGCCCGAATCGTCGGCTCTACGTAATCCCCATCGGAATTTACTGTTTTACAATCCAGGATCACATTATAAACTTTATTGCTGGTGGCCAGGATATTTCCGTTTTTATCATAAATATCGCCTCTTTTTGCCGGCAGTACCTGACTTTCATATTTCTGCTGAGCCTGGCTTAATACCTGTTTCTTATATTTTCTTCCATCAGTAGCATTAATAAATGTAATTCTTAGTATTAATACTACTAAAGCCAGTAATACTAGTCCAAATAGTATTACCAGCTTCTCTTTCATCTTTTGATTTATTTTTCTCTGAGGTTTTCTGCGGCCTCTTTTTCGTGTATTACTCAATTAATCACCTACTTTGAATCTGGTATATCCTGATACTGTCTCACATAGCTGTTGCCGGATGTAGAATAGGTTACTGTCTGATCATCTGATGGATATTTCATTCCCAGTCTTCCCAGTGCAGTCTGCTTGATCTGATTCAGATCCACATTAGATGTGACCTGGCTGTAATATGCATCATTATCTTCTTTTAAGCTTGCCAGCTCTTCCTCAAGGGATGCGACTGTACTCATTTTCGCTGTGATCTCCGATTTATACCGCAGATACTCCACAGAGCAAAACAGTATAGCTACACACATAACAGCCAGAAATGCTACAAATCCCCAGTTCATTGCTGCTGCTTTCTGTCTGTTCTTCTGTGCTTCTTTACTTAACTGATGTTTCTGCTTTGGTACCGGTGCCGGCTGGGCCTGCACCCTGCGGTTTCGATTCGGCTGCTGTTTTCCCGGATATGGTCTCTGCGGCTGTCTGGTTCTCTCCGGAACTTCCGCAAGTCGTCTGACCGTATTTCCCTCAACATACATTCCTCTGTTTACTCTGGCATTGTTCCTGCTTCTTCTAGCTGTTTCAGTCCTGGTCGTTTTCGCCATTTCATGCCTCTCTAATTATAATACTCTCTCAAAAATTCTAAGCTTTGCACTCTTAGAACGCGGATTTTCTTCCATCTCTGTCTCCCCGGGAAGAATCGGCTTTCTTGTGATCACTTTTCCCTTTGATTTCTTTCCACATACACATACCGGGAAATCTGAAGGACATGTACATGGATTCTCATTTTTTCTGAAAATCGTCTTAACGATTCTGTCTTCTAGTGAGTGAAAAGTGATGATGCAAAGTCTTCCTCCGTCATCAAGGATATCAATCATTCCATCCAGTGAATCTCTCAGTACATCAAGCTCCCTGTTAAGTTCAATTCGGATTGCCTGAAAAGTTCTCTTAGCGGGATGTCCTGATTTCACCTGCATCTTCATTGGGATAGATTCCCTGATGATCTCTGTGAGTTCTCCGGTCGTAGTGATCGGCTTCACCTGCCTTGCGGCAACTATATGTTTTGCGATGTTCTTCGCAAATTTATCTTCACCGTAGTCACGAATGATACGGTATAACTCTTTCTCTTCATAGCCATTGACAATATCACTGGCTGTCTGCATCTGGCGCTGATCCATTCGCATATCAAGCGGCGCATCTACCCTGTAGGTAAAACCGCGCTCCTCATTATCAAGCTGATAGGAAGATACTCCAAGGTCAAGTAGAATCCCGTCGACTTTGTTGATGCCTCTTGCTGCCAGTTCCGGTACCATGTAACAATAATTGCTGCGAATGACAGTAGCCTGTTTAAAGGGTGCTAACCTCTCACTCGCAGCAATTATCGCATCTTGGTCCTGATCTATGCCAATAAATCTCCCCTTGGCAGAAAGCTTCTTACATACCTCACGGGCATGTCCCGCACCTCCTAAAGTGCCATCCACGTAGATTCCGTCTGGTTTGATATTCAAACCTTCAATGGTCTCTTCCAGTAATACAGATTTGTGTTTAAATTCCATATCCGTCTCCTGTCTGGATTTACTCTGCAAGATACTTTAAACGATTCCTGATTAAATAGTGATTCCCAGATCCTGCATGCTCTCTGCAATGCTGTCCATGTCATCATAATTACAGTTCTCGCTCCACTTTTCTTTGCTCCAAACTTCGATCCTGTTCAGATTACCAGTCAGAACTACATCCTTCTCTAAACCTGCAAATTCACGCAGAGTCTGCGGTACAAGGATTCGCCCCTGTTTGTCCAGTTCGCATGTAGTTGCTCCGGCAACAAAAAATCGTGAAAAAGTTCTCGCATTTTTATTTGTAAGTGGTAATGCTCTGAGTTTCATTTCAAAGGATTCCCATTCATCCATCGGATAAATAGAAAGACAGCCATCAAGTCCTTTTGTCAAAACAAACTCTTCCCCTAAGAGTTCCCTGAATTTAGAAGGAATGATCAGGCGCCCCTTCGCGTCGATCGTGTGGTTATACTCTCCCATGAACATGTTACTCACCTACTCTCACGAAATCTGATTCTCCCCTTCAGATTTCTCAGGTGGTAATGGTCTTCTCTGCCATTATTCCCCCATTCACCACCACTATTCACCACTTTCTACCACTTATGTGTTTATTCTAAACTATTTAGGCTGAAAAAACAAGGGGGAGAAACAGATTTTTGAAATTTAGAACTCTGTTAACATTTATGAAATAACCTTATTTTTAAGAAAAAAAATGAATTTTATACGTAAAAAGTGGGATGAAATACCACTTTCACCCCACTCAACTTTCAGATCTGTTGTTTTTTATACATCTTCTTTAGAATTTGTGGGAGAATTTCCCACATGTTGCCTCCACTCTTCTGGAATATGTGCATATTCTGAGTTTTCCCAGTTCACATTTTCATCCGAATCTTCTGATTTTTTTTCAGCTACTTTTGTCTGCGTTTCTTTTTTATCAGCATTTTTATTTTTCTCAAGCTGATCATTTATCTCTGATGGAATACTCTGCACATCTTGCTTCTGTTCTTCTGGTAGATTTTGTATTTCCTGATTTCTGTCTGCATCCGCCTGCATCTTTGTCTCTGATTCTGCATTCTTACTTATGTCTGCATTCTCATCTATATCTGCATTCAGATGTTCCTTATTTAACTTCAACAGGCTGACCTCTTTATCAGTACCTGACTGTGCTTTTATTTTCAGTTCGGTACTGACTTCAGAAGTATCTTTCTGCTCCTCATTCTCTTTTTTCCGGATTTCATCCAGCAGAAAACGTTTTCTCCTCCGCCTGCGTATGGCATCTCTTTTCTGTGTCATCACTCCACGCACGATCACTACCGGTGTGCAGATGATGAACAATGCCGCAGAAATTATCAGAGAAATTCCCAGTTTTGTTCCCGGAATATAAAGTTTATCTGTTCTGAGCCATTCGAAGAAGAATCTTCCAAGACCATATCCTGCCAGATAGATCATAAATAATTCCCCCTCAAATCTTTTCTTCCTTCTAAGAGTCAGTAATAACAGCAATAAAATCAGGCACCACAGACTTTCATAGAGAAAAACCGGTTGTACCTGAATATATGAAATCCCATCTACAGTCAGCAGATTATCACGCATATTTCCGGAAACTTCCCCGGAGCGCACAGCAGAAAGTGGAAGCTGCATTACCCATGGAAAATCTGCATATTCTCCAAAGGACTCTCTGTTAAAAAAATTTCCCCATCGTCCGATTATCTGCCCCAGAAGAATTCCCAGACTTGCAATATCCGCTGCCCGCCAGAATGACATCTTTGCAAGTTTGCAAAATACTGCCGCTGCACAGCAGCCGGCAAGCAGGCCTCCATAGAAAGCATATCCACCATTTCGAAAATCCAGGATTTCATTTAAATTTCCCTTATAAAGTTCCCATGAAAAAGCCACATAAAACAGCCTGGAACCGACCACAGAGAACAAAAGCGAAATAATCGTCATATCCAGATATTTATTCTGGTCTTCCCCACTTCGTTTCGCCTCAAGTGTCACAAGCCCCATCCCCAGAAGTGCACCGATTGCGATCAGCACACCATAAATGGTAAACTCCATTCCAAATATCTGAAATGAACGGGGCACATAACTCAAAACCAGGTCAAGTCCCGGAAAACGTATCGACATTTCCATATATCACCCGTTTATTATACATTGAAACGGAATAAAATTACATCTCCATCCTGTACAATGTATTCTTTACCTTCCATTCTTACAAGACCTTTCTCTCTGGCGCCTGCATAGGAACCGCAGTCCAGAAGATCCTGATAATTTACAACTTCAGCTTTGATAAATCCTCGCTCAAAATCTGTATGGATCTTACCTGCTGCCTGAGGAGCTTTTGTACCGATCTTAATGGTCCATGCTCTTGTCTCATCTTCACCGGCAGTAAGGAAACTCATCAGTCCAAGGAGATGATAACTTGCTTTTACAAGTTTCTCAAGACCAGATTCTGTTAATCCAAGATCTTCGAGGAACATTTTCTTTTCATCTTCATCCAGTTCGGAAATCTCTTCTTCGATCTCTGCACAGATTACAAAAATCTCACTGTTCTGTTCTGCCGCATATTTGCGTACTGCCTGTACATGCGCATTATTCGCACCGTCATCAGCCAGATCATCCTCTGCAACATTTGCCGCATAGATCACTGGTTTCCATGTGAGCAGATTGTAAGTAGCCATCCAGCCTTCTTCATCTTCGCTCTCAAGTTCCATAGTGATTGCCATCTTGCCATCTTCCAGATGAGCTTTTACTTTCTGAAGGAAATCAAGTTCCTTGGCAGCCTCTTTGTCCATACGTGCTGTCTTTGTAACTTTAGCGATTCTTCTCTCAAGAATCTCAAGGTCTGAGAAGATCAGCTCAAGGTTGATTGTTTCAATATCACGAAGAGGATCAATACTTCCATCTACATGGATGACATTTGAATCCTCGAAGCAACGTACCACATGAACGATTGCATCTACCTCACGGATGTTTGCAAGGAACTGGTTTCCAAGTCCTTCACCTTTGGATGCTCCTTTTACAAGCCCTGCGATATCTACGAATTCAATCACAGCAGGTGTCACTTTTTTAGAATGATAAAAATCACCCAGAAGTTTCAGTCTCTCATCCGGCACAGTAACGACACCTACGTTCGGGTCGATCGTACAGAATGGATAGTTTGCGGATTCTGCTCCTGCTTTTGTCAACGAGTTAAATAATGTACTTTTTCCAACGTTTGGTAATCCAACAATTCCCAGTTTCATCTCTTTAATATTTCTCCTTTTAATGTACTGATCTTATGATAATCGCATCAGATCAAATTGTATGATGGCAAAGGCAAAAGAGCCCTTTACTTTTGTCATCTTTTATATTTTTACACAAATACTTTCATTATTTTATCATAACCCCTTATGATGTGCAAGTTGCTGTTCACTGCACATGTGACAATATCGGCGATACAAGAGATATGAAAAATAAAATGAAGCAGGGGACTTACCTGATTCGGTTAATCTCGCGACATAATCATAAGAAGTGTCCCTGATTCGTAAGTTACTTTTGCATATTCCTCACTGATTTCATTGCTGACTGTCAGTCCGCTGTCAGCAGTTGTCAGGTGGTATTTATCCAGAGGATATTTAAATCCTTCCAGTGTCAGACCTGTCACATCTCCTCCCAACGGAAAAAATGACACGTACTTTCCAAACTGTTCTGTTTTTTTAAGAATTGTTCCGCTGGGGATGAGCTTCATGTAATTATAGCGATCTGCCAGTGCCACCTCTGTGTCCTGTTTCTGCGCCAGGATGAGCAGACCGAAATTCGCCATCAGATGATCTACTCTGTTTCCTGTCACGCCGAGGATCACAATTTCTTTCGCGCCATTTTGGATTGCATAGTTCATTGCAGACTGTGTATCGGAATCATCCTTCTCAGGGCGCAGACGCACGACTTCGACTACTTTTCCTTCACCTTTTTGCAATTTCCACTCCAGCATCCCACCGTATGGAATATCTTCGCTTTGCATTTCCAGAAAATTTTTCCCACCCTCCGAAAGGCTGTCAAAGTCTCCAATCACTACATCCGGTAAGATCAGATAATCCAGAAAGAACTCCAGACCGCGGTCCGCCGCGATCAGACGTATATTTTCTCTTCCGGCTTTTTCTATATTCTTTTTTAAAAAATAGAGGGCAAAATCACTCTGGATATCGCCCCCGCTTACAATTATCGTATCTATCATGCTGTTCCTCAGTCAATTTTTCTTATGATCTCATCCATCTGTTCTTTTGCATGTTTTACATTTTTCTCCAGATTGCCCTTGAAAACATAAGAACCGGCTACCAGCAGATTTGCACCTGCTGTCAACACTGTTTCCATTGTCTCATCATTGATTCCGCCATCAACCTGAACATCTACATCCAGATTCTCAGCTTCGATCAGTTCACGTACTTCCTTAATTTTCTCTGTGCATTCATCCATATATTTCTGTCCGCCAAATCCCGGCTGTACAGTCATAATAAGAACCATGTCCACATCCTGAAGCATATGACTGATGTCATTTACAGGCGTAGCAGGTTTGATAGAAATTCCTACTTTCACACCGGCTTCACGGATCTGTTCAATTGTTCTCTCTAAATCTTCACATGCTTCTGCATGCACTGTAATAGAATCTGCACCACATTCAACAAAGTCTCTGATATATCTCTCAGGCTCAGTCACCATAAGATGTACATCAAAGAACATCTTTGATTCCTTTCGAATAGACTTGATCACCGGCATTCCAAAAGAGATGCTTGGTACAAAATCACCATCCATAACATCAATATGGAGCCATTCGATCCCTTCCTTCTCCAGAATTTTAATCTGTTCGCCCAAACGGTTAAAATCTGCCGATAAAATAGAAGGGCACAACTGATACATAATTAGAATCTCCTTTTCTCTTTTAATTCGTCATAAAGTCCCAGGTAATCTTCATATCGAAGCTGACTGATTTTGTGTTCAGCCAACGCTTTCTTTACGCCACAGTCCGGTTCATGGATATGCCTGCATCCCTGAAATCTGCACTGATCTTCATATTTACGAAACTCCGGAAAATAATCTTTAAGCTCCTGTTCTTCTATATCCGTAAGGTATAAAGAAGAAAATCCAGGCGTATCCATCAGATAGGTGTCATGTCCTACCGGAATTACCTGCGAATGGCGTGTCGTATGTTTTCCGCGCTTTAACTTCTTACTTATTTCCCCTGTTTCCATCTGTACATTTTCCTGCAATGCATTAGTAATTGAGGATTTTCCCACACCCGAAGGACCGGCAACTACTGTTGTCTTTCCCTGGAGAATCTCCCGGATTTCATCCAGTCCGTCTCCGTTGAAAGTGCTGGAAAAAATCACATGATATCCACAACTCTTATATGTCTCATACAAAAGTTCCAGTTCTTCCTGTTTTGCGAGATCTTTCTTATTAAAACATATCACTGCCGGAACTTCTTCCTTCTCCATCATGATCAGGAAACGATCCAGCAACATAAAATTAGGTTTCGGATTCTCCATTGCAAAAATCACAAACGCCTGATCTACATTGGCAACCGCCGGACGGATCAGTGAATTTTTTCTGGGAAGGATGGCAGTTACACTGCCCTCCTTCTCCTGTTCATCCAAAACTTCAATTTCCACGTTATCCCCGACAAGAGGTTTCTGTTTATCTTTTCTGAATATTCCTTTGGCTTTGCATTCATAAATCTCATCATTCTCTGCATAGATGTAATAAAATCCTGCAATCCCTTTAATTATCTTTCCCTGCATGGATTACTCTGCCTTAGCAAACGTAATGGAATAATTTCCAAGTTCCTGATAAGTTCCGTTAATCTGCTCGGACAGATATAAAGTACCTTCACTGATACCAGGTGCTCCTGTGATATCCAGATCATATGGGAACTGTATTACCTGATCTTGCAAAACAACAGATGCTGTCGGTGTTCCATTTACATTCTGAATCAGTTCCAGACGGACCGGACCACCTGTATATCCTGCCGGAGTATTCAGAGTCTGGGTACATTTCCACACTTCTCCTGCTGCCACAGCCGCGCTGTTATCTGTTGATGCAGTATCAGTTGTCTGTGCTGCACTGTCTGATGTACCTGCTGCATTTGCAGTATCCGTATTCTGCACAGATGCAGGATCCTGATCTCCCGTACTTACTGTAATTACAACATTAACTGTATCCGGATCTTCCCAGTTGCCAGCTTCCGGTTCCTGAGAGATTACCTCTCCGGCAGCTACATCTGTACTTCTTTCCTCTTTTACTTCTACATTGAGGAATTTACCAAAAGTAGTAACTGCATCATTCTTTGTCATTCCAACAACACTCGGAACTTCTACACTGTCACCATAGTCAACACCACGGCTGACAACCAGTGTAACTGTATCACCTGCTGAAACAGATGCTCCGGCATCCGGAGTTGTAGAATATGCATATCCAGGATCAACAAGTGGAGTGCCATCATCATTTAATTCGCTGTATTCTTTCTGAACATTAACGGTCAATCCCATATCTTCAAGAGTCTGCTGTGCATCCACACCAGTCTGTCCATCTACATCAGGAACTGTGATCTGCTGCGCACCCTTACTGATATAATATTTAATGGTCGTATACTGTTCTACCTTACTTCCCTGTGGAATATCCTGGGAAGAAATCGTTCCCTTCGCCTGAGTGGAAGCTTCCTCACCCATCGGCTGGATACCAAGTTTCATATCTTTTGTGATATTCTTTGCCTCATCCTCTGTCTTTCCTACGAGATTCGGTACAGTAACCATTCCGTCATCGTCAGTTTTCGATGTATCTGTTGTTTCTGTCTTTGTCTCTGTCTGACTCTTGCTTCCAAGTAATCCGGATGCTTTTCCTGCAACGAGGATGATTGCAATAAGAATCACAACTCCCAGAAGAAGCACTGCGATCGTCAATCCATGACCGCCGCCTTTTTTCTTCTTCTCAGTCTTTCCTGATTTCTTTCTGCGAGACTTCTCTTCCGGTTCATCATCATAATCAGTCTCATTGATTTCTTCTTCCAGAGCTTCCGGTTCTGATTTCGCGATCTGCTTTGGCATATGCTTGATCTCGCCGAGCTCTTTATCTGAAATTACAACAGTTTTTGCTTCATTATCTACTGATGTCAGAGTTACGAAATCCCCTTGTGGATCAATAAGAGAATGTTTCAGATCTGCGATCACATCCTCCATATTCTGATAACGGCGGTCAACACTCTTCTGTGTACATTTCAGAATGATCTGTTCCAGACTGTGTGGCAGTTCCTCTGTGTAGACACTCGGCGGGACCATCTCTTCCTGAAGATGCTTGATAGCGATTGCTACTGTTGTATCCCCGTCGAATGGAACCTTGCCGGTAACCATCTCATACATGGTGATACCAAGTGAATAAATATCGCTCTTCTCATCGCTGTATCCGCCACGTACCTGTTCCGGTGAACTATAATGAACAGATCCCATTACATTAGAGCTTATCGTATTAGAAGATGCCGCTCTCGCAATTCCAAAATCTGTAACTTTTACCTTACCATCCATAGAGATGATAATGTTCTGCGGTTTCACATCACGGTGTACGATTCCATGACTGTGTGCTGCCTCAAGTCCCATAGACACCTGAATCGCAATACTTGTCGCTTCTTTTACAGAGAGTTTCCCTTTCTTGGAAATATACTCCTTAAGAGTAATTCCCTCTATCAGTTCCATAACAATATAGTAAACGCCGTTGTCATCTCCGACATCAAACACATTGACTATATTTGGATGTGTCAGAACTGCTGCCGCCTGGGCTTCACTTCTGAATTTGCGGATAAATGTTGTATCCTCACGAAATTCCGGCTTAAGAACTTTTACAGCAACAAACCGATTCAGCTTATGGTCTTTTGCTTTGTATACGTCCGCCATTCCGCCGGTACCAATTTTACCTAATATCTCATAGCGTTCGGCTATGATCGTTCCCGTTTTTAACATGCTTTCACCTCATCTGCGAATGGTTCTATCAAAACAATTGCAATATTATCCTTGCCGCCGTTACGGTTTGCTTCTCTGATAAGTATCCTGCCTTTTTCATCCAGGTCTGTATCAGTGTCAGAAATGATTTCCAGCATCTGACTGTCCTCAACCATATTGCTCAGTCCATCCGAACACATCAAAACCACATCTCCTGGTTCCAGTTTCAGATCGAAGAAATCAATATCTACTGTCTTTTCCGCTCCAAGCGCTCTTGTGATGATATTTTTCTTAGGATGTTTTCTTGCCTGCTCTGCATCAAGTTCTCCCATCCTTACCATCTCCTGCACCAATGAGTGATCTTTTGTTATCTGTTGGATCTGTTCGCCGACTACATAAAGTCTGCTGTCACCTACATTTGCCACATAAGCATAATGTCCCACAATCGTAGCAGCTACCATTGTAGTTCCCATTCCTCTCAGTTTTTCATCCTGCTGTGCCTGAGTAAGAATTTCGGTATTCACACATTCAATGGCATGACGAATCACCTTGATTGGATTAAAATCCGCATCCTGGCGGATCTCCTCCACCATAGATGTAACTGCATGGGAGGATGCATAATCTCCTGCATTATGACCACCCATTCCGTCTGCAACGACAAACAGATTCGGAAGATTCCCAACCGGCTCAGCGGAGGCGAACACATAATCCTGGTTCATCTTCCGCTTTTGTCCGACATCAGTAGCTGAATATATCCTCATGTCACTTCTCGCTTTCTGTTTTTTCCATATAACTTTTTCTTAACTGTCCACAGGCACCGTCGATATCACTGCCCATTTCCCTTCTAATAGTAACATTTATTCCACATTTTTCAAGTTTTATTTTGAAATTCTCCACCGCCTGGCGGGTTGAACGCACATAGGAACGTTCCTTGATCGGGTTTACAGGAATGAGATTTACATGACAGTTGATATCTTTGATTCTGCCGGAAAGCTCTCTGGCATCCTCATCACTGTCATTTACTCCCGCTACCAGACTGTATTCAAATGTGATCCTGCGCCCTGTTTCTTCAAAATAATGACGACAGGCCTGCAAAACCTCATCCATACTGTATTTATTGGCAATCGGCATCAGTTCCCGGCGTTTTACATCATTTGGCGCATGAAGGGAAAGTGCAAGTGTCATCTGAAGTTTCTCTTTTGCAAGATCATAAATCTTCGGAACCAGTCCACAGGTGGAAACAGTCAGGTTTCTCTGACTGATATGAAGCCCGTCATCTTCTGTCAGGATATGTATAAACCTAAGAAGATTTTCATAATTATCAAGGGGTTCTCCTGTTCCCATCACTACAACATTTGATACTCGTTCTCCTGTCAGCGCCTGTATCCTGTAAATCTGATCCAACATCTCTGACGGTAGAAGGCATCTGGTCAGACCACCAATCGTAGATGCACAAAATCTGCATCCCATACGGCAGCCTACCTGCGAGGAGATACAGACAGAATTTCCATGTTTATATCTCATCAGAACACTCTCGATCACATTTCCATCACTGAGGCGAAACAGATATTTCTGTGTGCCATCAATCTTAGATGTCTGTACATCCACCACCTCAAGTGCTGTGATCGGGTACTCTTTCAGCTTCTCTCGCAGACTTTTGGAAAGATTCGTCATCTCATCATACGAAGTCACAAGATGTTCATGTAGCCAGCTGTATATCTGCTTAGCCCTAAACGGCTTGTCACCCAGAGCAGTCATCAGTTCCTTTAATTCATCTATTGTCATTGACTTAATATCTGTCATTATTTATTTTCTCCTGAATTTCGCAATAAAGAAGCCGTCCGTTTTGTGTACTCCCGGCAAAAGCTGAAGATATCCAAGCGCTGTCGTCTCTGAATGCAGTTCTTCCGGCAGATATGGATCAATACTCTCCAGTTTAAATGGATGATTATTCATAAACCACATCATATTCTCTTCATTCTCTTCCTTCGCAATCGTACAGGTACTAAAGATCAGCGCTCCACCCGGTTTCACGTACTCAGCGGCACGATCCAGGATCGTCCTCTGTAAGATTACAATCTCTTCCTGCTTCTGCGGAGTTACCCTGTATTTGATCTCCGGCTTCTTGCCAATCACTCCATATCCGGAACATGGAACATCTGCAAGAACAATATCCGCTTTCAGCTCTGAATCCACATCAAATACTGTGGCATCCATCACATGTGCCTGTACATTGATAGAATCTGTTCTGTGAATGTTTTCTTCAATCAGGTCTACCTTATACTGGCTTACATCTCTGGCATCTACGGTTCCATAATCTCCCATTTTATCTCCCACATGGAGACTTTTTCCTCCGGGAGCTGCACACATATCGATAATGTAGTCACCTTTCTGTGGATTGGCAACTTCTGCAACCAGCATAGAACTTACATCCTGCACCTGGATTTTTCCATGGATAAAGGCATCCAGCGCCAGAATATGGTTATAATTTGAAATTTCATATGCATATGGAAGATACGGTGCCGGTTTTACCTCCACTCCCTGATCTATAAGACTCTGATAAATCTCTTCCTGTGGGAATTTATGTGTTCTGCATCTCACAGTGATTGGCTTCTCTGTCAGGAAATCTGCAAGAATTTTCTCTGTCTTCTCTTCACCGTAATCCGCAAGCCAGCGGTTTACCAGTGTTTCCGGCATGGAATATCTGACAGATAAATATCTGACCAGATTCTCCTCCCTGGACGGAAGCTTCAGATTCTTCCATTCTCTTGCAATCGTCCGAAGCACTCCGTTGACAAACGGTTTCAGGCTGTAAAAACCTTTTCTTTGTGCCAGCTTCACAGCCTCATTACATACGGCACTGTCTGGTACGCTATCCATAAAACGGATCTGATACACAGCACTTCTTAAGATTTCCCTGATTACGGGTTTCATTTTATCTACAGTTACTTTTGAATAAGAATCAATTATATAATCTATTAAAATACGATATTCCAGAGTTCCCTCACATACTCTGGTGATAAAAGCTCTCTCCTGTCTTGGAAGGAACTGGTATTTGGAGAGGGCATTACGAATCGCAATGTGACTGTGTTTTCCCTCTTCCTCAATTTCCAGTAAAATCTGTAATATCAGTTCTCTGGTATTTATTCCATTAGTCACGGTCTCTTCCTCCGGCCAGTATGATCAATCTTAAAAGCTGCAGAATAGATGCAGCAAGCGCAGCAACATAAGTAAGTGCTGCTGCTGTAAGAACTTTCTTTGCTCCTTTTACTTCATCTGTTCCAAGCATTCCGGAACTTCCAAGCATTTTCAGCGCTCTGGAAGAAGCATTAAATTCTACCGGAAGCGTCACGAGCTGGAAAAGAACTGCAAAAGTGAACAGTATGATTCCAAGAGTTAAAAGTGGCCGAATAGAGAAAATCAAGCCTGCCAGAAATAATGGCCAGGAAAGTGTTGATCCAATATTCGCCACCGGTACGATCGCAGAACGCAGGTTCAGCGGTACATAGTTTGTTGCATCCTGGATCGCATGCCCGCATTCATGGGCCGCAACTCCAATAGCAGCAACGGATGTTCTGTCATATACATCCTGCGAAAGTGCCAGTCTCTTATTTCTCGGATCATAGTGGTCCGTCAGGCTGCCTGATATCGGCACAACCGTAACATCAGTGATTCCGGCCATATGAAGAATCCTTCTGGCAGCTTCCGCCCCTGTAAGTCCTGATGCACTGCGCACCCTGCTGTAAATAGCAAAGGTACTCTTTACCCTTGCTGATGCAGCCAGAGATAACAGCATTCCTATAACCAGTAAAAAATAAGTAGGATCAAAATAATATCCGTACATTTAATCACCCCTTATGATCTGTAAAACATGTTCCGTTTTCAATATGATATCCGCGAAGGAAAGCCTCTGTATCCATACGTTTCTTTCCTTCTAACTGTACTTCTGTAAGAATCAGCGCCCCCTGTCCACATGCAGCATGGATTCCATCCTTATCTGTCAGAAATACCGTTCCCGGTGCAGCATCTGTTTCTTCTGCACTGACCTTACATTTCCATACTTTCAGAGTTTTTCCATTAATAAAAGTATAAGCACTCGGCCATGGATTCAGCCCGCGTACAAGACGTTCCAGCTCTTCTGCCGGTCTGTTAAAATCCATATGTCCCATCTGCTTGGTGATCATGGATGCGTATGGTGTCGGACTCTCCTGTGGCTGTTTCTCGAATTCTGCTGTTCCCTGCTCAATGGATGGCAAAGTTTTGATAAGCAGCTCTGCTCCCGCCTGTGCAAGTTTTCCAAACAGACTTCCGCCTGTTTCTTCCGGTGATAACGGAATCACGATCTTTGAGATCATATCTCCGGTATCAAGGCCTTCTCCCATCTGCATGATCGTAACACCGGATTCTTTTTCTCCGTCAATTACTGCCTGCTGAATTGGGGCTGCACCTCTGTATTTCGGAAGAAGTGATGCATGAATATTAATGCATCCAAACTTCGGAAGTTCCAGAACTTCTTTTGGAATAATCTGTCCAAAAGCAGCAACAATGATGATATCCGGATTGATTTCTTTCAAAGTCTCCAGAAATTCCGGATTATTTCTTACCTTCCGCGGCTGATATACAGGAATCTCATGCATAAGAGCCTCTTCTTTTACAGGTGTCGGCAGTAATGTCTTGCCTCTTCCTTTTGGTTTATCAGGCTGGGTTACTACTGCTGCAACCTCATATCCGGCTTCCACCAGTGCACGTAACGGCGGCACTGCAAAATCCGGAGTTCCCATAAATACTGTTTTCATAATTATATGTCACCTTTTCTTTCTGCTGTGTATTCATACTGACGTATATTTGCATTATTATTGTGTGCCGACAAGTTGATTCTTGAAACAATCTTGCAGGATAAATTTTTTATTTCAAGGCGGAGGAGAGGGGCGTAGCGGTGGCTACGGCGACCGACGACAACGCAGAAATAAGAAATTTAAACGTAAGGTTGTTCAAGAAATCAACTTGTTGGTACACTAGAGATCCGATGCGAATTTATGCAATCAGAATATTATTCCTCATCTTCATCATAAGAAACATGGTGAAGTTCTCCCTCTACCAGCTCTGTATACATATGTCCATCCAGGTGATCCAGTTCGTGACAGAATGCACGTGCAAGGAGGCCTTCTCCTTCGTATTCTACCTCATTCATATCCTCATCCTGTGCTTTTACCTTTACATAATTCGGACGTGTTACCTGTCCTGCCATTCCAGGAACGCTTAAGCATCCCTCGTCACCAGTCTGCTCTCCGGATTTCTCAATGATCTCAGGATTAATCAGTACGATCGGTCCTTCTCCTATATCAATTACAACGATACGCTTGAGAATTCCCACCTGCGGTGCAGCGAGGCCAACACCCATCGCATCATACATGGTGTCAAGCATATCTGTAATCAGATCATGGATTCTTGGTGTCATTTTATCCACCGGTCTGCTGACCTTTGTAAGTACTTCGTCGCCTTCTACTCTGATTGTTCTAAGTGCCATTTCTTCATTCTCCTTTTCTTCTGCTTCGTTAATTAACTAAAATCAAACTGTATATATATATTCCTGAAACCGGAATTTATCTCTATATATTTTTCAAGCTGGTCTTTGATTCTGACCAATACCTGATAATCTTCGTGTTTTAAATAAATCACCTGTCTGTAAATATCCTTCACTTTTCCAACTGCCGCATACGCCGGTCCTATTACATGAAGGTCGTTTTCTTTGTAAATCCTTTGTATGTACAGTTTCAGATAATGCATTGCCTGAACCAGAATCTCATCTGACGGACTCGATCCAAGAACTGCCATCATATGTGCAGCCGGCGGATAATCCATAAGCGTGCGATAACTCATTTCTTCCTCATAGAAAGCCTCATAATTCTGCACCGCTGCTGCCTGGATACTGTAATGATCCGGATGATACGTCTGTATCACTGCTTCTCCCGGTTTCTCACCACGGCCGCCACGTCCTGCTGCCTGACACAAGAGCTGGAATGTCCGCTCTGCGCACCGATAATCCTCTGCATTCAATGACAAATCTGCCGCAACAACACCTACCAGTGTCACATCCGGAAAGTCATGACCTTTGACGATCATCTGCGTTCCAATCAGCACATCCGCCTCATGTCTGGCAAAAGATGCCAGAATCTTCTCATAACTGCCCTTCGTTCTTGTTGTATCAAAGTCCATTCTAAGCGTACGGACTCCCACAAAAGTCTCTCTTACCACTTTCTCGATCTGCTGCGTTCCGGCCTTGAAGCCACCGATATAAGGTGATCCGCATACCGGACATGCCTGAGGTTTCCTGATCTCATATCCACAATAATGGCATAAAAGTCTTTCGTTATTATGTTCTGATAACGAGACATCGCAATGCGGACATTTCATCACATGTCCACAGGAACGACAGGAAACAAACCCCGCATATCCCCTGCGGTTCAGAAAGAGTATCACCTGCTCTTTCTTCTCAAACCGGAGTTTCATCTTTTCCCTCAATTCTCTGCTGAGTACAGATCTGTTGCCGGCTTTTAATTCCTCTCGCAGATCTACGATCGATACCTGCGGCATAGGTCTGCTTCCATATCTGGCATTTAATCTGACAAGACCATAAACACCTTTCATTGCCTGACTGTAAGCTTCCACAGATGGTGTTGCCGATCCCATTACGACTCTCGCATTCTCCAGACTGGCTCTCTTAATGGATGTTTCCCTTGCATGGTAACGTGGACTGCTTTCACTCTTATAACTAGGCTCATGTTCTTCATCAATAATGATCAGCCCCAGATTGCCAAACGGCGTAAACAATGCTGATCTTGGCCCGATCATCACCTGAACTTCTCCCCTTTTTGCACGTTTAAACTGATCATAACGTTCTCCCTGGGATTGTCTGGAATTGATTACCGACACCTTATCGCCAAACCTCGCGTAAAATCTGCGCACAGTCTGATAAGTAAGCGCGATCTCAGGAATCAGGACTATTGTCTGTTTTCCCTGGGCGATCGTGCTCTCGATCAATTTCATATATACCTGGGTTTTCCCACTTCCTGTCACGCCCTCAATCAACATTGGACGGGGAAATGGCTTTTCCCACTCTTCCAGAATCTGTTTTACCGCTGTTTCCTGTTCATCCGTAAGAGGCAGTGAATCCTCAGCCACGATATCGCCGGTATTTAATGAATTTCGCATTATTTCATCATATTCTATGCGTATAACGCCCTGCTCCTGCATTTTTTTTACAACAGCAGATGTAGCCCCCAATTCCTTTGAGGCAAAAGTAAAATCCAGTCTCTTCTTCTCAAGAAGTTCCCTCAGAAGTCTTGTCCTTGCCCGGAATCTTGTCTTCTCAAGATCCGCAAGCAGTTTATGCCCCTCCTCTTCCGGAATGTCCAGGCAGATATATTTCTTCTCTTTTGCCTTTATCTTCTCCTGAATGGGAAGTACCGTTTTTAAAGCCTGGATCATAGTAGAACCATAGTTTTCTCTCATCCAGGCTGCCAATGCGATCAGACGGGATTCTGTCGTCTCTTCGCCACTGCAGATCTCACAGATATCTTTTATTTTTTCAGCGTCGATCTTAGGCTCTCTTGATAATCCTGTCACATATCCTTTACGTGGCTGGCTGGCGTTTCCAAAGGGGATGGATACTACCATCCCCACCTTTATCTCCTGCTCTAGTCTTTCCGGTACACGATATTGAAAGCTCCGGTCCAGTTTATCACTGGAAATATCAATTATTATATCAGCGTATATCATGAACTCTTTCCTGTTATTATTTTCCTGCAAGAATATCTGCGATCAGAACACGTTCATCCATCGGATATTTCTTTCCTTTGATTTCCTGATAGTCCTCATGTCCCTTACCTGCCAGAACAATGATATCACCAGGTTCGCCATGATGGATGGCATAGGCGATTGCTTCTTTTCTGTCAGCGATCTCCACATATTTTCCATCTGTTTTTGCCATACCGACTTTGATATCATCAATGATTGCCTGAGGTTCTTCATTACGTGGATTATCGGAAGTGATAATCGTAAGGTCTGCAAGCTTTCCTGAAACTTCTCCCATTTCATAGCGGCGAAGCTTTGACCTGTTGCCTCCGCATCCAAACAGACACACCAGCCTGTGCGGATGATATTCTTTCAGCGTTGTCAGAAGACTCTCAAGTGCCATTGCATTGTGAGCATAATCAATCATCAGTGTAAAGTCATCAGAAACTTTCACCATCTCGATACGGCCTTTTACTTTCGCTACCTTTAAAGCTTTCAGGATATTCTCCTCTGAAACTTTGAAATGGCGGCAGATTGCAATTGCTGTCAGTGAATTATAAATACTGAACTTACCTGGAATATCAATTTCTACGTGGAAATCCAGAAGTCCTTTTAAATGGTAGGAAATTCCCAGATAACCTTTTCCTCCGACCAGTTTTGCATCTTCTGCGCGAAGGTCTGCTTCCGGCGAAAATCCATAAGTCTCCAGACTGCATGTATGACCTTCTATAATCTTCTCGAAATGTTCATCATCCCTGTTTACGATTCCAACTTTGCACTGTTTCAGCAATAAGGATTTGCATCTGAGATAATCATCAAAATCTTTGTGTTCATTCGGTCCGATATGATCCGGCTCAATATTTGTAAAGATACCGAAATCAAAGATAAATCCCTGCGTTCTGTGAAGCATCAGTCCCTGAGAAGAAACTTCCATAACAACACAGTCACATCCAGCCTCTACCATCTCATGGAAGTATTCCTGGATCATATAGGATTCAGGAGTTGTATTCTTCGCCGGAATCACTTTATCACCAATGATTGCCTCGATAGTTCCGATCAGACCTACTTTATATCCGGCATTTTCCAGAATGGATTTTACCATATAAGTAGTAGTCGTCTTTCCCTTAGTTCCTGTAATACCGATTGTTTTAAGTTTCTCCGCCGGATGGCCAAAATATGCAGCGGAAATAAATGCCATTGCATATCTTGTATCTTTCACAAGAATAACGGTTACATCTTCCGGTGCTTCTACAGCTTCCTCTACAACCAGTACCTTTGCTCCTTTTGCGATCACATCCGGAACAAATTTATGACCGTCCACTACCGCACCTCTGATACAGATAAAAAGAGAACCTTCTTCGACTTTTCGGGAGTCGTAAATAACATTCTTTACTTCCTGGTCTGTACTGCCCTGAAGGCATGTATATTCCAGTCTTTCTAATAAGGATACTAATTTCATTTTAATCCTCCATATCGTTTCCTGCCAACCCGAAATCTCAGAAGGATTCGGGCGAAGTTTTTTATGATACCAGGATTGCGGGAGCAGCACAGCTGCGGAGCAATCCGTGATATCAAGTTAGGGTCAAAAAACCTTTTGACCCTAACATTATTCTATATAAGAATAGCACACCTCCTCACCCGTTTCAATGTCGTTTTTGGCTTCTCAGATAATAAAACGCACTGATTCCTGACATCACTGCAAAAATCCCCAATACGATATACAATGCTATTTCCGTCTCATCTCCTGTCTTTGGTTTACTTGCAGCGGAATATGCACCGGCAGACTTTGACGCATAGCCATATCCATCGCTGTAAGTCTGCACTGTTACAGGTGTAGGCTCCGGTGTAACGGTCGCTGTATTTGTATTCGTTGTCAGAGTAACATTTGACTGGGATTTCATGATCCGGCTGCCTGTCTCATCAGAAATTACCGTCACCTCATTGACAAGTTCCTGGCTTGTAAAATACTGTGGAATCGTCACTGTCGCATAAAGTGCAAAAGCTTCTCCCGGTGCAATCTGTGGAATCAAGGCCTGTGTTCCATTATTGCTTAATGTTACCCCTTCCTTCTGCACAAATTTCGCCAGAATTCCGGCATTTTGAAATCTCTCTGTGCTAAGAACCGAATGCAGCGTCCGCTCTCCTGTATTTCTGATACAAATCTGATAAGTAATCGTATCTCCAGGATATGCCTGTGTTCTGTCCGCTGTCTTTTCCACTTCAAATGCAGCTTTTAATTCCTCTACTGCCACTTGCGCATCTGTCTGACAACTGATCTCCTCATCTTTGCCCGGATATCCGGTTTTCAAAGTCACCGTATGGATCAGTGCTCCTGACTGATTCTCTGTAAGTTGCAAGTTCATGCGAAGTTTCTTTGTCTCACCAGGCTGTAAAACAGTAATTACTCCCTGTGCGCTATCTGCCACAAATCCATCCATCTGTTCCCAGGAGGCCTTTATATTCTCCATAGAAAAAGAGCTGCGTACCTCAATATTTTCCAGAGAAAGTTCTCCTGTGTTACTTACTGTTAATACATAAGAAATCTTCTGTCCAGATCGTGTTTTATCCACTTCCGGCTGCAATTCTGCCTCAATCCCTGCCTTTGCCTCTGCCACCTGTAGAAAAGCTGCGTCACTTACTGCAAGCACCTGAGCATTATCCTCTGCCTTTTTCCAAAAATAAGCGCCTGGTGCTTCCTGTGTCTGTTCTTTCAAAAACAGTTTATCCTGGCACACCGGATAAGATACCGAAACAGGAGAAATCCGATATTCCTCCCTCAGTGAAACCGGTATTTTAAGACTGAATGTATCTGCTTGTGCATCTTTAACCGGTACTTCGCAGGTAAGTTTCGTAATTTCTGTTTCCTGGCCTTTCTGATTCTGAATTTTCACAGATTCCGTCTGCATATCATACTTCAATCCTGTTTCCTCCACCTGAAAATACTCGGATATGTATGCCGTAAGAAAGTATCTGACATCCGAAACCTGCTGGCTGCTTTCAGGATTCTGACCGTCATTTGTTCCCTGACCTTCCTCTTCCGGCTGTTTATGTTCTTCTGCCTGTCCGTTTTCTCCGACCTGATCATTTTCTTTCAGGTAAATATCTTCCTCACCGTAAACATCTTCCTCATGAGTATCTTCGTCATAAACATCTTCGTCACCTGACGGAACATTTTCCTCCAACTGCATTTCTTCTTCCGCCTGGACCTTTTCATTCATATAGCCATCTTCATCAAGCTGTTCTGTTTCAACTGCCTGTTCGTTCTGTCCGATCTGCGCATTTTGCTGTTCAGAAATGATATTTCCACTTTTAGTTATTTCTGCATACAGTTCTTTTAACCCACTTAATTCCAGACAAACTTCTGCCTGGAAATTCTTCTCATCCATCCATTGAGCACTCTGTTTTAACAGAACTTTCTGCTCCTCCTGTGCACTAAATTCCGACGCCGAAGCCACACAATTTCCCACTATTCCTGCCAGAGCAGCGAGTACAGCTGCTTTTTTTAACTGATTCCATATTCTTTTTTTCATAGTCTCAATCTCCTGAAATTCTGTCTCATTTTTTATTCTTATCCAGCGGATATTCACACAAAAATTTCCGCCAATCCATTCCTTATAACATCATTTCATCTTTTGAGTGATATTATAGTTTACTGTTCACGCGCTTTAATCCTACAAAGCGCATTACATAAAACAGCGTAAACAGTAACATATTATGGGTACAGACATACACATTCCCCCTCTCCCAATTGCACAAATAAGAAATCATTTGAAATCATCGCACCGACCTGATGCCTGGAAATATTGCTGTTCCTTTAAACAGCCGTAAGAATGTCACTGTTTACACTGTAAATCAGCAACGTAAGAATATCGGTTCTGCGGAATGCAGAAACAGATCTCACACTACATTCAGTAATGTAACTCTACTTTAGCATGTATCTGACCGGAAAACAAGATACCACTTTTTCTTTTTCGTTTTTGTTTATAATTCTTTTAGAAATTTACCGTTTCTTTCAGAGATTCGACATACTTTGAACATATTTTACCCATATAATAGGTCTTGGATAGATGAAAAACCACTCTCTATCTCCCCCCTCAAAAAGAACAACAGCCCTCGCAGAAATGCGGGGGCTGTTTGTATGTTTGTATTCAATAGCACTTTTCTATTGCAATTCTTCTGCCAGTCTTTTATAATGTATTTTATCAATGTGATTGAATATTTAGACAACACGTTACTGTTTACTCCATTCTCAGTAACGCACAAAAATTTCACAATATTAAAGAATCGAGGTATTTCCCATGAGCGAGAAAATTACAGTAGTTGCACTGGGCCACAGAGCATTAGGAACCACCTTGCCAGAGCAGAAAATTGCTGCAAAGAAAGCAGCCAAAGCGATTGCAGACCTTGTAGAAGCAGGAAACCGAGTTGTGATCTCACACAGCAACGGTCCACAGGTCGGAATGATCCACACAGCTATGAATGAATTCGGAAAGGCACATCCGGATTATACATTTGCGCCTATGTCCGTATGTTCAGCTATGAGTCAGGGTTATATCGGATATGACCTTCAGACTGCTATTCGCGCAGAGCTGATCTCACGTGGTATCTACAAACCTGTTGCAACTATTCTTACACAGGTTGTAATTGATCCATATGATGATGCTTTCGCAGAACCAGAGAAGATCATCGGACGTGTACTCTCCGAGGAAGAAGCAGAAGCAGAAGAGAATAAAGGAAATTTCGTCACCAAACTTGAAGACGGAACTTATAAGAGAATCGTAGCAGCTCCGAAGCCGCAGAAGATTATAGAACTTGAAACAATCCGTACTCTTGTAGATGCAGGACAGATAGTAATCGCTGCTGGCGGTGGCGGTATCCCGGTTATGGAACAGGGAATCGACCTTCATGGTGCAAGTGCGATCATCGAGAAAGATCTTTCCAGCGGACTTCTTGCAGAGGAATTAAACGCAGATACCCTGTTGATTCTCACAAGTGTAGAAAAAGTCAGCTTAAACCTTGGTCAGGACAATGAAGAATATCTTGACACCATCACCGTAGATGAAGCAAAGAAATACATGGATGAGAACCAGTTCGCACCAGGTTCCATGCTCCCTAAATTTGAAGCAGGAATTGCCTTCATTGAAAAGGGTGATGGCAGAAGAACTATTATCACAGATATCTCTCATGCAAAAGACGGATATTATGAAAAGACCGGAACTATCATTAAATAATAAAATATAAAATCTATCATATAAAAAACCAGGGAGTCTTGCAGATAATTTCATTTGCAAGACTCCCTGGTTTTTACTTTCATATTTTTTATATTTACATAGATTTACGTTCCGCAATCTCTGCCATCTTAGCTTCATTCAGACGTGTATCACCATGCACACGGCTGTAAGAGAGATATCCATTCATACGGTCAATCTTAGTCAGGTTCTTGGAACCGCAAACCGGGCACACATCCATCTCAAGCTCCTCATGTCCACAGTCGTCACAGTAAGCAAGAGAAAGGTTAACTCCTTCATAATATCCCAGAGACATCGCTCTGCGGATCAGTGTACGGATTGCTTCACGATTATAACCGATTGGATAACGTACATACTGAATCTTACCGCCATTACACAGTTCCCAGAAACGTCCCTCCAGATCCTGTTTCTCGATCGGAGTTACATCTTCGGTTACATGACAGTGGAAGCTGTTGCTCACATACGGACGGTCAGAAACACCTTTGACAATACCGTACATCTTACGGAACTGCTCAACCTGCAGACCACACAAACTCTCTGCAGGTGTTCCATAAATTGCATAAAGATAACCATCTTCCTCTTTAAACTCATTTACCTTCTTATTGATATATTTCAGAACATCCAGTGCAAACTGTCCGTCCTCAGCGATAGATTTACCATTATAAAGCTCCTGAAGCTCATTCAACGCTGTGATGCCAAAGGAAGCTGTCATCGGCTTCAGAATCTTTCCAATCTTCTCATTCGGTTTCAGATGTCCGCCATAAAAACCACCCTCGCAATATGCCAGTGGGTTGGTAGAAGCTCGCATCTGTCCAAGATAATCATACGTACGGATATGAAGATTACGGATCATCTCAAGATAGAAATCCAGTACCTCATAGAAATCTCTGCTCTCTGCTCTCGCTTTCGCAAGAATCATCGGAAGATGAAGACTTACCGCACCAATGTTAAATCTGCCTACAAATACAGGCACATCCTTGTCATCTGCCGGGTACATTCCGCCACGTTCATACCATGGGCTTAAGAAAGCACGGCATCCCATCGGGCTGATAACCTTTCCATACTGCTTGTACATACTGGAAATATATCCTTTTCCGGACATAGAAAGCCAGTCCGGATACATTGTCTTGGCAGAGCAGTCAACGCCTGCCTCGAATACATCCTCACTGATCTTGCCTTTTCCATGAATGTTCTCGTCATACAGAAATACGATCTTCGGGAAAAGCACCGGTTTCTTACGTCCTGTTTTACCCTGTCCGCCTTTGTGCACTTCAAGAAGAGATACACTTGCCATCTTCTCAAACTGCTTAGTTCCCAGTCCAAGAGTTACTGTCACAAACGGATAATCTCCTCTGGAAGATCCCACTGTATTCAGCTTATACTCGATTCCCTGCCATCCCTGGTCAAAGTCTCTGCGGACTTTATCAAGTGCATACTCAATCGCACGCTCCTCACGTCCGGTCCAGCTCTCATCAGAGTACTTCATAAATTCCTGAATATATTTATCATAGCTCTTCTGTGCATACGGAGCAAGAATCTTATCCACTTCAGGTACTGTAAATCCGCCATACTGCTGTGCAGCGGTGCTCAGGATGATATCCCCCATAACGTCAAACGCTGTATCCAATGTCTTCGGCTCGTTGTACCATACATTTCCCATCTCGAATCCGCCGCTTAATACGGATGCCACATCAAACAGGCAGCAGTTCATGGTATCAAGACGTGCTGACTGGTCATGGATATAAATATAACCATCTTTACAAGCCTGAAGTTCATTACGGTTCATGAAGAATTTACGATAAAGCTCTTTATTCAGTTCATTAAAAATCAGGCTTCGCTTCGTAGCAACCAGTGCGCTGTCTGTATTTGCATTACTCTTATCACCGATATAACGGATTGCCTGACTCTTCGTATATACATCATCCATCATATGGATAAAGTCAAGTTTGTAATTTCTGTAGTCACGATAACTCTTGGCTACAGCCGGATTCACTCTCTCAAGTGCTCCTTCCACAATATTATGCATCTCCTGAATCTGTATCTCATTCTTGCCCAGTGCTTCTGCATGTTCTTCCGCAAAATGGCAGATAAATTCTTTCTCTTTGTCAGAAAATGTATATAAGATTCTGGCCGCCGACTTATTTACTGCCGCTACGATCTTCTGTGAATTAAACTCTTCTCTTGTGCCATCTTTCTTTATTACATATATCATACTTTTCGCTCCCATATACAAGATATAGTATTATTTTCTTTCGTTGTCCACAATTTATTCTATATGTGGTACGTTTATCAAGTATAGCACAGACTATGATAAAAGGGAAGAGCAAAAAAATTATTCGTCATATTGCTGAATTTTATATAATGCAAGATAATTCTCTTGACCGTCCAGAGATACCGCAGTAACCTCATCCCCTACATGTAATTCCATTCTCTCCTGCTGTCCTGCTTCGTCAAATTTTACAGTTTTCTTCTTTCCAGTAGTGTACTTAATCTCCAGTGCCACCTCTTCCCAGCCAGATTTAATCTTATATTCTCCCGGCTCAATTAAAAATTCATACTCTATATCCTCTAAACCATAGATGCCTTCTTGTGTCTTTATATAATTCTCTCCAACCACATAACTTTCTCCTGCAAAAATATAAGTATCCGGTTCGGTGTCCTGAATATTCTCGGTTGATTCCGCAACCTTACTGACTTTATTATCCCAGTCTTTTGTCTCTGTTTCCCCATCATCGCTGTCGCTGCCTGAAAAAACACTGCCGGGATTTATTCCAAACTCATCATTGATAAACGACTCAATTCTATATCCAATACTATCCCAGTACTCTTCTGTCTGTGCTGCAACACTCAGTAAAATTACAACAATGATCCAGAATACAGTTGCTCCCTTTTTGCTCTTTTTCTTCTCTTTCCGCTTCTGTACGGGATTTCTATTCGTGGTATATGTACGAGTGCCGACATTCTGTCCTGCCGACGCTTTTTTTACTGAAGTCTGCACTTTTTCTGTTTTTGCCTTCGGCACTGTCCTTTTTACCGTACTGGTTTTCGAAGACTTATTTGCCGTTTTATTTCTATCCGACAGTGGTATCTCGCTCTCGGCCATAGCCTTTCTTACTTTCGCCGATGCATGGCGATAATGCTCTGACCGATCTTCGTTCAGATGATACAGTTCCAAATCATTTCTATATGGCATTCCACAATATTTACATCTTCCATTTACGACCGGCCCGTCACAAACCTGGCATCTCTTTCCCATATATCTTCCCCCTGTATTCTATAATTATCCGTAGTCCGTTTCATAATCCGATTTTCTGTCATTTTTATTGTAACATTTTACACTAATCTTGCAAGGTGGAAATTGTCAAACAGATATTTTCCTGTTATAATAGCGAAGTGAAAGATTGTGTTACTGAGAACTGAATGAACCGTAACAGGATTGTTGCCATTCACTTAGTAATCTGTAACAAATGGTTAATGGATATTCATCAATAGCTGAACAATAAAATAATGTAGAATATCTATAATATTTTATTGTTTTGCTATGGAATATGCAAATACAGAATTGTAGGAGGATTCCAATAATGGATCAGATTAAAATTCCTGACGGGTATCAGTCAGCTTTAAATCTCCACGATACCCAGATTGCTATTAAGACTGTGAAAGATTTCTTCCAGCAGACGCTCTCCCAGAAGCTCAATCTGCTGCGAGTTTCCGCTCCGGTATTCGTAAATCCGTCATCCGGTCTGAACGACAACTTAAACGGTGTAGAACGCCCGGTAAGCTTTGATATCAAAGGACAGAAAGAGAATGCCGAGATCGTACACTCTCTTGCCAAATGGAAAAGATACGCATTACAGAAATATGGTTTCGCTCATGGTGAAGGTCTTTACACAGACATGATCGCCATCAGAAGAGACGAAGACCTGGATAACATCCACTCTGTATATGTAGACCAGTGGGACTGGGAAAAGATCATCAGCAAAGAAGAGCGCAACATGGACACACTTGTATCCACAGTACGCGCGATCTACAGCGTTCTTCGTAAAACAGAGAAATATATGGCTGTTCAGTATGATTATATCGAAGAAATCCTTCCAAGAGAGATCGCATTTGTCAGCACACAGGAACTGGTTGACATGTATCCGGATCTTACTCCTAAGGAACGTGAATACAAAGTCGTTAAAGAAAAAGGCGCTGTATTCCTTATGCAGGTTGGTAAGACATTAACTAACGGAGAACGCCACGACGGACGTGCGCCGGACTATGATGACTGGGAATTAAACGGTGATATCCTCGTTTATTATCCAGTTCTTGACATCGCACTGGAACTCTCTTCCATGGGTATCCGTGTTGATGAAAACGCCCTTGACAAACAGCTGACTATCGCAGGCTGCGACGACAGACGCGAGCTTCCTTTCCAGAAAGCAATCCTGAACAAAGAACTTCCATACACCATCGGTGGTGGTATCGGCCAGTCCCGTATCTGCATGTTCTTCCTCAGAAAAGCTCATATCGGTGAAGTACACGCTTCCCTGTGGCCGGAAGAAGTTATGAAAGAGGCTGAGGCCAAGGGTGTACAGCTTCTGTAAGAAATAGCTGTATCATCCGAAGCATAAGCATGCTGACCGACAATTTCAGATATTGATTCGTCAGTATATCTATATCAGATAATCACATATGCCCAGATATATCTGCGCATATCGCAATGAATGTAGCGGGGTAAATACACAAGTGAATATTTTGTTTTTCTTAACACCAAAAAGCGACGTAGCATATATATTTGAAGATGAAACACTCCGCCAGACACTTGAGAAAATGGAGCACAGGAAGTTCTCTTGTATTCCACTTCTGAGTCTGGATGGAAAATATAAAGGAACCATTTCTGAAGGTGATCTGCTCTGGGGGATGAAAACTTTAAATGTCCCAAATCTGAAAGCAGCCGAGGGCATTTCAATCATGGCTATCCCACGCAGGGCAACCTACAAAGCAGTTCACGCAGACTCCGATATGGAGGATCTGCTTGATAAGGCCATTAACCAGAATTATGTTCCGGTTGTCGATGATCAGGGATACTTTATCGGTATCATTACCCGTAAAGAAATCATCAAATATTGCTACAAAGAACTTAAGAAATATGTAGCGGCTTCAAATGCAGAGAAGACTGAATCGCAGATTGATTCTCCTGAGAATTGAGAAACAGATACCTGTCTCTTCTTTCGCAAAAAACATATTCCAATGCTGATAATATAAACAGGGACTGTAAGCTGATTGATATTTTATATCAATTTCTGCTTACAGTCCCTGTTTTACATAATATGAACGCAACTCACTCTATAGCAGTTCTCATACCCTTCTGTGCCAGCAGCTTTCCAAACAATGCCGCCAGCACCTGCTGAAACAACGTCCCGATCATAACCGGAAACATCACCTCTCCCGGAAAATATACAGCCGCTATCACTGCCCCTGCACTGATATTTCTCATTCCTGTTCCATACATCATCGAAACCGCTGTACTTCGGTCACATCTGAACACATGAGCCACCAGCCAGCCAAGCGCATATCCTGATGCAGCCAGCACCAGAATTGCCAATGCCACTTTCACCCTCTGCATATTCATATTCCTGATATACGGCGCCACTTTAGATGAATTAGAGGTCACCACAAACATCAATGCCAGCTTGGAAAAAGGTGCCAGTTTTCCCGGCCATGTCTTCATCACTTTTCCATCTGTAACCTGGTTCAAAGTCATCGCAGCGATAGCCGGAAGTGCCACCATAAATACCAGCTCCCGCATCATTTTCGTCGGATCCATCGTCACTGCGGAACCCAGCAGAATCCGCAAAGTAGCCGGAATCAGAAACGGTGCCAGCACCGTATCCAGAACCACAAGTGACAACGATAACGGGCTGTTTCCCTCATAAATTGTCACCCACATCAGGCTTACTACTGCCGTAGGAACTGCAAATTCCAGCACCATTCCTGTGATCAGATCCATATTATCGCCAAAGAAAATATGCCCTGCGCCACAAGCCGCTGCCGGTATCACAACATGAAGCAAAAGCATAATGATAAGCAGAGCCCCCGGATGGCGAAACACATTCGCCACGTCACGGAAACGCGATTTCAGCGCCCCCGCAAATGTTATAAATGCAAATACGGCCGGCACATAAGGCAGACCGCATTTGGCAATATCAGGAAAGCACACGCCCACCAGCAGGCATGTCGGTGTTACCAGTGCCATCCATTTCTCTATAAAACTGTTAAATTTTTTCAGCATTATAATTCCCTGTTATAAAACTTTTGAAAGGAAGTCTCTCAGTCTCTGATTCTTCGGATTCTCGAAGAATTCTTTCGGTGTATTCTCCTCCTGAATCTTACCATCATCGATGAAAAGAACTCTTGTCGCTACTTCTCTGGCAAATCCCATCTCATGAGTAACAACAACCATGGTCATACCGGACTGTGCAAGCTCCTTCATCAGCTCCAGAACCTCACCAACCATCTCAGGGTCGAGTGCGGAAGTCGGCTCGTCAAAGAGCATTACATCCGGGTTCATAGCCAGAGAACGGGCAATAGCAATACGCTGTTTCTGTCCACCGGAAAGCATATCCGGATATGCACTGGCTTTGTCCGGAAGTCCTACACGCGCCAGAAGCTCATCCGCTTTCTTAGACGCTTCTTCCTTTGTCATCAGTTTCAGTTCTACCGGCGCCAGCATAATATTCTGTTTTACCGTTTTATGCGGAAAAAGATTAAACTGCTGGAACACCATTCCGATTTTCTGACGGTGTCTGTTGATATCGACCTTCGGATCTGTGATATCTGTTCCCTCAAAGAGAATCTGTCCGCCTGTCGGAACCTCCAGAAGATTTAAAGATCTCAGGAAAGTAGATTTACCGGAACCGGAAGGACCGATGATCGCTACTACTTCTCCCTGACAGATATCTGTTGTAATTCCGTCAAGAACCTGATTACTGCCAAAAGCTTTTTTCAGTTCTTTCACCTGGATCAGTACATTCTTATCGCTCACTGGTTCTCAATCTCCTTTCCAGTTTATTCATACCCCATGTAAGGATTCCAACGATCACAAGATAGATCGCTGCTGCCGCCATCAATGGCCAGAACGCATTATAGGTACGGCTCTGAATCAGCATAGCACCCTTTGTCAGGTCCATCATACCGATGTAACCGATGATAGATGTCTCTTTAATCAGCACGATAAATTCATTTACCAGTGCCGGAAGTACATTCTTAAATGCCTGTGGGATAATGATCAGGCGCATCGTCTGGCTGAAATTCAGTCCCAGGCTTCGTCCTGCCTCTGTCTGTCCCTGATCAATAGACATGATACCGGAACGGACAATTTCAGCTACATAAGCACCAGAGTTGATACCAAAGGCAAGTCCGCCTACGATAATCTTATTGATACTTACAGAGCCAAAAATTACAAAGTTCATAATCAGCAGCTGGATCATGGTTGGTGTTCCGCGGATCACAGTCAGATAAACTCTGCAGATTGCATTGAGAATCTTAAAAGAGCCTGACTTATCATGTGCGGAACGGATGATAGCTACCAGAAAGCCGATGATCAGACCCACGATTACCGCAAACACTGTGATAATAAGGGTTGTTTTCAGACCATCTACCAGCCAGAGATAACGATCATCTTTAATAAAGTTCAGATAAAAATCTTCTTTTATACTTGCTAATATCATAGGATTATTCATAAAAACCTCTGTCCCGAAAAGAGAGCTGTTGGCAGATCGTCAACAGCTCTGTTGCTTTGTTCCAATATTTATTTCTTTACAATGATAACCTGGCTTGCATCTGCATATGTATCTGTAAAATCAACGCTGGATTTACGGTCTTCTGTTACAGTCATACCTGCTACACCGAAGTCAGCCTTACCGGACTGTACTGCCGGAAGGATGGAGTCGAATTCCATATCTTCAATCTTCAGTTCATATCCAAGTTTATCGCAGACCGCCTGAGCAATGTCTGCATCAATACCAACAATGTCATCACCTTCGTGATATTCATATGGCTCGAACTCAGCGTTAGTAGCCATTACCAGTGTTCCGTTAGAACGGTCAACATCTTCCGGTGATTCATATGGAGTCTTACCGGCATCCTCACCAATGTAATTATCCATGATGCTGTCGATAGTTCCATCATCTTTGAGTTCTTTCAGAGCTCCGTTGATCTTGTCAAGAAGTTCGTCATTACCCTTCTTTAAGCAGATTGCGTATTCTTCTTCTTCAAATGGCTCATCCAGGATCTTAAGGTCATCATTATTCTCTACGAATTTCTGAGCTGGCTGTGAATCAATGATCACACAGTCAATCTGACCTGCTTTTAATGCCTGAACAGCTTCGCTTCCTTTGCTGTAACGTTCTACTGTAGAACCGTCTTTCTCATAATCAGATGCATCAAGGTCACCTGTTGTACCAAGCTGAACACCGATTGTTGCTCCTGCAAGGTCATCTTTTGATTCAACTTTCTGAGCTGCGGATACGCTTCCTGCCATAGAAACTACCATAATCGCACTAAGTGCAAGAGTTGCAAATCTCTTCTGATCTTTCATCTTTCTTCCTCCTCGCATCCGAAAGTATAGATACTGCTGCTGCCTTCTCTCTTCATACAGCAACGTATAATTATGCGTTTCGGTTGTATATTTTTGTTTTTTATTTTAACATACTTTCTATAAAATGCAAGGTAAAACTTGAATGACAGAACCATTTTCCATATAATGTATAATATGATTTCGTTAGAAACATTGCGTTTTTCACTTTTTCATAACATTTTTCCTTTATAGTAACAGATATTGGAAAATAAGAGGTGTATAAATAATTATCATTTTATTTTAAATAAGAGGAGGATTTGTCGATGAAATTTACTAAAATGCACGGAATTGGAAATGATTATGTATATGTAAACTGTTTTGAGGAAACTGTGGAGAATCCATCCGCGGTAGCCAGATATGTCAGTGACCGCCACTTTGGTATCGGTTCTGACGGACTGATTCTGATCAAACCGTCAGATGTAGCCGACTGTGAGATGGACATGTACAATCTGGATGGTTCTCAGGGCGCTATGTGTGGAAACGGTATCCGCTGCGTTGCCAAATATGCTTATGACTACGGCATCGTAAACAAAAAACATATCTCTGTCGCAACCAAGAGCGGCATCAAATATCTGGATCTCACTATCAAAGATGGTAAAGTATCTCTGGTAAAAGTAAATATGGGTTCTCCGATCCTGACAGCAAAACAGATTCCTGTCGTATCCGAGAAGGAAGAAGTTATCAATGAGCCGCTTGTCGTAGACAGAGAAACTTATTACATAACAGCTGTTTCCATGGGAAATCCTCATGCGATCGTCTATATGGCGGATATCGACCATCTTGATATCGAAAAAATCGGTCCATCTTTCGAAAATCACGTAGCATTCCCGGATCGTGTAAATACAGAGTTTGTAGAAGTGATTGATGAACACACACTCAAGATGCGTGTATGGGAACGTGGTTCAGGTGAAACACTTGCCTGCGGTACAGGAGCATGTGCAGTTGCTGTTGCTTCTATTTTAAATGGTCACGTAGATGGAGACAAATCTGTTACTGTGAAACTGCTCGGCGGCGACCTGCAGATTTTCTGGAACAGACAGGAGAACCTGGTTTACATGACCGGTCCTGCAACTACTGTTTTTGATGGTGAGATTGATGTAAGCATCCTGAAATAATATGGTTTTCTATCTATCCATACTTCCTACACAGACATGACACGTTCATATTACTGTTTAGGACTTTCACAAAAAACGGATATGTGTCATATTCCATTCACATGACACATATCCGTTTTTTAACCGAATCAAATAAGTAACATCAACTTTGCTGATAGCTCATACTAAAGTTGATTCGGATTATCCACATCTACATCGAAAATTCCAGAACTCTTTCCACAATAAAGACCGCCGCGCATGCGAATAACGCAACCGTAAGGAGGCTTCTCTCTTTATATGCCGCAATCAGCGCCACAATAAATCCAGCTGCCGCAGAAATCACACTATCTGTTGCAAAAAGAATTGCCGGGAAAGTCATCGCTGCCAGACACGCATAAGGCACGTAATACAGAAATGACTTAATAAACGGACTGGTAATTTCTTTTCTCGAAAGTGCCAGAGGAAGCATACGGATCAGATATGTAACTGCCGCCATTACCAGAATATAAATATAAATGTTATGATTCATGAGCCTTTTCCTCCTCTTTCTCTCCCTCGATCGGACAGAAATATGCCGCCGCGCCTGCCACGATCAACGTTGTGATAATAATTACAAATCCCGAGGAAACCTTTGATAACAGCGGAATCACTTTAAACAGTGTGCTCATCACCATCGCAGCCACAACAACTGCCAGCACTGCTTTATTCTGCTTCGCAGGTGGAATAATGATTGCAAGGAACATTCCATAAATGGCCACACTGAGTGCACTCATCATAAAGTCCGGAAGAAGATTTCCTGAAATCGCACCTGCCAGCGTTCCAAGTACCCAGCCAGGAATTGCTACACACATTGCTCCATAATTGTAAAAGGCGCTTACTTTTCCCGGCTGACTTGCACTGATTCCAAAAATTTCATCTGTCACGCCAAATGCCGCAATATAACGATGAACCGGTGATTCATCCCTTCTGAATTTCTGTGCAAGGGAAAACGACATCAGACAATATCTCAGGTTAATGATCAACTGTGTCAGCGCCATTTCCCAATAAGAGCCACTCATTACCATAATGTCAAGTCCCGCAAACTGCCCCGCGGATGTTACATTTGTCAATGAAATCAATACCGCCTGCCAGATACTCAGCCCGTCAGCAACCGCCATCATACCAAACGTAAATGATACGGCAAAATATCCCAGTCCTATGGGGAGACCGTCTTTTAAACCCTTTCTGAAGCTTTCACTTCTCATATTGCCCTCCTCCTGTCATAGTTTTACAACAGACCTTTTATCATCTTTTTGCATATATCCTGAAATGTCATATACAAAACGCAGATAACCCGGAGGACACATCTTCGGCCTCCGGGCTTTATAATATCTTGAAAATGCTCATTTCACAAGTTTACATCATCTGCCAAAAACAGTCAACCTTCAATCTTTGTCCAAAATACTCACTGCTTATCACTCGTTACTGTTCACTCCGTTCTCAGTAACGTAGCCAAAATTCATTCCAGATTGCCTGCGGCAATGGAATTTTGGCTTGTATGTCTCGGGATTTTGGCATATTCATGCCAAAACACCTCGCGGGATAGTAGCGTGCGAACAGTAACTATCACTCTTCTCAATTGAAGCAGGTGACTTACTTGATTCGGTTAAAAAGAAACTTTTAATATATTGAATAATAGCATACGCTTTACCTACTCGGCGTTTTCGTGATCGCCAGGTTTACATTCTTTACATATTCCGTACAGAATAGAATTCTTACACTGCAATGTAAATCCATGACTTTCTTCGATATGATGAGAAATCTCTTCCATAAAATGACATTCCAGATGAATAATCTTTCCACATTTCACACATTTCAGATGCAGATGCTGTTCGCATCCACGTCCCGGCTCTACATACTGATAGGCCGCCTGACATCCTTTCTCAGCCACGTATTTAATCACTGTGCCATCCTTCGCAAGTTTATCCAAGTAACGGTAAATCGTTGTGATATTTACCTCGCTGTCATGCTGTTTCAGATATTCGTCCACATCCGCTGCTGTCACCGTATGATCATTGCTGTTCTTCAGATATTCAAGTATTTTCCTGCGGCTTGCCGTCGCATAACTGCTTCCCGCCATAATTCCTCCTAAAATACGATTCCTGCAAATTCAATAATAATTCCCCAGAATACACCCAGTCCGTAAAGAGTTCCGATAATTTTCAGATTCTGAGCTCTGTCGTGATTTAAACGGAACAGGATCAGAAGTCCGACTCCTGCATTTACCAGAAGTCCCGCCATCATCGCACCCGCTCCGATAATGTGATCCAGGTATAACTGAGTAATCACTACAGAAGAAGCACAGTTCGGAATCAGACCTACAAGAGCCGCCATCATCTCACCCACGATCGGTGTCCCTGTAAAAAATCCTGCCAGTGTTTCTTCTCCTGCCAGTCCAATGATAATATTTAAAGCCAGAGAAATCAAGAAAATATATACAAAAACTTTCAATGTGTGGGATGCCGCTGAGGAAAACAGTCCATGTTCACAATGACAGCGCTCCTCCTCGCAGATCTCATGAATATCCATATCCTTCTCCTGCTTCTTCAAAATATGCGTATAAACATATTCCACAACCAGACCGGAAAAGATTCCAATTGCCGCCTTGCAGACCAGTATTTTCACAATCGTAACAGCCGGCACAGCATTAGAAATCATGATTGGAAGCATCTCATCTGAAGTAGACAGATACACTGCGATCAGTGTTCCCACAGTAATCACACGACCTGAAAAAAGACTGGATGCCGCAGCCGAGAAGCCACACTGTGGAATTACACCCAGAAGCCCTCCCCATACCGGTCCAAGCTTCCCTGCTGTGCGGATTCTGTTGCGCGCCGCTGAACCTGTCTTATGTTCCAGCCATTCCATGAATAAATAAGTAAGAAACAGGAATGGAAGCAGCTTAATACTGTCTATTGCTGAATCTAATATAATCTCTGACATATACCCTCCTGATATCACACAAAATTATTTCTATAGAAATTTCGCAGATACATCCAAATTATCTGCCTTGTATCTTCTATCTTCTCCTATCTGATTAATGTTGTGATATTTGCAACTTATTCGTATTTGCAATCTGTTTGTATTTGCAACTTGTTTGCATTTTTGTATTATATCGTATTTTCATCATTTGTCAAGTCCCCGCCCACTGTTTATTGCTCTTCGCAACCTCCGCAGGGGACTTGCTTGATTCGGTTAAAGAATAGAATCACATAAAAAAGACCATCTTCCGGATATAGGAGGATAAAATCCGGAAAATGGTCTTCTTATCACGTTATTCTATTCTTGCAATAATTAAGGAGGCATATGCAATGATAATCGAAAATACTACTTATTTACTTGTCAATCGGATATTCGCAATCCGCTTTCGCTACTTGCTCATAACAGAATAACTGCTCCGCAGTTTATCAGGAGGGGCTTGTACCCCTCCTGATACAAGCAAGTCCCACCCACTGCTTATTGCTCCTCGCAATTGAAGCAGGGGACTTACTTGATTCGGTTAAAAACCATCGTAACTGTTCAGTACCTTGCGGGATAGCAGACTGCTAAACAGCTACAAACCATTCATTATTCAGCAACAGCTTTGAATGCTTCGTCAAGGTCCTGAATAATATCGTCAACGTTCTCTGTACCGATAGAAAGACGGATTGTGTTTGGTTTGATACCCTGATCAAGAAGCTCTTCTTCTGTGCACTGGCTGTGTGTTGTTGTAGCCGGATGGATAACAAGAGATTTAACATCAGCTACATTGGCAAGCAGTGAGAACAGTTCAAGGTTATCAATGAAGTCTTTTGCTTTCTGTGCATCACCTTTAATCTCAAATGTAAAAATAGAACCGCCGCCGTTCGGGAAGTATTTCTTGTAAAGTTCCTGCTGGCTTGGATCTGTGGATACAGATGGATGATGAACTTTCTCTACCTGTGGGTGATTGTTCAGATACTGAACAACTTTCAGTGCGTTCTCTACATGACGCTCTACACGAAGAGACAGTGTCTCAAGTCCCTGAAGGAAGATGAAAGAGCTTACCGGAGAGATTGTAGCACCTGTGTCACGAAGAAGGATTGCACGGATCTTTGTAACAAATGCTGCAGGTCCGCATGCTTTTGTAAAGCTTACACCATGGTAGCTTGGGTTTGGCTCTGTAAGAGATGCGAATTTACCTGATGCTTCCCAGTCAAATTTACCACCTTCTACGATGACACCACCGATTGTTGTTCCATGTCCACCGATGAATTTAGTTGCGGAATGAACAACGATATCTGCACCATATTCGATTGGTCTTACAAGGTAAGGTGTTGCAAATGTGTTATCTACAACAAGCGGAATCTTATGTGCATGAGCAATCTTTGCGATAGCTTCAATATCAACTACATCAGAGTTCGGGTTTCCAAGAGTCTCGATATAAACAGCCTTTGTGTTATCCTGGATTGCATTCTCTACTTCTTCAAGGTTGAATACATCAACAAATGTTGTCTTGATTCCGTAAGCCGGAAGTGTATGTTCCAGAAGGTTTGTTGTTCCACCGTAGATATTCTTAGCTGCTACGATGTGGTCACCCTGCTGTGCAAGGTTCTCGATTGTATATGTGATAGCTGCTGCACCGGATGCTACAGCAAGTGCTGCGGAACCACCTTCAAGTGCTGCGATTCTCTTCTCAAATACATCTTCTGTCGGGTTTGTAAGACGTCCGTAGATGTTACCTGCATCTGCAAGTCCGAAACGAGCTGCTGCGTGATCGCAGTTTCTGAATACATAAGAGGATGTCTGATAGATCGGTACTGCTCTTGCATCTGTAACCGGATCCGGGGTTTCCTGTCCTACGTGAAGCTGTAATGTTTCAAATTTGAAATGTCTGTCTTTTCTTGCGATTTTCTTGCTCATGTGTTTGTCCTCATCTTTCTCTATAATTATAATTCGTTATGGTCTTTATTATCAGATTCACTCTGATCATATAACTCTATGATATGTATCCCGGAACTTCAACTTCTTATATCCGGAAAATTCTCAGGATTTCTATTTTAATATGTTCTGTTTTCTCTTAGATCAACAACACAGACACATTCGTTTCTCTTCTATACAAATTCGATTCTGGCTTTTTAATACTCTCATTTTCTAAGCCTCTTCTCTTTCTACATATTTCATATCTGTTTGATATGATTTAGCATAGTTGTATATTATCATCCTATTCCTAGTATGTCAATAGGAAAAAGAAGTTTTTTCCTGATAACCTTATCTTAGAATTTTATAGCTTTTAATAGTTAATAACTATATGTCTATCATTCAGATTACAAAAACATTTCAAAGCAAAGCAATTCGCAAATATAAGACAAAAAAGTGTACCGACAAGTTGATTTTTGAAACAATCTTGCCGGTACACTTGCACTCCTGATTTTCAACCTCCTGTTTATTTAATGCAGCTCTCGATCACGCCGCCGCCGACAACGATATCTCCGTCATAAAGAACTACTGCCTGTCCTTTTGTGATAGCTCTCTGTGGTTTGTCGAAACGCACATGAAGAACTCCATCCTCTGTCTGCCATGCCACTGCATCCTGCTCCGGATGACGGTAGCGGATCTTCGCTTTCAGCCTCATCGGCTCTTTCAGGGATTCGCAGGAAATCAGATTTACCTTTGCAGCTGTCAGTTCCGAATGAAAAAGATCCTCGTTACTTCCAAGAACTACCTGATTCAGCTTAGGTGAAATCTCACATACATACAGTCTGGAAGCAGCCGGAATACCAAGTCCTCTTCTCTGTCCAAGTGTATAATGAATGATTCCTTTGTGCTTACCGAGAACATTTCCCTCTGTATCCACGAATTCTCCCGGCTTCGATTTACGTCCGGTGTACTGTTCGATAAATTTCGCATAATCTCCGTCTGGCACGAAACAGATATCCTGGCTGTCATGCTTTCTCGCATTGACAAATCCATTCTTCTCTGCGATTTCACGAACTTCTGTCTTGCGCAGTCCGCCAAGTGGCAGGGAAATATGCGCCAGCTGCTCCTGTGTCAGCATGTACAGCACGTAACTCTGGTCTTTCGTATCATCTACCGCTTTCTTTAATAAATAACGACCTTTCTCCTCATCATACTCTATGCGGGCATAATGACCTGTTACGATATAATCGTACTCCAGTTCACGCATTCTCTGTAACATCTTGTCAAATTTCAGATAGCGGTTGCAGTCGATACATGGATTCGGCGTGCAGCCATGTTCATACGCATCCACAAAACGATCCATGACATCTTCTTTAAATCTCTCTGAAAAGTTAAAGACATAATATTTAATTCCCATTCTGTAGCAGACACTTCTCGCATCCTCCACGTCATCCAGAGAACAGCAGGTATTTTCTCTCTTAACTCCTATGTCTTCATTGTGATACAATTTCATAGTAGCACCGATACACTCGTCGCCCGATTCCTTTGTCAGCAGAGCTGCCACAGAGCTATCCACTCCGCCGCTCATTGCGATAATTGCTTTTTTCATTTTTATTCCATCCTGTTCTGTGATCCGATTACCCGGAATATTATTGTTTATAATAATTTTATTTATAGATGTCAGGGGCAAAAGGTATTTTGCCCCTGATATTTATTCTAACACATTTATGTAAAATAAAAAAAGCCCTAAAAAGGGCTTTTTACATTTTACACAAATAATGGAGTAGAATAGTAACGGTCACCGGAATCCGGAAGAAGTGCTACGATTGTCTTTCCTTTGTTCTCCGGTCTCTTAGCCAGTTCGATTGCTGCATAGAGAGCTGCACCAGAGGAAATACCAACCAGGATTCCTTCATGTTTAGCGATCAGTTTGCCTGTTGCAAACGCATCTTCGTTCTCTACCGGAATAATTTCATTATATACATCTGTGTTTAATGCTTTCGGAACAAATCCTGCACCGATACCCTGAATCTTATGCGGGCCGCTCTTTCCCTGGGAAAGTACCGGAGAAGTTGCAGGCTCTACTGCTACTACTTTTACATCTGGGTTCTGGGATTTGAGATATTCACCAACACCAGTGATAGTTCCGCCTGTACCAACACCTGCTACAAAGATATCAACCTGTCCATCTGTATCTCTCCAGATCTCCGGTCCTGTAGTTTTTCTGTGGATTGCCGGGTTTGCCGGGTTCTCGAACTGTCCCGGTATGAAACTGTTCTCATATTCAGCTGCCAGTTCATTTGCTTTCGCGATTGCACCGTTCATACCTTTTGTTCCGTCTGTTAAAACAATCTCTGCACCGTATGCTTTCAGAATGTTTCTTCTCTCAACACTCATTGTCTCCGGCATGGTAAGGATTACTCTGTATCCTTTGATTGCTGCAAGAGAGGCAAGACCAATTCCTGTGTTTCCTGATGTAGGCTCAATGATTACTGCGCCAGGTTTCAGAATACCTTTCTCTTCTGCATCTTCGATCATGCTCAGTGCGATACGGTCCTTAGCACTTCCTGCCGGGTTAAAGTACTCAAGTTTAACAAGAATCTTAGCTTCCAGACCAAGATCTTTCTCAATATTTCCAACCTCAAGGAGAGGTGTATTTCCAACCAGTTCTGCTGCGTTCTTATAAATTTTACCCATGAGTTCGTCCTCCCTGTTTTATATTTCATAGTAAATATATATGAATTATATGTTATATACATAATATGCTATAAAGCCGCTATTGTCAAGGGGTAAATTCAAAAAATTCCCGGTGCATATCCTTAGAGTGTGTTTGAAAAAGGCTTTCTACAAGATGTGCGTCACAATTTGTGGGAGATTTTGTCTGATTGAGGGCGGCGTAGCGGGCTACGCCAACCGAAAGAAGGCAAAATATACCGCAAAGTGGGGCGCACAGATTGCAGGAATGATTTTTCAAACACACTCCAGAACATGTTTGATGTCAAAACAGCCCCGCGATTGCACTTTCAAATCGCAGGGCTGTTGATAATCTGCTTTATACATCTATCGGTGTAATAACTCAGATCCGTTATTTATTTTTTCTCTTTCTTACTACTACCGTCGTGATAACCAATGCAGATGCTGCAAGAAGCAGAAATCAGATCACGTAGTCATTTCCCATCTGTTCATACCAGTCTTTGAGATCCTGGAGTGTTACTTTATCCAGTACACTCTCCATTGCCTCATCCAGCATCTTCCATAAGCGGAGTGTTACACACTCTCCGGCTTTGCTGCACTGGTTTGGTTCATCTTCCAGACAGGCTACCGGTTTCATGCTGCCCTCTGTCAGGCGCAGGATAGTGCCTACAGTGTAAGTCTTAGGCTCTCTGGCGAGCATATAACCGCCCTGGGCTCCTCTTAAGCTCTTAACGTATCCTGCTTTCTTTAATGATGAAATAATCTGCTCCAGATATTTCTCGGAAATATCCTGTCTCGCAGCAATATCTTTAATCTTGACCAACTCACCTGTGTTATGCACAGCAAGATCCAGCATCAGTCTTAACGCATATCTTCCTTTAGTAGATATCTGCATATTCCAAAACCCTCCTGATTTTATATTTTCCGGGTATCTGAAATCTTACTTCAACCCGGCATTATATTTATAGAAACTTTTATCTATTATTATCTCCTCTCTATTATATAGTATTCCTAGTTATTTGGTCAAGATATATTTTTATTCCCTATATGAATATAGTGAAATATAGGCTACTGTTCACATGCTGCTATTTTACGATACTTTTTGTCATAATAATATGCCAAAATCCCATGACATTGTTATTATTCTTTACAGTCAAAAAATCACAGGGCTCAACAACAAGCCCTGTGATTCTCATCCTTCTCTATAATTATAGTAAATCCATAAATAATACAGTATTTTATTGACTTGCCATAATATCTGCTGTCTCTTACTTCTCCAGTTCGTCTGCTGCTGAAAATACCTTAAATCCATTATTCTTAAGTACGCTCTCTGTCACTGTGATATCCTCGGAATGAAGGATCACTACAGGTCTGAGGTCTTTTCTGTGGAAAGAAGTGTAGATGTAGTCAAGACTTACATTGCTGTCTGCCATAATTTTCAGAAGTTCATCCAGACCGCCTACCTGATCCTTCATATCTACTACGATTGCCTGTGTGATACGGTTCATATATCCGCTCTGATTTAAAATAATCTCTGCCTTATCCGGATCGTCACAGATCATACGGAAGATTGCAAATTCCGGTGCATCGAAGCATGCAAAACCATAAATGTTAATGTTATTATTGGCAAGCAGGCCCGTCACTCTCTTAAGACTTCCTGCTTTATTTTCTACAAATACAATGTTCTGTTTTATCATATTGATTTCTTCCTCTCATTCTTACTCTACTTACCCTGCATAAGGCATCAATAAATTTTCTTATTTCAAGGCGGGGCGTGCAGATTGCCGGAATGATTTTTTCAAACACACTCTGGTGTTTACATCTCTTCATCCACATATCTCTGAATATTAGACGCATTTACATACTTCGTCATATGCTCACCATCCGTGATAACCAGCGTCGGTGCCTGCATGATTCCGAATTCCTTTGCCATCTCCGGATTCTTCTCCGCGTCGATGATCTCCAGTTCTTCGCCCTCGAGCATCTTCTTTGCCATCTTACAGTTCGGGCAGGTGCTTGTTGTAAACAAATATTTATGTGATGTCACCGGCTCAATCTTCACATCATCTTTTGTCATGGTAACCATGCTTGTGTGTACCGGCTGCATTTTCTTGATATCGGAATGCATCACATCATAGAGTGTACGGTTCTTATATTCCTGAGCCTTACCGTCATTCCAGTTCTGTACCGGTCTGTAATATCCGGTGATACGGCTGTAAACTTCTGCCTTCTTGCCACATTTCGGACAGGTGAAATGCTCACCACTGATATATCCATGTTCCTTACATACCGAATATGTCGGGGAAATGGTGTAATACGGCAGTTTATAATTCTCTGCAATCTTACGCACCAATGCGGCTGCTGCCTTCCAGTCAGGAAGCTTCTCACCGATAAATGCATGGAATACAGTTCCTGATGTATACAATGTCTGCAGTTCATCCTGAATATCCAGTGCATCAAAGATATCTGTCGTATACTCAACCGGAAGATGAGAACTGTTTGTATAGTAAGGAGTATCTCCCTTCTTTCCGGCAGTCTTGATGTCAGGCCAGCGCTTTCTGTCGTGTTTTGCCAGACGATATGCAGTAGATTCCGCAGGTGTTGCCTCAAGGTTGAAAAGCTCGCCCTCGTATTTCTCCTGATAGTCGGAGAGACGTTCTCTCATATGAAGCAGAACTTCTTTTGTAAATTTCCGGGTGTTCTCGTCGGACATATCTCCGCCTAACCAACGTGCATTCAATCCAACTTCATTCATTCCTACCAGACCAATCGTTGAGAAATGATTGGAAAAGCTTCCCAGGTATCTCTTTGTATATGGATATAATCCCTCATCCAGCAGTTTACCAATGACTTCTCTCTTGATATGAAGAGAACGTGCGGAAATATCCATCAGACGATCCAGACGGTTATAAAATTCCTCAGGTGTCCTGGAAAGGTATGCGATACGCGGCATATTGATTGTTACAACGCCGACAGATCCGGTACTCTCTCCTGATCCAAAGAATCCGCCGCTCTTCTTACGCAGTTCTCTTAAGTCCAGACGCAGACGGCAGCACATGCTTCGGATATCGCTTGGTTTCATATCACTGTTGATATAGTTTGAGAAATATGGTGTTCCATATTTGGATGTCATCTCAAAGAGCAGACGGTTATTCTCTGTATCAGACCAGTCAAACTCTTTCGTAATGGAATAAGTCGGAATCGGATACTGGAATCCGCGTCCGTTGGCATCACCCTCGATCATTGTCTCGATAAATGCCTTATTGATCATGTCCATCTCTTTCTTACAGTCTTTGTACTTGAAGTCCATATTCTTACCGCCCACGATAGCAGGAAGCTCTGCAAGGTCATCCGGTACGGTCCAGTCCAGTGTGATATTGGAGAACGGTGCCTGTGTTCCCCATCTGCTTGGAGTATTTACTCCATAAATAAAGGATTCAATGCACTTCTTCACTTCCGGATAGCTTAAATTGTCTGCTTTAACAAACGGTGCAAGATACGTATCAAAAGAAGAGAATGCCTGTGCACCGGCCCACTCATTCTGCATGATTCCAAGGAAGTTGACCATCTGGTTACAAAGAACGCTTAAATGCTTCGCCGGTGAAGATGTGATCTTACCTTCGATTCCGCCAAGTCCCTCCTGAATCAGCTGCTTCAGTGACCATCCTGCACAATATCCGGTCAGCATGGACAAATCGTGGATATGAATATCTGCATTTCTGTGCGCCTCTGCAATCTCATTGTCATAAATCTCAGACAGCCAGTAGTTAGCAGTAACTGCACCGGAGTTGCTTAAGATCAGACCACCGACAGAATAAGTAACGGTAGAGTTCTCTTTTACACGCCAGTCCTCAACTTTAACATAGCTGTTTACGATTTCTTTGTAGTCAAGAATCGTTGATTTCATATTGCGGACTTTCTCTCTCTGCTTACGATAAAGAATATATGCCTTGGCCACATCTGAATAACCTGCCTGGATCAGTACGTTCTCTACGCTATCCTGAATCTCCTCTACTGTAATCTTATTATCTGTGATTTTGTCCTGAAAATCAGAAGTAACACGCAGCCCTAAGAGATCGATCATCTCTTCGCTATAATTTTTCTCTTTCGCATCAAAGGCTTTATGGATTGCGGCTGTAATCTTGCCAATTTTAAATTCGTCCATCTCGCCGTCACGTTTTACTACCTGAAACATAACTATTGCCCCCATTTTCTCTTGTTCATATGTCCTGTTACGGACACTTGCCGTTTACCGTTCACTCCGTTCCCGGCAAACGCTGTAGGTCTATTGTATCAGAGTATCTATCTTTCGTCAACACGCAAAAACACCACATAATGTTCCCTATCTCTCGAAAAAGTACAATATATGGTGTTTTTCAGGTTTTTAAATTTTTTATTCTATTGTTTCAACTCACAGTCGGTAATTTCACAGAGTCTGACATGTCAGCAACATGCTGACTGTGATTTGCCTCATATCAGTGGGGGATACCGATTTCTCTCCGCCCGCCACTGCCGTTCATTTTCTTGTTTGCAATTCATCTCACCACCTATATAAGGCCACTGAAAAAGTCCTTTTTGCGTATAAATTAGCACAAAATAAAGTACACCAATCAACTTTGAGACACTGTATATAGTATGAAAAAACAGTTTTTCAGCGGCGTCCCTATAGAGGTGGGAGAATCCTTGTTATATCTTGTTGAAGCGCATACGTCGGTTTATTGCTTTTATGCCAAATAATCCGTTAAAATAACTATAAATATACTAACGATTTTCAAAAATCAGTATAACATATATCCAACCCAAAATAAACATACGTTCCCATTAATCTACATTCTGAATTTACTTTCATTTCAGAAAGCAGATTCCCGAAAGTTCATTCTGAAAAGTTTATTACAAAAACTTCATTATCAAAAGTTTCATCCCGAAAAGCTCATTCCAGAATATATTTACACAACTTTAGGATAAATTTCCTTCGGCACTCTGGCTTTCACAGCGATTCCCTCATCTGTGTATTCTTCCGAGATCAGCTGGCCATACTCACGTATAAGCTGAATCTTTCCTGCTTCGCTGTATGGGAAAAGGCGCTCTACATAAATCTGTTCTTCTGCCAGAAGCTTCTCCAGCAGGTCATTGAGATCATCCAGTCCCTCTCCTGTCTTTGCAGAAATCTTCAGCGTATAATCAGACTTAAAATCTCTCAGCACAGAAGCGCCAGGCGCATCCTGCTTGTTAAAGAGTGTGATGATCTTCTTTCCCATCACGCCAAGCTCGCGCAGTGTCTCATATACAACATGCATCTGCATCTCAGCCTGCGGATTCGAGGAATCCACAACGTGGATAATGTAATCCGCATATTTCGCCTCTTCCAGTGTACTCTTGAATGCCTCTACCAGATGATGCGGCAGTTTATGAATAAATCCTACCGTATCCGTCAGCAGAATCTGCTGCCCATCTTTCAGATTGAGCAGTCGGGTCGTCGGATCCAGTGTTGCAAACAATTTATCTTCAGACAGGACATCAGAACCTGTCAGTTTATTTAACAGTGTAGACTTTCCTGCATTCGTATATCCCACGATTGCAGCAGTCTTCATATTGCCTCTCGCACGACTGGAACGAATCAGCTCTCTGTGCTTCTCTACCTGAGACAGTTCCTGTTTCAGTGCAGAAATTCTGGTACGGATCAGGCGTCGGTCCGTCTCCAGTTTCTTCTCACCAGGACCTCTCGTTCCGATTCCTCCGCCCAGACGGGAAAGAGATTCTCTCAAACCAACCAAACGTGCCGCTCTGTAGCGGAGCTGTGCAAGCTCTACCTGAATCTTACCTTCACTGGTGATAGCGCGTGCCGCAAAGATATCCAGAATCAGCAATGTTCTGTCCATTACCTTGCAGTCGAGCTCACGCTCCAGGTTATTTAACTGTGCAGGAGAAAGTTCATCATCACAGATAATACCGGTCGCATCCATGGCATACACCAACGCACGCACTTCCTCGATCTTACCTTTACCGATATAGGTTCCCGGATGCACTGCTTCTCGATTTTGTATGATCTTACCTACTGTGACAGCTCCTGCAGTTGAGGCAAGCTCTTCCAGCTCATCCAGTGATTCCTCTACGTTGTCGTTATCACCTGTCTGAACCCCTACAAGAACTACCCGTTCCTCCAGCTTTCCAAATTCTTCCATAACATCTCCTTAATCAGACAATTGTGAATCAGCACTGCTATCTTCCCCACTTACACGGGTCTTCAGAAAAGCCAGCTCCTTTTTCACTGTCTTATCATCCGGATACAGTCCCAGATATTCGTTCGCTTTCTGCAGTGCAGTCTGGAAGTCCAGCTTCTTCTCATATACAGCAATCTCATTAAACAGCAGACTCTGCATATCTTCTGCATCTGCCACATGGATTCCACTTGATATATTAGAAAGAGCACTGTCGTAATCTCCGTCCTCTATATCGCATAATGCAAGCCCGTTGAATCCTTTTGCCCCATTCTCAGCCTGTGATACATACTGCTGGAACATTGTCCTCGCATTCGCGCTGTCTCCCTGATCCATGTATACCATTCCAAGAAGTGCCAGAGCTTCTGTATTATCACCGTCTATGGCCTGTTTCAGCTCAGCTGTCGCGTTTTCATAATCATCCATGTAATAATAAACACGGCCTCTGTCACAGTGATCCTGCGCATTCTTCGCATTTCCGGATAATGCTGCTTCCAGATAACGGGTTCCGTCTGCCTCCATATCCTTGTCCAGATATGCTCCATAAATCTGGAGTGCTCTGTCATAGGTCGCATCCTCGCCATATGCCTGCTCGAAATTAGAGGAAGCTTCTTCATAAGAATCCATAGCCAATGCAGTCTCACCTGTCAGAAAATACAGATCAGCATCCATATTGTAAGATTCCGCCAGCGCCTGACAGTCTGCCATTGCCTCTTCATATTCTTTCAGTTTCAGATAAGCCGCCGCCCTGTAAGAAAGGATATCTTTCTTTAATGCCTTGCCTACTTTGTCACAGTCAAGGGCATTGCTAAAATATGTTACCGCCTCATCATAATTTCCCAGTTTCAGCTGAGCCACTCCTGCTCCCCTGTATGACTGGGCAGGCTTCACACCTGCAGATATCGCAGCCTCATATTCTTCCAGTGCAACCTCATAATTTCCATTTTCCAGATCCTGGGCTGCCTGCTTATAATTCTTCGTACTTTCTGCACTGCAGCCTGTCAAGAGTGTAAGACTCAGACAGGCTGCAGCCAGAAACAATCCTGTTTTTCTGTTATTCATGCAATTCCTTTGCCTGCAGATCAGTCAACAATCAGACCTTCTGCTTCCATTACTTTCACTACTCGCTCAACATTCTCGCGGCAGATCTCATCAGTTCCGGCTTCCACCATAACACGGATCAGTGGCTCTGTACCACTCTCACGTACAAGGATACGTCCATCGCTGCCAAGACTCTTGGCAACTTCATTTACAACTTTAACCACATTTTGATTCTCTCTTGCCGTCTTTTTATCTGCTACGCGCACATTTCTCAGAAGCTGTGGATAAACTTTCATCTCTTTTGCGAGATCACACAGAGTTGCTTTCTTCTCTACACATGCCTCCATCACCATCAGAGAAGTAAGGATTCCATCACCCGTTGCGGCATAACGGCTGAAAATGATATGTCCGGACTGCTCACCGCCAAGACTGTAATCATTCTCCATCATATTCTCGGCAACATATTTATCACCTACGGCAGTCTGCTCATACTTCATGCCTTCTCTTTCCAGAGATTTATACAAACCAAGGTTTGACATAACAGTTGTTACTACCGTGTTGCCATTTAGTCTTCCCTGCTCTTTGAGATATTTTCCACATACATACATGATCTTATCACCATCAATCACATTTCCTTTGTGATCGACTGCGATACAGCGGTCAGCATCACCATCATAGGCAAAACCGATATCCAGGCCATTATCCACCACATATTTCTGAAGTACTTCAATATGAGTAGAACCGCAGTTCGTATTGATATTTGTACCATCCGGCTGATTATTGATCACATAAGTCTTTGCCTGAAGTGCATCAAATACACTCTTTGCGATAGCGGAAGAACTTCCGTTTGCACAGTCAAGACCTACCTTGATTCCCTTAAAATCACGGCTTGGAATAGAAATCAGATGTCCGATATAACGGTTTCTTCCGGAAGCAAAGTCTACGGTACGTCCGATATCCTCTTTCGTTGCCAGAGGGAGATCCTCGATCAGACCATCAAGATATGCCTCGATTCTTGCCTCTACCTCTGCTTCAATCTTCTGTCCATTGCCGTTAAGGAGCTTGATTCCATTATCATAAAATGGATTGTGGCTTGCAGAGATCATGATTCCACAGTCAAAATCCTCTGTACGTACTGCATAGGAAACACTCGGAGTAGTCGTTACATGAAGAAGATATGCATCTGCACCGGATGCAGTCAGACCTGCAACAAGTGCATACTCGAACATATAGCTGCTTCTTCTTGTATCTTTACCGATTACGATCTTGGCCTTATGGTCTCTTCCGTAATACCAGCCTACATAACGTCCTACTTTAAACGCATGGTCTACTGTCAGTTTGACATTAGCTTCTCCTCGAAATCCATCTGTTCCAAAATATTTTCCCATAATATAACTCTCCTTTCACTTACACAGTTGTATACATTTATCTTTTTTACAACTATTCAGCCCTCTGCCATTGCAGTTACTCTTTTATTTATAAAGTCCCTGCGGATATACACCTGCATCTGTGAGATTTTTAAATGCTTCCATCACTGCTTCTTTATCTTCCTGATAAGTTACGCCAAACCAGGTATCCTTGGTCTCCAGGACATCCACGCTGGCGCTGCCGTTCTTGATCAGCTGATCTACCAGAATTGGAAGCAGATATTCTTTCTTAATATCATCCGGAGCCAGGCTGCTTAAGAATTCTACGAAACCTTTCTCAAGGATTTCCATAAAGTCCGGGGTCAGACCCCACATGTTCATGGAAACCAGATCCTTTACATCAAGTTTTCGTACGCTTCCATCTGCATTTCTTGCCTCAGCGCCATCAGCAGTCTTAAATATATCATGTGTTTCATCCACACCTGTAAGCTGTCCATTCTCAATGTTGCAGATTCCTCTTGTAACACTTCCGTTATCACTTAATGTGTTGCCAAGTCTGAAACCTGCCATACAGATATGAATCCTGCCGTCTTTTGGCTGTTCCTGAATAAGGTAATCATGAACTTTTATATAGGCTTCCTTTCCATAGTAGTCATCTGCATTGATTACGATAAATGGCTCATCCAGTACTTTCTTTGCAGCAAGTACGGCCTGGCCGGTTCCCCATGGTTTCGTGCGGTCAGCCGGTTTGATGAAGCCTTCCGGCAGATCATCAAGTTCCTGGAATACATATTCTACTTCTGTGATCTTCTCGATACGCTCACCGATTACTTTGCGGAATTCCTCTTCCAGATCCTTGCGGATGATAAATACTACTTTGTTAAATCCAGCTTCCAGTGCATCATGGATAGAATAGTCCATGATAATCTCTCCGCACGGTCCTACCGGCGCAAGCTGTTTGATTCCCTTTCCAAAACGACTTCCGATTCCTGCCGCCATAATTACAAGTGCTGTTTTCTGCATAAATATTTTCCTCCTGTTTACCTTCTCCCCAAAATCTATTCTTCATCCTGCAGGTTACTTAATTTAGCTGCCTGATCTGCTGCGATCAGACTGTCAATAATCTCATCCAGGTCACCATTTAAAATATTCTCAAGTCTGTGCAGTGTCAGTTTGATTCTATGATCGGTCACACGTCCCTGTGGGAAGTTATAAGTTCTGATCTTCTCGGAACGGTCACCTGTCCCGATCTGGCTTCTTCTTGCCTCAGCCTCAGCGTCATGCTGTTTCGCAAGTTCCATCTCATACAGACGGGAACGCAGGACTTTCAGCGCCTTATCCTTATTCTTAAGCTGTGACTTCTCATCCTGACAGGAGATAACGATTCCTGTCGGAATATGAGTCAGACGTACCGCAGAGTCTGTAGTATTGACACACTGTCCACCATTTCCTGATGCACGGAATACGTCAAATTTACAGTCATTCATATCCAGATGGAAGTCGATTTCCTCCGCTTCCGGCATGATCGCAACTGTACAGGTAGAGGTATGGATACGTCCGCCGGATTCTGTCTCCGGAACTCGCTGTACACGATGCACACCGCTCTCATATTTCAGTCTGGAATATGCACCCGCACCTGTGATCATGAATGTTACTTCCTTGAAACCACCGATTCCGTTCTCATTAAGACTCATCATCTCTGTTTTCCAGCGGCGGGATTCTGCGTATTTTACATACATACGGTAAATCTCCGCTGCAAAAAGAGCTGCCTCGTCTCCACCGGCACCTGCACGAATCTCAACGATAACGTTCTTGTTATCATTCGGGTCCTTCGGCAGAAGCAGGATCTTAAGTTCATGTTCCAGTTCCTCTACATTCTTCTTCGCATCAGATAACTCTTCCTTGAGCATCTCACGCATATCTTCGTCCTTCTCCTCCTCAAGCATGGAAAGACTATCCTGAATCGTCTCTTTATTCTTCTTATACTCGCGGTAAGCATCTACGATTGGCTGCAGGTCACTCTGTTCCTTCATCAGCTTCTGAAAATGCTCCTGATTATCTGTAACACCAGGCTCTCCAAGCTCATTAAGCACTTCTTCAAAGCGAATGAGCAGATCGTCTAATTTATCAAACATATTTCTCCTCCTGTAGTTTCTTTCGTCCAAGAACCACGCGGTCCAGCCCGCAAAGGTCCTGCCTTATCTCAATATCTTCATAGCCTTCTTTTCGTAAAAGGTCAGCCACATCTTCTCCCTGGCTGCATCCGATCTCATATAAGAGCCAGCCACCCGGGGCAAGATAATTCTTTGCCTGTCTGGTGATGGTCCTGTAGAAATAAAGACCATCCTCCAGGCCATCCAGAGCCATTCGCGGATCATGAAACCTCACTTCTTCCATCAGCCCTTCAATCTCTGCGGTAGGAATATATGGCGGATTTGATATAATCATATCATAAGCTATGCTATGATTTCCATTGCTATTTTTATGTTCAGCATATTTTATTATATCTTTTTCCGAAACGCCCGCTTCATGTACTATGTTTTGCATTTCAGAATTCACTGCCTGCACTTTATCTGTATCTGAACCATTTTGTATACATTCCTGCCTCTCCTTAAAAAAAGCAGAAGAAAACAGATCACCCTGTATAAACTCAGCTCTGTCAGCCACCTCCAGTGTCCGGGCATTTCGCTCTGCCACTTCCAGTGCCAGTTCTGACAGATCCACGCCTGTTCCACAGGCCTTTGGCATTTCTTTCAGAATGCTTATCAGGATACAGCCTGATCCTGTACACATGTCCAGTATATGCAGCTCTTTGTCGGCTTCTGCTGTCTTCGCACATTCAAGTGCTGCTTCCACCAGAGTTTCCGTGTCCTGTCTCGGCACCAGCACGTTTTCATTTACATAAAATTCATATCCCATAAAAAAAGCCTGATGCGTCAGATGCTGCAGCGGTATGTGCTCAGCACGTCTGCCAATCAGTTTCAGATATTGATCAGCAGTCTCTTCTGAGACATTCTCTTCTCCGTGTGCAAAATAATACGCCCGGCTTTTTCCTGTTGTATATTCCAGAAGGAGCCAGGCATCCAGCCCGGCTTCCCCAATCCCTGCCTTCGCAAGGATATTCTGTCCTTTTTTTAATAACCCTGTCAGAGTTTCACTGCTCATGGAGTCATACCTTTCTCTTTATTGTTCAAATATTTCAATCATTATTGGCACTGTTCCTTATAATATACAGAATTTATGTTACTGTTCACACTCCACTATCCCGCGAGGTGTTTTGGCATGGATATGCCAAAATCCCGAGACATACAAGCCAAAATTCCATTGCCGCAGGCAATCTGGAATGAATTTTGGCTGCGTTACTGAGAACGGAGTGA